>Ga0315336_1000195_pt1 | contig 239490 bp, 215 predicted proteins | sample ASW5metaG_FD_204512 | JGI IMG/M metagenome (GOLD analysis project Ga0315336, IMG submission 204512) | Ammonia-oxidizing marine archaeal communities from Monterey Bay, California, United States - ASW #5 | ecosystem: Environmental > Aquatic > Marine > Intertidal zone | place: USA: California... | reverse complement strand
AGACCCTGGAAGTCGTGGTCTCCGGCATGCCCGCCGGAGCGACGCTCTCCGCCGGCACCGACAACGGCGACGGCACCTGGACCCTGACCTCGGCACAGCTCTCCGGCCTGACCATCACGCCGCCGGCCGACAGCGATACAGACTTCACCCTGACCGTCACATCGACCAGCACCGACGGCGTCGATACCGCTCAGACCGTCGATACCTTCGATGTCACCGTCACCGCCGTCGCCGACGCCCCGACCTTGACCGCCAACGACGTCGCCGGCAACGTGGATACCGCGATCGCGCTCGATATTACCTCTGCGCTGACCGATACGGACGGCTCCGAGACCCTGGAAGTCGTGGTCTCCGGCATGCCCGCCGGTGCGAGCCTCTCCGCCGGCACCGACAACGGCGACGGCACCTGGACCCTGAACCCGGCACAGCTCTCCGGTCTGACCATTTTGCCCCCAGCCAGCAGCGACACCGACTTCACCCTGACCGTGACATCGACCAGCACCGACGGCGCCGATACCGCTCAGACAGTCGATACATTCGATGTCTTGGTGAACAACGTTGAGACCGGTACGTCGGGTAACGACACCCTCATCGGCGACGGCAGTAACGATAGTCTTACCGGTATGGCCGGTGACGATAGCCTGGTCGGCAACAGCGGAGACGACACCCTGATCGGCGACAGCGGCTCGGTAACGGCGTTCTCCGACGCCATTTCCAGCTTGAGCCCGGTGATGCATTGGAAGCTCAACGAAACTTCCGGTACAACAGTTGAAGATGCAGTTGGCACGAACGACGGAACCTACACAAATGGAGTCTTGCTCGGTGCGTCAGGGGTCGATTCTGGCGCCACTGCGGCAGAATTTGACGGCACCAACGATTATATTGAGATCCCCCATTCCTCTGACATGTCTTTGACTGACGGCACTGTTCAAGCCTGGTTCAATACTAACGACGCGACAAAGAAGCAGGCCATTTTCTCACGCGATTCGACCGGTTTCGACGACGGAGGACATTTGACCGCATTTATCGAGGCAGACGGGTCGATCAGCGTCCGATTGCAAAGCATTTCACAAAGCTATTTCGTTCAATCCGCGGCGGGTTTGATCGGCACGGGCAATTGGCATCACATTGCCTTTAGTTTCGGCGCCAACGGCATGGAACTCTTCGTCGACGGCGATCTAGTCGACACTGACGCCTACACAGGGGGCACGACAGGCAATTCAGAGCCGTTGGTGATCGGCGCGAACAGTTGGCTTAGCAACGACGCGACGGCCGACAATCTACTCGACTATTTCGACGGACAAATCGACGAAGTCGCTATTTTTGACGAACAATTGTCCCAGTCCGACATTGACTCGCTCATCGCCGAGGGTGGCGACACATTGGACGGTGGCGCGGGCGACGATTCACTGGTTGGTGACGGTGGTAACGACAGCCTGCTCGGTGGTGACGGGGCCGACACGCTACTCGGAGGAACCGGTACCGACACGCTCGAAGGCGGCGCGGGCGACGACTCGCTCGACGGCGGTGCAGGTGATGACTCGCTTGATGGCGGTACGGGCGACGACACCCTGACAGGTGGTGACGGCAGCGACCTGTTCATTTTCGGCGATGCCGGCGGTACAGACGTCATTCATGGCGGTGTCGGCGGGGGCTGGACAGACGTTATCGAACTACAAGGCGACGGTGGCGGCGCCCCAGAGGACGGTTGGGTCGTCGAGTTCACCACTGGCGGCATCGACAACCAGGGCGCCGATTACATGAACTTGATTCAGGATTCATCGGGTACGATCACCATGGATGATGGCAGTCTAGTCACGTTCGACGGTATCGAGAAGATCGAATGGTAATATCAGCGAGGACTGTGATTTTGCGGCCCGTCATGTCTCCGATCATGCGCTTGGGCAACGGATTGAAGGCTATGTCAGTCAGGGGGCTGCTCCCTGATCAATTCATGAAGGCTTTTCGAGCGCGAGGTCAGATTTTGTTGAGACACCCAACTCCGTCAAGATCTTCTTAATCGGTTAGATGGTATTGCCGTGGTTGTGTCCTTGGGTCGTAAAGAGAGGACCTTCTAATGGCGACTGCTCTCTTAAGCGACGAGCGCCACGAGGTGGATATAGATTCGCTCCACATCCTGCCTCTCTCCGTCATTCCATTCCAAAATCTTGGGCTCAGGCGAGCCCGGCTGGTCAAGAACTATCATCTCGACTCCGTGATCGAAATCTTCAACGATCCGATTGCCGGAAGCCTGCAAGCCGATCCTCACGGGCTTAACAAGATTTTCGATTGGAAGGGTGATGAAGGACTAGAGGATCAGCGCATCGTCAAGAGCCTAACGGCACTTAATAGCTACGACGTCTACTGCTTGCGCATCGAACTTCGGCGCATCGGCATCGAGATCGATCAGGTGGAGCATCTGCAGCTTTCTCGGAAAAAGCAGGAAGAACTCACCGACTACATGCGCACCTTCACGGCACCGCTGCTCAGGCAAGTCTATGGCAATGAGCAGGTTCAGATCGAGGATTGGGATCAACTCCGCGAGCTATTCTCCGCACCTGATCGCGACACGGCCCTGAAAAATCTCAAGGAGATGGCTGAGACGATCGGGGTTGAGATGGCGGAGGTGCCAGCTTTTTTGGAGGATTACGGTGACGTCTTTCTGTCACTTGCATTCTACAAACAGTGTTTGGACGAGCTGCTACCGGCAATCGCCAGATTCCTGGTCACTATGAAAGAGCTTCGGACCAACCGTCAATTCGGACAAGAAGGCGCCTTCATTGAAACTTGCGATCTGTTGGACTTTCAGTTGAATGATGTGACGTCAAGGATTACCCGTCGGTTCAAGAGCTTTGACGAGCATTCCCAGGCGATGTGGAACGACATCTCCGCCGAGTCTTTCGACCGTGTCAAAACCCTCATCAGGGCTCACCACTCCACAGTCGGAGGGGTGCTTTGTGGCCTTTCACTCAAGATTTTGGCCTGGGAGAAAACCTGCGGCGGAAGCAACTTTGGGCCTGCGCAGCACGCCGAATTCATCATGTGCCACATGCGAAACGGCATGGATAGGATTATGCAGATTGAAGATGCCGCACCTTTAATCCCGGATAATTTGCCTGCAGCTCTCGGGTCGTCGATTGACAGTCAGTGAGATGGTCCTGGCATGTTGGATAGATTTTCGGCCTTGCTGTTGCGTTGTCTAAATTCTTGGGAACGTTTCAATTCCTTTACGGTATTGCCAACAACGGCACCCTGGCCGCCGCGACGGCGGAAGGGTGTTTGATACAATTGGCTACACCCAAGAACTCGGAATTTAGTTGTATTAGGCGCAAATCATAACTTGATATACGATTATTAAGACTAAACATATAAAGAAGTTCTATGATGACAAATTTTTCGATTGGCCTATTCTTGAGTTCATCAATCTAATTGAGTTGGATGGCCCTGTTTAACAATAGTATCTTGTTATTTGCTTGTGGAGATAGAGATGCAAGCGAATCGCTACAAAATATTGATTGTCGAAGATGATCGGGATATTTTGTTTATACTTACAACAATCCTCGAGGAACAGGGTTACAGTCTCGTTTCGGTTTCTACGGAGAAAGAAGCTTATGAGCAAATTCAAAAAGAACCGCTTGATTTAGTGGTGTTGGATCTTGGATTGCCGGATGGCGACGGATTTGGTTTGGCCAAATTCGTTGGTAATTTGAAAAACACGGGACTGCTTATTGTTTCGGGCCGATCGACGGTTGTCGATCGTATAGTAGGACTTGAGATTGGGGCCGACGATTATGTCACAAAACCATTCGACAATAGGGAATTTCTGGCGAGGGTGAGGAGTGTTTTGCGCCGGCAATCCCAAGCTCGCGACGGCGATGAAAATCTGTCACCGAGTGAAATTAGTGAAATTCGATTTTCCGGATGGCGATTGATTATGAACACGCATGAACTTCACTCTCCGGCGGACACTATTGTCCATCTTACAAACAATGAATTTAAGCTTTTTGCGTTGTTGGCGAAAAAGTCGGGAACGGCAATCAGCCGAGATGAACTGAAGAAAGAATTGGTGGGAGCGGACTGGACGCCGGACGATCGAAGCGTAGACACGACGATTAGCAGGATCCGGAAGAAAGTCGAATATGACCCCTCTCGTCCGAGATTCATAGCGAGCGTACGCGGCGTCGGCTACAGATTTGTTCCAGAAGCTACATATAGCCGAGGTCGTCCCATGGGATTTGGATGAATAATTTTTCTCTGAGACCGTCTCATCTCAGATTTGCCATTTTGCCGGCCGCCTCAGAGTGTGCGGCGTCAGCGCCTTTTGGATCAATTTCGGTCTGTTGGAACGGTAGGATTTAGGTCGGAAAACGTTACCCTCAACGAAGAAGGCTCGGTCTAGCAATGTCACGACGGTATCAATCCGGTCTAAATCTCCGCTACTAGAGCCGAGCCGCAGAGCGGTTTTGATCTATCTATGTGTCGATATTGTCTAAAAATGGAACTATGTCCGGCCCTTGCGGCCAGACGCGATAGCCGATCTGCGCATTTTCGGCGTGGCCGTAGTGCGCTACATAATCACCTTGCGTTCCCTCGGACTTGAAACCCGCCGGTACCCGGCAAAATGCACCATAGAACAAAAAAATACAGCAATGATATCAACTCCATATGATAGGCATCATAGGAACTGGCCAACGCTTGACAAAGCGATTAGCAACAGCTGTCCCGCTAGTCGTTCGGCTTCTCTATTTTGCGACCTCGTCAACATTTCGCGCGGCTCTCATCACAGAAGTCTGGGGACCGTAGGAGGCAGTTTCTCGCTACTGAAATGGCACAAACCTAAAGATTCAATTGAGCCGGTGAGGTCCGGCAGGAATCAGACAGTAGCGCCTATCGGTCACCCGAAATCTCAAATAGAGGCCGGCGTGCCCGTGCGTTGGTTAACATCAACCCCAGTTCGCCTCAGTCTAAGGTTGTAAACAGAGGTCAGTTGGCACTCCAAAACGGAAGTAACCGCCCCAGAAATTGCCACCTGACTACAAACATTTACCAATCTTCAACTATCTCGGACCCCTATTATCCGGGTTGACAGTTGGTCCAAGCGTTCAAACATTTCGGTCCGCGTACCGTCAGTGTGCGGCGCGGCATAGAGTGAAAGTCAGGGCCTTCAGAATGGGAGAGAGACAGCCAAAATGAACGAATTATTCGCGGCTGGCTGTGACACTCGGAACGCATTGGCTGTACACGAGATCGGAGACGCTGCCTTTGACGCACAGACAGACGATTAGCAGTCAAAATGAATATTTGCGCCTGATAGCGGATCACCTGCCGGTTCTCATCACCTATATGGATAGGGATCGTGTTTTCCGGTTCGTGAACAAAACGGCGGAAAGCTGGTATGGCCTTACTACGGACGAAATTGTCGGCAAGTGCGTCGAGGATATTCTAGGCACAGATTCATATGCAACGTTGCATCCACATGTCGAAACTGCGCTTTCGGGAAATGTTGCGAAGTTTGAACAGAGTATCGAATACCCCGACGGTAAGACGCGCATCGTCGATATCACGTTTGTTCCCCATTTTCAGAAAACAGGTCAGGTCTCTGGATATTTCGGCTTAGTTGTAGATGTCTCTGAACAGAGAGTACTGGAATCTCAACTGCGCCAGGCACAGAAGATGGAAGCTATCGGGCAGTTGACAGGCGGTATGGCCCACGACTTCAATAACCTACTGACCGTCGTTCTCGGCAGTCTTAGTCTGGCCGAGCGGTTTTTGAACGACGATGCGCAACTTCGAAAATTAGTCACGTCGGCGGAGCGTGCAGCTCGTCGGGCGGCAAATCTGACGAGTCGTTTACTCGCCTTCTCCCGCCAGCAACACCTCGACGCGAAAGTCGTGGATGTCCGCAGTGTCGCTTCGCAAATGCGAATGTTGCTGGAGCCAATCTTGGGCGAAATGGTCGAGTTGAAGATTTTACACTCCAGTGATCTGCGGCAAGCGATTATCGATCCGGTCCAACTTGAGGAATGTATACTTAACTTAGCCATCAACGCTCGGGACGCCATGCCCAATGGTGGCCGGCTGACTATCGAGACCGCTAACGTTGAACTTGAAGATGACGATGCTGCCACCCATCCCGACGTCGCGGCCGGTGACTACGTTTTGATATCAGTAACGGATACTGGGCTGGGAATATCTCCAGATCTGCAGCACCGCGTTTTCGATCCCTTCTTTACGACCAAGGCTGATGGACAAGGCACCGGATTGGGCCTGAGTATGGTGTTTGGCTTCATTAGACAGTCGGGCGGGTACGTGGAACTGAATAGCGAAGAGAATCACGGCACCTGCTTCAAGCTTTACCTGCCCGCAGCAAATGCCGGAGAATCAGAGAAATTAAGACCGCATTCTGTCGACAACTGCCCCAGAGGCAAAGAGGTCGTCCTCGTCGTAGAGGATCACGTTGCTGTCCGAGAGACCACGATGGAGATCTTGGAGAATTTGGGTTATCTGGTGCTGTCAGCCGAGGACGGGCCGGCAGCGCTGGCGATCCTGGAAAAACATCATGAGGTGGACCTGCTGTTCACCGACATGATCATGCCTCGTGGCATGGATGGAATTGAACTTGCCAGCGAGGCATTGAACCGCGTGCCGAATCTCAAAGTGCTCTACACGTCGGGATTTTCCGAGATCACCTTCGACCAAGTTACGGAATGCAGCCAAGACATTGAATGGATTGCCAAGCCGTACTTCAACCGGCCGTTAGCGCAGAAGATTCGCTATATCTTAGACAAGCCCTAGCGACATTCTCAGACCAATTTGTTTGGTATTAGTTCAGATGATCTTGCTCCGCGTTGATGTTTTCGATCACTGTCGGTTAACGAGGCGATAGGTCTGCAAGTTCTACACGCTTGGACCGAGTTAGAGTTTTGACTGCGGCCATTTGGCATACGGTTGTTGCCGTCCTGTCAACCTTGTCAACTGAAATTCTCAGCATCTCACTAGAAAAGCACGACAGTGCGAAATACCCGTGCGCTTTTGGTCGCCAGCAAGGACCCGCTAGACGGCTAAGTGCGGGTCTTTCTTGACGGCACACATTATACGGGCGGGCAGGGCGTTGGGCTTGGTCAGCCTGGGCCGAAGTGCAGAGCCTAAAGTTCATCATCCACTTCGGGCCGCTGTAGATGGCTCAGGGTGTCCGGTTGAGACCGACTGAGGAGAGTTGACGTCTGCGTAAATCTACCAACGGGCGCAAAGGCTTGACCCTAGGCGGACGGGTAGACCGGCTCAATTTCTTCTGAGTCTCAAAAAAAAAGGGAATTTATGACGGTTGAGCGGAACTGGCCCCACCGACCTTGGTTGTTTTCTTGCCGAACTGGTTCGTCGCCTGACGCAGCGCGGCATCAGCAAGGTGCGCGTATCGCTGTGTCGTTTGCGGCTGTGTGTGGCCCAGCAACCGGCCGACAATAGGCAGACTCATTCCTGACGAAACCAGGTGCGCGGCATATGTGTGGCGCAAGTCATGAAGGCGCACACCTGACAGGCCTGCGTCTTTTTGAATGGCGGCCCATGACTTCTTCAAATCGCCGATCGGTTGATCACCATTACGACTTGGAAAGACGAAATCCGACAGGCCGTCACTATGTGCCATTATCCGTTTCAGGAGGTGCACGGCCTGATCCGACAATGGAATATGCTCTGTCCTCTTCTGTTTGGTGGTGTGCGCGGGTTTGGTCCAAACACCCCGCGCCAAGTCGACTTCTTCCCACTTCATGCCGAACACTTCGGAGCGTCGCGCTCCGGTGAGCAACAACAATCGGATCGCGTCGGCTGCCCGTTGGCTAGGATGACGCCCGAGCGCCTCGAGCAGACGGCTGAGTTCATCGTCGTTGAGCCAACGGTCCCGCTTCGGCTCGGGGAATTTCGGGATGCCGCTAGTCGGGTTGTCGGCGCGCCATTGCCAGGCCACCGCGAGATTGAACATTTTCGACAACAGCGCCAGCAAGCGGTTTGCCGCGTATGGGCGGTCTGAAAACGAAAGATGCAGTTTTTCAATATCACGGCGCGAAATTGTCTCAACTTTCCTATTCCCAAGCGCCGGCAGGATGATGCGATTGAGCATTGACCGGTCATCCCGCACCGACTTCGGGCGCTTCGTTGGAATCGCGTGGCGTTCAAGATAGTCGGCCGCGAGATCAGCGACACGCGGCGCGGCGCGGTCGATCTGTCGACTGAGCGAAGGATCGGCACCGCGCGCAATGTCGCCTAACAGCTTGCGGGCTTCCTTACGGGCCTGGTCGGGAGTCAACGCGCCAACCTTGCCGATCGTAAAACTGCGGCTGCGACCGTCTTGCCGATAGCGAAGGACGAAACTCTTGGTTCCGGATGTCTTGATGCGGACACCGAAACCGGGCAGGGCATCGTCAAACATGATTTGGTCCCTGGCTGAGGGCGCCAGATTGTCTAGGAAGCGTTTGGTGATTTTCGGCATGGGGTTCTTCCGGGCATCAAGAGACGGGGAAACATGGGGGAAACACGGGGAAGCGAAACACCGCGTAGTCCAGCGAACGATAAATATCACGGCGGTCTTAAAAAATATATTAAAATCAAAGAACTAGCGTAAAGCAGCGTATGATTACGAACTGCCGCGAAACCAAAGGGAACTGACTCTTAATCAGCGGGTCCAAGGTTCGAGTCCTTGTGCACCCACCAATTTTCCCAGAAAGATCAATAAGTTGGCGAGCGTCGGGCGCGGCGCTCATGATCTTTGCCTCTTTTCATTCACCGGGTTTTGCCACTTTTTGGCGCCGAGCGTTCCGCAAGCGTTCCCGTTTCTCGATCGCGACGACAGCCGTATGATCCATTTGCGTTTCGACGTCGATCCCGACAGACCACCACCGCTTTCCTGGGACCGGATCATAATCGAAACCAGCCGTCGCGCCATCAATGCCTTTTCGAAGGATCATAACAACGGGTCCCGTTCGAAGGGCATTCGAGCCTCGATCACGTACCATTTGCTGCCGGCGCCAACTCGACGCACAAACGGCGCCAATCGAAAGAACACGCCCGAACCCTGCCAACCGCGAAGGATCGCCATGACCTCGTCCGCCAGCGCAAGGGCTTCTTTGTCGCCCTGGTTGAGCGCCGTGTTGATTTCGATCGTCAGCAAGCCTGGATGGAGTGCGTGATCTTTCGGCACGACGGTTTGATTGAGGGCTACATCGGAGATGCGGTCCTGGCCAATTTCGGATTCCCTGACGTTGGAAAGAAGGACGTGAGCAACGCGCTCTTTTGTGCGTACGATTTACTGTCAGCGGCACAGCACTGGAACAACGGCCGGGCCGCAAAAGGAATGCCTGCCATCAACATCGGTATTGGGCTGCACTACGGTCCCGTTGTCCTCGGCGACGCCGGGTCCGAGGAGTACGTCGAATTCACGGTAATTGGAGATACAGTGAACATCGCAAGCCGTCTGCAACAAGCGACACGTGCGCTGCAATGCGATCTCGTCGTCGGCCGGGCCCTAGTGGATGCGTCCAAACAAGAAGATGAGGCGGCGGTGGCGATCGACTTATTGGGGCGATTGCATCCGCACGGTGATTTGGCGATCCGTGGTCGCAGCCGATCAGTTGCGGTTTCGACTTTTGCCATGCCCGCCGCGGTGACCGGGGCGGCGCCCTGAAATGTATCGGATTGGTGAAAAAGTCGTCGTGAACGACCGTATGCAGTGGAACCATGCGTACGAAATTTCCGCACTTGCTAGTGAGAATTTTATGCCGGGCTTCGAACCAAAATTCTCGCCGGCGGCGATGCTAGTCATGGACGAGGCGCTCGAAATCCATACGACTTTCGTGGTCCCAGCCGTCGTCCCTTGGCCCGTCGGATTATCTCGCCGTCTCTGCTGGTAGGCAAATAATTCGGTTCCGACCGGCGATCTCTAGCAAAACCGGAATCGATGCAAAACTGAGTGTAACCAGCCAAGAAGGCAACCGCGATGATAACGCGTCTCCACTTAACGCCCAATCGGAATGACAATGTGAATCATGACGCCAGTCAAGTCGCGCCTCGAGGCACGAGAGCGTACGTCATGCTGCGCCGCTGTGACTTACGTCAAGGGCAAAGCGGCGCGGAATCATAGAGTCGACCAATTAGATGCCACACACTTGTCGTATAAGCGGTTCACAGCTATGATTTTCCGTCATGGGTCGGGATTCAACAAAGTGTGGTCGCGGCAAACCGATATCGTGGCTTGGCTGGCATTGTCGTTAGTACATGATCCAGCAGTTGCCGAATTAGTGCCGTAAAGTCATGTGAGTAGAGTAATGATGGGTGCGTTGTTTCCATGGATAGAGCCTTTCACGCCTGTGCATCGCTGGCCGCGGTCAATTTTGAAGTTGGCGGTACAGACGGAGCAATCTAGGGCGCGATGAGACCGCCATTGATACTCGTGGTGTAGTAAAATGATGCGTAAACGTATTCTATCGGTGTTCGGCACCCGGCCGGAAGCAATCAAGATGGCGCCTCTCGTGCTTGAACTCAATCGCCGGCCCGGCATCGAGAACGCGGTCTGCGTCACGGGACAGCATCGAGACCTGTTGGATCCGGTGCTTGATTTATTCGGAATCGATCCGCGCTATGATCTCGACGTTATGAAGCCCGATCAAGACGTCGCCGGGCTGACGGCCGATATTCTATTGGCCGTCGGTGACGTGTTGCGGGACAACCGGCCCGATTTGGTGCTGGTCCAAGGCGATACGACGACATGTTTCGCCGCCGCTCTTGCCGGATTTTATGCGAGCGTGCCGGTTGGCCATGTCGAGGCCGGTCTCAGAACCGGTGATCTAGCGGCGCCATTTCCAGAAGAGGCCAACAGGCGCTTGGTCAGTCGCGTGGCAACGTATCATTTTGCGCCGACCGAGCAGGCGCGGGATGTTCTCCTGAGCGAAGGGGTCAGTCCGGACACTGTTTGGGTGACCGGCAATACCGTGGTTGATGCGGTGCTGTTCGCGCGCGATAAGACCCGGCATTTGCCTGTGGCCGGGCTGCGTGCCGCGCTCGGCAGCGGTGTCTATGAACGTCTGTCCTCGGCGACCAGGCAAACAATCCTGATCACCTGGCACCGCCGGGAAAATCTCGGGCGCCGGTTGGCCGATCTTTGCGCCGCGGTTCGGTGTTTGGCGCGCCAACACCCCGACTGGTATTTCGTCTTTCCGGTCCACCCCAATCCCAGTGTGCGGAAAACGGTATACGCTGAACTATCTGGTCTCAACAATGTTGAGCTGATCGAGCCGCTGAGCTATCTCCCGTTCGTCTGGCTGATGAGTGCGGTCGACCTTATCATCACCGATTCCGGTGGTATCCAGGAAGAGGCACCGTCGCTGGGGACGCCGGTCATAGTTACGCGTGATGTTACCGAGCGCCAGGAAGCGGTTGCGGCGGGGGCGGTCACTTTGGTCGGGACCGACCCGGCGGCGCTTACCGAAAGCGCCCAATTTCATATGGCCAACCCGCGGACCATCCGGCGCCGATTGACCGTTGAAAATCCATACGGCGACGGCAAGGCAGCACAGCACATCGCCGGCATTTTGTGCAGCTTGATGAATGATGATACAGAACAGCGGCCCCTTAGGGCGCTCGATCAGACGGGATAATAACGTTAGTATCCATTCGATACTATAAGGACCTTTTGAAGACTGTAGTGCTTAAGATCCTGTCGGCGATAACGGCGACGATTATGCACATTCGATCGCGCAGCCAGTCCATGATAAGGCCGAGTTTTGCATTCGTAGCTCACAGGATTCCGTTATCTCTAGTTCGGTCAAGAGCGATCGCGTAAATTCCTGAGAGCCCGCTCCACGGGCCAAAAGCTAAACCGGCTGCAGAGCATACATTCGTAGGTTGCCATAACCTTTCGCGGCCGGCATCCGTCCGACATAGTCGCAAGTGAAGGCGGCGTCCGGGACCAGTGTCAATTGAGCGGCGAAGGCCTCGGTCACATAGACCGCGCCCTCCGGCGTGACCGGCTCTATGCGGGCGGTTCGGCTCACGTGGGTGCCAAAAAAATTGCGGCTGTCTCGGATCGGGTCGTGGGCCTCGAGCACCGGGCCAACATGGCCGGCAAGGCGCAATCCCAATGTCGTCGGCAGCCCCAACGACGCCAGGTTGATCGCCGCCAATTCGGCTTGCAGTTCGTGCGCGCAACAGGCGGCCGCGCCGGCATCTTTGAAGACCAGAAATATGCCATCGCCCCAGGTATTGCGAAACTCAAGCGACGCCTCGTAGTGATCGAACACGCGTGCCGCGCACCCTAGTACATGATCGACATAGGGCGGCAACTGGGCTTCCGACAGCCGGCTGAAACCCATAAAATCGCCGAACAACATGGCGCGGATTACGCGTTGGCCGGCGCCTCGGGAGCCCGGCTGTACGAGGCTTGGATTGGCGGGGCTACCGACGGCCCCGTCCGGCGTGATCGAAACGGCCGGCAAGCCGCGTTCGAGCCAAAATGCGACGTCGATGGCAGTCCCGGCCAGTCCCGCCGGCTGCCCGCCGTCCCAGACCGAGACTTGTTGCACCGACGTTTGCAGATACCGCGCCCGCAACAGAGCCAGGCCCATGGCCAACCGGGCGCTGTAGGTAAACAGATAATCGTCATTGAGGTAGCTGTCCTCCGTGGCGTAGATAACCGATGTTGCTTTGTCCATACAATCCTGAAATCGGTCCCGCCATTCCGGTCCGCCGCGGTTGACAGATGTCGTGTAGAATTCATCCGCCTGGAAAGGCAGTACGACATGCAGCTCGCCGCCGCGCCGCAACAAGGCTTCGGCAATCAGAATGTCGGCGCCACAGGCGAGCGATCCATAGCCGAAACCGGCATTGCTCGCTTCAAGGCAAGCGTCGATGCGCTGGCCAACGAGCGTTGTCTGGTTGGCAACGAAACGCTGTGGTTTGCCCGCCTCCGACAGCATTAGGCCGCAATAGTGAATGACCGTCGGTATGGCAAGCGCGGCGAGCGGATCCGGGCTCATGCCCTTGGCGTCGCAGATCAGTCGCAACTGCCGACGCGTGGAAGCGGCGTCGTTGTAGTTGCCGTGCAGACAATCGGCGGCCCGGCTCAAAGCCGCTTTCGCCGCACCGGCATCGTCGATCAGAAGATGCGCTTCGGCCTCGGTCGCAACACTGAAAAAGCCGTCGTCGGCGCTTTCTGCCAAGGGCAGTACCGCGCGCGCCAACGTGCGCGCCGCCGCCTCGTCACCGGCGATCAGCTTCATGGTGGCGGCATTGATACCTGGATAGTAGTCGCCCGTACGGTCGAATATGTTGCGATAAAGCGCCGCGGTCTCTTCAGCTAGACGCAGGCGTTCTTCGCCGGTCGCCGCCAACGACCGGTCTTTGGCAATGCGTGCCCGAAGCGCCGCAATTTCGTCACTCTCTGCGTCGCTCAACCCAAGTTCGGCGAACCGTTTGGCCGCCTGCTCCGTGGCGCCGGCCCGTGCCAGGACGAGCACCGAACGATGCCGTAGCCAAGGATCATCCGGATAGTCGGCCAAAGCGTCGCTGGCGATATCGTACGCCAGCAGAAGGTCGCCTCGCCGCGCCGCGGCATCAACTTCGGTACGCCAGTCCGCCGCTGCTTTGTTGGTCATACTCAGCACACCGCCTTTTTCCGCAACGCCTGAGCCATCACTCTACCATTCGGTGTAGCAATAAGGAAAAAAACGACATGTTGAATCTTGTAGTCACGGTCGGCCGTGCTTACCTGTCCGGATGCGGGAAATGTGATCCATTGATATGGTAGCACTATTGCTTTGATAGACCGTGTCGCACATTCGTCCATTCCGAATACACCGTTCGAGCCGGTAGGCCCGATTTTTCCCGTACTCAACCAACCCTTTGGAAGCAAACCGTGACGGCTTTACCGAAGACGCTGTGCTCGGTATTTGCTGTCCTCGCGTTGGTGGCCGGCGGCGTCTTCGGTCCGTCGCCGGCGTTGAGCCAGGACAAGCGCGCACGGGCGATGTTCGCACGGGTGTTCCACAGCTGTGTCGGTGACCGCGGCGGCCTTGATTTCTGTATTCAGGCGGCCGAGGAAGGTCACAGCCTGGCGCAGTATTTCCTAGGCGAACGCTACGAAAAAGGCTGGGGTCTGCAACAAAGCTATCTGCGGGCGGCACTATGGTATCGCCGCGCGGCGAAGCAGGGCCATAGCCAATCGCAATTGGCGCTTGGCGTCATGTATGCCGCCGGCCGCGGCGCGCGTCAGAACTATGTGCAGGCCTATACCTGGCTTGACATCGCTCGCAACGGCGGTGAGCGCGAAGCGCCGGCGCAGCTCGAGGCGGTGGCCCGCCTGATGACCGCCGAACAAATCGCGGAAGCTGTGCAGGATGCCAAGGAATGGCGCCCGAAGGCGGAGAAATAGCCCGGTTGGCTAGATCGCGACCAAGTGGTTGCTTACCGCATCCTCGTCCCAATCCAGGCCGAGCCCTGGAGTATCCGGAATCTGCAAGTCGCCATTGTTCAGGTCATAGGGTTTCTGCAGGATGACGTCGGCCCAGTCCTGCCACTCCAGCCAATGCGCGGTTTCGGTTACCCGCATTACATGGGCCCCGACTTCCGGATAGAGATGCGTCGACATCGGTATGCCGGCGGCGCCGGCGATGGCGGCGGCGCGCAACCAGCCGGTGACGCCGCCGATGCGCATGAAATCAGGCATAACCAAATCCGAGGCCTTGGCCTGCAGCGCTTTATGGAGATCACGTGGGCCGTAGAAGTTTTCGCCGATCTGGATCGGTGTTTTCAATTGGCTGGTCAACGCGGCGTGGCCGTCGAAATTGTCATAGAGGATTGGCTCCTCGATCCAGTCGAGGCCGCAATCGTCGATCGCATGGCACCGAACCAAGGCCTCGTCGAAGGTCAGGCCCTGGTTGAAATCGACCATCAGCGCCATGTCCGGACCGACCGCATCGCGGATCGCGGCGAGGGCGGCCAGATCATCGTCCAGCCGCTCCCGACCCATGCGCAGTTTCAAGCCTCGAAACCCTCCCTCGTCGCGGAGTTCTACGGCCTCGGCGCCGAGTACGGCCGGCTCCCGCAGCCAAAGTCCGTTGCTGTTGTAAGACTTAACGGCACCGACACTGCCGCCGAGCAGCACACAGAGCGGTACCCCGGCGGCCCGCGCCAGCGCGTCCCACGCCGCCATATCGAGACCGGCGACGGCGATCATCGACAGACCCTCGTAGCCGACGAAATGCAGCGATTTGCGGCCCTGTTCATAGAACTCGATCGGTGCCACCTGCCGGCCTTTCAGCAACGCACCCAAGTCATGGAGCGCCGGCACCAAATATTTCATGGCGTTCGGCACGTAGGGCTCGAGATAGGCGCGGCCGACCACGCCTTCCTTGGTATGAAGATCGATCAGGATCACCGGCCAAACGTCGATCGTGGCGATCCGTGCCACCACCGGCCGTTTCAGGGGCAACAGCACCGGCCGGGCGACGAGGTTTTCCAATGTCAGAGTAGGCTGAGGCTGGGTCATTGGCTGTCCTTCACTTCTGGCGGGCGAGGGCGCAGCGGCTTTCTCGCCGATCGAAGCCGAGCGTGTCGAGATTGTTGACTTGATGCAAGAATCCGTCAATCGGCGCCCGCGTCAGCACCCGGTTGTGAGTGCCGATCAGGATCGGCTGGCGCAGTTGATTGTCCCAAGGCCGGAAATTGCTGCGATAGCCTTTGAAGCCATCCAGGATCAAGTCCGGGCTCTTCAGATGCTTGCTAACGGTCTCGAAGTCAGCGCTTTCAGTACGCTGTATGGCCTCAGCGACGGCTTTCACGGCGATCCAGGCCGCCCAATCGCCGTCGCGCATGGGCCGGCCCGCTTGTCTCTCGAAGCGCTTTTCCAACTGCGGTGCGCCGTGGCGTTCCCACGCCCAATGCCAGGCGGTTGCCGCCAAGCCCTCGGCGCCGACCACAGGGCGTGGCGCCATGGTTTGGTATGGCACATCTCGGGCAAACTCGCCGTCAGCGTCGGCGACGAATACCGCGTCGTAATCGTCGCCGCGGGTGAGCAGCGCCAGATTGGTGCGGTCGCGCTCGCGCGGGTCGTTGCTCAAAAGGAACGGCCGCTTGCCGACGATTTTCAGGCCGAAACGTTTGGCGGCGCGTTCGAAGGCGGCCTGCAGGGCTTGATCCCTCGGCGAGGGGCCGACCAATGCGAGAATGCGGCGCCAGCGGCGCAGCGCCAGGAACTGAGCGAGCCCATCCATCAACATGGCGTCGTTGGGAATGACATGCAGCAGGTGGCCGGCGCATTGCTCTTGCCGCAGCGCGTCCGCCTGTGCCGAGATGTTGAACAACAGCAAGGCGCGGCCCGTCGTTTTCTCGACCAACGCGGGCCAGTGTATTTCCGGAATATCGACGAGAAAGTAAGCCAGCCCATCGTCGTTGGCCGCAAGGATCGCGGCGGTGAGGGCGTCCATGTCGCGGGCGCGCAAGCGTTTGATGGCAAACGTCGCGCCGATTTTGGCGCCGTGATAGCGCACTTCCTTGAGCGCGACGTCGGCGCCGACGCCGGGTCGTCCAAGCGGCTGCACCAAATAGCGGGCGAAAGTGCGGCGCTTGGTGTAGCGGGCATCGCCCTTCAGGTCGGCGATGCCGATGACAACGTCTTTGGCCATAACCGTGTCCGGTTGCGACGCCAGTGCCGCGAGCAACAAACAGACGGCCATTAATCGCGCAGCCATGTGGCTCAATCGTCGATCAGGATTGTGTGCGGCACCCGGCCGACCGGTATCGAGCGGATGACCTTGCGATCGGCGACATCGATAATCGATATGTCGTCGCTCAGGCCGTTGGCGACATAGAGACGGGTGTTGTCGCGGCTCAGGGTGCCGTTCCAGGCCCGATTGCCGACCAGGATATAGGCCTCGACTGTGCGCGTCTTCACATCGACGACGCCGACATGGTTGGCCCGGCCGAGCGCTACGAACGCGGTTTTGCCGTCCGTCGTCATGGTGATGCCGACCGGTGTGACCTGTTCCGGGCGAAAGCCTTTCGGCTCGAATTTTACGGAGCCGACAATGGCATTGGTTTTCGGATCGATGATGTCGACCGAACCGGCCAATTCGTTGGAGACCCAAAGGGCCGAACCGTCCGGGGTCAGGGCGAGCCGTCGCGGCCGATTGCCGGTCACAACGTTGGCCACCACTGCGCGGCGTTCCACATCGACCACATGCACCGTATTGGCGACTTCGGAGGTGACGTAGACGGTTTTGCCGTCTGGCGCGGTCAGGACGCCTTCCGGTTCCTCGCCGACGTCGATTGTCGCCACCATTTCGCCTCTGTCGATGTCGAGAATGCCGAGCGCGCCGCTGTCTTCCAGGGAAATGTATAAGTATTTGCCGTCGAGGCTGATATCGAACATCTCGGGATCCTCGATGTCGTCGATGCTGCCGGTAACGGCAAGCTTGGCGACGTCGATGATGTCGATGGCCTCGCCATCGCCGCAGGCCGCGTAGATCAACGTTCGGTCGGCGTTGAATTGCAAGTGCCGCGGCCGTTCCGACGTGGCGATGGTTTTGACGATCTTGTTGCTGGTCGGGTCGATAACGACGACGGAATCGTCCTTTTCATTGCTGACAAACAAATAGCCCGAGCCCTTTGCCGCGGCCACGCCGGCCGACATTGACAGAATCAGGGCGGCAACAATGCCGGCAAGAAACGCGTGCACGTAAACCTCTCTCGAACGTTTGAGGATGCAACGGTACGCGACCGTCTCGATGCCGTCCAGGGCCGACGCCTTGACCGCAGCCGGTGAACGCAACACTCTCTTTGCTCTCTCGCGTGCTGCGAAAAATACCGAACGAAGGGCAAGATCGGGTGAACGAAGACGTGAACGGTGCCCCGACCTTAAGCGTAACCGGCCTCTCCTACGGCTATGGTCAGGGGTTTGCGCTCAAGGACGTCAATCTCGCCATCGCGAAAGGCGAATTCCTGGCACTGCTTGGCCCCAACGGCGCCGGCAAGACCACCTTGTTTTCCTTGATCACGCGGCTTTATGACGCCCATCACGGCCAAGTTGTCGTTCTCGGACACGATTTGCACCGCCAGCCGGGACAAGCGCTGGCCGCCATGGGCGTGGTCTTTCAGCAACCGACCCTGGACCTTGATCTCACGGTCATGCAGAACCTGCTCTATCACGCTGCTCTGCACGGTATGCCGACTGGCGCCGCCCGTCAGCGCGCGGCCGAGGAACTGGGCCGTCTTGATATGGCCGAACGCGGCGGCGAGAAAGTGCGGCAGCTCAACGGCGGCCACCGTCGCCGGGTCGAGATCGCCCGCGCCTTGCTGCATCGGCCGAAAGTGTTGCTGCTGGACGAGCCGACGGTTGGCCTCGACGTGCCGACGCGGCAAACCATCGTTGCGCATGTCCACCGATTGGCCCATGACGAGGGCATCGCCGTGTTTTGGGCGACGCATTTGATCGATGAGGTGGCCGAGTCCGACAGCGTCTTGGTCTTGCATCAAGGCACGGTCCGCGCTGCCGGCAGTGTCGACGCAGTCATTGCCGAAACCGGCACAAATTCTTTGCTGGAGGCGTTCTCGACATTGACACAGGGACCTCCGCCGTGAGGCCGGTGCAATATTACCGATGCCTGGCCGGCATTGTCGTACGCGAGGCGCTGCGCTTCCTACACCAACGCGAGCGCTTCATTGCCGCCCTGGTTCGGCCGCTGGTTTGGCTGCTGATATTCGGGGCCGGCTTTCGCAACGTACTCGGCGTTTCGATCATCCCGCCCTACGAGTCTTATATCGTTTACGAAGTCTATATCGTGCCCGGGCTCATCGGCATGATCCAGTTGTTCAACGGCATGCAAAGTTCCCTTTCGATGGTCTATGACCGGGAAATGGGATCCATGCGGACCTTGCTGGTGAGCCCGCTGCCGCGCTGGTACTTGCTGGTCTGCAAACTGCTGGCCGGTGTGTCGGTTTCGATTTTGCAAGTCTATGCGTTCTTAGGCATTTGTTTAGTGTTTGGCGTCGACCTGCCGCTGCTTGGCCTGGTTTCGGTTTTGCCGCTGTTGATCGTCAGCGGCTTGATGCTCGGTGGCCTCGGCATGCTGTTGTCGTCTTGGATCCGTCAGCTCGAGAATTTTGCCGGCATCATGAATTTCGTGATCTTCCCCATGTTCTTCCTGTCGTCGGCGCTTTACCCGCTGTGGCGCATGCGGGAATCGAGCGAGTTGCTTTATTGGATCTGTGCGGTCAATCCGTTCACCCATGCGATCGAAACCTTGCGCCACGCCCTCTACGGGGAAATCAACTGGCTGATGACCGGTTTCACTTTGTTGGCATTGGTTGTTTTCGTGGGCGGTGCCATTTGGGCTTATGACCCGGCCCGCGGCATGCTGAGCAGGCGCGCCGGGCCGCCGGGCGGCTGAAACGCAACGGCGAACAGGTGTAACCGCCGCCGATGCTTGAGTTGAGCCCAGTTTGCCGATAGACTTCATCATTCGCATGTCCTCGGTGCCGAAGACATGCGCAAGGTTTGCCTGAAAAAGACAGAATATCGCTAAAATGCTACCCATGGAGAGCGAAATGAAGTGGACAACACCGAAAGTAATCGAAATCGCCGTCGGCATGGAAATTAACCTGTACGTGTGCGCTGAATACTAGGAACCGCATCGTCGTACGCGCCGTCGCATGGCGCGTACGGGTCGGTATGGATAGCGCCCGGTAAGCCTACGGCGGCTTTGCTTCTATTAGATTGGTAATGATCGCTCGGTCATTGGGCCGGCGGTTGGTATTTCCACATCAAAATTTTCAGCACGGCATTGGTTTGCCGGTGTGGCGCTGTCTGGTGCGTTTGTAGGAGGCGTCTGGATGACCGATCAAAACCGGGTCGGTGAAAAATCGACGCCGACGCTCGCGGCGCACGTTACCATGAAATTCGACCAGCACCGGGATTGCTGGGTTATTTTGGCGCCGGAACGGGTGCTGATGCTCGATCAGATTGCCGCCGAAATTCTCAAACGCTGCGACGGCAAGACGGTTGCCGCCATCATCGATGATCTGGCGGCAACGTTCGAGGCACCGCGTCAAGACATCGCTCGGGATGTGATTGCCATGCTGCAGGATATGGCCGACAAGGGAACAATTGTCCCGTGACCCTGCCGGAGCCGCCACTAGCCATCCTGGCCGAACTGACCCATCGTTGCCCGCTCCGATGCCCGTATTGTTCGAATCCCGTTGAATTGGAACGCGCCAGCGCGGAAATGGACACTGCCGCTTGGTGCCGCGTGCTCGACGATGCTGTCGCCATGGGCGCCCTGCAGGTGCATTTCTCCGGCGGCGAACCGACCGTGCGCCAGGATCTGGAGGCGCTGGTCGCCCATGCGACCGACGTTGGTCTCTACAGCAATCTCATAACCTCCGCCGTGTTGCTGGACGAGGCGCGGCTTGGCCGGCTTCATGACGCTGGTCTGCGCCATGTTCAGGTCAGTTTTCAGGCGGCGGAGCCGGAACTGGCGGACCGCATCGGCGGTTTCAAGGGCGGCCATGTCCGCAAGATTGCGGTCGCCGAGGCGGTTCGCCGATTGGGCCTGGCGCTGACGGTGAACGCGGTCATTAACCGGCAGAACGTTGATCAAGTCGACGATATGATCGCGCTGGCGGTCGATTTGGGCGCTCAGCGGATCGAGATCGCCCATGTTCAGTATTACGGTTGGGGCCTGAAGAACCGAGCCGCGCTGATGCCGACCCGGGCCGTGACGGACCAGGCGATCGCCAGGGTGCGGGCGGCGGAAGAACGGCTGAAGGGGCAGTTGGTGTTTGACCATGTGGTGCCCGACTATTATGCGACGCGGCCCAAGGCCTGCATGAATGGCTGGGGCCGCCGGTTCTTGAACATCACACCAAGCGGTCGGGTGTTGCCATGCCACGCGGCAGAGACGATTCCGGGACTGGCGTTTCAGTCTGTTCGCGATACGCCGCTCGCCGAGATCTGGCGTGAAGGGCCGGCCTTCCAGGCCTACCGCGGCACCGACTGGATGCCCGAGCCGTGCCAGAGTTGCGACCGCAAGGAACTGGACTGGGGCGGCTGCCGCTGTCAGGCGCTGGCAATCACCGGCGACGCTGCCAATACCGATCCGGCCTGTGAATTGTCGCCGTTTCATGACCGTTTGTTGGCTTTGGCGACCGCGGAAGCGGGCGCAAACCCGCCGGCCTTTGTTTATCGCCAGTTTGCCAACGCCGAAGAGCGTGCTGAATGAACGCTTGGGGCCGCTGCGTTCGGTTCGGCTTGTCTCTGCTGGCTTGCGCCCTGGCATCCGCCACGAGCGCCGCTGAACAGCTCGATATCAAGGTCGGCGTCCTGAAATACGGTACCGTGAATTGGGAGCTTGATACGCTGGCCCATCAGGGCCTCGACACCGCCGCCGGCTTCCGGCTGGTGATTGTGCCATACGCAAGCCCGCGGGCGACCCAAGTGGCGCTGCTCGGCCAAGCCGTCGATGTCATCGTCGGTGACTGGATCTGGGTTTCTCGTCAACGCGGCGCCGGCGCCGATTTTACGTTCATCCCGTATTCGACATCGGTCGGCGCGGTCATCGCAGCCCAATCGTCGTCGATTGGCCGCTTAAGCGATATCGGCGGCCACAAGATCGGTGTTGCCGGCGGGCCGCTCGATAAAAGCTGGCTGGTGGCAAAGGCCTATCTGGCAGCGCAAGGCCGGAGCGATGTCGCTGAGACGGCAGTCCTGACATTCGGTGCGCCGCCGCTGTTGAGCCAATTGTTGATGCGTGGCGATATCGCGGCGGTTTTCACGTACTGGCACTATGCCGCGCGATTGCAAGCCGCCGGCATGCGGCGGGTCATCGGCATCGGTGACCTGACGCAGGCCCTTGGTGTCGATGCGACGGTGCCCCTCCTGGGCTATATATTCAGCGAGCGCTGGGCTTCAGCCCACCGGCCGCAGGTGCTCGGGTTTGCCGCAGCGAGCCGACAGGCCAAACAACTCCTAAAGGCCCGACCGGAGGCATGGCAGCGATTGCGGCCATTGTTGCGCGCCAAGGACGAGGCCAGCGCACGGATGCTGCAACAGGGCTACTTGGCCGGTATACCGACCCGTTGGGGTACGGCCGAACGCGCCGGCGCCGAAAAACTTTTCGGGATTCTGGCGAAAAGCGGCGGACATGCGTTTACCGACGGTCAGACGCAATTGGCGCCCGGTACCTTTTGGGCCGGATTGACGTTTTAGGACGGCTTGGACGTGGGCTCCCGGATCACCGCTTCCGTGTTGTCATTGATCGTTTTGGGTGCGCTTTGGGAGCTGCTGGCCGGTGTGGTCGACAGCCGATTGCTGCCGGCGCCATCGACGGTGTTTGCCGCCATGGCTGCTGAAAGCAGTTCCGGCGCCTTGCCGTACCACGTGGCAATCACCCTGCTGCGTGTCGCCGCCGCGTTCGTGCTCGCCATGGCCATCGGTGTGGCCGTTGGCCTCGCCATGGGGCGGTCGGCTTTGGTCGACAAGGTCTTTGATGGTTGGCTGGTATTGCTTCTGAACTTGCCCGCCCTCGTCATCGTCATATTGTTTTATGTTTGGTTCGGGCTCACCGAAGTTGCCGCCGTCGCGGCGGTGGCGGTAAACAAGATCCCGACCGTTGTGGTGACGGTCCGTGAAGGCGCCCGGGCGCTTGACCCGGACTATTTGGCGGTTGCGCGGGTTTTTCGATTTGGCCGAATGCGCACCTTGCGCCACGTCATCGCGCCGCAGATGACGCCTTATGTGGTCGCGGCGGCCCGCTCCGGTCTGTCGCTTATTTGGAAAATCGTACTGGTGGTGGAACTGCTGGGCCGCAGCGACGGCGTCGGCTTTCAGCTTTCATTGTTCTTCCAGTTGTTCGACGTCACCATGATCCTGGCCTATACCTTGGCCTTCGTGATCGTCATCCAACTGCTTGAATTCGGTATCATGCAGCCTTTGGAGCGTCGGGCCGCACGGTGGCGCCAGTGACCGGGTTGGACATTCATATCCACGACAAGACCTATCCGGCCTTGGCCGGCGCCGGGCCGGTGTGCGTTTTTCAGGACTTTGATCTGGCGGCAGCGAACGGTGCGTTTGTTTGTCTTTTCGGGCCGTCAGGGTGCGGCAAAACCACGTTGTTGAACATCGTCGCTGGCCTTGATGACGACTATCGGGGCAGCGTGCGATTGCCGAACGCGGGCTCTCATATGGGCTTGCGGGTTGGTTATGTTTTCCAGCAACCGCGGCTACTGCCTTGGCGCACTGTCGCCGACAACGTCGGACTGCCGATCCAGGATGCGCCGGACCGACAGTCACGGGTCGACGGTTTGCTGTCGACGGTTGGCCTCGGCGAAATGGCGGGCGCCTATCCGCGGCAATTGTCGGCCGGTCAGGCCCGGCGGGCGGCCTTGGCGCGCGCCTTTGCCGTGGAACCCGATTTGCTGCTGTTGGACGAACCGTTCGTATCGCTGGACGATCCTGCCGCCGACAGGCTGCGGCAAACGCTCATTGACGTATGGCGGCAACGGCCGACGACGGTGCTGTTTGTAACCCATGATTTGGACGAAGCCGTGATGCTGGCGGACCGGGTCGTGCTGTTGTCGGCTTGTCCCGTCTCGGTTCTGTCGGATACCGCCATCGATATTCCGCGGGCCGAGCGTCACAAGTCCGATGTGATCGCGGAACAAATCGCAAAGCTCGATAGGCTCCGGCGACAGGGTGGGGAGCGCGTGTAGTGACCAGGCTCTGGCGCGCGCAACTGTCGATCGTCCTTGGTCTTGCCGTTTGCGTCTGTTCGGCAGGCACAGCGCAGGCCGATTGGCAATATACGCGTTGGGGCATGACCGAAGCGGAAGTAATCGCGGCGTCGGCCGGCAAAGCGGTCGCGCATCATGTCCGTGTCCGAGAAAGTTGGGGCATTTATCCCGACTTGGTCGCGCCGACGCGTTTCGGTCCGTTCGAATACGACGCCTATTTCTACTTCGACAATGACACCGGGGGGTTGGAGGCAGTCCGGTTGGAACCGCCGGCACCGGTTTGGTGCATCGATGTGATGAAAGCGCTCCTCGAACGCTACGGCACGGATCAAGAAATCATCAACGGCAAAACCATCTGGCGGGACCCGCCGAACAACGACCGCGTTTCGCTCTCGGAGTTCTCCACCTGTCGTGTCAAATACCAACCCTTGCAGGGAAGCACGCGATGAAACGTGGTTGTGCAAGCGTCAACCGGCATCGTCGAACGCCGGCAATCCGGCGATTTCAAGTATCAGCTTGCGCAACATAGCGCTGGCGTAATCCGCGTTCGATAGGGCAGGGACCATAAACGCGCCAAAGCCACCGATGACCTGGTTGCGGTAATAGTCGATGAGAAACTTGCGCTCCTCATGCTCGTCGCGGCCGCTTAGGATCGGCAGCCCGTTAATGGTGATGCCGGCATCGATGACGCGCTGGCGGATGGTTTTCAGCGGAATGCCCTGGTTGTGTGGGTCGTCGCTGGAAACATCGATGACTTTTCGGTCGCCGTCGAAACCGTTGCCGTCAATGGCGAAGAGCGCATGGGACAACGCATTGCCGAGCGCTGTGAACCGCAACCCGCTCCAAGGCGACTTGCCGCGCCGGATTAAGGTGTCGGCGAAGCCTAGGGCCGCCGCGCGGCTGTCGATCAGGTGCCACGGCACGACGGTCAATTGTTCTTTCTCGCCTGCCCAGAACATGACCGCCACGGCGATACCGCCTTGGTGCAGGCCGACGATCTTGCGGATGAGCCGGTCGTCCCGGAAGGCTTTGGCGATGCTCTCGACTTGAAACGTCAATTCGTCGCCGTCGATGCTGTGCGATACGTCGACGGCGATCATTAACTCGACGGCAACGCGGCGCGGCGCATCGCCGGCATGTGTCCTGTCGCCGGCGACCAGCATGAACGCCAACACCGCGAGTGAAATGAGGCAGACGTTGCGCAAGATAGAAAGCCCAGTTGCGTGGTTAAGGGGAAGCGTCGACGTCGCGACGCTGTGGCACCAACGTCCGAGAAAACCATACGCTCCGAAGATCGGCAACCGCCGTCGATCTTAGTACAGTTAGGTCATCGCTTCGTGTTGGTGGTGCTGTTGCATTGGGTTTGACCTTCGGCAACAATGCCGCAAGGGTTGAATACAAATAATGCCTTTGGGAGGACTTGCCGAATGCCGAAATTAATTTACGGAGCGTTCTGCGCCGGCTTTGCCGCGTTGCTCGCCACGGCCGCCTTGGCGCAAACAGCCGACGAACTTAAAGCGGATGCATCGACCACGGACAATGTCCTGACGTTGGGCATGGGCCAAGGGCAACAGCGCTACAGCGCCCTTGACCAAATAAACAAGTCCACCGTGAAGCGGTTGGTTCCGGTGTGGAGTTACAGTCTGAATGACGGCCGCGGCCAGGAATCGCAGCCTTTGATTTACAAAGGCGTGATGTATGTCACGACCCACCAGTCGACCCATGCGATCGACGCCAAGACCGGCAGACAGATTTGGCAACACAAGATCGAATACCCGCCGGAGACGCCGCGCATTGTCTGCTGCGGTATCATCAACCGTGGCGCCGCGATCTACGACGGCAAGATTTTTCGCACGACCCTTGATGCCAACGTCATCGCGCTCGACGCGGCGACCGGCGAACAGCTTTGGCTTGCCAATGCGGCGAGCGTGAAGGATTCCTTTTCCATGACGGTGGCGCCTTTGGTTGCCAACGGCGTGGTGATCACCGGTGTCTCTGGCGGCGAATATGGTGTCCGCGGCTTCATCGACGGCTGGGATCCGGCGACTGGAAAGCGTCTGTGGCGGCGCTTTACCACGGCGGCGCCCGGCGAGCCGGGTGGCGACACCTGGCCCGGCGATACCTACAAGCACGGCGGCGGTACGACCTGGCTGACCGGTTCTTACGATGCCGATCTCGACTTGGTCTATTGGGGAGCTGGCAATGGCGGCCCCTGGAATGCCGAATTCCGTAAAGGTGACAACCTCTACACCAACTCTGTTTTGGCGCTAAAGCCGAAAACCGGCGAGATCGCCTGGCATTACCAATATTCGCCCAATGGCCGATTCGACCACGACGGTACCAATGAATCGATCATGGCCGACGTTACGATCAACGGCGAAAAACACAAAGCCATCATGCATGCCGATCGCAATGGCTATTTTTACGTGATCGATCGTACGAACGGGAAGTTGCTGGCGGCTAATCAATATGTAGACAATCTGAACTGGGCGGATGGTATCGACATGAAAACCGGCCGCCCGATCCTGTCGGCGACCACCAAGCGACTGCAGGCCGGCGAAACCGTGGAAATTTGGCCGTCTGCCTTTGGCGGCAAAAATTGGTCACCGATGTCCTACAGCCCAAACACCGGCCTAGCCTATGCCAATACGCTGGAAGTCGGCGTTGTGTACGCGCCGATCGAACCAAAATTCGTAAAAAACGCTTTCTATTGGGGCTACGACTTCGGCAAGCTACAATTTCAATTCAAGAAAGATAGCGCGCATTCCTATCTCAGGGCGATCGACCCGGTAACCGGAAGCACGAAATGGAAGGTTGCCAGTGACGTAGGTAATTGGGGTGGGACAATAACGACCGGCGGTGGTTTGGTTTTTACCGGCGCCTTAACGGGTGAATTTCGCGCCTTTGATGCGGATAACGGCAAGCAGCTTTGGCAGTTCCAGACCGGCTCCGGCATTATCGGGCAACCGGTGACCTGGCAACAGGATGGCCGGCAATACGTGTCGGTCGCCAGCGGCATCGGTGGCGCCTTTGCGATATTCATACCAATACTCGGAACATCGAACATGAAGCTGGTTGAAGAGCTCGGCAAGATCCAACCGGGCGGTTCAGTCTGGACCTTTGCCCTGATCGAGGAATAGATCCAGCCGAAAGCGAGCGGGGTGTCTCGGTTTAGCCGAGGCACCCTCTCTTTTTTCGAACACAATCCGATGAGTCCAGATCAGGAATGGTTGAGATGCGAGCCGGCCGCTTGTGGGCAGTGACGTCAGTAGTTTTTGTATTCCTTGGGGCCTGGGCGCCGTCAGTGCTGGCCGAAAACGCAGATGCAAAAGAGGGGCAGCGTGTGTATAACACGTATTGTATACTTTGCCATGGCCCGAATTTGATCAATAGCGGCAGTAATGCACCCGATCTTCGTAAGTTTCCGTTGGAGCAAAAACCTCGGTTCGTGACGGCGATAGTCGAAGGCAAGGGTCAGGGAAAAATGCCGGCGTGGGGCGATATCTTGTCGTCTGATCAGATCGATCAAATCTGGATGTACGTGAAAGCGCGAGGAAAGATTTAATGCTGCGTGTATTTCAGGTTATCGGACGGCTGGGCATCGCTGCAGTGTTTGGCATATTGGCCACTATTGCGGCACCGGATGCCAAGGCCAAAGAGATATTGAAAATCTGCCTTGAAGAGGAAAGCCCGCCGTATTCTTACAAATTCGGCAAGAATATTGGCGGTTTTGACTACCAGCTCGCGCAGGAACTGGCTGCGCGACTGGGCCGGGACCTAACAATCCAGTGGTTTGAAACAGAAAACGACGAAGAGAATATCCCCAAGCTCGAAGCCAACGCGCTGCTGTCGGCGCCGCTTTGCCACTTGGTCGGGGGCTATCCGATGCTGAAGGCGGCGCTCGGCTCGGCACCGCAGGGGAAGTTTACCCTGCCCGATCACGAGGGGCAGAAACGCAGCGAGCGTCTTAAGCTCATTGACCTCGGTGTGGTCGTGCCGAGCTTGCCGTACAATCGCTCGGTATACGGCGTTATCGTCGGGCCGGCGGTCACCGGCGATATCACCTCGCTCGACGACATCGCCGGATTGCGCATCATGTCGGAGGTGGCGACCCTGGCCAGCGCGATCTTGATGCGCCACGACGGAGGCCGATTGGTTGACCACACCAGCCATGTGTCGCCGCTCGAAGGTCTGTTCAAGCAGATGAATGCAGGCAAGGCAGACGCCACGTTGGTCGAGGTCCACCGTTTCGAGCGCTTTCGATTTCGCAACCCCGACACCAAACTGCGCTTCAGCGGCTACATCGTTCCGATCGGTATCAATTTCGGATTCGCCGCTTTGGACACATCGAACGCACTGCTCGATGACGTCAACCGGGTTCTCGAAGAACTGGCCGCGGCAGGCACGTTGGAAGATTTTGCCGCGGCCAACCACATGACCCTGTTCGAACCGCAAAAACCGTTTGTCACCGAACGCATTGTCTTGCCGTAGGTGTAGCGCTGCCTATGTTCTATGGCGAATAGTGAGCAAGGAAATGGGCTAGGTCCTCGAGCCCGTCGTCGTCGACTTCGGCAAGTACCTCAGCCATGGCCGCTTGAATGCCGACCCGGGCGCCGGTTTTGTAGTCGTTTAGGGCCTTCAACAGATACTGCTCCCGCTGGCCGGCGAGGCGCGGGATATGGTCGCGGCCCAAGTAATCGGTATCATGGCAAATTGGGCAGCGATGGCGCCGCGCCAGGGCTTCTCCAGACTGGTATCGGTCAGGGTTCGATGATCGTTGTTGGCCCGGTGGTGCCGGCGACAAAGAGCCGACCCATTTGGCCAGCGCGCGCAGATCGTCATCGGCCAGATTTTGCACGAGTTCGTTCATCACCGGCTGCTTTCGCTGACCATTCCGGAAATAAACCAATTGGTAGAGGGCATAAAGTTCCGACTGCCCGCCGAGGATCGGCGTATCCAGCGACGCCGGCGGGCCGGATCCTTCACCGTGGCAGGTGGCGCATTGTTCAATCAACGCGTCTAAAGACTTAGCATCGGAATGTCTCGCCTCCGCCAGGCTCAGGCAGAGGGCCACGACACTGCAAACCGCGATATCCAACACGCCAACGCGGCGGACGGGATCGACGGTTTGCCGTCGACCCCGCCCTGTTTGGTTAGCCGCCATACGAGATACGGTAAATCGCTCCGTTGAAGTCGTCGGAAACAAGCATCGAGCCATCTTTTAGAACCAACACGTCGTTGGGGCGGCCGACATACTTGTTGTCAACAACGAACCCGGTCAGGAAGGGTTCCAATGCGCGCACGGTGCCGTTTTTGTCAAGAAAGGCGACGGTTACGTCGGCGTACTTCTTGTGGCGGTTCCATGGACCATGGCGCGCGATGAAAATTGCACCTTGATACTTGCTGGGGAATGTACTGCCGGTATAGAAGCGCATGCCGAGCGGTGCTGAGTGCGCGCCTAAGGTGATTGCCGGCGAGGCATAGTCTTCGCAAGAGTGACCCCATCCATATTGCGGATCTGCCATAATGCCGGAGTGGCAGAAAGGGTAGCCGAAATGCTGTTTTCCGGGTGCCGTGACGTGATTGAGTTCGTCGAGCGGCATGTCTTCGGACAACCAGTCGCGTTGATTGTCGGTGAACCACAGATCACCGGTTTTGGGGTCGAAGTCAAAGCCGACGGAATTTCGAACGCCGAGCGCGACATTCTCTTTTCCGGTACCATCAGCGTTGATCCGGATGATTTTGGCGTAGTCGGCCTTTTCCTCGCAGATATTGCAGGGCGTACCGATCGGAATGTAGAGTTTGCCGTCTGGACCGAATTTGATAAATTTCCAACCATGTGGAATGACCCCGGGGAGATCGTCGAAAACCACGACCGGCTCCGGCGGATTGTCCAGATTGTCTTCGATGTTGTCGTATCGCGTGACTTGTTTCGGCGTGGCGATGTAAAGCGATCCGTCGCGAAACTCGATACCGTTCGGCAGAAACAGATCTTTGGCAATTTCCTTGGTTTCGCCGTCTTTGATGGCGTAGATCTTGCCGCCACCGCCAAATAGAGTGCTGACGAAAATCGTGCCCTTGTCGCCTTCCCGCAGGCCGCGTGCGTCGGCAATGCCACTGGCAAACACTTGCACGGTGAAGCCGGCCGGTACGTTCAAATTCGGCAGTTTATCGGCGGCAGTCGGGATTGGTGGCGCAGGCACGGGCGCCAATTTGGCTCCCGGTCCCTTTTCCGGTCGGCCGATGGCCCAAAACGGCACTTCTTCCTTTTTATCTTGAGCTTGTGCAGTGCTGAAAAGATTGACCACAAGAAAAGACGTAGCAATCGCTAAGCAATATCCAAACCTCAATCTTCTCGATATCATTGATTTGATCCTCCCAATAAATCCGCTCGTCCAAGCGGACATGCGTGTGTGAAAATACGCTCTATTCACTCAGTTATTTTAACGAGGGCAACAAAGCAATTGATCGTTGCCGTCTGAGTTTTGGTGGCCAACTACGGAATGCGGCTTTTTCTGGTTCGAAACCGCGCCAAGTAATTCAAGCATGACACTGTTCGAACCGCAACTGTGCGGGAAAATTGGTGTGTCTGATCGCGCTGTTGTGAACAGCATGGAATGTTCGGGCCGGGGGCTCAGGCCTATTTCAAATCAGGCAGCCCGACGAAGCTGCCGGCATTTCTTTCCGCCAGCAGGCGCATCAAGTGGGCAAATCGGCCGCGGTTCGCTTGGCCGACCGGATATTTGAACAGCACCGGGAATCCGAATGCATGGATGCGGACGCGCGGCCGGCCGCTGGCGTCGGGTTTGTTGATCCGCGCCACTTCCCGAATGACCTCGTCGATGCTGCCGTGTGAAAAGTCGTCGCCGAAAACGTACAGGCTGATGCGCTTGTCTTTCTTGAAGTAGCGCTGCACCGCATGGACGATGCCCTCAACGGGACTGCTGTTGCTAAAGCTCTGCCAGCTGTGCAAGCGCCGTATCACTTCCTTGCGCCGGGCCGGTGTGTCCGGGATCCAGCGGCCGGCATAACCGCTGAACATATACTTGCCCATATCGTTGACCACCTGAATGCCCTTGACGTTGGGATAGATGCTCAACACTTCTCTGACCTTCGCGACAACCAGCGGCCAGGCGCCCTGCAGCATACTGCCGGAGGTATCGATGATGAAGATGATGTACTCGCTGTCGACGGGAATGCCGCCGATGGTGGCGTTGCGGTCGGGCGGTTTGTAGTCCGGTTGATCGAGCAGGCGTCTGGTTTCGGCGCTCAAGGTCTGGCGTACGGCCTTTAGCTCTGCTTCGATACGTGCCTGTTCCAACGTTTTGCTTTGGGTGACTTTGTTCTGGTCCTGGGCAGTCGACAATTCTTGCTCGACTGCGTCGACACGCGCCCGTGCCTTGGCCAATCGAGCGGCCTGCTCGACGCGCTGCCTCTCCAATGTCCGGCCTTCCTCGGCCAAGGTCTCGCGAAACAGATCCATGTCTTCGATGGTGTCGCGAAGATCGGTCGTAACGCGTTTGATGGTTCTCGGCTCAAGCGCCAGGGTCAGCACCAGCAACAGGATGATGGCGCCAAAGCCGCAGGAGATGACGTCAAGGAAGGACAAATTAAAAACGTCTGTCGGACGGCCGCGGCGTTTCGTCATGGCCAGTCCCTTGACGGGGTGATGAAGGATCCGTTGGTGTCGATGGCAAGCGACCAAAATGCCGCGGCGGCTTCCGGGTCGCCCTCGATCGGGAATAGCAGCGTGTTGACCGGGACGCGGGTCGGAATTCGCGATATTGCTGTTCTAAAAAGCGCCAGCCGATCGTCCGCGGCAATGGTAGCGGCCCCGGTCGCTTGGTCGCCTTGCGTCGGCAGGCCGTCGGTAAGCAGGACAATGCTGTCCGGTTTCGGCTTTAAGCGACCGATGGCTTGGAAAGCCTTGTGCAGGCTGGTTCCTTTTTCGGGAGCCACCGACCGGGCCGCGGAAATGGCTGCTTGGAGCTGCCTTGTGTCGCTGGTATTCAGCCATTTGCCATCGGTTCCGGCGATAGCGGCATGGGCTTCCGTGTTGAACAGGTATAGCTGAAACTGCTTGTCAGGGCGCAGATTGGCGATCAGCCAATGCAGGGAACGTACCGCGCGCAGCCATTTCGGCGACTGCCGCCTGACTTCGGCGCTCATCAGTTTACGCCGCACGATGTTGACGATGGTTTCATCCAGCATGCTCGCCGATACGTCGAGCAGGATCAACGTTCGCTCGGCGCCCAAGGTCAAGCCAGTGAGATATTGCCGGCGCCCGTCTCCGGTGAAGCCGACCGGGCGATCGCCGGCATCCGGTCTTTCAACTTTCTGCGCTTCGACCGCCGCCTTTGCTTTTGCCAGGGCGGCGTTTTGCCGCCGCAAGGTGTCGATCTCTCGTTTACGTTTTTCCAAGTCCCGGCCGGATTTGGAAGACTGACGCCGCGACTGCTCAACGCTATCCTGCAGGCGCGTCAACTCTTCGCCGAGCGCCCTTTCCTCTGCCGCCAGGCGGCCCAACTCGGACTGCAGCCTGGTAACGGCGTCTTGCGCGATTTCCAGCCGGGCGCCGGCGCGGTCGGCTTCGCCGCGCAGATCTTCCTTGGCGACTTCGCGACTTTGCAGGACTTGACCGTTCAGCAACATGACCAGCAGAACGACGGCGCCAAAGCCGCAGAACATGATGTCGAGAAATGCCAGACTAAACGGCGTGATCGGCCGCTTTTTCATGTCGTCTTTCCTCGTCGCCGGGCTACGCTTTCAGCCGGCGTATGAGACGGTGGTCGCAATAGCGTTCGGCATCCAAGACCAGGCGTTCCTGCATCAACTGGATCTGATGGATCAAAAACATCAGCACGATGCTGATCAACAGCGCCACGAAAGTCGAATTGAACGCCACGCCCAGGCTTTGGGTCACCCCGGTGATGTCGCCTTCCACGGCGCGATGCGCTTGGGCCAAGGCGTCGCCGATGCCGCGCACGGTGCCGATGAAGCCGACCGAAGGGATGGCCCAGGCGATATAGCGAATGATTGAGAGTTCCGATTCCGAGCGTTCCGCTGCGGATTCGCACAAGGCATGAACCACGTTCGACGCATCCTGGACATTGCGGGTTGCGGAGAATCGTTCGATAGCGGTCAGCAATATCCTCGGCAACAACGATTCTCGGGTCTTTACCGGCAGATTGCGCAACCGGTCGGACAACGGCTCTGCGGCCTCGACGGATATGACCGCGTTATCGGGCAGGCCGAAGAAATCTTGATCCAGCTGCCGCTGTTGGCCGTATGTGACGGTTCCCTTGAAAGCCAAAATGGCAAATGCCCAAAGCATCAGCACAAAGCACGTTTCCTGCTCGTAGTCGCGTATCACCACATAATACGATCGCTGTTGTAGATAGTTCGGATCGCTTTTGACTTGAGCTTGCTCGGCCGCCAGAAACGCGTCGGCACTGGGCCGGATCACGGCGACGTAGACCGCATGGACGACGATGAACGCGATCAACAGGGAAAACACCTGGAAGACGAACTCGGTCGGGAAAAGTTTCCGCATTGGCTGAACTCAAATGTCTGTTGGGAAGGACACCGCTTTATCCGCGGATACGCGCTCCGAGGGCTGGAACAACGGGACCGCGGCTGTGCTATTGGCGTTTCCGGCGGGCGGTTTTTGCTGCGCCGACAAGTAGCCATTGCCGAACAGCAAGCCAGCCGCCAACAGCATAGCGAGCCAAACCAGCAGGTGGCGACGTTTCCGTTGTTTAGTTTGCATAGCGTACAAATCTGAATCCTATGTCGTTGCGGTGCTTCTCCGCATAATCGCGAAAAGACAAACGCAGTTCCGTGATACTGCCATGGCGCCAACTGGCGCCGCGGACTACATGATAACGCCCGGTCGCGGGGCCCAGGGGATCGCGCAGCACCTGGTCCGGGCCGCCGGTGTGGACATCATAGAAGTCATGGCACCATTCCGCGACGTTGCCGCCGAGATCGTAGATGCCCGCCTTGTTGGGCGGAAACCGACCGACCGGCGCGGCAAATCCGAAGCCGTCGTTGTAGCCTTTGATCGTCACCGGCAAATGTCCGGCTGCGTCGCTGTCGGCGAAATTGCCGCTATTGTCGGGCGGCGGCATGCTGTTGCCCCAGGAATATTTCTTAGGTTTGACCCCGGCGCCAGGCTGGCCTTCATAACGGGCGACGAACACCCACTCGGCCTCCGTCGGCAATCGGTAACCGGTCGTCATCGGCTCCACCGCCACCATCTTGTCGCCGTCCTGGCGATAGGCCGGCGACAGCTTGTCCTTTTCACTCAGCCAGTTCAGATACCGTGCGGCGTCGTCCCAAGAGACGGACACGACCGGACTTTCGGCGCCATTGAGATCGACGCCCCGGTCCGTGCCGGAATTGTGCTCCGGGCGGAACTTTCGGAACGCCGTGTTGGTCACTTCCTTTTCACTCATCAAGAACGGCCGCGTAAGATCAACCGCGTAGCGGGTTTCGTTGGATCGGCGGCCGGCTTCGCGCCGCGACGCGCCCATGGCTAGACGTACTGGCTTGGCGATCGCAATGAAACGCAAAGCTTGCGCTTCCGATGTGGACAATGCCGCCGGCTTCGGCTTTCCCTGTGCGGACGGGCTGCCATTCAGCGGTTTGAGACGAACGTTAATTTTCTTTGAAATGCCGGCGCGCGGGGTCACCGTGGTGATATGCGGTTGGTAACCCGGTTTGGCGATCTCAAGGCGGTGTTCCACGGTGGTCAGGCGCAAGCGCCGCGACGCCGCGCCGAGCGGTTTTCCATCAACCTTTAATTCAGCGCCTGCCGGCCGGGCGGTGATGAATATGATGCCGTATTCCGGCTGGAGCCGGAGACTGAGGGCGTCGCTGGCGCCGCCGGCGACGCGTAGGCCCTGTGACAGCGGTTTGAACCCGGGCTTGGTGAGCGTCAGTTCATGATCGCGGTCCGAGGCAATCACCAGGTCGATCGGCGAGCGGCCGCGAAAGGTTCCGTTCAAGGCGACGGTCGCGCCCGCTGGCTTGGTTGTGAGCTTTACGGTTCCGTCCAGTTTCTCAAGCTCAAACAACGGAATTTCCGCGGTTTCGCTGGCCGTGATATCGACTTCATGGGTGATCGGTTTCCAACCGGCCTTTGCCAGCTCCAAACGATAACGACCGGCCATAGGCTCGGTTTGCAGCGGTGTCGTGCCGATTTCGGTACCATCAAGGCGAACGGTTGCGCCTTCCGGCCGGCTCGCCACAAGCAGCGTTCCCCAGCCCGGCAGCAGAGTGACGTCGATGTTTTGCGATTGGCGCATGCCGAGCACGTCGATCTTCTGTTCATGGGGTTGATAGCGATCGGCAACGACCCGCAGCGTATGGTTTCCCGCTTCGATTTCGATGTCTTTGAGCGGCGTTTCGCCGGTTGGCGTGCCGTCGATCTCGACTTGCGCACCGGTCACCGGATCGCTCGAGATGGTCACCAGGCCGGGCAACTTGGTCATCTGGTAGCGCGGTTCGGGTGTGTCGCCAAAGGCGATGGTGATCGGCTGGTCCAATCGGTGATAACCCGGCTTCTCCGCAACGACGCGGTACGTCCCGGGCAAGGCGAGGTGACGTCCGCCAAACCACAGTGGTGGCGGAAACCCGGTAACGGATAGGCGATCCGGAAGCGGTTCGATTGTAACCCGAACCGGTGACGCAATAACCACGAAGCCGACGGCCACCATCAGCACGGCAAACGCCATGAGCGCCAGTGCACGCGGCCAAGAGCCGCTTTTTCGCTGCCGCGCAGGTGCTGTCGGCGGCGGCGTGTCGCCGCGCGGTTGTTTGGGCGCGATCATCGCCGGCCCACGGCGCGCATAGTTCAAGACCAGCATATCGGCCGAACGGGTCACCGCAATCGATGCCGTCCCAACCTGAAGCGCGTCGCCGTCCATGAGCCAAGCCGATTCACCGATCGGATCGCCATTCAGAAGAATCGCCGTCGACCCGGGCTCCGGTTGCACGAAAACCTGGCCGTGGTCATAGCCAAGCCAGCCCGCCGGCGACGTTTCAGCCATTTCGCCGAAAATCGCCTCGCCATCCTGGGACTGGCCGAGCGCGATCGGAATGTCCGAGGATTGATAGGCGCGCCGGGAGCCGTCCGCAACGATTTGCACAATCGCCGTCAAATTGGATCCTCACAGCGTACGACGACGATCGTTTCACCGCCGGATAAGGGAACGCGAAATTGTATCCGGACGTCTCGGTAGCCTTTCCTGGTTCCGATCGCCGTATAGTTGCCGGGGCGTAGGCTAAGCCGGTGTTCACCGAACCGGCCAAACTCGCCGACCCGCTGGATAACGACTTCAGTTTGGCTATCGGACCGTAACAGAACTGGATGCGACTGGCTCGCCTTGGCGACCAGCGCTTTCAGCTTCGACGCCTTGTTTTGCAATCGCCGTCCCGCATCGACCATAGCGGCGACACGATCTGCAAGCGCGCCGCCATGGGCCAGCGGTTCCGGCGACGACAATCGATCAGGGTCTGATAAATATTGGTCAATTTGTTGGTTCAGTAGAAGAAAATTCTGCGCTTTTGCTTTGCCATGAATAGCAAAGCCAGCGTTACCGTCGACGGCTAACGCCGCCTCGTAGACCTTCAATGCTTTTGCCCATTGTTCATATTTCGCATATCTGCGGGCTTCAACGCGCAAGCGACCAAGTTTGGCGCTTTGCCGGCCCTCGCGAATTTGGTAGGCGATATCGCGCACTTCCTGAGCGTCGGGGCGCAATCGCCGTGCGTCAGCCAGGGCTTTCTCCGCATCGGCGAAATTTCGATGATAAAGCGCCGCCAACGCGGCTGACAGGGACTTTCTGTAGGCGTTCTCATTCAGCAAATCTTCTGTCTTTGCCAAGTGTTCGCGCGCCGGCAGAAAAGCATCATCCAGGGCAACGGCGTCGGCGAATGCCTGTCTCGCTTTTTCAAGCGCACCCTCGGCCACCAGCGCCACGCCGCGCTCGACCAGTGCCAGAACGGCACCGAGCGATTGCGCCCGTTTCAGGCCCGCCGCGGCCTCCGCGTTTTCCGGTTCGAGCGCGCCGGCGATCGCGAACTGTTCGGCGGCGGTCACGCCATCTTGTGCCGACAGCGCCTCCCGACCCGTTTGCATGGCTTTTCGGAAGCGTACCTTCGTGCTCTTTCGCAGTTGTTGGAAGTTTGCCACCACCTGTTGATAGAGTTTGGACGCTTCCGCGTAATCGCGACCGTCCAACAGCGCGTCGGCCTTTGTCAGTATGTCCAGTGTCTCGGGATACGAGGTCACGAGCTTGGCGGCGCCCCAGATCTTCACTCCGTCGCTCTCAAGGCCGGCTTGCAGGCCGAGCGCTTCCTTCAACAGTTTTCGAGCTTCCGTGCTTTGCCTGCTTGGTTGTTTGGCGTCGACAGAAGTTTGCTCGGCTGCGGGCGGTTTCTCCGCCGTGGGCGCTGCTGGTGGCGTCGATACCGTCTCCGGTGTTTGATTGATCTGGCCCGGAAGAATGATGGCGACCCCGGCCGCGGCGATGACCAGGACGATGAACGCCAAAAAAGCGATGGCTTTCAAGCGCGAGATACGGGGGTCGGGAGCGAACGGGCGTGCTGCCGAAGGCGGCCTCAGCTCCGGTTTTCCGTACATGGGTTCCGTTCCGTAGCCGTCGGAGATTTTGCCTTGTCATCTTGAGCCGTCCCGCCCGCGTTGGCCGTACACGGTGAATACCGGGAGTCGGTGCGCTCATGCAATGCGCGCAAGACCTTGCGCCATTGGCGAAACTTGGCTTGGGCGGAGCCGGTCAACTCCACGTTTTGACCTTCGACCTCTAAGACGATCGGTTTGACGTCGGCGTCGAAAGATTGCCCAAGTTCCACCAGTGCCGTGCGGTTTAGTTCCGCCTCCGCTTCGATGTTCGACGCCTCGCCGATTTGCCGTACGCCGCTGCTGACAGCGATGGTGGCCAACGTCGCTGTTCCCACGGTTAGGCAACTGCGCCCGGTGATGGCCACACAAGCCACTTCAAGCGCGACCGTGCCGACGATTTTCAATATGCCTTTCGTGCGCTCTTCATTCGCCCGCGCCTGTGAATCTCGGATCATGTCGGTCTCTGCCATGCGCGATTCCCGCCATTGCGCATAGACCTTGTTCATGTCGCGATACAGCCGTTCATACTGCATGTCGAAGGTGTCGATCAGCATGTCGTCGCGAATTTTGATCCTTCGGATGCGCGCCAGCATGGGATCGTCTTCGGCCGGCAGTCGTACAATGGCGTAGTGAAGTGACGGTTCGCCCTCTGTCACTTTTTCCGTGTCGTAAGGTTGGGGTTCGTCTTCCGCCGATCCGTACTCGGCCGCGCTGGCGGGCGTGACGAGACCGGAGAACTTGCCGAGCAAGCCCGGGTCGGGCTGCTTTTTCTCCAAATAGCCAGCAAAGGCTTCCGGCGCGAATTCCTTGGCGAACCGGATTTCGGCGACGTCGCGGATGGTCTTGGCGCGCGACGGCAACATTTCGGCGCGATATTGGTCGAGATCGTTGGCTATCCCGTTGTACATGTTTTGAAAGACGTCGATATCGGGGCCGGCCGCTAAATCGTAGGCCGTTGAATCAATCACGGCTTCATAGGTCTTGCTGAACCAAAGGACACCCGTGGCGTCCTCGGCTCTGATCGCCAGTTTAAGGACTTCGCCGTCGGATTTGAGGATCCGGCCGGTGACCCGGACTTCGCCGCCGGCGGTATCGGCTGGGACAACGCGCACCGGACCCCAAAAACCGGTTCTCTGCATCGTGTCTTTCAAGTGTGCCGGAATGTAACGGGCTTCGGCTTCTCGGATCGACTTGGTCAGACCGCGTGCTTCTTCTTCTGATTCCGGCAATTCGCCGGCATCGAACACCTCGATAAGGACGTTGAGCAATTGCGGCTCGGGCACTTCGGCTTCCGAGAGCCTGAGGGCGATCGGCTCATTGTTGACCAACGGTCTTGCTATTGTCGCGCAGCCGCTGACGATGATTGCCGCGCACACCACCAATAATGCTTGCCGCCAACGCATCGCCGCCGTCATCCTTTTGACGCCTTGTATCTTTTGTATTCGGCCCACAGTTTTTTCTTTAGCACTGGGTCGGTCTCGGCTTCCGCGGCTTCGCGGAGTTGCCGTGCGACAACATCGTCGTCGTCGCCCAAATTCGGGTTTTTAGGCACATTTTCTTGTGCAGGTTGATTTCTAGTATTTTTTTGCGCGCCAGGTCCAGCACCTTGCTCATCCACCTTGTTGCGGCCGCGCTCGCTGCCTTGACGCGGGTTGCCCCCGCTCGCCCCGGATTCCGTGCCGCCGGAGGCGGGCTCGCCATCGGCCGAACCGGAACCGGAACCGGTGCTGGTAATGTCGCGCCGGCGGGCCGCGTTGCGGACTTGTTGCTGCTGGCCTAAGACCAGCTTGTCGAGATCGGCTTCCAGCTTTCGCAATTCTTTGTCCAACGCCGCATCTTTTTCCTGTTCCGTCAATACAGCGGTTTCTGTCACCGGTTGGTCGCCGGTTGTAGCCGCTTCGCGCTCCACCAAATGACAATCGAAGCCATGCTGCGCCGGGTCAGTACCCAATTCGCGAACGGCCTGGCAATCTTCAAGCATCTGACGCTGCTGACCGGCCACGAATTCGGCAAATTCATCGATATCTGTCGGCGATACGCCGTTTTGCTGTCTAAGCGCGCGAAATTCTGCGTCATTGCGCCGCCACGCGGCGTTACTGGCACTCAAAGTCGCCAGCGCCGCCTTCAGCGCGTCGTCCGTAGCCTCCGCCACCGCGGTCAAAGCGCTGGACGACCCCACAGTGCTGAAGAACAGCCAAAAAACCGCCAAAACGCGGACGTATTGCATTTGACCCAACTCTATAAACACCGGTCAGCGTAAATGGTACCACTCCTAGGGATATGGTGCCAGTTGAGCGTTTTTTTCAATGTCATGACGATTGCGTGAGGCAAATCGCCTCCGATCCGCAGAATCTCTGTGGATGCCGGGTTGGGTTCATGATAATCGGGGCTGAGAACCCGTCGCTTCGTTGAGGAGGAAGCCATCGTGAAAGCCGCCGTTTGCCGGGAATTCGGAAAGCCGTTGACGATCGAGGATGTGGCCGTCGCCGAGCCCAATCAGGGCGAGGTCAAGGTCGCGATCAAGGCCTGTGCTATTTGCCATTCCGATATCCATTTCGCCGAAGGCGCCTGGGGCGGAACACTGCCGGCGGTTTATGGCCACGAAGCGGCCGGTATCGTCGAGGCGGTCGGACCCGGCGTGACCAGTGTCGCGGTGGGCGACCATGTGGTGGTGACCTTGGTCCGCTCCTGCGGCAGTTGCGCGTGCTGCGACCAAGGCTACTTCGGCTCTTGCGAAACGCTGTTTCCGCTCGATCGAAAGAGCCCGTTGACCGCCGCGTCCGACGGTACAAATATGGCGCACGGACTGCGCACCGGCGCCTTCGCCGAGCAGGCGTTGGTCGAGGCGAGCCAAGTCGTGGCGATGGCCGACGACGTGCCATTCGATGCCGCGGCGCTGTTGGCTTGTGGCGTCATCACCGGCTTCGGCGCGGTGACCAACACCGCCAAGGTGCCGGCCGGCGCCAGCGTGGTTGTCATCGGTACCGGCGGGGTTGGCCTCAACAGCGTGCAGGGCGCGGCGCTGTCTGGCGCGCGTTCTGTCATCGCTATCGACGTATCGAATGCCAAGCTCGAGGCCGCGGCGCGGTTTGGTGCCACGGACGGCATCAATCCGGCGACCCAGGATGCGGTCTCCGCGGTGCGCCGCCTGACCGCCGGCCGCGGCGCCGACTACGTCTTTGTCACGGTTGGCGCCAAGGCCGCGGTGGATCAGTCCTTTGATTTGGTGGCGCGCGGCGGCGCCGTCGTGCTGGTCGGCATGCCGGCTGTCGGCGTCAATGCGGAATTCGGCATTTTGCAGCTCGCCAACGACAGCAAGCGCATCCTGGGGTCAAAGATGGGTTCGGCGAATATTCAGCGCGATATTCCGAACTTGATCGCATTGTATCAACAAGGCCGGTTGAAGCTGGATGAGCTGATTACCGCGCGCTATCCGTTGTCGGAGATCAACGAGGCCATCGCCGCGGTCAATCGTGGCGAGGCCTTGCGCAACGTCATCACGTTTTAGGGAACTTTGGGCAAAGGACAGGACGCCATGAATATCGGTTTCATCGGCCTCGGTAACGTCGGCGGCAAGCTCGCCGGCAGCCTGCTTCGCAACGGCTTTGATCTTACCGTTCGTGATCTCGACCAAGCCGCGGCAGGACCGTTTCTGGCGCAAGGGGCAACATGGGCCGACACGCCCAAGGAAATGGCAGCCGCCGTCGACGCGTTGATTACCTGCCTGCCCAATCCCGCCGCCAGCGCCGCCGTTATGGAGGCGGAAGACGGCATTCTCGCCGGGCTCGGTGCCGGCAAACTATGGCTGGAAATGAGCACGACGGACGAGGCCGAGGTCAAGCGCCTGGGCGCCATGGTCGCGGCCCGTGGCGCGATGCCGGTGGATTGCCCGGTGTCCGGCGGCTGCCATCGCGCGGCGACCGGCAACATCGCGATATTCGCTGGCGGCGAACGGGAAGCGTTCGAAGCCGCCTTGCCGGCACTAAGCGCCATGGGACGACGAATTCTTCATACCGGCGGCTTGGGCTCGGCATCCGTGTTGAAAGTGGTGACCAACTATTTGGCGACCGCGAACCTGGTGACCTTGTGCGAAGCGCTGGTGACCTCGAAGATGGCCGGCATGGACCTCAACACGGCTTATGAAGCGATCCGAATTTCGTCGGGAAACTCGTTTGTCCACGAGACCGAAAGCCAGGTTATCCTGAACGGCAGCCGCGACATCAATTTCACCATGGATCTGGTGATCAAGGATATGAGCCTGTTCGAGGCGGTGGCGGACCGCGCCGGCGTACCGCTGGAAATCTCGCCGGCGCTGCTCAAGATTTTTGAGGATGGCCAGGCACGCTACGGCGCCCGCGCCTGGTCGCCGAGCATCGTCCGGCGGCTCGAGGAGGCGTGCGGCGTGGATATCCTGGCACCCGGCTTTCCCGCTGAAATGATCGATGACGAGCCGGAAGCGCCGGGCCAGGAAGTGAAAATTCGCGGAGCCGGCGTATGACCGCGCCGGATCAGCCCTTGAGCGCCGGCTGGCGCGACCATCCGCGGTATCCCGATCCGGCGATCGAAACGTTGGACGATCGCTTCGAGCAATACCGGATTTTCAGCGCCGCGGTCGAGCGGCTCTACACCGGTTGCCGTTGGTCGGAGGGGCCGGTCTGGTTTGGCGACGGCCGCTACTTGCTGTGGAGCGATATTCCCAACAACCGCATTCTGAAATGGGAAGAGGAAACCGGATCGGTGACCGTATTCCGCCGGCCGTCGGACTTCGCCAACGGCAACACCCGCGACCGCCAGGGCCGTCTGGTGACCTGCGAGCATGGCGGGCGGCGGGTCACCCGGACCGACTATGACGGCACAGTCAGCGTGTTGATGGAAAGCTGGCAAGGCAAACCGCTCAATTCGCCCAACGACGTTGTGGTGAAGTCGGACGGCTCGGTCTGGTTCACCGATCCGCCGTTCGGTATTCTCGGCAATTATGAAGGCCACAAGGCCCAATCCGAAGTGGGCCAGGCGATCTACCGTATCGACGGCGACAGCGGTGCCGTGACGGTCGTCGCCGACGATGTGCTTGGCCCGAATGGCCTGTGTTTTTCGCCGGACGAGCGGCTGCTTTACGTGGTCGAATCGCGCGGCGTGCCGAACCGCAAGCTCCTGGTGTACGACGTCGACGACAGTGGCCGGGAGATCGCCAACAAGCGGGTGTTTGCCGATGCCGGCCCCGGCGGCACGCCCGATGGCATGCGCTGTGATATCGACGGCAACTTATGGTGCGGCTGGGGCATGGGCAGCGAAGAATTGGACGGTGTGCTGGTGTTTGCCCCGGACGGCGCCAAGATCGGCCGCATCGCCCTGCCGGAACGCTGCGCCAATGTTTGCTTCGGCGGGCCGAAGCGCAACCGTCTGTTCATGGCTGCGAGCCAATCGCTCTATGCACTCTACGTCAATACCCAAGGTGCGCTGGGGGGTTAGGGGCTCTTCCGATCACCGGGCAAATCGCGTGGGGCGAGCCAGATGAAGGCGAGGCGGCCGATCAGCAGGACGCCGGCGATGTGGGCGAAGGCGAACCCCCAGGCTTTGCCTGAATAACCCGCGGCGAGATCGAGGCAGATGCCGAATACCAAAGGCCCGAGGAAGCCGCCGGCGTAGCCCAACATCGAGTGGACCGCCAGGGTTGCGCCACGGCGCGCCGGATCGGCACTTGCCGTCGTGCCGGCAGTGAGCGAGGACGAATCCAACCAGATCACTGCGCCATAAATCACCACGAGAACGACTGCCAGGTCGTAAGAGCGGACGCCGATGAAGCCGGTGACGGCGGCTAGTGCCATGGCGCTCAGAAAGGCGACGGCGACCAGCCGTTGCCGGCCGAAGCGGATCGACAATTCATTGCCGACAACGCTGGATCCGGTGCCGATCAGCGCCATTACCGTGGCAACGGCGGCCGGTGCCAGCCAGCCCGGGCCATCGCCCGATTGGGCTGCGACATAAGCCAGAAAAGCCACCGCCCAGCCGCGCAGTGCGCTCATCTCCCAGGTATGGACGCAATAGGCTAGGGCGTAGGCCATGGCCGAGCGGTTGCGAAAGACCGGCCGGAAATCGAACAGCGCATGCGTCGACTTCGCTGGCGCCGCCTGGCGCGCCGGCGCGAAGCCGCCGACCAGCAACCAGCCGAGCGCGGCGCTGCCCGCTGCCACGGCGAACGCCCCATTCCAGCCGAGCCAGCCGGCAACCATGTCGGCGAACAGGAACGAAATCGCACCGGCAACACCGACGCTCGCGGCATGACCGGTTACCGCCCGCGTCATCATGCGATCCGACACCCGGTCCGCCAGCAGCTTGAGCCCGGTCATATAAGTGCCGGCCCAGCCGATGCCGGCGATGGCGCGCGACGCGGCGGCGGACCAGAAGCCGTCGGCCAGCAGGGCGAAACCGAGATGCCCAAGGACCGTCAGGCCGACGCCCAGCAAATAAATGCGGCGCGGATCGACCCGGTCGGTCAAGGTCACCAAAACAGGCACCGAAACCGTATAGGCGGCATAAAACAGCCCGGTAATCCAGCCGGCATCGGTATTGTCGATGTCCCAGCGCTCGATCAGGCCGGGCATGAGCGCCGGCCAGGTATAAGCACCGATTTGCACCAGCACCTGGGCGCTGCAGACCAGAACGACCAGCCGACCGGCGCTGGTGTCGCCTGCGGCCTTGTCGTTCATTGGCTGTTTTCCGGAATGGTGAGGCGTCAGGCGCGGACGCTGAGCAGGCTCGGTCCGTCGGAATCCGGGGAACCGTTCATATGGCCGACTTTCACGAACAATCGGCATCCCGTCGGGCTTAAAGGCGCGTGTGCGGTACCGACCGGCAAACGAACCCAGCTGCCGCGCGGATAGCTTCCATGCTCGTCCTGAAAAGCGCCTTCGACGACAAATACTTCCTGGCCCAAGCCGCCGATTGGCTCAGCTATCTCGGTTTCTGGTGCCAACGTCACCATGCCGACGCGTTCATTGCCGTAACGATGCAGCGCCAGGACCTCATGGCCGGCCACCAATCCGGTTCGCCGCTGGCTGTTCACCGTATCGGTGCGGACGAATTCCTGGTCCTCCGGCACCATCTGCCAAAGCTTCACGAAAATGGTGCATCCCGCTTCGCTGTGCGGCTTGTGGCTGGAGCCCACCGGATTGCGGACATACATGCCCGTACCAAAATCACCGTGCTCGTCGGAAAAGACGCCGTCGAGGACCAAAAACTCTTCGCCGCCGGTATGGGTATGGGGCGAGAAATAGCTGCCCGGCGCATAGCGGACGACCGAGGTCGCCCGGCCGCTTTCCAGCTTCTCGCGCTCCAGCATGCGCCGATGCACGCCTTCGAGCGGCGAGGGGATCCACTCTTGCCGTTCGGTCTCGATGGCCACAGATTGGCGGAAATCCATGTTGATGTTGGAGAATGTCATGGGCCATGGCCTTTGCGATCGGGACGCGGTGTCCTCCACTATGTGGGTGCACGGCGCTGAAATGCCATAGAAACGGTTAATGGCCGCTATTTGCGTTATTTGTTTGCCAACATAAGGCTTTGATCTGTCTAATTTGATTGAATTGCGGCAGGGAGTGGAAGGCATGACGGAAAGGTCGGGTCGCTATCGATTGGGTTTCGACATTGGCGGAACATTTACCGATTTCGTTGCCGTGGACGAGCGCGACGGCCGGGTCCATCTGCACAAATGCCTGACCACGCCAGAGGACCCGTCCGTTGGGGCGCTCGCCGGCATGGACACGTTGCTCGGGCGGCTGGGGCTGTCCTACGGTGAACTCGATCACCTGGTTCATGGCACGACCTTGGTCACCAATGCCATCATCGAGCGTAGCGGCTGTCGGCTCGGGTTGTTGACGACCAAAGGTTTCCGCGACGTCTTAGGGATGGGCACTGAACAACGCTATGACATCCACGACTTGTTTTTGGCTTATCCCGAGCCCTTGGTGGCACGGCGGTATTGCCGGGAAGTAGCAGAGCGGGTGAGCCGCGACGGTGCTATTCTGACACCGATCGATCTCGATCAGGTGCGCCACGAAGTCGCGTATCTGGTCGACCACGGCGTCGAAGCGATCGCCATCTGTTTCCTGCACGCCTATACCAACGCCGCGCATGAGCGCGCCGCAGCCGATCTGATTGCCGAGGAATTCCCCGGCCTGGCCGTGACATTGTCAAGCGTGGTGCATCCGCAATTGCGGGAATATGAGCGTGTCTCCACGACAACGGCAAACGGTTATGTGCAGCCGATGATGGCGGCCTATGTGGACCGGTTTTCCCAGGCGCTGGACGATCGCGGCTTTGCCGGCCGGTTCCACTTGATACAATCCTCCGGCGGCTTGACCGCGCCGGAAACCGCCTGCCGGTTGCCGGTCCGGTTCCTGGAATCCGGCCCGGCCGGCGGCGCCCAGGCGACCGCCTTCGTGGGCCGTCTCATCGGCCGGTCCGAAATCCTGTCTTTCGACATGGGCGGCACTACGGCCAAGGCCTGCCTGATTCAAAATGGCGCGCCGGACGTCGCACCCATGGTCGAGGCGGGGCGGGTCCATCGCTTCAAGAAGGGCAGCGGCTTGCCGATCCATGCGCCGGTCATCGACATGATCGAGATCGGCGCCGGTGGCGGATCCATCGCCCGGGTCGACTCCCTCGGCCTGCTGAAGATCGGTCCCGACAGCGCTGGTGCCGATCCTGGGCCGGCCTGCTACGGCCAGGGCGGCACGGCGCCGACGGTCACCGATGCAAATCTGGTCCTCGGCTATCTCAATGCCGATTATTTCCTCGGTGGCGAGATGGCGCTTGATGAAGATCGCGCGGCGCGTGCGATTGTCGGTCTGGCGGACGGACTGGCGCTTTCGGCGATTGCGGCGGCCTGGGGCATCTATGATCTGGTGTCGGAGAACATGGCCGGCGCCGCCCGGGTTCACATCGTCGAAAAAGGTCGCGATCCGCGCCGCTACGCCATGGTGGCGATGGGCGGCGCCGGGCCGCTGCATGCGGCGCATGTCGCAGCCAAATTGGGCGTTCGCGAAGTGGTCATTCCGCCGGCTTCCGGTGCGGCCTCGGCGCTCGGGTTTTTGACCGCGCCAATTAGTTTTGAAATCGCCCGGTCTTTGCCCGTGGCCATGGATCAACCGGATCTCGACGGCATCAACCGGTTGCTGGCGGAGATGGCCGATGAAGGCCGCGCGACCCTAGTGTCGTCGGGGGTCGAGCCGGACCGGATAACGGTCACGGCATCGGCCGACATGCGGCTCGCCGGACAGATGCACGAAATCGCGGTGCCGCTTGCCGCGCTGCCGCTGACGGCGGATGCTGTAACCGAGACCTGCCGCGCCTTCGAGGCGGAATATGCCCGGCTTTATACCCATCTCTACGACGGCGCGCGGATCGAGGCTTTGAATTGGCGCGTGGTGTGCGCGGCAGCGGCACCGCCGTTACCCGCCCGCCTCGACACCAGTGACAATCGCGCCGGACCGGTTCGGAAATCGATGCGTCGAGCCTATTTGCCGGAACGCGGCGCCTTGGCGGACGTCCCGGTTTATGACCGCTATGCCTTGGCCACCGGCGATCGGATCGACGGACCGGCAATCATCGAGGAACGGGAATCGACGACCATCGTGCCGACCGCGGCGACGGTCGAGGTCGATGAGGCGTTTAATCTCCGTCTGACCTTGCCGGCGGCGGCGCGTGCTGTTGTGGTTGCCCGCGACGATGATGTCGCCGAAGCGGCGGCCCGCATCGAAGCCGATCCGATCGGCCTCGAGATCCTGTGGAGCCGGCTGATCAACATCACCGAGGAATGCTGGCACACGGTGATCAGGACCGCGTTTTCGCTGATCATCGGCGAAGCGCAGGATTTCGCCTGCGAGATCCTCGACGCCAAGGGGCGGCAAATCGCCCATTCGCCGCGCGCCATGCCGGTCTTCAATCTGACTTTGCCCATGGCGGTCAATGCGATGATCGAAAAGCATCCGGCCCAGACACTGCAGCCGGGTGATGTGCTGATCACCAATGATCCGTGGATCTGTGCCGGACACCTGTTCGATATCGCCGTTGCCGTGCCGGTGTTCCACGGCGGGCGCATCGTCGCCTATGTCGGCATCGTCGGTCACGTCACGGACATCGGCGGCACGACCGACGAATTGAACGCCCGCGAGATCTATGACGAGGGCTTGCAGATTCCGCCGATGAAACTGTTCCGGGCCGGCGTTGCCAACACCGATCTGTTTGATCTGATCGCCGTGAACGTGCGGCGCCCGGATCAGGTGTTGGGCGACATTCACGCACTGGTCGCGGCCGGCATGACCGGCGCCGAACGCATGCGAGAATTCATGGACGAGTACGGCATGCAGGATCTGGAGGCGTTGGCCGAAGTCGTGCAACGCCGGGCAGAGCAGGCCATGCGCTCGGTCATCGCGACGTTGCCGGATGGCGATTACAGCAGTGAAGTCGAGGCCGACGGTATCGAAGAAACATTGAAGTTCCCCATTCAGATAACCGTGCAAGATGATGAAATTATTGTAAATTTCGAAGGCGCTCCGCCTGAAACGGACCGTGGCGGCAGCAACTGCACCTTGAGCTACACCATGGCGCACGCGACCTATCCCTTGAAATGCATGCTGACCCCGGACGTGCCTGGCAACGCCGGGTGCTACCGGCCGATGACGGTCAACGCACCGAAAGGCAGCATCTTCAATTGCAACAAGCCGAAAGCCGTGAACACCCGGGTCCGCACCGGCTGGTACATCGCGCCAAACATCTTCAAGGCGCTCGCCGGTGCTGCCGAAGACAAAGTCCAGGCGTTCACCGGTCTGCCAAGCAGCGCGTTGTTCTATGGCGCCGACGGCGATGGCCAAATCTACCGCGATCATTTGTTCCAAGGCGGCGGTCAAGGCGCTTCGTCGGCGGCCGACGGCTGCTCGGCCTTGCTCTATCCGACCAGCGCCGCCAACACCTCAGTCGAGATGTTCGAGGCGCGGGTGCCGGCGCTGGTCACCGAGAAAGCGTTTGTCGCGGACAGTGGCGGCCCGGGGCGGCAACGCGGCGGACTCGGCCAATCCGTTCGCACGCGCAAACTCTATGACGACGGCCTGGCCTGTCAGGTCGGCCTCTATCCGAACGGCGTCAAGGCGCCGATCGCCGGCCTGTTTGGCGGCCAAAGCGGCGGCAAGGCAAGGGCCTGGACCGGCAACGGCGCCGACACCGCGCAAGATCTCGGCGTCGGTGGTTTGGCGACGCTCACCGCGATCGACCAGCATGCCGACATGGACCTGGCCGGCGGCGCCGGTTTCGGCGATCCGATGACTAGGGCCTACGACGCCGTGCAGCGGGATTTGGATGACGGCCTGGTGAGCACGGCCGGCGCAAAACGCGACTATGGCTGCGTCGTCGACGCCGACGGCGTCATTGACCGATTCTTAAGTGATCACTGTCGGGCCGAAGTAATGGGTGGTGCTGATTGATGATTGCCGCTTCACGCGTTCGCCGGCTCGTGACGGCCAGTGTCGTCATTGGTCTGTCAGCCGTTGTTTCCATTCGACTTGGCGCTGCCGCTGACGGCGGCATGAATTTCGACCGTCTGACCCGTGTCGGGCAAGCGAACGCCGCGCCGTTGCAGTTCGCGGTGGCCCGCGACGGCGCGCCATTGGCGTACCGGGACTATGCCGGTTCGCAGAACCGGGTGTTGATCATCTACCACGGCTCGGGCACCGAGGGCGGCTACCTGGATCCGCTGGCCCGGCGGATAGCGAATGCCGGCCTCGCCCGGGTGATCGTGCCCAACGCCCGCGGACATTATCGCTCAGGATCACGGCGCGGCGACATTGATCATATCGGCCAGCTCGAAGAAGACCTCGAAGACCTCATCGCACACTTGCAACTTGATCGCGCCGACATCGGCCTTTTCCTTGCAGGCCATTCCTCCGGCGGTGGTTTTGCCGCGCGCTACGCCGGATCGAAATACGGTCGGCGGCTGTCCGGTCTCATTCTGTTGGCGCCGTATTTGGGCTACAAGGCGCCGTCGAGCCGAAAATCTTCCGGTGGCTGGGTAACCGTCGACACCGGCCGGATCATCCAGATCAGCTACCTGAACAGCACCGGCGATCGGTCGCGAAACGGCGAAACCGTGCTTTCCTTCAACATGCCCCAGACCGTGCGGAATGGTACGGAAACCTTGGGCTATAGCTATCGCCTGATGACAAATTTTGGCAGCAACGCCGACTATGCTGAAGACATCGCCGGCGCCACGGTACCGATCCTGGTCCTGGCCGGCGGCGCCGACGGCGCCATGAACAGCGTCGCCTATGAAGAGATCTTCCGTGACAAGGCCGACACGACGGTCCAGATCCTAGATGGCGTCGGCCATCTCGATATCGTTTCAAGCCCGGCGGCGCTGGATGGGATCGCAAACTGGCTCGCTAACCGTTGAATACGATTTTCGAAGCCGTCGGAAGATTGCCTCATGCGTTGAAACAGCGCATGATCGGCGTTCCCGAGCCAGCAACTGGGGTATCCCAGATGAAAGCTTTGCTCTTGCAATTGTGCTATGTCGTGGTGGTTTTGCCCGTGGCTGCCGGTTGCGCTGGGGTCGACAAGAGTAATCCGAATGCACTCACGATCGGGAATCTTCAGGGTACTTACGCTCTGAATACGGATTCCTTGCCAGGCGATCTGGCTGGTGACGATGGCTTCAAAATGATCTCGGAAATGCTCGAGATAGAGGCCAACACCTTGACGTTCGCGCCGGTTTTTGCGGGGACCGGACCATTTTCCCTTACCGGGAATACGCTCACCATCACTGATGGCGAAGACAATATTGACATCATACAAGCGACTTTCAGCGATGCTGGGAATAAACTGACTCTGGTCGATGAAATCAATAATGACATCGAGACTTTTGTGTTCATCAGGCGAGACCGGATCGGCGCGTCCAATGAGGTGACCGAGGCCAAATTGCAGGGAACATATGATTTGGACGTGACCAATTCCAAGGTCAAGAATTTCGTCTATCTCGCCTCGGGTGAGCTGATTATTGCTGGAAATGTTCTGACGGCTTCGCTGACGTTTTCACAAGCCAGGCCGTTTTCGCTAGCAGGCAATGCCATCACTCTCACGGAGACCGATGGCAGCAACACATTGCTCCACGCTATCTTGAGCCCTGACGGCAACACCTTGACGCTTACGTTCGTTGAGGATCGTGACACGTTCGTTTATGAGAGACGTTAACCCAACGCCCATGCTTTCCATCATAATCACGTCGGATGGTGACAGTTGATTTCAGGCTAGGACGCCAACTCGGCGGCAGCGCGGGCGGCGGCGGTGATGGCGAGCACGCCCGGGGTGGCCAGGGTTTCGCAGGCGCGGCGCTTGGCTTGGCTGGTGTAGCTGATGCAATCGAACACCAGAAGCTCGGGTTGCGCTGGTACCAAGTGACGAGCGGCTGCCTCGACAGCTTTGCCTTCGGCATTGGGGGAGAGCGGTACGACGGTCGGCGTGAGCCCGGCGTCGCGCCAACGCGCCTCGGTCTTTGCGGCTTGTTCGGGCAGCGGCGTGAACACGCCGATCGCGCCGCTTGGCTGCAACGCGGTGACCAGGTTGCGGAGCACACGGGACGGATAGACCACCCGAAAGCGCTCCGACCAGCCCGGAAAATCGCCGGTGCAGAGGATCATGGTGACGTCAAAGCCGCCGGCAATCAGATCGACGAGCTGGCGTTCGCCGTGGGCCATCACGGCTTTTTTGGAAATGGAGACGGCGTCGCCTGACGGCAGTCGTGTGAATAAGGTATCCGTGTCGGACACCGGCGGGATGGCATCGATCTGTTGCCGTGTCAGGCCGTCGAGGGCGCCGCGCAGATCGATATCGATACCATCGCCGGCGGCGGCGCGAATTTCCGCCTCGACGTCGTGGCGTGGGCTTTGGCCAATGACCATGGCGCCGAGTTTGGGCATCTATAGCTCCATGACGTCGCCGACCACGCGCACCCGGGCGCGGACCGCGTTGCCGGGAAGATAGGCCAAGGGCATGTCTTCCATTTCCACGGTCTTCAGCGTATCGGCCGCCGCACCCGCGGCGATCGCGTTCTGCCGGGCGATCTTGGTCGCCGCCGCCAGCACGTCGTCGCGGCTCATATCCTGGAAGATGCGGTCGACCTCGCCGGAGATCTGGGCGATCGCCGCGCCGACCGCGTTGGCGACGCCGTGATGGGGTACACGAACCACATCAGAAATGCCGGCCATCTTGTCCGGTGCCAAAATGGCGCCGCCGCCGACGGCGAGCAGCGGCGTTTCGGTGGCGTCTGTCTTCATTTGATCGACGGTCTCATAAAGCCGGTCCTGGATCATCGCCAAGGTGTCTTTCACCAGGCTTGCTGGCAGATGATCGGTCTTCGACTTGTCGCCGATCTCGGCAAGCCCCGCGGCGACGGCGATGTCGGTACAGGTCAACACATCGCCGCCAAACACCAAGGCTTTTTCGGTCAATTGATAGCCGACACTGACCGGCCCGACGGTCAATGGCTGCGGCTCGACGATGGTGCCGCCGCCGATGCCGATCGACAACAGGTCGGGCATGCGGAATAAGGTACGGACACCGCCGATCTCGACCACATTGTTGGCCTCCCGCGGGAAGCCGTTTTTCAGGCAGCCGACGTCGGTGGTGGTACCGCCGATGTCGATGACCATTGCGTTTTCGATGTTTGACAGGAAGGCGGCGCCTCGCATGGAGTTGGTCGGCCCGGAGGCGAAGGAATAGACCGGGTAGTCGCGGGCGATCTCGGCGGCGACGACGGTGCCGTCGTTTTGCGTCACGTAAAGAGGCGCATCGATGCCGCTATCGCGCATGGCGGCGAAAAAGGCCTTTGTCGTCTCGCGCGCCAAATCGATGAGGGCGGCGTTGAGCAGGGTCGCATTTTCCCGCTCCAGCAGGCCAATGCGCCCGAGCGCGCTCGACAGGGTGATATGGGCGTCGGGATGCTCGTTCTTGACGATCTCCGCCGCCCGTTCCTCGCACGCCGCGGTCAGCGGCGAGAACACTGCCGAGATCGCAACCGACCGTACGCCGGTTGCTTTGATCGACCGAGCCGCCTTGGCTATAGCGGTTTCGTCCAACGGCACGATTGGGCGACCGTCATATTCATGGCCGCCGGCCACGAGATGGACGCCGCCGTTGACGATGGCGGCCAAGTCATCGGGCCAATCGACAAACGGCGGCAGGCTGGCCGAGGTCGGCAGACAGACCCGGATCGCCGCCGCCCGGTTCAAATTACGCCGCTGCACCACGGCATTGACGAAATGGGTGGTACCGATCATCGCCGCGGCAACATCGCCGATGCGGTTGCCGGCGGCTTCGACCAGATCGGCCAACGCGGTCCGGACCCCGCCGGTCACGTCCTCGGTGGTCGGCGTCTTGATTGTTGCGTCGACCGTGTCGCCGTCGACCAAGACCGCGTCCGTATTCGTGCCGCCGACGTCAACACCGATCCGTTTCATCGCTCAATCCTCGAACACGGACCGGAAATCGACGTCGAAGCCGAAGGCGCGCGGCCCGACATTTTCCAATCCCTTATCGCTTAAAAACACCCGCGGTGCCGGCAGGGCCAAGACCGAGACGCGCTGGCCGTAGCGTATGACATCGGTGCCGATGCCGTCGCCGCTGACGCTGTCGACCACGCAGATCAAGTCCGGCGTCATCACCACCGGGTCGTCGCCGAGATAGCCGACGGAGAATTCGTTTTGAAAATGGACGGAAAACGAGCGCCCCGTATCGCCGCCCAAGCCCTCGAATTCCGCTTTGCCGCGCAGGAAACCCTCCGTGGCGCGGCGTTGCACGTCGACGACCTTGCCGGTGAAAATCAATTTTCCGCGGCATTGATTGATGATCGCCTCGACCGGGTCGTGGTGGCGTTGGCGCGCATCCATGACCGCGCGGCCGAGTTCGATGGCCTTAGTCACGGTGTAGAGGATGCCATGTTCTTTGACCTCCTTGCCGGTCCTCGGCGCCTTGCACGTCGCGGCAACGGAGCCGACCTCGGTACAGGCCTTGCGGCTGATCCGCTCCATCCAGCGCCAGCTTTCGGCTCGGGGTATGACGACTTCATTGTCGCGAATGTCGGCCAGCGCCAGCGGATAGCAGCGCAGTTCGGCGACGCCGAAACTGGTCATCTGCGCCTCGGGATAGGCCCGGCCCATGCTGTCGCCGTCGACCACCGGCATGTCGGTTAGGGCGGCGACCATCATCGGGTGCACGCCGTTGCCGCCGCCAATTTCCAGCGACATCACCGCGTCGAAGCGCCGGCCGAGATACTTCTCCATGATGCGCACGGGCTTGAGCGCGAATTGCGGGTCGGCCAACCGTTCCTGACCGACCAGCGGTGCGCCCATGTTCGACAGGATGCCGACCAGGTCTTCGTCACCCAAATACATCGGATCCAGCAAGGTGACGGTGCGGCCGCTTTTATACAGCTCGCGCATATTCAGGAGCTTGTGATAAGGGTCGCCGCCGCCGCCGGTGCCAAGGATCCAAGCGCCGAGCGCCAGCGCCTCGATGTCGTCGATCGACAAAACGCGCGCGCCCGACCTTGGCTTGGTCTCCGCCGCCACCGTCATGTTGTTCTCCCCTGAATGCCGCTCGGCCATGAGCCGCCACCGCGGTCGGGTCGGCCGTCATTGCCGACTCGCATGGGCGAACGGTTTAGCTAAACCCTACGGCCGATCCTAATAGGAGAACCGGAGCCGACGACGCCGGTCGCGGTCATTCTTAATCCGCAAGTTCATTTCGAAAACGGCGAGCGGGCGTTTCTGCGCCATTTATTTGCGTTCGATCTCTGCCCGACCGATTGGCGAACAGAGATCGAACGCTAGCGTCTAGGGTAATCAGGCGACTTCGAACAGCCCGGCCGCGCCCATGCCGCCGCCGATGCACATGGTGCAGACGACGAATTTGGCGTTGCGGCGCTTGCCTTCGATCAAGGCGTGGCCGACCAGCCGGGCGCCGCTCATGCCGTAGGGGTGGCCGACGGAAATCGCGCCGCCGTCGACATTGAGGTTCTCGTTGGGGATGCCAAGCTTGTCGCGGCAGTAAAGTACCTGCACGGCAAAGGCTTCGTTCAATTCCCAAAGATCGATGTCATCCACGGTCAGGCCATGACGCTTCAACAGCTTCGGCACGGCAATAGCCGGACCGATACCCATTTCGTCCGGTTCCAGGCCGGCAACGACCATACCGCGGTAGATGCCGAGCGGATCGATGCCGCGCCGAGAGGCTTCCTTGTCGCTCATCAACAGCGACGCCGAGGCGCCGTCGGACAATTGGCTGGCGTTGCCGGCGGTGATGTGGCCGTTGTCGCCGGTCACCGGCTTCAGTCCGGCAAGGCCGGCAGCCTGGGTATCAGGGCGGTTGCCTTCGTCCCTCTCCAGGGTGACTTCCTGCTCCGACGTCTCGCCGGTCTCCCGATCCGTCACCACTTTGATGGTTGCGAGCGGTGCGATTTCGTCGTCGAAACGGCCGGCCTGTTGCGCCGCGGCAGTGCGCAATTGGCTTTGCAGGGCGTATTCGTCTTGCGCCTCGCGGCTGATGCCGTAGCGATCGGCCACGGTCTGCGCCGTCGTCAACATGGTGTCGTAGAGCGAGGGCTTATGTTCCTCGACCCATGGGTTAATGCGGAAGTAGGTATTGGCGTGGTCGTTCTGCACCAGGCTGATGCTTTCCAAGCCGCCGCCGACGACGATCGGCGCGCCATCGACGATGACCCGCTGGGCGGCCACGGCAATGGCCTGCATGCCCGATGAACAGGCGCAGCTTACGGTGACGCCGGGGACTTCGACCGGCAAGCCGGCGCGAATCCCGGAATGGCGGGCAATGTTGCCGCCGGTCGCGCCTTCGGTCCGGCCGCAGCCGAGCACGACGTCGTCGACGTCGCCGGGTTCGACATTGGCGCGGCGGACCGCTTCGGCAACCACATGGCCGCCGAGGTCGGCGGCATGGGTGTTGTTGTAGGCACCGCGATAGGCCTTGGCGATCGGCGTACGGGCGGTTGAAACGATCACTGCATCAGTCATTGTCGAGCTTCCCTGGAGGTTCCGGCGGTCAAAATGAAATGTTGGACGGCAGTTTAGTCGGCCCCGCGGGATTTGGCCACCGGGCGCCGGCGTTTCGCTAGGCGGAAACTGGTAGCGGTTCAATACCAGCCAAGGCATTGATTTCACCAAATCTTCACGCGAAGGGCGTTTCCTGTCGGACAATCAGTGTACGAAACCGTTGATCGAGCGAGAGGCTTGATGGCGACGCGAAAAGGGCAAGTGGATATCACCGCGGGCGCGGCCTTTGCCGTCCAAGACGACATGCGGATCGTGGCCTGGAACAAAGGTGCGGAGGATCTGTTGGGTCACCGCGCCGGCGAGGCCATGGGCCGCCCGTGTTATGAAGTTCTGCAGGCGGTGCGCGTCGATGGAAAACCGCTGTGCGTTACCGATTGCAACGGCGATCTGTGTTTCGGCCGCTGCCCGATGGACGTGTCCGGCGCCTCGCTTGCCCTGCACAAGGACCAATCTCGGGTTCCCATCGATCTGAAAAGTTTCCTGTCAATTGCGGGCGACGGCGATTTAGGCAACTCCACATCGACAATCGCTGTCGTTGCATTGCAGCCACCCGACGAGCCGAGCGTCACGCCGGCAGCGGGACCGGTGTTGCGCATTCGCATGTTGGGCCGCTTTGCCTTGGCGGCAGACGAGGGCGATATTCCGATCGAGAAATGGCACCGCAAGAAAGCAGTGACGGCGTTGAAATATCTCAGCCTGCATCCCGGCGTGGCAGTCCATCGCGAGCAGCTGATCGACATTCTCTGGCCGGATGCCGACGAAGCCCGGGGTCAACAACGGCTCAAGGTAACCATCCATTATCTGCGCCGTCAGTTGCGTGGCCATGGATTGGTTGAAGACGTCGTTGAAACCGTCGGGAAAGCCTATCTTCTGCGGCCCGAGGCGGTCTGGATCGATGTCGAGGCGCACCGTCAGGCGGTGGCCGAAGGTGCCGTGCTGTTCGCACAGCGGCGTTGGCGCGAAGCGCAACACTGCTTCGACGTGGCCAAAAATCTTTATCGCGGGCCTTTTTTGGCCGAAGACCCTTATGCCGACTGGTGTGCTAACGAGAGTGCGGCCACGGCTCAGCGCCACATGGAAATGCTCTCGCGCCTGGTGCAATGTCATACGGAAACCGGCAGCCATGCCGAGGCGGTCGAAGTCTGCCGCGAAGCGCTCGACCTGGATCCTTGCGAAGAGCTGTTCCATCGCGCCTGCATGCAAAACCTGATGCACTTGTCGGATTTCGATCAAGCGGCACGCCAGTTCCGGCACTGCGAGCAGATTCTGCAACGCGAGCTTGGTGTCGAACCGTCACCGGAAACGGTGAGCGTTTACCAGCAAGTTTCGCAACGCTAAAACGGTTCATTCCGCGGCGATCTGGCGACTTCCCATTACCGGTGAACAGAATAAACTGGTCATCTTGGTCCGACGACGTGGGCCTCAGGCACCATAGGGGGCATTGCCATGAAGTACGGATTCTATCTGCCGACCCGGGGGGCGCTGGCCGAGCCGGAGGCGCTCGCGGCCCTGATCTCCAGTGCCGAGGACAAGGGCTTTCATTCGGTGATGATTGCCGACCACATTGTCATGCCGGTGCAGATCGAATCGAAATATCCCTACACTGTGAGCGGCGAATTTCCCGGTTTGGAGGGATCGCTGGAAACACTGACCTTGATGGCGTTCGTCGCCGCAAAAAGCGAGCGGCTGCGCATCGTCTCGAGCGTCATGATTTTGCCGCACCGCAATCCGGTGACGACCGCCAAGATGCTTGCCACCGTCGATGTCCTATCAAAGGGACGATTGACCGTGGGTGTCGGCGTCGGCTGGTTGCGCGAGGAATTCGAAGCGCTGCATGCCGCCAATTTCGACGATCGCGGTGCGGTCAGCGACGAATATATCGAAATATTCAAAAAGCTCTGGACCGAGGATCCTGCCGTTCATGCCGGAAAGTTCTATAATTTCGAGGCGCTCAGGTGCCAGCCGATGCCGGTGCAGGACCCGCATCCGCCGATCTGGATCGGCGGCCATTCGCGGCCGGCCTTGCGACGCGTCGCCCGCCATGGCGACGGCTGGCATCCGGTCGGTGCCAATGCTGCCGTGCCGCTGACCGCGGCGGAACTCAGCGTCTCACTCGAAGAATTGAAACGATTGACCGAGGCGGAAGGCCGGGATTTCGACAGTTTGGACCTGTCCTACAAAGCCGGCCTCTATGACACCGGCCTGGCGCAACCCGATGGCGCGCGCCGCAGTTTCTCCGGCACCGATGCCGAAGTAATCGACGATATTCATACCTATGAAGCGATCGGTGTCTCCGAGCTGATTTTCGACATCCGCTCTAATTCACTGATGGAAAGTCTGGAGCGGATGGATCATTTCGCGACCGACATCATGGCCCATGCCGGTGGCTGATCAGCCTTAGTTACCGAATACCTGCTTCAAGATGGCGGTGGTCTGCTTGGCCGGGTCCTTGCGGATCGCCGCTTCTTCCTTGGCCACGTAGTCGAAAATACCGGCGAGCCCCAAGTTCACGACGTGATCGGTCAGATCCGCCTTCGCATCAGGGACGAAGGGTATGTCTTTGTACGCCGCCATGGCCGAATCGTAGGACTTGATGGCGCCGGCCTCAGCGAGACTGGCGTCGACCACCGGGCGCATCTCCTCCGCCAACGGCAGCGACATCTTGGATTTTAGATACTGTGTTGCGGCGTCGTCGGCGCCTTCATAGATCTTTTTGGCGTCGTCGATGGTCATGTCTTCGATGGCTTGCACAAACAATGCCTTGGCCTTCGGTGTTGCCGCTTCGGCAGCGCGGTTGAGGCGCAGTTCCAGGTCGTCCAGCATTCCGGACAGGCCAAACTTCTTCAGGGTCGTTTGCACGGGCTCCAGCGATTCCGGCAGGGGAATATGGATCGATTGGTCGCCATTGAAACCGTCCTTGGTGCCTAGTTGCGCCACCACCGTTTCGGTCCCGACCTTGAGCGCTTCGCGCAAGCCAAGCTCCAGGTCAGCCGCCGTTAGCGTCGTGCCGGACGTCGAGCCGTCGGATTTGAGCACGTTGTCCAACAGCGATTTGCCTTGCTGGAAAAGGCTGTCGGCTTGCGCGCTGCCGGCGATCATGGCGGCGGCAGCGAGTGTGAACATGATCCGGGTGGCCATTGCCTCTCCTTGCTCTAGCGGTCGTCAACGCCGCCGATTGGTGTCCGGCAGCGTGAAATCGTTGCGGGGAATACCGAACTTATGGCGCATTTGCTGAGCGCCGGCAATGGCTTGCGGATTTGTCGCCAATTCGGCAAAGCGTTGCTGCAGGCGGCGGACGTGATCGGCAATCGCTGTGTCGTCGCCGGGCAACGGGAAATCCGAACGGAACACCGGATCGCGAACGGCGTCGTTCCAGATCGCGGTGAGCCAGTCTAGTCCGGTGGGCAGCGACATGCTGAAGGTCACGTGGATGGTGGCCGCGCTGCTCGCCAGCGCATCGTGGAACTGGCCGCGCGGCAGATACAACAGATCGCCCGGGCGCATGACGACTTCACGGTCGACCGGGCCCTTGAGCTGGTCGTACTGTTCCTGGGGGATGTTGTAGAACAACTCATGCTCGACCGGATAGTCGGCGCGCCCTTGGTAGATATGCCAGCGTTTCTCGCCAAGGATATGGAGCGCAAAAACATCGTGGCGATCAAAGTGCGAGCCAAAGGCCTGGTGGTCGCGCCAGGAGCAATAAAGGTTGGCGGCACATTTGGCGCCAAAGGTCTGCTCCAGTATCCGGACCACCGAAAACATGCCGGGATCCAACGTTTCGATGTCATTCAATACCATCGAGGCGCCGCGCTCGATCAGGCCCATGACGGCGGTGGCATCGGGCCGCAGGCAGCTGTGGCCGTTACGGTTGACGGTTTCCGTGCAGAATGCCGCCGCCGGAACCCGTTGCGTGTCCAAAACGAGCTGCAGTGACTTGTCGGTCCAAACATCCATGTTGAGCAAGCGGTTCAATATCGACCACGACATGACGTGCTCGAATTTGTCCGCCGGGCCATCGATATGCAGCACTTTCTTGCCGAAAATCCCAGCCATGAAATCGTCGGCTTCGACGGGTGCCAGCAAGTCGCCAAGGCTATTCATCGCTAAACCATCCTGCATTGTCGTGGTGCCGGGTTTCGCGCGACCGATAAGCCCTAACCTACTCGGGAGATGGAAAAGCGCAACGGTCTATTCGTTGCAGGTCGGTTGCTGTAGTCTGCCGCTTCGTTCGAGCTCGGCCTTGGGGGAAAGGTGCGCCGCCAATGATGAAAACGTTGATGGTTGTGGATGATTTCCTGCCGGATCCCATGGCCCATAGAGCACAGGCCTTGGCACTGGATTTTCCAACGCCCGACGCATTGCCGAATTTTGCCGGCCGCAATTCGAGCGCGCCGTTGCCGGTGCCAAACGTCGACCAGGCGGTGTCCGCGGCGGTGTCCGAGCCGGTGGTCGGCGTGCAGCAATTCGGCCACGGCAAATGCCGGCTGTCGCTGGCCGCGGATGATGCGACGCGGCGATTTTACGTGCATGTCGATGCAGGTGCGTACTGGGCCGGCGTTCTCTACCTTAATCCGCCGGAACACTGTACCGGCGGCACCGAGTTTTTCCGCCATAAGGAACTGGGCACCGATCGGGCGCCGATTTACGAGCATGAAATGAAAGCCGCTGGTGCCAGCAATTACCGCGAAGCGGCGGAGCCGGTCATTGCGGCAGACAGTTCCGACCTGGACAAGTGGCAACATTTGTTGACCGTGCCCATGCGTTTCAATCGATTGATCTTGTTGCGGCCATGGCTTTGGCATGCCGCCGGGCCATCGTTCGGCGACGACCGCGAGTCCGGCCGGTTGGTGCAGTTGTTCTTTTTCCTGCCGAGCCAGCCGCCGGGTTGAAGCCGGACATCACGCGCGGCGGCGTTGGTTCAGCCCCGTGCCCGGCCGTGTCTCGCCGGCGGCGCGCTCCGGTGCCGCGGAATAGGCTTGGCTCAAGACCATGGCGGCGGCGCCGCGAGCCCAGACATCATCGCCCCATTCGTGCAAAATGACGTTGGTTTCGAACGGATTGCCCGGCAGGGCAAGCTTGTGGATCTCATCGATCATCGGGTCGAACATCATGGCGCCGGCACGCAGGCCTTCGCCGGTTACGATGATGGTCGGCGGATTGATGGTTGCCACCAAATTACCAAGCGCCTGGCCGAGGGTTCGGCCCGCGGCGGCGAATTCTGCCCGCAGAGTTGCGTTGCCTGCTAAGGCTTCCCGGGTGATGCGTTCGATTTCGGCGTGATAGGTGCGCGGGTCGTTGACGTAGCCTGCCAGCGAAAATCGCGGCAGCACCTCGCGGACAATCGCATATTCGCTGGCATAGGCCTCGACGCAGCCACGCTGGCCGCACCGGCACGGCCGGCCGCCGAAGACAGCTTTGGAATGGCCGAATTCAGGGCCAATGCCGCCACCGCCGCGATACAGACGGTCGTTGGCAATCAGGCCCATGCCGATGCCGTGTTCGACGGTGACCACCGCGAAACTCGACAAGTTTCGGCCTTCGCCGAACCAATGTTCAGCCAGGGTGACCATATTGGCGTCGTTTTCGATCGAGGTGTCGAAGTCGAAGCGATCGGCCAGCAGGCTACCGAAATCGACATTGTCCCGGTCGAACGCAGGGCTCCAATAGCACCGGCCGTCTTCATGGCTGACATAGCCCGGCACAGCGACGCATAGGCCCAGTACCCGTGTCGACGACAGGCCGGCCTCGCTGAGGCATCGGCGGACACCGACTTCGATCAAATCGGCGGCCAAATCGGGTGGTTGATGGCCGTTGAAGGGCAACGCCGTGCTATGCACGACGTCGCCTTTGAAGTCCGTCACGGCGACGCTCATTTGATGCAAGGACAGCTTGACGCCGAGGACGTTGGCGGCGTCGGCGTTCATCTGCAACATGATCCGTGGTCGGCCGCGCGCCGGCTCGCTGTTCGATCCGTCGGTTTCCCGTATCCAGCCGTCGTCAAGCAGCGATTTGGTGAGGCTCGTCACCGTAGACCGGCCGAGGCCCGACCGGCTGGCGATTTCGACCCGGCTAATGGCGTCGTTGCGACGGATGCAATCCATCACCCGATAACGACCAGGGAGTCCCTGTTCCAACCTTCCAACCTCCCGCCGATGGCGTTCAATAATGCGTGCCACTTTGTTCGATAACAGAATAAAATGCAGATTGACAAGCGTTTGATCGCGATTGGTTGATTCATATAGCTGCCTCATATCAAAATTTATATTGTAAAAATAAAATCTTATTAGGTTTTAATCAGATGATGCAAAATATTCTTGACTGTAGAGTGTCGTCCCGTTTTAATTCGGTCACTGAATTAATTATAAATATCGCCATGGCCGATGCTGCGGCCGGTGCAAATGAATACGGGGAGTGATCCATGCGGACGATCAAAGGTCCTGCCATATTCTTGGCTCAGTTTGCCGGCGACGAGGCACCGTTCAATTCCCTTGATGCGATTGCCGGTTGGGCGGCGGGCCTTGGCTACAAAGGCCTGCAAATACCGTCTTGGGACGACCGGCTGTTCGATCTCGGCCGCGCCGCGGAAAGCAAGGCCTATTGCGAAGACGTGCAGGCAACCCTCGACAAGCATGGTCTGGTGGTCACGGAATTGTCGACGCATTTGCAGGGCCAATTGGTCGCCGTTCATCCGGCTTATGACGAGGCCTTCGATGGCTTCGCGGCGCCGGCGGTGCGCGGCAATCCCGGTGCCCGGACGGAATGGGCGATCGATCAGGTTATGAAAGCGGCCCAGGCCTCGAGCCACCTCGGACTGACCGAGCATGCGACATTCTCTGGCGCCCTGGCGTGGCCCTTCGTCTATCCCTGGCCGCAGCGGCCGGCCGGGCTGGTCGAAACCGCCTTCGACGAGTTGGCGCTGCGCTGGCGGCCGATCCTGGATGCCTTCGACGCGGTCGGCGTTGATGTTTGCTACGAAATTCATCCGGGCGAAGATCTGCACGACGGCGTGACCTTCGAAATGTTCCTGGACCGCGTCGACAATCACCCGCGTTGTAACATCCTTTATGACCCCAGCCATTTCGTGCTGCAGCAACTGGACTACCTGGCCTTCATCGACATTTATCACGACCGGATCAAAATGTTTCACGTCAAAGATGCCGAGTTCAACCCAACGGGACGCCAGGGCGTGTATTCGGGTTTTCAGCCCTGGGTCGACCGCGCCGGCCGGTTCCGGTCGTTGGGCGACGGCCAAGTCGATTTCCCCGGCATTTTCTCCAAGCTGTCGGCCCATGATTTCGCCGGTTGGGCGGTGCTGGAATGGGAATGCTGCTTGAAGCATCCGGAGGATGGTGCCCGCGAAGGGGCGCCGTTTATAGCCGATCATATCATTCGCGTGACCGAGAAGGCGTTTGACGACTTCGCCGGCGCCGGCACCGACGAGGCCGCCAACCGCCGCATGCTTGGGCTCGGTTGAGGCGGTTCGGTCATGACGGAAGCCACAGGATTGGGACGCCGGCTCCGCCTCGGTATGGTCGGCGGCGGCCGTGATGCTTTTATCGGCGCCGTGCACCGCATCGCCGCGCGTCTCGACGACCGGTTTGATTTTTGCGCCGGCGCCTTGTCGTCGGATCCGGAAAAAGCTCGGGCATCCGGTGCCGATCTGCTGCTGGCGGACGATCGCTGCTATGGCTCTTACGCGGAGATGGCGGCCGCCGAGGCGACCCGGCCGGACGGCATCGACGCCGTCGCCATCGTCACCCCTAACCATGTCCATGCCGAGGCGGCGACGGCGTTTCTCGATCAGGGCATCCATGTCATTTGCGACAAGCCGTTGACGACCAACCTCGCAACCGCTGAGGCGGTGCAAGCCGCAGTCGTCCGATCGGGTCTGATTTTCGGTCTCACCCACAACTACACCGGCTACCCGATGGTCCGGCAAGCCCGCGACATGGTCGCCGGCGGTGACCTCGGGCGGATCCGTGTCATCCAAGTCGAATATCCGCAAGATTGGCTATCGGCGAACTTGGAGGCGACCGGCCAGAAGCAGGCGGAATGGCGCACCGACCCGGCGCGTAGCGGGCCGGCCGGTTGTGTCGGCGATATCGGCACCCATGCCTATCATTTGGCGCGCTTCATCACCGATTTGCTGCCGGAGGCCTTGGCCGCCGACCTTAGCCGTTTCGTTGACGGCCGCCGGTTAGACGACAACGCCCACATCATGCTGCGCTTTGCCGGCGGCGCCCGGGGCATGATCTGGGCCAGCCAGGTGGCGCCAGGCAACGAAAACGCCCTCAAAATCCGTATCTACGGCGATGCTGGGGGTCTCGAATGGGCGCAGGAATCACCGAACGCCTTGCGCTATTCACCGCTTGGGGAACAGCCGCGAATCCTGACCCGGGGCGGACCTGGCCTCGGCGCCGCCGCGGAACGGGCGACGCGCATTCCGCCGGGTCATCCGGAAGGCTATCTCGAAGGCTTCGCCCAGCTCTATGCCGACTTTGCCGACCAGCTCGAAGCGCGCATCCTCGAGCGCTCGCCGGATCCGGCGGCGATGCTGCTGCCGGGTGTCGGCGATGGCGTGGACGGCGTCCGATTCATAACCCGCACCGTTGAATCCGCCGAGAGCGGCGGTGGCTGGGTAACATTCTAGGCGGCCGGTCGGATGATTCAGGGACAAAGCGCGATTTACCCAAGCCTTAAGGACCGTGTTGTGTTCGTCAGCGGCGGCGCATCCGGCATCGGCGCGTCGATCGTTGAAAAATTCTGCGAACAGGGCGCGCGGGTGAGCTTTGTCGACGTCGCCGATGACGCCGCGCGGCGCTTGGTCGAGCAATTGTCGGCGCGCGGCCTATGCCCGCCGCGCTACCTGCATTGTGATCTTCGCGATGTTGATGCGCTGCGCGACGCGATCGGCCAAGTGAACGACGCTGACGGCCCGATCACGGTGTTGATCAACAATGCGGCCAACGACGATCGCCACACAATCGATGAGGTGACGCCCGACTATTTCGACGACCGTATCGCCGTCAATCTGCGCCACCAATTCTTTGCGGCGCAGGCGGTGCACGGCCCGATGGCGGCGGCGGGCGGCGGCGCCATCATCAATATCGGCTCCGTGACCTGGCTGATCGGCCAGGGCGGCATGCCGCTCTATTCCGCCGCCAAGGCGGCGGTCGCCGGCTTGACGCGGTCATTGGCTCGGGATCTCGGGCCGCAAAATATTCGTGTCAATTCGATTCTGCCGGGCTGGATCCTGACCGAACGTCAGGTCGAGAACTGGCTCACACCGGATGGCGAGCGCGAATTGATGGAGCGGCAATGCCTAAAGCGCCGGCTCGAGCCGGCGGATCTGGCGCGGGTCGCGCTCTTCTTTGCCGCCGATGACAGCGGCATCTGCACCAACCAAAACTACATCGCCGACGGCGGCTGGGTTTGAAGGCGGAACAATGACCGGTGTTACCTGCATATGGGATGCTCGGGCCGATCTCGGCGAAGGCCCGGTCTGGGTGGCGGCTGAGCAGGCGCTCTATTGGGTTGATATCAAGGGCGGGTTTATCCACCGCTTCGATCCGGACAGCGGTGAACAGCGAAGCTGGCGGCCGCCGGAAGCCTTGTGCAGTCTGCAAGCGGTCGAGGGCGGCGGCTTTGTCGGCGCCTTTCGAACAGGCTTCGCAGCGGTTGAATTCCTAGGCGACGAAGTTCGGCTCGAATGGCTCAGCCGGCCGGAGCCGGAGCGGCCCGGCAATCGCTTTAATGACGGTAAGGTTGATCCCGCAGGCCGATTCTGGGCCGGCTCGATGGATGATGCCGAACAGGCCGCGAGCGGTGCGCTCTACTGTCTCGACCCGGATTTCCGCTGTCGGCGCTTGGATGACGGTTATGTCATCACTAACGGGCCGGCGTTCAGCGTGGACGGATCGCGGCTTTATCACACCGATACGCTCGGCCGGGTGATTTATCAGTTCGATCTTGCCGCCGATGGTACGATCAGCGGCAAGCGTCCGTTTGTCGAAATTGCCGCCGATGCCGGCTGTCCCGATGGCATGTGCGTCGACGCCGAAGACGGCCTCTGGGTGGCACATTTCGGCGGCGGCCGGGTGAGCCGGTTTGACGCAAACGGCGCCTTGCAGGCGCGCGTCGACCTGCCGGTCAGCCAGGTCACCTCCTGTGCGTTTGGCGGCCCGGACTATTGCGACCTCTACATCACCAGCGCCGCCGTCGGCTTGCCGGCGGAACGGCGGCACGCGGAGCCCTTGGCCGGCGGTTTATTCCGTTGCCGGCCCGGCGTTCGCGGCCTACCCGCCGGTCTGTTCGCGGAAGCGACCACGCGTCGGGCGGTCGGATGATGACAGCAATGTCACATCCGAAAATCGACCTTGGCATGCAGAGATTCGCCGGGCGCCAGGATCCTGAGGCCGGTTTCCCGGCTGGGGTCGGCATTGACGGCGTCGGTCTGGTGACTGACCGGTTCGACGCAGAAAAAATCCTCGCCGGCCGGCGCGTAGACGACAAGATGGCGAAGCGCGTCGCTGGCCCGAATGGTCATGGTGACGTTGTGCCATTCCAGGCGGGCGCTGCCCGACCAGCCGGTAAAGACGTTGTCACAGTCGAGGCCGGTGACGGTGAGGCCCTCGGACAGGCGCCAGTGCACCGGCGGTGCCACGTGGGTGGTCGGCAATTGGGTCGCGTCGGTCAGCCAAACCCCGTCGACACCCGCGACGATCCGGGCCTCGCTGGCGCGCGGGAAATAGGGATGGAATCCGACGCCGGCCGGCATCGGCAGGTTCGAACGGTTCTCGAGGTCGAGCGACAGGGTCAGCCCGTTGGCGTGCAGGTCGATAGTTTGCCGCGCTGCGTAGTCAAACGGCCAGGCGTCCGCCGTATGTTCGAAAGTCAAAACAAGTTGGGCTGGCCGCTGGCGTTGGATGGCCCAGGGCCGCTGCCAGCCGTGGCCGTGGATGCTGTGGGGGTGATTGCCGAAATTCAGCGGCAGGCGGATGGTCCTGCCCTGGAAGTGAAATTCGCCGTGTTGAATGCGGTTCGAGTAGGGCAGCAACGGAAAACAGGCGAGATCAAGCGCGGTTGGATCTTGCCCGTTTGTGGGCCGCAAGAGGTCGATGGTCTCGCCGTTGGTTCGCCAGCGCCAATAAGCGATGCCGCCGCCGATATCCGGCAAGACACCAACCGTGTGATCGTTGAGGCGGAGTTCCTTCAGGGTCGGGGGGCATGACATGAGGCCGTACTTTGCCGCAATTTCGCGCTGCCACCAAGATACCGGCATTGATCTACCGTCGAAAGGTTCCGTGTCGCTAGTAAGTCCGATAGGCTTCTTGTTTGGCCGGATAAGAGCACCGCATGAAGGCGAGGGAGGGGCATGCCGCAATTAGCGCTTCAGGGGGTATCTAAGTATTTCGGCGACGTCCGGGCACTGGATGGTGCGAGTTGGACCGTCGAAGACGGCGAATTTTTTGCGCTGCTTGGGCCTTCCGCCGCCGGCAAGACGACGGCGCTCAGGACCATCGCCGGCCTCGAGCGGCCGGATTCGGGCCAGGTAATATTCGAAGGCCAGGATCTCAGTCACGCGCCTGTGCAAGGCCGGCCGATGGCGATGATTTTTCAGACATTTGCGCTCTACCCGCATCTGAAGGTGCGCGACAATCTTGGTTATGCTTTGAAGGAAGCCCGGGTCGGCCGGCAGGAGATCCGGCAACGGGTTGGCGAAGTGGCCGATATGCTGCGAATTTCACACACCCTGGATCGCCTGCCGAGCACCTTGTCGGGCGGTGAACAGCAGCGCGTCGCCATTGGCCGGGCGTTGGTGCGGCGGCCGCGGTTGTTGCTGCTGGACGAACCCTTGACCAACTTGGACGCCAAGCTCCGGCATGATACGCGCGCCGAATTCAAGCGCCTGCACCGCGAGCTTGGCATGACCATGGTCTATGCGACCCCTGACCAGCTCGAGGCGCTGACTATGGGCGAACGCATTGGCGTGCTCAGAGAAGGTCGTATCGTGCAAACCGGGACGCCGGACGATCTCTATGACCGACCCGACGATGATTTCGTGGCCGGTCTGGTCGGCGCACCGACGATCAACCTGTTGCCGGCGGCGTCGGGCGGCGAACGCGACGGCGGCAGCGTGGTATCGACGGCGTTCATGGACGTGGTCGGCGGACCATGGTCGGATGCATTGGCGCCGTTCGAAAAAGGCACGCCGCTTTGGTTCGGCGTTAGACCGCATGATTTGATCCCGGCCGGCGATGTCCATGGCGGACCGCGGTTTCGGGCGGCCATTCACCTGACCGAACCGCTCGGCGACGTGACGGTGCTGGACCTGATCGCCGCCGATCAACCGTTCAAAATGATTTTACCGGAAGAAACGGCGGTCAAGTATGCCGTCGGCGACGAACTTGATATCGAAATGGCGCTCGAACACACGCATGTTTTCGCGCGCGAAACGGGCTCGGCGATTCGATGAGTGTCAGTATCGGTCGTGGAGAAATGGGGACAGAAATTATCGTATGTATTCCGTGCAACTAAATGAGGGAGGAAGCGAATTATGAAGGCCATGAAATTTACAATGCGGTTGGCTACCGCCGGATTTGTGGCGGCGGCGTTGACAACGTCGTTTGCCGCGACGAGTTTCGCAAAGGACATCGTCCTGCGTATGGCGGTGCCCGACTGGCCGCCGACCCGGATCATGAAGGACCTTGCCGACAAGCAATACAAGGCGCCGAGTGGCAACAACGTCACGTTGGAGCCGGACTTCATACCTTGGCCCAATTTCTACGAACGCTTGGCGGCATCTCTGACGTCGGGCGAAAAGAAATACCAGATGGCGATTTCCGACAGCCAATGGCTCGGCGCGTTCATCGAGGGTGGCTACTTTCTGAAGCTCAATGACCTTATCGACGCCGACACGGAACTGAAGGCGGCGTTCGCCGATCTGCACCCCAATTTGGTGGATGCCTATTCGACCTATCCGCACAAATCGAAGAACTTCTACGGCTTCCCCCAAATGCCGGACGTGCTTGTCGTGTATTACCGCAAAGACCTGTTCTGTCACGCCGACGAACAAGCTGCGTTTAAGGCGAAGTATGGCTACAAGCTGCCTTGCACGCCGGAAGAAATGAATGAAGTGCATTGGGGAATGGTCGAGCATTTCGGTGAATTCTACCACCGGTTGGCTGGCGACAAAATGGCTGGCGAAACGGTCAAGGACGAATTTTTCGGCATCGCCTACCAGGCCGGCAAGGGCTACGACTTCTCCTCCATGCAGGTGAACGGCTTCATCTGGCAGCATGGCGGCGATATTTGGGACGAAACCAAAGCGCCGAAAGGACAAGCGGATGGCGTGGTGAATTCGGCGGCGTCAGTTAAGGGACTAGAGCACTATACGTCCTTGCTCAAGCATATGCCGCCGGTCGTCAAGACAGGCTCCATGGACATCTTCAAGGTCGACGAATTGTTCCGCGAAGGCAAAGTTGCCTGGATCATTCAATGGATCGGCTTCGGCGAATCGGCAATTTCTCCTGCCACCTCGAAAGTCGCCGACAAGGCGGCATTCGCGAAAATGCCGGGCCTGAAAATGTCGGACGGCAAGATTTCGCGCTGGTCCAACATCGGCGGACAGCCGTTCGTGCTGACCACATGGAACTCCGATGAGGTGGTCAAGGAATCGCTCGATTTTGTCAAATGGTGGCTGTCGGAAGACATTCAGCACCAATTTGCCAAGGCCGGCGGCCAAAGCGGCCGGAAGAGTGTCTACACGTCGGCTGATTACAATTCCTATCGGCCGTGGAACCATGCCTTCGGTCCGAGCCTGGATTGGCAAAAGGACGTCTGGCATATCCCGGAATTCTTTGAGTTGCTGGTGCAGCAGCAAGAGGAATTCGACAAGGCCATCACCGGCCAACAATCGCCGAAAGAAGCCTTGGATGCCATCGCCGCGTTTCAGCAAGAACTGCTGATCGAGGCGGGACGTATTCAATAACGATACTATTGCCGAGGCAGTGGCGGGTTGCCCGCCGCTGCCTCGGATAACTCCTCAAACGGGCAATCTCATCGGGCAATGGTCGGACTATGAGCGTGACGGCAACGGATATTGAGAAACCATCCCCATGGTGGATGCCGGCATGGTCGAATTGGCGGCTGGCGATGCTGGTGGCGATTCTGATCATTGTCGGTCTGATCGCTGCCGCGTCAATCTTCGACTTACCTGTACATATCTCGTTCTGGGTGAGCCTAGCGGCGGTCGCTTTGGTTTGTTTCGCATTGGTCATCAACGCCTGGGGCCGACACAACGGCGGCTTGCTGGTCGCGCCGGCGCTGGCGCTGTTGTTCGTCATGAACATCTTCCCGTTGATGTGGTCCTTTGGTCTTAGTTTTTTTCATTATCGCGCCAACCGATTGGCGCCGCCCCGGTTCTCCGGGCTCTATTACTACGAAAAAGTGCTGTCGGATCCCGCTGTCTGGGATCGTCTTCAGACCACCGCGATCATCGTCGCCATGACGGTGGTGGCGCAGCTGGTTGTCGGCTTCCTGCTGGCTTTGTTGTTCGAAAAGGAATTCCCGCTTCGCCGTCTGTTGCTGATGATGGTTTTGACGCCGATGATGTTGAGCTACGTCGCCGTCGGCGCCTTTTTTCGCTATTACTACGAGCCGACATTCGGCCTGTTGGGTCAGGCCGTGCGCGCCATCACCGGCGAGAATTTTATTCTCCTGGAAGGTACGGTCGGCGCCTTGACGGCGATCGTTTTCGCCGACGCCTGGATGTGGTCGCCGTTTGTCATGTTGCTGGTGCTGGCGGGATTGGTCAGCGTGCCGAAATATCTCTACGAGGCTGCCGAAGTCGATCGGGCATCCTGGTGGCGACGGTTCTGGACCATCACGTTTCCTTATATCCGCGGCTTGCTGTTGCTGGCGTTGCTGTTCCGCACGATCGAAGCATTCAAGCTGTTCGACGTCGTCTTTCTCATCACCGACGGCGGGCCGGGAACTTCGACGGAAACGATCGCGGTTTTTGTCTACCGAATGGCGTTCCAATATTTCAAGACCAGTCAATCCTCGGCACTTGCCTACATCTTGCTGTTCATCGTGATCGTGCTCACCAACCTCTACCTCTATTTCGTCAAGCAGCGTGAAGAGGAAGCTTAAGGCAATGAAAATGCGGTTTGCTTCACGACACGGTATCGGCAAAGCGGGATGGGGCTGGTCGGCGTTCACCTTTGTGATCTCTTTCGTCTATTTTTTCCCCGTCCTGTGGATCATCCTGACAGCGTTCAAGACCCACAACGATGCGTTGGCGATCCCGCCTAAGTTCATCTTCACGCCGACCTTGGAAAACTTTGTCAGTGTGTTTTCCCGCGCCTACATCAAGGGCCGGGAAGCGGTCGATACCGGCTTCGACCTGTTCTTTTTCAACTCGGTATTCATTGCCGGTACCAGTGTCGCCCTGGCGTTGGTTATTGGCGGCTTGGCGGCCTACGGCTTTTCTCGCTATCCGCTGAAAGGCAACGATACTTATCTGTTTATCATACTGACTACCCGCATGTTGCCGCCGATCGTGGTGATCATTCCGATTTTTCTGATGTTTCGTGTGACCGGCATGTCCGGCACCTATATCGGCATCATCCTGCTCTACACCGCCTTCAATCTGCCCTTCACCGTATGGATGATGAAAAGCTTCTTCGACGAACTGTCGCCGGACGTTGAGGATGCGGCGCGGTTGGACGGCAGCTCCGAGACCAATGTTTTCCTCAAAGTGTGCCTGCCGCAGGTCAAAGCCGGACTGGCGGCCACCGCGGTGTTCGGCTTGATCCTAACGTGGAACGAGTTCCTGTTTGCGCTGTTGCTCACTGGTGTCGAGACGCGCACCGTGCCGGTCGCCATGGCGCAGACCATCGGCGGCGACATCGGCGTCCGCTGGGGCCTTTTGGCGGCCATTGAAACATTGTTCCTGATTCCGGTAATCGTTGTCACTTTCGTGTTGCAGAACCAACTGCTGCGCGGCGTGACATTTGGCACCATCAAACGTTAGAGGTTCCATGTCGACCATTGAGCTCAAATCGCTAACCAAACGCTTCGGCGATCTGACCGCGGTCGATGCCATCGACTTGGATGTCGGTGCCGGCGAAGTGGTTTGTCTGCTTGGGCCCTCGGGGTGCGGCAAGACAACGACGTTGCGCATGGTTGCCGGTCTCGAGGTGGCAACCGCCGGCGATGTCTTCATCGGTGGCCAACGGGCCAACCATTTGGCGGCGCGCGAACGCAACGTCGCCATGGTGTTCCAGTTCTACGCGCTTTATCCGACGTTGACGGTGGCCGAGAACCTGGCTTATCCGCTGCATTCCGAAGGCCTTGACGACGACGAGATCGCGGCGCGCATCGATCGCACCTTGGAAATTTTGCATCTGAGCGATGTGGCCGGGCGCATTCCCGGCCGGCTCTCCGAAGGCGAGAAACAACGGGTCGCGGTCGGCCGTGCCATCATCCGTGACCCCAGCTGTTTTCTGTTCGACGAGCCACTGAGCCGGCTCGACGTCCAGCTTCGTGAAACCATGCGCGGCCAGATCAAGGAAGTGCTCACCGGGCTAAGCAAGGCGACGGTCATCGTCACCCACGATCAGTTGGAAGCCTTGACCATGGCCGATCGGATCGCGGTCATGCGCGATGGCATGATCGAACAGTTCGACACACCCCATCGCGTGTTTTCAGAGCCGGCCAACGAATTTGTGGCGGGCTTCATCGGCACGCCGCAAATGAACTTGCTGCCGGCGAGTGCCATCGAACAATCGGGACAAAGCGGCTTCCGGGTATGCGAGCAAGATCTGTTGGCGGACGAATTCGATGTCTTGGCGAAAACCCTAAACGGCGGTGGCTATACGTTGGGTATAAGGCCGCGAAACATGGACCTGACGTCGGAAGCCGGCGCCGGCTCGCTCGCCGCGATTGTCGATCTGATTGAGCCGATGGGTGCGGAAACGTTGCTTCACTTGAACGCGAACGACCTTGATTTGCGGGTCGTGGTCGAACGCAGCGCGGTGCCGGCGATCGGTGACAAGGTGCATGTCAACATGTCGCCGGAGAAACTGCATCTGTTCGATAGAGACGGGGTGCGTGTGCCGTCATGACAACCGACAATCCCAACCAGGGCATGACCCGCCGACAGGCCAGGACCGTTGAATACTCCATCATCGGCCTCTGCGTCGTCGCCATGGTGATGATTTTCCAGCCGTTCTCGCTGTCGCTGTTCAGCGTCGGTGCCGGCCTGGTCGTGCTGGGTGGCTTGGCCTTCAATCTGGTGCCGTTGTGCCGGCCAGGCGTGCCGGCGTCCAGCCTCATCAGGGCCGGCCTAATCGTTCTCGCCATCCTGGTCGTGGTGATCGCACTGGCGATCGGCGCTGCCCACCTCTATGGCGTCTACCTGCAAAACCAGTAACCGTTGTTTATTCCGCGGCGACCTCCGCCGCCTGTGGCGTGTCGGCCGGGTCCTTATGGAAAGCGCCATCCTTCATGATGCCGATTAGGTTATCGGCGTCTTGCAGGATTGACACGTCGGTCAGCGGATTGCCTGCTACCAGCAACATGTCGGCCAAGAAGCCTTCTTTGATCTGTCCGAGCTCGTTTTCCATCATCATGATTTCGCCGCCCAGTTTTGTCGCGGCGACGATCGCGTCCATCGGTGAGAAATCGAGTAACTTGACGAAATGTTCGAGGTCGCGGGCGTTGTTGCCGATCGGGTTCCAGGCAAAGCCGTAGTCGCCGCCCGGTAGCACGCGGACGCCGCGTTTCTTTAGGTCTTTCATGTTTTCGACGGCAATTTCCAACTCGCGGCGCATGCCCATGCCGGTGGCTACGTCCTCGGTGATGCCCCAGTCGCCGGCCTCGTAGAGCGTCGCATAGGTGATGCCGAGGGTCGGTGAGACGAAGACGCGGTCCTTGGCGGCCTCTAGCATGTCTTTGGCCTCTTCGTCGACCAACGTCGCGTGGTAGATGATCTGAGCGCCATGGCGCAGACACATCTTGACCGATTCCGCGCTTCGGCAATGACCGGCAACGCGAATTTCCCGCGAGCGTCCGACCTCGCACGCCGCCGCCACTTCTTCTTCGTTCATCACGGTATGATGTGCCCGGGCGACCGGCACGAACTCGTCGCCGGACGGATTGATCTTGATGGTATCGACGCCTTCGCGGCACATTTCGCGGCACACGCGGCGGAATTCTTCCGGGCCGTCACAGATGATGGCGAAGGTATCGCGGTCCATGTGCCAAAGCCGGACGTCGCCGAGGCCGCCCGATACGGTGAGTTCCGGCGTCGCCGCCAGCATTCTGGGGCCCGGGATATCACCGGCATTGATGGCATTGCGGATGACCACGTCGAGGCGCGGCTTGGCCGCCGCGGCGCTGCAGCCCGAGGTGAAACCCTGGTCGAGAAACTTTCGCGCGTTTTTCATTGCCAGCAAGGTGTGCTCTTCGACCGGCACGAGGCCGAGCCCTTCCAGGCTGTCGGTATCGAGGAACGAGACATGCATGTGCGATTCAACCAGGCCCGGCATTAGGGTCGCGCCGCCGCCGTCGATAACGCGGCTGCCATTGCGGGCAATTTGCTGGCCCTCGCGGGCAATTTCGCGAATCCGGTTGCCTTCGACCAAGACTTCGCCGGCGAACGGGTCAGCGCCGCTGCCATCTAGAATTTGCACACCGGTATAAAGCGTTTTCGTCATGGCCTGATCCTCCGAAAGAGAAGCCTTTGAAATCCTCGTCTGATGCAGGGTACATGGTAGAATCCGGTCAAACGGCTGGCAAGGTCGGAAGACAGTGCCGGCGCCGGCCAATCGCGGTTTGCGTGCGCCGGAATTTCGTGGAAGTCTGGTGCAAAAGGGAAGGTGAAATGATGGAACTTGGACTATTCATGATGCCGTTGCATCACCCGCAGCGCGATTATCTGACAGTGTTGGAAGAGGATCGGGAGGCCGTCATCTTGGCCGACCAACTGGGCTTCGGCGAAGTCTGGATTGGCGAGCATTACAGCTCGAAGCCGGAACAGATCACGTCGCCGCTGATTTTTTTGGCGACCCTGATCGGAGAGACCAAAACGATCCGGCTCGGCACCGGTGTCCTGAACTTGCCGCAGGCCCATCCGGCCCGGGTCGCCGGTGACGCGGCGATGTTCGACCAATTGTCGGGCGGCCGCTTCATGCTGGGCATTGGCCCCGGCGGTTTGCCGAGCGACTTCGAGTTGTTCGACAAAACCGACCCCGCCTTGCGGCCGGCGATGATGACCGAGTCCATCGACATGATCCTCAAAATTTGGCAGCAAGACCCGCCCTACGACCTGCAGGGCGAACATTGGTCGGTTTCGATCAAGGACGCGATTTGGCCGGAGCTTGCCGTCGGCACCATGGCCAAGCCGTTGCAGCAGCCCCATCCGCCGGTCGCCATGTCGATCATGAGCCCGTTTTCCAGCAGCGCCAAGATGGCCGGTACCAGGGGCTGGATCCCGATCTCGGCGAATTTCATTCCGGCCTGGAACGTGAAAACCCATTGGCAAGGCTACCAGGAAGCGGCCGAAGCCGCCGGGCACCGACCCGACCCGTCGAATTGGCGCGTTGCGCGCAGTATTCTGGTCACTGAAAGCGATGCGCAAGCCGCGGATTACGTGCAAAACCCGGACGGCATGTTCCGCTTCTATTTCCACTATCTGCTGACCCTGTTGAAGTCGGCCGGTGCTGTGGTGCTGTTCAAGGAAGATCCCGACCAGCCCGACGATTCGGTCACGGCGGCAAGCGCGGTGGAGACCATGGTTATTGCCGGCAGTCCGAACAGGGTGCTGGACCAGTTGGTAGCCTTCCGTGATGAAGTCGGGCCGTTCGGGCATTTGGCCATGACCGGCCATGACTGGGACGACAAGGCGCTCTGGCGTCGCTCGATGACGTTGCTGGCAAATGATGTGCTGCCGAAATTGGATCAGCATGCCAAGGCGAGCACGGCAGCATAGCCATCTGCGTTGCGGTTAGTCACCGAGACTGGGCGGTGTTTTCGCGGTCAGCCGATCCTTGAGCCGTTCCGGCAAGTCGTCGGCACCCAAATCGCCGGTCGTGCTTGCCGCGTAGCGTTGCGCCAAAGCTAGAATGTCCGGCACTGCGTCCGGCTCCAGGTGGGAAAACCTGAGGCGAAACCGGCCGGCGCCGTCGATTGCCATGTTGCACGGGTTCTTGCAGCCCGCCAAACAGCTAACGACGCGCAGCACAAAGCGATTGTCGGTGTCGTGTGCTTCCAACGCGCGAGCGAGCCGGTGACCGAGGTCTCGGCCACGCGTCGGTGCCCCGGCCGGCGGCAGCGGCTCGTAGCGCGGGCAGGTTCGGCAGACCATGAGGCGAATTTGGCCGGAGGTTTCGGGCATGACGGTGCCGGCGGTTTGTTATTGGGACGGATAACTTAGCAGTGGCGTCTAGGGCCGAGAAGGCGGTCCGGGCATAGGATTCGTCTCGGAGCACGATCGTCGATTGGAACGAGCAGCAATGGCAGCGCGTTGCCGCAACGACGGCTGTCAGGCGAACATTGACCTTGCGCAGCTTTGGGTTATGCCAGCGTCGGAGCGTATTGTAGGATTGTCAGATCGTAGAGCTGTGGTTCGCAGATCGTTCATCAAGAAATTGTTGGTTTACTTGGATAAGAAATGCCTTTCACCCCTTTCCATATGGGACCCGGAATATTTGTAAAAGCTCTTCTTCAGGGCAGTTTCAGTCTTATGGTATTTGGCTGGTCACAGATAGTAATGGACATCCAGCCTTTGATCGTTTTGTTGACCGGCGAAGGGCAACTGCATGGTTTTTCACACACTTTTTTTGGCGCCTCATTACTCGCGGTACTAGCGGCGATTTCCGGAAAATATCTTTCTGAATTTGCCCTTCTGATTTTGTGCCTTATTACGAATACCAGTCCACTGAAGATTCTATGGTGGGTCGCATTCATGAGCGCGTTCGTCGGTACATTTAGCCATGTCGTCATGGATAGTATTATGCATGGAGATGTACAGCCCTTTTATCCATTTTCTGAGTCAAATAGCTTTCTAAAGGTCATAAGTAGTGGGCAATTACACAAATTTTGCTTGTACAGCGGCCTCGTCGGGGCAGGTCTATATTATTTGGTGCGGTTTCTATCCAAACAAAAAAGGAATGCTCGCAACCTAAACCGCTAAAAGGCCCGACAAGAAATACATTGCCATCGTGTCGGGAGTTGAATCGACACTTACGAGATCAATTTTGTCATGCAACATGTGTGAATGCCGTAAGAAGACGGTTCGGCCACGTCAGAACGTCTTCGCTTTGTTGCCGGTCCGCCTGGCGGCGTTGGCGTTTTCCCCGGTGAGCTGATAAAGAACGTGGTCGCTGGAAAATCGCGCTGGAGGATCCCGCCATGCTGAAAATCGTGCCGAAAGACCAATTGGCCGGCTACGTCGGTCAGGAGATTGGTTGTTCGGACTGGTTCAAAGTTGACCAGGCGCGCATCGATTCTTTCGCCGACGCCACCTTGGATCACCAATTTATCCACGTCGACAAAGAACGGGCGGCGAAGACGCCCTTTGGCACCACGATCGCGCATGGCTATCTGACCTTGGCCATGCTGCCCCATTTGACCGAGAGCTGTGGCATTGTGCCCGAGAATCTGGCCATGGGCATCAATTACGGCGCCAATAAACTGCGGTTTCTCAATCCGGTGAAGGTGGATAGCGAAATCCGCGCCCGCGTCAAACTGCAGGATGTCGCCGAAAAGAATTCGGGTCAGTTTCTACTGACCTCGAACGTCACAATCGAAATCAAGGGCGAAGACAAGCCGGCGATGATTGCCGAGACTTTGGCAATGTTCGTCGTTCAATGAAAATACCGGTCAACAGAGACCTCGAATAGACAGGAGTGAATTCATGAAAGAAGCGGTCATTGTTTCCACGGCGCGGACGCCGATCGGCCGGGCCTACCGTGGCGCGTTCAACAACACCAACGGCCCGACCATGGGCGGCCATGTCATTGCCGAAGCCGTGCGGCGGGCCTCGATCGACCCTGCGGAAGTCGACGACGTGATCATGGGCTGCGCCATGCAGCAAGGCACGACAGGCTCCAACATCGCCCGCACCAGCGCATTGGCCGCCGGCATGCCGGTAACGGTGTCGGGCATGAGCCTCGACCGCCAGTGCTCGTCCGGCATGATGGCGATCGCCACGGCCGCCAAGCAAGTGATCTCCGACGACATGCCGATCGTCGTTGGCGGCGGCATCGAACAGATCAGCCTGGTTCAAAACGAGCATATCAACCGCCACCATGCGGTTGACCCCAACGTGGTCGCGGCCAACGCGCATACTTACATGCCGATGCTGCAGACCGCCGAAGTGGTCGGCAACCGCTATAATGTCGATCGCGAGACCCAGGATGCTTACGGATTGCAAAGTCAGCAGCGGACCACGATCGCACAGCAAGCCGGTAAATTCGATGACGAAATCGTGCCGTTGCCCTCCACCAAGGCCGTGGTCGACCGCGACAGCGGCGAAGTCAGCTATCAGGACGTGGTGCTGGAGAAGGACGAAGGCAACCGGCCGGAAACCAATGCCGAGGGCTTGGCGGGGCTGAAGGCCGTTCTCGAGGGCGGCAAGGTCACCGCCGGCAATGCTAGCCAATTGTCCGATGGCGCGTCGGCGGCGGTGGTCATGGATTCGAAGCTGGCCGAGAAAAAGGGCATCCAACCGCTCGGCATCTATCGCGGCCTTGCGGTCGCCGGCTGCGAGCCCGACGAAATGGGCATTGGCCCGGTGTTTGCGGTGCCGAAGCTGCTCGAACGAACCGGCCTCAAAATCGACGACATCGGGCTTTGGGAACTCAACGAAGCCTTTGCCGTGCAGGTGCTCTATTCCCGCGACCGGCTCGGCATTCCCAACGAGCTGTTGAACGTCAACGGCGGCGCCATCTCGATCGGTCATCCCTATGGCATGAGCGGCGCGCGCATGGTTGGCCACGCCTTGATCGAAGGCAAGCGCCGCGGCGCGAAATATGTCGTCTGCACCATGTGCATCGGCGGCGGCATGGGCGCGGCCGGATTGTTCGAAGTCGCGTAGCGACCCGCGATATTAGGTGGGGGCGCCCTGGGTTCTGGGCGCCCCGGGCCTATTTGGGAATATGGGCGTACATTTCCGGCTTGGTGAAGTCGAGCTCTTCGCCCGGCGCTTTCACGAACATTTCGAGACAGGCCGTCTGTAGGCGTTGGAAAAATACAGCTTCGACCGCGTACCATCCCGGTTGGGCGATGTCGACGGTGACCGGGCCTTGCGTTTCACATGGATGCCGGCCGTCGTGCTGGTAGATTTCGATGCCGCCCAGCGTGACCAGCAAGCCATCGTTGGAATAGAACTCGAGTTCGTGGCTGCCGGTCTTTTTAAAATGTATGAAACCGTCGATAAAGGCAATCACGCGCTCACTGGAATCCGAGGTTAGAACCTTGTCGCCAATTTCGGTATCGGCGTATAGGAAGCCGGTCAAGGGCGCGCCTTTTTTGATCCTGCTTTCATAGCTGCGCCAACTTTTTGCTTCATTGAGCCAGCGAATCTCATCCGGGTAGACATATGAAACGCCGAGACCGGGTTTCAGTTGGTTGGCGCTTGGCTGTGGGTTCGCTGGTGCCGGTTTCAGACCATTTCCTGCGCTGGCCACAGTCGATGCCACGACCGTTAGGGCGGCACAGCAAGCGCCAATGGCAACGGTTCGGCACAAGCCGGTTAGAATTCGACGAACGCCCATGGTCGACACCTCTTCATCACTAGTCTAAACGCTGTGGTAATTGTCTATGGCTTGCCGCGGGCTGACAAGGCCAAATATAGGTAGGCTTTAGAGCCGTTTTTGGGAGAAATAATGGCGCATTCCTTGCTGGAGCTCTGCCAGGCCGAGCGTGGCTTGATTTGCGCCGTTGGCGCCGGCGGCAAGAAATCCTTGTTGCTCCGCCTGGCAACGGCGCATCCGGGTCCGGTTGGGCTTACGGCAACGGTGCCGATCGCCTTACCACCACGGCACGGCTTGCGCTGCCTGGTGGAGCAAGACGGTGACCGGATGGTCGAGGCGGTCTCGGTCGCGCTTGATCAGGGTGAGAGCCGCCTGGTGTTCGCCGCGCCGCCGCCCAAGCCTGGACGGCTCGGCGGGCTTGAGCCTGAACTGGTTCAGCAGATTCACGATCTTGGCGGCTTCAAGGCGACCTTGGTCAAAGCCGACGGCGCCCGCATGTTGGCGCTAAAGGCGCCCGAGGCATGGGAGCCGGTTTGCCCGAAGAATACCACCACAGTCCTTGCCGTGTTGTCGGCGTCGGTCATCGGCGAGCCGCTGTCCGAACGCATCGCCCATCGCATCGAACGCGTCGAGGCGGTGTGCGGAATTCGCCGCGGCGACCCATTGACGCCGGAGGCGTTGGCCCGGTTGATGACCAGTGAAGAGGGCCTGCTGAAGGGGTGTGGCTCGGCGTCCGTCGTTCCGGTCATCAACATGGTTGACGATGAAGCGCGGTTGGCACGCGCCCGGACGTTGGCGATCCAGGCACTCAATCAAACCGGTCGGTTCGACAAAGTCGTTCTTACCTGCCTGCGCGCCGAAGACCCGGTCGTCGACGTGGTCGAGCGGTGACGCGACGGCCCTAAGCCGGCGTTAGTCGCCAAGCAGCTTGGCGAAGTCTGTCCTGAACTGCTCGGTTTGCGACAGGATGCGGTCGGCAATGTCGATGCTGTCTTCTCGCGCCATTGCCTCAAGGATTTCCGGCGATAGGCGCTCGACCGCGCGGCGTGCCAGCGCCGGCATCTCCGAACCTACGGTCAAACCTTGAATTGACAAGTCTCTCTCGCTCTCGAATCGGGCGGATACGGCAGTTGATAGATGTTTCATTGACCACTCTTGGGTTACCGAAATGCAACAGGCAGTTAGGCGGTCGGCTACCAAATTATCAGTGCGATCCGACCAGGATCGATTACGCATCCGACTGATTAAGTTTTCGTAAACTGCCTACCAGTTGCCAGGGTATTGCTACACGCAAACGCCCGAGTAACCCGATTCGTTGTGGTTAAGATCTATATAGACCGGCCAGCTGATTCGATCAAGGCGGCGAGGCCGAGCAGCGCCGGATTGGCTCCGACGATCAGGTATGTCGGCGTTTCGGCAAGAGTATTTTGAAATCGGCCCTTATCGCTGAACGCGGCGCGGAAGGCTTGGGCGTCGAAACGCTCGCCCATGGCGGCGACGATGCCGCCGGCGACGTAAACCCCACCAAAGGCGCCAAGCGTCAGGGCAAGGTCGCCGGCAGCGGTCCCGAGCAGGGTGGCGAACATCGCTTGCGCGGCGCCGGCGGGGTCCGGGGCGTCGGCGGCGGTCACGGCTTCGGGCGTGTCCAAGGTCGGGGTTAAGCCGTCGATTTCTGCCAACGCGGTGTACAAATTCAACAGACCCGGCCCCGATAGGACGCGTTCCAGCGATACCCGGCCGAATCGGGCGCGGAGGCGCTGGAGAACGGCAATCTGCCGGTCATCGGTTGGCGAGAAGGCGACATGACCGCCTTCACCGGAGATGGCGGCCCAGCCGCCCGGTCCGGGAATGAGGCCGGACATGCCGAGACCCGTACCGGCACCGATCACGGCCTTGGCCAGCCGGTTTTCGACGGCAGGTGTTGTGCCGATAAGCGAACATTGATCCGGACCGAGCCGCGGCAGCGCCCAGGCCACCGCAGTGAAATCATTAACCACGGCCAAGCGGTCCATGCCGAGCGCGCATCGCATGGCATCGGTGGAAAACGCCCAATCCAGATTGGTAAGTTGGATGGCGTCACCGGCGACCGGCCCGGCGATTGCGATCGCCGCGACCTTGGGGCGTGCGCCGAGCCGCGCCATGGCGTCACCGAGCAACTGCTTCAGGCTATCGTAGTCGGCGCATTTCAGATTGACCGGTTCGCCGACACCTCGACCCTGTTCGGCGAGGGCAACGCGTCCGTTGGTGCCGCCGATATCGGCCACCAGCGCCGGCATTAGGCCGCCCCAAGCCTCACATGGTCTTTGGCGCCTTGCAGGGCGGCGACGAAATTGTCTCGCCAGGTAAACACGTCATAGCGACGCAGATTGGCCATCATTTCACGATGGCGCTGGCGCCGCTCGTCAAGGGGCATGGTAAGCGCCCGATCGATCGCCAACACGACGTCGTCGGTGTCATAGGGATTGACGATCAGGGCCTCGGGCATTTCGTGGGCGGCGCCGGCGAAGCGTGACAACACGAGCACACCAGGATCGTCGGGATCCTGGGCGACGACAAATTCCTTTGCCACCAGGTTCATGCCGTCTCGGAAAGGCGTGACCAGTCCGACTGCGCTGGCCCGGAATAGGCCGGCTAGGGCGCGCCGACTATAAATTTGATTGGCGTAGCGGATCGGCACCCAATCGAATTCCGCCAACTGGCCGTTGATGCGGCCGGTTATCGCCTCCAAATCCTGGCGCATGGTTTCATATTCCGGCACGCCGGTTCGGGATGGCGGCGCGATCTGCAGCATCGAGACTTTGCCGCGCAATTCGGGACGATACTCGAACAAACGTTCGATGGCGTGGAAGCGTTCTAGCAAGCCTTTGGTGTAGTCCAATCGGTCGACGCCGATAATCAAACGCCGGTCTATGACGCTTTCGCGCATGCGTGTGTAAGTTCGCTCCGCTTCCTCCGACTGGGCAAGCTGGAGAAAGTTGCCGGTGTCGATGCCGATTGGGAAAACTTCGGCGCGGATCGTCCGGCCGAACGCCCTAATCAAGCCTTTGCCGATCACTTCGCCATTGGCCTCATGGACCACGTAATCGGCAAACGACCGAAGGTCGCTGCGGGTCTGGAAGCCGATCACGTCATAGGCGAATAGCGCTTGTACCAAAGCCCGATGGTTGGGCAGGGTGAGCAGCACTTCCGTCGCCGGAAACGGAATATGCAGGAAATAGCCGATGGCCTGCCGGCAGCCGAGGCGACGGAGTTCTTCGCCCAGCAGGATCAGGTGATAGTCGTGCACCCAGACGACGTCATCCGGCGCCAGGTTGGCCGCGGTGGCGCGGGCAAAAAATCGGTTGACCCTTTGGTAGCCGGCGTAGAAGCGCCGGTCATAGGCGGCGAGATCCGTGCGGTAGTGAAACAGCGGCCACAGCGCGCGATTGGCGAAACCGTTGTAGTAGTCCTCGTAGTCATCGCGCGGCAGATCGAACGTCGCGTAGGTGATGCCGCCGCTTGTCGAGATCGTCGGTTCGGGAAGGGGTTCGTCGTCGAATTTTCCGCTCCAGCCGGTCCAAACGCCGCCGGTTTCCCTGAGCGCCGCCTGTAAGGCAACGGCCAAGCCGCCGGCTGTGGCGCGCGAAGCATTCGTTACCACGCGATTGGAGGCGACGACCAACCTGCTCACAGTACCTCTCCCCATCCTCGGCTAAGCCGCATCGCGCAATTGATAATGCCGACCAACGAGTACGTCTGCGGGAAATTGCCCCACAGCTCGCCCGATTTTATGTCGATGTCTTCTGACAGAAGATTCAACTTGGTGCGGCAAGACAGGATGTTTTCGAACATCTCTCGCGCCTCTTCCCGGCGCCCTGCCATATCAAGCGCTTCAATATACCAGAGCGTACAGATGTTGAAAGCCGTTTCCGGTCTACCGAAGTCATCTGCGGCATGATAGCGCAGGAGATGGTTGTCGATCTTGAGCTTATCCTCGATATGTTTGATCGTTGCGTGGAAGCGCGGGTCGTCGTGCTTGAGGAAGCCGACTTCCGCCATCAACAGCAAGCTGGCGTCGCTGTCTTCGCCGCCGAAGCTTTCGACGAAACTGCCGGCCTTTTCGTTCCAGGCTTCCCGGCAAATCGTTTCATGAATGGTCGTTGCCCGATTAGCCCAATAATGCGCCCGGTCCGACATGCCCCAATGAGTGGCAATGCTCGCCAACCGGTCGCAGGCCGCCCAGCACATCAAGCTGGAAGAGGTGTGGACCCGGGCGCGGGTACGCAGTTCCCACATACCGGCGTCGGGCGCCGTATGCAGTTCGTAAGCGCGTTCGCCAACCGCTTCGAGCCGCTGAAACGCCATACGATCCGGCGGCCGCAATAGCCGACGGTCAAAGAAGGCTTGGGTCACGGCGAGGATGACGTCGCCGTAAACATCATGCTGCAGGTGTTCATAGGCCTGATTGCCGACCCGAACTGGTCCCATGCCGCGGTAGCCCGGAAGATCATCGATTTGCCGTTCTATCAGCCGGTGTTCCAATGACACGCCGTAAACCGGTTGGAGATGACCATCCTCACTGGCCGCCATGATATTGGTCAGGTAATGCAGATAGTTCTCCATAATGTCCACGGCACCGAGCCGGTTTAGGGCCCGGACGACAAAGAATGCGTCGCGCAACCAGCAATAGCGATAATCCCAATTGCGGCCGCTGTTGGCCGATTCCGGAATCGACGTGGTCACGGCCGCGATGATCGCCCCGGTTTCTTCGAAGCTGCAAAGTTTCAACGTAATCGCCGCCCGGATGACGGCGTCTTGCCATTCCATCGGAATATGGAGGTGGCGCACCCATTCCTGCCAATAGGCGACCGTGCGCTCTTTGAAATCCCGCGCCGTTTCCTGCACGCCGGCCTTGACCGTTTCGTCAGGCCCGAGCATCAGGGTCACTGTTTCTTCCAGGATGAACGGCTGCTCCTCCAGCAAATAGGCCGGTGGCGCGTCTGTGGTCAGGCGTAGCGCGGCCTGGCTGCCGACATAACGGATATGATTGCTGCCATGGGTGATTGTCGGCTTGACGGCGCCGAAATCGAAGGATGGCCGAAGCCGAATACGGACCCGCGGCGAGCCGGCGATCGGTTTGATCTGGCGCACGATCATGGTTGGCCGAAAGGCGCGGCCGAACTGCCTGAAGCGTGGCGAGAAGTCGGTAATCTCGACTTCTCCGCCATTATCGTCGAACAAGCGCGTCACCAAAACCGCCGTGTTGCGAATGTAGGATTGCTCGCTGCGTTGGTAACGATCCATGACGACGTCGAAAAAACCTACGCGATTTTCACTTTGCGGCTCGTTGCCGTTCAACAGATCGAAGAAAATTGGTTCGCTGTCGAAGCGTGGCCAACAGCTCCAACAAATCCGGCCGCTTTCCTCGATGAGCGCGGCAAAGCCGCAATTGCCGATGACCCCGAGCTCTAGGTTGCTCATTAAACCGTCACTCCCTTACGCGTTGTCGGTTGTTCTTCGGGCGCCAACAGCCCAGCAGCATGGTCCAGCCATGCCGAAAATTTCGCGACGCTTTCGACTTGGTGACGTGCCGCGCTGTCGGCCTTGGTGCCGATGCAAACGCTGACGCCGTCCAACCGATTGACGGAGGCAAATCCGACTTCATCGGTCACATCATCGCCGGCAAAAAACGGCCGCCGCCCAAGGAACGGCGGTTCACGCAGAAACGCTTCGATAGCCGTACCCTTGTCGCCACCCGTTGGTTTCAATTCGACGACCATTTTGCCAAGTAGTACTTCCAGCGCCCCCTCGGCATGGTCGACAGCTTGCAACATGGCGCTATGGCAGGCCGGGCCTTGGTCCGGCGCTGATCGGTAATGCAGTGCCAGACTGAGCCGTTTGTCCTCCAACTGGACGCCCGGCGTAACGGCGGCAAAGGCGCGAAGCTCCGGCCGCAAGGTTTCGATGATTGCTTTGGACGGCACGAAATTGTCGACATCACCGTTGGAGCCGCGCCGTTCCAGGCCGTGCAGTCCGGCGGCCGACAATTGCAGAGGAGCGAGGAAACCGTCGATTTCCTCTAACGGTCTGCCGCTGACGATGGCAACGGCGCCGTCGAGCGCATCCTGGATGCTGCGCAGGTGGTCAATCAGGCCCGGCCTGACCTGCACCGCGCCAGGTGTCGGCGCGATTTCAGCCAAGGTGCCGTCGAAGTCGAAAAACATCGCCCAATCAGAGGCTGGTTCCGGCAAAGCCTCTGTCATTCGGTCGGGTCCGAATTGATACGGTCCGCGTTGATCGCAATCATCAGATCGTCATTCACCGTTCAGTCACTGCTCTGCCATGGGCTTGTGATCACGAATATGGTGAACGCACGCCCGTAACGTTACGAAATATTACACGAATCTCTTCTTGTATGGTTAATAAATGGTTTCTAAACGGTGTTCCAGCGTTCCGCGTCGCGGATCGAATACGACGCGAGCGGCCGCGGCAATTCGCTGCCGCGGATCCATTTCTGATCGTTGGGCTAGAATCAAACGTCCAGGCGGAAAGCGTCGCCATCGCGCACGACATGACCGGCCGTCGGCGCCGCGAAATGAGTGCCAATAACCAGTACCGGCCGGTCGGCATATCGCGTCAGCATTTCTTTGCGCGTGACCCGGGCCGCGTCTTGATCGTAGTCGGCGCTGCTTGGCCAATCAGGCCGGGCCATTTGGCAGGGATGGTGCATGAAATCGCCGGTGATCAAGGCTTCTTCGCCGCGTGAGGTGATGTGGATGCTGACATGGCCGGGAGAATGGCCGGGCGAAGGCTCCAAACAGATTTCATCGCAAATCTGGTGGTTATTGTCGACCAAATCGATCAGCCCGGCCTCGAGGATTGGAACGACCGAATCACCAAAGTAGTCGCCGTGACCGCTGGCTTCCCGGTTGGCCTCCCAATAGGTGAATTCTTCCCTGCTCAGCAAATACCGGGCGTCGGGAAAGGTCGGCACCCAGGCGCCGTCGACCAGCATGGTGTTCCAGCCGACATGGTCGACATGGAGATGGGTGCACAGCACCGTATCAATGCTTTCACGGGGATAACCGGCGGCCGCGATGTCTTCAAGAAACGGCAGCTGCAGGTTGGTCCAGGCCGGGATAGCACGCTGCTTGTCGTTGCCGATGCAGGTATCGACCATGATCCGGCGCTCGCCCAACTCGATGATCAAGGCATGGACGCTCATGATCAACTTGCCTTCGTCGGTCGCGAAATGCGGTTTCAGCCAGTCGATTTCACGCACGGCTTCCGGTGTCGCGGTTGGCAGAATGAAGCGGCTGCCGCCGGTCGCTTGCAGTTCCACAACACGGGTGATGGTCGCGTCCCCGACTTGCCACTTGTTCATGTCGATTGTCCCTTGCAGAATTATCAGCGAGTGTCTTGGTTCAGTGGGGCAAGACAGGCCCCGGTGTTACAGGGCACTTAGCCAGCCGGCAAGGGCCTGGCCGATTTCGTCGGGCGAATCTTCCTGGATGAAATGACTGCCGGCAACGGTGACTTCGGTCTGGTTTTGCCACTGACGGCAAAACTCCCGCGACCCCTTGACCAGCAAGGCACCGGGCTCGGCATTAACGAACAGTTTCGGTAAGCCGTTTTCGGCCATCCAATCGCTGTAATCCTGTACGACGGCAACGACATCGGCCGGCTCGCCTTCGATCGGAATCTGCCGCGGCCAGGTCAGCGTCGGCCGGCGGTCTTCGCCTGGTGTCGCGAATGGACGGCGGTAAACCGCCATTTCATCTTCGGTCAATCCGCGCAACACCGAACCGGGCAGCACCCGTTCGACAAATAGGTTCTTTTCCAGCACCATCTGTTCGCCGTCTGGAGAGCGGAAACCCTGAAACACCGGACGTGCCGCATCGTTCCAGTCATCCCACGTCATCGGTCGCACAACCGCTTCCATATAAGCGATGCCCTTGACCGCGTCGCGGTGCCGGTGGGCCCAGTCGAAACCGAGTGCCGAGCCCCAATCATGGATGACCAAGGTAACGTTCTCGTGCACCCCAAGGGCGTCTAACAGGCCATCCAAATAGTCGCGATGTTCGACAAAACGATAGCTGTCCGGCCCTGACCGATCGAGCTTTTCGGAATCCCCCATGCCGATCAGATCCGGCGCGATACAGCGCCCGAGATTGGCCGCGTGTGGCATGATGTTGCGCCACAAATACGAAGACGTCGGATTGCCGTGCAGAAAAAGGATCGGATCGCCGCCGCCCATTTCGACGTAGGCCATGCGCTTGCCGTTGACGTCGCAATAGGATTTGGAATGTTCTTTGACTGATATCATGGCCGAGATCCCGTCCGAATTGCCGATGGCCGCCCGTGTCGGCGGTGGGATCGATTATCCATGTTTTGAGCGCCCGATCTAGACAGCCACCGGGCAGAGATGGCGTCAGGCAGGCAGGCCGGGCTTACTGCACCGTCGGATCAATGGAATCGCGCTGGCTCAAGTAGGATTTGAACACCTTGATGATCCAACCCATCACCAACACGGTGAAGATCATGACCGCCGCAAGGAGAAATAGATCGCTCATCGGGTGCTTTCCGCTCTTTTCAATCAACTGTTCGCGCGCTGGCCAGGGCATCGCACAGCCGTCGGGGCGAAGTCAACATTATCGAGTCGAACCGGACTATGATTTAGAGCAAGTTTCGACCATACGGTATCGTTTGATCGAAACTTGCTCTAAGGATGCTCGGCCCCCAACCTGCTCTCGGCGACGTCGGTGATCGCGGCGCGGAGGTCGCCGTCCGCTGCCAACAACTCCTCGAAATCCACGGCATTCAAGGTCAGCAATCGGCAGCGCGTTACCGCGCGAACCGCGACAGAGCGATAACTCTGGCGTTGCAGCAGCGCCATTTCGCCGAAAAATTCGCCGTCCCGTAGGCGAACCGGATCCGGGTGCAGGCCGATCTCGACTTCCCCGTCGGCGATGAAATACATGAACTCCGCCGGATCGCCTGGCCTGGCAATGACGGTATCCGCTTGAACAACCCGCGCCCGCAGAAGATTGGTGATGCGCGAAACCGATAAGGCGTCGAGCTTTGAAAACAGTGGCACCCGCGCCACCATGCCCCAAGTGACCACAAAATCACGGCGATGGATCTCGTTGGCGAATCCGGAGGCGATGATGCCGATCGGCAGCGCAAACATGCCGAGCCCAAATATCATCACCACACCGCCGACGATGCGGCCAATCGTGCTGACCGGCACGACATCACCGTAGCCGACTGTGGTGAGGGTCGCGGCGGCCCACCACAAGGCCTGCGGAATGCTGCCGAAGACCTCCGGCTGAACGGCACGCTCGGCGTAGAACATGGCCGTGGCGGCGGCCATCAACAGGCCGAGCATGATAAGCAAAGCAGCGCTCAGAGCCCGGCGTTCGTCGGCGATCACGCGTCCGAGCGTGGCTAGCGCCGGCGAGTAGCGCGCCAGTTTGAGTAGGCGAAGCAGACGGAAAACCCGCAAAACACGCAGATCGAAGGCCGGCAGGAACAGCGACAGATAGAACGGCAGAATCGCGATCAGGTCGATCAGCGAAAACGGGTTTATCGCAAAGCGCAGGCGCGCCTTTATCGGCCCTAAGTGGCTAAGCGGCAGATGCTCGGTGCAAACCCACAGCCGCATCAGATATTCGACGGTGAAAATAATGACGGATATGCGCTCGAACCATTTGAACTCTTCGCCATAACGGGCACCAAGCCTAGGCACGGTCTCTAGAGCCGCCGCGCCGACATTGGCAACGATCAATGCCACGATGAGCAGTTCGAACACGCGATGTAACCGCCCTGGCGCCCTGCCGGATTCGAGAATTTGGTACGTGATGTGCTTGGCAGTACCCGGCATTAGCGGTTCGCTTGGGTTGGCTGACGCGGGTCGATGTCCAATCTGTAGAGCCGGATGGCGTTCTCGGCGAACAGTTTGCCTTGGTCCGCGAACGGCAGGTCGGCGACGATCGCCTTGAACCCGTCGAACAGGGTGTCATAGTCGGCGACCAGGCTGTCGACCGGGAAATTACTGGCAAACATGCAGCGATCAACACCGAACAGATCGATGATCGTGCGGACGATCGGGCCGTTATCCGCGACGGTCCAAGGCCGTCCGGGAACTCCAAGACCTGAAATCTTGACCGCTGTGTTGCTGCACGCGGCGAAGCCCGCCATAGCGCGGCGCCAGCCGTCTAACCCGGCCGCACTCCGATCGGCCGGCAGCCCGGCATGGTTCAAGATGATCAAGGTCTCGGGGAAATCGCCGGCCAACTCGGCGGCTTCCGGAAGCTGCCAATAGGGAACCTGCAGGTCGTAGGACAGGCCATGATCGGCCAACAGTGCGTAGCCGGCGCGCCACGCAGGATCGCTCATGGAGCCCGCGGCGCCGGCCGTTACCGCTTCGGGTCTCGGTGCGGCCACCGGTTTCTGCCGTACGCCGCGCACCAACGGGTTCTCGGCCTGTCCCGCCAGAACGTCGGCAATGTCGTCCCGGGCAAACCAGGCCTGGCCAACGATGGCCGTCGGCAAGCCGCATTCCTGGTGTCGCGCGGTAAGCCACCGGGTTTCCGACAACGGATCCGACGGATCCCATTCCGCCTCCACATGCACGCTGCCGATGAGACGCTGGTTGGCGGCATCGCGTTGGAAGTCCGCCGGCAAATAGCTTCTTCGAATGGCGCTGTAATCGCCGTAGCGGAAGTCTTCAACGGGCTTGTCTAACAGCCAGGGGTGGGGGTTTTTGGAAAGATCCCAAAAATGATGATGCGCATCGACGATGGCGAGCTTGGACATGGCCGAGATCATAGAAGGCAAAGGCCGGCTTCGTCAAAATAGCAGCCGGCCTTTGCCCGCAGACGGCTTGCTCTAATGGGAGAGCAGCGCCGGGACGGTCATTTGGCCCAGGATAAGCCGTGTGACGCCGCCGAAGGCTAATTCGCGGAGGCGGGAATGGCCATAACCGCCCATCACCAACATATCGCAGCTGTAATCCGCTATCGCATCCAGTATAGCGTCACCGATCGAGATTTCCGGCGCGACGACGTTTCGGACTTCCGCCGTCACGCCGTGCCGCGACAGGTAGGTTGCAACGTCGGTGCCGGCGATATGGTCTTCGTTGGGCGCGTTGACGCAGACGACGTAGGTATTCGATGCCGCACGCATGAACGGTAATGCGTCGCGCACGGCGCGGGCGGCTTCCTTGGTTCCGTTCCAAGCGACCATGACGGTTTCGGCGACGGTGTTAAAATTGCCGGCATAGGGAATAATTAGGACAGGGCCGCCCGCGGACAGAACCAATGTATCGGCGAGTCCCTCGGAGTCCGGATCCGAGTCGCCTTCGAATTGCCCAATGATGGTGAGATCGGAATAGCGGGAATGCAAGATTAGACTCTCGCGTGGATGGCCGCCGACCTGCCGCCATTCGGTTTGAACCGCCGCTCGGTCAACCGTCTTTTCGAATGCGGCCTTGGCATTTTGGGCTGCCTCGGCGATATCTTGCTCGTAGCGTTGGATGAGTTCTGGCGGAACATAGCCCATGATCTGTGTCGGCAATTGCGGCGGCGCCATTGTGAACAGGCCGATCAGGTGAGCCTCATGGCGTTCGGCAACGCGCAAGGCGAATTCCGTCCATACCGGGCTTCGGTGGTTGTCCGATACATGAACAAGAACTGAGGCAATTGTCATGGCGAGGCTCCATCCCTGGCGGCTGGGTTTGCCGTATAGACTAATGTTCATGTTGGGTCGCTAACGCCTCGATCAAGGCGTTCGACCGGCATGCGGCTCAATGTCGCGATAAGGTCTTCTGCAACCGCAATGTTTCAACCTGATAACCGGCATTGGCGAACATCGACCCGGTCGAATCCTGGCTTTCCGGGTCCAAGCGATTTTCGTTTGCCGGTACGTCGATGCGGACAGAGGCGCAGTCGTGGCGCGACGCCAGGCGCTCGATCCCGTTCAACAGCATTGGCGCGACCGGCAAATTAACAAAGCCGGTAATGCAGATGTTGCTGACCTCGAGACATGGCGAACCGCACAAGGCCGGACGGACAACGTAGGTCAATAGGGCGTGGATATAGTCGCTGTCGCTTTGAACGGTGAGTACTCCCGATGGCCTGTCCGCGGTCGGTCGGCAGAGCGACTGCGCCAGTTCGAGCCATTCGGAAAGACTGTAGGGCGCTCCAGAAGCCTGCAGCAACGGATAAGCTTGCCCGTGTTGATTGCGACCCAGTTGCCGCACGTGAAAATCAGTTCCGGTCATTGCTATGGCGTGATTTCAGTTTTGATGGCTGTGATACGGGTTACCTTGGCCCAATGTCCATTGGTTTGCGTTGATTCATGTCAAGCCGCCGCTGGCGCCGCACTTTGCGCCGCTGCGACTCATCGTCGCGGGGCTGGTTTGTTGTTGATTGATGGCCGTACGATGTGGAGAATTCGTAGTAGACACTATCGAGTGAAAACCAACTCTGATGGCGGTCCTTGTCTTATGAACAAAATGACGTTGGAAGTGTGTGCGGCATGTCAGGTTCGATCGCGGACGGTATGCGACGTTCTGGACAATTGCGAGCTGAGCCGCATGAACGCCATCAGGACCGAGGTCACGCTAGATGCCCAGCGTACCGTATTCTATCAAGAAGACCCGGCCAACTACCTCTATAATGTGACGGCCGGAAACGTCCGAGTGTCGAAAATGCTCGCCGACGGCCGTCGCCAAGTTACCGGCTTTCTGTTTCCAGGCGATTTTCTCGGGTTGTCTTTGAATCGGCGCTATGCCTATACCGCCGAAGCGATTAGCGCGGTAACGCTGTGTCGGTTCCCCCGGGAAAAGCTCGAATCGCTGTTTGCGGACATCACCGTGCTGTCGCAGCGCATGTTGACGATCGCCAGTAACGAGTTGGTCTCTGCGCAGGATCAAATGTTGCTGCTGGGACGGAAATCGGCCATGGAAAAGGTCGCCTCTTTTCTCCTGTCGCTGTCCGATCGCGCCGTCGCCCGCAATGAACCGGCCGATCCGGTCCAACTGCCGATGGCGCGCACCGATATTGCAGATTATCTCGGGTTGACGGTTGAAACCGTGAGCCGGACTCTCAGCCAGTTGGTCAAATCCGGGGTGTTGACACTCTCTACGGCAACGGAAGTGGTTGTTCTGGATCGCGACCGTTTAATGGATATCGCCGAAGCCAATTTGCCCGATACGGACTACCTTTAGCGCAGCCTCGATATTGCAGCGACTCGATCAATTATCGACTCGCTTTTAGTATCTGAAGCGGATTCCAAAAAGACGAATATTAACCATTCCCTGTCATAACGACTTGATTCAGGTCAATGCATGGCTGGCATTTGCCGCGTATTAGAGCCTTCCGGCGCGCATCTCGGGACGAGGGCACGGTGCGGCCGGGCCTGAAAACACCGATCGATTTTCCCTGAAAGGCTGTAGATTATGGTTGAACATTCGCAAGGCAGGCGCGTTGTTGCGGTTGGGCTCGACGCTGGCGAGATAGCACTCATTCGGCGCTGGATAGACGACGGGCATCTGCCGAACATGGCGGCGATATTCCGCGACGGATTGAAGTGCCAGACAGAGACCGGATTGGCGTCGGCGGCGGAATTGCCTTGGACCGTCTTCCTGTCGAGTTGCAGCCCTCAGAAAACCGGATTTTGGTCACCGTACCGCTACAGCCCGGACTACAAGATCACCCATGTGGGCGCCTACGATTACAATGAGTTCGGCCGGTTTTACGACTATTGCCGGGGTAAAAAGGTCATCGCCTTGGACGTGCCGCAGGCGCGCCTCAGCGAAGCCGTCGACGGCATTCAGATTGCCAATTGGGGATCGCATTCGGCGCAGGTGCCGGCCGGCTCCCTGCCCGAAGACATGCTGGATAAGGTCAACGGGCGCTACGGTTCGCATCCGGCGTTGCATCCGGTCGAAAACGACACCGTACCGGTCGGCGAAATGAACCAGGACGGCAAACGCCTGGAACAGGAATTGATCGTTGGTATCGAACGGCGAACCGCCATGTTCATCGACTTGCTGAAGGAGCAGGAATGGGACTTAGCGATGACGGTCTATGGCGAGCCCCATTCGGCCGGGCATTGCTTCTGGCATTTGAGCCAGCCGGACCATCCGCTCTACGGCGTATGTCACGATCCTTCCGATGATCCGCTGCTCAATGTCTTTAAGGCCCAGGATGCGGCGCTGGGCCGCATTCGCGCCGCCTTGCCGGATGATGCGGCGCTGTTTTTCTTCTCGCCGCATGGCATGCGGGCTAATGGTAAAGACGGATTGAGCTTTCTGTTTTTGCCGGAGTTGATGTTCCGCTACAGTTTCGACGGCAAGGCCGGCATGGCGGCGGGCGAGGTCGGCAAGGAGCTGCCGCCGTTTGCGCCGCAGGAATACATCAACTGGATGCGGGCAGCTTGGACATTGCGCCATGACGACAATGCCGCGCGCCGGTTCATTCGTGACCACAGTCGCCTCCGCATATCGCAATATTTCGAAAAGATGTTTCCGCCGAAGGATGGCGGGCCGGAGCATCCGCTCAACATCGATGTCATGCGCTTCGAGCCGACGACTTGGTATCAACCGGTCTGGAAGGACATGAAAGCATTTGCGCTGCATAGCTTCTCGGATGGCTACGTGCGGGTCAATGTAGCTGGCCGCGAAGCCGCCGGCAAAGTCGCTCCGGCCGACTACGATCGGGTTTGCGACGAAATTACGGCCTTGCTGTATGACATGAAGGACGCGCGCTCCGGCCGGGGCACGGTGGAGCAAGTGATCCGTACTAGAAAATCGGCGATGGAGGGCGATTCCCGCGAATTCCATTCCGACGCCGATTTGATTGTGCTGTGGGACGCGTCGGTCGTCACCGATGCCGTCGATACCACCAATTACGGCCGTATCGGGCCGGCACCGTTCTTCCGCAGCGGCGTGCATACCGCCGACGGGTTCTTCACGCTGGTCGGCGACGGCATTGAACCGGGCGACTTGCCGAACGCAAAACTGGTCGATATGCCGGCAACCATCCTGGACTTGCTTGGCGTGCCGATGCCGAACCATTTCGAAGGCCACAGCCTGGCGAACGAAGCATTGCGCCACAAGCCGGCGGCCTAGATCAAACTGCACAAAAATGGATTCATTTTGATGCAGATAATTTGATCTGTTTCAACGTGTTAGAGCAACTTATCTGCGTTCAAATGAACGCAGGTTGCTCTACTCGACACCGGATATCGCCATAACCGGTTCCGCGGCCGGCCCGGGCATCAGCGCCCGGGCCGGCCGTTTTCGTTGGGCCGCAATTGTTTGGCCAATTGTACGCTTGCCGCGATAAAATGCCGCACGGTCAACTGCATTGATGAAAGTTGCGTTGCAATGCAATATATCGACGACGGCAACAAACCCGCCGGAGACGTTATCGAAACGCGCGGGCTCATAAGATTGGCGGCGACTTCAAATGGCACAATCCACGCAGCGAACCAGGGTCGGGATCTGGACTTGGCTGGTCGGCCTGGCTCTGGCGATCGGCGCGATTGCGGCATTGGCGGTTAGCGCCGCCGCTGTCGATCGGGTGATGGCATTTCATACATTTCTGATCACGCTGTTTTGTATTGGCGGTGTATATTTCCTCATACGCCAACATTTCGACAGAGGCGGCGCACGGCCCGATCGCGCGTCCTATAACGATGCTGTCATCAAGGCCGCCGTGATTGCTTCGGTGTTCTGGGGCGTGGTCGGATTTTTGGTCGGGCTGGTCATAGCCTTGCAACTGGCTTTCCCGGTGCTGAATTTGGATCTGCCATGGACCACCTTCGGCAGGCTCCGGCCGTTACACACCTCGGCGGTGATTTTCGCATTTGGCGGTAACGTGCTGATTGCCACCAGTTTTTTCGTCGTGCAACGAACCTGCCACGCGCGGCTGGCCGGTGAGGCGGCGCCGTGGTTCGTGTTTTGGGGCTATCAGTTGTTCCTTGTGATGGCGGCGTCGGGTTATGTCCTCGGCGTCACCCAGAGCAAGGAATATGCCGAGCCCGAATGGTATGTCGATCTTTGGCTGACCGCTGTTTGGGTGGTTTATTTGCTGGTGTTCCTGGCCACGCTCTGGCGCCGGCGGGAGCCGCATATCTATGTGGCCAACTGGTTCTTCCTGGCGTTCATCGTCACTGTCGCAATGTTGCATATCGTGAACAATCTGACGGTGCCGGTATCGCCGCTGGGCACCAAGAGCTACAGCCTGTTCGCCGGTGTCCAGGACGCATTGACCCAGTGGTGGTATGGCCACAATGCGGTCGGCTTTTTCCTGACTGCCGGGTTCCTCGGCATCATGTATTATTTCGTGCCTAAGCAGGCCGACCGCCCGGTCTATTCCTATCGCCTGTCAATCGTGCATTTTTGGTCTTTGGTGTTCCTCTACATCTGGGCGGGTCCGCACCATCTGCACTTCACTGCCCTGCCGCAGTGGGCACAAACGCTGGGCATGACATTTTCCATCATGCTGTGGATGCCGTCATGGGGCGGCATGATCAACGGGCTGATGACGTTGTCGGGCGCCTGGGACAAGCTCCGTACCGACCCGATCCTGCGGATGCTGGTCGTGTCTGTCGCGTTTTATGGCATGAGCACGTTCGAAGGGCCGGTCATGTCGATCCGCGCGGTCAATGCGCTCAGCCACTATACGGACTGGACCATCGGCCATGTGCATTCCGGGGCGCTCGGCTGGGTCGGCTTCGTTAGCTTCGGCGCGCTCTATTTCCTGGCCCCGGTGCTTTGGGGGCGCCGCCGGCTGTATTCGCTCGCGCTGGTCAGTTGGCATTTCTGGATCGCCTCAATCGGCATCGTTCTCTATATCACCGCGATGTGGGTTTCCGGCATCATGCAAGGGTTGATGTGGCGCGCCTATGACAGCCTCGGATTCCTCGAATATTCGTTCGTCGAGACGGTCGAGGCGATGCACCCGTTTTATGTCATCCGGGCAATTGGCGGCCTGTTGTTCGTGCTGGGTTCGCTGATCATGGCTTACAACATTTGGCGCACCGTTCGCGGCGATCTGCGCGAGGCTGAACCGATTGCCGATCGCGATGCGCCAGGCGCGGCGCAGCCGGCGGGCGCGTGACAGGGGGACGGCGCATGTTTAGTCATTCGACAATCGAGCGGAATTCCATTCTCCTGGTCGTGCTCACCCTGATCGTTGTGTCGATCGGCGGCATCGTCGAGATCGCGCCATTGTTCTATCTCGACAGCACGATCGAGAAAGTCAAAGGCATGCGGCCCTATACGCCACTCGAATTAACGGGCCGCAACATCTATATCCGTGAAGGCTGCTATAATTGTCATAGCCAAATGATTCGGCCGCTACGCGACGAGGCGGAACGATACGGGCATTATAGCTTGGCCGCCGAAAGCATGTATGACCATCCCTTTCAATGGGGCTCGAAGCGGACCGGACCCGATCTCGCTCGGGTTGGCGGCCGGTATTCCGACGAATGGCATGTCGCCCATATGATCAAGCCGACCGAAGTGGTCCCGGAATCGATCATGCCCGGGTATCCGTTTTTGGCAAAGGAGCCGGTTGACGTCAGCCGGATTGCCGGACATCTGATCGCTAATACCCATGTCGGCGTGCCTTACGACGATGAGATGGTCGCCAACGCCGAAGCCGACCTGCGGGCGCAGGTCGATCCGGATTCCGACGGCGCCGAAGACCTGTTGGCGCGATACCCGAAAGCCCAGGTTAGGGATTTCGACGGCAACCCGCGCCTCTTGTCCGAACTCGATGCCTTGGTGGCCTACCTGCAGATCCTCGGAACGCTTGTCGATTTCGAGGTCTATAAGGCCGAAGAAAACACCCGGTGAGGCGACCGATGACCTATGAACAAGTCAGCTATTTTGCCCAAACCTACGGCCTCGTTTTTCTCGTGATTCTGTTTGCCGGGGCGATTGCCTACGCCCTGTGGCCGAAGAACAAGGCACGGTTTGACGCCGCGGCGCGTATACCGTTCTCGGAGGACAAGAAGTGACCAGCCCAAACCCGATCGATGAGGTGACCGGCACGGAAACCACGGGTCACGAGTGGGACGGCATACGCGAACTCAACACGCCGCTGCCGCGTTGGTGGCTCTATGTGATGTATGCCACGATCGTATGGTCGATCGGCTACTGGATCGTCATGCCTTCCTGGCCATTGATTTCCAGCTACAGTGAAGGCGTGATCGGCCATTCCGACCGTGTCGCGGTGGCCGAACGCCTGGCCGAGGCCCGCGCCGGGCAAAGTGAGTTTCGCGATCAGATTGCGGCGCGGCCGGTGCAGGAAGTCGTCGACGACGCGGCATTGCGCGATTTTTCGATTGCCGGCGGCGCATCCGCGTTCGCGGTGAATTGTTCGCAATGCCATGGCCGCGGCGCCGCTGGCGCTGCCGGTTATCCGAATTTGAACGACGACGACTGGCTTTGGGGCGGCACGCCTGAAGCCATTCACCTGAGCATTCAATACGGCATTCGCTCCGGCCATGACGAAGCCCGCGACAGCGCCATGCCGGCCTTTCTGCGCGACCAAATCCTGGAACGGGGCCAAGTCGAGGATGTCGTCGAGTTCGTCCTGTCGTTGTCAGGCCAAGAGCACGACGGGGAGCGCGCTGACCGCGGCAAAGCGGTGTTTGCCGAACAATGTGTTGCCTGTCACGGCGACGAGGGGAAGGGTAATATCGAACTCGGCGCGCCCAACCTGACCAATTCTATTTGGCTGTTCGGCGGTGATCGGGAAACCATCACGTCCGTCGTGTCGAACAGCCGCCGGGGCGTCATGCCGGCCTGGGAAGGTCGTTTGGACCCGGTTGTGTTGAAGCAGCTCGCTGTGTTTGTTCACAGTCTCGGCGGCGGCCAGTGATCGGCAAGAGCAGTATTCTCCGAAACTGCTCTTGAGCGGAGCGGTATAGGGTTCGCTCATGAAACTAGAATCCATCGAGCGCATCGACGTCCGACCGGTTAATAAGAAGGAAAGCCGGCCGCTTTACGCGAAGCGCACGAAAATTCATCCGAAGCGCGCTACGGGAAAGTTCCGCAAGGTCAAGTGGGCGGTCATGGCGGTCACGCTCGCGATCTACTATCTGACGCCGTGGATACGCTGGGATCGTGGACCTAACGCGCCGGATCAGGCGGTCTTGATCGATTTCCCGGGGCGGCGGTTTTATTTTTTCTTTATCGAAATTTGGCCGCAGGAATTTTATTACCTGACCGGCTTGCTAATTTTGGCAGCGATTGGTTTGTTTCTCATCACCAGCGTGGCCGGCCGGGTGTGGTGTGGTTATAGCTGCCCGCAAACCGTTTGGACGGATTTGTTTGTCGCCGTCGAACGGTTCGTCGAAGGCGATCGCGGTGCCCGCATTCGCTTGGATGGCGCGCCTTGGTCGGCGAAGAAAATCGGCAAACGGTTCGTCAAACATGCCTTGTGGCTGTTGATCGCCATGCTCACCGGCGGCGCCTGGGTGTTCTATTTCGCCGACGCCCCGACCCTGGCGGTCGATTTGGTGACGTTGAACACACCGTCGATCGGCTACATATCGATTGCGGTCTTGACCGGCACGACCTATTTGCTGGCCGGCTTCGCCCGCGAGCAAGTCTGTATCTACATGTGCCCGTGGCCGCGCATCCAAGGGGCGCTGTTGGATGAGAACTCCCTGGCTGTAACCTATCACCGCAATCGCGGTGAGACCCGCGGGGCCTATCGCAAGGGTGATGCCTGGGAAGGCCGCGGCCATTGCGTCGATTGCAATCAATGTGTCGCAGCTTGCCCCATGGGCATTGATATCCGTGACGGCCAGCAACTGGAATGCATCACCTGCGCACTTTGTATTGATGCCTGCGACACAGTCATGGACCGGGTCGGCCTGCCGCCCGGTTTGATCTCCTACGACACGCTTGCCAATGCGGAGGCGCCGCCCGAAGCGCCGCGCCGGCCCTACCAGTTGGTGCGTCCGCGCACGCTTATCTATACCGGGCTTTTGGTGTTGGTCGCGGCGATCATGGCGGCGACGCTGTTCACGCGGTCGAGCCTTGATGTCAACATTTTGCGCGACCGCAATCCGCTGTTTGTCGTGCTGTCCGATGGCAGCATTCGAAACGGCTACACATTGAAGATCGTGAACAAGGATCATAGCGTTCAGCAACTGGCGCTGCGGGTCGACGGGCTGCCTGGCGCCACCGTCGCGGTCCTGGGTGCCGAGGGCGAGGCGTTGGTGTTGAAGGCGGCACCCGATCGGGTCGCCTCCTATCGCATTTTCGTGTCGGCGCCGCGTTCCGAACTGACATCGGCTTCGACGTCAGTGACGTTTGTATTGACGGACACCGCCCACGCGGTTGAAGTGAGACACGCTACAACGTTCCGAGGACCCGAAAAATGACCACTCGGACAAAGCGAAATTGGGATGGCCGGTTTGTTCCGATGCTGTTCGTCGCATTTTTTGCCGTCGTCATCGCCGTGAACGGGGTCTTCATTTACCTGTCGTTGTCGACCTGGAACGGATTGACGACGGACAACGCCTATGTTCGCGGCTTGAACTACAATCAGGTGCTGACTGCCGCCGATGATCAGGCACGACTTGGTTGGCGGTCCACGGCCGCGCTCCGCGATGGCGCGCTGACCGTGTCCATACGAACGGCCAACGGCGAACCGGTCGACGATCTCGACATGACCGCAACCTGGCGCCGGCCGACGCGTGCCGACCTGGACCAGGACGTTCGCCTAACCGCCATGGGCGGTGGCGATTACCGTGCTGCGGCCGCTTTGCCGGAAAAAGGCCAATGGGATCTCCAAGTACTGGCACGCGGCCGGCGCGACGAAACTTATCGGCAGGAATTTCGGCTTTGGCAGGACTAGGCGAAATACCGATCGACGAGGCGGTGGCAAGCCCGCGTTCGCCTAACGCCGCCGTCGATCTGGGGTTTGATCCAACGCGTTACGTTCGTCGTGACCCGGAAGGCTTCGATTGCCTTGGTTTGGTTGTTGAAGACATGCATTGCGCCAGCTGTGTCCGGCGTTTGGAGGGGCTGTTCGACGGGGCCGAACCAGCGGCCAGAGCCCGCGCGAATTTGACAACCCGGCGGCTGATGCTGCGCTGGCCGCCGGGCAGCGCCGACCCGTGGTCGCTGGTTGCCCGGGTTCAAGCCGCCGGTTACAAGGCGGCACCCTATGATCAATCGGCCGGCGCCGGCCGTGCGCAGGAACGACACATGCTGCGGGCCTTGGCGGTGTCCGGCTTCGCCGCTGCCAACGTCATGCTGCTCTCGGTCGCCATTTGGGCCGGCATCGCGCAAGACATGGGTGCTGCGACGCGGCTGTTCTTGCATTGGATATCGGCGCTGATCGCACTGCCGGCCATTGCCTATGCCGGCCAGATCTTTTTCGTTCCGGCGGTGCAGGCGCTGCGCGGCCGGCGCGTCACCATGGATGTGCCGATCTCGCTGGCGGTATTGCTGGCGGCCGGCGTCAGTGTCTGGGAAATGGCGCAGGGCGGCGAGCAGGTCTATTTGGATGCCGCGCTGACCTTGTTGTTTTTTTTGCTGATCGGCCGCTACCTTGATTTTCGTGTGCGTGGCCGTGTCCGCGCGACGGCCGAAAATATCCTTGCCCTGCAGACGACGTCGGTCAGCGTGATCGACGACGATGGCCGGCAGCGCAGTGTGGCTGCCGCCGACGTAATGCCCGGTATGCGCGTCGCCGTGGCGACCGGACAAAGGATACCTGTCGACGGCGTTCTGCGGTCCGGTGAAACGGAAATCGACTTGAGCTTGTTGACCGGCGAATCCGTGCCCCAGCCGACCCGGCCGGGGGATTCGGTATTTGCCGGCACGCTCAATCTCGGCCGCGCCGTCGTTGTCGAGGTCGGGGTGACGGAACAGCAGACCGTGTTATCCGAAATCGTGCGGTTGCTGGAGGTCGCCGAGCAGGGCCGGGCGCACTATGTCAGGCTGGCTGATCGTGCGGCGCGGCTCTATGTGCCGTTGGTGCATACCGGCGCCGCGGCGACGTTCGTTGGCTGGCTGGCCGTTGGGGCGACGCCCTATGAGGCGTTGGTGACCGCGATTGCCGTGCTGATCATCACCTGTCCGTGCGCTTTGGGCCTTGCAGTGCCAGCGGTACAGGTGGCGGCGGTGGGGCGCTTGCTGCGCCGTGGCATCCTCGCCAAGTCCGGCGATGCCTTGGAGCGCCTGGCCGAGGCCGACACCATCGTCTGCGACAAAACCGGTACGCTCACGCTCGGCGGCCTCGAGCTGATCGATGAGTCCGGCGTTGCGGACAGCGATCTTGATCTGGCCGCGGCGCTGGCGTCGGCCAGCAGCCATCCGTTGGCCCGGGCCATGGCGCGCGCCCGGCCTGGCGTCCGACCCGTCGCAGAGGTGACGGAAGAAGCCGGCATGGGCCTATCGGCACCGATCCCTGACATCGGCACGGTTCGGTTGGGAAACCGCGCTTGGTGTGGCATCGCGGCAGCAGCGTCGGCCGACGGCGATCCGGAGATCTGGCTTACCCGGCCGGGCAAGCCGCCGGTCCGGTTCGCGTTCCAAGATCGGCTGCGGCCAGGGGCTGAAGCCGCGATCCGCCGCTTGCGCGCCATGGGCTTCGATATTGAGCTGCTGTCCGGCGACCGTGACGACGTGGTTTGCCGCATCGCCGAGCAGATCGGCATTGCGCGCTGGTGTGGCGGCTGCCAGCCGGCCGACAAGGTTGCCCGGCTGACCGCCCTCAAGGCGGCGGGACGCAAGGTCTGGATGATCGGCGACGGCTTGAACGATGCGCCGGCTCTGGCCGCGGCTTTCGTATCGACGTCGCCGAGCAGTGCCGCCGACATCAGCCAAACCGCGGCGGACTTTTTGTTTCAGGGCGACAGCTTGGACGCCGTGCCGGAACAATACGCAGTTGCCCGCCATGCCGGCCGCCTGGTCCGGCAGAATTTTGGCCTTGCCGTCGCCTACAACCTTATCGCCATCCCACTCGCTGTGGCCGGCATGGTGACGCCGTTGCTGGCCGCGATCGCAATGTCGGCCTCATCGGTCATCGTCACCGTCAACGCCTTGCGATTGCGCCGGGGGACGGGACGATGAATGTGCTCGTCTATCTTATCCCGGCCGCACTGTTCCTTGGCTTGCTCGGACTGTGCGGTTTTTTGTGGGCGGTGCGGTCCGGCCAGTTCGACGATCTCGACGGCGCCGCGCACCGCATCCTGGACGACGATAGGAAGCCGCCGTCTACGGACGACTGAGCGGCTGCTCAGGGACGCATGAACGGGTATTCTTCGTCGTCGTCGAGATTGTCCGCCGCCGCGCGCAGCTCTTCGGCAATGTCTTCGGGACTGCGGGTTTCTTTGTATATTTGCAAAACGAACGAAAACAGGCTGCGGGCGATTGTCTCGGCTGGAATGCCGCGGCCCGCGGCTTCCGCCAAGGCAGCGTCCAGATGACGTTTGACGATTGAACTCGGCATAATCCGTCCAGTCCGCGCATCGGTGTTGTCAGGATGGCGCCACGAGATCGCGGTAGGCGTGCCACGTCGCGTGGCCAACCAGCGGGAACGTGATGGCGAGCCCGAGAAACAGCGTCACCAACCCGCAACCCGTCAACACAACGATCAGCCAAGCCCACAGGATCATGGTCGGCAAGTTCTGGCGCACGGCTTGGATAGAGGTGAAAACGGCGGTGATCGCATCGACATCGCGGGCCAGCAACATCGGCACCGATACTACGGTTGCTGTATAAATTACGACCGCTAACACCGCGCCGACACCGCTGCCGACGACCAACATGCCGATGCCGTTCCAGGTGAAGAACAGATCCGATACCAGCACGTCGAACGGCGGTAGGGAGCCGGAAAAAAACAAGGCGAAAAGCACTGTCGCGGCACGCACCCAGACCAACATGATGGCCATGATAATAATACCGACGAACGCCAATTGGGTGGCCTGCGACCGCGACCTGATCGAGACCAGCAGGGCGTCCTTAAGCCGCAATGATTCGTTGGCCTCGAGCCGGCGGCTGGTTTCGTAGAGGCCGACCGCCATCATTGGGCCGATCAAAAAAAAGCCCGCGGTCAATGGCATGATCAAATAGGCCAAATCCAGGAAGAACAGTCCAGCGGTCAAAGCGATGGAGATCGCCGAAAAGACAATTCCGTAGGTCAAGCTGACGCCTGGTGCGCGCCACATATCGCGCCACCCAGCGGCCAGCCAGGCCCACGGTTGCTCCACCGGCACTACGCGGATCGTCGCATCGACATTGTCAGTAATAAGCGTCATCTGAGCCTCGCACCTGCGGCACCGGTCCATGATGCCAGAAACCGGCGCCGCATGCATCCGATTTCTTGTTAGAGAACCGTGCCCAACGCTGGGTTTGGCGGGCGATTTTCATGCAAAAAAATAGCGAGTCGACGGCTTTGCTCTAACCGTCGGCCATGTCGGCGACGATGGCCAAAAACGCCTTTAAGACCGGTGTATCCTTGCGCTGTCGCAAGCAGATCACCTGCTCGAGGCAGTCCAGGCTGGCATCCCGTACCGTCAGCTGGTGAAGTCGCTGATCGTGGCCGAACTCGCCGGCGTTGACGACGCCGATGCCAAGGCCGGCGGCGACCGCTTCACGGACGGCTTCGCGGCTGCCGAACTCGCGAATTTGCGCCGGCTGAACGCCGGCGGCCTCGATCGCCTTCTCGAAAATCGCCCGTGTCGTCGACCCGGTTTCCCGTTGGATTACTGTCTGATCCACCATTTCCCCAAGACGAATGCTGCGCCGTTCGCTCCAAGGATGGGCAAGGTTGACAAAGACGACCAGTTGGTCACGCCGGAACGGGACGGTGTGAAGGCGATCGTCGGGTTCAACTTCCGGCAAGATTACAACGTCGGCGGTCCCGTCCGACAAAATGCGCAACAGTCTCTGGGAATTGCCGAACGTCGTCGTCTGCTCGATTGCCGGATAGCGCCTTTCGAATGCCGCGAGCAAGGGAATCAGGTGATAGGGTGCATCCGCGCCGATCGTCAGACGACCATCCAGCAGCCCGCGAGACGCAATCAGCAGTCGTTCGGCCTCATCATGCAGGGCAAACTGGCGCCGCGTAATTTCAAGTAGCGCCGCGCCGAGGTCGGTCAGCTTGACGCCGCGTCCGCGGCGTTCGAACAACTTGACGCCATAGGTCTCTTCCAACGCCTTGACCTGGCCGGACAAGGTCGGCTGGGTGACGTTCAAAAAATCGGCTGCCCGCGTAAAACTGCCCTTATCCGCGACTGCGTGAAACGCTCGCAAATGCGAAAAGATCATCGACTACACCAATGTAATTCATCAGAATTATCGATTTGCCATATAGTAATACTATGAGTCAAACTTGACAATACGGTAGTAAAAAAACAGAAACGGTTCGTTTCGGATGCCGATCGCCTTTCGCCATAGCCACGGCTCGGCTGCTTCGGACGCCGCGCCGGACGCGAGCTTCGCTGGTTCCGATCCGCTCTTATTGACGCCGGGGCCTTTGACGACCTCGGTTTCGGTCAAGTCTGCCATGATGCGGGATTTGGGATCGCGGGACGCTGCCTTCGTCGAGATCAACCGGCGGGTCCTTGATCGCGTCGCGGCCATCGTCAACGGCAACGAGCGATTTACCGCCGTCCCTCTACAAGGCAGCGGTACGTTCGTGGTGGAAGCCATGATAGCAACGTTCCTGCCGCCCAAAGGCAAACTCCTCGTTTTGGTCAATGGCGCTTACGGCGCCCGCATAGCAGAGATTTGCCGGCGCCTGGGCCGGGACCATTGTCGCTTGGATTGGCCGGAGCATTGCCCCGTGGATCCTGATCGGCTGGCGCGCGCGTTGCAGGCGGACCCGGCGATCAGTCATGTCGCGGTGGTGCAATGCGAAACCACGACCGGCATGCTCAATGCCATTGAGCCCATTGCCGGTGCGGTCGCTAACCAAGGCAGGCGTCTGTTAATCGACGCGATGAGTTGCTTTGGCGCCATTCCGCTCGATGCTCGGCGCATCAATTTCGATGCTGCCGCGGCCTCCGCCAACAAATGTCTCGAAGGTGTCCCTGGAGTCGGATTATGCGTGGCACGCGTGAAGGCGTTGGCGGAAACCGAAGGGCATGCCGGGTCGCTTTGCCTCGATCTGCATGATCAATGGCGAGCGATGGCGAACAATGGGCAATGGCGGTTTACGCCGCCGACCCATGTTATACTGGCGCTCGACAAAGCCTTGGCCGAATTCGAACGCGAAGGCGGCGTCGCCGGGCGCGGGCGGCGCTACCGGGCCAATCACCGGGCCTTGGTCACGGCGATGCGGGCGCTTGGATTTGAAACGCTGTTGCCCGACAACCTGCAGGCACCGATCATCGTGACCTTCCGCTTGCCCGGCGATCCGAAGTTCGTGTTCGACGACTTCTATGACCGGCTGCGGCGGCGCGGCTATGTCATTTACCCGGGCAAACTGACCGCCGCGGCTAGTTTCCGGATCGGCTGTATCGGACAGGTGCACCCGAACGACATTGACGCGGCGGTTCAGGCGATCGCCGCGACTATGGCCGACATGGGCGTGACCAGCGGCGCGCCAGGCTAAGCGATCATGCTCTAGCACCCGGTGCTTGGATCCATTAGAACCGCACTAGCGGATAGGGTCGCGGCGCAAACACCAGGGAGAAAATTCATGAAAAATGTGACGATCGTCGACCATCCTCTTGTACAGCACAAACTGTCCTTGATGCGCGAGAAGACGACACCAAGCGCCACATTCAGGCAGTTGCTCAGGGAAATCTCGCTGTTGATCGCCTACGAAGTCACGCGCGACCTGCCGTTGACGACCAAGCCAGTGAACACGCCGCTTACGGCATTTGATGCTCCGGCGCTGGCGGGCAAGAAACTCGTGCTGATCTCAATTCTGCGCGCCGGCAACGGTTTACTGGAAGGCATGCTCGATCTGATGCCATCGGCGCGGGTCGGTCACGTCGGGCTCTACAGGGATCCGGACACGCTGGAAGCCGTAGAGTACTACTTCAAGATTCCGAATTTGCTCGGCGACCGGCTGGTCATTGTCGTCGATCCGATGTTGGCGACCGCCAATTCAGCGATCGCCGCGGTCGAACGGATCAAGGCGGCGGGTCCGCGCAATCTGAAATTCGTCTGTTTGCTGGCGGCGCCGGAAGGCATCGACGCGTTTACCACGGCGCATCCCGACGTGCCGATTTTCACCGCGGCGATTGATGAGTGCCTGAACGACCACGGCTACATCGTGCCGGGCCTCGGTGACGCCGGTGATCGGCTGTATGGTACCAAGTAACACTAGAGCAACCCGCGTTCTTCGAACGCAGATAATTTGATCTAGCGACGCTTGCCCAGCTGGATTTCGCGGAGCGCAATGTAGAGCGTGCTGCCGATGATCACAGCGCCGCCGGCCAAGGTCCAAAGACTCGGGATCTCCGCGAATAGCAGATAGCCGATCGCCAACGCGTAGATCAGCCTGGAATATTCGAATGGGATCACCGCGGTCGCCTCGCCGGCGCGCAGGCCGAAGACCATGCAGGTCTGGCCCAATGCGGTAAACAGTGACAAGAAGCCGACGATGAGGAGCTCCTCGGCGCTTGGCCAATGCCAGTACCAGAGCGCCGGAGCTAAGGCGGCGATACCGATCAGTAGGTAAGACCAAAAAAGGATGGCCTGTGGGGATTCGCTGCTCGTCAGGTGCTTGATCATGGTGCTGACGCTGGCCGCGAACAATGCCGCTAGCATGCCGACCAGGGTCCAGGCATCGAAACCGGCGCTGCCTGGGCGCACGCAAATCAAGACGCCGGCAAAGCCGACGATCGTCGCCAACGACCGCCGCCAACGGATACGCTCATTGAGGAACAACAGCGCCAGCACGATGACGAACAGCACCCGGGTAAAGCCGAGCGTGGTGACCAAGGCGAGGTCCAAATGGGTTGCCGACAGATACAAACAGGTGATGCCGCCGAGACCGAGAAAGCTGCGCAAGACGTGACCCTTGCCGTTGACCGGGCGCAAGGTCCGGATACCGATTTTGAGGATTGCCGGGGATATCCAAAGCACGGCGAACAACGAGCGCAGGACCAGCATTTGCGGCAAGGACATGCTGCGCCCGAGCAGCTTCATGCAGACGATCATGCCGGTGAAACCGAGGCCGGCAAGCGAGATCCATACGGCGCCGCGCGCATTGCCGGGCATTCGGTCCCAGGCATCGCGGACCGGGCGAAGACTTTGGCTTGAAAGCATTCGCCATCATAGCCGCTCATGATCAGGTCGCCAAAATGCGTCGTCGTGGCTTGCTGTGTCGCCACCGGATCGCGACAATAGGACGATGAGCGAAGGGGAGAGCGACCAGCATGGCAGATTTATCCGACCGCGGACGCGACTGGGCAGAGGTCAGAGACCGGGTCAAGCAATTCGTCGAAGAACGGATCTATGAGGCGGAAAACCAATTCGATCGGGAAACCGAGGCGGGCCGCCAAGTCCTGAAGGATCTGCAGAGCCAAGCTAAGGAAGAGGGCTTATGGGCGCTTGGTCATCCCGAAGACATCGGCGGCCAAGGCATGCCTTTTATGGATTATGTATACGTGAACGAGGTGATCGGTCGTTCTTTTCTAGCCAGTGCGGCGCTCGGAACCCATACCCTGCAAGATTCGATCATGCTGCGCGGCTACGCCTCCGAGGATTGGCGGGAACGCTACCTGGAGCCATTGGTTGCCGGCGAATTCTCCCCCAGCTTTGCGGTCACGGAGCCGGACATCGCCTCCTCAGATCCGACGCAGATCGAAACCCATGCCGAACTCGATGGCGACGAATGGGTAATCAATGGGCATAAATGGTTCACCTCTGGCGCCAACTGGGCGCGCTATACCTCGGTCATGGTGAAGACCGATCCCGACGCGCCGCTGCATCGCCGGTTTTCTATGATCATCGTGCCGACCGATAATCCCGGCTACAACCTGGTCCGCGACATTCGGGTCATGGGCATGCTGGGTGGCCATTGCGAGGTGCGTTATGAAAACGTTCGCGTGCCTAAGGAAAACATGCTCGGCGAACGCGGCGACGGCTTCAAGATCGCCCAGTTCCGCCTCGGGCCGGGTCGGATATTCCATTGCATGCGCTGGCTCGGCCAGGCGCAGAGGGCCTTCGATCTGATGAACAATCGGTTGTTGTCGCGGCAGGCTTTCGGCGAACGTTTGGCCGATAAGCAATTGATGCAGCAGTTCGTTTTCGAAAGCGCGGTGGAAATTCAGTCCTGCCGTCACCTCACCCTCGACGCGGCGCGGCGCATGGATACCGGCGACGAAGCCCGGGTCGACATTTCGCTGATTAAGGTCGCTGGCGCCCGCATGCTGCACAACGTGATCGACCGGGCCATTCAGGCCCATGGCGCCAAGGGCGTGTCCGACGACACGCCGCTCGAGCGCATGTACCGCATGGCCCGTTTCGCGCGTCTGGTCGACGGCGCCGATGAGGTGCATATTCAGCGCACCGCCCGCTATATCCTGAAAAACTACCAGCAAGGCGGCACGTGGGATTTCGGCGAGCGCGACGCTGCCCTGAGGGCGGAACTCGGTCACGCGTTTTAGAGCAATTTTCAAAGCAGGAGGCGTAAATGCGCGTAGTGGTGGCCGATAAGGTCTATGTTGGCGAGCCGACCGTCGAATTGGAGGCGGCTGGTACGGACGCCGAGCTGCAATGCTTCGATCGGACCGACGAAGTGCCGGACGAGGCCTGGCGCCAGGCTGACGGTATCGTCACCTATCGCGGGCCGGCGGTGGTCAATTCGAAGGCGACGCTGTTCGATAACTGCCGCATCATCGTGCGCGCCGGTGTCGGCTATGACGGCTTGGATCTGGCTGCCCTCGGCGCCCGCGGCATCGCCGTCTGCAACGTGCCCGACTACGGCACCACCGAAGTCGCCGATCACGCCATGGCGTTGATGCTGGCGCTCCGCCGCGGCATCGCCAGCTACGACCGCCGCCTGCGCGAAGCGCCGGCCCAGCACTGGACGTGGCGCGGTGCGCCCTGCGTCGCTCGCCTGCGCGGGCGGCAGTTCGGGGTGATCGGCCTTGGCCGCATCGGCATGGCGGCGGCCCGCCGGGCGCGCGCCTTCGACATGGATGTCGCCTTCTTCGATCCGTATCTGCCCGATGGCGTCGATCTCGCCACGGGCTATAAGCGTTATCAGAGCGCCGAAGACTTAGTCGCCAATACGGATGTGATCTCAGTTCATACACCGCTGACCGACGAAACCGCCGGCCTGATCGGCGCGTCGCTGCTGTCGCACGTTCGTCCCGGCGCCATCGTCATCAACACCGCGCGCGGTCCCGTAGTCGACTTGGACGCCCTCTATGATGCCTTGAAGGACGGTACGCTCGGTGGCGCCGCCCTTGATGTGCTGCCAACCGAGCCGCCGGTCGCCCATCCCTTGCTTGACGCCCACGGCCAGGGCGAGGATTGGCTCGAAGGCCGGTTGATCCTGACCCCGCATGCCGCGTTCTATAGCGCTGAGGGCCTACGCGATATGCGCTACAAAGGAACCGCCACCGTGGTCGAATTTTTGAAATCCGGCACGCTCAGAAACTGCGTGAACGCAGCGTTTTTGAAACGCGACTAGGCTGCGGTCTGCAAGATCTCGATGACGTCGTCCGGTGAGCCGATCGGTCGCGGGTTGGTGTGGATCCAGCGGTCGTGCATGGCGTTCTTGGCGACTAGCGCGAACTGGTCGGGGCCGATGTCGACATCCGACAACCGGCGCGGCAGTCCAAGGCCGCCGATGAAATCGTCCAGGACATCGCCTGCGTCGTCGCCCGGCCGCCCCAAGGCTTCCGCGACCAGGGCCTGGCGCTCGGCGTTGACCGATCGGTTCCAGCGCATGACCGCCGGCAGCATGATGCAGGACGTATAGCCGTGTGGCACGTCGCAGGTGCCGCCGAGCACATGGCCGATGCCGTGACTGGCGCCCATCGGCACGCCGGCGACGACACCGGCCATCGATAGCCAGGCGCCAATCTGGCAGTCGAGGCGGGCGTCCAGGTCATTGGCGTTCTGTTTGACCCGACTGAGGCCGCGCTGCAGCAGCCGTAAGGCATGCATGGCGGTGCCGTCGGTGTATGGCGAGGCGCGAACCGAGCAGAGCGATTCAACGGCGTGATCGACGGCGCGGATGCCGGTCGACAGCCACAGCCATTCCGGCGTGTGAATTGTCGGCGCGGGGTCCAGAATGACCGTCGCCGGTACCAGCTCCGGCAATCGGTAGCCTTGCTTCAGTTTGCTGACCGGATCGGTACAGCCGCCCAGCGGATTGAACTCGCCCCCGGACAACGTCGTCGGCACGCAGATCTGCGGCACCCGCGGCGGCCGGTAGGTGGGTATGTGCGACTTGCCGTCCGCGTCGGTCCGCACAGGGTAAGGATCGAGGCCGGCAGCCTCGGTTATGCCATGTTCCATGGCAATCCTCATGACCTTGCCGCCGTCGGTGGCCGAGCCGCCGCCGAAGGTTACCAGCAGGTCGGTGCCGGTGGCCGCGGCCGCGACCGCCGCCCGGACGACCGCGTCACGCGGCGTGTGCGCCGGCATGTCGTCGGCCAGGCCGACGAACCGAGAACCGAGGGCATCGCGGACCTTGGCGATCTCGTCGGTGTTGCGGTTGAGCGAACCGCTGGCCAGGATGAAAACCCGCTTGGCGCCGAGGCGGTTCGCTTCCTTGACGATTTCTTCAGCAGCAGGCCGGCCATAGTTGACCCGATCCATTTTGGTGAAGGTGAACGCTCCAGCGGACATCTCGATTAGCTCCCGACTGCGGTTTGTCGGGCCGAGGCGGACGCCAACCGCTCTTCGGCCATGGTGCGCAGCTTGGCGCGTTGAATTTTCACGCCATTGGCGCTCTCGGTCACCGGGAAGGCGTCGATTGTAAAGATCCGAACAGGCACCTTGAACCGGGCGAGATCGTTTTGGCAATGGGCGATCAAGGCGTGTTCATCAATGCGGCTCTCGCCGGCCGGGATAACGAAGGCGACCACACGCTGGACGCCGCCGACGGCGACGCCGACCGCTTGCGCGGCTTCAACGTCGGCATGGCTTACCAGATGGGACTCGATCTCTGCTGGCGCGACCAGGAAGCCGCCGAGGCGCAGCGTGTCGCCCATGCGTGCGATATATTCAAAACCGCCGTCTTCCTCCAGCCGGGCGAGATCGCCCGACCGCACATAGCCGTCTTCGGTGACGGTTTTGGCGGTTGCTGCGCGGGAGCCGAAATATTCGGCCATCAGGCTTGGGCCCGATATCTCCAACTCGCCGTCTTCGCCGGGCGGCAGCAATTGGCCGGTCTCGACGTCGCGTACCCGGACCTTGGCGGTCGGCGACACCAGGGCGCCGCCGCCCAGCCGGCGCACGGCGATCGGCAACGACGGCACCCGCCAGGCGTAGAGCGCCTGGACCTCGCTCATGCCATAGAGGCCGATCAAACACATGCCGCGCGCCTCCGCGCGCTCCCAGATGTCTTCGAGCTCTGAGTTGAACTGGCCGCAGCCGGCGAATTTCAGCGCCGGAAACGGTATCGCCGCATCGCTCGACGCCAACAGGCGGTCGTACATGTCGTCGGCGCCGAAGGTGTGGGTGATGGCTTTGGATTGCATGATCTGGGCGGCGGCTTTCGGCTCGAAAGCCGGCATCAGATACATCGGGCGACTGGCCGCCAATCCGGCCATGGCCTGGGACAGGCCAAAGGTGCCGCAAAACGGCACGATCTGCAGCAGCCGGGTGTCCGGCGCGTCCAGCCCGAAGGCCGCGGCGACTTCCTCGGCGTGCTGGACCATGCCGGTTTGATTATGCAGCACGAATTTCGGCGCGCTGGTGGTGCCCGACGTGGTGTAGATAACGATGCCGGAAAACGACGTTGACCAGTCTTCGGCCATTGGCGCGGCGGCCGCGAGGTCGGCGTAGGCGACCACCGGTTTTCCGGCCAAGCTATCGACAGCGATGGCGGGTTCACCATAGACGACCATATGCTCTAGTTTTGCCAGGGCCTCGGACGGCACCCTGTCGAGGATGTCGGCGAAGGCAATCGACTTGAAGTCCGGCCACAAGGCCAGCACCTTGGCGCCGGATCGGCCGACGATGTCGGCGACTTCGCCGGCCCGGTAACGGGTGTTCACGGAAACCAGGATGGCGCCGAGCCGGGCACAGGCGAAGTAGATCGCCATGTAGGCTGGCACGTTGGGCAGCCAAACCGCGACCCGGTCGCCGGGGCCGACGCCAAGATCGCGGAGCCCTGCGGCAACCCGCCTGGCCCGGTCGTCGAGCTCGGCGAAACTGATGGATTGTTCGCCATAGTGAATGGCCGGCAGCGTGCCAGACTCATCCGCCCTCGATTCCAGGAATTTTGTCAGTGTGTACATGCCGCCATGCTAGAGCAGTTCTCGATCATACGGAAACATTTGACCGGGATTATTTTACGCTGTGGCAATGAGCGCGTTGCCATGCAATGTGGGACATTTCATAAGACGCGCGAAGCGGCCACAGCGCAAAAGAACCCGGCCTTCGGTGGGGCAAATCGGCTTTTCGAGTGCGTTGCGATGCTTGCTCGATGCCCCACATCGCGCTGCACACCGCGCCTGCCCGAAAAGCCGATTTGCTCCCATCAAACGTATCCGTATGGTCGAGAACTGCTCTGGCGCGATCATTCGGCGTCTGCCAAATTACCCGCTGATCGGAGCAACGCGAACGGGGAGGAATCGATCCATGCTGAGAGAAGTGCGCCGCATCGTCACCGGCCATGATGCCGAAGGCCGTTCGATCATCGTCAGTGATAGGATTTCCCCGCATACCAAGCCGAATCCGGCCCAGCCGGCGCGCGGCTTGACGGATCTTTGGCGCACCAACGCGACACCGGCCGACAACGCAATACCCGGTGATGCCGCCGCGGTCGAGGTTGTGCTCAACCCGCCGGCCAACGGCTCAGTCTTCCGCTACTTCCAGATCGCGCCCGAATCCTGGAACCAGGGCAAATCCGAGGCAGAGAAAAAAGAAGTCGCGCGGCAAGCGTTCGAAGCCATGGGCGCGACCCACAACCAAGACGCCGACGCCCGCCATCCCGGCATGCACAAGACTGACACCGTCGACTATATCATTCTGCTCCAGGGTGAAGTCACCATGCTGGTCGACGACGGCGAAGTTGCGATGAAACCGCTGGACGTGGTTATCCAGCGCGGCACCAACCATTCCTGGGTCAATACCGGCGATGAACCAGCGGTGCTGGCCGGCATCCTCATCGATGCGGATGCGGTGTAAAAGGCTGACCAATTATTTCGGAAACCCCAGTTCCTCCAGCGCCACGGTGATTTCGCCGAGGATTGCCGGGTCGTCGATGGTTGCCGGCATTTTCCATTCTTCGCCGTCGGCTATCTTTGCCATGGTGCCGCGCAGGATCTTGCCGGAACGGGTCTTGGGCAAGCGCTTGACCGCGGTGACTTGTTTGAAGGCGGCGACTGGGCCGATCTTCTCGCGCACCAAGCTGACCAGTTCACCGGCGAGCACCGATGGCTCGCCGGTGGAGCCGGCGTTGAGCACGACCAAGCCAAGCGGCAACTGCCCTTTCATGGCATCGGCGATACCAATGACGGCGCATTCCGCGACGTCGGGATGGGTCGCCAGGACTTCCTCCATGGCGCCGGTCGACAAGCGGTGGCCGGCGACGTTGATGATGTCGTCGGTGCGCGCCATGATGTAGACATAGCCGTCCTCGTCGATATAGCCGGCGTCGGCGGATTGGTAGTAGCCGGGATGTGCCTCCAGGTAGGATTCGACGTAGCGTTGGTCGGCGTTCCAGAGCGTCGGCAAGGTGCCGGGCGGCAGCGGCAGTTTCACGGCGATATCGCCCATTTGGCCAGCGGCAACCGGTTCGTTGTCTTCGCCAAGAACCTGAATGTCATAGCCGGGAACTGGTTTCGTCGGGCTGCCGTAGCGGACCGGGTAGGCGCCCAGCCCCATGCAATTGGCGGCCATCGGCCAACCGGACTCGGTCTGCCACCAATGATCGATGACCGGCACGTCCAACTGTTGTTCCGCCCATTGTATGGTGTCTGGATCAGCCCGTTCGCCGGCAAGGAACAGGATTTCGAAACCGGAGAGGTCGTGTTTTTTGATGAAGGCCCCTTCGGGGTCTTGTTGGCGAATGGCCCGGAAGGCGGTCGGCGCGGTGAACATTTTCCGCACCTTGTGTTGGCTAATCACGCGCCAGAACGTACCCGGGTCCGGCGTGCCGACAGGCTTGCCTTCGAACATGATGGTTGTGCAGCCATGCAGCAGCGGCGCGTAGACGATATAGGAATGGCCGACCACCCAGCCGACATCGGATGCCGCCCAAAATGCCTCGCCGGGATCGACGTCATAGATGTTTTTCATCGACCATTTGAGCGCTACGGCATGGCCGCCATTGTCCCGGATCACACCCTTCGGCTGTCCGGTCGTCCCGGACGTATATAGGATGTAGAGCGGGTCGGTGGCCTTTACGGCAACACAATCCGCCGGCTCGGCCCGGTCGATGGCGGTTTGCCAATCGACATCGCGGCCCGGTGTCAGCGTTGCCTGCGGCAGGTCAGGGCGTTGCAGAACGATCACATGACCGGGTTTGTGGTCGGCCTGGTCGATGGCGCTGTTCAACAGCGGCATGTATTCGATGACGCGGCCCGGCTCGATGCCGCAGGCTGCGGTGACGATCAGTTTCGGCTGCGCATCGTCGATGCGGGTCGCCAGTTCGTTGGCGGCGAAGCCGCCGAACACCACGGAATGAACGGCGCCGATGCGGGCGCAGGCCAGCATGGCGATCGCCGCTTCGGCGACCATCGGCATGTAGATGATGACGCGGTCGCCTTTAGCAGCGCCGTTGGCCTTCAGCACGCCGGCGAAGCGGGCGACAATGTCTGTCAACTCGGCGTAGCTATAGGTCCGAATGCTGTCGGTAACTGGACTGTCATAGATCAGGGCGGCTTGCGCGCCGCGGCCGGCGGCGACATGGCGGTCCAGGCAATTGTAGCAGGTATTAAGCTCGCCGCCGGAGAACCAGCGATAGAATGGCGGGTTCGAATCGTCGAGCACCCTATCCCACTTGCGGGTCCAGTCGATCGCTTCGGCGGCTTTGCCCCAAAAGGCCTCGCTGTCGTCAATCGATGCCTTGAACACCGCTTCGTAGCTCTGATCGCCCATGATTGCCTCCTTTTGGCCGGCGCATACGGCAGGCAAACATTACCGGCTTCGTGTGGCCGAGACAACGTTGCCCGCGCCGTGCACTAATCGTCGAATTCGATGCCGAAATCGCGCAATATCCTGTCGCGATCGCGGTCATGGGCCGGTGGTGCCGGGCGTGTTGCCGGGTCCGGCATACCGGTGATCTTGATCGGATTGCCGGGCATCGGGCAGGTGCCGCCGTCAACGCCATCGATCGTTACCACCATGTTGCGCGCGCCGACTTGCGGATGTTCCATGAGCTCGGAAATGGAAAGTACCGGTGCGACCCGCATGTTGTGGGGATCGAAAATTGCGGCCCACTCCGCCGTGGATTTGCCCTTGAATGTTGGCCCGAGTTCTTCGGCAAGCGCCGCACTGTTGCGACCGCGCTCCATCATCGGTTCAAAACGCGGATCCTGTTTCAAATCGGGCCGTTCGATGATGTCCAGCAATTTTTGCCATTGGTCGTCGGCCGCCGCGGTCACCAGGATCCAGCCGTCGGCGGTTTCGAACACATCGAATGGCGCGATGGTCGGATGGCGGCTGCCGAGCGGCGCCGGATCGATACCACTGGCGTGATAACGGGCAAGGGTATGTTCCAGCAACTTGATTTGAACGTCCAACATGGCAATGTCGATGCGGATGCCTTGGCCGGTGCATTTCTTGTGGTAGAGCGCGCCGTTGATGGCGGCGGACGCATAGAGCCCTGCCGTCATGTCGGCCATCGCCGGGCCGATGCGCGTGGGCGGCCCGCCCAGGGGGCCGGTCAGGCTCATGATACCGCCCATGGCTTGGATGACGCCGTCATTGGCCTTGCGATCGCTGAGCGGTCCGGTCTGGCCGAAGCCGGAAATCGAGGCGTAGATCAAGCCGGGATGGGCGGCGTGCACCTGCTCCCAATCAAGGCCGAGCCGTTCCATCACGCCGGGCACGAAATTCTCGACTAAGACATCCGCCTTGGCCATCAGCTGATCGAAGACCGCGCGATCGGCGTCGGCTTTCAAATCCAAGGTTAGACTTTCCTTGCCGGCGTTGAAGGTCGCGTGATAGCCGGATTCGCCGTCCGAGAAATGCGGTCCGATCTGGCGCGTGATCTCGGTCACGCCCGGCGCTTTGACTTTGATTACGCGGGCGCCCAGTTCGGCCAGGACCAGCGTCGAAAACGGCCCGGCAACGACGTGCGTCAAATCGAGAATAGTGACGCCGGCGAGCGGTCCCGCCGAAGGCGCCGACGATTGTTGGGTCCCGGTTTCGGTCATTGGCCGTCGACTAGCGTCCCGTGAAGACGGGTTTGCGTTTTTCGCGGAACGCGCGGCCGCCTTCCTTTTGGTCTTCGCTCCGTGATATGGATAACAGGTCACGGCGCGCCAGACCGGCAAGCTCCGACGGCCCTCGGGCGATGACTTCATTGCGGGTAAAGCGTTTCAGAGCGCCGACCACCAGCGGCGCGCTGTCGGCCAGGATACGGGCATAATCCATCGCCGCGCTGAGCTGTTGGCCGGTCGGCACCACCTGGTTGACCATGCCGACTTCGTAGGCCCGTTGCGCACTGAAGTGTTTGCCGGTCAGCATGAACTCCATGGCGATCTTGTGCGGCAGGCGCGAGGCGCAGCCGGCGATCAAGCCGCCGCAAAAGCCGATTTGCGCTTCAGGATAGAAAAAGTCGGCGTTGTCGGCGGCCACGGCGAGATCGCAGTATTGCACCAGGACATAGGCGCCGCCGACGCAATAGCCGGCGACCGCGGCGATGATCGGCTTGTCGACGTCGACGCCGACGCCGGGCATGCATTCCCAAAGTTCCGGGTCTACCGGCGGATCGCTTAGGTCGGCGCCGGCGGAAAAGGCGCGATCCCCGGCGCCGGTAATGATGGCGCATTGATCGTCGCTCGCGACATAGCGAATCAGGGCATCCCTGATGTCCGCGACCACGCCATTGCTCAGCACGTTCAATTTTTCAGGCCGGTTGATCGTGATCACCGCGATGTTTTCGTTTGATTCATAGGTTACGAGATCGGACATCTTCCCAGAGGCTCCACATGACAGACAAACAGGCGGCACGAGATGGGTGCCGAACGTCAATAGTGTTTGATGGCGCCTGTCTGTCAAGGCGAGCCGAACGGTGCGGTTTTGGAGAAGGGGGGGCCGGAAAAGGTTCTAAAATACGCTACCTGCGAACCTTTTCCGGCCTTCGAGGATCCGGGGAGGAAGATCCTCTTTTGTGTTCCGGGACAGTCGAGGGGGAGCGACAGTCCGCGGAAGGTTCCGGCAAACGCGGCAATTAATCGATGCCACCGAAACCCATACCAAAAGACGAAAGCTCAAGAATTACGCTGCAATGGCGACCAGAAAGCGGTTTTTCGATATGCCTGGTCCGTCGCGTCCTCGAGCTGAGAGGTTCACGATAACGCTATGTAATTCGGACTAATCTACGCGGCCTTCGAAAACTAGAGCTGGTCATCGCCGTCGTCTTGGTAAAGTGATCATGGGTCTGGACAGTAAACAAAGCGTTTACGCCACCAAAAAAGTTGGGCAAAAACAATAACTTATACTAAGGTATAGGGTGTAAGTGCGATTGCGTATGCCCGGCCAATGACCCGTGCCGACTATACTGTTCCGATCGACCGGTGAATCGACTAGAAGTGCAATGTAGGAGGTAGGATCTGCGTTCATTTTCCCCATTGTTCGAACTGGATGCGGTCGGGTGACCCGTCTCGAAGACTATCGATTTATTCGTGGCGCTGGTTGCTTCACGGAAGATATGGCAGTAGGCGATGGCACGCTGTTTGCGGTTTTTGTGCGCTCACCCCATGCCCATGCGCAAATTGAGAACGTCCGATCGTCCGAAACCTTGGCGGTGCCGGGCGTGATCGGTGTCTTGACCGGTCAAGACGTTGCCGATGACGAATTGGGCGCGATCCCAAGCATTGTTGACGTGGTTGGCAGCGACGGCTGCCGATTTGTGGAACCTCCCCGCTTTCCACTGGTTCAGGACCGGGCGCGGTTCGTCGGCGACCCTGTCGCCTTAGTAGTGGCTGAAGACATCCATGCCGCAGAAAATGGCGCCGAAGCACTTGCAGTCGACTATACGGTGCTGCCACACGTGGTCGATGTCGAGCGCTCCTTAGCGCCCAATGCCGTTAATATTTGGCCGATGGCGGCAGGCAACCTTAGTCTGGAATGGTCGAAGGGCGACGCCGCTGCAGTCGAAGCGGCGTTTTCGGCCGCGGCGTTTCGCGTCCACTTGCAATGCCGGATCAACCGGCTGGTCGGCAACGCGGTCGAGCCGCGCGCCGCCATTGCGGAATACGATCAGGCGTCCGATACAGCGACGCTCCACACGCCCTCGCAAGGCGCGCATCTTCTGCAACGGTTGTTGGCCGACAATGTGTTCCGAATTCCGCGTTCTCGCTTGCGGGTCAGGACACCGGACGTCGGCGGCGGATTCGGCCCGAAGTATTTTGCTTACCCCGAACAAGCGGCCATCGTTTGGGCCTCCCGGCGGTTTGGCCGCCCCGTACGCTGGCTGGCGAGCCGGGCGGAATCTTTCCTCAGCGACACCCAATCCAGGGACCAAGTCATTGACGGTGCGCTGGCGTTAGATGAAGAGGGCCACGTGCTGGCGTTTCGGCTCGACGGAACGGCGGATCTCGGCGCCTATGTCTCGACGTTCGGCCCGTCGGTACCAACCGAGAGCATGGCAAAAGTGGCGACAGGGCTCTATCAAATACCAGCGGTTCATCTGAACATGCGCCTCACATTCACCAATCGGGCGCCCGTCGATGCCTACCGCGGCGCCGGCAAACCGGGCGTGTTGTTTTTGCTGGAACGATTAATGGATCAGGCGGCACTGGAAATCGACATCGATCCGGCAGAGCTGCGCCGGCGCAATCTGGTTCCGGCCGCGGCAATGCCGTACCGCGACGTCTTTGGCAATGTCCACGACAGCGGCGATTACCCCAAGGTGCTGGACCAAGCTTTGGCGCGGGCGGACTGGCAGGGCGTTGGCCGACGCCGCGCGGCTACCGCCGGACAGGGGCTGCTGCGGGGCCGCGGATTGTCCTGTTACAGTCATGGTACCGGCGGCATCGTCGACGAGGAAAGCGAGCTGGAGGTCGATCCGGCGGGTATCATTGTGGCTCGAACCGGCACGCAATCCTCGGGCCAAGGCCATGAGACGGTCTTTGCCGATGTTGTGGCGGCCGAGCTTGGGCTGACGCGAGAAGATATCAACGTCCGGCAAGGCGACACGGCCGAACTTGGCCGTGGCGGCGGTACCGGCGGCTCGTCGTCGGCGATAATTTCGGCACCGACATTGAAGTCAGCGGCAATCAAAATCATTCAGACGGGTACCCGGCTCGCGGCCCAAGCCTTGGAAGCGGCCGAGGCGGATATCAGTTACGCGTCCGGACGCTTTTCCATCACCGGTACCGATCGCGGCATCGGATTGTACGCCGTGGCAGAACGGTTTGGCGATTTGACCGGCGCACCCGGCGGTGAGCGGGTGCGCTGGGTGGAACGGGTGGCGTTCGACGGAACGGTCGTAACCTACCCCAATGGCTGCCAAGTGGCGGAAGTCGAGGTGGATCCGGAAACCGGCGCGGTGCGTCTGGTTTCGCTGATCTCCGTCGACGATGTCGGCCATCGCCTAAACACAATTTTAGTGGACGGTCAAATGCATGGCGGGATCGTTCAGGGGCTTGGCCAGGCCTTGCTGGAGCATTGCCACTACGACCCCGATAGTGGCCAGTTGCTGACCGGATCGCTGATGGATTACGCCGTGCCCAGGGCCGACACCGTGCCGCCAATCGAAACCGTCGACGCCGCGATGCCGACCGCGACCAACACGCTCGGCGTCAAGGGTGTTGGCGAACTCGGCACCAACGGCACGCCGCCTGCCATTGTCAACGCCGTGGTCGACGCGCTGTCGCACCTGGGGGTGCGGCATCTGCATATGCCGCTGACACCGGAGAAGGTGTGGCGCGCCATTCATTCCGCCGACCGGCCAAATACGAAGGGAAACTCATGACCGAAACGCCGCCTGTCGCGCCGATCCACCGGCGCCAATCCGAACGCTATGGCGTGTCGCTGGTCGACGATTACGACTGGCTCAAAGTGGCGAACTGGCAAGAGGTGATGCGCGACCCGGCGCTGTTGGATCAAGAAGTTCGCTCCCATCTGGAAGCGGAGAACACCTACGCCGAGGCCGTCATGGCACCGGTTGCCGAGTTCCGCCGGCGGCTGTTCGACGAAATGAAGGCGCGCATCAAACAGGACGATTCATCGGTGCCGGCGGCGGACGGCGACTATGCCTATTTCGCCCGGTACGTCACCGATGGCCAACAGCCGGTGTTCTGCAGACGCCCGCGCGCCGGCGGCGCGGACGCGGTGTTATTGGACGGCAACAGAGAGGCCGAAGGCACGTCGTTTTTTCGCGTCGGCGCCTGCAGCCACAGCACCGACCATGCGCGCGTCGCCTGGTCGGCCGATCGCAACGGTTCGGAATACTACGAGATACGCATTCGCGACGTCGCGACCGGGACCGACTTGCCGGATCGATTGGCCAATGCCCAGGGCGATGTGGTTTGGTCCAACGATGGGGCGTCTGTTTTTTACACGACATTGGACGACAATCATCGCCCGCACCGGGTCCTCCGCCATGACGTGGGCGCCGATCCGGCGCTTGATACGATTGTCTACGAAGAACCGGATCCGGGATTCTTCGTTGGCCTGGACAAGACCGAAAGCGGCAAGTTCATCATCGTCGCCGCCCATGACCACACGACGTCGGAAGTCCACTTGATTGACGCCGACAATCTTGGCGCGCCGCTTCGCGTGGTCGCGGAGCGCGAAAAAGACGTCGAGTACGACGTCTCCCATCATGAAGACCGATTGATCATCCGGACCAACATAGACGGTGCCGAAGACTTCAAGATCGCCACCGTGCCGGTCGCGGCGCCGGGGCGCGCTGGCTGGCAGGATCTGGTTGCCCACGTTGCCGGCAGCTTGATCCGCCAGCAGTTGCTGTTTGCGGGCCATCTGGTGCGCTTGGAACGGCGCGGCGGCCTGCCGCGCATTGTCATCCGGCGGCTGGCCGACGGTGCCGAGCACGAAATCGCCTTCGACGAGGAAGCCTATGATCTGGGGCTGGTGCCCGGCTACGAGTTCGATACCGCAAACCTTCGGTTCACCTATTCCTCCATGACGACGCCGCAGCGGACCTATGACTACGACATGGAAAGCCGGACCCGGCAGTTGATGAAGCAGCAGGAAATACCGTCAGGCCACGATCCGGAAAATTACGTTACCCGGCGGGTGTTCGCGGAAAGCGGTGACGGCGAAAAGGTGCCAGTGTCCTTGCTCTACCGCCGCGGTACCGCCTTGGACGGGTCGGCGCCGCTGTTGCTGTATGGCTACGGTTCCTACGGGCACACGATTCCAGCCGGGTTTTCGCCCAGCCGGTTTAGCCTGGTCGACCGTGGCGCGATCTATGCCATTGCCCATGTGCGCGGCGGCATGGCCGGCGGCTGGCGCTGGTATCGCGACGGCCGGGGGCGAAAGAAGCGCAACACGTTCGACGACTTCATCGCCGCAGCCGACCATTTGATCGCGGAATCTTTTACCGGCGCCGGCCGTATCATCGCCCATGGCGGCAGCGCCGGCGGCATGTTGGTTGGCGCCGTCGTCAATATGCGGCCGAACCTGTTCCGCGGCATTCTCGCCGAGGTGCCCTTCGTCGACGTCCTGAACACCATGTCCGACGCCGATCTGCCGCTGACGCCGCCGGAATGGCCGGAATGGGGCAACCCGATCACCGACGCGGAAGACTTCGCCTATATTCGGAGTTACTGTCCCTACCAAAACGTTTCGGCAAAGTCCTACCCGGCGATCCTGGCGACCGCCGGCCTGACCGATCCGCGGGTCACCTATTGGGAGCCGGCCAAGTGGGTGGCGCGGCTCCGGGCCGTCAAGACCGACGACAATCCGGTGCTGCTCTGGACCAACATGACGGCCGGCCATGCCGGCGCCGCCGGACGCTTCGATAAAATCGAAGAGGTCGCGCGGGTCTATGCTTTTGCGCTGTATTTGTGGGGGTTAAATGACACTTGAGGCGCGGAGCTCGGCGATCGCGGTTTGGTCGTAGCCCAGTTCTTGGAGGACTTCGTCGGTGTGTTGGCCAACCGATGGCGGCGGCCGATTAATCGCGGCGCCGTCGGCATCGGCCTTGAACGCAGCATTGACCAGGGTAATGTCGCCGTCCAGGCCCGGCGGCGCGCTGGTTTTCTGCAGGATCGTTCGGTGTGCTAGTTGCGGATCGCGGACCGCGTCCGGCACCGTATTGATCGCCGCGCAGACGACGTTGGCTGCCAACAGCGTTTCAAGCCATTCGCCGGTGGGCTTTTGGGCGAAGGCGGCCGCCAGTTCCGCGCGCATGGCATCGGCGTTCTCGATGCGGGCGTCGGCCGAGGCGAAGCGCGGGTCGTCCAGCAAGTCCGCCCGGCCGAGCCGGTCGCAGAGCAGCGCGACCTGACGATCCAAAAGTGCCGAGATCTGAATGAATCCGTCCGCGGTCTTGAACACGTCGCCGGTCGGTTGCGCCGTCGGTGAACGGTTGCCGAACAGTTCCGGCACCACGCCGGCGTTCAGATAATTGCTGATCTGTGGGCCCATGACGTTCATCGCGCTGTCCAGCATGGAGACGTCGAGATATTGCCCGGCGCCAGTAACCGAGCGTCGGTGCAACGCGGCAGCGATGGCGAAGGCGGCACTCATGCCGGTCGAGATGTCGACGACTGTATAGCCGGCTCGGGTCGGTGCTTGTCCCGGATGGCCGGTCATCGACATCATCCCCGATGAGGCCTGAACGGCGCCGTCATAGGCAGGGTCATTTTGGCGTGGCCCGGACTGGCCATAGCCGGAGATCGAACAATAGACCAGCCGCGGATTGATGCCGGCCAATGCCTCATAGCCGAAATTTAGCCGGTCGATGACGCCGGCTCGGAAGTTCTCGACAACGACGTCGGCTTGGGCGGCAAGGCGATGGATAATTTCGGCCGCACGGTCGTGCTTCAAATCCACGGTCAGAGACCGTTTGTTGGCGTTGAGTGCCATAAATCCCGGGGCTTGGCCGACCGCGTCGAACGGCGGCCCGGCCATCAAGTGGCGGGCCTGGTCGCCCTTGCCCGGCTGCTCGATCTTGACCACGTCGGCGCCGAGCAGCGCCAGTTGGAACGTCGCGTAGGGGCCGGCAAAGACTTGGCTGAAATCGAGGACGCGGATGGACGAGAAGGCTTGGGGCATTGCGGTGGGCCGTGACGTGAGCGGGTCGGGAGCACCATAATCAGAAAAATCAGCCGGATCCACTGGCCTCAGGCAGACAACGGTCTGCGGCGTATTTATACTGCGGCGAATTCAACAGAGGGGAAGCGAACCATGCTCAATCCAATGGATATGACCGGCCGCAACGTCTTGGTCACGGGTGCCGGACAAGGCATCGGTCAGGCGGTCGCCAAGATGGTCATCGATCTCGGCGGCAAAGCCGTCGTCGCCGACGTCAACGGCGACAACATTGCCGCGCTGGTCGAAGAGGTCGGTGCCGACAATGCCGTGCCCTATGTGGGCTCGGTCGCCGATCCGGCGTTCGTGCAAAACATGGTCAACGAATCGGCTGAACGTCTGGGTGCGCTGCACGGCCTGGTGGCCAACGCCGGCATCGTGCGCGCGGCGATGATCCACAAAATGCCGGTTGAGCAATGGCAGGAAGTCATCGATGTCAATTTGACCGGCGTGTTCCTGTGTCTGCAAGAGATGGGCCGACACTTGATGGCACGATCCAAGGCCGGCGAGAAAGAACCCGGCTCGATCGTCAATGTCTCGTCGACCGCCGGCCGACGCGGCACCATCGGCCAAATCAACTACGGCGCGGCCAAGGCTGGTGTGCTCGGCATAACAATGAGTGCTGCACGGGAATGGGGCCGCTATGGCATTCGAGTGAATTCCGTCTGTTTCGGTGTGGTCGAAACGCCGATGACCGAAACCATTCGCGGCCCGAAGTTCCACGACAACGTGCTTGCGGGCATTCCGATGGGCCGGTTCTCAAGGCCGGAAGAGGTAGCCAAATCCGTTTGTTATCTGTTGTCCGATGCTTCGTCCTACGTCACCGGCCAGCATCTCACCATCGACGGCGGCTCGCATATCGGTTTCTAGTGGAAAAGGTCAGATGCCGCCGCTAAGCCGGCGGTTCCAAACAGGAACGGTGCCCGATGTTGATACGCAAAATGGGTTATGTTTTCACGGCCATTGTCGTTTGCGTCGTCATTAGTGGTTGCCTCCCGACGGACGGCGATAGCTCTTCTGCGGCCGCATTTGACGTGGCCGGCGATACCGGCGCGAAGCTGTCGGCGACCCCTGTGGCCGAGTTCGATGAGCCATGGGCCATGACCTTCCTGCCCGACGGCTCCCTATTGGTAACGACCAAGCCTGGCAAGCTGTACCACGTCACCCAAGACGGCGACAAAACCGGGGTCAGCGGTTTATGGGAGGTCGCTTACGGCGGTCAGGGCGGGCTCGGCGATGTGGTCGCCCATCCCGAGTTCGCTCAAAATGGCCTGGTATACATTTCCGGTGCCGAACCGGGCGAGCAGGGCGGCGCCCGTGGTGCCATGGTTGCCCGCACCCGCCTTGATCGATCCACCGGCGATATCAAACTCACCAACATCGAAAGAATCTGGACGCAGGAGCCGAAAGTGTCCGGCGGTGGTCATTACAGTCACCGGATTGCCTTTGGCCCCGAGGGTATGCTTTTCATCACGTCCGGCGACCGGCAAAAATTGGATCCGGCGCAGGATTTCGCCAAGGCACTCGGCAAGATCATCCGCCTTCACGATGACGGCCGGGTGCCGCAAGACAATCCGTGGCAGGAAAAAGGCGATTTAGCCAAGACCTACTGGTCGATGGGCCATCGCAACCCGCTCGGCATAGACTTCGATGCCGAGGGGCGGTTGTGGGCGCACGAAATGGGGCCGCGCGCCGGCGATGAACTGAACCTCATCGTCAAGGGCGGCAATTACGGCTGGCCGGTCGTCTCGAACGGCGACCACTATTCCGGCGAAGCGATACCCGACCACCCGACAAGGCCCGAATTCAATTCCCCCAAAGCGTTTTGGGTGCCGTCCATCTCGCCTGCGGGTTTCGTCATTTACGACGGCAATCTGTTCGCCGATTGGCGGGGCGACGGTTTTATCGGTGGCCTGTCATCACAGGCACTGATTCGCGTGGAGATCATCGGAGACAGCGCGAAAGAAGCCGAGCGTTTCGAGTGGGACGAAAGGATCCGCGAGGTCGAGCAAGGCCCGGACGGTGCCTTGTGGGTCCTGGAGGATGGGTCCGGCGGCCGGCTGTTGAAATTGACGCCGAAAATTTGACGATTAATCGACGCCCGACCAGTACGACGCTACCGGTCTGGGTTACCGGAATTCGCGTTGCGCAGTAGGTCAACAACCCTCTGCGCGTGCTCGGGGTGTCGAAACAGCCGATGGAAAAACTTCTCCGGTTGGAAGGCTGGCCAGGCTTCGGAGAGTTTTTTCGTGATGTCGGCGGCCTTCTGACGTTCACCCCGAGCGTAGTGGGCGGCTGCCAGATAGGATGTCGTGAGCGGGCTCATTACGCCGCCGTCGTCAACGATCTTGTTTAGATGTTGGACCGCCTCATCGTAGTCATTCAGATAGAAAGACGTTACGGCGTAGATGTTGCTGTCAATGCTTCCCGCAAAAACCTGATCGGAATTTGCAAATGGCTCAACCAGTCGTCGGGCAGCGGTAAAATCGCCGTTTAAGGCAAGGATCATGCCGTTGAAGTTTCGATTATGATGGTCGACCCGGTCGAGTACCATCGACCGTTGCGTCAACTCCATCGCGCGCTCGAAATCTCCGTCGACAAACGCCACCCACGCCAATGCCGTCTGCACCCATGCGCTGGTCGGATTGAGACGCCTTGCCTCTGACGCCAGGCTCCTTGCCTTCTTCATCAGTTCCTCAGCCTGCGCCGGCGGGCCTAGATGCGCCCGAAATGCATAGATTTGGGCGGCAACCGCGTACCCACCAAAATAGCTGCTGTCTAGCTTTATGACCTGGTGGCAAATTTCTAGCGCGGATTGGAGACGAATGTGGCTGGTCGGTGGAAAGATCATCGCGCGCGCGTTTTCGGCGTAATCATACGCCTGCAATGACGTCGGCGATTTGTCGAACATGGCGCGCCGCTCTATCTCGCGCCGCGCGTTTTCCGCTGCAACGATCTCCGCCAGATCCAGTCGCTGCGATGACAGCGGCACGGGATTCGTCTCCCAAATGCGCCAGTAGAATATGGCGCCTACGAGTACGCCACCGATAATAAAAGCCAACAATCCGAGGCCAAGAACTCTATAGCGCCGCACATTGTTGGCGCCGGCGCTGCGATCCTGCGGCCGGACAAATTGCGGTCTGTAAGCCCCTGTCGGGATCCGGACTTGAACCGGATCGTTCCTGCCGGGCCCTGAATAATACTCCTCCAAACAGCGCCGCAGCCGGCCCGCATCAACCCGGACAATGGGCTCGTCTTTCCACTCGGCGTCAATCTTCCGGCCATACACTTCGGCCGCGATCGTCTTACCCAGAATTTGCTCTTCACGGCCGGCAAACGTTTCCTCGACGATGTAGGTCAAGAAAGATTGCAGCCTCTGGGAATTGGCAAATGGTTCTTGCTCGAACATAGATGCAAGACAGGCGCGAACCTCCTTTGCACTCGTTTCCTTGTGGCTCTGCTTTGCGGCTTTATCCACCGTAACTTCCTATAAACAGGGCGAAATTCGCCACGAAATGGCCAGCTCAAGCACCCTAATTTACCGTAAAACACCGTATTTTGCCTATCCAATAGTTCTCACGCGGCTTCTTATTCGAACAGAAATTGGTGATTCCGCGTTGTCCCTTGAAAGCTTGGCCAGCGCTCTAACGATGATGATCAATTCGGATCTTGGGAATTGGAAAGCCACGTTGAAAAGACATTCCCACAAACCATCGGTGACATCCGTCTGCTGCGAGCGACAAACCCCGTATTTGATGAAATCTGCCAAGATTTCGAAGAGGTTGCGACATTGATTGCCCGGCGAGAGAGCAACGGACCGCAATCGGCCGATCCGTACCTGGCCGATCTAATGCACACGCTCGAGGGGTTACGACGTGAAATCATCAAGCGTTTGCAGCAGCACTCGGAGCGGCGCCACGGACCGTAGCGTCACTGACTGAAGAGAAAGGATGTAAGATGAAATCGAGCCCTAAGTTCACACATTCAGGCAAACCTGCAGCGCGATTAAGAGCCTTGGCGATCGGTTTTGCCGTGGCGGTTGGGTTGACCTCCGGCATCGCCGGCGCCGCGGACATCGTTCATGACGGCGAGTACTATCACCTGCAGGCGCAGCACGGCGACAAATGGGCGTCGGAAGACAAGGAAGTCGATTCAAGCCTCGATCAGATCCGAACGAAGAATGGCGGCAAGCGCCCAAACATTCTGTATATCTTGGTCGACGATGTGCCGTTCGGCGACTTTGGCATTCCGGCACTCAATTATGTTCGCGGCACGCGCACGGACCGCATCAACGAACTGGCAAGCGAAAGCCTTTCGCTGATGCGCATGTACACCGAACCCTCATGCACGCCGACCCGGCTCGCCTTCATGACGGGTCGCCACCCGGTCCGAACAGGAACAAAAGAAGTCAAGGTCGCCTTAGTGGGCGAGGGACTGGGTGCGGAAGAGGTGACAATTGCGGAAGTGCTATCCCAGGCCGGCTATGCCACCGCTCATATTGGCAAGTGGCATATGGGCGATATCGAGGTGGCCTATCCGCACAACCAAGGTTTCGACTACGCGTCCTTCCCGCTCCATCAACAGGTTCAACTCGCTTGGATGACGGCCGACGCCGATCACGCAAACGCGATGACCGGATGGTACGGCTCGGCACAAAGCGACCAGTTCTGGGTCGATAAACGTTTCAAGCCATCTGGTCTGGTCACGACAGTAGAAGCCGAAAAGGGGAGGCAGGCGCGCGAAGTTGGGATGACCGCCGGTGAACAGTGGAGCCAGGCTCACTACAACGCGCTAAATGAGAAGTATCAACACCAGACACTCGAACAGCTACGAAAACTGGCCAAGCAAGATAAACCGTTTTTTCTCCAATATTGGCCGCTCATCCCAATAAACGTCGTTCGCAGCGATCGCGAGGCATTCAAGACCGTCAATGGCGGGACGATGGTCGAAAGCATGCAACAGTTGGACATGTGGGTAGGCGAGATACTCGACGAGGTCGACAAGCTCGGTATCGCCAACAATACCCTTGTCGTTTTGATGTCAGACAATGGATCCTTCCGGCAATACCAGTCGACGACCGGCATGAACGACATGATCTATCGCGGCGGCAAGACAGATCACTTGGAAGGTGGCGTGCGGGTGAATGCGTTTGCGCGCTGGCCGGGCGTCATAAAGGGCGGCTCTTACGCAGGCGACATTTTCCACGTCACTGATCTCTACACCACTTTTGCCCGACTGGCTCAAGCAAAACAGTATGTTCCGCGCGATCGTGTGATTGACGGCGTGGATCAGACGGCCTTGCTTCTTAAGGGAGAGAACCACGGCCGGCGTGACTACGTCTACATTTACGAGAACGACGTGATCCGCTCCGTCGTGAAGCAGAAGTTCAAGATGCACTTGCCAGCACCCGGCGTGCCGGGCGCGGCGGCGCCGATGTTCGATCTAACCCGCGACCCGCGAGAGGAACATCCGCAGATCGGCATTTCCCTTTGGGCGGCGGCAAGCTTTCAAGACATGGTCAAGCGACATCTGATGATGATCAAAAAGTATCCGCATTCGCCCCTAATAACGGGACGCCCGTATGAAGGGATCGAAAACCTGCGCCCGGAGTCGATTGCCGCCGTTGAATCCTTTATGGCCTGGCAGCAAAAATAGGCAATGCAGGCGTCTAGCCTCGCGCGAGCGCTTCAAGCAACAGCGGGTTGAAGCGGTCGGCGGCTTCGTATTGAACCCAATGGCCGGCGCCGGTGATGACATGGAAGTCGACGTCGGGCCGGCACTGGCGGATGGCGGCTTCGCGGCTGGCGAGATCCGGTGTCGCCGTGATGTCGTGCTCGCCCCAGATGCCGACTAGTCGGGCCTTAATCGCGGGCAAGGCGCCGAGCAGGATCGTCGACCGGGACAGCGGCCGCGAGCGCACCCGGGCGCGGCGGTTGTTGGCGACGTGGATGCCTAAAGTGTCGGCGTCGATTTCCGCGCCTTCAGAAAGCATCAAAATGCCGAGATTGCGCCGCTGCAGCGCGGTGTAGTCCTCGTCCGATGCGGCGGTCGGTGCCCGCTTCAGCGTCGGTCCTGTACGCGGCTCGGCGCCAAGGCCGGCGGCGCCGACCATGACATAGTGGCCGACCCGATCGCCCAATCGTGCAGCCAAGACGCCGCCGAGCATGGCACCGAACGAAAAGCCGGCGATGTCGAACCGGCCGTCTGCGAGGCCGATCGGGCCAATGCCGGCCTCCAGGATGTCGACCAGCTCGTCGGCGTAGTGAGGCGGTGGTGCCGTCGCGGAATCGCCGAGGCCCGGCAAGTCGGCTGCGATGACGCGCCGGCCGACACTCAGCGCATCGATATTCTTGGCCCAGTGGGTCCACGAGCCATAGCCGCCATGCAACAGAACAATCGGCGGGCCGTCGCCCCAGATATGCCAAACCATATCGCCGTCGCCGCAGGGCGAGCGAACGACGTCTGCCGCGGCCTCCAGCCGCTCGACCAAGGGGCCCTGTGGCTCAAGCGCACTCATGCGGCGATTTCCGCGACGCCGGCCGACAGCACCGGCCGGCCGTCTGCGTCGCGGATGTCGAAGGTGACCAGACCATTGGCGGTTTTCGCCCGGCTCATATGCAGCGTGATCGTTGTGCCTGGCAGCACCATGCCGCTAAACCGACCGCCGAGCGCGCGGAGCCGCGTGCCGTCGCCGTCGGCATGGGCGCGGACGATCTCGCGGCTGGCCAACGCCCAGGTCGCGGTGCCGTGCAAGATGATGTCCGGCAAGCCGGAGGCGAGAGCGACGGCGCGCTCGGTGTGGATCGGATTCCAGATGTCGGCGCACTCGGTGTATGTGTGCGGCAAAGTTGGCGCTATGACGATGTCGGTTGCCGTGAAATCTTCGGTCGGGGCAGCGGCGGGCTGGGCGGCCTGTTCCAGTGTGCCGCCGGGACCGTCGATGTCGACGCCACGGTAAATGCCGGTCGACCAGCTGGTAACCACTGGTTTGCCGGTTTCGCAATCCACCGTGGCGAATTTCGTCACCATTTTTGCGCCCGGCCGGATGGCGCTGAGTTCGACGATTCTGGCACCGGTGCGGAGCCGGTCGCCCGGCCTGATCGGGCGGTGAAAGACGGTCTCCTGGCAGGCATGAACGTTGGCGAGACGCTCTTCAGCGCTCAGGCCGAGCGCCGGGTCGTCGCGCAGAGCTACGGCCAGCGGCCATTCCAGCGACACGCAATAAGGCGGCGGTGCGACGATGCCGCCGGGGCGGGCGTCATCGAAATAGCGCGGATCGGTCTCGTCGAGACCCGCGGCATAGGCGAGCGTCTGGCGGGCCGTGATGTCTCTCGGCTCCCCGGTCACTTCAAGCCCTAAAGCGTCCGTCAATACCGGCATCGAATTATGTCTTTCATATTAACCTATTGGCGGATTTTGCGCGAAACTTAATAAAACTTTAACGCAGCTTCTCCATGATCGTAAACCGATCGTGGCGATTCGATTTGGGAGCTTACGAGATGGGCGTTCATGACAATGACCTACGGGCGGTTGCGGAAGCCTACATGCAAGTGCGGGCATCCAAGGGCGATGAGGAACCGGCATTCCAGTTCGCCCTCGCCGTCTACCGCGGACGGCACCCGGACATGAGCCCGGAGGAAGCTTTCGTCCGGGTCGGCAGGCTGGTTTCCGAGGCGGTCGAAACCTACGGCCTGTGGCGTCATCGCGAGGGGTCGGAACTGCTCGATTCATAGTCTGTAACGGCTATAGAGTCAGAACCACTTTGCCGACGACTTGGCGCGACATCAGCGCCTCAAAACCTTGGGCAAAGTCCTCGATATCAAGGGCTGCGTGCGTGACGGGTCGCAGCAGTCCCTGGGCATGCCAATCGAACATCGTGGCCATGGCCTCCGGCACCCGGGCCATTTCGGACCGTTTGGCGGCGATGCGGCCCCAGCCCAGATAATATCCCCAATATAGCCCGATCACCGTGATGTTCTTGACCAGCAAGATGTTGGTCGGTGCCACAGGAATCCGGCCGCCAGCAAAGCCGATCGGCAGGATGCGACCTTCGGGCGCAATGCAGCGGAGCGATTGGTCGAACACATCACCGCCGACCGGGTCGAAGATGACGTCGGCGCCGCGGCCGTCGGTCAGTGCCAGGACCTGATCGCGAAATCCGCCGGTCCGATAGTTTATGACGTGATCGGCGCCATGGTCGGCCGCCACGGCCAGTTTGTCGTCGCCGCCGGCGGTGGCAATCACCGTGGCGCCCATGGCGTGGCCGATTTCCAACGCCGCCAGGCCGCTCGCCCCGGCGGCGGCGTGAACCAGCATGACCTCGCCCGCGGATAAGCCGGCGCGCCAGATCAAGCCACCGTAGGCGGTGCCGTAGATGGTCGGAAACTGCGTCGCCGACGCGTAGTCCATATTGTCCGGGATGGGATAGACGGCATGGCTTTCAGCCACGACCTGTTCCGCAAAGCCGCCGCTCCGAACCCCTGCGGCGACCCGGTCGCCGGGCTTGAAGCCAGTGACGTCGTTGGCGCATTCGATGACCTCGCCGGCGATTTCCGTGCCCGGGACGAACGGTAGGTCTGGCTTGTTTTGATGTTTACCCTCGACCACCAGGGTGGTGGCGAAGGCCAAGCCGGTGGCGCGAACCCGGATGCGGACACCACCTGAACGCAGGGCAGGCGGCGCGACGTCGTCCACGACCAGTTTGTCGTAAGGCGCATATTCCCGGCAAACCAGGGCTTTCATCGTCCGATGTCCTTGATGGCTTCAGCGGTCGTCGAAGCGGCCGTGCCGCCCGGCGCCGGCGGAGAAGCGGGCGGCGCCCGATTGCGCTTCGTTGCGCCGGGCTTCGTCGGCACAAGCCATCTCCTCGGCGATGGCCTCGCTGATCGGCAGGCCTTGCTGCATGTAAGCGGAGCGGCGATCGGAATTCATGGCGATTTGCGGAAACGTCGCCATTTTGGCGGCCATCGCTTGCGCCTCGGCAACCGCGTGGCCGGTCGGAGTCAGATAATTCACCAGGCCGATCTCCTTGGCCTCTTGCGCGTTCACGGCGCGGCCGGTTAGCAGCATGTCCAAGGCCCGGCTCATGCCGATCAGGCGCGGCAGGCGGACGGTGGTGCCGTCGCTCATGGGTACGCCCCAGCGCCTGGAAAACACGCCGAACACCGCAGTGTCGTCGGCAATCCTGAGATCGCACCAAAGCGCCACACCAAGGCCGCCGGCACAGGCATGGCCGGCGACCGCGGCAATCACCGGTTTCGACAGCAGCGGGTGGGTCGGCCCGTTTTCATGGCCGGCCCACGCCTGGTAATCGACGCGCGTCGCCATTTCCTTGAGGTCGGCACCGGCGCAAAAACTACCCTCGGCGCCGGTCAGCACGGCCACCCGGGCATCGGCGTCGCTATCGAACCGGCGAAAGGCGGCAGCGAGCTGGGCGGCGGCTTCCTGGTCCAGCGCGTTCCGGACTTCCGGCCGATTGATGGTGATGGTGGTCACCGGACCGTCCCGGGATTCGAGGATCTTGCTCATGGGGGTTCTATCCGCTGGATGAAGATTTGTCGGCGCTACGCTTGGTGATGGCGTCATGGCGGTCGAGCAGCCGTCGCGCCCGTTCGACCACCGGGCCGTCCAACATGACACCGTCCAGCCCGACCGCGCCTTGGCCTTTGGCGAGCGCCTGTTCGAAGGTTTCGATAACCCGGCGGGCGTGGTCGACTTCCGCCTCGGTCGGTCCATAGGCGCGGTTGAGAATGTCGACTTGGGCAGGATGGATGCAGAAGGCGCCTTCGAAGCCGAGAGCCCGGCCGCGGCGCGCCATGGCCGCGAAACCCGCCAAGTCGCGATAATCGGCAAGGCTGCCGACGAATCCGAGCGGCAGGATCCCTGCGGCGCGGGCGGCCAGCACGGTCTGCCGGGTCGCCTGCTCCAAGCCGTCGGCCTCGGCCGGCATGCCCATGTCGAGGGCAAAGTCTTCCGATCCGAGAATCAGCGCCATGACGCGCGGCGAGGCCTTGGCGATCGCCGACATGTGGAAATAGGCGGCGGCGGTTTCGATCATGGCGATCAGGCGGATTTGTCCGGCGGCGATGCCGCGCTCGGATTCAAGCTCGTCCAGGACCTCGGCAACGGCGCCGATATGGCCGGCGTCGGCCACTTTCGGCAAGGCAATGGCGGCGACGTCAGACAGGGCGGCGGCTTCCAAATCCCTGATCGCCAACCGCCAGGGCCGATTGATACGGACGACCACGTCGAGGTCGGCCGCGGCCACAATCGCTACGGCGTCGGGCAGGGCGTCACGCGCCGCGGCTTTCTCCGACGCGGCGATGCTGTCTTCCAAATCCAAGATGATGGCGTCGGCGCCGGATCCGCCAGCCTTGGCCAGGAACCGCTCCACATTGGCGGGAACAAACAGTAAGGAACGCCAGATCGGCAGGTCGTTGGCGGGCAATGTTTCCTCCGAATTCTCCGAAACGGCCTTAAGTCATAGGGGCTCGCTTGGGGCCGGTCAAACCACCGCCTGTTGGGTAGTGTCTCTTTTCGAAAATCGATCGGCCACCAATTGCCGCTCGGTGAAGGGCCTTTCAATTCGCTTTACCCAACCCTTTTCGTGCTGCCGCCGAACCGGTCTCGATAGACTTCCGGATTGACGCCATACCGCCTTTGATAAGCGCGGCGCAGTCGCTCACCCGTGCCAAATCCGAAATCACGAGCAAGGGTTTCAAGCGGAAGATTGCTTGCTTCTATACGGTGCCGCGCGGCTTCCAGTCGAGCGGACTCAACAAACTTGGCCGGAGTCGTCTTCATCACCTGGCGAAACAAGCGGGACAGATTGCGTTCGCTCATGTTGGCTTGTCGTGCCATATCGGCCACCGAAAGACTTGTGCTCAGGTTTTCGCTGATCCATTTGGGTAAGCCGTTCAACACTTCTGCATCTTGAAATTGAACCTGCAACGGCGTGCTGAACTGCGACTGACCGCCTGACCTCTTGAGGTGAACGACCATATAACGGGACACTGCTAATGCCCAATCGCGGCCAAGATCTTCTTCGATTAGCGCTAGCGCGAGGTCGATGCCGGCGGTTTTGCCCGCGGCTGAGTAGACGGACCCATCACGAACAAAAATCGGCTCAGGATCGACGTTGAGCATCGGGAATTCATCTGCAAGCCGGGCGCAAGCACCCCAGTGCGTTGCCACCGTTTTGCCATCCAAAAGGCCGGCTTCGGCCAGCAAAAAAGTTCCCGTGCAAACGGACGTCAGTCGTCGCACCTTCCGCGCCAGCCGCCGCAAGGCGTCGATTAACCGTTTGTCTTGTCGGGCTTTGGCAACCGATTTCCGTGGCCCGCCCGGCACGATGAGTGTGTCGATGGGCCGTCGGACTTGCCCATAGGCGTGGTCAGCCATCAAAGCAACGCCTGATGACGTCGGCACCGGCCCTGCTTCTCGACACATGACCTCGCAGTCATAGGCGCGCGGCATGTCATCGTATTCGCGATCGATGATATGGTTTACCGCCGCGAACGTGGAAAGCGGACCTGTTACGTCGAGAATATCGACATTGTCAAATCCAATGGCCGAAACAAGCCGGTTGGTCGTGGGCCTCGGCAGATGACCCAGGGGACCACGATTCCAACGATCATCTAGCGATTGGGATTTCGATTTCCGGTTCCCACTTGTCGACTTCATTCGACACTCTTTCTACGGCTGCGGCTTCGGATCCCTGCTCAGTGGTATTGATCGCTTGCCATCGCCGCAGGGGTCGGCCATCGACTTGGAGTTGTAATTGATCAGGGCGTGAATAATGCCCGCCAATATCCACGGCGACCTTAGCAGCCATTACCGCCTCCATAGATCCTTCAGCAACCAGAATCGTTTCCCCTTCGACCGGACCGGCAATGATCTCGCCGCGAGGATCAATGATACAACTATTGCCCGTTAAATCGCGCGAACAGAGCTCTGCATACTGCTCAGGCACGTGCTTTGCCGACCGTAAACCACCCGACGCGATGACATACGCTCCTGCCTGCGATGCAAAAGCTCGTGAGAGCAATATTTGTCGAGGCCATACTGATACGGGTTCGACGGGCGCGGTGCCCTCCCTTCCCGGCCAGGCGGCGACGTGGATTTGAGTGCCTTGCGCGGCCAAGGCATATCCCGGCAACATCATTTGGTGTTCCCAGCAATTTAAGCCGCTGATCCGGGCGTAAGGTCTTTCGTGGACCAATAGTCCGCTGGTATCGCCTTCGCCCCAAATTGTTCGTTCCGCATGGGTCGGTTTGAGCTTTCGGTGGCGGCCGAGAATTTTACCCTCGCGGCCGATGAACAAAAGCGTGCAATAGACCGTACCATGGGTCTGTGGATCTAGCTCTACTACCCCGATGACAACATCGATACCCGCGCGTCGGGCGGCAACGCAAAGTCGATCTGTCGCCGGACTCGGGATTTCGACGGCGTTGGCGAGGTATTCCGCAGCCGCTTTCCACCACAAGGGCGAGGGCGGAGAATGGGAAAAGAAGGGGTAACCCGGCAACCAGGTTTCGCCGAACGCTGCAATGGTGGCGCCTGTTTCGGCCGCTTCTCCGATGAGCCGGCAGGCCTTGTCGGTTGAGGCATCCACGTCCAATAGGACCGGCGCGGCCTGTATAGCCGCCAATGTAAAGTTCGAAAAACTCGTCATTGCTCGTTTCCTTTCGAAACTTTGCAGCGGATTTCCCGGAATTGGTACTGAGTTGAAAATTCTATGTGTTTGCCGACTTGGCAGGTAGGACTTATTACCAGCAAATACAGCCAAAAACCGAACCGCAAAACGACGGGCCGCCGGCATCGATTGACCGATTTCAAGCATTTGCTATAACGCGAGGCACTGTTGCGGGAGGAGATCGAAAACCATGTATCCGGAAATTGCCACACAGGCGGACATTGCGCGTTTGGAAGAGCGTCCGCTCAGTGACTTCATGCGCCACGATAACATTTACCAGGCGTTAGTCGCTGCCGTCGCCGAACACGGCGACCGGCCGGCATTGATCGCCTGCCCAAAGGGTGATCCCGAGGGCGAGCCGACGGAATTGAGCTACCGCGGCTTCCTTGATCTGGTGCATCAAACCGCGAATATGCTGGGCCGGCTCGGCATGGGTCACACGGACGTGGTGTCGTTCCTGCTGCCGCTGTGCCCGGAAGCGTTCGCGGTAATCTTCGGCGGCGCAGCGGCCGGCATTGTCAATGCCGTCAACCCGTTTCTCGAACCCTGGCAGATCGGCCGTATCCTGAAGGCCGCCGGCACCAAGGTCCTGGTGGTGCCGTCACCGGCGCTGGACGAGGCAACCTGGGACAAGATTGCTTCATTGAAAGATGAACTGCCCGATGTCGTCGCCGTCATCGCCGTTGGCGGGCCGGCGCCAGAGGGCGCGCTGCAGTTCGACGAAGAGGTGGCGAAGGAACCGACCGACCGGCTGGTTTCCGGCCGACGGATCAAATCGAGCGACATCGCCGCCTATTTCCACACCGGCGGCACGACGGGAACGCCCAAGCTCGCCCAACACACGCACCATATGCAGGCCTCGCAGATCTGGACCACTGGGGTTGGGCTCGATATCGGGCCGGGTGATGCGATCCTGGTCGGCTTGCCGCTGTTCCATATCGGCGGCTCTGTGGTCGGCGGCGTGGTGCCGCTCAGCCACGGCACGACCCTTGTCATCGCCAGTCCGGACGGTTTTCGTGATGTGAATTTCATGCGGTCCTATTGGCGGCTGGTGCGCCGCTATGGCGCGACCGTGGTGGCCGGTGTACCGACGGTGATCGGTGCGCTGCTCAACATGCCGTTCGAGGCCGAGGACGTGAAATCCGTGCGCTATGCCCTGACCGGCGGTTCGCCCTTGCCTGTCGAAGTCGGCAAGGCGTTTACCGAAACGCTCGGCCAGACGATCATCGAAGGCTACGGCATGACGGAGACGACCTCTTACGTCACCATGAACCCGCGCGACGGCGAATCGCGGTTCGGTTCCGCCGGGCTGGCGCTGCCCCATGTCGACGTCAAAGTCGCCGAAGTGGGCGATGGCCGGATCAAGCGGTTCTGCGAGACGGAGGAGATCGGCAATGTGGTAATGCGCGGCGACTGCATCATGTCCGGCTATGTTCAGTCGCAATTCGATGCGGAAGCCATATTGGCGGACGGCTGGCTCAATTCCGGCGATCTCGGTCGCCTGGATGCGGAAGGCTATCTGTGGATTACCGGCCGCTCCAAGGACTTGATCATCCGCGGCGGCCACAACATCGATCCATCCGTCATCGAGGAAACCGTGCACCAGCACCCGGCGGTCGAGATGGCCGCGGCCGTTGGGCGGCCGGATGCTTACGCCGGCGAAATCCCCATCGTCTATGTCCAGTACCGGCCCGGCCAATCGGTCGAACCGGATGAATTGCAGGCCTTCGTGCGTGAACGCATTCCGGAACGCGCGGCCAATCCGGCGAGCGTCTTTGTCTTGGACGAGATGCCGCTCACCGGGGTCGGCAAGATCTTCAAGCCGGCGCTGCGCTGGGACGCGACCCGGCGGGTTTTCTCGGGCCTGATGGAACCGCTTGGCGAGGCGGAAGGCTTCACGGCGACGGTCGAGGTCGGCGCCCACGACACCCACGGCACCCTGGCCACCATCACCCTTGCCGGTATCGGAGAGGCCGACCGCGCGCGCGTTGCCGGTGCCGTCGGCGAGATCCTTGGTCCGTTCGCCATCCATCACGAGATTGTTTGGGGGTAGGGCGTGCCGGGTCGGCCGTCATCGCATCCATTTCTGGCCCATGACGGTGTGTTGGCCTTTGCCCATCGCGGCGGCGACGAGGTGGCGCCGGAAAACACCATGGCGGCGTTCGAGGCGGCGGTAGAACTGGGCTTTCGATATCTTGAGACCGATATCCATTGCACCCGAGACGGTGCGTTGGTGGCGTTTCATGACGACCGCCTGGATCGGGTGACCGACGCGCGCGGCCGCGTCGCCGACATGACCCTGGCGGATATCCGCGGCGCTCGGATCGGCGGCGAGCATGAAATTCCGCTGTTTGAGGATTTGCTGGACCGCTGGCCGTGGGTCCACATCAATGTCGACCCGAAGAGCGACCGCGCTGTTGAGCCCCTGATCGATTTGCTCCGCCGGACCGAGGCGCTGGACCGGGTCTGCGTCGGTTCGTTCTCGGGCCGCCGCCTGCTGCGGATGAAACAGGCGTTGGGCGACCGTCTTTGCTGCTCGCTTGGCCCCCTGGACGTGACCCGGCTCAGACTCGCCAGCCTCTGGCCGGCCGGCTGGCCGCGGTCGATAGCCGCGCATTGCGTGCAGGTCCCGGTTCGCCATTTCGGCATCCCGGTGATCGATCGCCGCTTCATCGATGCCGCGCATCGGCACGGCCTGCAGGTCCATGCCTGGACGATCAACGACGAAAATGAGATGACACGGTTGATCGACCTCGGCATCGACGGTTTGATGACGGATCGGCCGGCATTGTTGCGCGCGGTGCTGGACCGGCGGGGACTTTGGCGCGCCTGAGGAATGTCATGACAGATTCTGAAGACCTGACCTATGCGGTCGCCGATGGCATCGCCGAGATCCGCCTGAACCGGGCGCCAGTCAACGCTTTGAGCCTCGACATGGTCACCGCCATTGTCGATTGTTTCGAAGAAGCCGGCCGTGACGACCGGGTTCGCTGCGTGAAACTGACCAGCGGCTTGGCCCGTGCGTTTTCCGCCGGCCTTGATCTCGACATCGTGCGCGGCGCCAGCGGCCTCGAATTTCGCGCCTTTCTGAAGCAACTCTATATCCGCCTCTATGACGTGCAATATGCCTTGGGCAAGCCGACCATCGCCGTGGTCGGCGGCGCGGCGCGGGCCGGCGGCATGACCTTGGCGGTATCATGCGACATCATCGTCGCCGGTGAGGCCGCCAGCTTCGGTTATCCGGAAGTCGATGTCGGGCTGGTGCCGGCCATTCACTTCGTGCACCTGCCGCACCAAATCGGCCGCGCCAAGGCTTTTGAGCTCTTGTTCCTGGGCGAAAGTTTTGGTGCAGACGAGGCTTTGCGGCTTGGGCTCATCAACCGCGTCGTCGCTGACGACGCCTTGGACAACGCGGCGCATGAAATGGCCGAGGCCTTCGCCGCGAAATCGCCGGTCGTCACCCGCCTGGGCCGCGACTCCTTCATGCGGGTCAATGACGCCAACTACCGCCGGGAAATCGGCGCCGTGGTCGACACCATGTGCACCTTGGTCGAAACCGAAGCCTCCCAGGAAGGGCTCGCCGCCTTCGTCGAAAAACGTAAACCGAATTGGTAAACGAATCAGGCGTTCGAGAAGACCGGCTCCTCGCCCTTCGGCAGATTGACATCGAATACATTGAGCGTCATCGAGACCATGGCGTAGTAGCCGAGGACGCCGATCAGTTCGGCAACGCCGGCCTCGTCGAAGCGGTCGACCATGCTGGCATAGGTTTCGGCGCCGAGTGTTCGGCTTTCATAGATTTCCGTCGCCGCCTCATAGACTAACTGCTGGTCCGGGTCGCTGAATTCGGGATCGCCGCCGCGTGCGATGGCATCGACAATGGCCGGATCGAGGCCGGCCTCCAAGGCAATTCTTTTATGCGCCCACCATTCGAACTCGGCCCGCCAATGACGTGCGGTGACCAGGATCGCCAGTTCCGACAGCACCGTCGGAAAGGCTGTGCCGAAGCGCACGAAGGCGCCGAGCTCTTGCGCCCGTTCGGCCAGGCCCGGGCTGCGCAGCCAGGCGTGGAACGGGCCGGCGGCGCGGCCGCGCGGGCCGGCCAGGATCGCGTCATAGACCCGGCGTTGGTCCGCCGTCATTGTCTCTGGGGTGAGGTCTTCGATGCGGCTCATCATCTTCTCCTGTAATCTTACTAAGGCGTTATGGCCCTGATCGGCGCGCCCGCCAGATAAGCCGAGATATCTTCCACGGTTTCCGTATAGAAAATGCGGTAAACGTCCTCGGTGACATAACCGATATGCGGCGTCAGCAAGACATTGTCGAGGCGTCGCAGCGGATGCTCGGCGGGCAGGGGTTCGACGTCGAAAACGTCGAGGCCAGCGCCGCCGATGCGGCCGTTCGACAGGGCGTCGACCAGGGCGGCCTCGTCGACGATCGGCCCGCGTGAGGTGTTGATCAGGCAGGCCGTCGGCTTCATCGCCGCCAACTCTTCGGCGCCGACCAGGCCGCGGCTCCGCTCGCTTAAGACCAGGTGTATGGTGATGATATCGGCGGTCTTGAACAGCTCGGCCTTGTCGACCCGGCGGGCGCCGGCGGCCTCGGCCTTTGTGTCGGTCATGTTTTGGCTCCAGGCAACCATGTCCATGCCGAAGGCTTGGCCGACGGCAGCGACCTGGCTGCCGAGCCGGCCGAGCCCGATGAGCCCTAAGGTCATGTCGCCAAGACCGCGGCCGAGCCGCGTCTGCCAGCCACCGGCTTTCATGGAGGCGTGCTCGGTTGGGATGAAGCGGGTCAGGGCGAGGATCAGCCCCCAGGTGAGTTCCGCCGTCGAAGCGGCCGAGCCGCCGGTGCCGCAGACCGTAATGCCGGCCTCGGCGGCGGCCTCCAAGTCGATCGAAGCGTTGCGGCGGCCGGTGGTGACCAGCAGCCGGAGATCGGGCAGGCGCCGGATCAGGCTCCCGGGAAACGGCGTCCGTTCGCGCATGATGGCGACGATGTCGAAGCCTTGGAGGCGCTCGGCGACCCGGTCCTCGCCGCCGATATAGTCGGTAAAGACGGTGATCTCCGGCGCTCCGGGCAGGCTTTCCCAATCGGCCAGTTTCAGGGCAACATTATGATAATCATCAAGAATTGCGATTCTGGTCATGTCTGCCTCCGTTGGACCGATAGCGATGTCAGTCCCCGAGTTGCCGGGCCATGTAGGCCGGCATGATAAACATACGGCCGACGAACTGATAACCGCGTCCCGGATGATCGAGGCAGCGGCGTTTGAGCCGGCGCATCACCAGGCTCGCCGCGGTCTTGGTCCAGAACCAGTCGGCGACCTGGCGGCTGCTGGGATAGGGCGGCGCGCCCAAGATGGTTTCCGAATAAACCGCTTTTAAGTCGTCGCACGCAAAGCGCAGCAGATATTGCGGCCGGAAATCGTCGGCCGGTTCGGACGGCACGCCGTCGGTCAACGACCGGCAGAGAAACCCAACGATGTCGTCCGGTGCGACCGGGCCGATCCCCACCGAGGTACGGCCTTGGGCCTCGACTGTCGCCAGATAGGATGGCCAGACCGCCGCGGCCTCCGCTCGGAGCGCATCGGCGAGTGCCGTGTCGTCGAGCCCGTCGGCGAGCGGCGGCAGATCGACGGGCGGCGCCCAGCCGTCAACGCCCGCGCGGTCGGGATCGGATGCCTCGAAATCGACGATCAGCGGCCGGGGCGCATCGAACAGCGCCAAAGCGCCCGCCAAGACCCGGTGTTGCAGCGCGGTGTCATTGGGCGACCCCATGGGCCGGCCCAGTTCGTACGGCACGAACAGGGTCCTGGGCGGCCGTATGCGTTCGCAATGTTCCCGCACAAGGGCGACGATTGTGGTGGCGATGCCTTCGCGTTCGATGTAATGGGCAAGCGCGCTCACGGCGCGCGTGCAGAGCGGTCAAACCGGCAGCAGGACGACGCTGTCGACCCGGTCCGCCTTCAACCCGGCGATCACCGGCCCGACATGGGCCTCCATTTCGACCGGGTTGGTGGCGCCCATGAAGGAATAGTGGGTGTCGGCGACCGAGCCGATGGTGCCGTCGGTGGCGAGCTCGCGCAGACGGTCGATGGGGAACACGACGTTGCGGTCGCGCTGATAGCCGGTGCGGTCGAAATTGACCGACACGTGGCTGACCAGCAGGTCGTCGGCTCCGACATCGGCTGGAATGACCCGGTAATCGGCGTCGCCACCGACGAATGGCCGGTCGCCACGGGTAATCAGACCGGCGGTCGAGATCATGGCGATGCGGCGCTCGCTCAGCGCCTGGCCGGTCACGAACGGCGGATCGCCGAGATCGGGGCAGTCGATTTCCCGGATCGATGTCGCCGTCGGTTCCGGAATGTGCTCAAGTCTTGCCATCGCTTTGCTGTCTCCAAAACAAACGAATGCCGGCGTTAGCCGGCCGCGGTGCATCCTAGTCTAGCCGCTCCGCCAAGTGAATGCGCGGCGCCGCGTTCACTTCATCGAGAACCGTGCCGATCACCGCGGCGGCCGCATCGCCATCTTCGGCAAGCCGCGCCAGGCAGCGATCGGCGTGCTCGGCCGGCACCGTCGCCAACAGACCGCCGGCGGTCTGCGGGTCGAACAACAGCTCGAAGCGGTTGCGAACCGTCGGGGTGTCGGCGATGGCCGCCGCTGTCGCGCGCAGGTTTTCCGGATGCAGGGTCGAGGTGATGCCGCGGTCGAGCAGGTCCAGTACACCGGGCAGCACCGGCAGCGCTCCGAGATCCAGGCGCACCGAGTGGCCGGTGATGCGCATCATTTCCAACAGATGACCGGCCAGGCCGAAACCGGTGACGTCGGTGCAGGCGGTCGCGCCAACCTCCCGCAGAACCAGGGAGGCCGCGCGGTTGGAACGCAGCATGCCTGCGAGCGCGCTATCGATATGGCGGCTGTCGGCTTCGGCCCGCATGTCGGCGGCGAACAGCGCGCCGGTGCCGAGCGGTTTGGTCAGGATCAGGCGGTCGCCTGGCGCCATGCCGCCCTTGCGCAACAACGCTTCGCGGTCACCAAGGCCGTTTACCGACAGGCCGAAAGTCATCTCTGCACCTTCGCCGGTATGGCCGCCGATTAGCGCGGCGCCGGCCTCGTCCAGTGCCTCCAGGGCGCCGCCCAACAGCTCGCGGAGGTCGGATTCCATCTTGGCTTCCGCCGCATAGGGCAGGCTCACCATGGCCAAGGCCGCCTGGGGCTCGGCGCCCATGGCGTAGATGTCGCTCAGGCAATGGTTGGCGGCGATCCGGCCGAACCGGTAGGGATCGTCGATGAAGGCGCGAAAGTGATCGACGGTTTGGACCAGCAACTTGTCCGGCGGCAGATCCAGGATCGCTGCGTCGTCAGGGCTATCGAGGCCAACCAGGACGTCGGCGCGGGCCCGCGGTTTTAGGTCGCCCAATACCCGGCTCAACATCGGGCTCGCGACCTTAGCACCGCAGCCGCCGCAGCGCATGGCGGCGTCCTCGGCGGCTTCGCTGTCGGCACCGCCGGCCGGCGCCATCTTCGGCAGCTCCTGATAGCGGCGCATCCAGCGCCGGTCGATCCAGTCCTTGAAGCGCCAGAGCGCCCGCCCGGTCAGCGCCAGGCGGCCGTAGGAGGCGATGGCGGCGCCGTCGCCGGTGGTGATCAACGCCAGGGTGCGCGGCTGTGGCCGGTAGGGCTTGAGCGGCTGGTTCGAACAGAGCCGTCGCAGATTGCGGGCCAGCGCCGGGCCTTGGCGCACCGCATACACGCCCGATTTGGCGAGGCCGCGGCCGTCGAAATCGGCGATATCGCCGGCGGCGAAAACGGTAGGGTGGCTGACCGAGCGCAGCATGGAATCGACCTGGACAAAACCGGCCGCGTTCAGGGCGAGGCCGGTCTCCTTCAGCCATGGCGCCGCGGCCGCCTCGGTGACCAGGACGGCGGTGTCGAAGTCCACCGTCTCGCCGCTACGTGCCGTCGCCGTCGTGGCCGTCAAATGGGTGACCTCAAAGCCCGTCTTCAACTGAATGTCGCGGTCCCGCAACACCCGGCGCATGGCCTCGCCGACCGCGGGCGCGTGCTGGTGCAACGGTGTCGGCCGGTCGGTGACGATAGTGACGTCGAGCGGCGGTGTGGTGCGGCCGTGGCGGGCGAGAAATTCCTTGAGCCGGTAGCGCAGCGCCAGGCTCAGTTCGGTGCCGCCGGCGCCGGCGCCGATGATCAGCAGCCGGAATCGCTCGGGCGGATTCTCGGTCAGCGCGGCTTCGACCCGCTGCCAGCGCTTAAGGAAGCCATCGATCGGCTTCACCGGGATGGCATGCTCGGCGCCGCTCTCGATCGCGCCTTTGCCGGGCGCCGAGCCGATGTCGATCGACAACAGGTCGTAGCTGACGGCTGGCCGATCGGCGCAGTGCACCAACTGCGCCTCCGGGTCGATGGCGGTGGCGGCCTCGTGATAGAACCGGGCACCGGCAAACCGGCAAAGCCGGCCCAAATCGATATGGCAGACATCGCGGTCGTAGCGCCCGGCCAGGTAACCGGGGATCATGCCGGAATAGGGCGTCTGGTCGTCGCGGGTGATTAGGGTAAGCCGGGTGCCGGGCTCGGGCCGCATGCCGAATTGTTTCAACACCGCAAGATGCGAATGGCCGCCGCCGACAAGCACGATGTCGCGGCGAATGGGATCGGTTGATTGCATCAGCCCGTTCCTTCTATGCAAGGAACGAACGGCCCCGGACTCTGCCGTGGCAGGGAATAGACAGGGGGGAACGACCGTTCCCCGGTGTTAGACGTCATTTAGTTCCTGTGCCCTACCTTTCCTTCGGCGCCTCAGGCGTTTTGGCGGAAGAGAGTGGGAGTCGAACCCACCAAACCTGTCCAACAGGTTTCATTGGATTTGAAGTCCAAGCGCGCCACCGGGCCGCGATTCCCTTCCCCGACGGTGGATGAGGGTATTTTGTAGTGGCTTGGCGGTGGGGTGGCAAGGCGGGGGGCAGCCGATTTGCGGTGTTGTGATCGCTCGCGTCACCGAGGATTTGCGCCTACCATTGAATTTGGCGGCGACGCGGTGATCAGGAAACAGGACATGGTCGGCAACGGTAAAGGTGGCTTGATCATTGTGGTGGCTGCCGGGCTGTTTTTGTTGGCATCCGGCGAGATTGTCGCGCAAAACGATCAGAATTTGACGCAGCCCAGCGCCGTTGCCGATGACATCCGCGGGATCCGGGAGGAGATCTCGAAGATCCGGCGGCGGTTCGATCGAGAAATGATGGCGATCGAGCGGCGGCTGAAGGATCTGGAATCGCCGCGCGTCGAACCAGCCGCGGTTAGCGAAAAAGCCGAACACGCCGCCGCCACGACCGTCTGCCGGGAGGGGTGCCAATTTTCGGATTTGAACGCGGCGATCGAGGCGGCGGAATCCGGCGGGACGGTTACCGTGGCGCCAGGCTTGCATGGGTCCTGTGGGGTGATTCAAAAGCCTATTCGGTTGATCGGGTTGAAAGGCCCGTCGAACAAGCGGGCGCATCTGGCCGGCGGTGTCTGTTGGGGCAAGGGGGCTCTAGTCGTCGCCGCTTCCGATGTCCTCATTGAAGGCTTCGAGATCTCCAATGTCACCGTCGCTGACAGGAACGGTGCATGCATTCGGATCGACCCTGGCGCCGGGGACGTGGTAATCCGCGATCTCTATTGTCATGACAGCGAGAATGGCATTTTGGGCGGCCCGAAGCGGGGCACGCTCATCGTCGAGAATTCGACCTTCGAGCGAAATGGCGCCGACCACGGGCAAGCGCACGGCCTCTATATCAGTCAGGGTGACACCTTCATTCTGCGGAACAGCCGAATCCTTTCAACCAAGGGGCAAGGGCACAGCCTGAAATCCGGGGCGCGGCGCACGATCGTCGAGGATTCCGTGATTGCTGCGTTGGACGGTGCCAACTCCCGCGCCGTCGACGCTTATGGCGGCGGCGAAGTCGTCATCCGGCGGAGCGTCATTCAGCAAGGGGCGAACTCGGATAATCATGATGCCATCGGCATCGCCTTGGAGGCGGGGCGTATCAACCCGGAACCGCATTCGACCATTGTCGAGAACAATTGGTTCATCTTCGACGACCTCAGTCGCTGTTGCCGGGTGCTGTTTCGCGCCAAAAGGTTCGGGCCGTTCACGCTCCGCGGCAACAAAATCGTTGCCATGACCGAAATCGCGGCACCGCCCTTGGACCTTAAGGAAACCGAGAACCAGTATTACTCGGACCGGACGCACGCAAATTTGCCCGTCTATGATGGAACCGTGGCGTCGCTACCGAAACCAGGGCCGTCCCCCTAACCGCAACGCTTTCTTGTGATAGGATCATGGCCGACGGGGGCGAGCCGGCGGGTTGCATTAGTGAGCGTGGTGGATGAGCGTCATTAGAGGGATCGCCAAGAAGGCGTCGACAAGGCCCGATCAGCCGGCATTGATCGACGGCGACAGGGTTCTGACCTTTGCCGGCCTTATCGAGGCCGTGGCCGAGCTTGGCGGCCGGTTGCAATCGGTCGGCATCCGATCTGGCGACATCGTCGGTTTGCGGTTGAAGGACGATGCCGACCATATCATCGCCATCCTGGCGCTCGGCTGGATCGGCGCCGGCTCGGTGTCCGTCGATTGGCGCGCCAAACCGATTGAAACCTGTGCGTCGCTTGAACGCTTGGACGTCGCGCGCCTGGTGGTTGATAAACCGCATTCGGCCTACGGGTCGTTGGACCCTTTGGTGTTGTCCGAGCTTGCGCCGGCGCCGGAAGCGCCAAGCCAGGCAACGGACGTTGGCGCGCGGACTTTCGTCATCAACCTGTCGTCCGGCACCACCGGCGCGCCGCGCGGCGTTGCCGTGACCTTTCAGCAATATACCGATCGATTGGCGCGCTATTTCAAGACTTACGGCTCAATCGCCGGCTATCGTTATCTGTCCGTCACGCCGCTCTGTTTCAGTGCCGGCCGCAATTTGTGCCTGTTTGCCCTGCTGGGCGGCGCGACGGTGGTGATGCATCCGACGTTGTTTAGCGGACAGGAATATTTGGACGCCGTGCGGCGCCATCGCATTGATTTTGGTTTTCTGGTACCCGCTGCAGCCCGCTGGTTGCTGGCAATCGACGAACCGCCGCCGTTGTTGGATGGCTTCGCGTTTCTTGAGATTAGCGGCGACGCCATCAACGAACCGGAGCACCGTCTATTCCGGGATCGGTTGACGCCGAACCTATTTCATACCTATTCCACATCCGGAACAGGGATTTTGACCTGTTTGATCCCCTCGGATGGCGATGACCGTCGCTCCAGCGTCGGGCGGCCGCTTCACCGGGTCGAGATCGAAGTTGTCGATGACCAGGGCACGGCGTTGGAGGCCGGCGCTATCGGGCGCATTCGCTGTCGCGGCCCGGGTATCGCGACCGATGCCACGGCCGCCTGTATCGGCGATCCGCGATATGTCCATGATGGAACAATTGACGATGGCTGGTTCTATACCGGCGAACTCGGTGCCTTCGACGACGAGGGCTATCTCACCATAAAGGGCCGTGTTTCGACCGTCATCATTCGCGGCGGCGTGAACATTTTCCCCGACGAGATTGAAGAAGTCCTTCTCTCATGCCGTTCGGTTGGCGAGGTCGCCGTGGTGGCTAAGCCGTCCCCGGAAATGGGGGAGGCGGTCGCCGCCTTCGTGGTTTTGTCGGAAGACACGAACGCCGAGGCTATTCGGCAGCATTGCAGGGCGCGGCTGGCGGCACACAAGATGCCGGAAGATATCTACTTCCTAGAAATGTTGCCGCGCACGACGTCGGGAAAAGTCGACAAGCGTTCACTCAGCCGCCACTTCGACGCCTCGTCCTGAGGACGTCGATCACCTTGGTCTCGTTGAGGTCGCCGAAGCCGTCGTCGACGAGCTGGCGGTAGATCTCGCCGGCAACCTTGCCGAAGCGCGCGTCCTGGCCGACGTTTTCCGCCAGCTTCAGGCCGTAGAGTGTGTCCTTCAGGCGCCAGGCGCCGGAGAAGGTGATGTTTTCGTCGTGGTTGGCGGCGACCATGCGCTGGCTGTTGCGGATCACCTGGGGGCTGGCGGCGGCGCCTTTGGAAAGGGCATAGGCAACCTGTTCCAGATCGAGCCCGGCGGCTTCGGCGGTAAGTAAGCCCTCGGCGGCGGCGGCGATCTGCACCGAGCCCATGAGGTTGACCATGAGCTTGTAGGCGGTGCCGGCACCAATGCCGCCGAAATGGATGATCTCGACCGACAGCCGCTCGAGGATAGGCCGCGCCCTTGTGAGGTCGCCCGCATCGGCGCCGACGAACAGGGTAAGCTCGCCGGCCGCCGCCATATGCGGATAGCCGGTCAACGGGCAATCGATGTAGGTCAGCCCTCGGTCGGCGCAGGTCCGTGCGAGTGCCAGCACCCAGTCGCGGGAGAGGGTTGAGCATTCGATGGCGATGGCGTCGGTTGCCATCGTCGCAGCCAGCGCCCCGTCGGGGCCGAGCCAGACTTTATCCGATGCGATGTCGTCGCCGACCATGGCGATGACGACGTCGGCACCTTCCGCAGCGTCACGTGGCGTGTTCGCCAAAGTCGCCCCGGCCTCGACCAGTGGCCGCGTTTTCTCCACCGTCCGGTTATAGACGCGGAGCGTCTCGCCGGCGGCGATCAGGCGCCCCGCCATGGCCGCGCCCATGACGCCGGTGCCGAGGAATGCAATCTTTGCCATGCTTTTATCCTTGCTTGCGCACAAAGGGTGTTTGAAAAGCTTCTTCCAATTTTAACCTATCTATGCCATAACACCGGTCGCTGTCGCCATCGGCGGCACATTATTTTGTCGTGAAACAGCACGGGGTCAGAACAATGATCAGATGGTATTCGCAAATACCCGCTGGCCCCTCGACCGGGGTCCGCTTCTGCTGAGCCCTTGCCGGCCCGGGTCGGGACTTCCCGCCCGGGTCTTGCCGCCGCGCTTCACGATCTTTCAATCTATGAAGCCATTTAGCTAAGTCGCAGCGTTCGCGTGAGCCGCCTTCCCGGTTTCTGAGAAACCGGGGCCGCTATCACCACTGAACGATGCTTTTTTCGAGGGCCGCTTTGGGCAAAACCCGGCGGTTCGAACCGATGTCAAACATACGATTTATCGATTGTTCCCGCTATGTATGGCGATACTGGAAGAAGTTTCCCATGCTGTTCGTCTCGATCGGTATGACCATGCTGGCGGCGACCATCGTCGACGTGTTCATGCCGGTCCTGGCCGGCCGCTTGATCGACGCACTGTCGGCCGGGGATGCCGCGGTCGGCGACCGGTTGATTGCGGCGATCTGGGCGGTTGCCACCTTCGTCGGGTTGGCGATCGTGGTCCATTGCCTGCGGCTCACCTCGATCTATTTGTGGCTCCGGCTGGCGACCCAAGTCATGCGGCGGATCGTCGCCGACACGTTTGCGCGGGTGCAGCGGTTCTCGACGGATTGGCACGCCAACGCGTTTGCCGGGTCGACGGTGCGCAAGATCACCCGCGGCATGTGGGCTTACGACGACTATGCCGATACGCTCTATATCGGGCTGTTTCCAACTGCCGTGGTGGTGCTCGGCGTCACCATCCTGTTGCTGACGCGCTGGCCGTTGATGGGGGCCTATGTGTTCCTGTCTTCGCTGGCCTATGTCGGCATCAGCGTGGTGCTGGTCACCCGCTATGTGGCGCCGGCGCGGCGCGTCGCCAACGAGGCGGATTCAGCGATCGGCGGCGCCTTGGCCGACGCCATCGGCTGTAACGCGACGGTCAAGGCCTTCGGTGTCGAGGCTCGGGAAGACGACCGCCTGGGCGCCGTGATCGAAAATTGGCGCAAGCGCTCACTCATCACCTGGACCCGCGACGTCAATGTGGAATCGGTGCAGGCCGTGCTTTCCGTCGTGCTGCAGTTGGGCTTGCTCGGTCTGGCGCTCTGGTTCTGGCATCGCGGCTTGGCGACGCCCGGCGACGTGACCTTCGTGCTGACCAGCTATTTCCTGATCAATGGCCGGCTCCGCGAGGTCGGCGGCCACGTCCGCAATCTGCAGCGCGCGGTCAGCGAGATCGAGGATTTGGTCGCCTTCGAACGCACGCCGCTTGGCGTCGCCGACCGGGCCGGCGCGCCGTCACTTGAGGCGCGGCAGGGCACCATCGCCTTCGACACCGTCACCTTCACCTATCAGAACCAGGGTGCGCCGCTCTACCGCAACTTCTGCCTCGACATCGCGCCGGGCGAGCGGGTGGCGCTGGTCGGGCCGTCGGGCAGCGGCAAGAGCACCTTCGTCAAGCTGGTACAACGGCTCTATGACGTCGACGAAGGCCGGGTGCTGATCGACGGCCAGGACATTGCCCAAGTCAGCCAGGCGAGCCTGCGCCGGGCCATTGCCCTGGTGCCGCAGGACCCGGTGCTGTTTCACCGGACTCTGTTGGAAAACATCGGCTATGCCCGGCCAGAGGCGTCGGATGCGGAAATCGAGGAGGCGGCGCGCCTGGCCCATGCCGATGGCTTTATTCGCGCCTTGCCCGAGGGCTATCAGACCCTGGTCGGCGAACGCGGTGTGAAACTCTCGGGCGGTGAACGCCAGCGGGTTGCCCTGGCGCGCGCTTTCCTGGCGGATGCACCGATCCTGGTCCTGGATGAGGCGACCAGCAGCCTGGATTCCGTGACCGAAGCGCTGATCCAGGAATCGCTCGAGCGGCTCATGGCCGGCCGCACCACGATCATCATCGCCCATCGGCTTTCCACAATCCGCGCGGTCGATCGCATCCTGGTGTTCCACGAGGGCCGCATCGTCGAGGAAGGCCGGCCCGACGAGATGGTGAAGCGGACCGACGGCTTCTACCACCGCCTGCACAGCGTTCAGCTGGCGGGACTGTCGGGCTGAGGTTAAGTCGCTTGCGACGGTCGCCCGTCGGGTAGCACGAAGACCCGGCGGGCGAAGGCCGAGCCGAGGGTTTCGGGGCGATAGAGCCGGTCGAGGATCGGGCTCGGGTAGTCGAACAGGTCCGGGTTGGCGGCACGGAAGGTGTCCCAGTCCGTGTCGCGGCCCGTCCGCTCCAGGCGTTCGTTGACCAGCACAACGAACGCGTAGGTGATTGTCTCGTGGTACTTTTCGGGTTTTCCGAGATTGGTGGCAAAGCGCTTGAGACCGTCGGCGAACCGGGTCATCGCCGCCGGCAACGACTGGCCCAACAGATAGAGGCGGGCCAAGCGTACATGATCGGCATGACGGAATCCTGAGGCCGGCAGGCTTAAGGATTCGAACGCCGCCACGAAGGCTTGATCGTCTAACGCTGGTTCAGTCGGTTCCATTGTCCTTGCTTACTCCATTGCGCCGTTCCGACGGCTCGCTGAAATCCCGCAGGTGGCCGTCGCGGGAATCAAGGTCGAGATCGTAGATGCGCTTCAGCTCCGCGATATGCGCCAAGGTCTCGGGCGAAAATGGCGCTTTGCCGTCGAAGGCATGCAACACCATGCCCTCGAGCAACTCGCCAAGGCTCAGATCCTTCAACTCGGCCACGGCCTTGAGGACTTTCAATAGGCGGCGCTCCAGGCGCACACCAGTTTGTACCCGTTCAATTGATCGTGTCATGTATTTATGTACCATGGTAACAATGATGCGTCAAGCGGCCTTGGACAGTGCCCCGATGCAGTGCCGGTCAGCCGATGCTGCCGAAACAGTCTGCCGCCGGTTGGCGAATTTGCCGGTTGTTGCCGACCCGCCGGGTAAAGCCGCTGCGGTCGAAGAACTCGAGCACTTCGATGGTCAGGTTGCGGCCGATGCCGGTGCGATCGCGGTAGCCGGCCGCGTCGAAGACGCCGTCGCTCGCTTCCGCGGCCAATTGTTCGGCGATTTCGGCCAGCGCAATAACCGCGGCTGGTGGGAAGTAACGGTTCTTGGCGACCGGCGTGACCAGGCCCATGGCCGCAGCGCGCTGCATGACTTTTTCGACCGGCGGGTAGTCCATTTTGAGGATATCGGCAATTTCACGCAGCCTCGGCGGCCGGCTGCCGCCGTCCTCGAGCAGCGGTTCGATCCGGACCCACAGCTTGGCCTCGCGTTCCGCCAGGCGCGGCCGGTGGTCAGGCAGGCGCAGGCTGGTGCCGTCGCGGCGGACGCGCCCGGCGCGGATCAATTGATCGAGGGCACCGCGAAACACGTCGCGCCTGGGTCCGGCGGCGAGGCGCGGGCGCAGCTGCGCGTCGGTCGGCCCGACGCTTTCCGGTTCATTTTTGTGATGGGCGGCGAGGGCGGCTTCGATTTCCTCGGCCAGCTCGGTCCAATAGGCCGGCGCCACGGCCATGCGGTGTTCGCGGTCGATCCACTGGACTGCGACGCGGTCGAACAGGGCCTGACGTTCGCCATCGTTCATGTTGCGTCCGCATAAGAAACGCGCCACGTCGACGCCACGCGCCGAGCGGGCGAGCAGGCCTTCGAGCGCGCCGTCGACGTCTTGCTGGTCCAGGGCCGCGAGATCGGCCAGACGTTCGGGGCTGCCACGGCCGCGGGGCGGCGACAGTGGGTCGACGACATCGCCGCCGCCCAAGGTCCGGCGCGCGGATTGGTCGCGGATGATAAAGCGGTCGCCGAACATGGCGCCGATCGGCCGATCGACCACAAGCTGCGCCCGCCCGGTCGCGCCCGGGTCCAGGCTCCGGCCTTCCAGCAATGCGACCCGGCCGGTCACGTCGACGGCACCAAGATGGACATGGACCGGTGTCCAATGGCTGAACGGCCGGGCCTCGGCACGTAAGATGGTGAGGGTGACGTCGAGCCGCCGGCTCGGCGCGTGAGCGGCCGGCGCGACCAGCCAATTGCCGCGCTGCGGCGGCTGGTTGCGGAGATCGGGGCCGGCGATGTTTAGCGCGGCACGGTCGCCGGCGTGGGCACTATCGGCCGGACGGTCGAGGGCGCGGATGCCGCGGACCCGAACCTCTTGGCCGCCCGGCGACAGGATCAGGCGGTCTTCGGTCGCGACGGAGCCGGAAAAGACCGCGCCGGTCACCACCATGCCGGCGCCGGCGATGGTGAAGGCGCGATCGACGGCCAAGCGAAAATTGCCGCCGCCGGCGCGCGATTGCCAGGCCTCCGCGGCTTGATGCAAATGGACCCTGAGCGGTTCGATCCCGGTGCCGGTCATCGCCGAGACCGCGAATACCGGTGCTTCTGCCAGCATGGTGTCGGCCACCAGGATACGGGCGGCGTCGGCGACCTCCTCGGCGCGCGCGGCTTCGACCCGGTCGATCTTGGTGATGACAATGGCGCCGTGTTTGATGCGCAACAGGTCCAGGATCGCCAGATGCTCCGTGGTTTGCGGCATCGCGCCGTCGTCGGCGGCGATCACCAGAAGCGCGAAATCGACGGCAGCGACGCCGCACAGCATGTTGCGAATGAAGCGCTCATGGCCCGGCACGTCGACGAAGCCGAGCATGCCGCCACCGGGCAAGGCCTGATAGGCGAAACCCAGATCGATGGTCAGGCCGCGTTCCTTCTCTTCCGGCAGGCGGTCGGTATCGACGCCGGTCAACGCCTGGACCAACAGTGTCTTGCCGTGATCGATATGGCCGGCCGTGGCGATGATCATGGCACGTCGCTCCAATGCAGCGCGCCGAGTTGGTCGAGGAACAGCGGACAATCGTCGAGTCCACGCATGTCCAACCGCAACGCATCGTCATGAATATGGCCGATCACCGGGATCGGCAATTGCCGCAATTGCACCGCCAGTGCATTGAGGCGGCGGCCCTTGGCTTTGGCGCCGGCCGGGCGCAAGACCACGGCCAGGCTCGGCAGGCTTTCGACCGGCAGGGCGCCGCTGCCGATTTGGCTTTTGCAGGGCTCTACGGTGATTGTGAACGCTTGGCCGAGGCGTGCGGTCAAAGCGTCCGCCACTTGGCCGGCATCGCTTTCCACAGTGTCGAGGGGACGGGTCATGAGGCCTAGGGCCGGCAACCGGTCGGCCAGGCGGTCAGGGTCGGCATAAAGCTTCAATACGGCACCGAGTGCTGCGGTCGTCACCTTGTCGATACGCATGGCGCGCTTCAAAGGGTTGCTTTTCAGTTCGGCTATCAGGTCGGCGCGGCCGGCAATCAGGCCGGCCTGGGGTCCGCCCAGCAATTTGTCGCCGCTGAAGGTGACGAGGTCGGCGCCTTGGTCCAGGGTTTCGCGCACCGTTGGTTCATGCGGCAGCCCGTATTGCGTCAAATCGACCAGGGTGCCGCTGCCGAGATCGACGACAAAGGGGATGTCGTGGGCGTGGGCCAGCGCGGCGACGTCGCGCTCGGCCGGCATCGCGGTAAAGCCTCGGACGACGTAATTGCTGGTGTGGACTTTCATCAGCAGCGCCGTATCGGCGCCAATTGCCGTTTCGAAGTCCTTCATGTGGGTACGGTTGGTGGTGCCGACTTCACGGAGCCGGCATTCGGCCCGGGCCATGATATCGGGCATGCGGAAGGCGCCGCCGATTTCGATCAACTCGCCGCGGGAAACCGGAACCTCTTTGCCATGAGCCAGCGAATTCAGAACCAGCAGTACGGCCGCGGCGTTGTTGTTGACCACCGTCGCCGCTTCCGCCCCTGTCAGCCGGACGATCCAGTCCTCCAGATGGCTGTCCCGGTCGCCGCGCCGGCCGCTTGCCAGATCGAATTCCAGATTGGCTGGCGCCCCGGCGACCGCAACCATCGCGTCGATGGCTTCTTGGGGCAGCGGCGCGCGGCCCAGATTGGTGTGCAGGATCGTACCCGTCAGGTTGAAAACCCGGACCAGGCTTGGTGCAAAATCGGTGGCCAGGCGATCGGACAGCGCTGCTGCCAAAGTGGCCAAATCCGGCACCTCGCCGCCCGCCGCCACGCGGCCACGCAGATCGTCCAGGACCAGCCGTGCGGCATCGGTCACCGCCGGGCGTCCATGGCGCGCCGCCAAGTCGGCCACCGGCTGCTGCTGCATCAAGCGGTCGACGGACGGAATGGCTGCGAAAGAGGGGGCTGACGTCGACATCGGCCTCACGGGCTGATAATGGATTCGCAATTAGGCTAAGCGGCGCGGACCGAGGCGTCAATGGCTGGTGAAATATGGAAAAGGATTGCCCGATATGGATCTTCAACTGAAAGGACTAAACGCCTTGGTGACCGGCGGCAGCCGAGGCATCGGCCGGGCCATTGTCGAGGCGTTGGCGGCGGAAGGCTGCAACGTGGCGTTTTGCGCGCGCTCGGAGAGCGGTGTCAACGATACCGTGACGGCCCTGCAAGGAGCCGGCGCTGAGATTTTCGGCCGCGCGGTCGATGTCGGCGATGGCGACGGCATGGCGGGCTTCGTCGCCGACAGCGCCACGCAATTCGGCGGCTTGGATATCGTCGTTATCAACGTCAGTGCTATGCCGGGTGCTGCCGCGGATCGTGCCGCTTGGGAAAAGAGCCTCGAAATCGACGTCATGGGCGCTTTCAACGCCGTCGATCCGGCGATGCCCTATCTCGAAAAATCCGCTGCCGCGTCGATCGTCGCCATCTCCAGCGTTTCCGGTGTCGAAAATTCTGCTGATCGGATCAGCCCTTACTGCCCGGTCAAGGCGGCATTGATCGCCTATATGTCGAATCTTTCGAAAGTGCTGGGGCGGCAAGGCATTCGTGCCAACACGGTGTCGCCGGGCACCATCTATTTCGAAGGCGGCGTCTGGAACCAGGTTGAGCAGAATGCACCGCAGATGTATCAGGCAGCACTCGACCGCAACCCGTTCGGCCGCATGGGCCGGCCCGAAGAGGTGGCGCGCGCGGCGGTGTTCCTGGCAAGCCCGGCCGCCAGCTTCATCTCCGGCACCAACCTGATTGTCGACGGCGCGATCACCAACCGTATCCAGTTTTAGCGGCGTGGCTTGCGGTGCCTAGGCGCCTAAAAATTGCACTCATTGCGGCCTGCCCGTTTCCGGCGCCGCGGGGCACGCCTATCCGGGCACTGCGGACAGCCCAGGCGTTGGCCGACCTCGGGCACACAGTGGACGTCATCACCTACCATCTCGGCGATTCGTCCGCGCTGCCGCAGACCGATGGCCTCTCGGTGCATAGGATCCCGACAGTCGGGTTCTACAAGAAAGTCTCGCCGGGCCCGAGCTTTTCAAAGCTCGCCATTCTCGACCTGTTACTCGTCCGCGAAGCCCTTAAGGTCGGCAAAAGACAAAAACCAGACCTCGTTTACGTCCATCATTATGAGGGTTTGCTCATAGGCCTTGCGATCAGGCGTAGGTTGAACTGCCCAGTGGTCTACGATGCCCATACGACGCTTGAAGCCGAGTTATCCAGCTATTTTTCCAAAACTTGGCAACCGGTCGCCCGGCGTATCGGTTCCCGGATGGACACGGAGTTGCCCAAACGCGCGGACCACACCGTAGCCGTGACCGAGGCCATTGCGACACGACTTAGGCCCTATCTGGCGCAAAAAAGCGGATTGAGCGTGATTTCCAATGGTGTTGAGATTGGCCATTTCACGAAAGCTCGATGGGCTCCCAATTCCAATGACAAACGAACAAGGAACGTCATTTTCACAGGAAACATGGCGCCCTATCAGGGCGTCGAGCTGCTGTTGGAGGCTTTCGCGTCGCTGCGACGGCGGCGCAGCGACGTGAGGTTGCGCATCGTCACCAACGACGATTTCGGCCGTTATCGGGCCACCGCGCGAAAATTGAACCTTGTCGCCGAGATCGATGTCGTGTCATCCAGATTCGAATCCTTGCCTGACGAACTTGCCGGCGCTGATGTCGCCGTCAATCCACGGGTTGTTGGTCCAGGCATCCCGCAAAAGCTGCTCAATTACATGGCTGTCGGCATGCCGATCGTGTCCTTTGATGGAATCGTCCGAGGTCTATCGGAGAACGAAATCGGATTGCTGGTTCCCGACGGCGATGTCGAAGCCTTTGCAACGGCAATCGATCGGCTTCTCGACGATCGTGAACTGGCTTTGGAGTTGGGCGGTTTGGCGCGCCAAGCGGTCACGAGCATGGGCGATTGGCGGACGACCGGCAGTCGGTTGGAGCAAGTATTCTTTGATGTTCTTGCCCGATAGGGCGCAGCGGCGTGACGAAAAAAGGCATCTACCATTGGACCTGAAAAATACCGCCTTTCGCTCCGATTTGATTCTCGATGTCGGCATGCACAATGGTGACGATACCGCCTTTTACTTGCGAAAAGGCTTTCGTGTCGTCGCGGTCGAGGCCAACCCGGCCCTGGTCGAACGGGCGAAACAGCGGTTTCGAAGTGAAATTTCATCCGGCAAGCTGACGGTTGTCGGCAAGGCGGTTTCAGATGAGCCTGGACCGGTCGAGCTTTGGATCAATGACAAAAACGATGAGTGGTCGAGTTTGTCGCGGCGGTATGTTGATCGAAATGATCGCGTTGGCGCGAAAAGCAGGTCGGCCAGGGTGCCGTCTGTGGAATTCGGTCAGCTTATGGAAACGTACGGAATTCCCTATTATTTGAAGATTGATATCGAAGGTTTGGATCACCTGTGCATAAACGCACTCCATGGCTTTTCCAATAGGCCAAAGTACGTCTCCGTAGAGACCTCCGGCATAAACGATCTTTCCGACACGTGCGACCTGATCGATAATCTATGCGTATTGGGATATAATAGATTCAAGCTGGTAAACCAATACATGCACCGGAGAATTCGCTTGCCCGATCCACCGCGAGAGGGCGTCTACGTCGATCACCGGTTCGACGGCTTCGCATCTTCCGGTCCGTTTGGGGAAGAGACTCCGGGCGACTGGGAATCGGAGGAACAGGTTATCGCGAAGTACGAGAAAGTGCTGCCGCTGCAAGCCAAACATACCATTCAGGGCGAGAATTTTCGGCCGGTTCTGTCGATGCTGTACTACAGGCTGCATGATTTGTTCCGCTTGGAACCGGTCGGCTGGTACGATATCCATGCAAAAATCGAGAGTGCTAATACCAACGAGCGGTGATTGTCGGTAACTTCTAGGATTTCCGTACGATCGAATTTGGATCAATACCTGTCCAACAAGAACCGTTTTAGATCGCTGGCACGGTGTTCCCACGTGTTGTCGACGGAAGCGGCGCGGGCGGCGTGTTGGATGGCCACAAGTTTGTCTTTGTGCCGGCTGTAGTAGTCGATTTTTTCGCGAAGATCGTCAACGGATTCGTAAACGATCATCGACTGGCCGACCCGATAGCCGAGCTCTTCCAGTTCATCCACCACTTCGTTGTCGCGGAATGGCGCCAGGCCGAGGGCGGCAGTCTCGAAGTGTTTTGCCATTGCTTCGTTCAGGCCTTTGTCGCAAATGACGACGCCGCTGTAGTGGCGCAAAACCGCCGCCATCTGCGAAAACCTGAAACGTAGCCGATGAACGCCGGGTTCGCGCCGCCCGGCCGATAAACTTTGCTGCAGCCTGGTCATGGTTTCCGGAAAGACGAGGCGCATTGGCTCAAAGCGGCTGCTCGGCGTTATCTGCTCAAAGAGCGCGGCTCTATCCGCATATATCGGATCCTTGAAGCTGCCGAAAAGACAGAAATATCCGCTATGTCGATTGGATTGACGGAGAAAGGCCGCCGGTGCGGCCTTGGGCAGATAAAAACATTGCTGTCCATCGGCCGTGAATCGGTCGAAAGACCACTTGCCGGTCGTAATCAGAATATCGACCGGACAAGTTGAAAGAAAATCGCTCAACCGGCCGAATTGATAATAGCCCGAAACATAGTTCATGAAGGCATCAGTCTCGTACAACACCAGCGGCAAGCCGATCGACGCCATGGCCGCCGCGTGGTGGCGCATCCGGCCGAAGTAACAGAGACTGATTACGCATTGAAAGTCGGCGCGCCGCTTGGCGATTCGCTCCGCCACGGCGGCGTAATTGTTGTGCACGGGAAACAGCTCGCCATCGGGAAATTCGCGGCTGATGGCTGCGTTAAAGGAATGAAACCGCCAACTTGGGTGGCGGAAGTCCTGCTCCAATAACACGGCGACACGCATCTGATTATCCACTTAGTTTCTCATGACCAGGGCCACGTGCTGCCTGTTCGGGTGTGTAGGGCCGTTGGCGCCATGGTCTTTCGGGATGCGTAAAGCAGTACCAAAGTGTCTGGATCCGCCTAATCAAAAGAAAGAACAGACGCGTCGGCAATGTAGCTTGGCTAAATTCCGCATGTACCTGCGTAACCCGGCGGCCGAACCAAGATCCCTGGGCAGTGATCATTTTCAGCCGCCGCCAGCCGCCGACATTGTGTTTATCGAGCACTTTGGCCAAATCGGTCAATTGATCGCGAACCGGCCGCGTCGATAATCTGGTGCCACTGTGATCGCGGTAGACGTACAGCGGCTCAGACACCAACGCGACATCGGCACCGCGTTCCAACAGCGTCCAAATCAAATCGAAATCGTCTGGGCCGACATCACCGACCATCTCATCGACACCGCCGGCGGCGCATAGCGCCTGTCGTTTGAACAGGAAAAAATGTTCCAAGAAGGCGGCTTTGTCGGCCAGGGTCGGGCGCCTATCGTAGTCGGCTTGGGTGATCACCGGCGGCTGCTCGGGCATCGTCTCTCCCGCCGCATTGACCAGCAGGGCATTGGTGCAAACGATGTCCGCATCCTTCCCAAGACATGCCGCCACCGCATTTGGCATGAGCCAATCGTCTGACAGCAGGAAACCGACGCGATCGGTTGTCGCGGCCGCAATGCCGCTATTCAGAGCTTTGGCGAAGCGATCGGCCGGTTGCGGCGTGACGGCGACATTGGTGTATCGGCGGCGTATAGCTTCAATAATTCGGTGATTGGAATCCGGCGTATCTGTCGCCGGTATTACGATCACCGCGCAGGGTACCGATTGCGTCGCCGCCGATGTCAGGCATTGGCGCAACCAGTGATCGTCTTGGTGTGCCACGGGCACCAAGATGGTGGCAGCGTAGGTCACGGTGACCGCCGGCCCAACCCGTGTCGAAACAGCCGGTCGTAGCGTTCGCACATGGTTTGCACGGAGAACCTATTGGCGGCAACGTTTGCGCCATGGTCGGCCAAGTCTTGCATCTTTGCCGGCGCGTCAAGTGCGTCCAGTAATGCCGCCGCAAAGGCGTTCGCGTCCCCTGCCGGTACCAGCAAAGCCGTTTTCCCATGTTCAAGGATGCCGGTCACGCCGTCGAAGGCACTGCAGATGATGGGAACGCGCATTGCCAGTGCTTCCATGAGCACGAGCGGGCCGCCGTCGCGGATAGATGGATGGGCGAATAGGTCGGCTGCCGCCAGCAGTCGATCGACGTCCAATCGAGTGCCCAGCAGGCGCACATGGTCGGTCAACTGCAGTCCGTCAACGCGCCTCTGAAGGCTGTCGCGAAGCGGGCCGTCTCCGGCGATCGCGACCTGTGTGTCGGGAAAGTGTTGCAAAACGACAGGCATCGCTTCGATGAGATGGATATGGCCTTTTTCCGGCGACAAGCGGCCGACGGAGAGTACCAGCCGTCCCAGTTTGGGCAAGCCGAGCGCGGCACGGATCTGATCCGGCGACAGATCGCCGTACCCGCTGCTGTCGGGGTGTGATATCCCGTTGGCGATTACGCTCACTTTGGCCGGGTTGATGCCTTCCGCCGCCGTTGCCATTTCGCGAAAATGTTCGGCGACGGCGACGAAATGCGTCATTACGCCGGCGTTGGCCAGCCAGCTGTGTACCTTGCGTAGAGCCGGCCGCATTGTTGGCGGGCAATGATGCGTGCCAACGCGAACCGGCACTCGGGCGATCCAGGCGATCGGCAAGCCAAGCAGGTTGGATTCATGCGTAAACGCTTCGGCGACGGTGATGCGCTCTCGAACAATAAGGCGAAACAGCCGCCACAAGCCGCCCACAAGTCGCACGATGTTACCGGCCGCCGGCGCGCCGGTTCGCCAAGCCTTTAAATCGATGATGTCGATGGCATGTCGATCTTGCCACTCAGTACGAATGCCTTCCCTATCGTGAAAAAACGCCACGACGACATGGTATCCGTTGTTCCGGAACCAGTCCGCTTGGGCCAGCAGAACGTGCTGGGCGCCGGCCCGTGCCATCTGCGAGCCAAGCAGGAGCAGCCGCGGCCTCCGGTTGGCGTGCTGTGGGAATTTATGCTGACGCCACCGGGCGACGATACGGCCCCTGAGCCCAGCCCCAAGGAAAGATCCGACGATCCCGAGAAATGCCTGTCCCTGAAACGGCCAGGCCATAAGCGAACGCCAACAACACTGCCTGACCAGTGACATGTGATGGCGTTCGCCGCCCCCGACCATCGACATGCCGACACTTGCGTACATGGCGGCCAGGGCTTTGTGGCGGCATGCGACACCCAAACTCGGGTCGTCTTGGAAAGCCTTTTGTAAATAGATTTCGAAGCCTGCCGTCGCACGCGTCTTATCGCGGGATTTATTTCCGTCATGGGTTCGGATCTTCGCGAGCGTCTCCGGCAGGGCTCGGAAGGCGGTGCGCCTGGCGATCCGGCGCCACATATCCAGGTCGGGCGCGATCTCCATGGTTTCATCGAAACCGCCGACCGTATCGAGCATCGACTTCCGCACCATCACGGTCGGTACGGCCATCATGACCGACCATTGCAGAAGTATTTCTGGATACGTTGGTCCCGTCAGGTTGGACGTGTCCCGATAGCCCAGGTCGCGGCCACAAGCGTCGACCTTGTTGTAACTGCCGTGCACCAGCCCGACTTCCGGATGTTCGTCAAGGCAGGCGGCGAGCTTCTCCAATGTCTGTGGCATGAGCAGGTCATCGGAATCCAAAAACAGGATGTAGGTGCCATGCGACACGCCGATGCCGGTATTGCGCGCTGCCGATTCGCCGCCATTTTTTCGGAATACGTAACGTATTCTATTGGTCCGGACAAGCGGTTCCAGAACGTTGCGCGTTTGGTCTGTTGATCCGTCGTCGATGACAACGATTTCAAAGTTTGTGAAGGACTGCGCGAACACGCTTTCGATTGATTCCAAAACGAGACCGGCCCGATTGTAAGTCGGAATGATCACACTGACCTTATGCGTTTGTTCTATTGGCATTGCTCAAGGAAAACATCGTTTGCGACGGCGTCGAACGTCATCAGTTTCCCCATCGTCGTGACGCGCTCCAGAAACGACCGGTAATGTGGCAGCCAATGGGCGGCGTAACAATCGTGCAGACCGAACGCCGTGAAATCGTTGCGTTCAATGGTGGACAAGGCCCGAGCTTCCCAGTCAGCATACGAACAGTCGCCCCGGTACAGCGGGAAATCGTCGAAATGAATGGGAATGAGGGCTACTCCATCACGAAATCGCGGCGCCGTGATGCCAAGCGACTCCACTGAGCTGGCGAGCCAGTCAAAGTTAAAGAAGCGCAAATTTTCATTAGATAGTTCCGGTGTGATCATGGAATTTGGCGGTCGATAGCCGCGCAGGAAGTAGTCGACCTTGCGGCACAGCTTCAACTGTACGGCTGTCGGATAGTTGCCGATGCGGCTGAGGATTCGATTGCGCAAATAGGGCAAATGAAGTTTGTGCCATAGCCGTTTCGGATGGGGCTTGTGGTCAAAGGAATGGAAAGCGAGGCAGTGGCCCAGTCGCTCTATATCGCCTCTGATCTCCGGCAGAATTGAGCCGACCGCACAATATGTCGCTTGACAGCCGAGCTCGCGCTCAACCGCCAGCATGTCGTTCAGATACCCGGGTGCGTGCCGATCCGCTTCAGTTGCGAATGTTGGGTCGGCTTGCCGATGGCCGATCCCACGTTCTATGTCATGTGATATGCAAATAATCTTCGGCCTGATGCGCGCTTCTCGTTTGGTTTCGAGCCGAACCACGCGTTCTCGGTTCGCTCGCATATCCAACAGCCACCAGTCCGGCTCACTGACCACGTCGAAGTGCTCGGTGACAGTGTCGTCATAGACGCGCTTGAATAATTCCTTCGACACCGTTCTTTTGGGATCGGTGAACTGCATCACAAATTCGGCCTTGGGTAAGCGAAGCCGATCGATGCCGCGCGCCAGAGCCAGGTCGATCATGCTGTTGACGATCATCTGCCGCCAACCGCGAAAACCGCGCCTCAAACGTTCGCTATAGGTCTTCGCCCGGGTCCGCCGCTGAATAGGGTCGCCGACGATTTGCAGCGCATAAAGGTCTTTTCCGCTGGACGTCAGATTTGCGTACGCAACATGGCCGGGGACGCCGAAATGTTGCTGATGGATGACAAGACTCTTGTCGAATAACAGATCGTCGGGGAACCCTGACAGGGTCTCGCCCGTTGCGTGCAAGGTCAGGGTCAGATGCTTCATAGTGCGTTGATTGCCGAGCATCCGGCGCTCAAGCGAAACTGCGTCGGGCCCTGGCTTCGGAATGCAGTAAGATTTATGTGCGAATACGTACTTTTTCGCATACCCCCGGTCGACAAACGCGGCTTCCCGCTCAGGTGCCAATTCTCGGTAAATAATTTTGGATTTCACCTTCGGATGCTCCAACCGGTGGAAATCATGATCTAACCGAGTAACGACGGCCTTAACTATTCAAAAAATTGAGCGGCAAACCCGGTCTCGGCCATTCCGTGGCGACCAGTTTCCCGGTCGACGACAGGGTGACGTAGGCGGTCTTTAGATCCGGGCCGCCGAAACAGATGTTGGTGGCCAGGTCGTCGGGCATGGGCACGTGGTCGATAATACCGCCGGTTGGCGCGACGACGGTGATGCCGCCCTTGACGATGGTGCCGATGCAAATGTTGCCGGCGCTGTCCAAGGCCAAGGAATCGAACAGGTAATAGTCGTCGGCCGCCGCCAGCATACGGCCGGACAGCCAGGGCGCCGAGCCCCGGCGGCGCCGGACCTGTCCGGGCGCCTCCAGTTCGTATTCCCAGACCCGGCCGGTCCGGGTTTCGGCAAAATATAGATGCTTCTCGTCGGCCGACAGGCCAATGCCATTGGGTTGATCGACCGGATAGATGACCTCGCGAATGGCGCTGCCGTCGGCGGCGGCGTAGTAGATGCCGGTGACGTCCTCGTCCCGGCGGCGGTGCTTGCCGTGGTCGGTGAACCAAAATCCGCCTTGGGCATCGAACACCAGATCGTTGGGTCCTTTCAGGGCCACGCCGTCGCATTCGGTGTACAAGGTTTCGACCGCGCCGGTTTCAAGATCGACCCGTTCGATGCGGCCGCCGGCATAGTCGTCCGCCTGCCAACCCGGGACCAACCGCCCCGGCTTCTCGTGCCAACGGAACCCGCCATTGTTACAGATGTAACATTTGCCGTCGGGGCCAATGGCGGCGCCGTTCGGGCCGCCGCCGATCTCGGCGACCACCTGCGTCGCGCCTTTGGCGGTTACCCGGGTCAACGTGCCGCGGGCGATTTCGACGACCAAAACATCGCCGTCAGGCAACGCGATCGGCCCCTCGGGAAACCGAAGGCCGGCGGCAATTTCCCGAATTTCGGCCATCACGCGTAGCTCAAGCCGATGGTCTCGGCGATCAGCGCTGGGCGCTCGGCGCCTTCGATCTCGATGGTGCTTTCGGTAATGATCTGGACGCCGTTGCCTTTGACGTCTTCGACGGATTTCAGTTTCTGCCGCAAACGGACGCGAGAGCCGGCGGGCACCATGCCGGTGAAACGGACTTTGTTGGAGCCGTAATTAATGCCGCGGCTTTTGTTTTTCACCTGCGAGACTTGTTGCGCCAAACGCGGCAACAGCGACAGGGTCAGATAGCCATGGGCGATCGTCGTGCCGATCGGCAACTCCCGCTTGGCCCGTTCCACATCCACATGAATCCATTGGTGGTCGCCGGTAGCGTCGGCAAATTTGTCGATCATTTCCTGGTCGACGGTAATCCATTCGCTGGTGCCGAGGTCTTCACCGACGTGGGCTTTCAGATCCTGAGGGGTGTCGACAACGAGCATCGGTGATGTCCTCCTGTTGGCGCGGTCGATTTCCGTGCGATCGAAATTTGCTCTAAGCGTATGCTATGATAATCGTCCCGTGCGCAATCACCAAACCAAGCGAGACATGGTCGTGACGGCATCCGAGCCCGGGCGGCAACCGCCCGAGGGTGTGGCGCGCCGCTATGCTCCCCATGGCGCCGCGCTTTTATCCAGCGTGTTGCTCGGCCTCTCTTTCGTCACCTCCCGCTACGCAGTGGCCGAGGTCGGACCAGCGTCTTTGGGATTCCTACGTTATCTGGTCGGCGGCTTGGTGTTGCTGGTCCTGGCGCTGGTCTGGCAGCGCGCGCGCTTTCGGCGTCGTGACCTCGTTCCCATTGTGTTGCTTGGGATCGTACAATTCGGCCTGTTTCACCTCTGCTTCAACAAAGGGCTGCAAACCGTGCCTGCTTCACGGGCGACGGTGCTGTTTTCCTTGGTCACCGTCTTCACCTTGCTGGGTTCGATCCTGGTGGGTTTCGAGCGCGCCCGGGCCTTGAAGGTCTTAGGTGTCATCGCGACTTTCGGCGGCGCGGTCCTGGCATTCGGCGACAAGGCTGGCGCCACCGTCGCCGGATGGCACGGTGAAGGTTTCATCTTGATCGCGGTGCTTTGCGGTTCCGGCTACAACGTCTTCTCTCGCCGCTATGTCGCGCGCTACCCGGCGTTGGCGTTGACCACCTTGGCGATTTTTGCGGGCGTTGCCTTTATGGGTCCGTTCGCCAGCGCCGAAGACGTGTGGCACCGCATGCCGGGTTTCAGTGGTTCGGCGTGGGCGGCGATCCTGTTTCTCGCGGTACCTGCGGGGGCCGTAAGTTTCCTGCTTTGGAACTGGTCGTTAGCGCGCATGACCCCAGGGCGCGTCGCCGTGTTCCTGCCGCTCGCGCCGATTACGGCGACGTTCGCCGGTGCTTATCTTTTGGGCGAAGACATCACCACGAGTTTCCTGTTCGGTCTGGTCTTCGTGGTGGTTGGTATCTGGCTCGCCAACTACCGCCAAGCGGCCTAACGTTCCCGAAGCGCGTTGTCGCGAGCCTTGAAGAACGGCTTCAGCAGGTAATCGAGCACTGTTTTTTGTCCGGTCAGCACGTCGACGATGGCGGTCATGCCGGGGATGATCGGCAGTTTCTGGCCAGACTTCTCGACATAGTTCTTGTTGGTTGACAGACGCACCCGGTAGAAGCTTTCGCCGTCGTCGTCGGTGATGGTATCGGCGGAGATATCCATGAGCCTTGCCTCCAGGCCGCCATAAATCGAATAGTCGTAGGCCGTGATTTTCACGGTGGCTTTCTGGCCCGGATGGAGGAAGGCGATATCGGAGGGTCGGATCTGTGCTTCGATCAACAGTTGGTCGTCCAACGGCACGATTTCGATCAAATCCTGACCGGCGCCAACCACGCCGCCGATGGTATTTACTTTTACTTCCTTGACCGTGCCGCGAACCGGTGATCGCGCCTCGGTCAGGCGGACGCGGTCGGATTGCGCGGTAATCGATTCCGAGATGGCGGACAAGTCGACCTTCAACGTCGTCATTTCCTTCAGCGCCTCGGCACGGAAGGTATTGTTGTGTTCCTGGATGCGGCGCTGGGCCTCGGCGACCGACGCCAGCTTGCGTGGCAAAGACAGGCGCTGGGCTTCCAGCTCCGATTCCTGCTCGGTCGCGGCGCGCTCCAACCGCAGCAATTCGAGCCTGGCGGCGCTGCCGCGTTTGACCAATGGCGCCATGATCGCCAGTTCTTCACGCGTCAGCTTTAGGGATTTCTTGAGATTGACGATCCTGGATTTCAGTTCGACGACTTCCTGACGCCGCTGCGAGGTTTGTTCCTTGAGTATGGCTGACTGGCTCTTGTACTGTTTCCGTCGTGCGTCATAGGCGGCCCGTTCACCGGCGGCGGCCTCGGGCGCTTCGGCCATGATCTCTTTGCCGAAGCGGGGTTCGTGGCCGTTGATTTCCGCGGTCAGGCGGGCGATCGCGGCTTTGTAGCCGAAGTAACGGGCGCGGTTTGATTTAAAATCCGCCGCAGCGAAGGTATCGCGCAGACGGATCAGCACTTGGCCCGGCTCGACGATGTCGCCGGCCTTGACGAAGATGTCTTCGACCACACCGCCTTCCAGGGTTTGCATGACTTTGATGTCGCTGGACGGAATGGCGCGGCCCATACCGCGGGTGACTTCATCGAGTGGCGCGAAATAGGCCCACACGATAAACGCGGCGACGATAATGGCGATGGTTGCCAGCAACAAATGATGGGATGCGGGAATGACCATGCCTTGGTGCGCGGCCGACGTCCGCGCCAAGGCGCGCAGGTCACCGTTGGTTCGTGCCATGCTCATTGTCCGGCTCCCGTCGGGCGCGCCGATCGCACTTGGCGGTTGCGGAGCGAATCGATGACCGCTTGGCGCGGGCCGTCGGCGACGATGCGGCCGCCGTCGATGACGATCAGGCGGTCGACCAGCGACAGCATCGACCCGCGATGGGTAATCAGGATCATCGTCTTGTCCATCATCAGGTCGCGCAACCGGTCCTTGAAGCGGCCTTCGGTCGCCGGATCCATGCTGCCGGTCGGCTCGTCCAGCACCAGCACCGGCGGGTCCAACAACATAGTGCGGGCCAAAGCCACGGCGTGGCGCTGTCCACCCGACAGGTTGGCGCCGCGCTCGGCGAGCGGCAAGTCCAAGCCGTTCTCCGTATGTTTTACGAAATCCAGAACGCCGGCGGCTTCGGCGGCGCGCAGCACGGCGCCGTCGTCAATGCCTTTATGCCCCAGGGCGATGTTGTCGCGAATAGAACCGTAGAAAAGATAGGGCTCCTGTTCGAACGTGCCGATGTTGGAGCGTAAGTCGGCCGGGTCAAGCTGGCGCACGTCGAGGCCGTCGACCAGCACCGATCCGTGGTCCGGTTGATAGAGGTTAAGCAGCAAACGCTGTATGGTGCTCTTACCGGTGCCGATACCGCCGATAATGCCGACTTTTTCGCCGGCCTGAATACGGATGTTGAGCCGTTCGACCGCGTTCGCCGTTTGCCCCGGATAGCGAAAATCGACGTTGCGAAACTCGATATCGCCTTTAAGCACCGGCCGGGAAACGAAAGACTTATCCGTCGGCCGCTCGACCGGTGTCTGCATCATGTCGTTGAGGCTATACAGGGCGGCCCGCGATTGTTGCAGCCGCGTCAGTACGCCGGCCATCTGCGTCAATGGCGCCATGGCGCGGTTGGACAGGATGACACAGGCGATCAAGGCGCCGACGGTGATCATGCCTTCGGCGGCCAAATGCGCGCCGAAAATGACGATCGCGATGGTCGTCAAATTGTGTATCAACATCGAAAAGTTGAGGCCGAAAGAGGCAATCGTACGGGCGCGGACCCAGGTTGCCGCCGAGCCGTCGACGATTTCTTCCCAGCGGCGTTGGACTTCGCCTTCGGCGCCTTGGATCTTGATGGTATTGAGGCCGCCGATGGCTTCGACCAAGGTGCTGTTTTTCTGAGCGCTTTGGCGCAGCGACTCGCTCATCACTTTGGCCAGCGGAACCTGCAAGACACGGCCGACGATAAGGACAATCGGCACCGCGACGGCAGGCACGATCGCCAGCGGCCCACCGATCAGCCAGACCAGTAAGACGAAAAGAATCGTGAACGGAAAGTCGATCAGTGCGATCAGGGAGGCGGAGGTGAAGAATTCACGAAGTGTGTCGAACTCCCGCACATGGCCGGCCAAAGCGCCGGCGGAGGCCGGTCGTGATGCCATTTGCATGTCCATGACGTGGCTGAACAAGCGTGCTGCCATGACCCGGTCCGCGTGGCGACCGGCGACGTCGACGAAATAACTGCGTAGAGTCCGCAACAGGAAGTCGAAGCCGAAAGCCACCGCGGCGCCGAGCGCCAGTACCCAAAGCGTGTCGAAGGCGTTGTTGGGAATGACCCGATCGTAAACGTTCATGATAAACAGCGGGCTTGCCAACGCGAACAGATTGACCACGATCGCCGCCACCGCGACTTCGGCGTATATGCCTTTGAACCGGGAAATCGTGCCCCAGAACCAGTCGGTTTGGGTGTCCGTGGCGCCCCGGGTGGTGCGTGAATCGTAGCGAACCTTCGGCTGCAGGAAAAAGCAGTAGCCGGCGTAATCGTCGCTGATTTGCCCGAGTTCGAGCTGTTGTGGCGTGCCGGTCTCCGGGAACACGACGACGAATCGGCCGTTTGTCAAACGACTGGTGACAACGCAGGCACGACCATCGTTAAGCAGTGCGACGCAAGGGGTGGTGAGTGCAGAAATGCGTTTGAGCGGTTGTCGAACCAGGCGCGCGCTGAGATCGATGCGATCGGCAGCGCGAATAAACAGTTCCGGCGTGATACCGGAAATTGGGATTGGCAGTCCCGCCTTCAGTGCGGCTGCGGTCGTTGGCCGGTCCAACTCCGCCGCGGCGATGACCAGGGAATCAAGCAGGGCATCGCCGCCGGCCAACCGTGCCGCCTGCAAGCGCCAGTCGGCGGCGAGGGTCAGGTTTTGCTGACCGGGATCGTCGACGGTGTCGCTATGGGTATCGTCGGTCGTCGCCTCCAATTCCGAATGTTGCGGCTCGCGCCCGGGCACTGCGTTCATATATCAATCCGATTCCAACGGCGCCGCTTCGGTCCTGTTATCGACGCCAAGCGACGACAAGAGCCGGCCTTCGGTCGCCAAAATGCGATAGGCGCCGAACATAGCGACAAAATTCGAGGTATTCGTGTTGGTGCGTGAATTGAACAATTCGTTCTGGGCATCCAACACGTCGAGAAGCGTACGCTGTCCGAGATCGAACTGGTCCCTATAGGCGACGACTACGGCAGCATTGGCCTTGGCTTGGGCGGCAAACTGCTCGGTCCGTTCCTGGGCCGCCAACATGGCGCTCCAGGAAATCCGGATGTCGCGTTCGACGTCCCGGCGGGTATCCGTTGTCCGTTCCTGGGCTTCCGAATAGCGCCACGAGAATTCGCGCTTGCGGGCGCTATCGGCACCACCGCGATACAGATTCCAGCGCATGATCAAAAGCGCCGACAGACTGCGGTCGTTACCCTCCGCGCCATCGATGTTGCGGCCCTCTTGGGCGCCCAACTGCAAGTCGACGCGCGGATAGAAGCTCGATTGCGTGCCTTCCAGTTCGGCCCGGGCGGTTTCCACGTCGGCGTTGGCAACAGCAATGCTCGGGCTCGAATCGGCGGCGGATTGCACAGATTCGTCGACCTTGGTCGCCAGCAGACTTGTCGGGTTCGGTGCTGCGTCCAATTCGCCCGGCGGGTCGCCGACGGCGTTGCGATAGTTGGCGTCAGCGTCACGCAAATCACCCCGAATGGTTGCTTCCGCAGCCCGGGCAGCGGCCAGTCTGGCAACTGCCTGCTCGGCGTCACCACGGGTGCCTGCACCGGCCCTGGAGCGGTCTTTGATATCTTTCAACAGGTTTTCGTGCGCCCGGACGTTTTCACCGGCAATTTGCAGGTTGGCGCGGTTGCGCTGCACGTCCAGGAAAGCTTCGGTGACCTCCAGGCCGATGACTTCGGAGGTTTCACGAACCCGAAGTGCAGCGGATTGCACGCGCCAGGTCTGTCGGTCGACTTCGCTTTGCGCGCCGAACCCGTCAAACAACAACTGCGTTAAGGTCAGCGCGGCTTGTCTGCGAAAAAGGTCTTCGTCGCCATCCCTGGTGCCGTCATGGTTGCGGGCCCGGGTTGCGACGTTATCGGTATGTTCCGGTCCGGCTTCGCCTCGGAAGTCAATCGACGGCAGAAACAAGGAGTGAGCCTGGGAGAGTTCTTCGTCGATCGCTTTGCGGTCGCTGGCGACGATGCCAATCTGCGGATTGGTGGAAATCGCCAGGCCTACGGCTTCTTGCAAAGATGTGGCGGACCCGGATGCCGCCGATCCGCCTAGGATGCTGCCGGCTAACAAGATCCGAATGAACAGGGGCCGCATTCGGCGGTGCATGTTCGATGTCTTGGATTCGCATTCTGCGAACAAATGTGTTTTCACGGGGACCCTCTTTCGCTCACGTATCAGTAGACCCAATAGAGTGCTATGTTCTTGGAATCACGGACGAAGCCGCTGCAGCTCGACATTGCGTCGAACTTACACCGGCACCGATTCTGGTGTCCACCGTCCGTGATGTGAGCCACGTTATCCCTTAAGCAACGTTTGATCGAACCTGGCTCGTTTTACTCCATCGGGTATTAACGCCTCCTAAAAATCACCTGCCTATCTCCGCAGGTTGGTATTACAGGTCGACATTGTTGTTGGCGACCAAGTCGTTGATGTCCACGCCGGTGACGCCTTCCAGCACGGCGAACTCGGTGAGATTGCCGTTGCCTGACGGGTCGATCGACAGATGGGTGTTGCCGCCGGATTCGGTGGCCGCTAAGAAATCGCCGATTTCGGAATTCGCGTCGAAGCCGGTCAGCACCATGGAGATGTCGATGACATCGCCCTCGGCGGCATCGAAATCGTGGATGGTGTCGACGGAGCCGTCGATGCTTGCCGCATCCCAGATGAAACGATCAGCACCATCGCCGCCGTAGAGATCGTCGGCATCGGCGCCGCCGATCAGGATGTCGTTGCCGTCTCCGCCATGCAGCATGTCCATACCGGTTCCGCCGTCAAGCAAGTCGTTAGCGCCAAGGCCGACGATGTTGTCGTCGCCGCCGCGACCATAAATCTCGTCAGCGCCGGCCGTACCGTTCAACAGATCGTCGTCATTGCTGCCGGCCAGCACATTGGCATAGACATTGACGGCGAGTTCGACCGGGGTGCTTTGGTTGCCGTCGGAGTCTTCGACTTGGACTTCGACGGTGCGCTCGCCAGCGTCGCCGGTGCCACCGAGGCGGACGCCGTTGAGGACCGACTCATAGGTGTCGAGAGCAGCGGTGCCAGAGAAGATCAAGTTGCCGTCGGTGTCTTGGGCAAGGTCGATACCGGTGTCGACGGCGCCGTCTATGACGTTGCCGTCGACGACGGTGAAGCCGTCGAGTTCCAGAGTGTCGCCAGCTTGCTTGCCGCCGGTGAACGCTACCGTCGCACCGGCCAATTCGGCATTGTCTGGATCGGTGATGGTGAACTCAAAGCTCTGATCGGCTTGACCGATGATCTTTGCCGGCACTGTTTCGACGGTGACGCGCATCACCACGTCGTTGAAATCAAAGTCGATGTCCGAAGTGGAGGGCTTGTCCTCAAACGACAGGATCAACGTATTCGAATCATTGCCGTCGATGCCGCTGATGACATGCTGCTGGTCGCCTTCATTGAGCCCGATCAGGCCGGGCGAAGAATGGGCGCTGTGGAATATTTCGGCGCCGTCGATGACGATGGGATTTTGCGGATCGGCATCCGGCGTAAACGTCAGGATTATGTCGGTGGCGTTGTCGTTGATGGTCGCCGGGCGCAAGGTGCCGTTGTCGTCGACCTGGAATTCGATGGTGCCGGCGCTCAGGTCGCCGTAGACGGTGAAGCCGTCGGAGACCAGGAAGAAGCCGATCTGGGCATTGGTGCCAAGATTACTGAGTACGACGGTTTCGCTGGTTTCGGAAGAATCTCGAGCATCTTTCGAGATCAGCTCGACCCCGGTGATCTCACCGTTCGGACCGATCTTGTAATACCCAACCGAGTTGCGGAAGAAAGCAGTCGAGGGGTCGAACGTGACGGTCACCTGATGAACATCCTCCAGCGTTAGGTCGCTGAGGTTGGTCATGTAGGCTTCCGGATTCGAGAATTCTTGGGATTCGACGATTTCGTTGGCCGGATATTCGGTATCGGTGTCGAAGTCATGCTCGACTGGGCTATTCGGGTCTTCAGAGACCGTGCCCCGCGCAACCACCAACTGGGCGTCGACCGTTGGGCCGCCGGCCATGTCGGAAATGGTGGCGAGGCCTTGGCCGTCGCCAATGGTGACGTCGTCGGCGGAGATCGATGTCAGATTGACGACAAAAGTCTCGTCGCCTTCGGCGGTGTTGTCTTCGTGGGCTTGGTAGACGCCAGGAACCTCAACCGTGGCCTCGGTGTCGCCGGCGCGAATGATGGCGGTGCCGGAAATTGGGCCGGAAAAATCGGTGCCTGGTGCCGCAGTGACACTTTGCAGGACCCAGTCGACGCTAACGTCTTGATCCTGCGCCTCGGACACAGACAGGACGAAGGAGGCGCCCGCGCCACCCTCGATCAGCGAAATGTCGTTGATCGAAACAAAGGCTGCTTGGGTTATACCAGCGATCGGACCGTCGTCATCGCCGGCGCCGTCGCCAGTATCGGCAACTTCAGTGTCGAACACCGGCGCTTCGTAGGCTAAGGCGGTCGGGTCCAACGGACCGAGATCGGACAATCCGCCGGGTCCGCCGGCGTCGGAGGACGGGGAGAAGCCCGCGCCTGAATTCTGTACGGCATTTGCCGGCGCCGCGGCGGTGGCGATGGCGGCGCCAAGGAAGCTCGGCAGCGCGACCGAAGAGCCGTCGACCAAAACGAACTGGGGCAGCGCCGAAGCCAGGGCGGCCTGCGCAAATCCCTCCAGCCGGATGGACGCGCCGTCGGCGAAACGCATGATGATGTTGTTTTCATCAACGACCGTTTCAACGGCATCGAGATCGAACGTCAACGTGATATGTTGACCCGGCTGCAGATTGACATGCGCGACGTCGCCCGCGACGGGCTTGTCGAGAATAACGGAATCGCCGGTCGAGTTGGCGGCCTGTGCGATCTTCAGCTCTTCAGAGGCATGCTGATCGCTGCTGCTGGTCACGGTGCGGTCGCTCATTGAATTTATCCTTTGTCTGTCGGTCATCGAACCGGGTCGATGCGACAGCGCGGGCGAATTCTAACAAAAGCTCTTTCAAAGCCCAGGCAAATTTGCCTAAATCTTTAGATATCTGGCGTTAGAGGTTCGCCCGTTCTGTCTTGACCGTGTTGTCGCGCTGTTTCTTGTTAGTTTGGGGTAAGTAAAGCAAGAGCCGGGCCAGGGCTGATTTTCGTCATGTATTCCAGCGTGTTAGCTCAAGATTCTACGGTCCGAGAGCCGGAAATCCGGCACCGAATGTCAAGAAATCCGACAAAATTCATGAAAATTGCGGGCGGTGATCGATTTAGCCGCTCGAACGGCAATTGTGGCGAAGTTCTGCCGCCCGCAGCACAGGAATTGGCGACCGATTCGGTTGAACGGCTCTAGGACGGCGGCGACAGAAGATCGATCAGTTCAGACAGGTCACTGACCCGAACCGATGGTTCGGCCGTGCTGTCGTTCTCCGGCGGGTTGCCGGTCGCTACTAAAGCGGTACGAACGCCCGCCGCGTTGCCGCCGGCGATGTCGGTGGCGGCGGTATCGCCGATCATCAAAACGTCGTCGCCGGCCAGGCCAAGGCGCTGTTGGGCTTGTTGGAATATGATCGAACTGGGTTTGCCGACGATTGTCGCCTTGGCGGCGCCGGCAGTTTCGAGAAACGCCACCAATGCGCCGCATTCGGCCGTGAGACCGGTGCCGACCGGCAAGGTCGCGTCCGGATTGGTGGCGATCAATTTTGCGCCGCGACGGAGGTCGTCGACGACGGATGATAAGTCGGCGATGGTCAGCGACGGGTCGTAGCCGACGACGACATAGTCCGGCGCGGATGCCTCGACGGCGCCGGCCGCCAGGATTTCACGCCGAAGGATTGCGCTGCCCAAGACCCGAACCCGCGGTTTGGACGCCAACGACGAAAGGTAGGCGGCGGTGGCGCTGCCGGCGGTAAGAATTCGTTCCGCCGCGAACGGAATGCCCATGGCGTTAAGCTTGTCGGCATAGGCCGCGGCGTCGGCCCGGGCGTTGTTGGTCAGTGCCAAGACTTCGATGCCGGCGGCGCGGATGGCTTCGAGAAAGTCGGCGGCGCCGGCGACGGGTGCATCGCCCCGATAAATAACGCCGTCCAGATCCAGCAAAATGCCCTTGATGCCGGCCAGGTCACCGCGGTCGGGTTTGGGGCGGTATAGGTCTTCGAAACGCGGCAGTGGCTCGACCCATCGGGCATTCCGCGACGCCAAGGGCAGCGACACCTCGATCGCGTCCTCGCCATGGGTGCGCCAGCATATGGTCTCGCCAATCTCAATGCTTGCCCACGCGCCGGCGGGTCGCGACGGCGTCGTGAAGCTTTCCGTCAAGGACTGCACCGTGACATAGGGGATGCCGTCGATGCGGTTCAGGTTGTTCCAGTGCAGATGGCCGGCGACGCACAGGACGACATTGCCGCTATTTTCGATGACCGCACGAATGGCGGCACAATCGCTATAGGTGGCGAAGCGTTCGTTGCGTTGGAAGTAATAGTTTCCGTGCATGGCGGCATCATCCAGCGGCAAATGGCTGAACAAAATTGTCGGATTGGCTGCGGTCTCGAGATCCTGGCGCAGCCAGTCCAGGTCCGATGGTCGGGGTTGAAACCCGCTATCGCGCGATAGACGGGTGTCGGCCTGCCAAAACACCAAGTGCCAGCCATTGATGTCGACGCTGTGATGATCGAGGGACTGGCCAAGGATCGCCGCGTTGTCGGCGGGACTCAGATGATTGACGTCATGATTGCCGAGAATATGGAAGAGCGGCGCATCAAGCGGCTGCAACGCCTCGGCAATCTCGGCCAGCAAATCGCGGTCGGCGGTCGGGCTGATGTCCGAAATGCGATCGCCGAGTTCGATCACCGCGTCCGGCTGATAGTCGTTGGCAAACGCAACGAACTGCTCGATCAGCGGCAAGGCCTGGCTGCCCAGCTTTGTCAGCTTGTCGGCGCCATGATGGATGTCGGTGACGAAGGCAAGCCGTAGCGAAGGCGCCATGCAGAGGCTCCGTGGTTGAATGCGTTGACCGACAGCCTAGAGGCAGATACGCGCTGGGAACAGATGTTTATATAACAGTATTATATTGTATTATTTATTAAATAACATTATTTATTGACATAAAATTCCTTTTTCCCATATCTTGATGTGAAGCGCCGATTTGAACCCCAGCTTGCGGGCGCACCAAAAATACAGCTAAAGCGGCGGAGGATGTCCTCCGCGGTTCATGAAGCGGTTACGGAGGATATCCAGGGATGCCATTCCTTGTTGTTTCGAGTCACCCAAATTACATTGGATTGATCCCGCCTGTTTCGCGACATGGGCGGCAATCGTGAACGGTTTGCCGCTGTTTTGGCCGCTGCGGGGTCGCTTAGTGGTCATTGTCGGCGACGGGCCCGCGGCCGCGGCCAAGGCGTCGCTTGTCGCCAAATCCGGGGCGCGGCTCCTGCTCATGGCCGCGGACCCGTCTGCCGAGTTGCGGGTTGTCGTTGGACAGACCGGGGCTCGACTTATCGAACGGCCTTGGCGATCAAGCGACATCCGGGATGCGGCGCTGGTTTTTGGCGGCGACCTCGACCCAACCGAAGCCGATCGTTTGTCGCATGTGGCGCGGCGCTTCGGCGTGCCGGTGAATATTGTCGACCAGCCGGCGCTGTCGGATTTCTACACACCGGCGATTGTCGATCGCGGCGATGTCGTTGTCGGCATTTCGACAAGCGGTAGCGCGCCGGTATTGGCGCAGCGCTTACGCCAACGCATCGAAGCATGCTTGCCGCATGGTATTGGCCGACTGGCGGCCTTCGCCGGCCGCTTCCGACAGGCCGTTCGGCATCGCTTTCCCGACGGCGCCGACCGGCGCCGGTTTTGGTCAGCGTTTTTCGATTCGGATTTGGCGGCCGACGTGATGGCCGGCGGCGGTGCTGCGTCCCGCCGTGCCATGATCCGCCGAATTCGCCGTTGGTCCGATGCCGGTACCTCTGCGCCTGCCGTCACCGAGCTCGTACTTCGAAGCAACGACCCCCAGGACATGACGCTCCGCGACCTTGCCCGTTTGAGCCGGGCCGACGTCATCTTGTACCCGGCCGCGGCGGCCGTCGTCGCCGGCTATGGCCGCCGCGACGCCGAGAAAATCGAATTCGACTGGCGCCAGCCAGTGCCTGTCGACCGCCTGCAGCGCCGCTTGGACGCCGGTGCCGACATTGTCAGCCTGATACCGGCTTCTAGCGACAGTATTTACCAAACACATCCGACATATCATGGAGAAGTACGATGACCTTGCATGTGGTAACGGCCAACCGTTTGCTTGATGGGCTGGTGGTTTATTGGGCCGGCGCCGGGTATTGGAGCGAGGACTTGCAGTCCGCCGAGCCGGTCAGCGACGGCGACGACCTGGTACGGGCCACGTTCCTTGCCGAAAGCGACGTCGCCGCCCAAGTGGTCGTCGGCGTCTATGATTTTCCGGTTGAGGCCGAGGCCGGCGGGTTGTCGGCCCGTTCCGTTCGTGAGCGCATCCGGGCGCGCCGAGGGCCGAGTGTATTGCCTTCGGTCGCTGACAATTTTCAGGCTGCCGTCAGCCAACGTGCAGTCGGCGGGGCGTGACCCATGTATCGCTATGACGAGTTCGACCGGCGCTTGGTGCTTCAGCGGGTGGAGCAGTTTCGCGGCCAAGTCGCCCGCCGCGTCGCCGGTGAGCTGACAGAGGATGAGTTCAAACCGCTGCGTTTGATGAACGGCCTGTATTTGCAATTGCATGCTTACATGCTACGGATCGCCATTCCTTACGGCGTGCTGTCTTCGCGGCAAATGCGGGGTCTGGCTGACGTCGCCCGACGCTATGACCGTGGTTATGGCCACTTTACGACGCGCCAGAACCTGCAGCTGAACTGGCCCAAGCTCGAAGACGTGCCGGACTTGCTGGCCGCGTTAGCCGAATTCGAGATGCATGCCATTCAAACCAGCGGCAACTGCATCCGTAACGTGACCGCGGATCCGTTTGCCGGTGTGGCCGCCGATGAAATAGAAGATCCGCGACCCTATTGCGAGATCATCCGGCAATGGTCGACCTTGCATCCGGAGTTCAGTTTTCTGCCGCGCAAGTTCAAGATCGCGGTTACCGGCGCCGATCCCGACCGGGCGGCGACCCGTTTGCATGACATCGGACTAATCATGGTGCGTGACGACACGGGCGCTGTCGGTTTCGAAGTGATCGTCGGCGGTGGCCAGGGGCGGACGCCGGTGATCGGCGAGGTCATTCGACAGTTTCTGCCGAAGCGGCACTTGTTGTCGTACCTGGAAGCGATCCTGCGCGTCTATAACCTGCTTGGCCGGCGCGATAACCTATACAAAGCGCGGATCAAAATTCTGGTCAAGCAAGAAGGCATCGATCGGTTTCGCGATCTCGTCGAACAAGAATGGCTTCGCATACGCGACGGTGCGCTGGCACTGCCGGCGGACGAAATCGACCGCATCAATCGCTACTTTGCGGCGCCGGACTATGCCGACTTGCCTCAACAGACGTCGACCTACGAGGCGCGATTGGCCAACGATACGGAGTTCGCGCGCTGGGCAGCGACAAACGTGTCGAAGCATACGAAAGACGGATATGGCATCGTTACCATCTCCTTGAAGCCGATCGGCGGCATTCCCGGCGATGCGACGTCGGAACAAATGGAGGCGGTTGCCGATTTTGCAGAGCGTTACGGCTTCGGTGAAATTCGGGTCACGCACCACCAAAACCTGGTGTTGCCGGACGTCCGGCTGATCGACCTGTACGCATTGTGGCAAGATCTGAAAGGCGACGGGCTGGCGACCTCCAATGTCGGCCTGATCTCAGACATCATAGCTTGCCCGGGCTTGGATTATTGCAATCTCGCCAACGCCCGCGCCATCCCGGTGGCGCAGGACATATCGAACCGGTTTGCCGACCTGAAGCGCCAGCACGACGTCGGCCCGCTCAGGCTCAACATCTCCGGCTGCATCAATGCCTGTGCCCATCATCATGTCGGCGAGATAGGCATCCTCGGCGTCGACAAGAAGGGCGTGGAATTCTACCAAGTTACATTGGGCGGGACGTCGGGCCACGACGCCGCGATCGGCAAAATCGTCGGTCCGGCTTTTTCAGGCGATCGAATCGGCGACGCAGTGGAAACCATTGTTGAAACCTATCTCGAACAGCGCGCCGAACCAGCCGAACGGTTTCTGCAGATGGTTGAACGGGTCGGCCTAGAGCCGTTCAAGGAGACGCTTTATGGCGGTCATTAATGTAGACGGGCCGGTTGAGAATGGCTGGCGCCGGATCGCCGATGACGACGCCCTTGCCGGTGACGATGCGGTCTTGGTGCCGCTCGATCTTTGGCAGGCAAACCGCACAACTTTGGCTGCCGGCAGCCGGCCGCTCGGCCTGTCTGTGCCGAACGACACCGCACCGACAGCACTTGCAGAGGCGCTCGACAGGGTCGAGCTAATCGAATTGACGTTTCCGAAGTTCAGCGACGGCCGGGCTTATTCGCAAGCCCGGACTTTGCGCGAAACCATGGGCTTCACCGGGGAGATCCGTGCCGCCGGCGATTTCGGGCGCGATCAGTTAGCCTTCCTGGTGCGCTGTGGTTTCGACAGCTTCGTGGTGCCGGACGGCGACGATTGGCGGCTTTGGCTGGAAGCGCTTGGCGAGGTCGACGTGCATCTGCAGCCGGCGGCCGATCGCCGGCCCTGGGCCCAGCGTTTGCGGGCCGCCGCCGGACAGCGCGGCTAGAACAAACTGCATAAAATTGGAATCATTTTGATGCAGATAATTTGATCTACCTCAAAGTGATAAAGCAACTTGCCTGCGTTCGAATGAACGCAGGTTGCTCTAGGGCTTGTTGGCGAGTTCCTCGCGCCGCAGTTCGAGTTCCAGCCAGCGTTCCTCTGCTGCCGCCAATGCCGCGCGCGCGGTTTCGAGACGGTCGGCGGCTGCCTTGAAGGCGGTTGGATCCCGTTCAAAGAAGCCGGTGTCCGATAACGTCTGCTCAAGACGCTCGATGTCGCCTTCCAGTTCAATCAGTTTCCCGGGCAGGATTTCAAGATCGCGTTGATCCCGGTAGCCCAGGCGTTTGGACGGCGACGAGCGCTTGGCAGCGGGCTTAGCGGGGCTTGCCGTGGGTCTGCCCGCCTTGGCCCCAGTCAATGCCGGCCGCCTTTGGCGCAAATAGTCGGAAAAGCCGCCGGCATACTCGATGGCCTGGCCATCGCCATCGAGCACGATGGTCGACGTCGCTAGGGCATCAAGGAAATCGCGGTCGTGGCTGACCAGTAACAGCGTCCCATCGTAATCCGACAACACCTCCTGGAGCAGTTCCAATGTCTCCATGTCGAGGTCGTTGGTCGGTTCGTCCATGATGAGAAAATTTGACGGCCGTGCCAGGGTTTTTGCCAACACCAAACGATTGCGTTCGCCGCCGGACAGGCTTTTCACCGGGCTGCGCGCCTGCGACTCCGCGAACAGGAACTGCCGCAGATAGGCAACCACATGGATCGGTCGTCCCCGGACCAGGATTTGGTCGCCGCCGCCCTCGCACAGCGTCTCCCACACGGACTTCTCAGGATCGAGCGATTCGCGGCGTTGATCCAGGTAGAGCGGCGTCAGGTTCGTCCCCAGCCTGACGTGTCCCTGGTCGGGCGCGAGCTGACCGGTCAACAGCTTCAGCAACGTGGTTTTGCCGGCGCCGTTTCGGCCGATGATGCCGATCCGGTCGCCGCGTTGGATGCGCGTTGAGAAGTCGTGCAAGATCTGGCGGTCGCCAAGCCGCTTGGCGATTGCATCCGCCTCGACGACCAGCCGTCCCGACAAACCGCCGCGTTCCAAGGCAAGGTCCGGTCGTCCAATTCGGGCGATTTGCTTAGCGCGGACCGCGCGGAGTTGTTGTAGACGCCTCATCCGGCCTTGGTTGCGTTTGCGCCGCGCCGTAATGCCTTCAACCGACCAGCGCGCTTCGGCGGCGATGCGCCGGTTCAGTTTATGGACGCTGTCGGCTTCTTGGCGCAGCAGCGTTTCCGACCAGTCGGCAAACGCCGCGAAGCCGTCGTCGAGGGTTTGCAGCCGGCCGCCATGCAGCCACAGGGTTTTTCGCGTAAGTCGGCGCAGAAAGGCGCGGTCGTGACTGATGATGACGCAAGCGGTTTGGCTGGCCGATAGCCGCTCTTCCAGCCACTCGATCGTCGCCAAATCCAGATGGTTGGTCGGCTCGTCCAGCAACAGCACGTCCGGCGACGAAACCAGCGCCCGGGCCAACGCCGCCCGCCTTGCCTCGCCGCCCGACAGTCGATCGGGCTTTGCCGCACCGTCGACACCGATGTCGGCGAGAATCCGCTGCACAAGATGGCGATTGCCTGTTTCGACCGCCGACAAGCCGCTTTCGACATAGTCGGCCACGCTCGGATAGTCGGAAAATTCTGCTTCTTGCTCTAGGTAGACGACGCGGACGCCGACCTCGACATGCACTTCGCCCATATCAGGCGTCATTAGCCCGGCCGCAATACGCAATATCGTCGACTTTCCCGACCCATTACGCCCGACAAGACACAATCGGTCGTTTCTGTTGACGGTAAATTCTAGGCCTTCGAACAGCGGCTGCTGATCGAATCGAATGCCGATATTTCGCAATGCCAACAACAAATACCCATATCCTTCGGCCGCCTGGCAACCATCTCTTTTGGATTGGGCGGAAGCCTTTCCAAATTCATGGCTGCCACGCTCATAGCTAAGATAGGCTTAGGATGCAAGAGCCCCTGGGTGTGATGTATTAGCCGTTTGCTGGAGTCCGGACTCCGTTTTGCGCATGATTTACGTAGTGCCGTGTTGCGGTCATTTGAGAGGTTTCGAAGCTGGCTTGATTCGTCAGATCGCCAGGCATAATTCGTATCATGTCTCTCAATCGCCAAATTCGGTGCAAAATTCTCTTTACAATTGCCATCGAATTATCGCAGTATCCCGATACGATAGACGTGTAGGGCAAACGGGCATGCTCTTTGCGACCAATGAAAATAGAGCGAAACTTCGGCCAATTCGTTGGCATTGGCATCCAAAACGAACCGAGTATGAAACGGTTCCGGAGGGTGTTATGCGTGCGCATGTAAGTGTCGATACGGCGGCGGCTTCGGTGTTAGCCGTTGGCCATTCCGTTGCGTCGCCATCCGAGGAACCTTATCGGTATAGCGAACCGGACGGCTATTCTCGACGCACCAAGGCACTCATCCTGCTTGGAGGAATCGTTCTGGGTTGGGGCTTAGTATTCCTTGTCGGCTATAGCGTAGTCAGGTTGCTGTCGTGAGGCAGCGCGGCGCCGCACCGTATCGGGCAAGTTATTTTGCGGTGCGGCGCCAAAAACCTGGAAGATGTTGGGTAATCTCAGTTCATAAGTGCGTATTAGGTACGGCTTAGCCGACCCGCGCATCCCGAATGGTTCTTTGGGGTGAGGGCCGGTCAATCTCGGATTCACCACGGACCGTGTGGAGCAATTGAGAATGACGCATCTCAAGCCTCAGGAGCGGGCGGCTCAACTTAGCCATCGCTGGCAACACGAAGGATGTGAAATCGGCCGGCCGCGCGAAGTCGAACTTTCGGTGGCCTTCAATGTCGCGCAGGAGGCGGCCCGGGAGACAACGCTGGCGGAAGTCGTCACGGAAATCACCCGTGGTTTGTTTTCCGCCGACGATATGGCGGCCTTCGGCGTCGAAGACGCCGATGATGCGACCCTCGTGGCGGCCGACCTGAATGAATTGGCGGCGGAACGGTTTCAGGAACTGAGCCGCGCCTCCCACGAGCCCCGTGAGCAGGACGACGAGCCTGAGCTCGATGCGGACCAGCCAGTCGACAATCATCCGCTGCAAACGCAACTTTCCAAACTGTTGCAACAAAGCCGTTTCATCGGCGACGACGACCCCAAGTTCGATTAGTCGTCGGCGCCGCCATGGATCTGAACTTGTCGGCAAAGGTGGCGCTGGTCACTGGTAGCCACCGCGGCACCGGGGCGGTGATCGCCGAAGTACTGGCGCGCGAAGGCGCCGATGTCCTGGTGCATGGACCGACGGTCGCGGATGCCGAGCCGGTGGCAGCAAAGATTGGCGGTTCCGCCCGTGCCGTTGGTGGTGACATCCTGACCGAGGCCGGTGCCGCCGAAATGGCCAATGGATTGGCCGACCTGTGCACGCGTGTCGATATCTTGGTCGCCAATTACGGTACCGCGGGCCGCGGCAGCTGGTCCGACACGTCCGATGCCGACTGGCTCGACGCATACTCCCGTAATGTGTTGTCGGCGGTGCGGCTATCGCGTGCGTTGACCGGACCGATGTGCGCGGCGGGCTGGGGCCGGGTCATTCATCTCGGTACCGTCGGGTCGACCCGACCGAACGCCGCCATGCCGCACTATTATGCCGCAAAGGGCGCCTTGGCGACGCTCAACGTCAGCCTTGCCAAGGAGCTTGCCGGTACCGGCGTGACCGTCAATTTGGTCAGCCCGGGCTTGATCCGCACCCAAGAAGTCGAAGCCCATTACCGCCGTCAGGCGGCGAAACGGGGATGGGGCGAGGCATGGGAGGAGATCGACCAGGCCATTGCGCGCGAGATCATGCCCAATTTGGTGGGCCGCATCGCACGGACCGAAGAAGTTGCCGATTTGGTCGCTTATCTCGCCAGCCCGCGTGCCGATTTCCTGACCGGACAGAACTTCCACGTGGATGGCGGCGCGCTCGGCATCGTGTCCTAATCAACGCCTATTCGAATTCCCGTTCCGGCCACCAGGGGAAGAAATCCGGCATATCGGCACTCGGCCGCATGGAGAATTTCGGCGGCCGTTTCTCCAGGAACGACTGCACGCCTTCATAGGCGTCGGCGCCTTGGCCAAGGCTGCGGATGCCGCGGGAATCGATTTTATGCGCTTCCATCGGATGGTCGGCACCGAGCATGCGCCACAGCATCTGCCGCGATAGCGCGACGGAAATCGCCGAGGTATTGCCGGCGATTTCCCGGCCGATCTCGAGGGCCGCTGGCACCAAGGCGTCTGGCTCGTGGAGCGCTTTGACCAGGCCGCCGTCCAGGGCTTCCTGGGCTGGAAACACCCGGCCGGAATAGATCCACTCCAAGGCCTGGGAAATACCGACCACGCGCGGCAGGAACCAACTTGAACAGGCCTCCGGCACCACGCCGCGGCGCGAAAAGACAAACCCGAAGCGCGCCGCGGTCGAAGCCAAGCGAATGTCCATCGCCAAAATCATGGTAACGCCGATGCCGACCGCCGGACCGTTGACCGCGGCGATCACCGGCTTTTTGCTTTCGAATATGCGCAAGGTCAGCAAGCCGCCGCCGTCGCGGCCGCCGTCATCGCGGCGATCCGCGCGCTTGTCGAAATCGAAGGTTTCGGCACCGCGGGACAGATCGGCGCCGGCGCAAAACGCCCGCCCGGCGCCGGTCACAATGATGGCGCGGATCGTATCGTCAGCGTCGGCGCGATCGAAAGCATCGATCATTTCATTGAGCATGGTCGTGGTGAAGGCATTCAGTTTGTCGGGACGGTTGAGCGTCAGGGTCAGGATCTGATCGTCGACATCGTACAAAATTTGTTCGTAAGCCATGGTCCCCTCGAATTTGCCAACGCGATAGAAGGCCAAGAGTGGCGCGATTCCGAGGCGTAGATCAATGGCCCGACCGGCAAAATTCGGTCAGGGGTCTTGGCGCGGCGGCGGTGCTTCGCCATGATGCGCCGGCCGGAATACGGCTGAACCGGAGATTTTCCCATACATGGAGGCGGACATGATCGGCATTGTTGCCAAACTCAAAACCAAGGAAGGCGCTGAGGCGGATTTCGAGGCGGTGGCCAAGCAATTGGTCGAAGCGGTGAATGCCAATGAGCCGAATTGCCAGTATTACCAGCTATTCCGCAGCGAAGAGCCGCAGACCTACCTCATGATCGAGGGTTATGACGACATGGCGGCTGTGGAAAACCACCGCAGTACGGATCATTTCAAGACCATCGGCCGTGCCATGGGCGCGCATATGGCCGGGCCGCCGGAAGTACAGATCCTGAATTTGGTCGAGTAGCAAGGCATAGCCGGGAAATGATCGGATGAGCGCCAAGATGCGGGCCGTCGTCTGTCGCGATTGGTGCGATTATGACGACTTGGTCCTGGACGAAATCGATCGGCCGGTCTTGCGTCCAGGCGCGGTGCGCGTGGGCATCCGTTATGCGGGGGTGAGTTTTGCGACGACGCTGGTGGTGGCAGGTCGCTACCAGCGGCGGCCGCCGTTGCCATTCGTTCCCGGCACGGAAATCACCGGCGAGGTGCTGGAGATCGGCCCGGACGAGAACAAATTCAAGATCGGCGATCCGGTCATGGCGGCTATCGATTGGGGTGGCTATGCGCAGGAAACGCTGGTCCGCCGCGAAAACCTGTTTCCGGTGCCGGCCGGCGCGTCGCTGGCCGACGCGGTGGCGCTGCCGATCTCCTACGGTACGTCCTATGGCGCGTTGTTCTGGCGCGCGGCGCTCAAGGCCGGCGAATGGCTGCTGGTCCATGGTGCCGCCGGCGGTGTCGGCCTGGCCGCGGTCGAACTCGCGAAAGCCAAAGGCGCGACGGTGGTAGCGCTCGCTTCGACGGCGGACAAGCGCGCCGAGGTCGCGCGGCGCGGCGCCGACCACGTAATCGACAGTTTGGATAGCAATTGGGCCGATGCCGTGCGCACGGCAACCGGTGGCGAAGGTGTCGACGTGGTCTACGATTCCATGGGTGGCGATGTCTTCCATCAGTCGCTGCGTTTGTTGAAGGCCGGTGGTCGGTCGCTGACCATCGGTTTTGCTTCCGGCGCCATTCCCGAGCTCAAGACCAATATACTCCTGCTCAAGAATATTAGTGTCCTCGGTTTCAATTGGGGCCATTATCTGGGCTGGAGTCCGGTCGACGAACGGAGTCGCCACGCTGCCGCCGTGGCAGGCGTCATGGCGGACCTGAACGGCCTTTGGCAGGATGGCAAGATCGCGCCGACCGTGCATCGGACGTTGCCGTTGGCGGCGTTTCGGGAGGCCATGGCGGAGGTGCAGGGGCGTCGCGCGATCGGTCGCGTCGTGCTCGAGGTCGGTGCCTGAAGTTCAAAAATTCGCCGTCAGATCGTACATGTCGTCATTGTGGTGGATATGGCGGCCGCGGCTGTCGGTCAACGCCGCACCGATCATCGCGGCGGCAACGATTTCTGCCGAAATAGGACGGTAGCGGCGCAGTTTGCCGACCATGAAAGGACGCACGAATGGCATCGCCACCTGCGCGGCGCGCTCGGCTGGCCGCCGCTCGGCGCGCTTGCCGCTGAGCAGGCCGGGCCGAAAAATATGCAGCGACCGGAAATTCAGCTGGCCGAGCGCGTGTTCCATCTCGCCCTTGACGCGCAGGTAGAAGTTCGACGCGCGCGGATCGGCGCCGACCGATGAGACGACGAAACAGCCTTGGGCGCCGGCGCGTTGGGCAAGGATGGCTGATGCCAGAACATAGTCGAAATCGACCCGCCGAAAGGCTTGCCTAGACCCGGCCTTGCGCCGTGTCGTGCCGAGGCAACAAAAGAAGTCGGTAACCGGCTCGCTAAGGGTGTCCTCCGCAATTTTCTCGAAATCGACGACGCGCTGGGTCAGCACCGGATGGCTGATCGTCAACGGGCGCCGCACCAACGCGGTGACCGAAGCAATCGCCCCGTGGCTAAGCGCCATTTCGAGCAGATAGCCCCCAACGTAGCCGCTGGCGCCAACGGTCAGTGCCGACAGGTCTTGCATGAAGGATTGCCTGAATTGACGTGGTTCATTGTTGCTTTTCGATACGCAGAATGCCATCGCGGCCGCGCTATTGTCGAGCCGGTGGATTACCACTATATTAATTAATGTTTGAAACTATTGTAGTTTCAACTAGCTCATGACATGAGTAGGTAATGGACCAAATTGTTGCTCAGTCGACATCGCAGCTTTACGACGCCTTCGCGGAGCGTGTGGCATTGCTCGGGCGCAACTTGCGCATGCGCATGGACCGCCGTCTAAAACGCCACGGCTCCAGTTTTGTGCAATGGAACGCTATACGCCACATGATGATGGAAGGCGACGGTTTGGTGCAGCGTGATCTCGCCGGTGCCGTCGGTGTTGAAGGTCCCGCCATGGTCGGCATATTGGATCGGCTGGTGGCGCAGGATTTGGTCGAGCGGCGCGAGGATTCCAAGGATCGACGCTTCAAGACGGTTCATTTGACGCCGCGCGCGCGTGAATTCATGGCCGAGGCAGAAGTTGAATTGCACAAGATTCGGGCCGAGATGCTGGCCGGTGTACCCGCCGCCGATCTAGAAGCCGCGGTGATCGTGTTCGACCGGGTCCTGTCGAACATGGATCTGTCGTCGAGTTGTTCGTCGCCGAGCGCAAAGGGGACTGACGGCCAGGGGACGGACCGGTCATGAACTTCCAGTCGCTCAAAAAAGATACGTTGAACGAACCGGTCCAGCAATCAGGCGACCGCCGCCGGCGCTTGTTCAAATACGGCCGCGTCGCCGCCATTGTGGTGTTGGTGCTTGGTGTTGGTGTTTGGGCTGCGGATTGGATGCGGTCGACGCTGATCTACGTACACGAAACCGATGCCCGCATTCATTCCGATGTCATTTCCGTTAGCAGCAGGGTCGCCGGATGGGTCGTCGAAATGCCGGCGACGTCCGGTTTGAAAGTCGCGAAGTCGGACATGTTGGCGACCATCGACGGCCGTGACTCACAACTACGGCACGAGGCGCTGATCGCCGAAGGTCATGGTCTGGTGGCGGAGCGCGAGCGGTTGGAAGCGGAAATTGCCATGGTCGACGAACGCACGCGCAGTCGGCAGGCCGGGGAACGCGACAAATTGGCCGCAGCCAAGGAACTGTTGGAAGCCATGCGGGCCGATTTCGCCTTTGCCAAGGTGGAATTCTCGCGCACAGAAATACTGGCAAAGCGCGGTGTCATCGCCGTCAAAGAGCTCGACCGAAACAGGGCGACGTTTCTGCGCCGCCAGCAGGAAATGCTGCGGGCCCAGACGCAGGTCGCGACAGCTGAGGCGTTGGTCGCGGATGCCAAATCCGAGCGCCAGCAATTGTTGGTGCTGCGCCGCGGTCTCGCCAAGCTCGATCATCGGCGGGCTGAAATCGATGCGCGAACCAGTCGCCAGGAACTGGATCTTCGCGACCGTGCGGTGATCAGTCCGGTAAACGGCATTGTGTCGCAGACATTTGTTACGATCGGCGAGTATGTGATACCCGGCCAACGCATTGCCATGGTTCATGATCCGAACGACATCTGGATCGAGGCGAACATACGCGAGACGGAAGTACGCCATTTGGCGGTCGGCCAGCGTGTCGACGTGGTTGTCGACGCCTATCCGGATCGCGCATTCGAAGGCCGGATCGAGCGCATCGGCCACGCGACAACGAGCCAGTTTTCTCTGTTGCCAAGTTCCAATCCAAGCGGAAACTTTACCAAAGTGACCCAACGCCTGCCCGTGCGTGTCGCCATCGAACAGCAACAAGGTCTGTTGCGCCCGGGCATGATGGTTGAGGTCTACATCGATGTCGACGGCGACTGAAACCGCTCCACCCGCCCCTGAATTTCGCACCGGCAAGTGGTCTGCTACGCTGACCGTCATGCTCGGCATGATGTCGACGATCCTGTCGTCGACCATGATCAACGTGGCAATACCCGATATCATGGGTACGTTCGGCATCGGCCAGGATCGCGCCCACTGGATGTCCACGGGCTTTCTGGCGGCGATGACCTGTACTATGCTGTTGAACGCGTGGTTTGTCAGGAACCTTGGCATACGCAACACGTTCGTCATGGCGATGGTGGTCTTCTCAGGCGCCTCCATCGTCGGCCAGACGGCTGCCGATTTCAATCTGGTGGTGATGTCCCGCTTCGTGCAAGGCGCGTGTGCAGGGCTTCTGCAGCCGCTCGCGATGACCGTGATCTACCCGCTTTTTCCGCCCGAGGAACGCGGCAAGGCGATGGGTATCTTCAGTATGGGCGTCGTCATGGGACCGGCGATCGGACCGACCATCGGCGGTTTCATCATCGACAACGCAGAATGGCGCTATGTGTTCACTTTTGCGCTGCCGTTCACCGTGGTGGCAACGATGCTTGGCGCACGCTTTTTGCCGGGACGCGACGACAGTCTCGAGCGAATGAAATTCAACTGGCTTAATTTTATCCTGATTTGCTCAGCCGTAGCCACCTTGCTGACCGGCATATCGAACGGCCAGCGCGAGGGCTGGCTGTCGCCTTTTGTGGTCGGCCTGTTGCTTTACGCCTTCGCGTCGTCACTGGCGTTTCTGTTGCTCGAGACCTACTCGAAATCGCCGCTGGTCGGCGTTCGGGTGTTCTCCGACCGGACGTTTGCCATTTCGGCGCTGGTTGGCTTCATGTTCGGTGCCGGAATGTTTGGCTCGATTTATTTGATGCCGATCTTCGTGCAGACAGTGCAGGGCTTTACCGCGACAAAGGCCGGATTGTTGCTGCTGATTGCCGGCTTGCTGGTGGCGGTGGTGTTTCCGATCGCCGGGCGCATGGCGGGCAAGATACCGTCGGGCTATCCGATGACCGTCGGCTTGCTGATGTTTGGATTCTCGTCGCTGATCCTGACCGACTCGACGGTAAATTCCTCCTTCGCGTTCCTGGCGATTTGGGCGACCGTCGGGCGCGTCGGCCTCGGCCTGATCACGCCTTCGCTCAATACCGGCGCCATGGTCAATCTGCGGCCGGAAATACTGCCCTACGGGGCGGGCGCGCTGAATTTCGTCCGAATGTTTGGCGGCGCGCTCGGCGTCAATGTCATCGCGGTGTTTCTCGAGATACGCACGCAAAGCCATGGTGCGACGTTCAAGGCCTATCAAACCTCCGACAATTTAGTGACACAGGATCTGCTTCGACATTTGCATGAACTGTTGGCGCGCGACGGCGTAGTGGCGATCGACGCGACCCGGGTGACGATGCGTTTCCTGGCGCAAACTGTCACCGCCAAAGCCAACATGCTGGCCTTTCAGGATGCCTATATGGTACTGGCATGGGGCTTCGCCGCCGCGGCGTGTGTTGCCGCGCTATTGATGCGACGGCTGCCGCCAAACGACTGACCTTAAGCCGATAAGGCGAGGACCAACGAACGATGCCCCTCTATAAGGCGCCGCTGGACGACATCCGGTTTTTGCTGTTCGAACTTCTGGATATCGAAAATCAGCCTGATTTGCCTGGCATGGCCGGCCTCGAACGCGACGTGATCGACGCGGTTCTCGATGGCGGCGCCCGCATGTGCGAAGACGTGCTGCAGCCGCTCAACCAGTCCGGCGACGCGGAAGGCTGCCAGTGGGACAACGGTCGGGTCCGCGTGCCCGAAGGCTTCAAGCAAGCCTACGATCGCTATGTCGATGGCGGCTGGCATGTGCTCGGTTTCGACCCGGAATGGGGCGGCCAGGGCCTGCCGTCGGTGCTCGGTCTCGCCATGACGGAAATGACAGTGTCGGCCAATCATGCGCTGTCGACTTATTTTGGCCTGTCGTCGGCGGCCATGGGCGCGATCCGAGGTTTCGCGACCCCGGAGATCAAGGCGCGCTACCTGCCGTCGATGGTCGCCGGCCGCTGGACCGGCACCATGAATCTGACTGAACCCCATTGCGGTACCGATCTCAGACTGATGCGGACCCAGGCGGTTCCAGAGGACGACGGCAGCTATCGCGTCACCGGGACGAAGATTTTTATTACCGCCGGCGACCATGATATGGCTGACAACATCATTCACATGGTGCTCGCGAAAATACCGGGCGACGGCGAGGGGCTCGGCCAAGTCAATTTGTTTTTGGTACCGAAGTTTCTGGTCAACGAAGACGGCAGCCTCGGCGCGCGGAACGGCGTGACCTGCGGTTCCATCGAAAACAAGATGGGCATCCGTGGCTCGGCGACCGCGGTACTGCATTACGACGACGCCATTGGCTACCGCCTCGGCGGCGAACGCAGCACCAAAACCGGCGCCGGCAAGGGCTCGGCCGGCGGCATGGCCGGGATGTTCGCAATGATGAACGCCGCCCGCCTCGGCGTCGGTTTGCAGGGCATGGCGCTATCTGAGGTCGCCTATCAAAATGCCGCCGCCTATGCCCGTGAGCGACTGGCGGGTCGGGCGCTCAACGGCGCCAAACACCCCGAGCTGCCGGCCGATCCGATTATCGTGCACCCCGATGTGCGGCGCATGTTGATGCATATTCGCAGCTTCACCGAAGGGGCGCGGGCGCTCGCCCTGTTCGTCGCCGCGGAGATGGCCAAAAGCAGCCGCTTGGACGACTCGGCGGCGCGCCAGCAGGCACGCGAATTTGCCATGTTGCTGACACCGATGATCAAGGCGTTCTTTACCGACATGGGCTTCGACTGCGTCAACCAGGCGCTGCAGTGCTTCGGTGGCCACGGCTATATCAAAGATCACGGTATGGAACAGTTCGTTCGTGACGCGCGCATCCTGCAGCTTTACGAAGGCGCCAATGGCGTGCAAGCCCTAGACGTCGTGGGGCGGCGGCTGCCGGCCAATGGCGGCCAATCGGTGCGCGACCTGTTCGCCTTGATCAACGGTTTCGTCGCAGACAACAAGGGCGATGAAAATCTGAAGCCTTATGTCGAACCGCTGGCCGACGGTCTTTCGGACTTGATCGCGGCCACGATGTGGCTGGCGCAGAACGGCCCCGGTGACCGCGACAACGCCGGTGCCGGCTCAACCGATTACCTGCGGCTCTTGGCAATCGTTGTGTTCGGCTATATGTGGTGTCAAATGGCTCGGACGGCGACTGCTAAGTTGGCCGCGGGTGACGGCGAGCGGAGCCGCGCGTTCTACGAAATGAAGCTATTGTCGGCTGATTATTGGATGCACCGCATGATGCCGGAAACCGGTGCGTTGAAAGCGAAAATCGCCGTTGGCGCACAGGCCTTGATGGCGGCACCGGCGGAGGCTTTTTGAGATGGATCAGATCGTCAAGGATCAAGCCGGCGGCTTGCCGCCGTACCTGGCGCTCAATCGCCCGGCGCCCGACATCACCGTTGATCGCGGCGACAATGGCGTGGTCTTGGTTCGGTCGAACACGCCAGTGGAGATGCCGGAACGAAACTTGTGCTTGTATCTACGTCGTACGGCTTCTGCCTTCCCCGATCGCCAGTTTCTGGCCAAGCGCGATGATGCCGGCGAATGGCGCCGGTTGTCGTACGGCGAGGTCTTGCGCTGGGCCGATGCGATCACACAGTGGTTGATTGCTCACGAATTCGGTCCCGATCGACCGCTCCTGATTTTGAGCGGCAATGGCTTTGAGCACGCGGCGATGACGTTTGGCGCAATGGGCGCGAAAACCATCGCGGTGCCGGTCTCGCCGGCTTATGCCTTGATGAGCAGCGACTTTGCCAAGCTCCGCCACATCTTCGACCTTGTCCGGCCCGGCGCGATTTTCGTCGATGACGGCGCGCCTTTCGCCAACGCCCTGGCGGCTTTGGATTTGAGTGAGACCATCGTCATCGCGGCCGAAAATTTGCCCGATTACCCGCATGCGGTCGCCTTCGAGACCTTGTTGGCCACCGCGCCGGATCCGGCGCTCGCCGACCGTATCGCCGGCATTCGGCCGGAAACCGTCGCCAAGATCATGTTCACGTCCGGTTCGACGGGCATGCCGAAGGGCGTGATCAACACTCACGGCATGCTGTGCGCGGCGCTGGAAATGGTCCGGGCGATTGCCGAACCGGTCGACCCCGATGATCCTGCAGTGTTGCTGGACTGGTTGCCCTGGCATCACACCTTCGGCGGTAATGCCATCCTCAACAGTGTCGTGCGCTCGGGATCGATGCTCTATATCGACGACGGCCGGCCGGTCGCCGGGCGGTTCGACGCAACCATCGACAATCTCCGCGAAATATCACCGACCCGCTTCAGTTCGGTGCCCGCCGCGCTCGCCATGTTGGCCGATGCTTTGGAGCAGGACGACGTTCTACGACAGACGTTCTTTCGTAATCTGCGCGCGCTGCTTTATGGCGGCGCGTCGATGCCACAATCAACTTACGAGCGGTTTCAGAAACTCGCCATCAAGACGATTGGCGTACGTATTCCCTTCGGTTCCGGCTACGGCATGACCGAAACCAGTTCCGTCAACATGTCGGTCTCTTGGGCCACCGAACGCATGGGCCTGATCGGTTTGCCATTGCCAGGCGCGATCCTAAAATTGGTGCCGATTGGCGGCAAATACGAAGTTCGCATCAAGGGCGATCATGTCATGCCGGGCTATTTTCGCGAACCGGAGAAGACGGCAGCGGTGATCGATGAGGACGGCTTCTTCTGCACCGGTGACGCAGCGCGTTGGGCCAACAATACGGACCCACTACAAGGTCTGGCCTTCGCCGGCCGTGTGGCGGAAGAGTTCAAATTGACATCGGGCACCTGGGTCCAGACCGGTACGGTGCGTGTCAGCAGTTTGGGGGCTATGTCGCCGTTGGTTCAAGACGCGGTGGTGACCGGAGAAAACCGCGACTTTCTCGGCCTATTGCTGTGGCCGGTCGCCGCGGTGTGCCGGGCGCTTTGTCCCGATCTGCCGGCCGATGCGCCGCTTCAGACGGTACTCGCCGAGGCCGCCGTTCGCGATGCGGTCCGCGACCGGCTTCGGCGCTATAACGACGGCCACGGCGGCGGCAGCATGCGCATCCGCCGGGCACTGTTGATGGCTAAGCCGCCTTCGATCGACGCCAACGAGGTAACCGACAAGCAATACGTCAATCAACGGGCGGTATTGGCCAACCGGGCCGATCTGGTAGAACGGCTCTATGCGGAGACGCCACCGACCGATGTTATTGTGGTCTAGGCATAGCGACAGAATTCTTCGATCCGATTTCAGTACTTTTTGGGAGGCTTACGAAATGACAGCAATCACTGACAAGGTCAATTTGGACCAACACGGCGCCGTCGCCGTGTTGACCGTTGACAATCCGCCGGTCAACGCCTTGAGCCACGGCGTGCGCCTCGGCCTGCGCGATGGTGTCAAGGCGGCGCTCGACGATGACGCGGTAAAGGCCGTCGTGATCACCTGTGCTGGGCGCACCTTTATCGCCGGCGCGGACATCACCGAGTTCGGCAAGCCGATGCAGGACCCGGGCCTGACGGAAGTGCTCGACCTCATGGAGAACAGCTCGAAACCGGTGATCGCGGCGATACATGGCACGGCACTGGGGGGCGGCCTGGAAGTGACCTTGGCCTGTCACTATCGCGTCGGCCTGGCGTCGGCACGGTTCGGATTGCCGGAAGTCAAACTCGGCCTGTTGCCCGGTGCCGGCGGCACCCAGCGGCTGCCGCGCGTGGTCGGCGTCGAGAAGGCGCTGGACATGATCGTCGGCGGCAACCCGATCGGCGGTAAGGATGCCTTGGCCGCGGGGTTGGCCGATCAGCTGATCGACGGTGATCTCACCGACGGCGCCGTCGCTTTCGCCGAGCAAGTCGTCGCCGAAGGTCGGCCACTGAAAAAAATTCGCGACTTGACGGATAAGATCGATGCCGCGCGCGGCAAGCCGGAAGTGTTCGAAAATTTCCGCAAGTCCGTGGCCCGCAAAACCCGTGGATTTGAGGCACCGGAAAGTTGCATTCAATGCATCGAGGCCGCCGTCAATTTGCCCTTCGACGAAGGCATCAAACGCGAACGCGAATTGTTCACGGCACTGATGACCGGCGACCAGTCGAAGGCGCAGCGCCATATCTTCTTTGCCGAGCGCGAAGCGGCCAAGATCCCCGACGTACCGCGCGACACTCCGACCATTGACATCAATTCGGCAGCCGTTCTCGGCGCCGGAACGATGGGTGGCGGCATCGCCATGAATTTCCTGAATGCCGGCATTCCGGTGACCTTGATCGAGCGGGACCAGGAATCGCTCGACCGGGGCATCGGCATCATTCGCAAAAACTATGAGAATACAGCCTCGAAAGGCAGAATTACGCAGCAACAGGTGGAAGAGCGCATGGCGCTCATCGGTCAGGGCCTCGCGCTCAGCGATGCCGCCGACGCCGATATCGTTATCGAGGCGGTGTTCGAAGACATGGATCTGAAAAAACAGGTCTTCGCCCAGCTCGATCAGGTTTGCAAATCCGGCGCGATCCTTGCCACCAACACCTCGACGTTGGATGTCGACGAAATCGCCAGCGCGACCAACCGGCCGGAAAGCGTGATCGGACTGCATTTCTTCAGCCCGGCCAACGTCATGCGGCTGCTCGAAGAGGTGCGTGGCGAAAAGACTTCCAAATCGGTCATCGCGACCTCGATGAACCTCGGCAAGCGGATCGCCAAAGTGCCGGTCTTGGTCGGCGTCTGCTATGGATTTGTCGGCAATCGCATGTTGCACCAGCGCGCCCGTGAAGCCGAAGCGTTGATGTATGAAGGCGCCTTGCCGCAGCAGGTCGACAAAGTCTTGTTCGATTTCGGGTTTCCCATGGGTCCGTTCGCCATGAGTGACTTGGCCGGTTTAGACGTCGGTTGGCGAATTCGCAAGATGCGCGGCACCACGTCGCCGGTTGCTGACCGCTTGTGTGAGATGGATCGCTTCGGCCAGAAATCCTCGGCCGGCTATTACAAATATGAAGCCGGCAGCCGCGCCGCCATTCCCGATCCCATTGTCGAGGAAATCATCCTTGAGGAATCGAAAAAGATGGGTGTCGAGCGTCGGCAAATCAGCGATGAAGAGATCCTTGATCGGTGCCTGTTGCCGATGATCAACGAAGGCGCCAAGATCCTCGAGGAAGGCAAAGCCATTCGGGCCAGCGACGTCGACGTGATCTGGGTCTATGGCTACGGCTGGCCGGTCTATCAGGGCGGTCCAATGTTCTATGCGGACTTGATGGGTTTGGACCGGGTCTTGGCGCGGCTGAAAGAGTTTCAGGCGCAGCACGGCGACGTATGGAAGCCGGCGGATTTGATCGTCAAATTGGCGGCTGAGGGCAAGGGATTCGGCGACCTGTAAGGACTGATCGTGGCTCCCGCTCACTAGCCCTATGGTGAGCGGGACAGCCGCCCGGATGGCTTGCCTGTTGTGCATTTGTTAAGGTGGTTTTTCTAACGTATGGAATGATTGGATCGCAAGTGGTGTAGGGATAGTGCGATGGCTTCTCAGGAGGCGGAAAAAGAACCTCTGGCTTCAGCGGCTCCCGTCATAGAGATGGACGACGATTCAGACGAGATGATGGCACGGATTGCCGATGCCGAGACCAAGCTCGCGGCCCTGGCCGAGCAATATGAAGCGCTGGTTCAGAAAGACCTCGATGCACTGCGCAGTCATTTGGACCAATTCGACACCGACCCGGGTTCGCGAGCGGCCACCGTGGAATCGATATTCACCATCAGTCACAACATCAAAGGCCAAGGCGCGTCCTTTGGCTATGAAATGCTGACGGAAATTGGGCATTCGTTGTGCAATTTCCTGCGCGACCTCGACGATCCGAGCGACGATCATGCCCAAATCATCCGACACCATCTGAGCGCGATGACGGTGGTTGTCGAAAAGAACATCAAAGGCGATGGCGGCGACCTTGGCCGTCAAGTCGTCGCCAAGTTGCAGTCGTTGGTAGCAGATTAACCGGCGGGAAATTCGAAGCCGTTTGCGGCCAGCTTGCCGATCAGGCCGGCAGCGGCATCGGATGCCAAGCTGACCAGCGGCGGCCGAACTCGCACCCAGGCGTCATCGCCACGGTGATGGGCGGCGATGGCTTTCAGCGCCGGCACCATGGCCTCGGTTTCGATGGTTTTTCGAACGGCGCGAACGCGTTCTTGGCGTGGTTCGGTCTCGCCGTCCTGGGCCTGCCAAGAATCCCACAACGCGCGAATGGCGCTTGCGTTGACGTTTGCGGAAGCGGTGATGCAGCCGGCGCCGCCCAGCTCCAGCATGGCATGCAGGTTGGTCTCCGCGCCGGGGAAAATCGCCAAATCCGGGAACCGGCCGATAAGATCGGCGGTATGGTCGGGATCGCCGGCGCTGTCTTTCAAACCGGCGATAATTCCGGGATAGGCGGCCGCTAGGCCTTCGATTACGCCGGTGGTTATCGGCACGCCGGACAGCGCCGGAAAGTGATAGAAAAACACGCGCAAATTGGCGTCGCCGATCTGCTCAATGACGCGCGAATAGCTGTCGATAAGACCTTGGTCGGAGACACCCTTGTAGTAGAACGGCGGTAACATCAGCACTTTGTTGCAGCCATTGGCGAGCGCATGCCGGGTCAAGTCGACGGTGTCGGGAAAGGCGCAACAGCCGGTGCCGACCATCAAGCGCGCCGGATCGACACCGTCCGCCAACAAAACTTCAAGTAACTGTTTGCGTTCCGCGGCCGCAAGCGAGGTTGCCTCGCTGGTTGTGCCGAACACTGCCAGGCCGTGGCAGCCGTTGTCCAACAACCACCGGGCGTGGCTTAGAAAGCGGGCGGCATCGGGGCTGAGGTCGCCGTCGAATGGCGTCAGCGCCGGTGACCATACACCTTCGGCTGCTTTCTCGGTTGCTGTAGCTTGGCTCAAGGGGCTGCCTTCGTTCATCGGTCGGATCCTTAAGTTGGTAGCAGTAACTATGATATCCTATTGGCGAGCAACAGGCGATGGCGTCGCCGGTTATACGATGACGGCCTCGGCCACGCCCAATCCGGAAACTTCTATGTCGATCCGGTCACCGGGCGATACCCAATGGGTCTCGACCAAACTGCCGAGCAGGACATACTCGCCGGCTCGGAGGCCGAACCCAAGGCTGGCACGGAAGGTGGCAAGCCAAGCAAGAGCGTTCAACGGCGCGCCCATGATGTCGGCGCCGTCACCGTCGCCGACGGCCTCGCCATTGATGCGCATCACACCGTGGACGCCGGATAAATCGCTGAGCGCTGAGGCCGGTATCGGTTCGCCGAGCACGGCTCCGGCATTGAAGAAATCGTCGGCGATCAACGTGGGGGCCCCGAGTGTGGCATAATCGTCGTAGCGGTCGTCGACCACCTCGATGGCGGCCATCGCTGCGGCTAACGCGTCGGTCAGACCGCGCGCCGTGAACGGACCGTCGCCAGGGCCAAGGTCGCGGGCCAAGGTTACGGCGATTTCGCATTCCACCCCCAACCGATGATGGTGGGCGGCGGCGAAGGTGCCGCTTCGCCGATGGCAGGTCGGCGCAAAGATGCCGCCGGCCGCCGGTTGCCCAATATTGAGAAATTTCTGCATCACGGCGGTCGTGCAGCCAATTTTGTGACCACTGACGGGACCCTGTCCGCGATCCGTCATCAAGTCGTGTGCCGCTTGCTGGATCTGGTAGGCGTCGACTTCGTTCGCCGGCCGGCATTCGGATGGCAGAGCGCGAACTTGGCGCCGCTCTATTCGATCGTCGGCAAGCCGTTCCGCGGCTTCGGCGATGGTTTTCTGTTTCATGGTATCCGACCCGTTGCTTGCAATTCCGGCGTACGACGCAGCCCGGCCAATGCGTGAGCGGCCAAGGTCGACAATACGATGGCACCGCCCAGGAAAGCGAGATTGCTCGGCTGTTCGCCGATTACCAGCCACACCCAATAGGGACCAAGGACGGTTTCCAGCAACATGATCAGGCTCACTTCTGCGACCGGCAGGTATCTCGGTCCCTGGGCTAGCAAAGCCATGGCCAACGGCAACACGACAAAGCCGAGTGTAATTGTCGCCGGTATGTCGTCGCCGCGAAGCGCCAATGTGGGTGCCAATGGCAGGGCGACAAGTGCGATCATGCTGCCGCTTAGCGCCATTGCCGGGATCATGTCGACATTGGGGCGGCGGCGAATAGCGACAAAAGAGCCGGCGACACAGAACGCGGTTGCAAAGGCAGAAATATCGCCAAGCAGCGATCCGCTGCCCAAATCGTCGACCAGGATCAGCAACAGGCCGCCAAGAGCGGCGGCGATGGCGATCCAGGTCCGGCGTTCAACGGCTTCGCTAAGGAATAGTCGGCCCAACAGCGCCGCAAACAACGGGATGGCCGCCAGGATGATCAATGTATTGGCGACCCGAGTATGGGTCAGCGACATGACAAAGAAAATGGTGCTGCCGGCGAACAGTGCGGCGACCATGATGCCGTCCGTGCCGATTGCTTGAAATGCCGCCACGAGGCGTCGTCGTTCGCGGATGCCGAGATAGGCCAGCAGTGCCAAACCGGTCAACACCCCGCGCCAGAAAATCAAGGTCCATTGATCGGCGCTGATCAGGCGGACCAGCAAGCTGTCCGGCGTGATGATCAGGACGCCGGCCACGGTCAACGCCAGGCCTTTGAAATGTTCCGGCATTTAGTCGATCCCTCAGATAAGGCCAACGTTGAACGCCAACGGCCCTGTCAGTGTCGTAGACTGAACCGCCGGATAATCCAAGCCTTGCTCTAGTATCCGTCGGACAAGATCATGCGCAAATTCCAATCCGCCGGATTCAACAGGTCGCGCCGGCCCAGGGTCCAGGGTGTGTTGGTATGATGTGATCCAGGTTCGCCGAAAATCAAACCCTGGCGATAGTCGCCGTCCGCCGGCGCCGGTTCTTTGGTCTTGAATCCCTCTTTTCGCAATAGTGCAAGAGTTTGGCTCGACAGGCCGGCCGACCATGTTGCCAGAGACCGGAAGCGCCCTACCGTCAAAAGTGTGCGAAGAAGGGCACGCATAACGTCGATTGACTCGGCCTCCCAATCAACCAAATTAACGAGGCCGAAATTGCCGAACCGTTTGGTCTGAACCACCAGGTAACCGTCGAGCGCCGGGTCGCCGCAATACAAAAATCTGTGCATTGCCAACGGATTGTCGAAGCGCCAGCCTAAATACGCGGCGTCTTTGACCAGGCTAATTCTGGCGTCGCCGTTGAGCCGACGGGCGAGGTCGGCCATCGCTTCCGGTTGCGGACTAGAAGCAATTGTGACCGGCGCTTGTTGGGCGTCTGCCTCGTCGAGAGGGCCAAAGACGTCGGTGTCGTCAGCGAATGCACCAATCCGCTTGTGACGGGCGCCGTGTTGCAATGCGCCGGCTAACGTGGAAAGGATCGGCATCTGCCGCGCAAACTGAAAGGCATTGAAAAGTATACCCTTACTGCCGGCGTAACGATGCAGGGGCAGGTACGGGACCGCAGGCTTCCAGCCGAGTTTCGTCAAGTGGAAAAACGTTGCCGGGTTATTACTGACGCCAAAGACGTGGCGGTAGCCCATGTCTGCGGCTTTGGCCAACAGCGCGTCGGTGAGGGGCGTGAGCAGTTTGTTGCCCCGGTGTTGCGGATCGACGACCGCGTCACCCCAGCAGAGCGCAGTCAGCTTGTCCGGGCCATCGGCTTGCAATCTTATGGGATGCAACCCGCGCATGCCGACGACCGTATCGTCGTGTAGGACGACGAAATATATCATGCCGTCCGGCCCCAGATTTGGATTGTCTCGATATTTCCAGTCGAAATAGGCACCGTTGCGGTCAAGGTCCGGACCCCAGATATGCCGCCCCAATGCCAAGACGTCGCTTCTGCGATCGGATCGATACTCGACTATTTTGCAAGCTGTCGACATAGATCGATTCTATGACGGTTTTCCTCGATTCCCCATCATACAGAAGTCTCGTCGCTAGACCGGCTGCTGAGCACGCGCGTCGTGTGGCCTTTTTCGTTTAATGCGGCAACGATGTTGCGAACATGGTCGGCACTCCGCGTTTCGACGATGGCGTCTATTTCGGCCTGCCGCGCCGGTACGTCATAGAACAGGCGTTGATGATTGATCTCGATGATATTGCCGCCCTCGGCGCCGATGACGTCGGCGATCTGGCCCAACATGCCGGGCCGGTCGACCAGCCCGATGCGCAACCGCGCAAGCCGTCCGTCGCGAACCAGCGACCGATTAAGCAGCGCCGCCAACAGGCGACAGTCGATATTGCCGCCGGAGACCAAAGCGACCACGTGGCCGCCTGAAAATCGGTCGGGGTCGGACAACACCGCCGCCAGCGCGGCGGCCCCGGCGCCCTCGGCGACGGTTTTCTGGGTTTCGGCGAGACGAGCGACGGCGTCTTCGAGGCCAGGTTCGTCCACGGTCACCACATCGTCGACCAAACGCTCGATTATGGTGCGGGTGATACGACCTGGTTCTTTAACGGCGATGCCGTCAGCAATCGTGGTGCCGCCCGATGTCGCTGCCCGGCCGTTCAAGGCGTCGCTCATGGAGGGGAACAGGGCCGCTTCCACCCCGATAATCCGGGCCGCTGGTTTTGACGCCTTTACCGCGGTTGCGATGCCGGCAATCAGACCACCGCCGCCGATGGGAACGACAACGGTGTCGAGATCTGGCCAGTCCTTGACCAATTCCAGGCCGATCGTGCCCTGCCCGGCAATGATATGCTGGTCGTCGTAGGGATGAATGAAAGCGAGGTCGTCATGTTCGGCCATAGCCAAGGCAACCCTTGCCGCGGCATCCACGCTGTCGCCCTCCAAAACCACTGTGGCGCCGTAAGCGCGGGATCGCTCGATCTTGCTGAATGGGGTGTCCGTCGGCATGACGATTGTCGCAGGAATGCCGAGACGCCGGGCATGGTAGGCGCAGCCCTGGGCGTGATTTCCGGCGGATGCCGCGACGATGCCGGCTTTGGTCCCGTTGACGCCGAGTTGGGCGAGCTTAACCCCGGCGCCGCGGGCTTTGAAGGAGCCGGTGTTTTGAAGATTCTCGAGTTTTAGTTTCAACGTAAAGCCGTCAGTGCCCGCCATCGGCTGCGACGGCACCAACGGCGTACGCACGACGGTGTCGCCTAATGCGATCGCCGCCGCTTCAACATCGTCGAGGGTAACGTCCACCAGCATCCCCAGGCTCCATTGCTTGGTGTAGGACGTATTAATTGAAAAGCCCGACCATTACCAGTCCAACCAGCCATAATGGGATGGCGAGGTAAACCAAGCCGCTGTTGGGCCGGCGGGAGCTAAAGAAAAGCCCGCGGATCATAAGTACGGTAACCCAGGCTGCTAGAAAGAGAACCCAATAACCAACGATGATAATCATCGTGCCCATGATTCCCGCTTTCCTGTCTACACCGACTTGCCCTTTGATATCCTTAAACACTTTGCGTGGAACAACAAGTATTCTTGGCAGTTACTGCTGCTGCAGAAATTCGTCGATCAATTTGTTGACCACCGTAGCTTGCTCCATATGGGGTAGGTGACCGGTGTTGACGAGGCTGTGTCTGTCGGGCGTCGCATCTAGGGCGGACAAATGCGACGCCGGCAGAATTCGATCCTCGCTGCCCCAAATGGTCAATATCGGGTGCGGCAAATTCTTGGCCTCGGTTCGTATCGTCGGTCGCTGTCGGTCGCCGTCGAAACATGCGGCGGCGATCGTCTTCATGGCATCGACCACGCCGTCCAGTCGCTTGAATCGCATCATTTGGTCGATCATGTCGCGGGTGATCAAGGTCGGATCGGCGACCAATTCCGACAATATGGCCTTCATTTCCTTGCGTCGCCGGCCGCCGATCAGGCCGTCGAGAAAGTCGCCGTTGATTTCGTTGCCGACGCCGGCCGGCGCCAATAAGACAAGCCTGCGCACCCGTTCGGGGTAACGGTCGGCGACGCGAAGCGCAATCGCACCGCCCAGGGAATGGCCGCCGAGATCGGCTTGGCCGACGTCAATTGTGTCAAGAAACGCCACGATGAGGTCGGCGAACATATCGACATCGCCACCCACGACTGCTTTGGTCGAGCCGCCGTGACCGGGCAAGTCGAGCGCGATCACGGTTCGCCCGGCCGCCAAGGGCTGCTGATTGAACATCCAGGTCATCAGGTCGCCGCCGAAACCATGAATGAGAACCAGCGGCGGCGCCGCCGGATCGCCGTCGATAGCAAGATAACGCAACGCCGAGCCGGTGACGGTTACCGTGGCCGGTGCCGGTTCCGATGCTGTGTCGGCTTCCAATTCGGCCGCGAAGTTTTCTTGGAACGCGGCGATATAGGCGTCGATGTCGGCGTCGCTCACGTCCGGCTCGGCGAACACCGCGAGCAGACCGCCGACGGCGACGACGTCATCCGGCGCCGCGACGAGGCGGCGTAATACGGCCGAGAACGGTGCCTCGTAAACATTGGTGATCTTGGTGGTTTCGATCTCCACCAGGTCAGCCCCCGCGGCAACCGTCTCTCCAGCATCCGCAAGCCATTCCGTGACCATGCCTTCGGTCATCGCCAAGCCCCATTTGGGCATGGTTAGCGGTTGGATGGTGCCGCTCATGCCTTGGCCACCGCGCGTATCGCCTCGGCGACTTGATCCGGGTTCGGGATATAGAGGTCTTCCAGGTTGGGAGCAAAGGGCACTGGCGTGTGCGGCGGTGTCACCAGTTTGATTGGCGCCTTCAGGCTATGGAAGGCTTCTTGCGCGACCCGGCCGGCGACATCTGTTGCCATGCCGCAACGGGGGCTGGCTTCATCGACGACCACCAAGCGGCCGGTTTCCTCGACGCAGTCGAGGACGGTCTCCCAGTCGAACGGCGAGGTCGTGCGCGGATCGACCACGGTGCAGCTGATGCCTTCACCGGCCACCGCGTCGGCGGCTTGATTGGCGAACTGAACCATGCGGCCGAACGCGACGACCGTTACGTCGTCGCCCTCGCGGGTCAGATTGGCTTCGCCGAAGGGGATGGTGTAGGCCTCGTCGGGCACATCTTCAGTCTGATCGTAAAGGGCCTTATGTTCGAAGAACACGACCGGATCGTCGTCGCGAATGGCCTCGATCAGCATGCCTTTGGCCTCATAGGGCGACGATGGGATGGCGACCTTCAATCCGGGAATATGGGTGAAAATCGGGTATAGGCATTGGCTGTGCTGGCTCGCCGCCCGGAAACCGGCACCGTACATGGTGCGGATGACCATCGGGGTGACGGCCTTGCCGCCGAACATGTAGCGAAACTTGGCCGCCTGGTTGAAGATTTGATCGAAACAGACACCCATGAAGTCAACAAACATGAGCTCTGCAACGGGTCTGAGGCCGGTCGCCGCGGCGCCGGCCGCCGCGCCGATGTAGGCACTCTCGGTCAGCGGTGTGTCGAGCACGCGTTCGCGGCCGAATTCCCCGACCAACCCTTTCGTGACACCAAGGACGCCGCCCCAGGCGTCGTCTTCGCCGGGCGCACCGGCACCGCCGGCAATGTCTTCGCCCATGATGATGACGGTTGGATCCCGGCGCATTTCTCCGGACAGCGCCTCGCTGATTGCCTCGCGGTATGATTTCTCGGTCATTGGGCTGTCTCCTGCTCAGTAAGATACGTAAACGTCACTTTCCAAGGCGTCTGCTTTGGGCAAGGGTGCCGCCCGGGCGCTCGCCACCGCGTCGTCAACCAGGGCCGCGACCTCGCCATCGACGGTCTCGAGCTGCTTGGCGTCGAGCAGGCCCGCTTCCGTCACCCGGCGTGTGAATAAGTCGAGGCAGTCGCGTTCCGCCCGCAGGCTTTCGACTTCACCGGCGCCGCGATAGGTCATGGCGTCGCCTTCGAAATGGCCGAAATAACGGTTTAGCCGGACGTGTAGAAAACTCGGGCCACCGCCGTCGCGTGCGCGCTCGACGGCTTCACGGGCAGCCTCGTGGACGGCGAACAGATCGTGGCCGTCGACTTCGCGCGCCGGCAGGCCGAAACCGGCGGCGCGTGCGGTTTGGGTGCCGGCAACGGCATAGGCGCTGGACGTCGATTCCGCGTAGCCGTTGTCCTCGACCACGAAAATCGCCGGCAACGCCCAGATCTTGGCGAGATTGTAGGATTCCAAGGTCGTGCCTTGGTTCGAGGCGCCGTCGCCGATGAAGGCAACGGCGACGCCGCCGGTGCCCAGTGTCTTGGCGGTTAGCGCGGCACCGCAGATCAGCGGCGGCCCGCCGCCGACGATGCCGTTGGCGCCCATCATGCCGGCATCCAAATCGGCAATATGCATAGAGCCGCCCTTGCCGCCGCACAAGCCGTCGGCCCGGCCATAGAGTTCCGCCATCATCGCCTTCACGTCGCAGCCCTTGGCGATGCAATGACCATGCCCGCGATGGGTCGAGGCGATATTGTCCCGCTCATCCAAGTTGAGCGCGATGCCGACAGCCGACGCTTCTTCGCCGGCATAGAGATGGACGAAACCGGGAATTTCCCCGGTCGCGAATTCGTCGTGTATGCGTTCCTCGAACACGCGGATTGTCCGCATCTGACGGTAGGCTTGGAGCAGTTGCTCACGATTTAGCTGCATGGCGTCGTCTCCTTGGGCCGGGGGCGGGATGCTACGAGAACTTTAGGACGCGTTGTCGGCGAGCGAAAGCCGGCGGTTCAAATTTAGCGCCTACAAGGGTTGCCAGGTCCCGGCAGGGGCCGGCACACTCGACGCCACCGGAAAGCCGAATTTGGAGCGAAATCGATCATGTCTCACCCCGTTTTGGACGCCGAAAGCCTCGCCGCGTTGCAGGCCTTGGATACGCCGACCGTCTGCAATGCGCTTGAAGTCGTATGCCCCGAGCGCCGCGGCCACGGCTACACCGAGGAGACGTTTGTCGCCGTCGATAGCGGCTTGCCCCCGATGGTCGGCTATGCCGCGACGTCGACAATTCGCTCCATTCGGCCCGGGACGCGCGATAAGTCCGGCATGCGCCAGCAGCGGATCGACTATTATCGTTATGTCTACGAAACGCCTGGGCCGACGATTTCCGTGGTACAGGATTTGGACGGTGGGCGTGCCGGTTTCGGCTCATTCTGGGGCGAGGTCAATTCCGCCGTACATAAAGCGCTTGGCTGTAGTGGCGCGATTACCGATGGTAGCATGCGAGACTTGGACGATATTGCGCCGAATTTCCAGATCTTGGCACGCAAAGTCGTGCCCAGCCACGCATTCGTGCATATGGAAGACTTCGGCGTTCCGGTTTCAGTATGCGGGATGAACGTCCGAGCCGGTGATTTGATCCACGCCGATCAGCATGGCGCCGTGGTCATTCCCCACGACCATGCCCGAAGCATCGCCGAGGCCGCCGCCGGTGTCGCGGCGAAAGAGAAAATCGTTCTCGACGTGGTCCGTGCCGAAACTTTCGATTTCGATGAATTCATCGCCGCCTACGGCGAGATGACGAAATAATAACGCCCGCCGGGCGAACCCGGCGGGCGTTACTATTGCCGTCGCCTAGATCAAACTGCATAAAAATGGAAACATTTTGATGCAGTTTATTTGATCTATTCAAAGTGTCAGAGCAACTTGGTTGCGTTCGAATGAACGCAGATTGCTCTAGGCAGTTTGTTAGCAGCCAGCGGACTTGCGCAGTTGTGCCGACGGCTTGAACTTGAGCGATTTGGACGCTTTGATCCGGATCGCCTCGCCCGTCCGCGGGTTGCGCCCTTTGCGGGCCGCGCGTTTGGTAATGGAGAACGTACCGAACGTGCCGATGGTATACTTGCCTTCCTTCTTTGACGATTTCAGGCCAGCTTCCATTTCGCCAAGCACCAATTCTACGGTGCGTTTGGCTTCGGCGCGGCTCAGTTTGCCCTTCTTTGCTACGCGATCGATAAACGCAGCCTTGCTCATACCTGCATCCTATTTCCAGAGTTAATCCCAGTTCCGTGTACACGAATTGGATTCGGGATGAAACATTATTCGGCGCCTTTCGCTACGATCACCGCCAAATTACTCGGTTTTTGCGATTCAATCGCGCTGGCACCGTGATTTTCACTAGCGATAACGGCGACGCGGCTTCATTTCCCGCCGCGTTGCGGCTTGCCCGGCCGGTGATTCGCGGGCCGTGTTGTCATGAAACACGGCCGGCTTCACTATTCACACCGTATTAATGGGCCAAGCCCGTACACAAAAAAACGGGCCCCGCCGACGTTAGCCGGCGAGGCCCTTGTTGACAGGCCCGCATCACATTACGGGCTGGCCGTTTACTCGCTTACTGATCGAGCCAAACCTTGTCCATGGGTTGCATTGCACCCCATACTGACAGCGGCACGTTTTTCACTTTCTTGTTGTAGATCGTGAGGTAAGGCGGCTCATTCAGGAAATAGAGCGGCAATTCGTCGTTCACGATATGCTGGAACTCTTTGTAGTAGCCCTTCCGCTTCTCGAAGTCCATCTCCGAGCCTGCGGCAACCAGCAGCTCGTCAACACGTTTGTTGCAATAGCCCTGGGTGTTCGACCAGATGACGTTCTTGATGTTGCCGCAGAGATAAATGCGGTGGACGCCGATTACCGGATCCGGATAGTTCCAGTGATTGTTCAACGTCATGTCGTAGTCCCAACTGGCGATACGCTTCGCCCAAGTTGGAAAGTCGGGGCTGCCGCGCAGTTGGATGTCGATGCCGACCTTCTTCAATTGCGGCTTCATATATTTCGCCACCGTTTCCATGCTGTCCTTTTGAAACGGCGGATAATCGAGCGTGAGCTTCAGACGCATGCCGTCGGAGCCCGGCTTGAAGCCGGCTTCGTCCAGCAACGCCTTGGCCTTGTCGAGATCGACATCGTATTTCTTGAGACCGTCGGCATGGAACGGGCTGGCATGGAAGAACGGGCTAACGCCCGGATGGGATACGCCGACATGCAGCTTCTCGACGACGAAGTTAAGATCGACGGCGTAGGCGACTGCCTGACGGACGCGCTTATCGCTGACCGGTTTGCGCCGCATATTGAACTCGACATAGTCAACCGGACCCAACGCGGCGTAACCATTGGTGGTCAGCACCAGGTGCGGTACCGCGCGCATTTTCGGGATGTCGCGGATGCGGACGCCGGTGAACGAGTAATAGTCGATCTCGCCCTTTTCCAAGGCCAGCATGCGAACGGTGGTGTCCTTCATGAACCGCTGAATGATTTTGTCGAGGTAAGGCTTGCCCTTGCGGAAGAAGTTTTCATTGCGCTCCAGTAGAATGTGGGAGCCTTTCTTCCATTCCTTGAGCTTGAACGGACCCGAACCGATGGGCTTGCCGTTTTTCGGGCTGGTTTTAATTTCCTGACCGTCATCATAGTAGTGCTTCGGAATGATCGGCAGCAACAGCGGCGACAAGGCCGAAAGCAGCGCCGGGTGCGGCTTGTTCAAACGGAAGACGGCAGTGTGTTTGTCCGGCGTGTCGACTTTGTCGACCGCGGCAAACATGGCGATGCCGAAGGGATGGTTGTTCTTCACCACATTCAGCGAATAGGCGACGTCCTCGGAGGTAATCGGGTGACCGTCGTGGAAGGTCGCGCCCTCGACCAAATGGAACGTGTAGGACAGGCCGTTGTCGCCGACCTCCCAGCTCGTCGCCAAGTAGGGCATGGCATTGAACTTGTCGTCCAATTCCACCAAGCCGGCGAAAATTTGCGTTCCCGGCACGCCGGTGGCACCGCCGGACTGCACGGCCGGATTAAGGTGACGGACACCGGCGCCGCCGCCGATGACCAATGTCCCGCCGCGTTTTGGCGTCTCTGCCGAGGCGGGGGCAATTTGGGCCATCGTCAGGCCGATCGCCGCCGCGACTGCGAATTTCGATATCATGCGCATGAGCCTCTCCTAAAGTTTTGGGAATGTCGGGTGTTTTGGCACCCTTGTTTGCACGATGGAGCGCAGCACTCACATCGGCATATTTTTTCCATCGTATTTAATCTGTTATCGCGTTGCGGCCGTAGCCTATGTCTCCATGGCATGCCAAAATAGGACCAATTCGAATGGACCAGTGGCACCAATCCCTTGTCAGCAAATGAAACGCAAAGTGTCGGCCACGGCGTCCCCATCGGAAAATGGATGCTGGCCGCAATCGTCGTGTTGGCGCTGCAGTTCGGCGGTCGCGAAACGGTCGCCGGAGACAGCAAGGGTCGCTTTCAATCCTACAATCCCTTGCTGAGTTGTGGTGCATTCGCACAACTACAAACTGGTGAAGAGACACTTGAAAAGGCGGCTTCGACGTGGTGGCTCATTGGCTTCTTGTCCGGTGTCAACAATGGCCTGCCGAACACCTTCGACATCGTCGGACGGGATGGGTTATTTTCGGCATTGCGATGGGTCATCGACTATTGCCGTACACGTCCCCATATACAGTTCAAGCGGGCCGCCGAAGCGTTGATCGCCCACTTGCATCCTCAGCGGCTTCAGGAAGCGCCATAAAAAAAGTCGCCAGCAGATTTGATTAGTCGGCGAAAACCCTAATACTGGCACTTGGCGCGCCATTCGGGTGGCCCAACCATGGGGCCAAGGCACGTCAGTTCAATTGGCAAGGATAGCCCGCTTTATGGGACGGTTGCTGCGCATTGTCGTTCGCGTATTTTTCCTCTTGGTGGTGCCGCTCGCTGCGGTCGCAGTCGGATCCTACCTCTATGTCTCCGGTGGCCGTTACGTGAGCACCGAGAACGCCTACGTGAAAACCCGGAAAGTCGCGGTCAGTCCGGATATCTCGGGCCGCGTGACAGCGGTCATGGTGGCGGAGAACCAACGGGTCGTTGCCGGACAGGAACTGTTTCAATTGGATGGCAGTCAGTATGAGATCGCGCTCGCCGAGGCTGACGCCGAAATTGCCGATGTTGCGCGCAAAGTGAAGCAATTGCGGGCTGACTATCGCGTCGTGCGTGCAGAACTGATGGAAGCCCAAGCGCGCATGAAATTCGTCGATCAGCAAGTAGCGCGTTACCGCAACTTGTCATCGAAGGGCATTGCCTCGACCGCCAAGTTGGAAGAGATCGAAAAAGAGCGATCGGCCGCAGTAGAACGGGTTACGGCTTTGCGAGAACGCATCAACAGCGTACTGGCCAGCCTGGGCGGCAAGGCGACCGGGTCGATCGAAAAACATCCCTGGTCACTGCGTGCCAAGGCCGCGAAAGAACGCGCCGCCTTGCAAATTTCATATACCCAAGTCTTTGCGCCGCTTGATGGCATCGTCACCAACCTCAATCTGGAAGAAGGCGAATTCGTTACCGCCGGCCAGCCGATTTTCGTGATCGTTGAGCAGGATCGACCGTGGGTCGAGGCCAACCTGAAAGAAACCCAACTCACTCATGTGATCGAAGGTCAAAAAGTAACACTCGTGGTCGACGCCTATCCTGACTTTTCCTGGACGGCGCAGGTTGAGAGCATCAGTCCGGCGACCGGGGCCGAGTTTTCACTCCTGCCGCCGCAAAACGCGTCCGGCAACTGGGTCAAAGTCGTGCAGCGGGTGCCGGTGCGCTTGGCTGTTGATATTCCCGACGGTGCGCCGCCGTTGCGCGCCGGCATGACCGCCGAAATCACCATCGATACCGAGCAGGAACGCGACATCGATTCGATTATCAATTCCGCGCTTGCTTTCGTCCGTCGTTGATCCTATCGGAAACCGTCTCTAGAGCCATCTTCGAGAGAGGGACTGATGAAAATTGCCCTGTGCAATGAGGTCATTGCCGATCGACCGTTCCCGGCGCAATGCGAACTTGCCGCCAAATTAGGTTATGATGCGCTCGAAATCGCGCCGTTCACCTTGGCGGCGGAACCACACCTGATCGCGGCCAGTGCGCGGCAAGGCGTCCGACGGGCGACGACCGAGGCCGGGCTTTGGATATCCAGTCTGCATTGGTTGTTGGTTGCGCCAGAGGGACTATCGATTACCTCGGCTGACGCGGCCGTACGGGCACAGACCATTGACGTGGCGCGGCGGTTGATTGCGCTCGCCGCCGATCTCGGGGCCGACGTCCTCGTCCATGGCTCTCCGGTGCAGCGCCAGGTCGTCGAAGCCGGTGACGCCGAGCGCGGCAAGGCGTTTTTTCTAGAGATTGCGGAAGCCGCGGCCGACGCCGGCGTCACGTATTGTATCGAGCCTTTGGCCGGCCGGGAAACCAACTTCATCAATTGCGTCGCCGACGCCGCGGCCATCGTTGAAGAGGCCGACAATCCGGCCTTGCGCACCATGGTCGATTGCGCCGCTGCGAGCCTCGACGAAGATCTGCCTGTCGACGCCCTGCTGCGTCGTTGGCTGCCCACGGGCATGATCGCGCACGTCCAAGTCAACGATCAAAGCCGCTTGGGGCCGGGCCAGGGGAATGATCGTTTCGCTGGTGTCGTTGGTGCACTCACATCCCACGGCTATTCGGGCGTTGTCGCTGTTGAGCCGTTTGACTACTCTCCCGATGGCGCCGGTTCGGCGGCGCGGGCGATTGGCTATTTACGCGGGCTGGAGGAAGGCATGTCATGGTCGAGTTGAATACGGCGCCAACATTGACGGTTCGCGAGATCAGGCTGTATGAACGCGACGTCGTGCTTCGCCTGCCGTTTCGGTTCGGTGTCGTCACCCTGACCGAGGCACCGCAATGTTTTGCACGGGTGCGGGTCGGCCTGGCCGATGGCCGCGAAGCGTGGGGCTTCGCCGCGGAGATGCTGGCGCCAAAATGGTTCGACAAGAATTTAGCCCTGTCCAACGAGGATAATTTCGAACAGTTGCGGCAGGCATTGGCGATTGTTGGGGCGGCCTACGTCGCACACGGCGCCAAGACCGCGTTCGGCCATTTCGCCGATCATTACGAGGCACAGATCGCCGCCGGACGGGACAACGGCCTCGAGCCGTTGGTGGCGGGATTTGGCCCGGCCTTAGTCGACCGCGCGGTCTTGGACGGGTTGTGTCGGGCGATGCAAGTTTCCTTCTATGATGCGGTTCGAGGCAACTTGGCCGGTATCCGCGGCGACGTGCTGACGCCGGATCTTGCCGGTTTCGACTTACCGGAATTCCTCGGCGGACTGCAGCCGCCGAACGTCATCCACGCCCGCCACACTGTTGGCATGGTCGATCCGCTTGCCGAAAACCCAACGCCTGTCGGTGATGGCCTGCCGGAGACCCTGTCGGAGATCATCGAGCATTACGGGATTCGTTACTTCAAGGTGAAGGTCGGCGGCGATCGGGAGGCTGACTTGGATCGGCTTTCGGCGATTGCTCGATTGCTTGATCAAATTGATGATCCTTACTACGTAACGCTTGACGGTAACGAGCAGTATGCCGATCAGGATGGCGTGTTGGCGCTCTGGCAGGATATCCTCGGCAACCCTCGGCTTGCGCGTTTCGCCGGTTCGATCATCATGATCGAACAGCCGATAGCCCGAAGTCTGGCCTTGACCACCGACATCGATCGGCTGGCGGCAGAGCGGCCCGTGATTATCGACGAGTCCGACGGTGAGATCGACGCATTCCCCAGGGCGCGGGCGCTCGGATATCTCGGCGTGTCTTCGAAATCCTGCAAAGGCCTTTACAAATCTATCCTGAATGCCGCGCGCTGCCGGCATTGGAACGATGAAGCCGGCGCCGAGCGCTACTTCATGTCGGGCGAGGATCTGACGACCCAGGCTGGCGTCGCTGTGCAGCAGGACCTGGCATTGGCCGGATTGATCGGCATCGCGCATGTCGAACGCAACGGACATCATTATGTCAATGGCATGAGCGGCATTTCAGAGCGCGAACAACAGGACTTTGTCGCCGCCCATCCCGACCTTTATCATAGAAGCGACGGCGTCACGCGGCTGCTCATCCGAAATGGCGAAATTGCCGTCGGGTCGCTGCAACGGCCGGGATTTGCGGTTGGCGCCGAGCCGGAATGGAGTGCCATGCGGCCAACCGGTGCCTGGTCCGCGTAGACCGTGCGAGGCGAGACCGCGACCACGGCATCGAAACAAGGAGGATCGGCAATGAGCGACCGGGTTTATCGGCAATTCAATCAGGCCGAGCTTGACTGGCAGTACAACAATCGTGACCGGTCGGAGCATTCGTTTGCCGGCTATCTCGACTTCTATAAGCGCCAGAGTGCGGCAGTGCGAGCCGAAACCAATGCCCTGCTTGACGTATCGTTCGGCGGCAGCGCGGCTGAAACGCTCGATATTCTCCGTCCCCATGATCGCGCCGAGCCCATGCCGGTACAAATATTTATCCATGGCGGTTATTGGCGCATGCTGCACAAGGATGATTTCTCTTTTGTCGCGGGCCCTGTCATCGATGCCGGCGGCATGGCTGTCATCGTCAATTATGAATTGATGCCGGCCGTCACCATGGACGAACTGGTGCGCCAATGCCGTGCCGCAGTGGCCTGGTGCTGGCGCCACATCGCCGAGTACGGCGGCGATCCCCATCGCCTTTTCGTTTCCGGGCATTCGGCCGGCGGACACCTGGTCGCCGCCTTGATGTCGACGGACTGGGACGCTGAATTTTCCGTACCGGCCGATGTTTTGAAGGGCGGTGTGGCGATTAGCGGTATTTTCGACCTCGAACCAATCCGGCTCGGTTTCTTGAACGACGTGCTGCAATTGGATGAAGCCGCCGTGCGACGGAACAGCCCGTTGTTTCATGTGCCCGGCAAGGCCGGCTCTTTGGTTGTCGCCTATGGCGGCTTGGAGAGTGAGGAGTTCGCGCGGCAAAGTGCTGAATACGTCACCGCTTGGCGCAACAACGGCCTGACCGCCGATTTGGTCGAGATTGACGGCCACCACCATATGAGCGTGGTGGCGAGCCTGGCCCATGGCGACCGTGAATTAACGATGCTGATGCTGCAGCAGATGGGATTGGCGTGATGGCCACGCCCGCCGCGACGGCGTGGCCCGTGGCCGACATCCTGCCGGCCGATGCGGATCAGGCGACGCTCGTGGGCCGCGCGTACTTACCGGAACCGGTTGACGGGCCGGCAGTGGTGACGGTCCGCGACGGCGGTCTGGTCGATATTACCCGAGACATTCCGACGATCGGTCATTTGTTGAGCGAAGCCGATGCGGCTGAGCGCGTGCGCCAGGCCACCGGACCTGACATCGGCGTGGTCGGCGAGATTGCTGGCAACGCGCCGTCGAACAGCGCTCCGTATTTGCTGGCGCCGGCGGATGTCCAGGCCATCAAGGCCTGCGGCGTTACCTTTGCCCAGAGCATGCTGGAGCGCCTGATCGAGGAACGCGCCAAAGGCGATCCCGCCGGCGCCCGGCAATGGCGCGACGAGTTAGAGTCCGGTCTTGGCGTCGATCTCGGCAGCATTGAGCCGGGGTCCGAGGCGGCCATGGCCTTGAAGCGGCGATTGTCCGCATCGGGCCAGTGGTCGCAATATCTCGAAGTGGGGCTTGGCAAGGATGCCGAGATTTTCACCAAATGCCAGCCGATGGCCGCCGTCGGCGCCGGTGCCGATATCGGCATCCATCCAGCGTCGAAATGGAATAATCCGGAGCCGGAATTGGTTCTGGTCGTCGATGCCGCCGGCGAAATCGTCGGGGCGACTCTCGGCAACGACGTTAATCTTAGAGACGTCGAAGGACGTAGCGCCCTGCTGCTCGGCCGTGCCAAAGACAACAATGCATCGACCGCTCTCGGCCCCTTCCTGCGGCTCTGCGACGACAGCTATAGTGTGGACGACATGCGCCGCGCCGAGATCGAGCTGATTGTTGCCGGCAGCGACAATTTCCGTCTCGAGGAGACCAGTTCACTAGACAAAATCAGCCGCGATTTGTCGGATCTGGCGGCCCAGGCGTTCGATTGTCATCAATACCCGGACGGCTTGATGTTGTTTACCGGCACCATGTTTGCGCCGATACAGGATCGCGACGGCCCCGGTCTCGGCTTCACCCATCATGAGAGCGACATCGTGTCGATTGCCGAATCGAGGCTTGGCAGGCTGGTCAATCGCGTCGGCATGGCAAGTGACGTACCGCCATGGAGCTATGGCGTGACGGCACTGCTGCGGAATCTTCACCGTCGAAATGTCCTTTGAATGCGATAAGGTGAGCGGAATAACACTATCACGGCGTTCAACAACGATTTGTAGAGTTCTTAGATAATGACGGATTCCGGCGGCGCCGGTACAACGACAATATTGATCGTCGAGGACAATCCTTTGAACATGAAACTGTTTAAGGAGATTCTCGAGCTGCATGGCTACGCAGCGATCGCGGCGACCGACGGCAGCAGCGGCCTCGCCATGGCGCGCGAGAGACGGCCGGATGTAATTTTGCTGGACATACAGTTGCCGCAGATGTCGGGCTTCGAGGTCGTTCGCAGCCTCAAAAAAGACCCTGACTTATGCGCGATTCCGGTTGTCGCGGTGACTGCCCACGCCATGGCCGGCGACGAAGCCATGATTCTCGAGGCGGGCTGCGAAGAATATTTGACCAAGCCCGTCACCATCGAACAACTGGTCGAAGTGGTTGGACACTACGCTCCGGCCGGCGATGTCGCGTCGGATGAGTGATTTCGCGACGCGGCGGGTGGTTTCGGTTGTGTCGTTTACCTTCCCTTTACGGTCCAAGCGCTAGCGTTGGCAGCGCCCGTGCCGCCGTTGCGGCACCGATCGGAACCGGGAAGTGCTCCTATGGTCAGGTGGCTCTTGAAGTATGTGCCGATGTTATGCGTCACCGCCGCCGTATGGCTTGTCGGCGTTGCCGGCATGCTCGATGCCGGAGAGACCGACAAATCATTGCAGCATGTCTCGCGTGAGCTTCAGGCATTGGAAGTCGAAGCGGGAGAGCGCCGGCAAACCTTGTCCGACCTGCGCCGACAATTGACGGCCGCGAAACATGCGCTTGATCGCCTTGGCTTTCAGGAGATGACGCCGGCTGCCGGGCCGATTGCGCCGGAAGTGCAACAACCGGAGGCCGATGGCCCGGTTCGCGTGGCGGCGCCCGACCGGCGCCTGCATCTTGCTTCTTTTCGGACCCAGCGGCAGGCCGCGGATGCGTGGCGGCGCCTGAAGCAGCGCCATAAAGATGTGCTTCGCGGCCTCGAGCCGACCTATCAGGCCGTCGATTTCGGCCCGCCGCGCGGCCTTTTCCTGCGTCTGATCATCGACGTCGCGCCGGACCGCGAGACCTGCCGGCTGCTGCGTGAGCGCGGCGCTTTTTGCCAGCCGGTTTCATAGTCCGCGCTGGGACGATTTGAAGTTGCCGCGCCAAACTGGCAGGGTGGCGGCATGCAAGTCCTATACACAGATCGCCATTTGAGCCATCAGCCGGCCGAATTCATTACCGCCGGGCGTTTGGCACCCATCCCCGAATGCAGCGAGCGCGTCGACCGCTTCCTGTCCTCGATCGCCGCTGGCCGCCATGACATCGAAGCGCCGGACAATTATGGCATGGTGCCGATTGCCCGAATCCATGATGCCGGCTATTTGGACTTTCTGGCGACCGTGCATGACCGATGGCGGCAATTGTCCGGGGCCAGCGACACCGTTTTGCCGAACGTGCATCCGTCCCGGCACGGTGCCGGACGGCCGGAGCATGTGGTCGGCCAAGCCGGCTACTACATGGCCGATACCGCCTGTCCGATTACCGCTGGCACTTGGGACGCGGCCCGGGCGGCGGCGGATGTCGCCGTCGCCACGGCGGATTCCGTGCTGGCCGGGGCACCGGTCGCCTATGGCCTCTGCCGGCCGCCCGGCCATCACGCCATGGCCGACTTGGCCGGTGGGTTTTGTTTTTTGAATAATGTGGCAATCGCCGCCGGGCATTGTCGCGACCGGGGCACGTCGCGTGTCGCCATACTCGATGTGGACGTGCATCACGGCAACGGCACCCAGCAGATTTTCTATGGCCGCGACGACGTCTTGTTCGTCTCGCTGCATGGCGACCCAGCCGGATTCTATCCGTATTATTCGGGCTATGCCGACGAACGTGGTGATGGTGCCGGACTTGGGTTCACCCTTAACCTGCCATTGCCGCCTGGCACTGGTGACGATGGTTTTTTGCAGGCCTTGGGCGGCGCGCTCGACAACATACGTGCTTTCGATCCGGGCATTCTGCTGGTCTCCCTGGGCCTTGATGCCCAAGAAAACGATCCGCTTGGCATTCTAAAAGTAACAACGGCTGGTTTCGGCGCCGTCGCGCGCCAAATCGCCGGTCTTGCGCTACCCACAATCTTGATCCAGGAAGGCGGCTACCTCTGCGACGAACTGGGGGCCAACCTGGCAGCCTTTTTGGCGGAGTTCTAGCAACCGAGTTGCTTGGCCAGGTCGAGGAAGTCTTCAGCTACGAAGTCAAAATCGTGGTTCGGCGCCAAATCGGTTGTCTGGGCCGGTCCGTGCTCTGTCGGACGTTTGACAAAGGCGGTGCGGAAGCCTTCGCGGGAAGCCGCCAGGAGGTCGCTGTTGTGCGCAGCAACCAACACACAGGCTTCCGGCGGCAAGCCGAGCAGACGCGCGGTTGCCCGATAGCTTTCGGGATCGGGTTTGTAGTGGCCGGCGACTTCGGCGCCCAGAATAACGTCCCACGGCAAGCCGCTGTTTTTGGCAAGATTGACCATCAGGGCGACATTGCCGTTCGACAGCGTGCCCAAGATGAACCGGCGCTTCATCCGGGTGAGGCCGGCGACAACATCGGGCCATGGCGGTAGGCGGTGCCAAGCACGGTTCAAATCATCGCGCGCGGCCTCATCGATGCCATCGATGTTCATGGCCGCCAGCACGGCGTCGAGGTTTTCCCGATGCAGCACGTCGAGGATGGTCCAGGGCCGGCGGCCTTCGCGAACCTCGGCCATGGCCGGCTGGTAGCGGGCGCGCCAGGCGTCGGCGAATGCCACCCAGTCGGCCTCGATGCCGTGGCCGGCGCCAAAGGCACGGCCATCTTCGGCAATGCCATTCCGCCAATCGACAACGGTGCCGAAAACATCGAACGTCAATGCTTTTATGGTGCCAGGATCGGTCGGTTGGCTCACGGCATTAGTCCTTCAATAGTCGGGCCATCATGATTTCATCCTTAGGGCCGCTCTGCAATTCGACGGATCCGCGTTTTCGCCCTTCGACCGTGAAACCGTGGCCGCGATAAAGCCGCAAAGCGCGGTCATTGCCCGGCATCACTGTAAGGTCCAGCCGGGTTATCCCGGCCGCCGCCGCACGGTCGATGGCCGCAATCAGCAGCTTCGTACCGATACCGCGCCCGACATGGCTTTGCCGGATTGCGATGGCGATCGTGGCGGTGTGGCGATTGCGGGCGAATTCACCGCGATAGAGACCGCAATGTCCAAGCAGACGCGTGCCCTTCGCGGCCACCAGCATGATATTGCTGTCGCCGGACTGTTGCGAGGCGAGGACGTCGCGCCATGCCGCGCCAGAACGCAGTCCTTCGCCTGGTTGCCGCAGAAGAAATGCGGTTTCAGCACTAGTCGTTTCCGCCAATTCGTACAAGGCCTCGGCATCGTCGGGTTCGGCCTGGCGAATGGCAATGTCGGTCATTGCGTTGTCAGGCCGCTCGCCTCACCGGTCTCCGGCGGTACGCGGCGTTCTTCGCCTGGCCGCCGGGAAAAATGCTCGCGGTAACATTTGGAGAAATGCGACGCCGACACGAAGCCACAAGCGAGGGCGACGTCCAACACCGACATCGACGTCTTGCGGAGCAGCAGCCGCGCCCGTTCGAGCCGCAGTTCAAGATAAAACCGCGTCGGCGTCCGATGCAGATACTTTCGAAACAACCGCTCGAGCTGCCGGGTCGACAACCCGACGCCGTAGGCGAGTTCCGTGCGGCTCAACGGCATCTCCAGCGATTCTTCCATGCGCCCGACAACCTGCAAAAGCTTGGCGTGGGTGACCCCGAGACGGGAGCGCAAATCCATGCGTTGGTGGTCGTGCCGGTCACGGATACGCTCATGCATGAATTGTTCGGCCACGGCGGCCGCTAAATCATGGCCGTGCTGGGAAGAGATGATGTTTAACATGAGGTCCATGCCAGCGGTTCCGCCGGAGCAGGTAAAGCGGTTTCTGTCGATTTCAAATATTTCATCTGAAATCTCAAGATTCGGGTATAACTCTCTGAAAGCAGACAATTCTTCCCAATGAACGGTGCATCGATAACCGTCGAGCAGACCGGCTTTAGCGAGAATGTGGCTGCCGGTGGAGATGGCGCCGATGTTGGCGCCCTGGCGGGCGATGCGGCGCAGCCAATTGGTGGTCGTGCGGTCGGCAAATCGTCTGGTGGCAACGCCGCCGCAGACCGCGACGTTGGCGACGAAATAATCGTTGTGTATGCCGACCACCGGCTGGGCGATCATGCCGTTGGAGGATTTGACCGGCTCGCCATCCGACGACAGGAGCTCCCACCGATAGAGTTCGCGGCCCGACAGCCGGTTGGCGGAACGCAACGGTTCAATTGTGGAGGCAAAGCAGACCAACGAAAAATCCGGGATAAGCAAAAATCCGAAATGCTGCGGCACTTCGCTCGAGTTACTGATCATCGTGGCCCCTGTGGTGTCGACGGGACAGGTTGTCCAGCAAGAGCGGTTTTCGATCAAACGACTCCGTATGATTGAAAACCGCTCTTGATTCGGACTATGGCTGCATAGTTCTGAGGCAGGCAAGAAAAATATAACGGCCGCGAAATCGAGCGCCTGGCTTTGGCCAGCTAGCCGAACGGCGGTGTCGACGGCAGGCGTTGGCCGGCGGTTATGCCGGCGCGTTGCCGCAGAGCGCGTGTTCGCGCTGGTAATTGCTCGGCGAGTCCAACCGAGCATGACGCCAACCGGCCTCTGTCTGCAGGGAACGGAGCGTGGCCGACACGATCGCCTGCACCCATTGGTGGGCATCGCGGACCGCGCCGTCGGGCGACGTCGCGTGGCGCCAGCCAAAGCGTTCGGTGCGGTGCAGGCGTTGGCGCAGGTCCGCCGCATGCTCGGCAAGCGCGGTGCGTTCGATAGCGACATGCTTGTTTTCGTGTTTCAAGGTGACTTTGAACGGGCAAGTGCCCTTTCGATACTCTGAAGCGACGTAGACACGGACCGGCTCGGCAATCAATGTGACGCGGATGTCGGCCAGGCCGTAACAGATGCCGTCGCGATTTTTCGGCTGCCGATAGCGGATGCCGACTGAGACCCGCGACGTTTTTTCGATTTCGGTAAGCCCCATCAAGCGATAGCCGGCGAGGCCGGGACGGCCGCTCAGTTCCGGTTGTCGGCGGGTGAAATCATAGGTCGGCTCGGCGAATACCGATCGCACGGTAACCGTGACGGCTTTACCGGTATCGCCGTGACAGGCTGCGATCTCGGCCGTTGACGCGGTAGCCGGTGCGAACATGCCGGCGATCGCCAGCCCGAACATCGTTAAAACACCCAATTTCACGGTGTTGCGACCCCGCCATCGAATTCCGATGGCGACGATAGCGACGACAGGTTAAAGGCGGATTACGGAACCCGGATAGAGCGGCCCGCTTTAGGCGGCGCTCGCCCCGTCCTCGGAGGCCGGTTTGCCGTAGCCGAACACCGGCGAGAGCTGGCCGGCGACGACGGCGTCGAGTTCGGCGACCTGGGCATCGGTAAAATAGTCACGATAGCCGCCGACTTTGGCACGACGGACCTTGTAGGAATCCGGGTTGCTTTTGTCGCCCGGCACCATGCGCGAGCCGCTGAGCCAGAATACCCGTTCCTGCTCCATCTTGCGCATGTTGTCGATCGAGGCGAACTCGACGGCGCTGGCGACATCCCGCGCACTCGGTTCGCCGCCCAGGAACGTGATAATAGCGCCGAGCCATGCGCCCGGATCCGTGCGCAGATCTTCATAGCGTACCACCAGGACATCCTTGAGGTTGGTCATCTCATCGGCCCAGCCGTTCATGAAACCGATGACCTTCGGCAACCCGGCGTCTTTGCCCTGGACGAAATCGTAAACCGTGATGTCGGCGCCGTGTTCGGGGTACTTGTTCAGCGATTTTTTGCCCGGGCGCATGCGGTGCTGCCATTGGAAATATTGCGATACGGCGGTATCGCGCGGGTCGCGCACCATGAGCACGACCTTTTTGCCGTAAAAGTCGGATTTGTTATCGTGGTTCTTGGTGTAATCACGCAGGTAATTGTCGTGGGTGAAAAACACCCGCGGGATATCGGCATGCTTCTTGTTCAGATTGTCGAACCCGATCAGGCTGCGTTTCGACAGGCCATGCTTTGCCTGAAAATAGCCCGACATCATGACCCGCAGCCAGGTGCGGCCGCTCTTGCCGAACGACACCACGACACAGTCCGAAAGCTGCAGCTTGCGGTATTCTTCGCGGCCGCGCAGCCAGCGCTCCAACGCGACGCGCCGGTCAGCAGGCAGGAAGAACGTCAGCGCCATGACCAGATGCCGCGTTAGTTTTTTTATCAGTACGTGCATGGTGGCTCAGCCTATAACAAGGTTGGCGCTGCAGTGCAACAAATCGGCGGGCGGGCGGGCCTTTAGGCTATGCGCCATTTCGTCGCGTTTGCCGCAGGTGCTCCGTTGCCGCTGAATCTAGGGCCAAATCCACTGCTGCAAGGACGACTCCGTAAACGTCGTACGCCGCCTCGATACTGACGACGCCGTCCATCACGTCGCGTCTGACCTGGTCGGGCCGCCGCTCCAGCGGATCGCCCCAACCGCCGCCGCCCGCCGACTGGGCCTCCAGGCGAAGCGGCCCGAAATCAGCCTTGCCGTAGGCCGGTGCCTCGAACGTCGGCGCGCCGTCGCTCGGGTAGAGCGACATGGTGCCCGGCAGGCCCCAATCACCGCCATAGACGCCATAGCCGCTCGGCGGGCCGATGCCTTCGCCGCGGAACGAATATTCCGCGTCACCTTCGATTTCGACGGCGTAGTCAACGCCGGTGCCGCCCCGATACTGGCCACTGCCGGCGGCATCGCAGCGAAACTCCTGACGGATGAAATGGGCCGGATAAAGTTGTTCGTAAGTTTCAACGTTCGGCAAGGTCAGACCGCCCAAGGCGACCAGGTGACCGATTTGGTTGAACCCGTCACGGCCTTCGACCGCGCCACCGCCGGACATGACGTTCCAGTGGTACATTACGTAGGGGCTGGCGTCGGTTGCTTCGCCGGGCAGGCGGCCAGCGGTGACGCCGTGCACGCTTTTGCCCCAGCCGGCACAGGACCGCGTCGGATCCGCCGTCGACAGCGCCCGCCAAACCGTGTGGACAATCTCGTGGGCGATAAACACGGTGCACATGGTCACCGGCGCCGGCGGCCGGGGATTCACCACGCTGCCGAGCGGCGCGATGATCTCCACGCCCCGGAAGGTGCCCTCATTACGCGGCAAGTCCGGCTCGAAAAACGATGCCAGTCCCATGTAAACCGCCGAATAGGTGTTGGCCAGCGAGCTGTTTTTGAAGCCGCGCATCTGTCCGCCACTGCCGGTGAAATCGGCGGTCAAGCGGTCGCCGTCGACAGTGAGCGCGAGTTTCACTTCAATATGGACCGGATCGAAGCAATCGTTGTCGATGACCTCTAGAGCCTCGTAGCGGCCGTCCGGCAAGGCCGCCAGCATTTGGCGGAATCGCCGGTCGGCGTGATCGAGAATGCCGTCGAACATGGTTTGCGCCGACGCCTGGCCGAGTTCTTCGATCAAGGCGATCACGCGCTCGGCGCCGATCCGGGTCGAGCCGATCATGGCGCGCAAGTCGCCGTCGAGCAGCTCCGGCGTCCGGCAATTGAGCGCCAGGAGTTCCCACAGATCCTCGCGCAGCTGCCCCTGTTCGATGAGTTTGAGCGGCGGTAGCCGCAGCCCTTCGTGGAAGATTTCCGTTGCCGTCGGATTGTAGGTGCCGGCGGCGCCACCGCCGATGTCGGACTGATGCGCCCGATTGCAGGTGAAGCCGGCCAAGTCGTCGTCGACGTATATCGGACGCGCGATCACCCAATCGGGCAAGTGGTTGCCGCCGGCGACATAGGGGTCGTTCAATAGATAAACGTCACCATCGGCAAATTCGTCGCCGAAACGCGCGCGCAGAGCGCGCACAGCGAAACCGCCGCCGCCGGTATGGATCGGAATGCCGTCAGCCTGGCTGACCAAGACACCGTCCGCGTTGGCAATAAAGCAGGAAAAATCGTGGCTTTGGTTGAAGATCGCGCTGCGCGCCGTGCGCGTCATTACCCAGCCCATTTGGCGCGAAATATGATCCAGCCGGTTTTGTACCAGAGCCAGCAGAACCGGATCCGGCGTGTGGCCGCTGTCAGGCATGGCTACCGTCCTCGCTCGCCAGAGTGATAAGAAAATTGCCGGTGCGGTCGACTTGTAACTGGTCGCCGTCGCCGGCCAAGACGGTCGTGGTCGCTTCTTCGACCAGTAACGGGCCGGTTAATTCATGCCCGGGGCGCAAGTCGGCGCCGGCGTAAACCGGCACCGCGCGCCAGCCCAGCGGATCGCCGAGGTGAACGTCGCGGACAGCGATTGGCGTCGGCGCGTCCTTGGCCGGATCGGGTGGCATCGGCGGCGGCGAATGGAAGCGTGCTTTGCCGGCGACGCGGAGGCAGGTGATGTCGATACGGCCGTTCGGCTGAATATGCCCAAACATGCGATCGTGCTCGGCCTCGAAATGCCGGCGGATCGTTGGCCGGTCGAGCCGACTTCCGACACTGGTCGAAGGTACGCGAATAGACCATTGCTGGGACAGATAACGCAGGTCGATTTCACGCACCACGCTGGCGTCAGGGCCAGTGAAGCCCTCGGCCGCCAACTGGCTGCGGGCGCTATCTTCAAGCGATTGATATATCGCTTCGACGTCGGCATCGTCCGCGGTTTCCAGATCGCCGAGGAAAACCCGGAGGAAGTCCAAGCGAATGTCGGAATGCAGCATGCCGATGGCACAGAACGCGCCGGCCTGCCGCGGCAGGTAAACGCGGCGGCAGCCCAGTGCGCGGGCAACAGCGGTGCCATGCATTGGCCCGGCGCCGCCGGCCGCGACCAGGGTGAAGCGCCGAGGGTTGTGGCCGCGTTCGATCGAAATGCGTTCGACGGCATGTAACAGATTTTGCTCAAGCAGCCGAATGATGCCGATGGCCGCGGCTTCCGGCGAAATGCCGAGCCGGCCGGCGACGTGGCTGTCGATGGCGGCGCCAGCTTTTTCTGGATCCAACGTAACCGCGCCGCCGGCGTAGGCGCCGGGGCGCAGCCGGCCGAGCAGCAACTGCGCGTCGGTCACCGTCGGCTCGATGCCACCCTTACCGTAGCAGGCCGGGCCCGGCATGGCGCCGGCACCTTTGGGGCCGACGAACAGCATGCCGGCTGCGTCGACGCCAGCGATGGTTCCGCCGCCAGCGCCAACGGTATGGATTTCAACCGATGGCGTTGCCAGATGGTAACCGTCGATCATCAAAGCGTCGCTGACGGCGACATCGCCGCGGCTCATCAAGGTCACGTCGCAACTGGTGCCGCCGATTTCCATGGCGATCAAGTCGTCGGTTTCGGCGCCGTCGCTAAACAGGCGAAGCGCGCCGACGCCGGCTGCCGGCCCCGATAACACCAGATTGACTGGCCGCATGGCCAACTGATCGATGGATACCGCGCCGCCATTGCTTTGAACCAAAAGTATCGACCGCGCCAAACCGAGGTCGTGCAGGCGGTCGTTCAAATCGTGCAGGTAACGGACAACTTTTGGCGCCAAGTAGGCGTTGATGACGGCGGTTGAGGCGCGTTCGTATTCGCCCATGACCGGGGCGATTTCGCTTGACGGCGAAATCCAACGGCCGTCCCAATTCGCCTGAATATGGGCGGTGACCTGCCGTTCATGGTCGGCATTCAAATAGGCGTTGATCAGGCAAACGGCTATCGATTCGACGCCATGGTCGGCAAACACCGTCAACGCGGTATCGATATCGCCAAGCTCGATCGGCTGGCGCTCGCGCCCGTCCCGGTCGACGCGGCCGCGCACCGGCAGGCGCAGAAAGCGCGGCACCAGCACCTCGGGGAAAGGGGCGCGATGATCCCATTGATTCTCGCGGATGCCGCGGCGGATTTCGACGGAATCCCGAAAGCCTTCAGTCGTCAGCATGCCGACCGTGGCGCCCTTACGCTCGAGGATGGTGTTGGTGGCAACGGTCGAGCCGTGAACGAACAACGCCGTGTCCTTGACCAACTGGGCGAGCGACAAGTCGAACTGTCCGGCCGCCTGCTTCAGCGCTTGCAATACGCCGACGCTTGGGTCATCGGGTATCGATGGTACTTTGAAGACGAAATGCCGACCGTCGGCATCCTGCATGACCATATCGGTGAAGGTACCGCCGACATCGACGCCGATACGCCAAGGCTTTGTCGGTGCCTGCTGGTGTCGCGGGTCGTCTGCAGACATTGGTGATCCTCAACGATTGTTGACGAGTGTGGCGGCGAGGGCACGCAGTGCATTGTTGACTGCCGGGTCGGCGGGGCGGAGCCGGGCCGCCTCGGCGTAGGCGGCCGCGGCCAATTTGGGCTGTCCGTCAGCCTGATGCATGCCGCCTAACGCCATCCACGCGTCGAAGTCTTCGGGTTGTTGGGCAAGATGGGCCTGAAGTCGCGACAATTCGCTCTGACCGCTCGCCATATTTGGCTCGACAACGGGCTTGTTTGGGATTTGCTTCCAGGCCAATCCGGCGACCGAAACGGCAACCGATGTGACGGCAAGGATCAGGACCAGACTTTGCACGGGCGACATGTATGACATGAAAGATTCGTATTCAAGATCGTGAAGACGCAGCCTATCAGCTGTCCGCCCGAAAGTCAGGTTGGCAGATAGGTCGGGCACGGAATTCGATCAATTGGCTTCCGGTGAGTGATTTCTACTCTAGCCACGCGGTGCGGCGCTGCTACAATGGTGCCGATACTTGGTAGGTGGGCACCGTAAAACCGTTTGTTCGGCCATTGTCGAGCTAGCTGAAAAAAAGCCCGCCGATGAGGAGGATTCGGGGGCATTGCCGATAGGCCGGCGGCGCTCCAGAACAGGGATCGGGACCGATCCAGCGGTAAAGTGTTCCGCGTATTGTTTCGAGCCCTGCACGGCTGCTTGCCCTGTCCCCTTCATGATGGTGTCGGATGCCCGCGCGTTGCGGGCAGGCGCTGGAATATGGGTCGAAAAGCAGATGGCTGCGGACCTATTGCCGGTGCTGTTCATTGCGAACGGGTAGCGGAGACAAAATCTATGCGCGGATTCGAAACTGGCGCCATAAAGTCGTTCATCGTCGCAATCCTCGTGCTTATGTTCGGGGCAATTTCCGGTCCCGCCATGGCGGCAGACATGAAGGGCCCGGAGGTTTGCAAGAAATGTCACAAGGCCGAATTTGCGGTGTGGGAAGGAACCAAACACGCAAAATCGTTTGATGACATAACGGGTCTGGATAAGACCGAAGAGATTCTCGAGAAACTTGAACAAGACGACATGGAGGAATCGGAGGTTTGCAGCCAGTGTCACTTCACGCTGGTCGAAGAATCGGCCGAATCCGGCCCGTCTTGTGAATCGTGTCATGGCGCCGCCGGCGATTGGCTCAAAATTCATAACGACTATGGTGGGGCCAAGAAGGCAGCCGACGAAAGCGCCGACCACAAGAAAATGCGCATTGCGAAGGCCGCGGAAGCTGGCATGATTTGGCCGAGCGCGCGCTATAATGCAGCCGCCAATTGTTTCAATTGTCACGGCATGGCGCGCGAGTCCCTGGATGGCGGCGATGCCGCCGCGCTCGTCGCCGCAGGTCATCCGCTCAATCCCAAATTCGAGTTGGTGACGTACTCGCAAGGCTCCGTCCGCCATCGCTATTATGCGCCGAACGCCGGCGACAATGCCGAGATGACGCCCGTTGAAGCCGCGCGTTGGTTCGTCACCGGCGCCGCCGCATCCATCGTTCAAGCCAACGCAGCGCTCGAAAAGACCGATGACGGGGCCTATCAAGCGGCACAGAAGGCGCGCATGGCGATAGCCACGGCGGCGATCGAAGCGATCAAGGGAAGCGTTGCTGAGGCCGCGGCGTTTCTGTCCGATCCTTCCGAAGGCAATGCCAGGGCATTGGTCGACGCGATCGCGGACAAGGACTTGTCGGGGTCGGTTGGCGGCATGCTGCCAAAGGCTGCGGCGTACAAGTAAAAGGGTGGCGAATGGCGCGAAACCGAGGAGACGGCGCCTAACGACAGCCTAATCAGAGCAATGTCGGCTTTACGGGAAGAAAATGGCCAGGGCAATTGAAACGATAACCCGTCCGCAAAGATGGGATTCGCCATTTGATCCAAAGATGACCGACGATGACGTTGATCGTCTGATGACGAATGACGTTATCGCAGCCATTGAGGCCGATCGTTTTCCGCCTCATACGTCGCTGGGTGATATTCTCCGCTACGATACCCGGATTGTTGATTTTGGCCCGGGCGATTTTGTGGTTCGCGAAAACGACTACGGAAATTCGGCGTTCCTGATCCTCGACGGCACGCTTCAAGTGGTGCTGTCGCCGAGCTTGCCGGAGGAATTGCTGGGGCGTCAAACTTTGACGCGCAAAGGCTTTTTCGAAACGCTCAGCCAATTATGGAAAAACAATTGGCGGCCCGAGCTGCGGGACACGACCCGCTACGAAGGCCAGAAGTTGCGCGGCGGTGTCAGGCCGGATTCCGCGCTTGTCGTGATCCAGGATATACCGGCCATCCTCGATCAACACCGCACGGCAAAAATTGGCGTCAATGACTTTTTCGGTGAATTGGCAGCCCTTGGGCGCATTCCTCGAACCGCGACGATCTTTGCGGAAACGCCGGCCCGTGTGCTGGAGATCCGTTGGCAAGGCCTGCGCGAGCTGCGTCGGTTCGATCCGGGTTGGCGCCGGCAAATCGATGAAACCTATCGCGAGAATGCGTTGCTTCAGGCATTGCGCGAAGTGTCGATGTTTAGCCACCTCAGCGCCGACGACTTGCAGAAGGTATCGGAAAGCGTTCTGTTTGAGACCCACGGCGCCTTCGACTGGCACACGACCTACAAGCGTATGCGCGAACAGGGCAAAGCGGGTGAACACGGTACGGTAATCGCGCGCGAAGGCGACTACCCCGACGGGCTGCTTTTCGTGCGCGCCGGCTTCGCCCGCGTCAGCAAGACCATGGGAAATGGTGAACGCACGCTCAATTATCTCGGCGCCGGTGATTTCCATGGCATTGACGAGCTTTATGCCGCTTCGCAGGGTACATCCGGCGGCGACGTGGCGCTCGAAACAAGCCTGACAGCGCTCGGCTACGTCGACCTCCTGCGTATTCCGCGGCAAGCCTTGGAAAAGTATGTGTTCCCGAATTACGTTGCGCCGGCGCGCCGGACATCGGAGTTGGCGGAACGCGACGTCGGCGAGGATATGTTGATGGAATGGGCCGTCGACATGCGATTTATCAACGGCACGCAGGCCATGTTGATCGATCTAGATCGGTGCGTGCGCTGTGACGATTGCGTGCGCGCCTGTGCGTCAACCCATCGCGGCAATCCGCGGTTTCTGCGGCATGGCCCGATCGCCGACCATTGGATGGTCGCCAATGCGTGCATGCATTGCGCCGATCCGGTTTGCATGATCGGCTGCCCGACCGGCGCCATTCACCGCTCCATCGAGGGCGGCATGGTTGTCATCAATGACGACACCTGCATCGGTTGCGGCACCTGCGCGGCGTCTTGCCCCTACGACAACATCCGCTTGGTCGAAATTCGCAATAAAGCGGGCGACTTGGTACAGGACGCGGAAACTCATTTACCGATCCAAAAAGCAACGAAATGTGACCTCTGCGTCGGTAATATCGGCGGACCGGCCTGCGTTCGCGCGTGTCCCCATGATGCGTTGCGGCGGGTCGAATTCCACGGTTCCGATCCGTTTGCAGGAACGGCGCAATGAGGCCGGTACAGAAATTCGGCGCGTCCGCTGGCATCGTTGCCGCGCTGGTGTTTCTTGGCGTTGCCGGTCATGCCTATCAGAGCTGGCGCTATGCCGAAGATGCGACGCCACTGAGCGGCTATATCCTGATCGTCTTGTTCCTGTTGCTCGGGTTGTTCGGTGTTCGCAAGAAGCTCGCCATGTTGCCGGCGGGGCGGGCGGCCTATTGGACGGCGGCGCATTCGGTCGGCGGCGTTATGGCGATCGGGCTCTACTTTGTTCATACCGGTGGCGCGATTTGGCCGGGCGGATCGGCTGAGAGGCTGCTGGCTACGCTGTTTTATCTGGTTAGTTTTTCTGGGCTTATCGGTTTTGCCATGCAACGGCTGTTGCCTGGTCGTCTGACTCAGGCCGGCGTCGAGGTCATTTACGAACGCGTGCCGGCGGAACTGGCGGATATCCGTCAACGGGTGGAAGAGCTTGTCACCGACGCGACGGAACAGCATGGCAGTGACACTTTGGCCCGCCACTATGTCGAATCCCTAAGCTGGTTCTTTCGCAGGCCGCGCTTTTTCTTTGATCACCTAGCCGGTGGTCGACGCGGTCTCGCCTGGGTGGCGCGCGAGACCGAAGCCGTGTCGCGCTATCTCGACGATTCCGAAAAGGCCTGCCTCGACGAAATAGCTGAACTTGCCGAGATTAAGGACCGGGTCGATTTTCACTGGTCGCTGCAAACCGTACTGCGCTACTGGCTGTTCATGCATATTCCGTTGGCTGCCGCGGCGATCGTGCTCGCACTCTGGCATGTTATTCTCGTGCATGTGTACGTGATATGATTACCGATCAAGACCGCTATGCCTATGACAACAGCCGATATGAGCGGCCGGGGTTTCCATATGTTTGCGGGCGCGCTTGCATGTGGGGAAAACCCTGTTCCCGCGGCCCCAACTTGGATGGAAGTTGTGGCGGGACAACGGTTTGTACGCCGTTTCGGGACGATGACCGATGGGTTTGCCGGCGGTCGCCGGCGGATGGCGGGGCGTGCGAAGACGGGCCGATGCCCGATGGCAGCTGTTGCCTAACCCAGGCACCGTGCCGGCCGCGTCGGTCGATCCGTGTTCAACGCGGCCGTTTCACCAAGATCGCGGTGGCGCTCACCTTGGTCTTGATCCTTGCGTTTATCGGGTTTCAACCTGGCGGCAGCGCGTCCTGGAGCGGCATCAGTTCGGTCAGTCCCGGGCCACTTTCCGGCGCCCATACCAGCTTTGCCATGGCCGATATCGGCTGCACGGCTTGCCACAAAGCGCACGACGCCGGGTTGCTGCAGATGACGCAGGCGGTTTTCGAGCCCGCCAACGTGTCCGGCGGCTGCTTGGGTTGCCACAGTTTCGGCGGACCGCAAGATGCGCCGTCGCTGGCGAACATTCCGCATAACAGCCCAACGCTGGTCGCAAGCACGGCGGCGGGCGAAGAGACAAATTGCCTGAATTGCCATACCGAGCATAAAGGTGTCGATGCCAACATTGCCGTCGTCGGCGATGTACAATGCAATTCCTGCCACGAGAAGAAATTCGAAGCCTTCGATACCGATCACGTCGCTTTCAGTGCGGAATACCCGCATATTCGCCGGGCCGGCATTCAATTTGACCATAGCGGCGTTACCGAACATGAAAAACTCGGCTGCGTTGATTGTCACCAGGTCGACGCGGCAGCGCGCAACGTGCCGGTTGCCGGGTTCAACAAAAGTTGCGGCGAATGCCACGGCGACCTGTTGCGCTCAACGGACGCAAGTGCTGCCGAGCGTTGGGACTTGCGGCTGCTTCGGATCCCGGCGTTCGATACCAAGACGTCGCCGCTGTTGTGGAAGAAATTCAAACTCAAGAAAATTGCTAAAGCCTGTCGGCTCGACGGTGATGCCAAGCAGCGATTGGCAGATCGTATCACGGCGCTTGGCGAAACGGAGGAATCAGGCGGCGACAAGGCGGCTCTGACGGACCAGGAATTGGAAGCGCGCGCCGTCACGGCGTTTCTTGCCGGTGCCAAGGCGAATAACGACAAGGCCTATGCCAAGAATGTCGGCCGGCTGCTTGTTGCGCTGGCGCAAAAACCGGATAAGGCGATCGGCAAGCTGTTGTCCAAAAAAGGTGCGTCCAGGAGCGAGACGGAAACGTTGCTGGCCGGCCTAAGCCCGGATCTGGCGCGGTCGGTGGCGTGCGGCTGGCTGGTCGATGGCGGTTTCAAACCGCGCGGAAAAACCCGCAAAGGCTGGTTCGCGACGGCGGACGGATTGAGCTACCGGCCAACGGGGCATGGCGATCCGGTGTTGCGGGCATGGATCGATTTTGCCGTTTCTGGTGCCAATTTGAAAGGCAAGAAGGCGCGTGGAGCGATGGCGGCGTTGGCGGCATTTCGGCCGCAAGTGACGTCCGATCATGCGTCTACGTCTGGGGTAGGCGGGTGTTTGAGCTGTCACGCCGTGAGCCGCTTGCCGACTGCGGTCAAGGACGGGGCGCCAGAATTGCAGTTGATTGCCGAATGGCGGCAAGAACCGGCGTCGAGAAGAGCGCTGGTTCAGTATGACCATCGCCCCCATGTCGATCTGCTCGGCGCGACGCCGAGATGCGGCGTTTGTCATGAACGCCGTGATGATGCAATGATATCGAAGATGTTCGAGACATTCGATGTCGACGTCGTCGGTGGCAGCTTTGCGCCGATCCGGAAAGAGGTCTGTGCCGAATGCCACACCAGCGGTCAAGTTAAAAATGACTGTCAGTTGTGTCACGAATATCATACGGAACCTGGGTTTCGTCATGCGATGATGGGCGCGGCGGAAAAACAATAGGGCCGACGTGAGGGCTAGGAGATGGCGCATATGAGAGACCTCTTCTCGAAAGCATCGGGACCGATCGCCTATGCGGCGATGGCCGCTGTGTCGGCAGTTCTCCTGTCGGTGCCGACGGCGCATGCCGCCAAAGAGGTGGTCGACGGCGACGCGGCGCATACCGCGTTGCTGAGCGAGAGCAGTTACCCTAGCGCCGCCGAATGCGCAGAGTGTCACGAACAGATCTACAAAGAGTGGGCGTCATCCAATCACGCCTATGCGTCGATCTCGCCGATGTTTCACAAATTCGAGCAAGCGATCACCGATTTATCACGCGGCACGATCGGTACGTTCTGCGTCCGGTGCCACCAAACCGTCGGGACGCAGCTTGGCGAACAGCGTGAAGCGCCGTTGTGGGAGCGCAGTCAATTGGCGCGCGAAGGTATAACCTGTATCACCTGCCATCGGGTCAAAGAACAATATTCCAAGATGAACGGCGAGCGGACGATTGAACCCGGCAACATCCACCAGCCGGTCTATTCGACTAAGAAAGACTCGTCGTTCGATGCCGTGATCGCAAAAAAGGACGAGAACAAACTAAAGATTGGTGCCGACGACGACCCTCAGCGTGGCGCGGACATTCATGCAAAGGTCGTGAAATTCGAACAGCTCGGCCAGTCCGAATTTTGCATGAGCTGCCATCAGGTCGCGGTCAATCTCGGCATCAAGCTGGAAATCGTGTGGGAGCAGTTCCGGGATAGTCCGGCTTTTGACGCAGGCGTTACCTGCCAGGATTGCCATATGGGCAAGGTCCCGGGTCGGGCGGACGGCTACGACACGGCGCCGGCAGCAATCATCAACGGCGAACCGGTGAATCCGGGACGCAGACATTCCAATCACGCGTTCTACGGTCCGGGCTATCCGATCGCCCATCCGGGCATATTCCCGCACAATCCAAAGGCCCAGAAGCGCGCCAGTATCCAAGAATGGCTGCAATTCGATTGGCGCGCCGGATGGGGCACCAAAAAATTCGAGCGCAAAGTCAAGAAAGGCGAGATCGAGGTAGAGTTTCCCAAGAAGTGGCGCAAAGCCGCGCAACGCCGGCGAGCCCGAAAAATCATCGAAACCAACCTGAAGGAATTGGAACACAAACGCGAGCTGCGACGCCAGGTCATGGAAAACGGCAGCCATATCGACGGTCCATTTTTCAAATCTCCGCCACAGGTCGGTTCGGCCCTGTCGTTTTCCTACAAGGTGTCGAACGTCAATTCGGGTCACAACTTGCCATCGGGCTCGTTGGGCGCGCAACCGGAACTATGGCTCAACGTCGCCTTGATCGACCCCGATGGAAAAAACGTATGGGAATCGGGGTACGTCGACAGCAACGGCGACATGGCGGACTTGCATTCGCTGGACGTCGCGGCCGGCACGATCGAGCATGATGACCAATTGTTCAATCTGCAAACCAAATTTCTGACGACCAACGTAAAGGGCACGGATCGTGAGATGTATCTGCCGGTGAATTTCGATGTCGATCAGATACCGTTCCTGCGGCCACCTGCGGTGCCGACGACAGTGCTCAACCATCCGCCGTTCGTGCGCATGGAGAACCGGTCGCTGCCGCCACTCAGTTCCAGAGACGCATCATACAAAGTGCCTGCCGGGATCATGACGAAAGCCGGTACCTACCGTCTCGGCGTACGGCTGCGTTCGCGCGCGGAGCCGATCTATTTCATGCGCTTCGTCGGCGCCACGCCGGAAATGGAAGAAGCCATGAATCAATGGATGTTGGATGCGCATGCCTACGTGGTCGAGTTCGATGTCAATTAGCCGGCATCCGCGACAAATGGGACGCGAGGAAGCGGGGGTGATTGTGGCAAACAAGAGCGGAACAATCCGTCGAGCGATGAGCAACGGCGCCACAGGCCGGGCTCTGCTGGCGGCAAGCCTGCTGTCATGGGCAATTTGTGCGGCTGATAGGGCCGTGGCCGCGGAGGGCGCGAAGCCGGAGATGTCGCCGGAGGCGCGGCCGGTTGAAGACTTTAATCCGAATATTTTTCGGCCCGATCCGACTTATGAAGACAAGCCCTATGACTATGAAGGCCAGATTGAAATCTACGGCGGCAAGCGTCGGTTGTTGCCGCCGCGGCCGTTGTTGGAACTTGGCCGCCCGCAATACACCGAGGGCCCGTTTCAGCCGAGCTCCGACATATTCGGCGAAAAGAATCGCGCCTTCAACCAGTTCTCGATCTACGGCGACGTCCGTACGGCCCTTGCCTACAACGACAACGGCGACAAGGAAATCGGTCAGGTTGCGTGGCGTCTTAATCTCGACATCGACTATAGGTTCACCGCCACCGAACGCGTTCATGCGTTCGTTCGGCCGATCGATAACGGCAACAAATTCACCCGTGTCGAGTTTTTTGGCGATGACGCCGATGACAGTTTTACCTTCGAAGAAAACAAGGAGTTCGAGACCTTGTATTTCGAAGGCGATGCCGGCGCCATCGTTGCCGGCCTGAGCGACGAATATCAAAAGTGGGACTTGCCGTTTACCTTTGGACGGGTGCCGTTATTCTTCCAGAACGGTATTTGGGTCGACGACGCGTGGGACGGCGCCGCGGTCACCATACCAGCACGCAACGTGCCGGCACTCGACATTTCGAACATGGACGTCACCTTGTTCATGGGTTTGAACAACGTTGAGAACAGAGCGATTCTGAACGACAAGGGCCAAGTCGATGACGATGATCTTAAGGTCTACGGCATCACCGCATTCATCGACGCGTCGCTTGGCTATTACGAGCTCGGCTATGCCTATACGGATGGCAGAGGCAAATTGAACGATCAGAGCTATCATGCAGTGACCGCCGCTTTCACGCGGCGCTACGGCGGCTGGTTGTCGAACAGCGTGCGGCTGTTCGGAGATTTTGGCCAGGATGTGGACAACGGCCAGGAGACGGTCGATGGCTATGCCGTGATTGTGGAAAACAGTCTGGTCACGGCGTTGCCGACGACGTTGGTCCCGTACTTCAACGTCTTTGCCGGCTGGGAGCGGCCGCAGCCGTTGTCCCGCGGGGCCGATGGCTTGCTGAAAAACGTTGGTATCAATTTTGAGACCGATGCGCTAACCGGGTTTCCCAAGTTGGACGACACCGCAAACGACACGTTCGGCGGCGCCATCGGTGTGGAATACCTGTTCCAACTGGATCAGCAGATCGTCGTCGAGGCGGCGACAGTGCAGGTCCATGGCGATAGCAACGGCCGCCCGGCGCAAGACGATCAATATGCATTGGGCGTGCGTTGGCAAAAGCCAATAACCGATGCCTGGATCCTGCGTGCCGACGCCATGTACGGCGTGATCGTCGACGACGCGGACCTGCTTGGCATGCGGTTCGAGGTGCGCCGTAAATTCTGATGGGGCTGTGCGATGGGCGATCTCCTGGTACTCGATAGTGCGTTGCTCAATTATTTTGCGCTGATCGTTCTGGCGTTGTTTGCGCTTTATGCCGTCACGGCGCTGGCCAACAACGTTCGGGGCGCGGCGCTGACCGAGCGTACCATGGCCTTGGAAGTTGACCTGCTGCGGGAGCGCATCGGCCGCGTTCAAGCCCGCCGCGGGTTCGAGCGGGCGCAGAATGAGTTGTCTTGGCAAGGCATTCGAAAGTTCCGGGTGGGCCGCAAGGTCGAAGAGGCCGACTATGTCTGCTCGTTTTATCTGATGCCCCATGACGAGCGGCCGTTGCCGCCATTTCAGCCCGGGCAATATTTGACGTTTAAGCTTGATCTGCCATCTTCGCGCCGCCAGGCAACGCGCTGCTATTCGCTGTCCGACGGGCCGCGCGATGAATATTACAGGGTTTCGATCAAACGCGCGCCGCCGCCGCGTGATGAGTCGAAAGCGGACATTGGGAAATCCTCTTCGAACTATTTTCACGACAGTGTCGAAGAAGGCACCATTTTGGATGTATTGGCGCCGGGCGGCGATTTTTTCGCCGATATGGCGAAGCAGACCCCGGTCGTGCTGATCGGCGGCGGCATTGGCATTACGCCGGTGCTAAGCATGCTGAATGCCATCATTGATTCCGGATCGCGCCGGGAAACTTGGTTCTTTTTAGGGGTGCGCAATAGTGCGGAGCATATGTTCAAGACGCACTTGGAAGAGATCGCGCGCGCCAACGACAACATTCATTTGAATATTTGTTATTCGAACCCGGAAACCGGCGATGTCCAGGGCGTCGACTTCCAACACCACTCCCGGGTCGGACTGGATCTGTTCAAAGAAGTGCTGCCGTCGAACAATTATGATTATTACTTCTGCGGCCCGCCGCCGATGATGACTTCGGTTTATGAGGGTCTCGAGAGCTGGGGCGTACCCGACGAGCACATTCATTTTGAGGCATTCGGCCCGGCAACCGTCAAGCGCGTGAGCGAGGCTCATGAACCGGCCACTGCCGTGCCAGTCGGCGAGATATCGATTACGTTTGCGCGGACCGAGAAATCTGTGACCTGGGATCCGGCGGCGGGATCGCTGCTGGAATTCGCCGAAGCCAACGATATCGATATGGATTCCGGCTGCCGTGCCGGGTCTTGCGGCACCTGTGAAACTGCCGTGCGTAGCGGTGAAATCGACTATTTGAAGCAGCCGAACGCGCAAGTCGGCAAAGGCAGTTGTTTGACATGTATTGCCGTGCCGAAGGGCGACCTGACCATCGACGCCTAAGGCGTTTGGCATTGGGCGCGATCGCCGGGGAGTGTCGGTAATCCTTGCAATCGCCGTATGCGCATCCAGAACAAATATCATAACCTGTTGAAATAGCAGACTTTATTCTGTTGGCCCGGGTCTTGCTGAAGACACTGGTAATCACGGCGCTTCAAGCCGACTAGTCCGAAATACCGACAATAATGGGGAAACCTGCGACCGTCGCTAATTGCAACAACACAGAGTGATCGGTACGCAAAGGGGAAGGAATTCCTTCGGTCATGGTCAAGAGCGGGATGTCTAGGGCCCGTAGACCGACGGAATTGCGCGATGCCTATAGTCGCATTGCGCCATCTTGACCGTCGCGCCAATATGACTAGGGCGGTTTCCTTAGGGAAACCGCCCATTTTTTTGCCGCTGCTGTCCTGTCGACAGGTACAATGGCCGCAGAGGAAAGGTTTTGGCCATGACCCGTAAAGCGTCCAGCGAACCCACCGATGCAGAACTTGAGCTTGAGGCGCTGTTGGCGGATATTCGCGCTTGCCGTCATTGCGCACCGCATTTGGCGCACGAACCGCGGCCGGTTGTTCGGGCTGCCCGTGGCGTGCGCTTGTTGATCGCCGGGCAAGCGCCCGGTGTCAGGGTGCATGAAAGCGGCATCCCGTGGAACGATCCATCCGGAGATCGGTTGCGCGATTGGCTGGCCGTCGATCGTGACTGCTTTTACGACGAAACACGTATTGCCCTCGTGCCGCAGGGGTTTTGCTTTCCGGGCACGAACCCACGCGGCGGCGATTATCCGCCGCGTCCGGAATGCGCGAAACTCTGGCATGACCGGCTGGTTCCCATGCTCGATCGTGTCGATTTCACCCTCTGTCTTGGCCTGCATGCGCAACGTTGGCATCTTGGAGGCCGCTGCAAGAAGACTCTTACGGAAACCGTCCGTCATTGGCGCGACTATCTGCCGGACTATCTGCCGCTGCCGCATCCGTCGTGGCGAAACAGTGCCTGGATCAAGCGCAATCCATGGTTTGAGACCGACCTGCTTCCGTACTTGCGAGACCGCGTCGGGCCGCTCCTATACGGTGACCGTCAGTGAATGGACGGTGAGGGGTCGTTGGCCGCTTTGGGGGCGACCGGGTCGCGCATCGGTGCCAAGATTTGGCTGGCATGATGGTGGCAGATCTTCCAACCGTCTTCTTCCAGGACATAGACATTGGTGGCCGCCAGCGCGTCGCCGACGATCACTTCGTCACAGATCACCACGGCCACGCTGCCGCTCAACCACACCCGGGCATTTCGGCATTCGACCGGCGGCGGCGCCGCTAAAATGCTTTGCCAGCTCTGCATGACACTGTCGCGGTCGCCTAGGATGTCCCAGCCGGGATGGATACAAGTTATCTCGTCGTCGTTGGCCCATAACACGTCCATGGCCATCAAATCGCCTTGGGCGAAAGCGCGATAGAATTCTTCGTTGGCAACCAGCGCCATCTCCGCGTCGGTCATGAGGATTTGCCTTTCTTTGGGTGGCACGATGCCGTCATCCTTCCACAAATCCGGCATCACCGCCAAACCAGAGCAGGTTTCGATTTCCTTGAGTGATGGGGAGCGTCAGGTCATAGTGCGGCGATGATTCGAGCAGTTGTGGCAATATTATTGCTGACTGGCCTCGCGTTGGCCGGCTGCGGCCCACGCATTCAAGACTATGGCGTGGCCAGTGTCGCACCACATTTGGTGCCGGACGCTTTGGTCGCGCCGGATGGTGCGCGCTTGCCGATGCGCGTATGGCCGGCCGCGGGCGCCCCCACAGCGGTCGTTATCGCGCTGCATGGCTTCAATGATTACGCCCAAGCCTTTGATGGCCCCGGCCCATGGTGGGCCGAGCAAGGGCTGACCGTCTATGCCTACGACCAACGCGGTTTCGGGAGGGCTCCAAAGCCTGGCATTTGGGCCGGGGTCGAGGGACTGACCAAAGACCTTCGGGCCGCGATTGTCGCTGTTCGCCAGCGCCATCCCGGCGTGCCGATTTACCTGGTGGGTTCCAGCATGGGGGCGTCCGTGGCGATGGCGGCGATTAAGCGCGACGACCAGGCCGACGTCGCCGGTCTCGTATTGGTGGCGCCGGCGGTTTGGGGCCGCGTTACCATGAACGGATTCTACCGGTTCATGCTGTGGTTCGGCGTCCAGGTTATGCCGGCCAACAAAGCCACGGGCCGGGCATTGCGGGTCCGGCCATCGGACAATATCGAAATGTTACGCGGACTGGGCCGGGATCCGCTGATTATCAAGCGAACCCGCATTGACGCCGTCTACGGCTTAGTCAATCTCATGGACGCTGCCTTGGCGGCGTCGCCGGACATCAAGGTGCCGATGCTGGTGCTCTACGGCGGCCGTGATGAATTGATTCCGAAGGGGCCGGTGGAACTGATGATGGCGCGTTTGACCGGTCCTTACCGCGTCGTCGTATACCGCGACGGCTGGCACATGCTGCTCAGGGATTTGCAGGCTGAAACCGTTTGGCGCGACATCGCCGGTTGGATCAAAAACCCGTCGGCACCTTTGCCGTCCGATGAAGAACGTCGACGCTTGCCGTTGTTTGCCGAAAATTAGCTCAAACGGCCGGTTTGGCCGCCCCGGACGTGAGACCCATGACGCGGCCGACCTGCGGCGGCAAAGGCGATTTCTGATGACGCTCCAATGTTTCGTGCAATCCCTCTAAAACGGAGGCGTGCATGGGGGCTGCGCGCCGTGATTCTTCGCTTACGTGCAACGACATCAGTTCGTTGGTGGCGGCCAGGTAATTGTCTTCGCCGTGATGCATTTCATGAAAATAGTGGATGCGCTTTTCGTCAAAGCCGAGCAAGCGCGTGGTAAAGCGGAGCGGGTCGCCTTTGCGGACTTCGGCCAAGTAGTTGATGTGGGCTTCCAGGCTAAAGGTCGTAACCGCGTGTTCACGCCGGTGCGCCCGCGTCAATCCGATCGCGTCAAAAAAGGCGTCGGTCGCAGCATCGAATACGACCAGATAATACCCCATGTTCATGTGATCGTTGTGGTCGATCCATTCCGGTTGGACAACGTCGCGATAAGTGTCGAGAACGGTGGTCATGCCTGGGCCTTGCTGTGTCTGCGCATTCCGATGATCGCGACCGGTTATTCCGATCGATCCCGACCACCCATTCCAATTGATCGCGACCACTTGACGGGTCGTTCTGAGGGTGCGGCGTGATCTTTGCCAGCGGGTGAACCGTT
>Ga0315336_1000194_pt1 | contig 243156 bp, 244 predicted proteins | sample ASW5metaG_FD_204512 | JGI IMG/M metagenome (GOLD analysis project Ga0315336, IMG submission 204512) | Ammonia-oxidizing marine archaeal communities from Monterey Bay, California, United States - ASW #5 | ecosystem: Environmental > Aquatic > Marine > Intertidal zone | place: USA: California... | reverse complement strand
TGCGTGAAGGCCGGACCCTGCATCACGACGTCAACGGACGTTTTGGCGCCGGTCGTGTGGTTCTGCGCGCAGCACCTCCGGGAACCGGCATCATCGCCGGTGGTCCGATGCGTGCCGTGTTCGAAACACTTGGTGTGCAGGACATCGTGACCAAGTCGATTGGCACGTCAAACCCGTACAACATGATCAAGGCCACCTTTGATGCTCTTGACCGCATGATGTCGCCGCGTTCAGTCGCTGCCCGTCGCGGCAAGAAAGTCAGTGAAATTGTTGGTCGCCGCGGTCGCGGTGGCGAAGAAGTTCAGGAGTAGGCACGATGGCTGGTAAAAAAGCGACGGTCACCGTCACTCAGACAAAAAGCCCTATTGGTCGCCCGAAAGATCAGCGCGCGACGCTGGTCGGTCTGGGCCTCAACAAGATGCATCGCACGAGTGTCCTCGAGGATACACCTTCCGTGCGCGGTATGATCAACAAGGTCAAGCACCTCGTTCGCGTCGAAGAAGCCAGCTAGGGTAATCCGGCGGAATTTGTTCGCGACGATAATTTTGGGACGATAGTAAAATGAAACTCAACCAGCTTTCTGACAACGCAGGCGCGCGCACCGACCGCAAACGTGTTGGTCGTGGTATCGCTTCGGGTACCGGTAAAACAGCCGGTCGCGGTCACAAGGGTCAGAAATCCCGCACAGGCGTTGCCATCAAGGGCTTTGAGGGCGGCCAGATGCCGATTTATCGTCGCTTGCCCAAGCGTGGCTTCGTCAACATTTTCCGTAAAGTATTCGAACCGGTTAACCTCGGCCCGCTGCAGTCCGCTATCGATGCCGGCAAGATCGACGCAAAGAAGCCGATCACTGTTGACGTTCTGAAAGAGGCCGGACTTGTCGGTCGCGTCAAGGACGGCGTTCGTTTGCTGGCCAAGGGCGAGATCAAAAGCAAAATCAACATCGAAGTCAGCGGTGCGTCAAAGTCCGCCGTTGCCGCTGTTGAAGCTGCCGGTGGCAAGGTTACGGTTTCAGCACCTGCTGCTGATGCCAAGGCCGACGACGCCGCCGCAGACGCCGAATAAGCGCTCGCACCACGTATATCGAACACTCGTCGATCGGATTTGAATAGATGGCATCCGCCGCAGAACAATTAGCCGCGAATATCAATTTCGGCGCCTTCTCCAAGGCAACGGAACTGAAAAAGCGTCTGTGGTTCACGCTGGCCGCACTGGTCATCTATCGCCTGGGTACCTACATTCCGTTGCCCGGTATCGATCCGTCGATCCTGCAAGACATCTTCCGCCAGAACCAGAGCGGTATCCTCGGCATGTTCGACATGTTTGCCGGTGGCGCACTGGGCCGGATGACGATTTTTGCCCTGAACATCATGCCGTATATTTCGGCGTCGATTATCATGCAGTTGATGACGACAGTGTCGCCGACGCTCGAGCAGTTGAAAAAAGAGGGTGAAGCGGGCCGCAAGAAGATCAATCAGTACACCCGCTATGGCACAGTCTTTCTGGCCGCCATTCAGGCCTATGGTATTGCAGTTGGTCTCGAAGGCATGTCCGGTTCAGGCGGCGCGGCCGTGATTGACCCGGGCCTCTATTTCCGTTTTGTCACCGTTATCACCCTGACCGGCGGCACCGTCTTCCTGATGTGGCTGGGCGAACAAATCACTGCCCGCGGCGTTGGCCAGGGTATTTCCCTGATCATCTTCGCCGGTATTGTCGCTGAATTGCCGAGTGCCCTGGCTGGTACTCTGGAACTCGGTCGCACAGGTGCATTGTCGACCTTGTTCATCCTTTTCCTGATGTTGATGGTCGTCGGTGTGATCATGTTCATTGTCTTCATGGAGCGGGCCCAGCGACGTATTGTCGTGCAGTACCCCAAGCGCCAGGTCGGCAACAAGATGTTTGGCGGTGAAAGTTCTCACCTGCCGCTGAAACTCAACACCGCCGGTGTTATTCCGCCGATCTTTGCCTCATCGCTGCTTTTGCTGCCGATTACGATGGCGAACTTCTCGGCCGGGACGGGACCGGACTGGCTCACCAGCGTGACTGCGCTGCTCGGCCGTGGCCAGCCGCTTTACATGCTGTTCTATACAGCCGGCATCGTGTTTTTCTGCTTCTTCTATACGGCAGTGGTATTCAATCCCGTTGATACAGCGGACAACCTGAAGAAAAACGGTGGCTTTATTCCGGGTATTCGTCCGGGCAAAAGCACATCGGACTTCCTCGATCATACCCTGACGCGCCTGACTGTAGTTGGTGCCGGGTATCTGGTTGCGGTTTGTCTGTTGCCGGAGATCCTCATCTCGCAGTATTCGGTTCCGTTCTATTTCGGCGGCACGTCGTTGTTGATTGTTGTCACCGTGACGATGGATACGGTTGGTCAGATCCAGTCTCATTTGCTGGCCCATCAGTATGAAGGTTTGATCAAAAAATCAAAACTTCGAGGCCGAAAAAGATGAATATCGTCCTGTTGGGTCCGCCGGGATGTGGCAAGGGGACCCAGGCGAAGCGGCTGGAGGACAGTCGTGGCATGATCCAGTTGTCGACTGGACAGATGCTGCGGGACGCGATTGCGGCGGAAACGGAACTTGGCCTGCAGGTCAAGGAGATCATGTCGACGGGTAAACTGGTGGATGACGATACGGTCATTGCCATGCTGGAGGCCAGAATTGAAGAGCCGGATTGTAAAAACGGCTTTGTTCTGGATGGCTTCCCGAGAACGGTTCCTCAAGCAGAGGCGCTGGATAAACTGCTGGAGACCAAGGGTTTGACGATCCATGCCGTGATCCAGTTGACGGTAAATGAAGACGCACTTGTTGATCGCCTGTCTGGCAGATTCACGTGCACCAATTGTGGCGAGGGGTATCATGATACCTTCAAGCCGACCAAAACCGCAGATATCTGCGATAAATGTGGTGAAGGCAGCTTTGAGCGCCGACCGGACGACAGCGCGGATTCAGTGCGCACCCGGATGAAGGTATATCGCGATCAAACGGCGCCGCTCCTGCCGTATTACGCCTCACGCAATAAATTGCATGAAGTGGACGGACTGGGAGAAATGGACGACGTGGAGAAAGAGATCCTCGCGGCTTTGTAAGCTGCGGAAAAGGTTGACTTGTAGGCTGAGATTCATATAATCCGGCACCATTTTTGGAGCCGCGATCATCGCGAATTTCATAAGCCTTTTGCCCCGGGTCGGTGACCCGGCAACAGGTCGTTTTGCGTTGGTCATACCATGTTGTTATGACCGTGAATTTATGGTGACGATTTCGTGACGATTGTTTCGCGGAGAATGTTTCGCGACGATGGTTTCGAATTGAACTGGATGAGGAGTTTCGGGCGTGGCTCGTATTGCTGGTGTTAACATTCCGACGAACAAACGGGTCGAGATCGCCTTGACCTACATTTTTGGAATCGGACGGACCAAGGCTGTGGAAATCTGCAGCAAGGCGTCAATTCCGTCGGAGCGTCGGGTAAATGACCTGACAGATGCGGAAGTTATTCAAATCCGCGAAATCATTGACCATGACTATCTGGTCGAAGGTGATTTGCGTCGTGAAACATCGATGAATATCAAGCGTCTCATGGACCTTGGTTGCTATCGCGGCCTGCGCCACCGTCGTGGCCTGCCGGTTCGCGGACAGCGCACACACACGAACGCACGGACACGCAAGGGCCCGGCCCGCGCGATTACGGGTAAAAAGAAGTAATTACTGTTTTCGCTGAATTATTCAGCGCCAAACGGTTATAGCGGTTAGAAGGTAAAAACGATGGCTAAAGATGCAACGCGCGTCAAAAAACGCGAGCGCAAGAACATTTCGTCAGGTATTGCGCACGTTAATGCGACGTTCAACAACACCATGATCACGATCGCCGATGCTCAGGGCAATACAATCGCCTGGGCGTCAGCCGGTCAGCAGGGCTTCAAGGGCTCGCGCAAATCCACACCTTACGCGGCGCAGATGGCAGCTGAAGATGCCGGTCGCAAGGCACAGGATCACGGCGTGAAAACTATTGAAGTTCAGGTCAAGGGTCCGGGGTCAGGGCGCGAATCAGCACTGCGCGCGCTGCAGGTTGTTGGCTTCAACGTGACGGCGATTACCGACGTCACACCAATCCCGCACAATGGCTGCCGTCCGCCGAAACGTCGCCGGGTTTAAGCCACAGGGTTCAAGTCGTCGATTATTTGGGCGACTAGCAAGTTTGAAGATCGTGGCGGACGCCGTTCGTCACTTGGAAAGATATTAGACGCCGTGTAGCAAGTTATGCTGCGTCTGTTCGGGCACAAAAGGTGATCGCGTGATTCACAAAAATTGGCAAGAAATGATCAAGCCGCAAAAGCTTGAAGTCGAAGTCGGTGAAGATTCAAACCGTACGGCAACAATTGTTGCGGAACCGCTGGAGCGCGGCTTTGGACTGACGCTGGGTAATGCCCTGCGCCGGGTTCTTTTGTCCTCCCTGCAGGGTGCAGCCGTCACATCGATCCAGATCGATGGTGTGTTGCACGAGTTCTCATCGATCCCGGGGGTCCGAGAGGATGTGACGGATATCGTTCTGAACATCAAGGGGCTGGCACTGCGCACCCACAGCGAAGGGACCAAGCGTATGTCCCTGGCTGCCAAGGGTCCGGGCGAAGTCACAGCCGGTGACATCGATCCCGGTCACGAAGTTGACGTTCTCAATCCGGAACTGGTGATCTGTACCCTCGATGAAGGTGCTTCACTGTCCATGGAACTGTCGGTCGATTCAGGCAAAAGCTATGTGCCGGCTGCCCAGAACCGCGCCGAAGATGCGCCCATCGGTCTCATTCCGGTTGATGCGCTCTACAGCCCGGTCCGTCGCGTTTCCTACAAGGTGGAAAACACCCGCGAAGGTCAGGTTCTGGATTATGACAAATTGATCATGGATGTGGAAACGGACGGCACGGTCTCGCCGGACGACGCCGTGGCCTATGCCGCGCGGATCCTGCAGGATCAGTTGCAGCTCTTCATCAACTTTGAAGAGCCCACCGTTCGTGAAGCCGTTGAAGAACGTGAAGAGCCGGAATTCAATCGCAATCTTCTGCGCAAGGTTGACGAGCTTGAATTGTCGGTACGTTCGGCCAACTGCCTCAAGAACGACAACATCGTCTACATTGGTGATCTGATCCAGAAAACCGAAGCCGAGATGTTGCGCACACCGAATTTTGGTCGCAAGTCGCTGAACGAAATCAAGGAAGTCCTGGCTCAGATGGGCCTGCACCTTGGTATGGAAGTCAGCGAATGGCCGCCGGAAAACATTGAAGAAATGGCCAAACGACTGGAGGAGCCGTTCTAGCGGCACCTCTGGATTTTATAGTTCAAGTTCAGGAGACGGTCCGATGCGTCATCGCATGAGCAAACGCAAGCTCAACCGCACAAGTTCACACCGCAAAGCCATGTTCCGTAACATGGTCGCGGCGCTGCTCAAACACGAGCAAATCGAAACCACTTTGCCCAAGGCCAAAGAGCTTCGGGCATTTGCCGACAAAATGGTTACTTTGGGTAAACGCGGAGGCCTGCACGCACGTCGTCAGGCCCTGGCGATTGTCCCGGATACAGCCCTTGTCGACAAAGTGTTCACGACGCTGGCTGAGCGCTACACAGATCGCGCCGGCGGTTACACCCGTGTCCTCAAGGCTGGTCACCGTTATGGCGATGCCGCCCCCATGGCGATCATCGAACTGGTCGACCGTGATCCCGAAGCCAAAGGCCAGGACTCCGGTCCGGTCTACGGCGAAGATGACGACGTGGAAGCTGCCGCATAGCGGATGAAATTATCACGGATACCAAGCGGTATTCTGATGCAGAGGGCAGTCTTAATGACTGCCCTTTTTGCGTCTTGAGGATTAGACTCATTCCGGAACCCTCATAACTGCAGTCTGAAAATATGATTGAAGAAAAATTCACAATGCGAACCCGGGTTTTCGACCTGCCTGTCATCATTGGAATGATTGTATTGGCAATGCTTGGACCGGCGACAGCGGAGACCAAACGAGTGGCGCCGCTCTCGCAGGGCCAGATCGTTTTGTCCTATGCCCCGTTGGTCAAACAGGCGACGCCGGCTGTGGTCAATATCTATACCAAAAAGGTCGTTCAGCAAGCCTCGCGTTCGCCACTTTTCGAGGACCCGTTTTTCCGCAAGTTTTTCGGCGAACAGTTCTCTTTTGGTCTGCCGCGCAAGCGTATTCAGAATTCGCTGGGTTCGGGCGTAATCGTTCGGCCGCAGGGGATCGTCGTGACCAACTATCATGTCGTAGAAGGGGCGGATGAAATTATTGTCGCCCTGTCGGACCGGCGGGAGTACGCAGCCAAAGTTATCCTGACGGATGAACGCACCGATCTCGCGGTGCTCAAGATTGATAGCGTCGACGTGCGCTTTGCCCATCTCGAATTGATGGATTCGGACGAAATCGAAGTCGGCGATATTATTCTCGCGATCGGCAACCCCTTTGGAGTCGGCCAGACTGTGACCAGCGGCATTGTCTCGGCGCTGGCCCGGACCCAGGTCGGCGTCGCGAACTACCGCTTTTTCATCCAGACTGACGCTGCAATCAACCCCGGTAATTCCGGTGGCGCAATGGTGACGATGGACGGCAAACTGGCCGGCGTAAATACGGCGATTTATTCCAAATCAGGCGGCTCGATCGGGATCGGTTTTGCCATTCCCGCCAATATGGTGCGCTCGGTGGTTGATAGTGCATTGGGCGGCGGCAAGCTCGTACGACCGTGGCTCGGTGCCTCGGGCCAGGCCGTGACGCGCGATATCGCTGCCGCCAATGGTCTCGACCGGCCGGGCGGCGTTCTGATCAATTCCGTCCACAGCCGCAGTCCGGCAGGGCAGGCCGGGCTTCGTGTCGGCGACGTTGTGACGGCAGTGGATGGCCGGGAAGTTTATGACCCTGAAGCCCTGAGTTTTCGCGTAGCGACGCGGCCTTTGGGCGGCAAGGTCCAGCTCTCGATTTATCGGAGTGGCAAGACCCGGCGTCTGTCGGTTGATCTCAAACCGGCGCCTGAAATTCCGAAGCGCAATGTCAAGACGTTGAAAAAAGGCCATCTGTTTGCCGGTGCGGTAATCGGGAATTTGTCACCGGCATTTTCCGAAGAACTCGGCCTGGACAGCCTGTCGCGGGGCGTCATCGTGCTCAAGGTTCATCGCGGCAGCAAGGCGGCGCGTATTCGTCTGAAGCCTGGTGATATTCTGCTGCGTATCAACAGCGTCGAGACCAAACAGGTCAAGCATGTCATCAATGCCGGGCGCCATGATTACGACGAATGGAAAGTCAGTGTGCGGCGCGGTGAGCGCGTCATCAACGTGGTGATCCGCTGATGAGCAATTTGTTTGAGGCCGCAGGCTTGTCGGACGGCGCGCCGCGACCGTTGGCAGACCGGCTGCGGCCCCGGACACTTGATGAAGTCGTTGGCCAGGATCAGCTGCTGGCAGCGGAGGGGCCGCTCGGCCGCATGGTTGCGGCCAACCGATTTGCCTCGCTGGTATTCTGGGGCCCGCCGGGAACCGGTAAAACCACCATTGCCCGGCTGCTGGCGCAACATACCGGTCATTACTTCGAGCAACTCTCCGCCGTATTCTCGGGCGTTGCCGACCTGCGCAAGGCCTTTGAGGCCGCCAAACTGCGACGCGAGCAAGGGCAGGGCACCTTGTTGTTCGTCGATGAAATCCATCGTTTTAATCGTTCGCAACAGGATGCCTTCCTGCCCTACGTGGAAGACGGCACCATCATTCTTGTTGGCGCGACGACCGAGAACCCCTCGTTCGAGCTGAACGCGGCGCTTTTATCGCGTTGTCAGGTGCTGGTTCTGAACCGCCTCGATGATGCGTCTCTGGAAATATTGCTGGCCCGTGCTGAATCCGAAGAAGGCCGCGACCTGCCGGTCGATGACGATGCCCGCCTCGCGTTGCGTTCGATGGCCGATGGTGATGGCCGGTTCCTGCTGAACCTGGCTGAGGAACTGTTCGTTGTGCCGGAAGGTACGGTGCTTGATACCGCGGCCCTGGCCGAGACGGTGCAGCGCAGGGCGCCGATCTACGACAAGGCTCAGGAAGGCCATTACAACCTGATCAGCGCCTTGCACAAATCGATGCGGGGCTCCGACACGGATGCCTCGCTCTATTGGCTGGCTCGCATGCTGGTGGCCGGCGAGGATCCATTGTATATCCTGCGCCGCATGGTGCGCTTCGCTGTCGAGGACATTGGCCTGGCCGATCCACAGGCCCTGGTCCAGGCCAACGCCGCACGCGAGGCTTATCAGTTTCTGGGCTCTCCCGAAGGCGAGCTGGCCATTGCCCAGGCGTTGATTTATCTCGCGACGGCCCCCAAATCCAATGCGGCTTACAAAGCGCTCTCAGGCGCCAATCGTTCGGCTAAAGAAACCGGTTCCCTGATGCCGCCAATGCATATATTGAATGCGCCAACGACGATGATGAAGGACCTCGGGTACGGCAAGGACTACGTCTACGATCACGACACAGACGAAGGCTTCTCGGGCCAGTCCTATTTTCCCGACGACATGGAGCGGCAAGCGTTTTATCGACCCGGTGAGCGGGGTTTTGAGCGTGATGTCGCCAAACGTCTGGCGTACTGGGCGAAGATACGAGACGGCAAATCAGAAGGTGAGGATCAGTGAAACTGATATTGGCAATCACTGCAGGCGGTGCAATCGGCGCAGTCGGACGGCACCTGATGTCGGCCCAGGTCATGAAACTGGCCGGCAGCGGCTTCCCGTGGGGCACGGTATCGGTCAACGTGCTAGGCTCTTTCATCATGGGTGTGTTGGTCGAGATGATGGCGTTGCGCTGGAATGTCGGCAATGAAATGCGGGCTTTCCTGACTGTCGGTATTCTCGGCGCTTTCACGACGTTTTCGACGTTTTCACTGGATTTCGCGACCTTGCTGGAGCGCGGTGCCGGGCTTGCAGCCTTGGGTTACGCGGCTCTTTCAGTCGTGCTGGCAGTTCTTGGCCTGTTTGCCGGCCTGGCGATCACCCGGGCTTTCATCTCATGAGTGGCGTTCAGCAATTCGAAGTCGCCGAGGATGATGACGACACCAGGCTCGATCGCTGGTTCAAGCGGATTTTCCCCAACCTCAGCCATGGTCGGGTGGAAAAACTCTGCCGTACCGGCCAGATTCGTGTCGATGGCGGCAGGGTCAAGGCGTCGGTTCGGCTTTCGGCAGGGCAAATCGTGCGGGTGCCGCCGCTCGGTGAACTGCCGCCGCGCAAACCGCGACAAACCATCTCGCTTAAAGATGACGAAGCCGCAGAACTGCAGTCCCTGGTCCTGTATCGTGACAGGGATGTTCTGGCGTTCAACAAACCGGCCGGTCTTGCCGTGCAGGGTGGCACGGGCACGACGCGCCACCTCGACGCCATGCTGGACTCGTTGAAATTTGATGCCGAGGAGCGGCCCAAGCTGGTCCACCGTCTCGACAAGGATACCAGCGGTGTTCTCTTGCTGGCGCGCTCGACCAAAGCGGCCAAATCGTTGACCGAGGCCTTTCGTCATCGTCTGACACGGAAGGTTTATTGGGCGCTGGTTCACGGTGTGCCCAGACCGCTAGAGGGCAAGATCGACGCCAAACTTGCCAAGATGCCGGTACAAGGTGGGGAGACCATGCAAATCGATCCGCGCAATGGCAAACCTGCGGTAACCTATTACGCTGTGGTCGAGAAAGCTGCGCAAAAAGCGGCCTGGGTGGCCTTGATGCCGGTGACCGGGCGCACACACCAGTTGCGCGTCCATTTGGCGGCGATCGAGACGCCAGTTGTCGGTGATCAGAAATACGGGGCCGATGCGTTGCCGCTGTCAGGTCTATCCGGCAAACTTCACTTGCATGCCCGGGAGATTTCGTTGCGTGGTCCGAACGGCAAGATGCTGAACCTGCAAGCGCCGCTGCCCGAGCACATGTTGAAAACCTGGAAGTTTTTTGACCTCAATGCGAAGGACGACGGCAATCCTTTTGAGGAACTGGAGCTCTGATCTAGCCGCGCCCGCGATAGGTCGGGACCCCCTGGTCCTCGAGCCAGAGGCCTTCAGGGACCGGGCCGGTCTGATAAAATACATCAATTGGCATGCCACCTCGTGGATACCAATAACCTCCTATTCTCAACCATTTAGGTGACATAACTTCAACCAGTCTCTTAGCTATGTCCACGGTGCATCCTTCGTGAAAGGCACCGTGATTTCGATATGAACCAAGGAATAGTTTCAGGGACTTGCTCTCGACCAGACGCTGGTCCGGCGCGTAATCAATCACCAGATGGGCGAAGTCGGGCTGGCCGGTCATCGGGCACAACGAGGTGAATTCCGGCGCAGTAAAACGCACGGCATACAGCGTATCGGGATGCGGATTGGCGACCGTTTCGATGACCGCAGCTTCCGGTGATTGCGGCAGTGCGGTTGCCTGTCCGAGTTGGGTGAGATCGTCGTCAGTCATAGTAATCCGCCTGAAGTCGGGAAAGGGCAGATTAGCGCTATTTGGGGAGCCGGGAAATAAAAACCCGGCGGTCCTGGTGGCGGGACCGCCGGGTAGAGGTGGAATGCTCCGGGGGGGGTGGAACATTCCGGTGGTCGATCGAAGGGATGGCATTTCTGCCCGCAACGAACGCAGCCACCCAGAGGCCTTGTTCGCTGCGACAGCAACGCTGGTGGGCGTTGGCTGCAAAGACATTATTGCCTGGTCGCGCCGACATTTCGCGTGGCAAAGTGTCGCATGCATAAACTCCGGCACCGGGACAATAGATTCGATGACGATCAGTAAAATTCGGTTGGTAATTTTTGATTGCGACGGCACGCTGGTGGACAGCCAGCACACCATTGTCGGCTGTTTTCAGTCGGCCTTCGAAAATGTCGGATTGGCTGTTCCGGAGGCCGAGGCCATTCGCCGGAACGTCGGCCTGTCCGTGCATGAATTCATTCGCCGCCTTGTACCCGACGCCGGCGACGACCGCATTGAGCAAGTCAGGGAAGGTTACCGCGAAGCCTACACAGCGATGCGCAGTCAGGCCGATTTCGATGAACCGCTCTATCCCGGCCTGGTCGAAACACTGGACCGGCTTGAACTGAGCGGGCATTTGTTTGGCGTCGCCACGGGAAAATCCTTGCCCGGCCTCAAACGGACGCTCGATTTGCACGGTCTGCTCAAGCGCTTTGTCACGTTGCAAACGGCGGATTTGAACCCGGGAAAACCCAATCCATCAATGATCAACCAGGCCATTAACGAAACCGGGGTCGAAGCAGTTGACGCGGTGATGATTGGAGATACTTCCTTTGATATGGAAATGGCGCGCAATGCAGGAGTACTGGCGGTAGGTGTCTCATGGGGGTACCATACGTCCAAGGACTTGTACGATGCCGGCGCGCGCGCTGTGATCGATAATTTCGACGAATTACCGTCGCTCTTGCCGCTCTTATGGGAGAAACATTATGAACGCCCGAAACATAATTATCGGCATCGCCGTACTGCTGGTCGTCGTCATCGGCGGTTTATTCGCTGTGATCTCGTCAGTTGACGTAAACGAATATCGCGGCCTGATCGCTGAGGAAGCAGAAAAGGCAACGGGCCGCAAGCTGGTCATAGCGGGCGAAGCCGATCTGAAAATCTCCCTGAGCCCGTCGATTTCCGTCTCCGGCGTGACATTTGCCAATGCTGCGTGGGGATCGCAACCTGAAATGCTCAAGCTCGACAGCTTCACGGCTGAAATCGCGCTGATGCCGCTGATCTCGGGCGACATTCAAGTCAAACGCCTGATCCTCTCCGGCCTTGATGTATTGCTTGAGACCGACAAGAAAGGTACCGGCAACTGGGTCTTCAAGAGTAGTGCCGAGAAAAAGCCGGATGATGCCTCGTCGGGCGACGAAGGTGGCGGCGCGTTGCCGACGGTAAACCTCGTTGAATTGCGCGATATCAGGTTCATCTGGCGCAACGGTCAAACCGGCGCGACGCAGAAAATCAATATTGCCCGCCTCGAAGCCCGGGCTGATGGCGCATCATCGCCACTCGATTTCACCTTGCAGGCTGCACTAGATGGCAATGACATCACGGCGGACGGTCGCCTGGCACCACTTGCCCAGCTTGCAAACCCGACTGAACCATGGCCCCTGAAAGTGAACCTGGGTGCAGGTGGCGCAAAAATCTCGCTCGACGGCAGCATTGCCAAACCAATTGCCGCCCAGGGCCTGGACCTCAAACTGAGCGTTCAGGGACAAGACGTAGCCACCTTAAGCCCGCTTGCCGGGGCCCCGTTGCCAAAAATGGGTCCGTACAGCATTTCCGGCACGTTGCAGGGCAGTCCTGAGGACCTCGTGGTCAAGGGACTGGCCGTCAAGATGGGTGGCAGTGATATCGGCGGCGACATTCGGGTCCGCATGGGCGGCGCCAAACCAGACATCGTCGCGACCCTGGCCTCAACGCTTTTGAACGTTGCGGATTTTGGCCAAAGCGACAAACCGGCGAAGGCCGAACCTGCCAAAGCAGAACCGGCGAAAGAGGGCGAACAAAAACGCGTCTTCCCGGATGATCCGCTGCCGCTGGAAGGCCTGTCGGCAGTTAATGCCAACGCCAAAGTCAAGATCACCAAATTGATGGCTTCCGGCATGGTCGTCGAAGGCGTTGATCTCTCGGCCGTTATCAAGGGCGGAAAAGCTGACGTCGCCCTCAAAAGTGCGACGTTATCGGAGGGCAAGATCTCGGCGAAGATTGGTGTCGATGGCCGCGCGGGCAAGTCCGGGCTGGTCGCCGACTTCAAGGTCAAGAAACTGGCGCTGGGCAAAATGCTCAAGGAAATGAAAATTACCGATATTCTTGAAGCTGCCGTTGATGCCAGCGGCAAGGTTTCCGGCAAGGGCGGCTCGGTCCGCTCGATCATGGCCGGGCTGAACGGTAATCTTCAGCTTGTCTCGCAAAACGGCACGATTGAAAGCTCCTACGTTGAACTTCTGGCTGCCGATCTGATCAAGAAAATGACCTCAAGTGAAACCAATACCAAGGTGAATTGCCTGGTTGTCGGTTTTGACATCAAGAAGGGCATCGCCACCAACACGGCCATGCTGTTCGACACCTCGAATATGGTCGTGCAGGGCAAGGGAGCCGCCGATCTTCGCGAAGAAAAACTCGACCTCCAGATCGAACCCAAACCGAAGGACGCCAGCCTGCTGAGCCTGGCCGTACCGATCAATATCTCCGGCACTTTCGCCGAGCCGTCGTTTGCGCCGAGCACAGGTGCGGTGATTGCCGGTGTCGCGACGCTGGCGGCGACGGCGATTAATCCCGCCGCGTTGTTGATCCCCTTGCTGAGTAGCGGCAGTGACGACAAGAACCCTTGTGTCACCGCCTTGCAGGGCGGCGGCAAAGTGGCGGGCAAACCGAAGGCGGGGGCGGCATCAGGATCTTCGGCACCCGCGCCTGAGGAAAAGAAAGATGAGGGCGGCGTCGGCGGGTTCTTCAAGAAGATCATCGGCGACTGATGAGTTTGTTTTCGCGGATCGATATCTGAATGAAGCGGTTTTACGACGCGGTCTCGGTTGAGGCCGAAGGTGAAGGATTTGTCGTTCAGCTTGACGGGCGAGGGGTCAAGACCCCCTTGCGGGCCAAACTGGTCATGCCGAACCGCGCCATCGCCGAAGCCGTGGCCGAAGAATGGCGGGAACAGGGCGAAGAGGTCGAGCCCGACCGAATGCCCATGATGCGCTACGCCACGACCGCGATTGATCGCATCAGGCCGGATCGCCTTGAGATTATCGATATGATCGCGGCATTCGCTGGCCATGATTTGCTGTGTTACCGCGCCGATGAGGCCGATTTGCGTACACTTCAGGATGAGAGCTGGCAGCCCTTGCTTGACTGGGCTGCAAATGCGTTTGAGGCGGAACTCAGCGTTACCAGCGGCATCATCTCGGTCGAACAGCCAGAAAGTGCACTCGAGCGGCTCAAGACGGTCGTTCAGGGTTTCGGGGATAGTGAACTTGCCGCCCTTCACACGGTGACGTCGATAACCGGATCGCTGATTGTGGCCCTGGGTTTGCTTCGTGGTGTAATTGATGTCGAGCAGGCCTGGCAGACGGCAACCGTCGATGAAACATATCAGGCGAAGAAATGGGGCCTGGACGACGAAGCGGAGCAGCGCCTCACGAACTTGCGGGTAGAGTTAGAGGCCGCATACCGCTATTTTTTACTCTGCGGGCGCTGAAAACTGGCCATTCATTTCGTATGGTGGTATCTCCGGTGACGCTTGGGCAGTTAGAGGGTATTTGATGCAAGATATAATTCGGCAACTCGAGGAAAAACGCGTGGCAGCGCGTGAGGGCGGCGGCGAAAAGCGCGTGGCGGCCCAGCACGCCAAGGGAAAACTGACGGCACGTGAACGGATTGATCTTCTGCTTGATGCCGGATCCTTTGAAGAATACGACATGTTTGTCGAACACCGCTGCACGGACTTCGGCATGGAAACCCAGACCGTGCCAGGCGATGGTGTTGTAACTGGATCAGGCACCATCAACGGTCGGCTGGTCTACATCTTCAGCCAGGATTTCACAGTATTCGGCGGATCGCTGTCTGAATCCCATGCGGAAAAAATTTGCAAGGTGATGGACCAGGCGATGAAAGTCGGCGCGCCTGTTATTGGTCTGAACGATTCAGGCGGTGCCCGCATCCAGGAAGGTGTCGACTCGCTTGCCGGATATGCCGAGGTTTTTCAGCGCAACGTCATGGCTTCGGGCGTTATTCCCCAGATCAGTGTCATCATGGGCCCCTGTGCCGGTGGGGCTGTGTATTCCCCAGCCATGACCGACTTCATTTTCATGGTCAAGGATTCGTCCTACATGTTTGTGACCGGCCCTGAAGTCGTCAAAACCGTGACCCAGGAAACGGTGACCCAGGAAGAACTGGGCGGTGCGGTGACGCACACGGCGAAATCGGGTGTCGCCGATCTGGCTTTCGAAAATGATGTCGAGGCGCTGGAGCAAGTGCGTCGCTTCGTCGATTTTCTGCCGTCCTCAAACCGGGAAAAAGCGCCGATGCGGGAGACGCCCGATTCGGCGGACCGCGTCGAAATGTCGCTCGATACGCTGGTGCCAGCGGACCCGACCAAGCCCTATGACATGAAGGAACTGATCGAAAAAATTACCGACGAAGGCAATTTCTTCGAAATTCAGGCCGACTACGCCAAGAACATTATCGTTGGCATGGCGCGTATCGACGGCGCGCCGGTGGGTATCGTCGCCAACCAGCCGATGGTGCTGGCTGGTTGTCTCGACATTGATTCAAGTCGCAAGGCTGCGCGCTTTGTCCGCTTCTGCGATTGTTTCAACATTCCGCTGCTGACGCTGGTCGATGTGCCGGGCTTTTTACCGGGCACGGCCCAGGAATATGGTGGCATCATCCAGCACGGTGCCAAGCTGCTTTACGCCTTCGCCGAGGCGACAGTCCCAAAGGTGACGCTGATCACGCGCAAGGCCTATGGCGGGGCTTACGACGTCATGAGCTCCAAGCACCTGCGCGGTGACATGAACTACGCATGGCCGACGGCGGAAATCGCTGTGATGGGCTCGAAAGGAGCGGTGGAGATAATTTTCCGCAATGAAATCGGGGACAGCGAAAAGATCGAGGCGCGCACAGAAGAATACCGCCAAAAATTCGCCAACCCGTTTATCGCCGGGCATCGCGGGTTTATCGACGATGTCATCTTGCCGCACAACACGCGGATGAGAGTGGCCCGCGCTTTCGCCAAATTGCGTAATAAACAACTTGAAAACCCGTGGAAGAAACACGGCAACATACCGTTGTAGGAGGCCCTGCGTGGCGCTTTTTTCTAAAATTCTGATCGCCAACCGGGGCGAAATTGCCTGCCGGGTTATCCGCACGGCCAGGGCCATGGGCATCCAGACTGTCGCGGTTTATTCCGATGCGGACCGTGGTGCCTTGCATGTCGAGATGGCGGATGAAGCCGTGCATATCGGGCCGGCACCTGCCGCCGAAAGTTATCTGGTTGTCGAGAAAATCCTCGCCGCGATCAAGGAGACCGGCAGCGATGCTGTCCATCCTGGCTATGGCTTTTTGTCGGAGAATGCCGGTTTTGTTGAAGCGCTTGAAGCCGCCGGAGTCGCCTTTATCGGTCCGGGCACACGGGCCATTGCCGCGATGGGCGACAAGATCGAGTCCAAAAAGCTGGCTGATGCGTCGAATGTGACGACAGTACCTGGCCATCTGGGCGTGATCGCCGATGCCGATGAAGCGGTCAGGATTGCCGCAGAGATTGGTTATCCCGTGATGATCAAGGCATCCGCCGGCGGTGGCGGCAAAGGTATGCGCGTGGCTTTTGACGAGGCCGAAGCGCGTGAGGGCTTTGATCGCTCGGTCTCCGAGGCGATGTCCAGTTTTGGCGATGATCGGGTCTTTATCGAAAAATACATCGTCGAGCCCCGTCATATTGAAATTCAGGTATTGGCCGACAAACACGGCAATACGATTTATCTCGGCGAGCGTGAATGTTCGATCCAGCGACGTCATCAAAAAGTCATCGAGGAAGCGCCCAGTCCTTTCCTCGACGAGGCAACGCGTCAGGCCATGGGTGCCCAAGCTGTCGCGCTGGCCCAGGCCGTGGAATACAGCTCAGCCGGCACGGTCGAGTTTATTGTCGATCAGGATCGGAATTTCTATTTTCTCGAAATGAATACCCGCCTGCAGGTCGAACACCCGGTGACCGAACTGATTACCGGCATTGATCTGGTTGAACAAATGATCAGGGTTGCCGCCGGAGAAAAACTGACCATTGGCCAGGACGATGTTGTGCTGGATGGCTGGGCCATCGAATCCAGGCTTTACGCCGAAGACCCTGTGCGTGGGTTTTTGCCCTCCATCGGTCGCCTGAGCAAGTATACGTCGGCGACCGGCGAGCATGTCCGGGTCGATACCGGTGTCGTCGAAGGCGATGAAATCTCGCGTTTCTATGATCCGATGATCGCCAAGCTCTGTACTCACGGCGATACTCGCGAAGAAGCCGTTGCCCGTATGGCAGATGCCCTCGATCAAACCGTCATTCGCGGTATCGGCAACAATGTCGGCTTTCTCTCGGCCGTTATGGCGCACCCGCGCTTTCAAGAAGGTCGCCTGTCGACCAATTTTATCGCTGATGAATACCCCGACGGCTACAGCGGCGCGGAAATTTCTGCATCCGATGCGGTTCATTTGATTGCTGTCACTGCAGCGGTTCATTGTTTGTATGTCGCCCGCGAGGTACAGGCACCGGGTCGATTGCACGGGAGCGATATAGCGATCCCGAATGAATGGGTTGTCGGCATTGATAATATTGACACGAATGTCCACGTCAGCGCCGATGGTGACGGCATTCAGGTCCGGATTGCAGACGAACAGATATCGGTGCGCAGCGACTGGGTTATTGGTCAAATCCTGTTTGTCGGTTCTGTGAATGACACCAAAATGGCAGTCGAAATCAAAAGGGTTCCCGGCGGTTACCGCGTCGGATGGCGCGGCATTGACACAAGAATTTCGATACGCTCGTCCCTCGCGGCGACACTTGCGACGCGCATGCCCAAAAAGGAGCCGCCAGACCTTTCGAAGTTCCTGCTGTCGCCGATGCCGGGGCTTGTTGTTTCAATCGATGTTTCGGTTGGCGACACCGTTCAACCGGGCCAGACGCTGGCCGTTATCGACGCCATGAAAATGGAAAATGTCCTGACGGCCGAGCGCCTAGGCGTTGTGTCCAAAATCAGCGTCACGGCCGGTGACAGCTTGGCGACCGATCAAGTCATACTGGAATTCGACAAGACGTCTGACGCCTGAAAGTTTACAAACTATGAGTTGCCTTCATAATGATTCGTCTTAAATAACTCTGTATTGTATTCAGAGAATAATTCATTCGAATAAATTATTACTGGTTTTTTGAAGGGTCAATTTGTTGAAAGACCGAAAGGCCAACTCAGACGAGGATGAACTGGCGGAAGACCAGCGGCGTTACCGCGAATTGTTGCGGGTGTCGAATGATGTCGTCTGGGAACTCGACGCAGAACTTCGATACACTTATATCTCCGATAATGCACCTGAGGCGCTGAACTGGAAAATTGAGGATTTCCTTGGTAATCGGCCTTCTGATATCGAAATTGTCGTATCTGTAAGCAAGGAATGGAATTCCATCCTTGAGAAGATTGAGGCACACGAACCTGTAACCGGTCTCGAGTTTTCCATCGATAATGAGGCATTCGGTCGCCGCGTATATCGTATTTGGGCCAAGCCGGTGTTCATGGACGGTATTTTTTGTGGATACAGGGGCGTTTCAAGAGATGTTTCACAGGAAGTCGGGGCGATTTCGGCCAGTGAGCGGCGCTTCAAGGACATCGCCGAATCGGCATCGGACTGGTTTTGGGAAATGGACGCCCAATCACGTGTCACTTATGTGTCGGATCGTTTCGCCGAGTTTACCGGTGTATCGCGGGATATGTTTATAGGAAGACGCCGCGAGGTATATGTTCATTCGGCCCAGGATAAAGACGCTGTTGCCGCCCATCTGGCGGATCTGGAGGCCCGGCGACCCTTCCGCGATTTCAACTACACTTATATCGATCCCGACGGCGAGGAACACTGGTTCTCTTCGAGCGGCGTGCCGGTATTTTCCGATGACGGTGAATTTCAGGGCTATCGCGGTGCCGCCCGGGATATCACAGCCAGCGTAAAGGCCGAACAACGCGCCGAAAAAGCGCACGCGCTGCTACTCGATGCCATCGAGTACAGCCCGGATGGCATTATGTTGTGGGACGCAGATGAGCGCTTCGTTGCCGGCAACATCGAACAACTGATCGGTATACCGCCGGACATTCTGAATAAATTGAAACCGGGCGTCGCGTTTGAGGAATTCATGCATATGGTCGCCTATTCAGGCTTCCTTGTGGAATTTGTCGGACAGGAAGAGGAATGGCTGGCTGATCGGCTGGAGCGGCATCGATCGATTGAGCAAAACATATTTGTTCTGCATCGCGCCGACGGCCGCTGGACGCGCGTTACGGAAAACCGCACCCGTGACGGCGGTGTCCTGACGACGTACACCGATATTACGGATATCAAACAAAGCGAGGAAGCGCTGCAAATTGCCGAAGCTCAATTGATTGATGCGATTGAATCGATCGACATGGGCTTCGCGTTATATGATCGCGATGACCGTTTTATTCTTTGCAATTCAGTTCATCGAAACTCATTTCCTGAAAGGGCAGATTTTCTCATACCCGGAACAAAATTTGAGACGATTGTTCGAGAGGCGGCCAAACAGGAAATATACGATAGCTCGGAATCCTATATTCTTGAGCGGTTGAGGCAACATCGGGAATACGGTGCCAAATCTGAAATACAGTTAACGTCGGGTCTGACCGTATCGTTGACGGAGCGCCAGACTCAAGAGGGCGGAACGGTTAGCGTCTGGCGTAATATCACGGAGGAGAAGCAGCGCGAACAGGCTCTGGAAGTCTCACAGCGACGTTTCTCGATGGCTTTTGAATCCAGTCCAGCGTTATTGGCACTTTCCAAAATGTCAGACGGCACTTTTATCGACGTCAATACACAGTGGCAAAAATCACTGGGGTACATGCGGGAAGAAGTTGTCGGCCGAACCGCAGCTGAAATAAGAATATGGAAAACGCCTGACGACCGGCGCAACTTCGTGGCATTCATGGAGCAGGAAGGCCGCGTCCGGGATCTTGAATTGGCCCTGGTTCATAAAGACGGCACAACGATTGATCTTTTGACGTCATGGGAAATCATCGAATTTGATGGCGAAAGGCAATTGATGTTTGTCGGCACGGACTATACCGAACGCAAACTGATGGAAAGTGAATTGCGCAACGCAAAAAATGAAGCTGAATTTGCCAGCCGCTCAAAGAGTGAGTTTCTGGCAAATATGAGCCATGAATTGCGCACGCCGTTAAATGCCATTATCGGCTTTGCCGAGTTTATCGGACAGGAAATCTACGGCCCGGTCGGCGATGAAAGATATGGCGAATACGTCGGGGACATCAGAGACAGTGGCGTTCACTTGCTTGATCTGATCAACGATATTCTCGACGTTTCCAGGGTTGAGGCAGGCAAGATGGAACTGCGGGAGTCTGAATTTGATTTCAACACGCTGGTCGATGGCAGTATTCGTCTCCTGCGAGATCGGGCGACCGAGGCCGGTGTCGCTCTTGACCTTGAAGTTCAACTAGACTTGCCGCTCTTCATGGGTGATCAGACACGGATAAAACAGGTCGTCGTCAACTTATTGAGCAACGCGGTGAAGTTTACGCCCAGGGATGGCAAGGTCGTCGTCTCCACGCTGGTGGATCCGGGGGATGGCGGGATTAATCTGGTGGTTGCTGATACCGGGATTGGTATTGCCGAGGCCGACAAGGAAGTGGTGATGCGTGTCTTTGGCCAGGTCGATACCAAGCTAAGCCGGCAATACGACGGAACAGGTCTGGGCCTGCCATTATCCAAGGCCCTGGTCGAACTCCACGGCGGTTCATTTGATATGCAGAGTACGGTCGGGGAGGGGACGATCTTCACGATCAAGCTGCCGCCGGAACGTTCGGTGGCGGTTTAGAACCGGCCACCGGGAACATGACCACATCGTTGCCACAGGGCTACAAATCTGCATCCATCCTGATCAAGGGCAGGGTTCAAGGTGTCTGGTTCCGGGCCTGGACTTCGGAAAGCGCGCAAAAACTTGGACTGGCAGGCCGGGTTCGAAACCTGCCTGATGGCGATGTCGAGGCTCTTTTTGTCGGGCCTGTCGATGCCGTTGATGAAATCGTCTCGGCTTGTCGCTCAGGCCCTCCCCTGGCGCGCGTGGATGATATCGAATTTCGCGAAATCTCTGATGAAGAGGCCGCCGAACTTCTGGGGTTCGAGTTTAATCATCACCCGACCGGATGAAGTTGTCCGGTTTCCGCGATGTCCTGCTCCGGGCCGCGCTCGAATACGTCTTCAAACGTCTGCCGCAGTACCGCGTCGACCTCCGGCATGCTGACGGGAATACCGAGGTTCACCAGCGACGTCACCCCCTGGTCTTCGATGCCGCAGGGAATGATGCCGCCGTAATGGCTTAAGTCAGGCTCGACGTTTATTGAAATGCCGTGGAAGGTTACCCAGTGGCGAACGCGCACACCTATGGCACCTATCTTGTCTTCGCGGCCACCGCCCTGATCAACCCAGATTCCGACCCGGCCTTCCCGTCGTTCACCGCGAATATTGAAACTCTCCAGTGATTTGATGACCCAGTCTTCGAGGGCGTGGACATAAGCCCGAACATCGCGGCCCCGGTTCTTCAGGTCCAGCATGACATAGGCAACACGCTGCCCTGGTCCGTGATAGGTGTGTCGGCCACCGCGTCCAGTCTGATGGACGGGTATGGAGGAAGTGTCCAGCAGTTCGCTCGGGTCGGCGCTGGTACCTGCGGTGTAGAGCGGGGGGTGCTCCAGCAGCCATACGGTTTCAGGTGCCGTGCCGGCAATGATGTCAGAAACGCGCCCTTCCATGAACGCCATGGCCTCGTCATAGGCCACGGGTTGGTCCGATATGCGCCATTCAATATCTTTGATCAAATCATTAATCTCTGGGCTGGTTGTCGTCATTTCGATGGGCCATATCTTACATATCATAGCGGTTGACCAACGGTGTTAATCATTTACTAACCCCGAAGCGGCATTTTAGGGGCAGAATTTGCACCCGGAGGCTTTGAATGACGGTCGAAGATAAAGCAGTCCAGGACGTATCAGTCGAATTGTCTGTGGTTTTGGGACGCTCCAATATGCCGATCCATCAATTACTCAAGATGGGGCGTGGCGCTGTGATTGAACTTGACGCGACTGTTGAGGACGATGCCTGGGTCTACGCCAACAACCGTTTGATCGCCCGGGGCACGGTTATGGTTTCCGGCGAAAATGTCGCGGTATCGATCACCGAAAAGGTATTGCAGACCGAAAATTAGGGTTTGGCTGCCTAAATATTTCATTCTCACGAATGCGGGCTTGATCAGACCCGCGGTATTTGCTATTCCCCTCACAAGTTCCGTGCGGTCGTGGCGGAACTGGTAGACGCGCAGCGTTGAGGTCGCTGTGGCCGCAAGGCCGTGGAAGTTCGAGTCTTCTCGACCGCACCAAAATTATGAGCCCGCAGGTAGTTCTGTCGATTGACGGAAATACCTGCGGGCTCGTTTGGTTTCAGGTCGCTTCGAGGATGCCGGTTAATTCCTCGCGCAATCGTTTCATCGAAAACGGTTTGGCGAGGATCGGCACGGTGCTGGTTTTATCCGTTCTCAGGTTGTCGGCATCGGCGGGGTAACCCGACGTCAGCAAAATTTTCGGCTGATTGTCCATTTTGGTGATTTCGTTCACCAGATCAAAGCCACTCATGCCCCCGGGCATGACAACGTCACTGAAGACCAGATCGATATTTTCGTGCTCGCTCAACATCTCCAGTGCACTGCGACCATCCTCCGATTGCAGTACGTCATATCCGACCATCTTCAGCATTGAACATGTTGTTGTCCTGACATCGGGATCGTCCTCGACCACAAGGATTGTTCCCTGACTGTCCGTAATTTTACTGATCGGCTTTTCCGCTTCATTCCGAGTTGCAACGCGGTCGGTGGTCGGCAATGTCATGATCACGGTAGTGCCGACGCCTGGTTCACTTTCGATGTTGGTCACGCCGCCGGACTGGCGGGCGAAGCCATAGACCATGCTCAGGCCGAGTCCGGTGCCTTCCCCGACCTGTTTTGTCGTGAAGAAGGGATCGAAAGCGTGGCTCAGAACATCCTCTGTCATACCAATTCCAGTATCCGCGATCCTGATTTCAAGGTAATTGCCCGCGGCAAGTAATTCGCCACCGTTGAACTGTTCTGTTTCCAGGATGGTCTCCTGAACATCTATTTTCAGGCTGCCGCCGTCGGGCATGGCACTGTGGGCATTAACGCAGATATTCAGCAACGCATTCTGCAATCCGTGAACATCCAGGCGTGACGGGGCAATGTCACTTGCACAAGTGATGGATAGATCGACGTCTGCGCCCAGCGCCCGGCGGAGGATCTCTTCGACGTCGTAAATAGCGTCCCGCAGGTCAATGGTTTCCGGTGTCAGTTCCTGTTGCCTCGAAAATGCCAGCAATTGCCCGGTAAGGCTGCTGCCCCGGTCTACTGTTTCGTCGATGCGATTTAACCAGGCCTCTATGTCCCCGGGATTCTCACGGGCGATTGCACTGGCGCCACTAATCGCCTGCAACAAATTGTTAAAATCGTGCGCAATGCCGCCCGTCAATTGCCCGACCGCTTCCATTTTCTGGGATTGCGCCAGCGCGGATTCGAGATATTTCGACTTTGTTACGTCGGTCGTACTGCCGCGATAACCCCTGAAATTTCCGTCGTCATCGAAAAAGGGGATACCCGTCAATTTGATAATTCGTTCGCCGCCGTCACGACTGACGTCCATATCACGGAATGGTCGGTGGGCGGCCAGATCATCAAAGTGTCGACGCCATTTTTCGGGGTCTTTTTTCAGTTCCTCTTCACCGACGACATCCTGTCGCGTCTTGCCGATGATTTTGTCGGCGTTCAACTGGAAGCGTTCGAAATATCCATCTGTAATGAATGAGTAGCGCAGATTTTCGTCCATTTCCCAGAACCAGTCGGCCGTGGAACTTGCAAAATCACGGGCCCGGGACTCACTTTTTTTCAGGCGTCTTTCAGCCGTCCATCGATTGTATTCAGCACCGACGCGTTGCGCGACCAGGCGAAAGAACGTCCGTATCCGTTCATCGTCGATCATCGGCTGGTCGTTCATGATGAAAACGTGGCCGGCGGGTTTACCGTCATTGCCGTAAAAAAGCTCCCCCCGGTAAGACTTTGCACCCATTTTTACCAGAGCTACATCGTCCGAAAACGTTTCGGCCAGACCGCCGGGGTAAAACCAGTGCGGATCTTCCGGGTCCACGTCATAGACCGCGGCACAAGGTGTGCCAGCCAGTTCATAAGTTGAGGTATTTGCGCGCCCGCCATCGGACCAGCGTGCCAGAAAAGTGGCATTTTCGCCGTCCGTGCAACGCTCGGCAATGGCCGCCCAGCGGCAACCCGCGCCTTCACAAAGAACACGCGCGGCAAGCTCGTAGAACTCAGGCCCGGCCATCCCCCTGGTTGACAGCAGCGACACTGCTTCGTCGATCGAAGTCATTCTTCACGTTTAACTTTCTGCCCCCCGAAAAATCAAAAAAATAACAGGCAGAATGTGACAGAAAACTCGTCATTTCGATTTTACGCATGTCCAGGCAGTTGTGACAAGTTGTACGGTTTACCCGGCATTGTCGGCTTCGGCTGCCAATTAGTTGTAACGCCATGCATTTCCGGTACTCTATAAAGGGTTTTACCGGTGGCAACAAGTTTGAGGGGACGGGAAATGGCCGAAAATCTTGACGAAATGGCGCTTGCCTATCACCGCTATCCGACGCCGGGCAAAATCAGCGTAACGCCAACCAAGGGACTGTCGAACCAGCGTGATCTGGCTCTTGCCTATTCACCGGGCGTCGCTGCTGCTTCACGACTGATTGCCGATGATCCCGCTGAAGCCGAGAGTGTGACGGCACGGGGAAACCTTGTCGGCGTTATCACCAATGGCACCGCTGTACTTGGCCTTGGCAACATCGGTCCGCTGGCCTCGAAGCCCGTCATGGAAGGCAAGGGCGTTTTATTCAAGAGTTTCGCCGGTATCGATGTGTTCGATATCGAAGTCGATCAACTGGACCCCGACAAGTTTATTGAAGCCGTCGCGGCTCTGGAGCCGACATTCGGCGGTATCAACCTTGAAGACATCAAGGCGCCCGAGTGTTTCGAGATCGAGGAACGCCTGCGGGAACGCATGAATATCCCGGTCTTTCATGATGATCAGCATGGCACGGCAATTTGTGTCGGTGCGGCGATCTACAACGGTTTACGTGTCGTCGGCAAAAAAGCCGAAGACGTCAAGCTGGTTGCGTCGGGGGCAGGGGCAGCGGCGCTGGCCTGCCTCGATTTATTGCTGTCGGTTGGTCTGAAACAGGAAAATATCACCGTCACGGATATCCACGGCGTGCTCTATGAAGGGCGCAAGGAGGATATGGACAAATATCGGGCGCGCTGGGCCATCAAGACCGAGGCGCGCACCCTGGGTGACGTCATCGCCGATGCCGATATATTCCTGGGGCTTTCGGCGCCCGGTGTCCTGAAGCCTGAAATGGTGGCCAAGATGGCACCAAAACCCATCATCATGGCGCTGGCCAATCCAACGCCCGAGATCACGCCCGAGGAAGTTGCCGAAGTTCGCGATGACGCGGTAATGGCGACGGGCCGTTCGGACTATCCCAATCAGGTCAACAATGTGCTGTGTTTCCCGTTTCTGTTTCGCGGTGCGCTGGACGTCGGGGCGACGACTATTAATCGCGAGATGGAACTGGCTTGTCTGCGCGCTATTGCCGATCTGACGATGGCTGAATCAACCGACATTGTGGCTCAGGCCTATGGCGATCAAAGCCAGAAATTTGGCGGTGAGTATCTCATCCCCAAACCATTTGATCCGCGCCTGATTACCAAAATTGCGCCTGCCGTGGCCCAGGCCGCAATGGACAGCGGCGTCGCGAGGCGGCCGATTGAGGACATGGAAGCCTATGTCGAGAAGCTGACGCAGTTTGTCTATCGTACCGGCTTCATCATGAAACCGATTTTCGAGCGGGCCAGTTCAAACCCCCACCGCATTGTCTACACCGAAGGCGAAGACAATCGTGTGTTGCGGGCGGCACAGGTCGTGGTTGACGACGGCGTCGCCATGCCGATCCTGATCGGGCGTGAAGCCGTTGTTGCCGGACGTATCGAGCGGTTGGGGTTACGCCTGCGCATTGGCGAAAACATCACGCTGGTCGATCCTGAAGACGATCCGCGCTACCGGGATTACTGGCAGCACTATCACAGCCTGATGGAGCGAAAAGGCATCACACCCGATGCTGCCCGGACGATTATCCGCACGCGCACCACGGTCATCGGTGCCTTGATGGTCAAACGTGGAGACGCCGACGCCATGATCTGCGGTACGGTCGGGCGGTATCATCGGCACTTGCGTGACATTCGAGACATCATTGGTATTCGTGATGATATTCACGATGTTGCGGCTTTGCATTTGTTGCTGGCGCAGAAGAATACGATCTTTATCGCCGACACTCATGTCACCGAAATACCGTCAGCAGGGCAGATCGCCGAAATTGCCATTATGTCGGCGGAGGAAGTACGCCGCTTCGGTATTGAACCACGTGTTGCCCTGATCTCTCATTCCAGTTTCGGATCTGCCGATTCAGAGAGTGCCAAACGTATGCGCGAAGCCCTGGCAATTATCCATGAGCAAGCGCCAGACCTGCAGGTCGAAGGTGAAATGCGGGCGGATGCGGCGCTTGATCCTGGAATTCGCGAACAGATCATGCCGAATTCAAGTTTCAGTGGTGGTGCCAACCTGCTTGTCATGCCATCGCTCGACGCAGCCAATACGGCCTTCCATCTGGCCCGCGTGTTGACCGAAGGTATTTCGGTCGGCCCCATGCTGGTCGGGACATCCCAGCCCGCACATATTGTCTCGTCGACCACAACGGTACGTGGGCTGGTGAACATGACGGCGCTGGCGGTTGTGGATGCCCAGGCGCACAACGTCGAACGACTGGCAGCGGAATAGTTCATGTCGCCGGAGACCGCCACTAATCAAGGCGATGAACCAACGGTCGAAGACGTCACTGGTTTGACGGCGGAACTGATCGAGAGCATCACCGATGCACTGGATCAGGAGAATTTCGATCACGTTCATGATCTGATATCACCGATCCATTCGGCTGATATTGCGGATATTATCAGCCTGATATCGCCGTCCCAGCGATCCCTGTTCGTTGATGCGACGCGTGGCATTCTTGATCCCGAAGTGCTCGCCGATCTTGAAGAAGATGTGCTTGAGGCCGTGATTGAGCAACTGGGCCCGGCTGAGGCAGCGGCGGCGGTGGCCGAACTGGATACCGATGACGCCGTCGAGCTGTTTGAAGAGCTTGACGAGGATGATCGCGAAGAGTTGCTGCAAGCCGTGCCCGAGGTCGAGCGTGGCCAGATCGAGCAGGCACTGAGTTACCCGGAAGACAGTGCCGGGCGTCTGATGCAGCGCGACCTGATCAGCGTGCCGGCCTTCTGGACCATCGGCCAGACCATTGATCATCTGCGCGAGAGCGAAGATCTGCCGGACGAATTCTACGAAATATTTATTGTCGATCCGGCGCACAAGCCCATTGGGTCCATCCCGCTAAATCTGGCCATGCGTAGCAAGCGCCCGGTCATTGTCTCCGACATCGCCCGCGACGAGCCCATCCTGATCCCGGTTGATATGGATCAGGAAGACGTCGCCTTCCTGTTCCAGCAATACGATATGACATCAGGCCCGGTGATCGATGACGCCGGTCGCCTGATGGGCGTGATCATGGTCGATGACATCGTCGACGTTATCCATGAAGAAGCCGAAGAAGACATCATGCATCTGGCCGGTTTGTCGGAAGGCAATATCTATTCGACCGTTCTGGACACCACAAAAGCCAGGTTCTCGTGGCTGCTGGTCAATCTGGTGACAGCGATTGCCGCCTCCGTCGTGATCGCCCAGTTCGATGCGGCGATTGAGAAGATCGTCGCGCTGGCTATCCTGATGCCCATCGTTGCTTCCATGGGCGGCAACGCAGGTACCCAGGCCATGACCGTCGCTGTGCGTGCCCTGGCAATGCGCGAATTGACTGAGACGAATGCCAACCGATTTGTCAGCAAGGAACTGCTGGTCGGTGTCGTCAACGGCGTTATATTCGCGGTACTTGCGGGTGTCCTGGCCGGCCTGTGGTTTACCGACGCCAGACTGGGTGGCGTGATTGCGGCTGCCATGGTCATCAACATGATCGTCGCCGGTCTCGGCGGTGTGCTGGTGCCCATCGGCTTCGGCAAGTTCGGCATCGACCCCGCCATCGCCGCCAGCGTCTTTGTCACAACCATCACTGACGTCGTCGGCTTTCTGGCATTTTTGGGACTGGCAGCGGCATTCCTGCTGTAGTGGTTTTGGGGGTTAGTCTGTGATTGATATTTTTGCCGGTGGCGTGTTGCCGATCTTTGCGATCGCTGCGATTGGCTATTTTCTTGGCCGTGTCGGCACGTTTGATGTGGCCATGGCGACGGCAATCAATCGACTGGTGTTTTTTGTCGGCATCCCGTGCCTCGGATTCAGAATGATCGTTCGGGCGCCGCTCGAGGAATTTGACCTGTCCATGCTGGCCGGATTTTTCATATCCGAGCTTGTCGTCTACCTCAGCGCTGCGGCGGTCGGGCGATATATTTTCAAGACTGATGTCAAGGAGGCCATTCTCCTGGGGCTGGCTTGCGGTCTGACAAACCACATTCTGTTTGTTTTGCCGATGGCGATTGCCTTGTTTGGCGAGCAGGCTGCGGTGCCCATCGTTGCGATCATTACCATGGATGTTGTTTTCCTGTTCGGTGCCACGCTGGTCATTATGGATTTTATGAGTACGGATAAGGGCGCGCATGGCCAGGTCGTCGGCAAATTGTTACGAAATCCGCCGATCGTCTCAATGGTCGCTGGATTTGCCGTCGCCTTCAGCGGTCTGGAACTGCCGGGCGGCGTTAACGTTTTCCTCGATTTCACCAGTGGCATTGCCGCGCCCTGTGCCCTGTTTTCACTCGGCATCATCCTGAGCCAGCCGCAGCAACCCGGGCGGGCCATGTTGCCGGTAGCGCTGACAGGCATCAAGCTCGTGCTGCATCCGATCCTCGCCTGGCTGCTGTTGATATCGTTGCTCGACCTGTCGCCTGCCATTGCCAACCCGGCGATGATGGTCGCCGCTGCCCCCTGCGGTGCCATGGGATTTGTGCTGGCGCTGAACTACGGCGTTCGCGTCGATGCCATCGCCCGCGCCGTGCTCTACACCACCATTGGCTCACTGGCGACGATTACACTTGCCGCCTCGCTCTAAATTGGCTGAATAGCACCAGGCGCTTCGTTTTTCAGCGATTGCCCGCTATTCTCACCTGCCCGATTTCAGGAGACCTCCGATGATTGCCAACACCCTGCCGATGTTTGATTTTGATCTTGGTGAGCAAGCCGACATGCTGCGTGATGCGGTGTCGGGTTTTACCGCCGATGAAATTACGCCACGCGCTGCCGCCATTGATGAGGCCAACGACTTCCCGGAAGATATGTGGCGCAAGATGGGCGATATGGGCCTGCTGGGCGTGACGGTGAGCGAGGAATATGGCGGCTCGGGCATGGGATATCTGGAGCACGTCGTCGCCATGGAGGAAATCAGTCGGGGTTCGGCCTCGGTCGGCCTGTCCTACGGCGCGCATTCCAATCTTTGTGTCAACCAGATCCATCGCAATGGCAATACGGAACAGAAGCAGAAATACCTGCCCAAACTTGTGTCGGGTGAACACGTTGGCGCGCTGGCCATGAGTGAGCCGGGGGCAGGGTCGGATGTCGTCAGCATGAAGCTCAAGGCCGAGAAGAAGGGCGATCATTACGTGCTCAACGGCAACAAGATGTGGATTACCAACGGTCCCAATGCCGATACTTTTGTGATCTATGCCAAAACCGATCCCGACGCCGGACCACGCGGTATTACCGCCTTTATTGTTGAGCGAGATTCGCCCGGCTTTTCGACAGGCCAGAAACTTGACAAGCTCGGTGTACGCGGTTCGAACACTTGCGAGCTGATCTTCGAAAATGTCGAGGTGCCGGAGGAAAACATCCTGGGCAACCTGGGCGACGGTGTCGCCGTGCTGATGAGCGGGCTTGATTACGAACGTGCCGTGCTCGCCGCCGGACCGCTCGGCATCATGCAGGCCTGTATGGATGCGGTGGTGCCCTATATTCACCAGCGCGAACAGTTCGGCCAACCCATTGGCGAGTTCCAGCTCATGCAGGGCAAGGTCGCCGACATGTATACGACGATGAATGCCTCACGCGCCTACGTCTACACCGTGGCCAAAGCCTGTGATCGGGGCCAGACTACGCGCAAGGACGCCGCCGGTGCGATCCTCTACGCCTCGGAGAAAGCCACCTGGATGACCCTGGAAGCCATACAGGCGCTGGGTGGTATGGGCTACATGAACGAAAGCCCGACCAGCCGCCTGCTTCGTGATGCAAAAATTTATGAAATCGGTGCCGGAACCTCGGAGATCCGCCGGATGCTGATCGGGCGTGAATTGTTCAAGGAGACATCATAATGGCTTTAGAGATGCGTAATGTTTGTGAAAAATGTAATGCCGGCCTGCCGCACGACGGTGAAGCCCGCATCTGTTCCTATGAATGCACCTTCTGCAACCCGTGCGGCGAGGCGATGGACCAGGTCTGCCCGAACTGCGGCGGCGAACTGCTCGCTCGCCCCAAACGCGCAATCCCGACAGCAACAGCGTGACACGTAAACAAATCTCATCCGGATCGCCGTTTGAGGATGTAGCCGGATATTCGCGGGCGCTGGTCGATGGCGACATGGTCTATGTCGCGGGCACGACGGGGTTCGACTATGCGACCGGGGAGATTTCCGATGATGTTGTCGAGCAGACGAAGCAGTGTCTGTGGACCATCGACTGGGCCCTGAAAGAAGCGGGTGCCCGTCGGGAGGATGTCGTACGGGTTCACTATTATCTGACGGATGCGGCGGACTTTGAACTGCTGGCTCCGCTGTTTGGCGATTATTTTGCCGGTATCAAGCCGGCGGCCACAGCAACAGTGACCGGGCTGGTTGACGCCAGAATGAAAATTGAAATTGAAGTAACGGCAAGGAAGCAAACATGATCCTGAGTGAAGAGCAGACGCTGATACAGAACATGGCCCGGCAGTTTGCCCAGAAGGAACTGGCACCCAATTCCGCTGAATGGGATCGCGACTCGATTTATCCCGATGAGCAGGTCGGCCAGATGGGGGAACTTGGATTGCTCGGTATGTTGGTGCCGGAGGAATGGGGCGGCGGCGGCGCGGATCATGTGAGTTATTACCTGGCTATGGAGGAAATCGCCGCCGGCAACGGCGCCTGCTCGACCATTATGAGCGTTCAGAATTCAACGGTGAATATGCCGGTGCTGAACTACGGCACCGATGCCCAGAAACAGGAAATCCTGACCAAACTGGCGAGCGGTGAAATGCGCAGTGCTTTTTGCCTGACGGAACCACATACGGGATCGGACGCCTCGGCGTTGCGCACCAAAGCGGTGTTCGAGGGCAACCGCTGGCTGCTCAACGGCACTAAACAGTTTATTACCTCAGGCGAGACCGCTGACATCGCTATTGTCTTCGCCGTAACCGACCCGGACGCCGGCAAGCGTGGTATTTCCGCTTTTCTGGTGCCGACGACGAGTATCGGTTACCGCGTCGCCAGCAAGGAAAAGAAACTCGGTCAAAAGGCGTCGGATACCTGTCAAATCGTCTTTGAGAACGTCGAGGTACCGCCGGACATGATGCTGGGCGAGCCGGGCGAGGGCTACAAGATTGCGCTCTCCAATCTCGAAGGCGGGCGCATCGGTATCGGGGCACAAGCAGTTGGTATGGCCCGGGCGGCCTATGAGGCCGCGCTGGCTTATGCGCAGGAACGGGAAGCCTTCGGCAAACCGATCTTTGAACATCAGGCTGTGGCGTTCCGGCTGGCCGACATGGCGACGCAGATACATGCCGCGCGCTTGATGTATCTCGATGCCGCCGGACGCTATGACCGCGGCGAGCCCTGCCTGCAACAGGCCTCAATGACCAAGGTATTCGCCTCGGAGATGGCCGAGAAGGCTTGCTCTGACGCCTTGCAGACGTTTGGCGGATACGGCTACACCGCCGACTTCCCGGTCGAGCGCATTTACCGCGACGTCCGGGTCTGTCAAATCTATGAAGGCACAAGTGACATCCAGCGCCTCGTCATCTCCCGCAGCCTCGCTGGAGGGCATTGAGTATGCCGGAGAATATACCTGAGTGGGTTGAGACTTACCGTGGCTGGGTGCAGCCGGGTGATTGCGATATCACCGAACACATGACGATCTCGTCGTACATCGGCATGTACGGCCAGGCGACACTGGCCCTGGTCGAGGATCTCGGATTTGGTTTTGATTACCGCAGCACCGAACGACGGGCCTTCCCGACTGTGCAGTGTCATGCCTGTTTCAAACAGGAACTGCGCGTCGGCGATATCATGCACATTGAAAGTGCGATTGTTGAACGCCGGGGCAAGGTGGCGGTCTTCGGCCACAATATGATCAATTCGGCGACGGGGGAGACGGCGGCAACGCTGTATCAAACCACGTTGCATCTCGATATGGATGCGCGAAAGACCGTCGATGTGCCTGAAGCCGTCGGTGCGAAGCTGGATGCCCGCGTCGTCGACTGGAACGGGCCCGACCCAGAGGCCCGCGAATTTCCCGACAATCTTGACGGTTTTCTGCCGAGCGGGCGCGACACCGTGCAACTCGGTGAAATGGATGTGCTCGGCCACATGAGCTTTAGCCATTACATTCGGCGCTTCTCCGGCGCCAACATGCATGCCCTGACAGCGGTCGGTTTTACTTCGGAGTTTATGCGCAACGAACGTCGTGGTGTGTCGACGTTTGAGCTCGATATCCGTTATCTGCGGGAACTGCATCCGGGCGATCTGGTCACCGTGCACACCACGCTGCGGGATATCGGTGGAAGTTCATTCCGCCTGGTCCACAAGATGATGAACGTGCGCACCGGTGAACTGGCGGCACAGATGAGCCAGTACAGTGTGCTGCTGGACCTTGATGCCCGCCGGCCCACGCGCTTGCCTGATCATATCCGCGACCGGGCTATGGCGTTGGTCGAGGCGCAAACAAAATAGTGAAATCAGAACAGGAAATAGCCGCCGTCTATCAGGAAGGTATCGCCGGTGTGATAGGCGCTGGCTTCGCTCATGACGTAGACCATGACGCCGCCGAAATCTTCCGGCTTGCCCCAGCGCTTCGCCGGAATACGCGGCAGGACGGCATCGGCAAATTTATCCCAGGTCGTCAGGCGTTCCGTCATGTCGGTTTCGATCCAGCCCGGCAACACGGCGTTCGCCGTAATGTTTTTGCCGGCAAATTCGACCGACAGCGCACGGATCATCGAAATCACGCCGCCTTTGGTCGCGGCGTAATGTTCGTTGCGCGCGGCACCCGAAATCGCCGCCAGGCTCGCCGTCGCCACCAGACGCCCGCCGGGGTCACCGGCTTCGGCCCGTTCGGTCATGTGGATCGCCGCCGCACGCAGGGTGTAGAAAACACCATCCAGATTGACGCCCAGCACGCGGTGCCATTCTTCCGAACTCATATCGAGGAAAGATTTCGACCGACCGGTCACGCCCGCGTTGGCGACGCAGGTATCGACCCGTCCCATCAAACTCAGGGTTTCCTTGAAGGCACCGTCGACTTCGGCTTCGTCGGCGACGTTGCAAATCAACGATTGAACATTGGTGCCGTGTGCTTTCAAACTCTCGACCGCTGCCGCATTTTTGTCGGCGTTGGTGCCCCAGATGCAGACGTCGGCACCGGCCTGGGCGACGGCTTCGGCCATGCCGAGGCCAATGCCGCCATTGCCGCCGGTGATCAAGGCGACTTTGCCGCTGAGGTCGAAAGGTTGATAGCTCATAAACGTCTCCTGACAGAATTGGGCAATTTGGCCTATTATAGCAGCAGACATCCTCTCTCCAAACCAGACAGGTGGAAAAGAACGACAATATGAGTGTTCTTAACAGTACTTTGGATACCCGCTCCCAGGCCTTCCGCGACAATGCGGAGACCATGGCAGGGCTGGTTCAGGACCTGCGCGATCAGGTCGGCCGGATCAAACTGGGCGGCGGCGAGAAATCCCGCGTCCGCCATGTCGGTCGGGGCAAGTTGTTGCCGCGTGACCGCGTACGGCTGTTGCTCGATCCGGGCTCACCCTTCCTCGAACTCTCGCAGTTCGCGGCGTATGGCATGTATTCGGGTGATATCGCCGCCGCCGGGTTGATCACCGGCATTGGCCGGATCAAGGGCCAGGAATGCGTGGTTGTTGCCAATGACGCGACGGTCAAGGGCGGCACATATTTTCCGATGTCGGTCAAGAAACATCTGCGCGCCCAGGAAATTGCCGCCCAGAATAATTTGCCTTGCGTCTATCTGGTTGATTCGGGCGGGGCAAATCTGCCGAACCAGGACGAGGTCTTTCCGGACCGCGAACACTTTGGCCGGATATTTTTCAATCAGGCCAACATGTCGGCGCAAGGTATCCCGCAGGTCGCTGTCGTCATGGGCAGTTGCACGGCGGGCGGGGCCTATGTGCCGGCAATGTCGGACGAAAGCATTATCGTCAGGAACCAGGGCACGATTTTTCTCGCCGGCCCGCCGCTGGTCAAGGCGGCGACAGGCGAGGTCGTCAGCGCTGAAGATCTGGGCGGGGCAGATGTTCATTCGCGCCAGTCCGGTGTGACAGATCACTATGCCATGAACGACGAACACGCACTGGCCATGGCACGCCGGGTAATCGGAAACCTTAACCGCGAAAAGAGCCCCAACGTCGTCATCGAGGACGTGCAGGGCCCGAAATACGATCCGGCAGAAATCCACGGCGTGGTGCCAAACGACGACCGCACGCCCTATGACGTGCGCGAAGTGATTGCCCGTACCGTCGACGGCAGTGAGTTTGATGAATTCAAGAAACTCTACGGCACCACACTGGTGACGGGCTTTGCCCGTATCTTCGGCTACCCCGTCGGTATCATTGCCAACAACGGCGTTCTGTTCGGCGAGTCCGCCCAAAAGGGTGCGCATTTTGTAGAACTTTGCTGTCAGCGCGGTATCCCAATTGTGTTTTTGCAGAACATCACCGGCTTCATGGTCGGGCAAAAATATGAAGCCGGAGGCATCGCCAAGGACGGTGCCAAGATGGTCACTGCGGTGGCCTGCGCCAATGTGCCGAAGTTTACAGTCATACTCGGTGGCTCTTATGGTGCGGGGAATTATGGTATGTGTGGTCGGGCCTATAGTCCTCGTTTTTTGTGGATGTGGCCCAACGCCCGGATTTCGGTGATGGGCGGCGAGCAGGCAGCCAACGTGCTGGCCCAGGTCAAACGGGACGCACTGGAAGCCGACGGCAAGACCTGGCCCGAAGATGAAGAAGCGGATTTCAAGGCCCCGATCCGCGAACAATACGAGACCCAGGGCCATCCCTATTATGCCAGCGCCCGGTTATGGGATGATGGTATTATTGATCCGGCCGAGACACGTATGGTGCTCGGGTTGTCAATTTCGGCAGCCCTCAATCGACCGGTTGAAGAAACCAGTTTCGGCGTTTTCAGAATGTAATTATGAACGGCGGGTGAAGAGACATGGCAGATCAAACAACATTGCAGATCGACGATTTGGGCGTCGCGACGATTACTATCGTCCGGCCGGAAATCCACAATGCTTTTGACGAAAAGGTTATCGACGAGTTGAATCGCCGGTTCGAATCGGTCGAGGATGATGACGAAGTCAGGCTGGTTGTTGTCGCCGCCCGGGGGCGCACTTTTTGCGCCGGGGCCGATCTTGAATGGCTGCGTCGTATGGCTGACTATGACACCGATCAGAATATGAATGAATCGCGTCATCTCGGTGACATGTTGCACCGCCTGAACGTGATGTCAAAACCCACTATGGCGCTGGTCCAGGGACCGGCCTATGGCGGCGGCGTCGGCCTGGTCGCCGCCTGCGATATTGCCATTGGTGTACGCAGTGCCACGTTTTCATTGTCCGAGGTCAAGCTTGGTTTGATCCCTGCGGTTATCTCGCCCTTCGTCATCGCGGCGGTCGGTGCGCGCCAGGCGCGACGGTTTTTCCTGACGGCGGAACGCTTTGACGCCCTCGAAGCCCAACGTATCGGCTTGCTGCATCTCGTCGTCAATGATGAGGGCGAAATGCGGGCTGCAGCCGAGCGCTTCGCCCGTATGTTCCTCGATACCGCACCTGGTGCCGTGGCGGAATCGAAGAGACTGATTGCCGATGTCCAGGGCCTGGTGATCGATGCTGAATTGATGGAAGCGACAGCAAAGCGCATTGCCGACCGGCGCGCTTCCGAAGAAGCCAGGGAAGGTATCTCTGCCTTTTTCGACAAGCGCAAACCCAACTGGACGGATTAGCCCACAGTTCACAACCCCTATCTGAGGTCGGATGCCACGTGTTTGAAAGTTTACTGATCGCCAACAGAGGCGAGATTGCCTGCCGGATCATTGAAACGGCGCAACGTCTTGGCATCCGCACCATCGCGATTTATTCAGATGCCGATGCCTCGGCGCGCCACGTCAAGATGGCGGATCAAGCCTGCTGGATCGGACCCTCTGCCGCAGCGCAAAGTTACCTCGACGTCGACAAGGTTCTGGCCGTGGCCAAAGAGACGGGTGCCGAAGCCGTTCATCCGGGCTATGGCTTCCTGTCCGAAAATGCCGGTTTCGCCGAAGCCTGCCAGGCTGCCGGAATTGTTTTTGTCGGGCCACCGGCAAACGCCATACGGGCGATGGGCGAAAAACATGCGGCCAAGGCGCTGATGGTCGATGCCGATGTGCCGGTCGTGCCGGGTTATCACGGCGATGATCAGGACGACAAGGTTCTGTCCGATGCGGCGGCAGATATCGGCTATCCGGTTTTGATCAAGGCGACGTCGGGCGGCGGCGGCAAGGGCATGCGCCGTGTTGATAAATCGGAGGACTTTGCTGCAGCACTGGCCGGTGCCCGGCGGGAAGGTGCGGCCTCGTTCGGCGATGATCGGGTCCTGATCGAAAAATACCTCGAAATTCCACGCCATATCGAAGTTCAGGTTTTTGCCGACGGTCACGGCAATGCGGTGCATTTATTTGAACGCGATTGTTCCCTGCAACGCCGTCATCAGAAGGTCATCGAGGAAGCACCGGCCCCCGGCCTGACGCCTGAACGCCGGACCGAGATGGGCAACGCGGCGGTCAAGGCGGCCCTTGCCGTTGATTATCAGGGCGCCGGCACCGTCGAATTTATTGTCGATGTCGCTGGCGAGCTTGACGATGCGCCGTTCTATTTCATGGAAATGAATACGCGTCTGCAGGTCGAACACCCGGTGACAGAAATGATCACGGGCGTTGATCTGGTGGAATGGCAATTGATCGTGGCCTCGGGTGATCCGCTGCCGATGGATCAGGTCGATCTCGAGATTGAAGGCCATGCCTTCGAGGTTCGTCTCTATGCCGAAAACCCGGCCAAAAATTTCATACCGGCGACGGGCACGCTCTCACGTTTGCGCTTCGCCGAGGAAATGGAAAACGTACGCATCGATACCGGTGTCGAGCAGGGCGATGTCGTTACACCGTTTTACGATCCGATGATCGCCAAGCTGATTGTCTGGGATAACACCCGGGATCAGGCGCTGCGCCGTTTGCAAATTGCCTTGCGCCAGACCGAAGTCGTCGGCGTGACAACGAACCTGAATTTTCTTGGACGCATCGCCGCCAACCGGCATTTTGCCGACGCCGAACTGGATACCGGCTTTATTGATCGCCATCAGGCTGATCTCTTGCCCGTCGCCGAGCCTACGCCGCAACATGTGCTGGCCCTGGCAGCACTGGCCGTACTGCTCGAGCGTGCGGACGATGCAGACGATGCTGCCTGGACCAGCGCCGATCATTCCTCCCCCTGGCACAGTGTTTCCGGCTGGCGGCTGAACGATAACGGACACGACGAGATCAAGTTTATCGACGGCGGCGAACTGGTCGCCGTTCCCGTACAGTATGTCGCCGATGGTTTTAATCTGACGCTGGCCGAAGCGGTGGTTCATGCCACGGGTGAACGCCTGGATGATGAGCGCCTGGTTGCCAACCTCGATGGTGCGCGATCGACGGTTACGGCCATTCATGACGCCGACACGGTCACGGTGATTGAAGGTGGCGTGACGTATGCCCTCGAATTCTTTGACCCGTTGACGGCGGCCGAGGACGTCGAGGATGCCGGCAGCGGCGTGGTGGCGCCTTTGCCCGGGAAAGTTATTGCCTTGTTGTCGGAGGCCGGTGCGGTTGTCGAAAAAGGCACGGCTCTGATGATTGTCGAGGCCATGAAGATGGAGCACACCATTACCGCTCCCGCGACCGGGCGCATTGCGGCTTATCGCTATGCGGCAGGGGATGCCGTCGACGAAGGTGCCTTGCTGGTCGACTTCGAAATCGCTGAAGAGTGATCCACCTGCCAAAAGTTCTGGCGGTCGGGTTTTTCTCCGCCGCCGTCCTTTTGCTGATTTTTCAGCCGGATGTATTTTCGGATGCGGCCTTGCGCGCGGCTGTGTTGGGCCTCTTTTGCCTTGGTTTGTGGTCCGGTTCAATCGTGCCGGAATTCCTGACATCGATCATCTTTTTCCTCGGCGCGATGTTGTTTGCCGTCGCACCCGCCGACGTCGTCTTTTCCGGATTTTATTCCGCTGCGCTGTGGCTGGTATTTGCCGGTCTGATCCTGGCGGTCGCTGTCAAGATGACCGGCCTCGGCGAGCGCATCGCCAGGTTTCTGGCTCCCAGGTTCGGTGGGACCTATTTGGGCATCATAACCGGTGTTGTGGTGATCAGTGTGGCGCTTGCATTTGTCATGCCGGCGACGCTGGGGCGGATCATGTTGCTGGCACCGATAATCCTCGCACTGGCGGACCGATACGGCTTCGGGGAGGGCAGCGAGGGACGGACCGGTATGGCCCTGGCCCTGGGACTGGGCACATTCATCCCGCCGTTCGCCATCTTGCCGGCTAACGTGCCGAATATGATATTGGTTGGCGCATCGGAAACGCTCTACGGCGTTGTGCCGGTCTATGGCAACTATTTGCTGATCCATTTTCCCGTGCTCGGTGTCCTGAAGGCCATGGCCATCATCGCCGTTGTCGTGACGATATTTCCCGACACACCGAAGCCGGTTGAACGAGAAGCCCTCGACAGACCGCAGAAGGAGGAGAGCAAGCTAGCCATCATGCTGGTGATTGCCCTGGCGCTGTGGATGACGGATTTTGTTCACCATATTTCACCGGCGTGGATCGGCCTGGGCGCTGCCGTGTTGTGCATGGTGCCGGGCATCGGCGTTGTCACGGCGCGCGATTTTAACGAGAAGGTCAATCTGGCCCCCTTTATCTATGTCGCCGGTGTGATGGGGCTCGGCGCAATGGTGTCGCACAGTGGCCTCGGTGGGTTGCTCGGCAATTTGTTGATTGATATTGCTGATCTGCGACCGGGTGAGGACGCCTGGACTTTCGCTGTCATGGCGGTCCTCGGCGCAGTTATCGGTCCCTTTGTGACCAATCCCGGTATGCCGGCGGTGGTCGCGCCACTGGCCGGTCAAATTGCCGAAGCGTCCGGATTGCCGACTTCGACGATCCTGATGATGATGGTCATCACTATTTCGATGGTGACACTGCCCTTCCAGGCGTCACCCCTGATCGTCGCCATGCAGGTGATGAACGTAAAAATGGTTGATGCGCTGAAAGCCTGTTTAATCCTGATGGCGATTACGCTGATCGTTTTGATGCCCATAAATTATTACTGGTGGCGTGTGCTCGGGCTTTTGAACTAGCGTCACGCCATACCGGACTTGAAAACCTTATGCCTTCTTCCCCCACCGCGACCTCCAAAGGGGTTCTGATATTCCTCGCCGCGTGGCTGATTATTCCGTTGATGGATGTCTCGGCGAAGGCGCTGGGGGTCGCCGGAATTCCGGTAATCGAGGTCGCCTGGGCTCGTTTTCTGTTCAATGCCTTGCTGGTGCTACCTGTGCTCTATCTACGCCAGCCCAGGGCGTTCAAGGGCCGTGACGCGTTTTACCGGCCCAAAAAACCCGCGTGGCAGGTTATCAGAGTTGTGACCCTGATCAGCGCCACGGCCTTTTTCTTTACGGCACTGAAATCACTGCCACTGGCCGAGGCGCTGGCGATCTATTTTGTCTATCCGTTTATGGTTACGGCGCTGGCAACCGTAATGCTGGGTGAGAAGATTGGTATACGCCGGTGGCTGGCGGTCGGCATCGGGTTTCTCGGCTCGATGATCATCATCCGCCCGGGCTTCGAGACGCTGCCAGAGGGCACATATTTCCTGTTTGCCGGTGCTTTCAGTTTCGCGATCTACAATATTTACACCCGCAAGCTGACGGCCATTGCCGGCACCGGTGAGATCATGGGCTTTCAATCGCTGTTTGGTGCGCTGATCATGACGGTGCTGGTGCCGTTTGTCTGGGTCGCGCCCGATCTTTGGGCGGTTGGGTTATTTCTGGTTATGGGGCTGGTATCCGCAGTCGGACATGGCTTGTTAATCCGCGCCTATCACTATGCGTCGGCATCGTTCCTCGCCCCATTCAGTTATTTCGAGATTGTCTCGGCAACTATATTGGGCTTCATTTTTTTCGGAAACTTCCCCGACCGGTTCACCTGGCTTGGTGTCGCGGTGATCGTCTCGGCCGGTATCTACATCTCGATCCGCGAAAGACGGGCAGGGCAGTCAGACGGCGATTAGGCTCTATTCGAGACGACCGTAAAAGGTCATGCGCGCGGATTCGGACAAGGCCACGCCGGGAGCCGAATTATAGGCCAGCACGACCAGCATGCGGGTCGTCTCACCTTCGACGGGTGCGACGCGATGAATAGCGTTGCGGCCACGGAACAGCACCAGCGCACCAGGCGGCATCGACAATTGTTCGGGTTCAACGTCACCGTCCAGAACCTTGCCGACACCGTCGAAGTTCATCTCACCGTTGTCGGCATCACGCATGCCGCCGATATATTCAAAGGCACCACCACGAGACGGTGGCTCAATCATCAGCGTGATGGCAAAGGAAGAGTTGTCAAAATGCCAGCCCAGTTCCTTGCCGGGTTCGGCATAGTGAATATTTACCGAGGACAACGGGTCGGCATATTCATAGAGCGCCTCTTCGTCCAGAACCTCGCACAGAAAGTCGCGGAATATCTTCGAATCGTAAATCACGCGCAGATGCGACGAGGCGGGAACGATGTCATCTGTGATGCAGCCCTTTGACGAGACGACCTGACGATTGCGCGGATGATCGGCATCAAATCCAGTGTCCGGCGGTGTCAGGTATACGTTGTGCTGTTCGGCGCAATAGAAGGCGTGGTGCTTGTGTTCTTCGCCCTCGGCCTTGACGGCAGCGATCGAGGCGGGCTTCAGAAATCCTTTCAGGACCAGCACACCGGCTTGATCCAGTGTCGCGCGCGCTGACGTCTTGAACGCCGCGTCGGTTAACGGGTGTTTTTCGAGGTCGACGACATCTTTTATGTTCATGGGACTGTCCATAACTAAAACTGCCTGGTGGCTGATACGGCAATTCAACAGAAATCAACAGGATTGCAAACAAAAAACTGCAGTCATTCAGTTCAGACGAATTTTCTCTCCGCCCGGTTGCACGGCATCACGAATAGCATCAAGCACTTCCTGAACGACAATTGGTTTCGTCAGATATCCTTCAAAGCCCAGCTCGCGCCCTTTTTCGATGTCGTCCGGCATTGCGTTAGCGCTGATGGCGATGACCGGTATATTTTTGGTCGTCGGATTTTTGCGCAGATTGACCATTGCTTCAAAGCCGTTCATACCCGGAAGGTTGATGTCCATCATGATGATATCGGGCACAGCAGTGCTGGCGATTTCGATGCCGCGCTCGGCAGTATTGCTCGAGATCAGGTTCAAATTATCCACGCGCGCGACAATCTTCTCCATCAGCATCAAATTGGCGGGATTGTCTTCGACATACAATACTGTGTGGCTGCTATCGAAGCCCGTTTCTTGCCTGTCGGTCGATACTTCATGGGGTTGTTTAACTTGCTGAAGTGCATCACAAATTTCCATATCGACCCAGAATTTCGATCCGGTTCCAATTTCGCTTTCGACACCAATTGTTCCGTTCATCAATTCCGTCAGCATCTTGCTGATCGTCAGACCGATGCCGGTCCCTTCAATAATTGATTCCTCGGCGCCAAGCCGCTCAAAAGGTTCGAACACTTGTGCGATCGCGTCGGCTGCGATCCCCATGCCCGTGTCCGCAATTGTCGTGCGCAACCGATTGTCATCGATCCGCGAGCAGGTAATTGTTATTGCTCCACCTTCCTTGTTGTACTTAATGGCGTTCGAAAGCAGGTTAATCAGAACCTGGCGGAATCTCGTTAAATCCGCCCGGACATGAGTTTCGACAAAGTCCTCATAATCGAGTGTGATGGTAAGGTCTCGTGCGTCGACTTGCGTTTCAATGAGTGACAGGCATTCGTCCAGGACGTCTCCGATCCTGATGTCCGTCATCGATACCTCTATATGCCCGACTTCAATTCGGCTGAGGTCAAGCACGGCATTGATTAATTCCAGTAAATGACGTCCGCCCCGGATGATGTGGTGTATGGATTCTTTTTGATCCTCGTCCATTGACTGGTCGATATCCGATTCAAGGATCTGGCCAAAACCCAAAATCGAGTTCAGCGGCGTTCGCAGTTCGTGGCTCATCGCCGACAAAAACTCCGATTTTGCATTGCTGGCAGCTTCGGCCTGGTTTTTCGCCCGCATCAATTCGGCGTCCGCAATCTTGCGATTGGAAATATCGTAAACCCAGAACAGCACACCGCCATCAAATGACGGATTGTACTGCCATGTCAGGTTGCACCAATACTTCGTACCATCCGGTTTGATGAACTGAACTTCCCTGTTGATGTATCCGTCACGCAGGAATCCTTCCAGGAATGCTTCCCGGTCTTCGGCATCAGCCCAGAAATCGCCTTTGGCGCGGCTGTTCAATTCCTCACGCGTAACGCCCATAATTTCAACAAGGCGATCGTTAACGAAATTAATTTTTGAATCATCAAGGTTCAGGATGCCGACGCCCATGGGGCTTGTTTCCAGCATGGCACGGTATATCTGTTCACTTTTGGCGAGCGCTTCTTCCGCCACTTTCCGCTCGGTGATGTCATGACTGACGCCGACCAGCCTTATCGGCTGGCTATCCATATCCCTGATGACAATGGCCGCGGCATGAACATGGGCGATCTTTTTGTCCGGCCTGATAATCCGGTATTCAACATCATAGTCGCCCGTTCCAGCCATGACAGCGGCCAATGCCTCCTGGACATAGTCAGCATCTTCGGGATGAATATTGTTTAAAAAATCAGCTTCAACATCGCCAGAGAAAGTGCCGGGTTCAAATCCCCATATCTCATGGTTTCGATCATCCCAATAGTGGGTGCCGCTTTTTATGTCCCAGGAAAACGTTCCAATGCCGCCGGATTCCAGCGAAAGACTGAGGCGTTCTTCACTTTCAAGCAGCGCCAGTTCGGCAGATTTACGTGCTGTGATATTTGTGGTCGAGCCAACGTATCCCTCAAAATTTCCGCGTTCGTCAAAAATCGGTTGCCCCGAAATACTGTCCCAGTGCGGCGGCGTGGTTCCGACCTGGAACTCGAAATTTCGAAATGGCTGGTGGGCCTCGAGGATTTTTCTGTGTTCAGTCCATTTTTCACTCTCGGCGGCGTCTTTCTCGGTCGCTGAATCCCAACGTTTCCTGCCGATATATCGTGCATGGGTCTTCTCGGTGCCCTGGCCAAAAAACTTTGTAAAACGAAACTCTGCATCCATTTCCCAAAAGAAATCAGAGCTGATCTCGGCGAGGGCGCGGAAGCGTTCCTCGCCGTCCAGCAAATTTTCTTCCGATATTTTACGGGCGCTGATCGTGCGACCCATTGACCACCACCAGAAAAACAATCCGACAAAGATCGTAAAGGCGGTGATGCCGCCATATATGGCGAGTAGTCCGAAATAGGAATGTTCTATAATCGTTGAATTTCCGGATTGGGCATTCGCGCGAACGGCAGGCAGGAGTACAATCAGCAGGGCCATCGCGCCGGAAATATATTTCTGGACCGTACTCAAATTCATTCAACTGCTCTCAAAATCCTGACGAAACAACATGAATGCGAGACGCCTGATTATTTTGTATTCTAGTCTGGATATGTTTCCACAGTATTGCAGATAGGTGAATATTTCGAAATTTCAATTTGGCGAGTACCGAGTTCGTGATATTGCCAATTGCGATAATAATGACGCCTTTAATTTACACCATTTGGACACAACAACTATCGGCATCGTAATATAAGTAGTATTGAATGAAGAAATTACTCCTGGTGGCGCATACACCCTCTGCCAACACAAAAGCAATGTGCGACGCCGTCGTGCGCGGTGCCGGGCACGGTGATATCGATGGCGTTGATGTTTTTGCGGCGAGCCCCTTCGACGTTGCTGCGGAACAAGTCCTTGAGGCACAGGCAGTTATCCTCGGAACGACAGAGAACCTCGGTTATATGAGCGGTGCGCTCAAGGACTTTTTTGACCGGATCTATTATCCCTGCCTTGAGAAAACCCAAGGGTTACCGTTCGCTATTTATGTGCGGGCGGGGCACGACGGAACCGGGACCGTGCGCGGGATTGAGACCATTACGACGGGCTTGCGCTGGCGTTCCGTCCGGGAGCCACTGGTCTGCAAGGGCGAATATAGCGCTGAATTCGAACCGCAATGCGAGGAACTGGGGATGCTCATGGCGGCTGGCCTCGAGTCGGGCGTTTTTTGATGCTCTTTCCGGAAGACAAGCCGGGCGAATTACTTGCGATTTACTGAATCATAAGGAATTTCGGTTACAACACCCTCACACCCCGCGAATTCAGGATGTGAGATTTGTCCCAACACCGTTTGCTCAACAAGGTTTTTCTCGTCGTCGATGATGACGAACAGCAAGTTCTGCTGATTTCCAAAATTCTGCAGATGATTGGTGCTGTCCGGGTGTCACATGCAACGTCCGGCCCGGAAGCTCTCGAATTGTTTCGCCAGACCCGTATTGACTTCGTTATCACCGATTTACTGATGTCGCCGATGGATGGTTTCGAATTGAGCCGCCGAATTCGGGCACTGCCCCAGCTGAACGCGCGTGAGGTACCGATCATTGTCTCGACCGGCTACAGCAGCCTAGTCAACGTCGAAAACGCCAGGGATGCGGGTGTTACTGAAGTTTTGCGCAAGCCCTATATGCCGGTCGATCTTTTCCATCGCGTACTATCCATACTGGACAAGCCTCGGGAATTTGTCGCAGCGTCAGCCTTCAAGGGCCCTGATCGACGTCGTCACGAAGACGTTCCGCCCCTGGCGGGCGATCGCAGATATACCGAAGCCGAGACTTCAATTTTGCAGGCTTGATCCCCTCACACCGGCATGTCAAAACAGAGGACGCACTTCCCTGGTGCCCTTGTCCTTTCGAGTGTCCATTTCATGCCGCTTCATTTGCTCAAATTATGTGTTGGCGTTGATCATGTCGATCAGCTGTTGGGCTATCAGGCCGCGCGTCTGGCGCGGGGCGAACGGCTGGTTCACGTCACCCGTCATCGACCCAAACGGGCAGAAGAGGTACTTGATGGCGGCTCACTCTATTGGGTGATCAAGCGCAAGATCGCGGTACGCCAGCTTATCACCGGGCTTGAACGGGTCGAAGGCGAAGACGGTATCAAGCGCTGTGCGATTATCCTTCACCCGCAGCTTGTCCGCACCATCCCGCATCCGCGTCGACCGCATCAGGGCTGGCGATATTTTCAGGATGCCGATGCGCCTGATGACTTGCCGGCAGGCGAAGAAGCTGCCGATTTTCCGGCGACGCTCGTCTCGGATCTACGTGGTCTCGGCCTGATTTAACCAATGGCCTAAGTGGCCGGTGCGACGCCTTCGTTCGGCAATGGAAACCACTGAAGTTTGCGTGCCGAAGCGGGCGTGATTTCCTGTTCCGCCAGCGACGCGCTCTGAACCAGTGCCAGAGCATCAATCGCCTCGTCAGCTTCGGCGATCAAGTCGGTCAGTGAATTGATTTCTGTCGATGTCGATGTTTCGTTCATGACAATGCCTGACGCATCGTAGGTGACATCGTGCAGCGACATGCTCTCCGGTGACTTCATGTCGGCGTGCCACCAATGTCCTGTGGCGCTGTCACAACGATAGGCCGGCAACAGCTTCCAGCCCTCGCTGGCGACCCAGTCAATCGCGCCGAGAATAAAATCAACTTCCTCATCGGAATTGAAATAGTTGAGACCGAACCGTGTCCAGCCGGGTTTGACGATTTCACAACCTGCCATGATCTGATTGTTGAATTCCTTTGAGGTCTCGGCATCGATACCCAGCAAGCGATGACCATAGGGGCCGGCACAGGAACAGCCCCCCCGGGTCTGGATACCAAAAAAATCATTGAGAAGTGCGACAACGAAGTCGTGATGCAGATAACGCTCGCCGTGGTGGATCAGGAACGAAATAATCGGCAGACGTTCCGTCGTGTTGTTGCCGAGAATCTTGATGTTCGGATTTTGATTGAGCCGTTCGATGGCCCGGCGTGCCAGCACTTTTTCATGGACAAAGATATCTTCGGTGCCGACATTTTCCTTGAGCTGAAAGACCAGACCAGCCCGGACCGCACCGACAATTTCAGGTGTACCGCCTTCTTCGCGGTGAACCGGATCATCGATGTAGCGATGTTCGTTGGCGCTGACGTAGCTCACTGTGCCGCCACCCGGAATGACCGGCACCCGGTTTTGCATCAGGGCGCGTTTGACAATCATCACTCCCGGCGTACCCGGACCGCCGGCGAACTTGTGCGGCGATATGAAGATGACATCCTTGGACAACACGCTGTCGGCGTCGTCCTCCCTGTTCATGTGGATCGGTACGTAAGGAGCGGCGGCGGCAAAATCCCAGGCGGATATTGCGCCATACCTGTGCAGCATCTCTGTTACATCGTCGGTATTGGTAATGATCCCGGTAACGTTCGATGCGGCACTGAAACTGCCTATTTTCAGAGGACGGTCGGCGTATTCAATCAAATCGGCTTCGAGGTTTTCAAGATCGACCAGGCCATCAGCATCTTCCTCGACAACAACGACGTCAGCAATGGTTTCACGCCACAGAACTTCATTTGAATGGTGCTCGTAAGGGCCAATGAAGATGACGGGGCGCTTGTCTGCCGGTATGTGCGCCGCCAGGTCATACTGTTCATCCAGCTCGTTCGGCAGGCGCAAATTCAGAATATTGATCAGTCGGTCGACCGTTCCCGTCGCGCCGGAGCCGCAAAAGAGCACGGCGTCGCGTTCATCTCCATGGACGGCATCAAGAATGATCTTGCGGGCATCCTCGCGAAACCGGGTTGTCTGATGTCCGGTGCCCGAAGTCTCGGTGTGGGTATTCGCATAATAGGGCAAGACGGATGAGCGGATGAAGTCTTCGATAAACGTCAGGGCGCGGCCTGAGGCCGTGTAATCCGCATAGGTGATACGACGGGGTCCGGCCGGGCCGGGCAGGGTGTGATCATGTCCTATGAGAGAGTGACGTATCGTTTCAACCAGGCCGTCGTCGCGCATCAGCGTTCACCGTATTTTACAGTTAAGTACAGTTTAATTAACCGGGAGCGGCGTTGATAGCACTTCAGGCAGGCGGTCGCTAGACAAAAGGTCGGTGGGCGGGATCCGAATCGAGAAAATCAAGCAATAGCCGGTTCTTGCTTTCCGCGACACAGTGATGGCTGCAGGAACTGGAGGGCGTCAGGGCTTGCATCGCCTGTTGATTGTCGTCCGAAAACCAGAAATCCCTGAACCGGCGCCCTTCGAGCGAACCAAGCTTGCCTGATGTCGTGTAGGCCTTGTCCTGGCAGGTGTAGACAACACCGTCAGCGCCGATAACCGTCAGGAAATTCAGGAAGGGACAACTGTCATAGTCCTTGTCGAAGCGCTCCGCCAGTTCATGATAATGATCAATAACCTCAAACCCATCACCGTTGAGCAAGCGGGCCTGCGCAATCTGTTCCTTGACGATCGATCCGAATTCGGCGTGATAGGCGTTGTTCTCGGCGCCGTCGTTACTGACAACGCAGGCTGATATCTTTGCATGTGCGACACCTGCCGATTTGAGCGTCCGGGCGAGTTCGGCAATATGCATGGCATTTCGATGATCGACAATTATGCTGGCGCCCAATACGCAGCTCGAATCCAGTTTCGAAAATGCTGTCAGATTGTTGATAACCTTGTCGAATTCAGCTTCATCGACACCACGGTATTTGGCGTAGGAAGGGCCATCCCAGCCATCGATGGACACCCGCACCCAGGTCGCGTGACGAGCCAGAACGTCAGCGCGTTTGCCGGACAGTTGTGAGGCGTTGGTAAGCATCGAGACCTTGACGCCACCTTCGGCCAGCTGCTCGATGTATTGGGAGATGCCGGGATACAGCAAGGGCTCCCCGCCGCCAGTAAACGTAACGGCTTTGACTTTCATTTCGACGATGTCTTCGACTATTTCCGCCATTTTTTCAGGGGCGAGACGATCCTTGAGATTCATTTCGCCACCAAGGTCGAGATCATCCGTTCGATATGCGCAAAAATAGCAACTGTGATTGCAGACATTCGTTGGCTTCAGTCGAATGTGCACCGGTGTGACCGGTTTGCCGCTTTTCAGCGCTTCAAGTTGTTCGGGATAGTGCCACATCTTGGCGGCTGTGTAGATCGAGCCCATGGCGAAATCTCTCTCGACGTCTGGCCACCTGCCAGAACTGATGTAACCCCCACACCGGGACATTGCATCAAAATCGTTCAGATTTTGTTAATCAGGAGATTCCATCAATCTTTCTGATACTGGCCCGGTCTAAAAATGAACGCCGAGAACCGTGCCGAGAAAATACTGCATGTCGGCCTTGACGATGGGGCTTTTTGACACCTGATCCATCAGCATCTCGCCACGACCATCAATCGATAAATATATTTGATCCGTCACAGTATAAACAACTGACGCGTATCCCACGACATCCCTCAGTCCGCCTGTCGGGGTATACCTTGAAGGTACGCCGTAGTTCGCCACCATATAGTCTGCGTTCGCCCAATGGAATTTGCCGCCGATGATGAGGCTCGACAATTCACTCAGGCGACCACCCAGCGCAACGCCGGCGCTGGCGATCACGCCGTGATGGCCGGTCTTGTTCAGGCCATATCTGATGTCGGCATCAAAGCGCCAGGCACCGCTAAAATGCTCAGCGAAAAGCCCCAGTTCATAACTCGGGTCAAGGTCAGTTGTTGCCGACAAATCAGTATTGAGTGATTTTTTCCGGGCGGCGGCCCGGGTGATCCTGGGGCCGGCTCTGGTCTGCCGACGTCTGATCAGATTGAGGCCCAGACCGCGTTGGGTACTCAAAAAATAGGCACCTCGCCACTCGATGTCGACCAGGGGCAGAAAGTTTATGTCGTAGGCATCGCTTCCATGATAATCCGGCGCAAATCCGAAACCGCCGCCAACATTAAAACGAAACTCGGAATTGCCGCTGTCGACGCGGGTCGCCATGGCACCGGACGTCCAAGCTTCGAGGTCCGGATTGGCGGCGCGGACGGGTGAAGTTGCCATGGAAACGGCCAAAAAGGCGATGGTCGCAAATAACGGTACGCAACGATACATATGTTGTTCTTTCAAAACGTCTGATCTGCGCCAACGGCACGACAAGATATCGCATCACACGACAAAGGTGCAAGGCGCGGCGACAAGTTATATATCCAGCAGGCTGGCGGCATAATCTGCGATGGCAAGTGATGAGGTAAGTCCCGGTGACTCCATGCCAAACATATTCACAAGGCCCGGAATTTTATGCTTGTCGGGACCATCGATAACGAAATCAGCAACCGGCTCTCCGGGTGCCTGTACTTTGGGTCGAATGCCGGAGTAAGCCGGGATCAAGGCGTCGTCTGCCAGGCCGGGATAATACTGTCGGACGGATTTGTAGAATGAGTGAGCCCGATCAGGATCGACCGGATAGTCGATATCATCAATCCATTCCTGATCAGGTCCGAATTTGGCCTGACCTGCCAGATCCAGCGTGAGATGTACGCCGAGGCTCGCGTCGGGCGGTATCGGGTATACCAGGCGAGAGAACGGATTTTTGCCCGTCATCGAAAAATAATTTCCCTTTAACAAATAGCGCTTTGGAATATCCGCTGATGCCAGGCCATCCAGCGCGCCGGCGACAGCTTGCGCCCCAAGTCCAGCGGCATTAATCAAATACTTGCACCCGAGCTTCATCGGGGCAGCGCCGCCGATATCGAGGACAAAACCATCGCCCGTTACCCGACCATTCTTCAGGGGGCTTTCAAAGGCGATCATGGCCCCGCGGTCTTCGGCGTCGCCCTGATAGGCCAGCATCAAGCCATGACTGTCGATGATCCCGGTTGAGGGTGACAATAATCCAGCGACGCCGGCCACTGCCGGTTCCATATGTTCGATGTCGGCTTTGCTTAATCGCGTCAAATCGTCGACACCGTTCGCGATGGCCTGGTTCGCAATGCTGTCCAGTTTTGCAATATCGGCTTCATCAGAAGCGACGATGATTTTGCCAAGGCGTTTGTGTTCGACGCCGTGGTCTGCGCAGTACTGATAAAGCGCCTGTTTGCCGCTGACGCAAAGCCGGGCTTTCAGGCTGTCGGTTTTGTAATATATGCCGGCGTGAATAACCTCGCTGTTGCGTGAACTGGTTCCGGTGCCGATGTCGCCTTGCTCCTCCAACACGATGACTTCGCGGCCGGACAGCGCCAGTGCACGTGCAACCGCGAGCCCGATCACGCCGGCGCCGACGACAACGCACTCCGTATTTTCCAAGCTGTTTCCCCCGGGCTTTTGGCGAACGCATCGGGCTTCGCCTCACGTTACCGTGATTTGGTTTGAGTTGCAGCAAACGTGCGCCACAGTGACCATGAGTTATTCATTGTTACACATTCAAAATCAAGGGTTCTGCCATGCAAAAAGCTGCGATTGAATTTTCTTTTTTCCAGATGATTTGCCTGGCGTTCGTATCAGCCGTGATCGGGTTCGCACCGGGATTGGCAAACGCCGGACCGAGAGCCTGGCAGAGCGAATGGCCGAACACGGATTTCAGCAAGACGACGGTCGATTTCAAGGAAATTCTCTCCGGCGGACCGCCGAAAGACGGCATCCCGTCAATTGACAATCCGAAGTTTGTCAGCCTGGCGAATGCCGGGCATATCGCCGATACGGAACCGGTGGTCGGCGTGGTGATCAAGGGCGAAGCCCGTGCGTACCCCCTGCAGGTTCTGATGTGGCACGAGATCGTCAACGATGAAATCGCCGGTGTGCCGATCACGGTGACTTTTTGCCCGCTCTGCAACGCAGCGATTGTTTTTGATCGACGTCTGGGCGATCAAGTGCTGGATTTTGGTACGACCGGAAAACTCAGGAATTCTGATCTGGTGATGTATGACCGGCAGACCGAAAGCTGGTGGCAACAATTCCTTGGCCGCGGCATCGTCGGCGTCATGACCGGGGAGGACCTGAAAGTTTTACCGTCTCGACTGGAATCGATGGCCAGGTTCAAGGCCCGGGCACCACAAGGGAAAGTGCTTGTGCCCAATTCGCCAGGCAGGCGGCGGTACGGCGCCAACCCTTACGCCTATTATGATTCCATGCCCCGGCCGTTTCTTTATTCCGGGCCGATGCCGGAAGGCCTGGCACCACTTGCCCGCGTTGTCTCTGTCGAAATCGTGAAAGGCGACCGACGTGCCTGGTCGCTTGATCGTTTGCGCAAGAACAAACGGATCGAAACCAGCGACGGGCTTATACTAACCTGGGCGGCGGGACAAAATTCTGCGCTCGATACGCCGTCGATCAGCGAAGGCATGGATGTTGGCAATGTCGTCGTTCAGCGTCTGGAAGGCGGGAAGCTGGTCGACGTGGCCTATGGCGTAGATTTCGCTTTTGCATTTCATGCGTTTTATCCGAAGGTGGCTATTCAGTAGCCGCAGGTCGAAAAATCCGGCGGTATGAATTGTCGTCAATCGGCGTTGGCATTTGCCAGAGCGAGGTCAACGCCGTCAAGACGGGCACCCAGAAGATTACAGCCGAACACGCGTGCGTTCTCCAGCGAACAATTTCGCATGTCCGCGTCTGCCAAAGTGGCTTTGGTTAGATCGGCGCTCTCAAATCGTGCACCGGACAACAAGGCTTTGGTCAGATCGGCTCCAGCGAGACGGGCATGAGACAGGTCCGTCGGCCACGCCATAATCGTTGCCCCGGTTATTTGCAGCGGTGACAGGTTGCCATTTTTCAGATTGGCACCGGACAAGTTGGTGTAGGTCAGGTCGGCGCCTCGCAGGTCAGCGCTACTGAAGTTGGCATCGCGACAATCAGCGAACGACAAATTGGCATGGGCCAGTGTGGATCCTGATAAATTGGCATCGCGAAACAGCGTGGCGACAAAAACGCCTGCCGAGAAATCGACACCTGATAAATCAAGTCCGCCCAGGTCGAGGCCTGAAAGGTCGGCTCGCTTGCCGCTGACGCCGCCGGAACGAACCCATTCACCATGCTGCTTGATTACATCGGCCATGACCAGACCGACGACTTCCGGCTTGATCGGCATTTGTGCCGCAGCCGTCTGATCACTCGACAGGGATCCGTCTTCGATAACCGCGCCGCGAAGCTCGGTTTTATTCAGGACGGCATTGCTCAGCATGGCACCCTGCAACAAGGCGCCTTTGAGCATCGCACCGGAAAGATCAGCATCGGCCAGATTGACGTCCCGCAGATCGACGCCGGTTAAATTACAGTCGCGCATATCCGCGCCGCTCAGGTCAGAAGACTGGAACTGGGCACCTGAGAAGTCAGCGCCGATCAACAGCGTCTTGTTCATCAGCGCCCGTGACATGTTGGCGCCGCGACCACTGACACTCGTCAGATCAGATTTGACGATCTTCGAATCACTGAAGTTACCGTGATCCATATTTGCGCCCGACAGTTTGGCACCGGACAAATTGCTGTTGCTGGCGTCAGTGCCGGACAAGTCGGTTTTAGTGCTGGCCGGACCTGAACTGACCGATGATGACAAATGCCCTTCACGCAGATCCGCGTTATGCAAGTCCGCGCCGATCAGGACGGCACCGCGCAAAATGGCACCTCGTAAATCTGCATTGACAAGCTTCGCATCTTCAAGATTGGCGACGCTGAAATCACAGCCAAAAAGATCAGCCGACTCAAAGGCCGACTTGCGAAGAGACGAGAACTGAAAAGTTGATCCGGCAAAAGTCCCTTCGGAAAAATTCCGCCCGTCCAGATTAAGCGAGGACAGGTTGTGCAAAGGGAGCTGAACCCGACGGCCGCCGTTCATTTTGCGCAAAAACAACCCGTGTGCCTCGAACGCTTTTTCGAGTCCGGGCTTGTCCAGGCGACGCAATTCAGCCGTCAAAATTTGACCTCAAATTCTTTAATGGCATTCGATGACGCACAGTACACCACGAATTAAAAAATAGACTCACATTTAATACAGTGTTCGCGCCAGGTGGACGATTTCGAAGCCAACATGAGTGTGAAGATCTGAAACAGCCCGGTAAAACTGTATGTTTCTTTAAATCATTCAACTGTGTACCAAATCATTTCGCAGGCAGCAACAATCAATCGGTGTGAAGGAATGTCGTGATATGTCATATTTTATCGGGATAAACTCGTGATTACCTGACATACCAAATGCTTGAAACAATTGGTGAACGGCCCAATTTCTGGCGGAGATATGACAAAAAAACGTGATCTTGCAAAACCGTCGAACAGCCGGGACATTGATGCCTTCCTCGACAAGGTGGCGTCAACGCCAACGGTATACGCTGCGAGTTCCAGCGGGCGGTTGATATTTGCGCTTGATGCGACCGCCAGCAGGGAGCCGACATGGGATCGGGCCTGTCAGATTCAGGGCGAAATGTTCAGCGAAACAGAAGCTCTGGGCGGGCTGGAAGTTCAGATGGCGTATTACCGGGGTTACGGTGCTTTCAACGCCACACCCTGGATCAGGGATTCGAAGTCGCTCGTCGGCTACATGTCCGGCGTTCATTGCTCGGGCGGTCGAACCCAGATCGAGCGTGTTCTGCAACACGCCCTTGCTGAAACCTCCCGGCGAAAAGTGAATGCCCTGATATTTATCGGCGACTGCGTTGAAGAGGATGTCGATGGTCTGTGTAGCCTGGCCGGCAAGCTCGGCCTGATGGGTGTGCCGGTGTTTATATTTCAGGAAGGTGATGAACCGATGGCGTCAGGTGCCTTTCGACAAATAGCGGATATTTCCGGCGGCGCGCATTGCAGCTTCGATTCCTCCAGCGCTCGTCAGCTTCGCGATTTGCTGGCGGCGGTTGCCGTCTACGCGGCGGGCGGACGTCGGGCACTTGAGAATTACAGTGCCCGCAAAGGCGGTGATGCGTTATTGATAACCAGACAAGTAAAGTAGGGAGATCGTTTCACAGTGCTTACCTGGGTCATATTAGGAGTTTGCCTGTTTCTCAGCATTGTGCTGGCAGGCCGCTGGTTCGCCAACGCCAATCCGGCAACGCTGGCAAAGGCGCTGAAATGGGGCGTGCTCGGGATTGTCGCCGTGGTTGCCATATTTTTCGCCGTTACCGGACGCCTGGCATTCGCTGCGCCTCTAATCGCCGGCGGTGTCTGGTGGCTCATCCGGCGTTCGGTCAGGAACACACTCTTCCAGGCGGCTGCCGGGGCTGCGCGTGCTGCCGCAGGTGCCAGTTATGGCCAGCCATCGGAAGACGGCACTTCTGAAGTCAGGACCGAATTCCTGCGAATGGAACTCAACCACGATACAGGTGCTATATCCGGCGAAGTGCTGAAGGGAAAATTCAAAGGCGCTGACCTTGTTGATCTTTCATTGCTGGAAATCGTCGAGTTGCTCGACGTGTGCCGGTCAGACGATCCCCAGGCCGTTGCCTTGCTCGAGAGCTATCTGGACCGAACCGAAGGCACGGATTGGCGTGAGCGCACGGGGCAATCCAGCGCCAGTGGAGAAAGTTCAGCCAGTTCGGGCGGCATGACCCGGGAAGAGGCGCTGGAGACGCTGGATTTGCAGCCCGGAGCCACCGTTGAAGAAATAAAAGAGGCTCACCACCGGCTCATGCTGAAAATGCATCCGGACCAGGGTGGATCGACCTACCTCGCCAGCAAAATCAATCAGGCCAAGGACTTCTTGCTCGGCACCTGAAGCCAGGCTTGCCTTGGAGCTTGCGGCGTGGCACAAAGCACGCGGTTGTCGGTTTTGGCGGAATTTGGCTGTCAGACCGAACGATCAATTCAATCAGGGGCCAGCAGAGTAACTCCAATATGACGTCAACACGAGTACGCAAGGCGGTTTTCCCGGTTGGCGGTTTGGGAACGCGGTTCTTGCCCGCGACCAAATCAATGCCGAAGGAAATGCTGCCCGTCGTCGATAAACCGCTCATTCAATATGCGGTTGAAGAGGCACGGGCTGCCGGCATCGAAGAATTTATTTTTGTCACGGGTCGAGGCAAGTCGGCGATCGAGGATCATTTTGACCATTCCTATGAACTTCAGGATCAATTGAACGGTCGTAACAAGGCAGATGCGATCTCGACAATTTCAGATGTGCTGCCTGCTGCGGGGACCGTTGCCTACACCCGTCAGATGGAGCCACTGGGACTTGGTCATGCCGTCTGGTGCGCGCGCAACCTGGTCGGCAACGAGCCGTTTGCAGTTCTGTTGGCCGATGATCTGGTGTTGTCTGACAAACCCTGCCTGAAACAAATGACAGACGCCTTTGCCGATGTCAGCGGCAACATGGTTGCCGTGATGGATGTGCCGCCTGAGCATACCGACCGATACGGTATTTTGAAGCCGGGGAAAACAGACGGCGATCTCGTCGGTGTCGAGGGTCTGATTGAAAAGCCTGCACCTGCAGACGCGCCGTCGACCTTGTCAGTCATTGGGCGCTACATCCTTCAGCCCAGCGTGTTCGACCATCTGGCAAAGGGCCAGCGTGGTGCCGGCGGTGAAATTCAACTGACTGATGCTCTGGCGGCGATGATCGGAGAGGGCCCGTTCAACGGATTTCGCTTTGAAGGCGAGCGGTTCGACTGCGGCGACAAGGCGGGCTTTCTGAGAGCGAATATTGCCTTTGCTCTGGCGCGCGATGATTTGCGTGACGACATGCAGGCAATCGTCAATGAATACTCAAATTAGTCACAAGGCTTGAAAGGTTTCTGAATGCGTATCGCGATGATCGGCACCGGCTATGTTGGCCTGGTTTCCGGTGCCTGTTTTTCGGAGTTTGGTGCGGACGTCGTTTGCATCGATAAGGATGCGCGCAAAATCGAAACTTTGCAGGCGGGTCAAATTCCGATTTTTGAGCCCGGACTTGAGGCCCTGGTGGAGAGCAACGTCAAGGCGGGCCGTCTGGGTTTCTCGACGGACCTGGCGGACGCTGTCGCTTCTGCGGATGCCGTGTTTATTGCTGTGGGGACACCAAGCCGTCGCGGAGACGGTGCGGCAGATCTTAGTTATGTTTATGCTGCTGCCGAGGAAATTGCCGACAATTTGAAGGACTACACGGTCGTCGTGACCAAATCGACAGTGCCGGTTGGTACCGGCGCCGAAGTGAAAGCGCGTATCAAGGCCCGCAATCCGAACGCCAGTTTCGATGTCGCCTCGAACCCTGAATTTCTGCGTGAAGGCGCGGCAATCGAGGATTTCATGCGGCCGGACCGTGTCGTGGTCGGTACCGATTCAGAGGCAGCAAAAGATGTCCTGCGGGAAGTCTATCGACCCTTGTTTTTGAGCGAAACACCGATTTTGTTTGTCGGTCTGGAGACGGCGGAGCTGACGAAATATGCTGCCAACGCTTTCCTGGCGACCAAGATTTCCTTCATCAATGAAATTGCAGATATTTGCGAAAAAGTCGGCGCCGATGTTCAGGAAGTCGCCAAAGGCATTGGTCTGGACGGGCGTATCGGGTCCAAATTTTTGCATGCCGGGCCGGGCTATGGCGGCAGTTGTTTCCCCAAGGACACCATTGCCCTGGTTAACACTGCAAAGGATGTTGGCGCGCCGACTAAAATTGTCGAAGCCGTTGTCGGCGTCAATAATGCCCGCAAGAAAGCGATGGCTGATCGTGTTCTGACGGCCTGTGATGGTGATGTGGCCGGCAAGAAAGTTGGTGTTCTCGGTGTCACCTTCAAACCCAATACAGATGATATGCGTGATTCGCCCAGCCTCGATATTATTCCGGCCCTGCAGGGCAAAGGAGCGGCTGTCCAGGCCTATGATCCCGAAGGTATGGCGGAAGCAAAAAAGTTGCTGAATGACGTCGACTGGAAAGAAAACGCCTACGACGCCATGGACGGTGCCGACGTCGTCGTCATTCTGACGGAATGGAACGAATTCCGCGGCATGGATCTGGCCCGGGCGAAAGAAGTTCTGAAATCGCCTGTCATTGTTGACCTGCGCAATATTTACGAACCCAATGACATGACCGCGGCCGGTTTTCGGTACTACGGCGTTGGCCGCGGCAACGGGGCGGATCACATTTGAGATGTCTGATCTGATCGAGAACGAGACGAGCGGTCACGACTTTCATCCGTCAATATTACGCGAATACGATATTCGCGGCATTGTCGGCTCAACCCTGTCTGAAGACGATGCGCGCGCGTTGGGGCGATCCTTCGGCACTGTCGTCATTCGCAAAGTCGGCAAGGGGGCTACGGTCTGTCTCGGCTATGATGGCCGCCTGACGTCGCCGGGACTTGAAGCTGCCTTGTGCGATGGCCTGGCGTCTGTTGGCGTTGACGTTATCCGCGTTGGTATGGGCCCGACGCCGATGCTCTATTTTGCAGTTTATCAGCAGGGTGCCGACGGTGGCATCATGGTGACGGGGTCGCACAATCCGCCTGCACACAACGGCTTCAAGATGATGCTGGGTAAAAAGTCATTTTACGGCGCCGACATTCTGGCGCTGGGTGATATCGCAGCAAACGGCGATTACGAAATGCCCGATGAGCGGGGAGCGGTATCAGAACAAGACGTGACGGAAGCCTGGCTCGATGTACTGGCGAACGCCTGCGAAGGTGCCGGCGGTCTCGGCAACTTCCGTGTCGCGTGGGATGCCGGCAACGGTTCCGGCGGTGAGATGATGGCGGCGCTTTGCAAACGACTGCCAGGTGAGCACGTGTTGCTCAACGAAGTCATTGATGGCAGCTTCCCCAATCATCACCCGGACCCAACCGTCGCCGAGAACCTTGAACAGATCCAGGGTGTGATCGCCGAACGACAACTTGATCTCGGGATTGCGCTGGACGGTGATGCGGATCGTATCGGCGTGGTGGACGGCAAGGGGCGCATCCTGTGGGCCGATCAGTTGATGGCGCTGCTGGCACGTGACATCCTGCGAGATCATCCCGGTGCTACCCTGATCGCCGACGTCAAATCGAGCCAGTTGCTGTTTGACGAAATCGCCCGGCTGGGTGGTCGGCCGATCATGTGGAAGACGGGCCACTCGCTGGTCAAAGACAAAATGGCAGAGGAAAAATCTCCCTTCGCCGGCGAGATGTCAGGCCACATCTTTTTTGCTGATCGGTATTACGGCTATGACGACGCGCTTTACGCCGCCGTTCGCTTGCTTGGATTATTGACCAATGAAGGCAAATCGCTGGCCGAGCTGGCCGATGAATTGCCCGTCCTGATCAACACGCCGGAAATTCGCCTGGCCTGTGATGACGAGCGGAAATTTGAGGTCGTCGAGGAAATTCGTCAGCGACTTGGTCCCGACGACGGCGAGGTCAACGGTATCGATGGCGTACGTGTTCTCAACGAAGATGGCTGGTGGTTGCTGCGGGCATCGAATACCCAGGCTGTGCTGGTCGCACGGTGTGAGTCATCGGATGAAGCCGGTCTCGAACGCTTGAAGCAGGCCCTTCGTTATCAACTTGAACAGAGCGACGTCGGTACCGACGCGATCTAGTTTCCGTCCAACCTGATAACGTCATTGTCGCCCGGATTATTGCCTGCAACCTGATACAGGTTTCTTGTCGCATAGTGGACGATGTGTCCATCGGGCTGGGTGCGGTCGGGATAGCTTCGATCATATGTCGTCGTCGCGGGCATATAGCGAAAGACCAGGCCGGCGCGCCGCTTGTCAGAAAGATTCGGGTTTGAGCCATGCACCAGTTTGGCGTGGTGGAACGACATCTGACCGGGCTTCAAAACGATGTTGACCGCATTGCTTTCGTCAAATGCTGGCGGGTCGATAGCAGCGTTCAATGCAGCACCGTCGCCATCGCCTTCGACATGGGCTTGCAGGCCGTCTGCGTGTGAGCCCGGCACAACACGCAGGCATCCGTTTTCCACCGTCGAAGGGTCGACAGCAATCCAGACAGAGCAGGTCTCCGGCGGATCGAGCGGCCAGTAATGTCCGTCCTGATGCCACGGGACAGCGAGGCCATCACCCGATCGTTTGGCAAAAAGCTGTGATCCCCACAAAATGACGTCCGGTCCGATCAGCGCAGGTACGGCTTTGGTAATCAGGGGCAAGTGCGCTGTACGCAGGAAGATATCGGACGTATCGCCCTTGACGTTGCCCGCTGCTCCGCCCGCCAGGTGGGGACAGACAATCTGTTCCGGTCGCAGGGCGGGATTGTCGGCAATCAGTTGATCGACGGCATTGCCCAGAATGCGGTGATCTTCGGGCGCAAGGGTCTGGTCAGGCGTGGTGTACCCGTCGCGATCATATTGCCGGGCATCAATCATTCAGTCCCTGCGCGGTTTGAACACGAAATACCAGATGATCGCCGCGATCTGTACGGCGGCGATGGCACCAAATGCGACCTGGAAGGCCTCGGGCGGATACCCGCCAGACGCCGTCGCCGGGAACAAATCGATGATCGCACCGATAGCATACTGAGCCGCAAAAGCGACAGCAAATACCAGCACGTTCATGGCAGAATTGGCGCGCGCTGATTTTTCCAGCGGGTAGTGCTGTGACAACACAGCAAAATTGATGGCGGAGAAATTACTCACCAGACCGAAGGCCGCCCACAGGAAATAACTCATCCATGTCAGCTCGAAAATAATGCCCAGCTGGAACACGACGAACAGGATCATACCGACCACCATCACGGTCTGTGGTCGAATGCGCCATTTGCGATAAACGAAATCAGTGATCAGACCTTGAAGCGTAAAGCCGATGGTCATGCAAAGTGCGGTGATAAACAGATGGCTGGCGATTTCGGCACGCGATGCGCCGGCGACGTGTTCAAGCCACGGGCCACTCCACAGACCCTGAATAGCGAGGCCGGCGGCGGCGGATGAAAAGGCAACGGGCGATGTGTGCCAGAACACGCCGTCGCGATAAACCGAGAACAGACCCTTGACCATATCGGAGATGGTTTCGCTTGAATCCTCACGCGGTTTTTCCGGCGTCACCAACAGGATCAGCAACGCCACAACAGCGGTTGCCACGCCAATCGTCGCATAGACACCGCGCCAGTCTGTGAGGGCCATTGCGGCCTCGACAGGTGCTGTAGCCGACAGGGCGCCGAGACCACCGAAGGCCATGAAGATGCTATTGACCAGCGGCAAGCGGTCACGTGGAAACCACAGGATGATGACCTTGAACCCGGCCATCAAACCGCCGGCGACGCCGAGGCCAATCAGGGCGCGCCCGATAAACAACATGAATTTGGTTTCGCCTGTGGCAAAAACGAAGGCACCGAGAGCCGCCATCAGCAGCAATACTGTCTGGACCTTTGGCGGGCTGTAGCGATCCAGAATAATGCCGATGGGGAGCTGAAAAGCCGCGAACGAAATGAAATACGCTGCCGTCAAGAGACCGAGGTCGCCCGCCGACAAACTCATGTCCGTTGTCAGGGCCGGTGCGATGATGGCGTTCACCGAACGGAAAAAATACGAAATATAGTATCCGCCCGCGAAGGGCAGGAAGACCGTGAGAATGATACGGAGATAGGAAGGGCCCGAAGCGGGCGAGGCGGAATTCATCCCTGATTATAACGGCTTAAGCCGGGTCCGGCATAGCCTTATTGTGACGCCTGTTCACATCACAATTTCATTTGCCATTGGACCGGCAAACCGCCTTTGACGTAACGTCAATCACCGGTTTCATCAATAACCAGCACAGGGAGAGACGACAATGGAATGGTCAAACAAGGATGGTCACCCGTGGTGTGAAATCGTCGATATCGATTCGTTCGTCGGCGAACTCATTCAACCTGATCTGCGGCCTGGCAAATGGGCGGGTGAAGATATCATGCGGGCGATCGGCGTCTTCGACGAGGACAACAGACGCAATACCGACCAGCGACGGGGCGTCACGCTCAAGCACAATGACCTCGTCGGTTCCGCAGGTGTGTCACCGACCGTCAGCATTTCCTTCCAGCCTATTCTGCCGGGTGAAACCCTCGACTTCCATCGACATAATTATCTGGCGATTTATTACTGGATCAAGGGCGAGGGATATACCTGCAACGACGACGACGGCGTTGATCGCGAAGAGACGCGGACATACTGGAAAGCCGGCGACGTGACATTCTCGCCGGCCTGGGTCAACCACGCCCACGTCTGCACATCCGAAGAACCCGTCGTTCAAATGGCGATCCACGATTTTCCCGATCTTTGTTACAAGCGGGCGATGTTGTCCGAAGACCCCGACGGCCATGAAAATCTGCGTCATATGGTCAAGGGCGTGGTGCCGAGTTTCAACAACATCGACACGACGGAAGATCTGAAATCAAACAGTCAGAAAATCAGCATCAAGACGAAGATCGCCTGACGGAAAAGGTTGTCAGCGTGAGGCGAGTTTCAGGACGGTGTCGCCGTTCGGTGAAATCGGCACACAGGAAAATGCCTTGCCCTTGAGAATGCGGCAAGCCGTACGGGCGTCGTCCTGACGCAACCCCAACAGCCGGGCGCGGTACAAATCCTTGCCGCGCTTTTTCACCAGATCAATCGAGGGCCGGGCATGCATAAGGATTTTCGGCAGAACGCTGGCCACCTTGTGGACACGGCGTTGCGCCGAGGCATACCGGTTATAGGCACCGACCTGAATGCCCCACCAGTTGGCGTCGCCCGGTGTATTTTCGTCGGCATCAATCTGATCAGCCAGATTTTTGCTGAATTGGTTATTCGACGTGTCCTTGTTTTGCGGGACGTCATTGGTGGCCTCGCGACCGCGCACATTACCGTTCAGGATCTTGTCGAGCCGCGCCAAAACTGTTCTTTGGCGTTTGGAAGTGACGGGTTTGGATGCAGGCTTGGCAAGTGCGGTCTTTTTACGGGTCGTGACTTTGCGCTGCGCCATTGGGCCATTGAAGCCGACGTTCATCAGGTGGGCGACTTTGGCGTTGCGAATTTTTGAGGTGCGCTCGCCGAGAACAACGGCAATCAGCCGACGTCCATTTTTCGTCGCGGATGTCGCAATATTAAAACCCGACGCCCGAATGTATCCGGTCTTCAGGCCATCCATGCCCGGGTAACTGCCCAGCAGCTTGTTGTGCGAACGGTGCACCCGTTTGCCCCAGCTGAACTGTTTCCTCGAAAAGTAGTGATAATACTGTGGGAACTTGTGGAACAGGGCCGACGCCAGCAATGCCATATCGCGTGCTGTGGAAATCTGTCTGCGGTTCGGCAGGCCGGTGGCATTGCGAAAACGCGTTCGTTTCATGCCGAGGGCGCGAGCTTTTTGTGTCATGCGAATGGCGAATTCGATTTCGGTTTCGCCCAGAGCTTCCGCCAGAACGGTTGCTGCATCATTGGCTGATTTCACCGTCACCGCGAGAATGGCATTTTCGACGGAAATTCTTTTGCCCCGACGCAGGCCCAGTTTGGAAGGCGTTTGACCGGCAGCTCGACGGGAGACCCGTATCATCTGGTCGAGATCAAGTTTGTGCTTTTCGATAGCTTCGAACGTCAGATAAAGCGTCATCATTTTGGTGAGCGATGCCGGGTAGTGTCGCTGGTCCGCCCGACGGGAATAAATCACTTCGCCGGTATAGGCATCGACGACAATGGCCTTGGTGCGGGCATACGCCTGATGAGGGAGCGCAAAGGCTGTAACAATCAGAAGAGAGACAAGCGCTGCAACCAGGGTTGAACCATGCGAGACCAACACCCGGGAATTTCGGAGCAATGTATTTACCAAAAGATCGGCAACCGCCATTCGCCGGTGTCCCCTCGTTGTCCCAATACGCGTCAAAACATACGTTTCGACACGTGACCAATTTTCAGTTCCGGAGCGTTTTTGGCATCGCTTTTATAATGCCCGTATAATGCCCGCTCTCTTTTCGCCCTTGATGGTGAACAAACAAACCTAATTTTCAGTAAATATCAATGGGGTATATCGAATTCAGCAGGTTGAATTTGAGTTCCGGAGAAATATTGAACCGGGATATCGCGTCAAACACCTGATTTCCAACTTTCGGCTATGTATTCACAAAATGTAAAAATGACTTACACTGGCTGAATTGAACATTGGGATTTTGATTGATGTTGATTTCGTCGGCACTCGCCCATGGTACGACAAATGACGGGCACATCGGTGGCATGATGCCGCTTGTGGTTATTGGCGCGGTGTTTGTATTCGCGCTTTATCTGATTGCCCGTTCCCGGTGGCAAAAATTTCGCGCCAAACGGAAAACGAGCGATGAATAACGACGACCTTTGGCGAATTTTCGAAATTTTTGTACCATGTGGGTGCAATTGAATATTTTTTGTGATATCAAATACATGTCCCTGCCCGAGAGGCGGTGGGAGTCGAGCTAAGTCTGAATGGTGGATTCTCGACGAATACTTTGGTGGATTTTGTTACCTTTTGGTTCTTTTGAGTTCCAGTTTGGTCGTATCGTACCAGTACCCGGTTGTAGTTTGTGTTGCCCGGTAAAAGCCTGAAGTACAGGCAGACAACAAGATCACAGGCAACACCCGCAACAAGCTTTGAGCATGCGTTTTAGTACGTATCGTTTGTGCAGTTCAATTTGTTCAGTCTTTGGCAAGTTTGGCAGGGGGGTATCCATGGCTATCGTGTACGTCTTGATATTGCTGACGGTCGGATCCGTCGTCTTCCATTTCATAAGTCCCTGGTGGTGGACGCCGATCGCGTCCAACTGGGGCTATATTGACGACACGATCATCATAACTTTCTGGATCACGGGTGTTGTATTTGTCGCCGTCGTTCTTTTCATGGCGTATTGCATATACAAATTCCGTTACAAGGAAGGCGCACGGGCAGCCTACGAGCCTGAAAATAAAAAACTCGAATGGTGGCTGACGGGACTTACGGCAATCGGTGTTATCGGCATGTTGACGCCGGGGCTTTTTGTCTGGAACCAGTACGTTACGGTGCCGGAAGGTGCCGCCGAGTTTGAAGTCCTCGGCAAACAGTGGAGTTGGGGTTACCGCCTGCCGGGCAAGGACGGCAAACTCGGCACATCTGATATCGCCCATTTCACCGAAGACAACATTTTTGGTGTAAATCCGGATGATCCCAATGGTCAGGACGATTTGCTGATTGACGATGAAGATCTGCACATCCAGCTCGGCAAACCGGTCAAGGTTTTGCTGCGTTCGATCGATGTCTTGCATGATTTTTATGTCCCTCAGTTCAGAGCCAAGATGGACATGGTGCCGGGTATGATCACCTTCTTCTGGTTTGAGCCAATCCGGACCGGCAGTTTTGAAATTCTCTGTGCTGAACTCTGTGGCACGGGTCATCACGCCATGCGGGGCATCGTCGTTGTTGACAAGCCTGCGGACTATGCCGTCTGGCTGGCAAAGCAACAGACTTTTGCTCAATCCATGAAAGAGGCTGCTGCGGCCAGGGAACGGCCAACGAAAGTCGTGCTCAAGGCAACCAATAAAATTTCTGAATAAGCTTACGAAGAGGGTGTTTCGATGGCCGATATTACGCCGACCGATGCAGTTCACGTCCCGCCCGCCGAGGTGGAAGAAGTCGAGCTCTACCATGCCCATTCCTTCATTACCAAATGGGTCTTTTGTCAGGATGCCAAGGTTATCGCCATCCAGTATTCCGCGACTGCCGTAGCGATTGGCATGGTCGCGCTGGTACTGTCCTGGCTGATCCGCCTGCAGCTTGGCTTTCCGGAAACATTCTCTTTTATTGCACCTGAGGACTATTACCAGATCATCACCATGCACGGCATGATCATGGTGATCTATCTGCTGACGGCCCTGTTCCTTGGCGGTTTTGGCAATTATCTCATCCCCTTGATGGTTGGCGCCCGGGACATGGTGTTCCCTTACGTCAACATGCTGAGCTTCTGGATTTACCTGCTGGCCGTTCTGGTGCTTGTCGCGAGCTGGTTTGTGCCCGGCGGCCCGACAGGTGCCGGCTGGACGCTCTATCCACCACAAGCCATAACCTCCGGGACACCGGGGGCTACGGGTGGCATCCTGTTGATGTTGATTTCGCTCGGCCTGTTCATTATCGGCTTCACGATGGGCGGCTTGAATTACGTCATCACCGTTTTGCAGGCGCGTACGCGCGGCATGACCCTGATGCGTTTGCCGTTGACGATCTGGGGCATTTTTGTTGCGACTGTTCTGGCTTTGCTGGCCTTCCCGGCCTTGTTCGTCGGTGCGGTCATGATGACGTTTGACAGTTTGCTCGGCACCAGCTTTTTTATGCCGACCATGATCGAGTTCGGTGAACGCCTGGCCTATAACGGCGGCTCACCGATCCTGTTCCAGCATCTGTTCTGGTTCTTTGGACATCCCGAAGTTTATATCGTGGCGCTGCCGGCGTTTGGCATCGTCTCCGATTTGCTCAGTGTTCACGCCCGCAAGAATATCTTCGGCTATCGTTTGATGGTCTGGGCGATTGTGATCATTGGCGGGCTCAGCTTTATCGTCTGGGCGCACCACATGTATGTCAGTGGCATGAACCCTTACTTCGGTTTCTTCTTTGCCACCACAACACTGATCATCGCGGTGCCAACGGCGATCAAGGTGTACAACTGGGTCCTGACGCTGTGGCAGGGTAATATCCATTTGACGCTGCCGATGCTGTTTGCCATCGGGTTCATTCTGACGTTTGTGAATGGCGGTATTACGGGTTTGTTCCTGGGTAACGTTGTCGTCGATGTGCCGCTGTCAGATACCATGTTCGTTGTCGCTCATTTCCACATGGTGATGGGCGTCGCGCCGATCCTCGTAATTTTCGGGGCGATATATCACTGGTATCCCCTGATGTCGGGCCGCATGCTGCACAACGGCTGGGGACACTTCCATTTCTGGACAACCTTTGTTGGTTCCTACCTGATTTACTTCCCGATGCATTATCTCGGCTTCCTGGGTGTGCCCAGACGCTACTTTGAAATCGGTGAGACCGAATTTATTCCGGATTCGGCGCAGGATCTCAACGCCTTCATTACGGTGGCGGCGCTGATTGTCGGGTTTGCGCAAGTTGTCTTTATCATCAATATCATCGCCAGCCTGAAATACGGCAAGGTGGCCGAAAAAAATCCCTGGAAAGCGACGTCTCTGGAATGGCAGACGCCTGATATGCCGCCGGGTCACGGCAATTTCGGCGACGAATTGCCGCTGGTTTATCGCTGGGCCTATGACTACAGCGTGCCAGGTACGGTCGATGATTATCTGCCGCAAAACCTGTCACCAGCGGATGTGACGTACGATGACAGCTATACCGGTGATCGAACCGGGGCTGACGGCGGGAGCAGCCACTGATGAATTTCTTTGAAGAAATCGTCAAAAAACCGTGGCTGGCTGTGCCCGAGGGGGAACTGGTCGACGGGCCGGCGTTCCCACTGGCGCGCTCAACGCTCGGGTTTCGCATTTTCATCGGCATTGTCAGTTTTCTCTTTGTCCTGATGGTCGGAGCCTACGCTGATCGCATTGTCATGCAGGACTGGAAGCCGATGCCGGAGGTTCCAACGCTGTGGCTGAACACGGCGCTATTGGTCGGAGCCAGTCTGGTCATGCGGGCAGCGGCGCGGCGTCTCGATGACGATATCGCTGCGGTCAAAAAGCTTCTTGCTTTTGCCGTTGTGCTCAGTGTCGGCTTCGTTGTCGGGCAATTGACAGCCTGGGATGAACTGATGGCCATGGGTTTTCTGGCAGCAGCCAATCCGGCCAACGCATTTTTCTACATGATTTCCGGCATGCACGCCGCCCATGTGCTGGGCGGTCTGATTGTCCTGACCTATGCCGTGACCCGGGTCTGGGGAGGTCATAGCGGAGAGCGGGTAAACGTAATCTTGCGGCTTTGCGCCGCTTATTGGCATTTTCTGTTGATTGTCTGGCTTGTTTTGTTCGCGTTGTTTTTGTTCACCTGAGTTGTTCGTCATTTTCGTCTAACAAGAGGGATTGGTAAACATGTCTGAGCAAACTGCCGCACCAACCGGAGCTTCCGCCGTGAGAGGCGAGGGCATGACCGGTTTCGTAAACGACTGGTCCTCGGATCAGAGAGCGTTCAAGAACGTTCCCTGGGGCAAGGCCATGATGTGGATATTCCTGCTCAGCGATACGTTCATTTTCAGTTGTTTCCTGCTGAGCTATATGTCTGTACGCATGTCGACCAAGGTGCCGTGGCCCAGTCCCAGTGAGGTTTTCGCGCTTGAGATGTTCGGCCAGCCGATCCCGCTGATCCTGATTGCCATCATGACGTTTATACTGATCTCATCAAGTGGCACCATGGCCATGGCGGTCAATTTCGCTTATCGCAAGGATCGCAAAACCACGGCCATCCTGATCCTGGTCACCGCTCTCTTCGGCGCCTCGTTTGTTGGCATGCAGGCGTTTGAGTGGACAAAACTGATTGAAGAAGGTGTACGTCCCTGGGGCAACCCGATGGGCGCGCCGCAATTTGGCGCGGTCTTCTTCATGGTGACGGGTTTTCACGGCTTCCATGTCTCGGTCGGTGTGATCTTCCTGCTGATTATTGCCCGAAAGGTCTGGCGCGGCGATTTTGATCGCGGCGACAAGGGCTATTTCACAAGTCGCAAGAGCGACTATGAAGCCGTTGAGATCATGGGTCTCTACTGGCATTTCGTTGATCTGGTCTGGGTCTTCATCTTCGCATTTTTCTATCTTTGGTAGGAGGTTGTTATGTCTGGCGACGACGTTCAAACACATCCGATAAGCATCTATCTGAAAATCTGGGCGGCACTGTTTGTCTTCAGTTTCTTCTCTTACCTCGTCGATTTTTACCATCTTGAAGGATATCTGCGCTGGTTCCTGATCCTGTTGTTCATGATGATCAAGGCGGGCCTGATCATGGCCGTCTTCATGCACCTGCAATGGGAACGACTGGCCTTGCGCGTCGCCTTGCTGGCGCCGCCGATTGCCATCCTGGTTTTCGTGGCGCTGATGATGTTTGAATCTGACTATACGTTTGCGACCCGCGTCATCTTCTTTGCCGGCGGGGGTGCCTGACCCACAGAACGACAAAGCACAAAAAGGAAGGGGCACACGATCTGTGTGCCCCTTTTTTTGTTCTGCCGTGCAGGCAGATTGTTATTCGTCGGCGACGGCCGCCCGGTAGAGATGCCAGGTCGCGTGACCCAGAACCGGCATGACGACGGACAGTCCGATAAACATCGGTACTGCGCCGAGGAACAGGCCACTGACAACAATGGCACCCCAGACCAGGATGGTTTTGGGATTGGCCACGGTGACCTGAATCGAGGTTTGTACCGCCATGATGACACCGCAATCCCGGTGCAGGAGCATAGGGAACGAGATGCTGCTGATGGTCAGGACAACGAAAGCGAAGACAAATCCAACGCCGCTGCCGATGAAGATCAGTTTCCAGCCTGCCGTGGTAAACAGGACATCCTGGGCAAAACCGAGGATTGAGTCGGGCAGGGTGGCGCCGAAGGTCTGGACGTAAATCGAATGTGCTGCGCCCATCCACAGGAAGTAGATGACGAGCTGGACGCCGCCCAGCAAGGCAATTGATGTGATTGCATGAAATTTCAGGGGATCAAGCGCGTGCCTGCGTGATATGTCGAGGCCGAATTCACGCCGTCGGCTGAGCTCATACATACCCGTTGCTGCCAAAGGCCCCAAAATCGTGGAGCCGGCAATCAAGGGGAAAACAAGCGGCAAGACGTCGTAACCGGCTATGGCTCTCCCGATCACCACCATCAGAATGGGATAGGTGAGCGCCATAAACAGCAGATGCGTTGGCATTGCGTTGAAGTCCGCAACACCCTTGGTTAAAGCGTTGATGACATCGCTGGTGCCGATGTCATTAATCTTCGGCTGTACAGTACTGGAAACATTTACTACTGAAACTGGCTTTTGCATCGCCATAAATAATCCTCCTGAACCGTTGGTCCGAGAGGCCGCATACCAAATAATGACGCTGAATAACGCGTTACTATATGTGCTTCAGGTCACTACCAAACTGCGACCAAATGATACCGATTACCATACACAACTCCTCACCTTGTGTCACGTCAGGCAAGGGTTTGCGCACCTGAAATCTCGCGCATGCCGTGGCGGTGGCACGGGGCACGGCGAGAGCAAAAAATCACCCCATATTGCAGTGCCGCAATAAAAATGTTGCAGCGCAAAATAAACTATTGACAACGCACTCCAGAATATACATATTCCCGTCATGTTGCGGTGCAGCAAAAGGCGATTTCGCCAGCTTTGTATGTGCCGACCCCGATTTTATCCACTGTCCGACGTCCCGAAGGACTGACGACGATGCGAAGCAAAAGGAACAAGACAATGGCCAAGACCACAAACAAAGCTGCCGACGCCGCCAACGCCACCATGGAAAACATGGCTGCCGCCAGCAAGGAAACTATCGAGACGTTTGTTAAAGCCGGCAACGACGCCGCCACCCAGGGCTATGAAAAAGCTTTTGCCTTTGGTCAGGAACAGGCTGACGCCGCGACCAAGAGCTACGAGCAGGTTGCTGCTTTCGGTAAAGAGAACGTCGATGCCGCCGCCGCCGCCGGTGCCGTCGCCACCAAGGGTGTCGAAGCTCTGAACGCCGAGATGATGGACTTCGCCAAAGGCTTCATGGCCGACCAGATGGCTATGTTCAACAAATTCATGACGGTCAAGAGCCCGAACGAAATGATCGAGCTGCAGAACGAAATGGCCAAGACATCTTTTGATGCCGTTGTCGCCCGTTCGACCAAGATCGGCGAAATGACCGCCAAGGTCGCCAACGAAACTTTTGCGCCGGTTAACGCGCGCGCCAACGCTGCCATGGAAACGTTCGCCAAACCTTTCGTTTCCTAAGCCGCATACCGCAAGAAATATAGAAACCTTCTCTCCTCCCCCCTGAAGGTTTCTATCGGCAGATCGCAAGATTTGCCACCTAATGGGCCCGGTCATCCTCCCCCGACCGGGCCCTTTTTGTTGTCTGAACGCCAGTATTATGTAAGCTCCGGGCGACAGCAAAAGCGCAATACACAGGGGAGGTAATCCAATGAGCAACACGGCCTCGGGCGATACAGCGACTGATGACGCCAGCGAGATCCTCGTCGATTTAACCGACAGGATCGGTCGGGTGACGTTCAACCGCCCGGCCATGCGCAATCCATTGGGCCCCGAAACTGCGCACCATTTGAATGCTGCCTTTGATCGACTGGAGCGTGACCCTGACTGTCGTGTGATCATTTTGACGGGCAGTGGCGCGGCGTTTTGCGGCGGTGCCGACGTCAAAACCCTGCTGAATGTCGAAGATGATGACATGGAGTTCCAGCTTGGTGTCGTCAGGGACTGTTTTGCGCTTACGAAGCGCGTAAGGGAGCTCGAGTTGCCGGTAATCGCCGCCATAAATGGCCACGCTGTCGGTGGTGGTGCAGCACTGGCGCTGGCCTGCGATATCGCGATCGCCTCGACGGAGGCCAATTATTACTTCGCCTTCGGTCGGATCGGCGCCAGCGGGGCCGATATGGGCTGTACCTATATGCTGCCGCGTCATATCGGGGCGACAAAGGCCGCCCACCTGATCCTCACCGGTGCCACCGTCAATGCCGACAAGGGCCTTGAATTGGGATTATTTGTTGATGTTGTACCGCCGGATACCTTGCTGGCAGCCGCGGAAGATATCGCCCGCCAGATTATTGATGCCTATCCGCGCCGGGCGGCCGCAAACACCAAAAGCGCCTTGTTCAGGGCCGAATCGACAGATCTCGGCACTTGCCTGTCTTATGAAGCCATCGCCCAGAACTACATGTTCCGGACCAGGGAGCACAAGGAACGCCGTGACGCCTTCCTGAAGCGCTGGGACTAGATCAAGATCCGGCCCCTGCGCTCAGGATCGATCGTCATCTGGCAATACGCAGTGCATTGACCATGTGCCGGCCTGCCTGGCGGAAGATGTCGCCAATCGCCTGCCCCTGAAGTTTGCGTCCCCGGGCCTGATAGAAGTCATAGTCGACAAATCCATCGCTGGTTTGCCGCAGATTGCTGGTGTCCAGTCCGTTTGCGCTGATGCTTGCATGTCTCATCTGGTCTCTCCTTTTGTGATTGGCCCTGATGAGCCAATTAGTGAAAAAAATTTAGGTTGTTTGAAAGGTAGAACTTCGGATAACCTTCCATTTCGTCCTGTTGATAAAGATTTAATGCCTGATATCGCATTATTCAAACGATGAATTTTCTTCATTTAGATGAAATAATTTCATCATAAGGAAGCGCCATGGAAAACTTGCCGCCTTTGAATACCCTGCGCTCATTCGAGGCCGCTGCGCGTCACCTCAGCTTTAACGGGGCCGCGTCCGAGTTACACGTCACGCCGTCCGCCGTCAGCCATGCGATCAAGTCGCTGGAGGAATTTCTGGGCCTCGCCCTGTTCGAGCGCGCCGGCCGCGGCGTTGCGCTGACACCGGATGGCAGAATATTTCTGACGCCGATCCGGGACGCCCTGTCGAATATCTCGCACGCCGCGCAGGCCTTGCGGCGACAGAGAGAAAACCATCCGCTGACGATCACCACGGCACCGGCCCTGATTGTCGGCTGGCTGATGCAACGTCTGGCAAAATTTCAGCTCGCTTATCCGGATATCGAAGTCAGATTGACCTCATCGCCCGAAGTTATTGACTTGCGGCAGTCTGACATTGATATGGCGATCCGCAGCGGAGACGGGCACTGGTCGGGGCTTACCAGCCATTTCCTGCTGTCTGAAGAACTCGTGGCCGTGTGCAAGCCCGACCTGGCGGAACAATTGCGCAGCGATGGCCGGTGCGATCCACAAAATCTGGTCAATGTGCCGCTGATCCATGTCATGCCGACGATGGGCCAGTGGCGTAGCTGGCTCAATACACTGGGCGTTCAGCATCCTGACCCGGAGCGCGGGCCCAAATTCGAATCCAGCCCGATCGCGGTTGAGGCGGCCATCGGTGGCCTTGGTGTTGCGCTGGTGCCAGCGTCCTTCGTCGAGGAACATGTCGCGGCCGGGCGTCTGATCCGGCCTTTCGATGTCGACATACCGGATCGCTACAATTTTTATCTCGTCTACGCCAGCGAACACGCAGATATCCCCCGCATTGCCGCTTTTCGCGACTGGATACTGGCGGAAGTTGAAACCTGAAACGGACTGTATGCGCCAAATACACGGCGCAGAAAAAGGTTAAATCCGGCAGGAAATTAGTAATTGGTGCGAAACAGGACTTGGAATCACTCCAGTTCGGTCCGATATTAGTCACACGAACGTTAAAACCATTGTAACCAGGTAATGATATCATGCTCCGTAGCGTGATATCGTGGCGATCGAAGTATAGTTGCCACGCTTTGAGGGCCACCATTGAATGACTGAGCGTAAAGACCAGACCCCGGGACGAGATGACGATGACGGAGCCGGCAGCGACGGCACCGGCGGCAGTAACGACGTTGCGGTTGCGACGCGAACAGCGCCGAAGACCAAAAAGCCGTCGATGTACAAGGTTTTGTTGCTGAACGACGACTATACGCCGATGGAATTCGTTGTTCTTATTCTTGAGGGCGTCTTCCACAAGGGCTCCGAGGAAGCGACCCAGATTATGCTGCACGTTCATCAGAAGGGCGTCGGCGTTTGTGGCGTTTACACGTATGAAGTTGCTGAGAGCAAAGTCGCGCAAGTAGTTGATATCGCACGAAGAAATGAACATCCCCTGCAATGTACCATGGAGAAAGAATAACGTGCCTGGATTCTCCTCAAAGCTTGAAAAAACCCTTCACCGTGCCCTGGCTCTGGCCAGTGAACGGCGTCATGAATTCGCCACGCTGGAGCATCTCCTGCTGGCCCTGACCGAGGACGACGACGGCCTGGCGGTGATGAACGCCTGCACGGTCAACGTCGACGAATTACGCCGCGAACTTGAAGATCATATGGAGCAGGAACTGGCGGACTTGGTGCTCGAGCGTTTCGAGGATCCCAAACCGACAGCAGGCTTCCAGCGCGTTGTTCAGCGCGCCCTGATCCACGTGCAATCATCCGGTCGTGAAGAGGTTACCGGTGCAAATGTGCTGGTGGCGATATTTGCCGAACGCGAAAGCCACGCAGTTTATTTCCTGCAAAAACAGAATATGACCCGATTGGATGCCGTCAGTTACATCTCGCACGGGGTGGCAAAAGCGGCTGGCAAGTCGGAAAACCGCCGTGTGCGCGGCGCCGATGCCGAAGATGAAGCTGGATCGGAAGGCCGTAGCGCGCCCGAGGGCGAAGGCGAGGGCGGTGCCGAGGTCGAAAACGAGGCGCTGGACGCCTATTGCGTCAACCTCAACGAAAAAGCCAAAGACGGTCGCATCGATCCGCTGATCGGGCGCGGCATGGAAATCGAACGCACGATCCAGATCCTTTGCCGCCGGTCCAAAAACAATCCACTGTTTGTCGGCGATCCCGGCGTTGGTAAAACCGCCATCGCCGAAGGACTGGCGCGCCGCATTGTCGAGGAAGACGTGCCGGGCGTGCTGGGTGATGCGGTTATCTTTGCCCTCGATATGGGTTCGTTGCTGGCCGGCACGCGCTATCGCGGTGACTTTGAGGAACGCGTCAAGGCCGTGATCGGCGAGATCGAGGAACACCCGAGCGCCATCCTGTTCATTGATGAAATACACACGGTGATCGGTGCCGGTGCGACTTCGGGCGGGGCGATGGATGCGTCGAACCTGCTTAAACCGGCACTGGCTCAGGGCACGTTGCGCTGCATCGGCTCGACGACCTACAAGGAGTATCGCTCGTACTTCGAGAAAGACCGTGCCTTGCTGCGCCGCTTCCAGAAGATCGATATCAACGAGCCCTCAGTCGAAGATGCGATCAAGATACTCAAGGGTCTCAAGCCCTATTACGAAGAATTTCATGGTGTGCGCTACACCGGCGAGGCCATCAAGTCGGCCGTCGAACTGTCTTCGCGCTACATTCATGATCGTAAATTGCCGGACAAGGCGATTGATGTGATTGATGAAACGGGTGCTTTTGAAAAGCTGCGCCCGGCCAGCAAACGCAAGAAGACAATCGGCGTCAAGGCAGTCGAAGCCGTGGTGGCAAAAATCGCCCGCATTCCGCCGAAATCGGTATCGAAGGATGACATGTCGGTGCTGGCGTCGCTCGACCGCGATCTACAGAACGTTGTTTTCGGTCAGGACAAGGCGATTGCAGCACTTTCCAGCGCCATCAAGCTGGCGCGTGCCGGTCTGCGCGAGCCTGAGAAGCCCATCGGCAACTATCTGTTCTCCGGCCCGACCGGTGTCGGCAAGACCGAAGTCGCCCGTCAGCTCGCCTCGATACTCGGCGTTGAGCTGGTACGTTTCGATATGTCGGAATACATGGAGCGACACTCGGTGTCGCGGTTGATCGGCGCACCGCCGGGCTATGTCGGCTTTGATCAGGGCGGCCAGCTTACCGATGCCATTGATCAGCATCCGCATTCCGTCGTGCTGCTCGACGAGATCGAAAAAGCTCATCCGGACCTGTTTAACGTGCTGTTGCAGGTGATGGATCACGGCAAGCTGACCGATCATCATGGCAAGGTTGTCGATTTCAGGAATGTCGTGCTGATCATGACGACCAACGCCGGCGCCCAGGAGATGAGCAAGCAGGCTATCGGCTTTGAACGCGGTCTGAAGGAAGGCGAGGACGAAGAAGCCATCAAGCGCATGTTCACGCCGGAATTTCGCAATCGTCTGGATGCGACCATTGCATTCTCGGCCCTGTCGCCTGAAATCGTCGCCCGCGTGGTCGACAAGTTTGTCTTGCAGCTTGAAGTCCAGTTGCAGGACCGCAATGTCGAGATCTCGCTGACTGATCCGGCACGCGAATGGCTGGCCAAAAAAGGCTACGACAAACTCAACGGCGCCCGCCCGCTTAGCAGGGTCATTCAGGAGCACATCAAAAAACCGCTCTCGGAAGAGCTGCTCTTTGGCAAACTGGCCAAGGGCGGCCGTGTCATTGTTGGCCTCGAGGGCAAGGAACTTACCTTTACCTATGAAAAGCTGGCCCTGCCACCCCGCAAACCGGAAGACATCAAAGTCCCGGTCAAGGTTGATAGTTAGGCCAAACGACATATCTTCAAAAGGGGTGCCACAAGCGCCCCTTTTTTTGATCCGGTAAAGTGTGCATCTTGTTGAATTTGAACTTTCCTGTTTTGGCGGGGCTGATCTACACAGTTCTAGCGTGGTCGCTGTGTTCGGCAACTTCAATTGCCGCTGAAAACGGCAACAAACCAATCGTTTCTGTCGTGTCTCTGGAACAGGTAGCCGAACGTGAGGCCATTGAGACGTGGCTCAGTCGGCATGACGTTGTCACCGGGATTGGGGTCGACACATCGCATTGGCTCAAAATTGACCTTGCCGGCGTTGTCGATCAATCAAGTGACCAGTGGCTGGTTCTTTTCAAACATTCAATAATTTTCGACTCCGCTGTGATGGTCGAGGTATTTGATAACGGGACATTAAAGTCTGAAGTTATCCGGCCACCTTATTCAGCAAACAGTTTCGAGAGTCGTGCTGACCGGATCTGGATAAAAATCAATGGTTCGGATCGATTGCGGCGTGCAATTTATATTGCTTCAGACTTCTTCGTCAGTCCCGCAATCGCTGCGATCACAGCGATCGGGTACAACATGATGAAAAAGCGGTTCGCAGCGGAAGGTGCCGGGGCCTGATCCTGAGGACAATCAGGGCAAGCAGACACCCAGACGTGATTGGGGCGTTATCGGCGGTTTAAGTAAAATCCTGCGGTATGAAGAGAAAATTTCTCACACGCCGTCATTTACTCCGCACATCGGTGATCGCCGGTCTGGCTTTGTTGCTCTCCGGTTTTACCTGGGTCGAGGCCATGCTGGCACCAAAATCGGAGCAGTGGCCACGCTGGACCAAGCACGACGATACCAACGCCACCGGAATTGATCACAGCGTGTGGACGGCGTTTCTGACCTTGCATGTCGCGCCGGACGACAAGGGCATCAATCGTTTGCGGTATGCCGATGTCTCCAGACGGGATCGCGCGGCACTCGAAAACTATGTCGGTTTCCTCACGGCATTGCCGATCAGCCGCTATGCGCGTTCCGAACAAATGGCTTACTGGATCAATCTCTACAACGCGCGAACTGTGACCCTGGTTCTAGAACATTACCCACTCGCCAGTATCATGAAGCTCGATATCTCACCGGGACTTCTGAGCTTCGGGCCGTGGGACAAAAAGCTGATGACGGTCGAGGGCATCGCTTTGTCGTTGAACGATATTGAACATCGCATCCTGCGGCCGGGCTGGACGGACAATCGTTTGCATTACGCGCTGAACTGCGCCTCGCTGGGTTGTCCCAATCTTCAGCCTGCCGCTTATACGACGGCCAACATGGAGACGTTGCTGATTTCGGGTGCGCAGGCCTACGTCAATCATTCCCGCGGTGTAACGGTTGACGAGCAAGGCAGGGTAACTGTCTCGAAAGTCTATGCCTGGTTCAAGCAGGATTTCGGCGGTGATGATCGGGGTGTCCTGGCGCACCTGCGCGAACACGCCAGACCAGCTTTGCGCAAATCGCTGGAAGGTGTGGCGGAGATTGACGCTTATGCCTACGACTGGTCGCTGAACGATGCAGCCCGGCCATCGTCATAATTTATCTAGCCAGGCGAGTTGGCCTCAGTGACGCCAATAATTGAATCTCTGGTCACGAGGGCGGCCAGTTCTTCCTCGCTCATGCCGTCGGTACCGGCGGGGCGCTTGGGGATGATGAAGTAGCGGCTCTCGGCTGTATTATCGATCACCCTCACGTCTACATTGTCTGGAAGCTCAGTGCCGAATTCCTGCAGCACGCCGCGCGGATTGACGACGACGCGGCTGCGATATTCCTTCGACTTGTACCATTCCGGCGGAATGCCAAGTACGGCGCGCGGATAACATGAACACAGGGTACAGACAAAAACGTTGTGCACATCGTCAGTGTTCTCAACGGCAACAATCATCGGCCCGGCGACATCGATATCGAGCTCGGCGGCGGCGCTGTAGAAATCCTCAACCAGCCGCGTTTTGAAATCCGGATCGACCCACGCACGGGCAACAAGTTTCGCCCCGTTCTCAGGGGTCTTGGCATCCCATTCCGTGATCTTGGCGCGCAATTCATCCGGCGTGATGACGCCCTTGTCGAACAGCAGTTCACGGATGGCGATTTCGAGAATTTCGAAATCATCCGGCGGCCCGCCTTCAAAGACCTCAGCCAGCAAATCGTCGTCGCCGTGGGCATGGCTATGGCCGTGCTCGTGATCATGATCATGCGTGCTCATCAGATATTCCCCGCGTTGAGTTCTTCAGATGTGGCCGGCGCCAGCCAGTGTTCATAAAGATCGATGACCAGTTCGTCCTCGGCAGCGCCAGCATAATCGGGCCAGAGTTTCTGTTGATGGAAATGTACGTGATACACCATGCGATCCGGTTTGCCGTCCCGGCCCTCGGCAGCCTCTTCCGGATTAAAAAAAGCGCCCATGCGACCGCCAATATATCCGACTTTGCCGCGCACATATGTCGGCGTGCGGCAATGAGGCGGGGCAGTTAAATCGAGCACGCGTACCGGGTCGCCGACCTCGAAGCGCGCCACGCTTATGTCATCATGTGCAGCGGTCATGACGAGACACCGACCTCTGCCAGGCGCGTCCGGACGTCAGCGATTTTGGCTGTGATTTCATCTTTGGTCAGAATGCCCTTGCCCAGCAGCAATTGTTCCATCGCCAGCATCCAACGTTCATAATAATTGTAACGCTGGTAGGCTTCGCTCGGCAGATTTTCGATAGCCAGGCGCATTTCATCGACGTTGAAGATCTTGCGCCCCGGGGCAAACATCAAATTCATCATGGCGTCTATGCGCCGCTCCGACAGCGTCAGGCGGTGTTCACCGCGATCGATTTCGCCCTCGAATACCAGACCGCCGATATCATTCTGTTTAGCCATTTATCGCCTCCAGAGCCGTCTTGATTTTTTCCGCCGTCGCCGAGATTTCATCCATGTCTCCGGGGTGCAGGCCCCAGTTCAGGGTGGCGTTGTCACCCATCTTGCGCGGCAAAACGTGAAAATGCACATGAAAAACTGATTGTGCCGCACCCGGCCCGTTGGCCTGGACAATGTTGATGCCGTCAGGTGCCAACGCCTGATTGACGGCGGTCGCGACCTTGCGGGTCACCGACATCATGGCGGCCAGTGTCTCGTCCGGCGTGGCGTAAAGGTTTTCCGAATGCTGCTTCGGGATGATCAGCGCATGGCCTTGCTGCATCGGATTGATGTCCATGAATGAAATCGTCTGATCGTCTTCATAAACCTTGAAGGCAGGGATTTCGCCCGCCACTATTTTACAGAAAATGCAGTCCGGATTGTGTGCCACTGATATCTCCCACGTCTCAGGTATTTTGATGATAGCGGCTTATTCACCTTTGCGAAAAGGGCCGCGTCCCTCGAGGTATTCAATTTCTTCGTCGATGTGTTCGCGTTCCTGCACGAGATAACGCTCAACGGCCTGGCGAAATCCACCGTCCCGGATCCAGTGCGCCGAATAGGTATGCACAGGCAAATACCCGCGCGCCAGTTTGTGGGGCCCTTGCGCACCGGCTTCAACGCGCGCCAGGCCGTGTTCGATGGCGTAGTCGATGGCACGGTAATAGCAGACTTCGAAATGCAGGAAAGGATGATCCTCGACGCAGCCCCAATAGCGGCCATAGAGACATTCGGAGCTGGCGAGATTGAGGGCACCGGCAATATAGCGTCCGGCCCGGCGCACCATGAACAGCACAACGCGATCGCCGACTGTGGCACTGAGGCGACTGAAAAAATCTCGCGTCAAATAGGGACGGCCCCACTTGCGACTACCGGTATCCATGTAGAAGCCGAAAAAGGCATCCCAGTGTTCCTCCGTGATGTCGCTGCCGGTGATCGTCTCGATTTCCAGTTCACCACTGGCCATGGCACCCAGGCGTTCCTTGCGGATGGCCTTTCGTTTGCGCGATGCCAGATCGGCGAGGAAATCGTCAAAGGTTTTGTAACCCTGATTGACCCAGTGAAACTGCTCTGACGTGCGTTGCAACAATCCGGCCTCACCACACATTTGCCAGTCTTCCTCAGAGAGGAAATTGATGTGCAGGGTTGAGATATCGATGCGACGGCAGACTTCCATGCAACCCGCCAGCAGGGTCTGTTTGGTCGTCTCCGGCGCGCCGGGTGCGACCAGCAGACGCGGTCCGGTGGCTGGCGTGAACGGCACTGCGACCAGTGCCTTGGGATAGTACTGGCCGCCGGCGCGCTCAAACGCCTCGGCCCAGCCGTGATCGAAAATGTATTCACCCTGGCTATGGGTTTTGAGATATAGCGGCGCACCACCAATCAATTTACCTTCAGCGTCTTCGATCAGGACATGCTGCGGCATCCAACCGGTATCGGCTGTCGCCGAACCGCTTTCCTCCAGCGCATTCAGAAAGGCGTGACTGACAAACGGGTGATCATCCCCGCCCAGTGCATCCCACTGCGCCGCATCAACGTCGGCCATCTGTTGGGCCACGCGGATGACAATGGTCTTTTCGGTTTCAGTCATGGCCGCACGTTTTCGAAAATCACATTGTCGGCATGCTGGCGGGCATGAGCCAGTTCGTCTTCCGTCTTGATCGTAAAAGTCAGCAGCGGCAGTCCACGTCGTCGCGCGCGCCTCGGGCTGCGCATGGTCAGCGCCCGGTGATCGTAAACGATAAAATCAGGACGGCTGATCGGATTAAATATCATGTGCTTGAGGGCCGTGCGCACGGGCCAGGGCACTTGCGTATTGATCTGCGGGAAATGAGACGATGTCTGGCCACGCAACATATCCGGCAAGCGTCGGGCAAACCACGCCACGGAAAACGGATTAAAAGACAGGATGGCACACGGCCCCTGATATGTTTTCAGAAGTTCGGCCACCGCGCTCTCAAGCGCGCCTGCATGGCGGTGTCTGTTTTTGATCTCGACCAGCAAGGGCACCCGCCCGGCAACCAGTTGCAGGACTTCAGCCAGCGTCGGGATGCGTTGATCGGTACCCGCCAACGACAGTTCGGCCAGGTCTGACCGGCTCATATCCTTGAGGTCGCTACGACCTTCGGTCAGTCGGTCGAGTTTCCAGTCATGAAAGACCATGACCTCGCCGTCGCTGGAAAGCTGGGTATCAAGTTCGATGCCGTATCCGGCCTGGCAGGCCGCCTCGAAAGCAGCCATCGAATTTTCCGGGATGCCTGCAGCTTCGTCATGCAGTCCGCGATGGGCAACAGGGATTTCCGTCAGCCAGTTCACCGGATTTCGATCACCGCGTCGATCTCGACGGAAATATTGATCGGTAGTGATGCCATACCGATGGCCATGCGGGCGTGCCGTCCGGCTTCGCCAAAGACATCAACGATGACGTCGGAGGCACCATTGATGACCTGGGCATGTGCGTCGAAATCGGGAGGTGCATTGACCATACCGAACAGCTTGACCCAGCGAACGATGCGGTCGAGATCACCACCGCAGGCGTCTTTGGCCTGGGCGATCAGCATCAGGGCAACGGCTTTTGCTGCGGCCTGACCTTCAGCCATAGTCAAGTCCGTGCCGACACGCCCGGTAATCGCCGAACCATCGGCAAGGATTGGTCCCTGACCGGCGATATGTAACAGGTTGCCGGAAATGCGCCACGGCAGATAAGTGCCGACCGGCGTATGTGTCGGCGGTAATTCCAGATCCAATTCCGTCAGGCGTTGGTTTATGCGTCCGGGCATCGCTGGGCTACCGCTCAGGAAATTTCGAAAACGGCGTCGACTTCGACGGAGACGCCGCGCGGCAGAGATCCGGCACCGACAGCGAAGCGGGCATGGCGTCCGGCATCGCCGAACACTTCGACCATCAAGTTGGAAGTGCCATTGACGACTTCGGGCTGGTCGGTGAAGCCGGGCACGGCATTAACAAAACCGCCGACCTTCAGGCACTGCTTGACCCGGTCGAGGTCACCGCCGCAGGCGGCCTTGACGTGGGCAATGATGTTCAGACCGCAGGCCCGGGCCGCTTCCTGTGCCTGCTCGACCGAAATGTCGTCGCCAACCGTTCCGTTGTGGAGCAAGGCCCCATCAATCATCGGCAACTGCCCTGAGACATACACCGTATTGCTGCTGATGACGTAGGGCACGTAATTGGCGGCAGGAACTGTGGGTTCGGGCAGGGCAATGCCGAGTTCGGCGAGTTTGGCGTCAATTGTACCGGCCATGGAAGGCTCCTTGAAGAATGAGGGGTGTGAAGATGATAAAAAAACGTCAGCCGCCGGGGCGACCACCACCGCCGAGACCAAGCTTGATCGCGACGTTTTTCGTTTGAACGTAATTGAGCAGGGCTTCCTGGCCTTTCTCCCGGCCATATCCTGAACGTTTGGTGCCGCCGAACGGCGTCTCGACCCCGCCGGCGAACCATTCATTGACGAAGATCTGGCCCGCAGACAGGCGGTCGGCCGTTTTGTGGGCGCGATCAAGGTCTTTGGTATAGACACCGGCCACCAGTCCGTAATCCGTACCGTTGGCCAGTTCAATGGCTTCGTCATCGTCATCGAACGGCAGCACGGCGAGTACGGGTCCGAAGACTTCCTCGCGGGCGATTGTCATGTCCGGTGTGACGCCGGTGAAAATGGTCGGTTGCATGAAATGCCCCGGCAAATCGTCAGCCCGTCTTCCGCCCGAGACGGCGCTGGCCCCGGACTGACTGGCGGCCAGACAAAAACCTTCGACTTTGTCACGTTGCGGTGCCGAGATCAGTGGTCCCAGATCGTTGCCGTCGATGCCCGGACCAATAGTCAGCGATTTTGCTTTGGTAACGAGGCGGTCCACCACTTCGTCATGGACCGAGCGATGGACGATTAATCTTGATTGTGCCGAACAGACCTGGCCGGCATGACTGAAAATACCCGTCGCCGTGGAATTGGCGGCCTGTTCGAGATTGGCGTCGGCATAAACAATGCCGGCAGACTTGCCACCCAGTTCCATGATCGAGGGAATGACGCGCTCCGCCGCCGCTCGCAAGATGCTTTGTCCCGTTGCCAGGGATCCGGTGAAGACGATGTGATCTATGTCGTTGTGCCCGACCATGGCGGCACCGGCCTCACTGCCATACCCGCAAATGACGTTGACACAGCCCGCCGGGACACCGGCCCGGTCACAGGCCTCGGCCAGCATGGCGATGCTAAGCGGTGATATTTCAGGCGATTTGAGGACGACGGTGTTACCCGTGGCGATGGCGCAAGCCACGGAACGCGCGGCAATCTGCAGCGGGAAATTCCACGGTACAATCTGAGCCGAAACGCCGAACGGGGAGGGGATCGTGTAGTCGACGTAACCGTCACCCAACGGGATCATGCGACCCTCAAGCTTGTCGGCCGCGCCGCCGTAATAGGAGAAGTATCGCGCGGCGGCCAGCGCTTCATTGCGACCGCCAGCCAGGGTTTTGCCGTTATCGAGGCATTCGACCAGCCCAATGTCGTCAGCCATTTCAGTTAAATGTCTGGCGATTTCAAACATCAACTGGCCGCGGGCGGAGGGGCGCATGTTGATCAGGATACGATCATTGAAAGCCCTGCGGGCAGCGGCTACAGCCTGATCGACGTCGCCGGCAGTCGCCTCGGCGATCTCCGCCAGCGCCTCACCCGTCGCCGGGTTCTCAAGTGGAATACGACCGCCATTTTGACCGTCGACCCATGCGCCGTCGATATAGTTTTGCCAATATTTCTTTATGTCGTGCGCCATTGGCCGAGTGTTCCATTTGTATTTGTGAATTGCATCCAAACCCAGTCTAGACTGCCGTGGCTTCAGTGCAATCGGGATTCGCGGGAATATCAAATATTCCGCCGATTTTGTTCGGGTTTCGGGATGTCTCAATTTCCGGACCTAATTGTGCCGCCTGATATAAATCGCAGGGTTGCTTATGCAATCACAACTGACCTAGTCTCAGAAGATTGTTGGAATACCTACATAAATTTTATTCATTTATTTTGATACCTTTCACATGTATTTCCGGTTTCTTTTTCTTCGAAAAGACCGCTCAACTACCTGCCTTCAAGGATTTTTTCGCAAAACCTTGAGGGTGGCGGTTGTGTTTTTTCCGCTGTTGACCGGGTTACATGCCGGTTCAGCAAATGCCGACGAAAAAGTGAAACTTTACCTGCAGTGGTTTCATCAGTTTCAGTTCGCCGGTTATTATGCTGCGCAAATCAAGGGTTTTTACGAAGAAGAAGGGCTTGAGGTCGAACTGACGGCCAATCCGCGGGGCGATTCAAGACCGGTCGAAGCGGTGGTTGCAGGCGCAGGTGTCTACGGCACGGAAAATGTCTCAATTGTTCAAAGATTTGCGGGCGGTGGCCCGGTTCGCGTTCTCGCGGCCATATTCCAGCATTCGCCGCTGATTTATCTGAGCCGTCGCGACAGTGCCATCCGCACACCGGGCGACCTTGTCGGCAAGAAAGTGATGACCGGTAGCAGTGATCGATATTCCGAATTGTTCGCCATGTTGCGAAACGAAGGCGTAAAGATCGATGGCATCGAAATTAATCGCCACACTTTCAATATCGATGACGTAATTGACAAAAAATATGATGTGATGTCGGCCTACATGACCGATGGACCATGGCAAATGGAACGACGGGGCGTTCAACCTGCTGTTCTGAATCCAGCGGATTACGGGATCGATTTTTACGGCGACATCCTGTTCACCTCCCAACGCGAAGTAGACGAGCATCCCGAGAGAGTTGCTGCCTTCACCCGGGCTTCTCTCAAGGGGTGGCGCTATGCGATGTCCAACGTTGACGAAATTATCCGGCATATTCTGACGCTGGATGGCATTGGGGAGCGAAACATTACGGAAGAATTCCTGCGGAACGAGGCGGCCGAGATGCAAAAACTCATTCAGCCGGAATTTGTTGCGCTGGGCCATATGAACCCGGCGCGTTGGCGTCATATTGCTGATGCTCTGATTGGTCTGGGGGCTCTGAAAAGTGACGTTGATGTAAATGATATGGTCTACCGACCTGCCCGTCGCGACGACTATTCAGGGATACTGAACATTGTCGCGGTTGTGGCGGCCGGACTGTTGCTGGTCGTCGGTATGATCGGCATCTGGACGTTGCTGTTGCGGCGGCAGGTCAAGATCCGGACCGCCGAACTGAAAACCGAATGGGATGCGCGCGAAAAGGCCGAGGCGGCAAATCGGGGAAAATCCGAACTGCTGGCGACCATGAACCATGAATTGAGAACGCCGCTGAATGCGGTTGTCGGATTCTCGCAGCTATTGAGCATGGGACTTAAAGGTCCGATCAATGACGATCAGGCTGAAATTATTCGCGCCATCAGAAGTTCCGGTGAACATTTGCTTGGACTGGTGACCGGCTTTCTGGATCTATCGAAAATTGAATCCGGCAATTATCAGTTTGTTGAGGTCAACATTAATACCGGACAAATGCTGCAGGAGATAATCACCGTTTTTGACGATGCTGTTCGCAAATCCGGGGTCAGGCTGTCGGCTGAACTTCCACCCTATCTGCCGAATTTGCGCGGCGACCAGCTGGTGTTTAAACAGATCTTCGTCAATTTGCTGTCCAATGCGATCAAGTTCACGCCCGGAGACGGCGAAGTGCATCTTGTGGCACGTGTCAGCGACAAGGCTGAGCTTGTCATTGAAGTTCGCGACACTGGCGTCGGCATTGCGCAGGAAAGCATAGACACCGCGTTGTCGAAATTTGGCCAGGTTGACCGGGACAACAGTAACCATACCAATCTGGGCACGGGGCTTGGGCTGACGCTGGTGCAGAACTACATCAAAATGCACCAGGCCGCGTTCCGGTTTGAGAGTGTCGTTGGTGAGGGCACCAGAGCCATCGTCACGTTCCCTCAGGAACGCATCATCTCGTCCGTCTGATCCTGGATCTATTCAAAAAAGCGGGCGAGGAGGGGAGCTCCACGCCCGCAGTAAAACGATCCTGAGAGAAGTAAACGTACTACGCGGGTGATAATTTTCTTCTGACGACGAAAGGGATTATTCGGCTGCCATCGCCAGGCGGCGGGCGCGGCGGCGTTTTTCGTCGTACATGGCAGCGTCGGCCATGCGCAGGACTTCACTTTCGCTGCTTTCGCTGTCGTAGGGTGCGGCGCCGAAACTGGCGCTGAGGGGGATCTTCATGCCGTCGAATTTGGCGTGTGCGGCGGCCAGGATGCCCTGCAGTTTCCGGGTGCGGAACAGGCCTTCTGCTGCACTGGTATGCGTCAGCAGAACTGCAAATTCATCTCCACCCATGCGGGCGGCAACGTCAGTTGTGCGAATATTTGCGTTCAGGATTTTACCGACCTGTTTGAGGACGGCGTCACCGGCTTCGTGACCGAGATTGTCGTTGGTGGACTTGAAATCGTCGAGGTCGATATAGACGAGCACACCTGAATCGCCATGGCGATGGGCACTGGACAGTGCGCGTTTGAGATGTTCGTCAAAACCGCGACGATTAATCAGGTCGGTCATCGGATCGGTCAGGACCTGAGATTCGAGTTCACGAATACGGCGCTTCTGATCGTTGATACGAATTTCCGCTGTCGTCACGATATCAAGCGCCTGCTCAAGCAGTTGCATGGGGCTTTTGCGTGTGAGGGCGCTCTTGTCGCGCAGACCCTGGCGCAGGATGTTGGCCAGATGTCCGGCCGTCATGGCCTGATTGGGGTCGATGCTGTCCAGAGCGATGAGCGAAGCAGTCATAATCGTTCCTCTCGGATTTGGGCCCTGCCTTGACGGACGGACCTCGTTTTTGTTCCGGCCCCTGCGCTGACAGTTTCTGTCATCTGGTCGCGCACGAGCGTTCGAGAAGAACAACGCAATCGCTATGCCAAAAAAAAAGGTTTAAAAACAGTGGGTTGATTTAGGAATCGGGCGGTAATTATTGCCGACAAACAGATTTTCGCCCGGTCAAAATTGCCTGCTTTCCAAATCGTTAATGTGGTTCAGGTCACGGCTGTGAGCGGGCCCTTGCCGGCAAAAAATGAATCGAGATTGTCGACAGCACAAAATCCCATGCCGTTTCTGGTCTCGACTGTGGCACTGCCGATGTGCGGCAACATGAAGACGTTTTTGAGCTCGCGGTAGGCCGGATTGAAATTGGGCTCACCGGTGAAAACATCGAGACCGGCAGCACGAAGCTTGCCGGATTTCAAAGCCGCGATCAGGGCCTCGTCGTCAACGACGTCGCCGCGTGAGGTGTTTACGACAATGGCGCCGTCGGGCAGTCTGGCGATACGTTCGGCATTCAGGAAAAGTCTGGTCTCCGGCGTCAGCGGGCTGTGGATTGAAAGGAACTGACTGATTTCGAGCAGACTGTCGCTGTCAGCATGATAAATTGCGTTACCGGCATAGGCTTCCCGATCCGGCGCGATGCGATTGCGATTGTGATAGTGGATTTCCATGCCGAATGCAGCTGCCCGGTGCGCCAGTGCCTGACCGATCCGGCCCATGCCGAGAATGCCGAGTTTCTTGTTGGCCAGATCAACGCCGAGATTAAAGTCGAGCGGACTACCAACCCAGGTAGCTTCGCGCATCAACTGATTTCCCTCTGTCGCACGCCGTGCGGCGGCCAGCAGCAGCAACATACCGGTATCTGATGTGGCTTCAGTCAGGACGTCGGGCGTATTGGTGACGATCAGGCCCCTGGCCTGAGCCGCCTCGATATCAACGTGTTCGAAACCAACCGAAACCGTAGCAATAATCCGCACACTGTCAGGTAAATCCTGGATGATGTCGGCAGTCATCTTGTTGGATGAAGTTACAACAAGTGCCGCACAACCATCTGCTGCCGCCAGCAACCGTTCCCGGTCGTATTTTTCGTCGTCCTGATTAAGCTCGGCGTTGTAATCGCGCGCCAGGCGGGCTGCGACGTCGACAGGAACACGACTGGCGACGAGAACTTTGGGCTGATCGGTCATATTATTGTTACCTCCGGGCGGCAGATTAGCCGCTCAACTTCCGTGCCGCCAGAGGGTGTTTGCGCTACATTGGTTTTGGGAGGCATTTTTTTATGACTGGTTTATCTCGTTATTTCCCTGCGACGCGCGTTTTGAGCTTTTTTCTGGCGACGGTTCTTGTTTCCGGGCAGGTCGTATCCGCACAGGCCTTTCAATTGTTATCGCACCGCGCGATCTATGAGTTGTCGCTGTTGCCAGGGCGCGGCGGGGATATCAGTGGCGTCACCGGCCGCATGGTTCTGGAATGGGCCGATGCCTGTGAAGGCTATACCACTCAACAACGCATGGTCATGCGCCTGATAAGCGGCGAGGGCAGGCAGATCAACAGCGACTTTCGCCTGTCATCCTGGGAAGATAAATCAGGCGAAAGTTTTCGCTTTGATGTCCGGACCGCCTTTGGAAAAGCCAAGCCCGAAGTTTTCAAGGGCAGGGCGACGCGAACAAATCGGTCCGGCAAGGTCAAATTTCAGAAGCCGGACGGATTGTCCCTGAATCTGCCGCGCGGCGTGGTTTTCCCCAGCGAACACATTGGCCGGCTTATTGACAAGGCACTGGCGGGCGAGAGCCGGATGGCATTGCCGGTGTTCGACGGGACCGGCAAGGGTGGTCTGTTTGAAACGGTCGGCCTTGTACTGGGTCCGGACGCTAAAAAGACGGCAGCAGATGATATTCTGGCAAAGGGAAAGATGCCGCTGGTTCCGGCCTGGCGCGTGCGGCTGTCATTCTTTGACTACAACACAGGTGATTCACTACCAAGTTATGAAGTCAGTCTGCGCCTGTTCGCCAACGGCGTCGCCGACAGACTGGTTCTCGATTATTCAGATTTCGCCGTTGTCGGCACGCTTAAGGATTTCACAATCCTTGAAGGCGCCGGCTGCTAGAATTTTCAGTTAGACAGTGCCATCGACATTTCGTCGTCGTGCCACAACCAGGCCGCACCGCGCACCCCACTTGAATCACCGTGGACGTTACGTCTGAGGTTTGGCTTCACCTCATCGCTGAAAGTGAATTCATTGATCAGCGGCGGCACGTTCTGGTAAATCCGCTCGACGTTCGAGACCCCGCCACCCAGGACAATGACGTCCGGGTCCAGGACATTGACGACACTGGCCATCGCCTTGGCCATGCGCCGTTCGTAACGTTGAAAGGATGCTTCGGCCAGCGGATCTCCGGCGAGGGTATTGGCGGCAATGTCTTCGGCGCTGAGGTCCTGGCCGGTGATGGCGAGATGATCGCGCGCCAGGCCGGTGCCTGATATGAAAGTTTCGATACAACTCATTTTACCGCAATAACACTGTGCGCCGGGCCATTCATCACCTTCCGGCCAGGGCAGGGGGTTGTGACCCCATTCTCCGGCAATGGCATTGGCCCCGCCGATTACCCGGCCATTGATCGCCAGGCCGCCGCCCGTGCCGGTGCCGACGATCACGCCGAAAACGACATTCGCGCCGGCTGCCGCGCCATCAACTGCTTCGGACAGGGCAAAACAGTTAGCGTCATTGGCCAGCCGTACCGGGCGGTCGAGGATGGCCGATAGATCAACATCCAGCGCATGGCCGATAAGCCAGGTTGAGTTGGCGTTCTTGACCAGGCCCGTGGCCGGAGAAACGGCGCCCGGAATTGCAACGCCGACACTGCCCCGGGCATTGATCTCTGCCTCGACCGATTTGACCAGGTCTGTCAGGTTTCTGACGGTGGCTTGATAGTCGTCGCGTGGACTGTCCACACGTTGGCGTGCGGCAATTTCACCATCCGCGCCGATGGCCACGGCCTCGGTTTTTGTGCCGCCTAAATCGACGCCTATGCGAAATCGTCCGGTCTCAACCATCGTCGTACTCTCTCTGCCTGAACCTAGTATCCTGCGTCGGCGAAATGTTCGCCAATCGTTGTTTCGATTTCGGACCATGAATTCAATCGCCAGTCTGCATGTTCGGCGGGATCCAGCATCGCCGCCAACCTGGGGTGGGCAATGAAATGCAGGCGCAGGACGCTTCCGCTGTGGTCGGCGACCGATTTGTGATTGTGCGGGATGTCGTCGATAAAGACTGCCGGTCGATCCCGGGACGCCAACAACGCGCGTACCGCTGGGCCCTTTGGCCCGATGTTGGCAATCAGCGGATAGGGCATTTCATGCAGTGCCAGACAGGTGATGCGATCCGCAATGGCCGCTTCGGGAACGTTTGACAGGACGATGATTTGTGCCCGCGTTGAAAGGCGCTTGAGTGCGTCAGCAGCACCGTCGACGGGCGCAAGGTCGGTCGTGCGTTCGGCAAAAAACCCTGCCAGGAAATCCTTCACGTCAGCCGGTTCCAGCGCTTCACCTGATTTGGCATCACGGATGTTGCCGGTCAAGGCAAACGACGACCAGTCAAACATCAGGCCACGTTCGTTGATGAAATCTTCCAGTCCTGCCATGAACTGGAACAGGACTTCATCAGCATCGGTGATGATGAGCGGGCGGCTGTCGTCGATATCGATATCCAGAATCTGGCGTTCAACGAACGGGTCGAGTTCTTTCAGGTTGGTGCTCATGAGTGCGCCGAGCTTCGCTACCACTCGACGGCGGCGCCGGGCAAGGCCGCCCGGGCGCGCATCGGTGTTTCGGGTGGCAGATCGAGCGTCTCACAGAAAGTCAGCAAGGATGCCTCATCCTCAAGCAGGAAATCGAGCACGCCACCGAGAAATTCGAGGTCATTTACACCCTCTTTCAGGTCCGCGACGCCGGCCCCGGTTTTGCCGGCAAAAGCCAACATTTTGTCCTCGTCAGCGGCAACGAAGGCGAGGGCTTGCAAGGCAACGGTCTGGGCGGCTTCCGGCGTCATGAATAATCCGTTGATATTTTTGACATTCGCAGCCTTTCGACCACATAAATGTTGGTGCTGCAAGGATTTAGCGCACTCAATCACCTTGGAAAAGGTGCCTGACAGTGATAGATGGTTAATACCGGAGAATAAATATGGATTTTCGGCTTAATCAGATTACGTTACATGTGTACCGATAGATGCAGCCAGCATTCTTAAATGGCGATGTAAGTTGAGGCGGGAAAGAACAAAATGGCCAAAACGATCCTAATCGTTGAAGACAACGAACTTAATATGAAGTTGTTCCATGATTTGTTGGAAGCGCATAACTATCAGACGCTGCAGACGCGTGACGGCAACGACGCGCTGGCGCTCGCAAAAGAACACCGCCCTGATTTGATTTTAATGGATATTCAATTGCCCGGCGTTTCCGGCCTGGAAGTCACACGCCAGATCAAGGCAGACGACGAATTGAAAGCAATTCCTGTCGTCGCCGTCACCGCATTTGCCATGAAGGGCGACGAAGATCGTATTCGCGAAGGCGGATGTGAAGCCTATATTGCAAAACCCATTCGCATTGACGAACTTATTTCGACAGTTCAACGGTTCATTGGCAGCGAGTAACTTTATGACTTTGTTGCCCGTCGCCTCGTCAAAGCACGAGCAAAGGTGGAATTAGTTCGTTATGCCTGCCCGAGTACTCGTCGTAGATGACATATTGCCGAACGTGAAGGTGCTGGAAGCCAAGCTTTCAGCAGAGTACTTTGACGTCATGACGGCAATGAGTGGCCGGGAAGCGCTCGACCTGATGGCCGAAGACCCGCCAGACATTGTCCTGCTCGATGTCATGATGCCGGAAATGGATGGCGTTGAGGTTTGCCGGATCGTCAAGGGCGATCCAAAACTCTCCCACATTCCGATTGTCATGGTCACAGCGCTCAGTGAGCCCAGTGATCGTGTGCGCGGGCTGGAAGCCGGGGCCGATGATTTTTTGACCAAGCCGGTCAATGATGTTGCCTTGTTTGCGCGTGTACGCTCCCTGGTTCGCCTCAAAATGATGATGGACGAGTTTCGCCTGCGCGAGCAGACGTCCAGTGAGTTTGGCGTATTCGGCGACGAGGGCGGCGTCCTGCAACTTGAAACCGACGGCGCAAAAATTCTCGTCGTTGATGACAGCGCGGCGGACGGGCGGGTCATTCAATCAACGCTCGAAGCCGGTCACAATGTCACCGTGGTCTCGGAGCCTGATCGAGCCCTGGAAGCCGCCAGGGCCGGAGATTTTGACCTTATTATAGTCAGCCTGCTTTTGCGTGAAAGTGATGGTTTGCGCCTGTGCTCCAGTCTTCGGACGATGGAAGAAACGCGTCAGTCGTCACTGCTGGTCCTGATTGAAGACACGCAGGTTGATCATCTGGTCAAGGCGCTTGATATCGGCGTGAATGACTACCTGATGAAGCCGATCGACCGTAACGAACTGATGGCCCGGTCGCTGACGCAGATCAGGCGTAAACGATATCAGGACAAGCTGCGCGATAATTATCAGATGTCGATGGCAATGGCGGTGACAGATGTCCTCACCGGATTGCACAATCGTCGTTACATGGAATCGCATCTCGGAAATTTGGTGCGCCGGGCTGTCGAGGGTGCCCGCCCGGTTGCTCTGGTAATTCTCGATATTGATCACTTCAAACTGGTCAACGACGCCCACGGCCATGACGTCGGTGACGAAGTTCTCAAACAGTTCTCTGAACGCATTCAGCAGAACGTGCGTGGCATCGATCTGGCGGCCCGTTATGGCGGTGAGGAATTCATCATCGTCATGCCCGATACCGATCTGGCAGTTGCCCAGTCAGTCGCCGAACGTTTGCGTCAGTTTATTGCCGATTTGCCGTTCACGGTATCGACGGAAGAAGGCAAGTTGGATATTTCGGCAAGTTTCGGTGTAACTGCCTCAGGTACAACCGATACGCCTGAGACCATGATCAAACGGGCTGATGAGGCCCTGTACCAGGCCAAGCACGAAGGCCGTAACCGCGTCGTCGTTCACGATCCTGTAGACTAGACAAAAAAAGCCGCCCGGTTTTTCGGGGCGGCCTGATTTTTTGCTGACGTCGAATGTTTGGGCCGAACCGGCCCGGAAACATCAAAATACTATTTGATTTTGGCTTCCTTGAATTCGACGTGTTTGCGCACGACCGGGTCGTACTTTTTCATCACCATTTTTTCGGTAATGTTGCGCGGGTTCTTGCGTGTGACGTAATAAAACCCTGTGTCCGCAGTGCTGACCAGTTTGATCTTGATGTTGGCGTTCTTGGCCATAACGGCGTCTCCGGCTAAACGGTTTAAATTGTTGAGCCGGGAAAATAGCCACAAATTGGCGGAAGTCAAGCCTTACAAGGCACTTTCAGCCTGAATATTCCCTCAAGTCATGAAGGATCGCCGAATATGGTGTTTTTAGTGCCTGAGACGTTAACAATCAATCACCCGGGCTGCGCCGCGCAGGAAGCAAAAGAATGGCACCGGGCGTGACGGATCGGGCTTCGGTGGGGCCTCAAAATGGGCCGGCAGTAATTCGCCGAGGATGAATTCGGTGACGTCGACCAGCGGCAATTTCAGCGAGTCCTCGAAACTACGCCACGCCAGTTCTTCCAGTTCACCGGTACCACCGAGCGTCCCGGTGGCATTTTCGGCATCTGCCAGAAAAAACCGGGCGTCGAAGCGGATCGGCGAATACGTCGGCGTGCGGGCGCGGGCGATATAGTCGAGTGCGGCAAGATCAGGGGCCAGACCGGTGTCGTAGACGTGCTGCCATTCGTCGGAGGTGTTACTGGGCGCTTCCTTCAGGGGCGCGCCGATCATCAGGCCAGTTTCTTCATAGGTTTCACGCACCGCCGAAAGGGCGAAGGCCACGGCGCGACCGGAATTGTGCCGGCAGGAACGGGCGACGCGCGCTGTCACATCCGGGCGCAAAGGCGTGGCGGCCACAGCGTTACGATCCCCTGGATCGACCCGACCGCCCGGAAAGACGAAAAAATCAGGCACAAAACTGTGTTTCATGTGACGGCGGCCCATCAGAACTTCGATCTTGCCGCTGCGTGATCGTCGAATGGGGATCAGGCTGGCCGCGTCACGGGGCCTGGATATCTTTTCAGGTGGTCCGTCAGGCGGCATCAGCGTCAGCGGGTCGACAGTTAACTGGCGTTCCTTGTCCGAGAGCAATTCACCCGGATTGCGTTTTGCATCGCTCATGTCGTGACGTCTTCATCGCCAAAGCCATGCATGCGAAGGCTCCACTGCAGGGCGACAATCGCGCCTTTGACAAGTGGCAGTATCGCCAGTGTCAGGCCGAGCGTCAGGGGCATCCAGATCATCATATGGATCCACGTTTCCGGGGCCCAGCCGCGCTCGACAATCAATACGCCTGGCACGACGATGTGACCGACAATCATGATGGTAAAATAGGGCGGCGCGTCGTCTGCGCGCTGGTGGCTGAAATCTTCTCCGCAATTATTGCAGCTCCCGGCGACCCGGGTATAGCCGGTAAAAATTTTTCCCCCGGCGCAATTCGGGCAGCGACGCATGAACCCGTGAACGAGCGAGCGAAAGATCGGGCGATTTGTCTGGGGGGCGGCGTCGAATGTCATAACCACGAACCTGGAAAAAGAAATGTTGCCCACTATATGGATTGCTTTCCGGTCCGGCGCAACTGTTCGGCACTTCGCGTATGAAAAATATCAACATCGCGTAACAAGTTTATCAAATAGCTGACTGGATTGGTCGGACAAGTTGGGTTAGTTTCAAAGCTCTTGGGGGCTCAGATAATTTGATGGGAAATGAGATGGCAGCTGGCGCAAATCCAATGGAAGACATGATGGCCCGGTTGCGCCAGGAGTTTCTGGAAACAGCTGATGACCGTCTTGAATCCATGGAAGGTCTTGTCGACGCGGTGCGCAAGGGCGAGGCAGAAGATGTCAGTCGCATCGAAGACATCAGACGAATGGCGCACAGCCTGAAAGGCATGGGCGGCACATTCGGATTTCCCCTGGTGTCGGTGATTTCCCATCGTCTGGAAGATTTCCTTGCCGAGGCCCCGGTGCTGGATACGTCGCTCGTTGATGACACCCAGGTATTTCTTGATCGCATGCGCGATGTTGTTGAGGGCGTGCTTGATCCCGATGATAAAAAAACGGCGGAAATCGTCCGCGCCTTGCCGGCCAAGCGCGTTTCCTTCGACGTCAAGGACGTCAGGGTTCTGGACATTGAAGTGATGACCATCATGCCCAAGGGCACGACAACGAAGATCGTTGAAAAAGAACTCAAGGCCTGTGGCTATCGCATCAACAACGTTGAAAATCCCTTTGAAGCGCTGGAATACATCGTTCGGACCAAACCCGATATGATCGTCGCGTCCGGCGTCTTGCCGGGCTTGTCCGGCGTTGATCTGGCCTGCGCCTTGACGGCGATGCCCGTGACCTGCGACATCCCGTTTGTCCTCTTTACCAGCAACGACAAAAATCACAGCAGCCTCGCTCCATTGCCGGAAAACGTCTCGGTCGTGCGCAAGGGCAACATGTTCAGCGAAGACCTCGCCGAAGCATTATTGTCTTCCGGCCTGACTTGACTCCTTTGCGGCAAATCGTCGCAGGACCGCCATTTCAGGTGATCTGATCTATATAAAATATCCGGTTACGCCGAAGATGACATGACCATTCCGATTTGGAGGAGAGGTATCATGTCGATGGCTGCTCATGCCAATTCCGCAAATCCCAGCGAACCCATTTTTGGCACGACAATGTTTGATGGTGAAATGGCCCGAAAGGGCTATGCGCTCAACAAGATGTGCTACTCGTTCAACGCGCAGGTGAATCGCGACGAATTCCTGGCCGATGAGGAAGCCTATATGGACAAATACGGCCTGACCGAGGTGCAGAAGGAAGCCATCCGAAACAAGGTCGTGCTCGATCTGCTTGCCGCCGGTGGTAACATTTATTACCTGGCCAAATTCGCCGGTATTTTCGGCCTTGGCGTTCAGGATGTCGGTGCCCAGCAAACCGGTATGACGGTCGACGAATTCAAGGACATGCTTGTCCGGCACGGGGAGTGAAGTCATGGCTCGTATCGTCGGCGGACTTTCCACCTCCCACATCCCGGCCATTGGCAATGCCATCGCCAAAGAGATGTTCGAGGATCCCTACTGGAAACCCTTCTTTGACGGCTACCCCCTGGCCCGTGACTGGCTTGATGAGGTCAAGCCGGACGTCGCCGTCATCATCTACAATGATCACGGCCTCAATTTTTTTCTCGATAAACAGCCGACATTTGCTATTGGCGCGGCCCCGGAATACCGCAATCAGGACGAAGGCTGGGGCATCCCGACGATCCCGGCGTTTCAGGGTGATGCGAAATTTTCCTGGCATGTGATCGAGAGCATGATCAACGAGGAATTTGATCTCGTGACTTGTCAGGAAATGGCGGTCGATCACGGCTTCACCGTGCCAATGCAATTGTTCTGGCCGAACTACGCCGACATCGACATCAAGACGATCCCGGTCTGCGTCAATACGGTGCAGCACCCGCTGCCGACACCGGCGCGCTGCCTCAAGATGGGCCAGGCGTTGGGCAGGGCCATTGAATCATATCCGGAAGATTTGCGGGTGGTGGTGGTCGGCACCGGCGGTTTGTCGCATCAGCTCGATGGCGAACGGGCCGGTTTCATCAACAAGGAATTCGACCAGCTCTGCATGGAGAAGATCGTCAGCGATCCGCAATACTTCATGAATATGTCGATCCACGAACTGGTTGAGCAAGCCGGGGCACAGGGGGCCGAGTTTATCATGTGGCTGGCCATGCGCGGTGCGCTCAACGGCAATGTCAAAATGGTGCACAGCAATTATCACATCCCGATTTCCAATACAGGTGCCGGGATGATGGTTCTGGACAACGCCGCCTAGTCAAACGAGTGTGCGGCAGCGGCCATGTTGACGAGCTTCGCCCGGGCCATATCCCGGTCGAGCGAGCCGAGGCCGCTCCGGGGCGACGATCAGGATCTCGCGGATCGGCACGCAATCAGGTTTGGAGAAAGCACCAGGTGTTGTCGTTTTCATCAGGTAATGATCCCCGAATTAATTTCAGCGCCGGGCTTTCTTTCGGCCACGACGGTGCTGGTTGTTTTTCTTGCGCTTCTTGCCGTCCGCCGTCTTGCCGGGCTCGAGTGATTTGTCGCCGATAATTTCAAACCGCAGCGAGCCGGAAATCGCGTCGGCCTCGGCGACCTTGACTTCAACGGCGTCGCCCAGGCGATAAGTCGTACCCGTGACATCGCCGACCAGGGCATGGGCGGCTTCGTCGTGGACAAAGTATTCATACCCCAGTTCACGAATGGGAATGATGCCGTCGGCGCCGGTATCATCCAGCGTCACAAAAAGCCCGAACCTGGCGACGCCGGAGATGCGACCGTTAAAGGCCGCACCAATGTGATCTTCCATATAGGCCGCAAGGTAGCGGTCGTTGGCCTCGCGCTCGGCCTTGGAGGAGCGGCGTTCGGTCATGGAAATATGTTCGGCCGTCTCGACAAAGTGTTCGGCCTCGTCATCACTCAGCCCGTCCTTGCCCAGGCCGAGCCCCCGGATCAGACCGCGGTGGACCAGCAGATCAGCATAACGCCGGATCGGCGACGTGAAATGGGCGTAGCGCCGCAACGCCAGACCAAAATGCCCGAGATTATCCGGACTGTAGACGGCTTGCGACTGGCTGCGCAGGATGACGGTGTTGACGATCTGCTCATGCGGTGTCTCCTTGACGTGGTCGAGGATTTTGTTGAAGTGTTCGGGCGTGATGATCTGGCCCTTGGCGAGTTTGAGGTCAAGCGTGCCGAGAAACTCCCGCAGCGCCGTCATTTTTTCATCGCCCGGTAAATCGTGCACACGGTACATGCAGGGCGTGCGGCGCTTCTCCAGTGTCTCGGCCGCTGCCACATTGGCCATGATCATGAATTCCTCGACCAGGCGGTGGGCGTCCAGCCGGGCGCGGGGCGCGACAGTCTCGACATGTCCGTCGTCGCCCAGTTGAATCTTAAGTTCCGGCAGGTCGAGATCAAGCGGCTGACGCTTCGCCCGGGCCTTGAAGATGGCGGCCAGCGCTTCATACAGCGGATTGATTACCGTCTCGAGCAAGGGGGCGGCATCTTCGTCCGCCTGGCCGTCGCGGGCCGCTTGGGCCTGGCCATATGAGAGCCGTGCCTGGCTGCGCATCAGGCCGCGCACGAACTTGTGGTTTTTCATCTCGCCTTTGGCGTTGAGCCACATGGTCACGGCGAGACAGGCCCGGTCCTCGTCCGGTACCAGCGAACACAGACCGGCCGACAGGGCTTCCGGCAGCATCGGCACAACGCGATCCGGGAAATAAGTTGAATTGCCGCGTTCACGGGCTTCGCGGTCCAGTGCACTGCCGGGCAGGACATAGGCGGCGACATCAGCAATCGCTACCATGATCTTCCAGCCACCGGGATTTTTGGGATCGTCGTCGGCTTCGGCCCAGATGGCGTCATCGTGATCTCGCGCTTCGACGGGATCAATCGTGACAAGTGGAATATCCCTCAGGTCCACGCGGCCCTCAAGCGTCGGCGGTTTGGCGGCCTCGGCGGTTTGGATGACGGCATCGGGGAATATGGTCGGGATGCCGTGAGATTTGACCGCAATCGCGCTGAACGTCGCGGGCTCGCCCATCGGTCCGATGATTTCGCGCACACGCGCCTGCTTGAGGCCCAGCCGGTGACCGGAGACGACTTCGGCCAGGACGACATCGCCGGGCCCAGCGCCCTGGCTGTCGGGTCCCGACACTAAATAGTCGGATTTTTCGCGCCGGTCGGTCGGATGAATGCGCCCGTGGCCATCGACAAGTTGGAAAACACCGACAACTTCGTCTTCATTGCCGCCGATTGCCTTGATGACGCGGGCTTCGTAGCGCGCGACCTCGTCGTCGTTTGATGAGATCAGCTTGGCCAGCCGGGCGAGGGCCCGGTCGCCGACCGCCAGTGCTTTCGAGCCCCGACGACCGCGCATGACGTGGATAATTGGCGGTGCGTCGTCGGAATGCCAGGTCGTGGGGCGGGCGATCAGTTCGCCGTCTTCGTCGATCTCGCAGACTTCGATGACCGAGACAGGCGGCAAATCGCCGGCGCTGTGGAAATGGCGGCCATGACCGCGCTCAATCTCACCTTCGTCGCCAAGCTCCTTGATCAGCTTTTTCAGACGCATGCGGTCGTTGGAGCCCTTGATGCCGAAGGCCCGGGCGATTTCGCGCTTGCCGACTTTGGAAGGGCTGTCCTGAATGAAGCCGAGCACAGCCGATTTTTCGGGAAAACCGTCTGTTTTGCGCGGACGTTTGACCAACTAACGTGCCAATCGTCTATTCAGCGTCTGCCGCAGCAGGCGCTTCGTCGGCTGGTTTTTTCTTGGCAGGGGCCTTTTTCTTCGCGGCAGCCTTCTTCTTCGCTGGCTTCTTTTTCGCTGCAGCTTTCTTTTTGGCGGGGGCTTTTTTCTTCGGACCCTTGGCCGCTTTGGCCGCGATCAAATCGAGCGCTTGCTGCAAGGTGACATCCTCAGGACTGACACCCTTGGGCACCGTCGCATTGATCTTGCCATGCTTGACGTAGGGACCGTAGCGCCCATCGAGCACATTGATTACGGCGTCATCATCCGGGTGTTTGCCGAGTTCTTTCAGCACCGTTGCGGCGGCACCGCGTCCACCTCGAGCAGCCGCCTCAGCGATCAAAACGACGGCGCGATTGAGCCCGACTTCCAGCACATGATCATCGCCTTTCAGCGATGTATACTTCGTGTCATGTCTCAAGTAAGGCCCGAAACGTCCTATTCCTGCTACAATTTTTTTGTTTGTCTCAGGATGCAGGCCGACATCGCGCGGCAGGGACAACAGCCCCAGCGCCATCTCGAGATCGATGTCATCCGGCGGCATATCCTTGACCAGCGAGACGCGTTTGGGCTTGGGTTCTTCTTCTGTCACTTCGCCGAGCTGGACGTAAAATCCGTATGGTCCCTTGCGCACACTCACCAGCTTGTCGTCGTTGGCAGGGTCCTTGCCGAGTTCACGCGGGCCGGTATCCTGGCCACCGTCGGTGAGCTGCTGGGTCTGTTTGCACTCGGGATAATTTGAACAACCGATAAAGGCACCGAACTTGCCAAGCTTGAGGCCGAGGCGACCGTCTTCGCAGGACGGGCACTTGCGCGGATCAACGTTGGGGTCATCGGAATGGAAGAAGTGGGGGCCGAGCAGTTCGTCGAGCCTGTCGAGCACTTCACGTACCCGCAGGTCAGCGGTTTCAGCGACCGCGGCATCAAATCCGGTCCAGAATTCGGTCAGCAAGGCTTTCCAGTTGAATTCACCTGCCGAGACGGCATCAAGCTTGGTCTCGAGATCAGCCGTGAAGTCGTACTCGACATATTGCGTGAAAAAGCTTGAGAGAAACGCGGTGACCAGTCGTCCGCGATCTTCCGGGAAAAAGCGGTTTTTCTCAAGCCGCACATAGTTGCGGTCCTGCAGCACGGATAGAATGCTGGCGTAGGTCGACGGACGGCCAATACCCAGTTCCTCCATGCCCTTGACCAGCGTTGCCTCGGAAAAGCGCGGCGGCGGCTGGGTGAAGTGCTGTTCGGGCTTGACCGGTCCCTCGTTCAGGTTTTCGCCGATCTGGACCTGTGGCAAACGGCCACCTTCGCCGTTTTCATCCGTCTGATCGTCTTTGCCTTCTTCGTAAAGCTTGAGGAAGCCGTCAAAAATGACGATGGAGCCCGACGCCCGCAAGGTTGCCTGTCCGGATGCATCGACGTCGATAGAGGCCTGTTGCAGCCGGGCGGAGGCCATCTGACTGGCCATTGTGCGTTTCCAGATCAGTTCATAAAGCTTCAGGTCGTCGCCGTGCAGGATGTGCGCCATATCCTGAGGCTTGCGCTCAAGACCCGTCGGGCGCACAGCTTCGTGGGCTTCCTGCGCATTTTTGGCCTTGGTTTTGTAGACGCGCGGGCTTTCCGGCACATAGTCACCGCCAAAGGTCTCGGCGATGACCGAACGACAGGAAGCGACGGCTTCATTGGCAATCTGCACGCCGTCCGTCCGCATATACGTGATCAGGCCGACGGTCTCGCCGCCGATATCGACACCTTCATAGAGGCGCTGAGCGGTTTGCATGGTCTGGCGCGCGCTCATGCGCAGTTTGCGCGAGGCTTCCTGTTGCAGGGTCGACGTGGTGAAAGGCGGGTAGGGATTGCGCTCGCGTTCTTTTGTTTCAACATTGGCGACGGCGTAACCGGCGGCATTTCGAATGACATTGGCGGCATGCGTCGCGGTTTCTTCGTTGGCCAAGCTGAACTTGTCGAGTTTTTTACCTTCAAGGTTCGTCAGGCGGGTCTTCAGTTGATCGCCTTTGTCGGTCGTGAACAAGGCTTCGATGGACCAGTATTCCTGGGGATTGAACGCCTCGATCTCGAATTCGCGTTCGCAAATCAGGCGAAGGGCAACCGATTGCACCCGACCGGCCGAGCGTGAGCCCGGCAGTTTGCGCCACAGAACCGGTGACAGGGTAAAGCCGACGAGATAATCAAGCGCCCGGCGGGCCTGCTGCGCATTGATCAGGTCCATGTCCAGTTGACGCGGATTGGCGACCGCATCCTTGACCGCCGACTTGGTAATTTCGTTGAAGGCAACGCGGCTGACGGCAACGTCTTTCATCACGCCTTTTTCTTCCAGCGCCGCCAGAACATGCCAGGCGATGGCTTCGCCTTCACGATCTGGATCAGTGGCGAGGTAGAGGTTGTCGGCACCCTTGACGACCTTGGCAATGGCCTGGACATGTTTGGCCGATTTGGGGTCGGTCTGATATGTCATGGCGAAGTCTTCGTCCGGGCGGACGGAACCGTCCTTCGCCGGCAGGTCACGAACATGACCATAACTGGCCAAAACGACAAAATTATCACCAAGATATTTGTTGATTGTCTTGGCTTTGGCCGGTGATTCGACGACAACGACGTCCATGATTGCTCCGCGATAAGGTTATGCGCTGACTAAAAATACTCTCAAAAACCGCGTATAACCCATTGAATTACAACAAGGAAACCATGTTTCCCGGGTGTCGTTCAAGGCGTCCCGCCAGTTCAAGCTCAAGCAAAATGGTGAAAACCACTGCTGGTGTCAAATGGCACTGACGCACGAGTTCGTCAATAGAAACCGGTGTTGGTCCGAGTTTTTCATGCACAACACCCCGTGATTTATCCAGTTCTGCGGCACTCGGATCGGCCGATCTGGCGTAGGAAAAGAGGTCGGGGTCAGGTTCTTCAATCTGGCCCGTCAGCATACCGCCGATGGCCTCCAGCACATCGTTTTCGCTCTCGACCAGTGTGGCACCCTGGCGCAGCAAATCATTTGTGCCGCGACATCGGGGGTCGAGCGGCGATCCCGGCACTGCCATCACTTCACGTCCCTGTTCGAGCGCCATACGAGCTGTGATCAGCGAGCCAGACTTCAGTGCGGCTTCAATCACCAGCACGCCGAGCGACAAACTGGAGATCAAACGATTGCGGCGCGGGAAGTGACGACCGAGTGGTTTGGTGCCGGTTGGCTGCTCGGCGATCACCACACCCTGGTCGACGATTTGATCGTAGAGTTCCTGGTGCTCGGGCGGATAGACCACGTCGACCCCACCCGCAACAACGGCGATGGTGCCAGCCTGCAGCGAACCTTCGTGGGCCGCGCCATCGACGCCACGGGCCAGGCCCGAGACAATCACCAGATCGTGCCCGCCCAGGGCGGTGGCGATCTGTCGGGTGAAACGAATGGCAGAGGCGGAGGCATTGCGAGCCCCGACGATACCAACAGCACGCTGCATCAGCAGATGGGCGTGGCCTTTGACGGTGACCACGGGCGGCGCGTCATAGATCGAAGCCACGGCGACCGGGTATTCCGGCTCGCCCAGCGTTAACAAGCGGGCACCGGCGGCCTCGATCAGGGCCAGCTCATCTTCGGCTTTGGCTTTGGGGCAGATTCTGATCGGCTTTTTACGCCCGCCGCGTTTGGCGAGTTCGGGCAGGGCGGTCAGACCTTCCTCGGCACTGCCATAGCGTTCAATGATTTGCCGGTATGTCACTGGCCCGACATTCTCCGAGCGGATCAATCGCAAACGGCTCAGGCGCTCGGCATTACCAATGGTCGACACATTACTCATCGCGTAACGATGGTATGCAGATCAAGCTTCGTCAATCAAAAGTATTTTTGGGGATTTCTCAGATTTCGCTGTCTGTTGCGCCGCTCTTCTTCTTGCCACCGATCCTGGGTTCTTCGCCGCGCACGATACGGCGGATGTTGGCGTGGTGGCGCACGAAGACGATGACCGCGAGGAAGGCGGCGAACTCGACGATTTGCGGGTGGGCCATGAAATGGGCGAGGACCGGCGCCGCCAGCATGGCGATCAGTGCCGCCAGCGACGATATGCGAAAGAGGGCCGCCGTCACCAGCCAGGTGACACAAGTGAGCAGTCCCACAGGCCACGAGATGGCAATCAGGATACCGAGTGTCGTGGCCACGCCTTTGCCACCGTGAAATTTGAGGTAGATCGGGAAGATATGGCCGAGGAAGGCACCGCCGCCCGCCATGACGGCCATATCAAGACCGAAGTAATAGCCGCCGATCAGCACAGCAGCGGCACCTTTACCGGAATCGAGGATCAAAGTCGCCAGCGCCAAGGGCTTGTTACCAGTACGCAGGACGTTGGTGGCCCCGATGTTTCCGGAGCCGATCTGGCGGATGTCGCCATAGCCACCGAGCCTCGTCAGGACCAGTCCAAACGGCACCGAGCCCAGCAAATAGCCCAACGCCCAGCCGGCAATCAGCGGCCACCAGACGGATATGTCGCCCATCGGTTGCGGCATCAGGCTTTATCCAACTCGAACACAGTCTTGCCGCCAACGACAGTGCGCACAGCGCGGCCCTGGATGGGGCGGTCCTCGAAGGGCGAATTTTTTGAACGCGACAGCAGCATGTTTTCCTTGATGCGCCACGGTGTATCGACGTTGATCAGGACCAGATCGGCGGCAGCTCCTTTGGCCAGCCTGCCACTGTCCAGGCCGAGCATGCGGGCGGGGGCAATGGTCATGGCTTCCAGCACCCGCATCAGCGGCACATGGCCGTTGTGGTGAAGTTCCAGTGAAATCGGCAGCATGGTTTGCAAGCCGATGGCCCCGTCAGCGGCTTGCGCGAAGGGCCGGCGCTTGGCTTCCTGATCATGCGGCGAGTGATCGCTGACGATGCAGTCTATCGTGCCGTCCGCCAGTCCGGCGACGACGGCGCGGCGGTCGTCTTCGCTACGCAGCGGCGGCGAGACTTTCATAAACGTGCGGTAATCGCCGACAGCGGTTTCATTGAGCGAGAAATGATGTGCGGCCGCCGAACAACTGACGGGCAGGCCCCGCGCCTTGGCCCGCCGGATCGCATCGATGGAGTCCTCGGTCGAAACGCAAGCCGCGTGATAGCGCCCGCCGGTCATCTCCACCAGACGGATATCGCGCTCGACCATGATCACTTCGGCCATGGCAGGCGCACCGGGGATGCCGAGACGCATTGAGGTCTCGCTCGCCGTCATCGCACCCGAGGCCGTCAGCGACGGCTCCTCAGGGTGCTGGATGATCAGCAAGTCCCAGGCCGTGGCATATGTCAGCGCACGGCGCATGACCTGAGCATCGGCTATGGCGCGATGGCCGTCCGAGAAGGCAACGGCACCGGCTTCCGCCAGCATGCCCATTTCGGTAATTTCCTTGCCGCCCCGACCGCGTGTGACACAAGCCGTCGGCACGACATTAATGATGGCGGTCTCGCGGGCCCGCCTGGCAACAAACTCGACCAGCGCCACTTCGTCGATCGGCGGCTCGGTCGAAGCCATGGCAGCGATTGAGGTGATGCCGCCGGCTGCAGCAGCCATACTGCCGGTCGCCATGGTTTCCTTTTGTTCGGCACCGGGTTCCCCGAGATAGGCGCGGGCATCGATCAGACCGGGGGCCAGCACCAGACCGGCGCAATCAATGATCTCCGCGCCCTCAGGCGCGCCTTCGGCGTTTAGATCAGGTCCGAGGTCGAGGATGTTGCCGTCACGCGCATAAAGACCGCCAGTGGCGTCCAGACCGGATTCCGGATCGATCAGACGGGCATTGATGTACGCGACCGGTGCGCTCATGACGGGGCCTCGTCGCCCGCCAGAGGTCGGCAGGCGGCTTCAAGGCAAGCCATGCGCACGGCGACGCCCATTTCGACCTGTTCGCGAATGGCACTGCGATTGATGTCATCGGCGACGTCGGTATCGATTTCGACACCGCGGTTCATCGGCCCGGGATGCATGATCAGGGCGTCGGGCTTGGCGGCGGAGAGCTTTTCGTAATCGAGTCCCCAGAAGTGGAAGTATTCACGGGTTGAGGGCACGTAAGTCCCTTGCATGCGTTCGTTCTGCAGGCGCAGCATCATGACAATATCAACGTCGGCCAGGCCTTCGCGCATGTCGTGGTGAACTTCCGCGCCCATACGCTCGAAACTTTTGGAGACCAGTGTGGTCGGCCCGACCAGCCGCACCCGCGCCCCCATGATGTTAAGCAGGTGAATATTGGAGCGCGCGACCCGGCTGTGGGCGATATCACCACAAATCGCCACGGTCAGCCCTTGCAAGCGACCCCGGCGACGGCGAATGGTCAACGCGTCGAGCAAGGCCTGCGTCGGGTGCTCGTGACTGCCGTCACCCGCATTGATCACGGCACCGGCGACTTTCTGGGCCAGCAGATGCACCGCTCCGGCTTCATCATGCCGCACAACCAGAATGTCGGGGTTCATGGCATTCAGCGTCATCGCCGTATCGATCAGCGTTTCGCCTTTTTTGATCGAGGAGCCTTCGACCGCCATGTTGATGACGTCGGCTCCCAGTCGCTTGCCGGCCAGCTCAAAAGAAGCCCGCGTGCGCGTCGAGTTTTCATAAAACAGATTGACGAGGGTGCGGCCTTTGAGAACCGAGAGAGCCTTGTCGGCCTGCCGATTGTGTTCGACATAGGCTTCGGCGCGATCCAGCAGCCAGGTAATTTCGGTGGGAGTGCGGCCTTCAATGGCCAATAAATGACACTGCGTCAGCGGGTTTGGCTCTAATTCGCTGGTCGACGGAGGAGTGGTTTGCGCGGCAGTCATTAAAGCGTTGTTATAAGGCCGGTCGTGGCAGGCCGCAAGAGCCCGTTTGGCCCGATCCTGAAAAGACGGGCCAAAATCCGGTTTACGTGCGTCGCATTGCTGCCGGGATCAATCAGATCAGATGAAATCCCACCACAATCATCACGCCGATCAGCGCAACAAGTCCGGTAAATTCCAGCCACATTTCGACCGACTGGATGTGATACCTGCGATTTGCGTCAGCTTGATTTTTTGGGTCCCGTGCGTTCGGGTTCCCGGTGTCACCTGTGCCGGTTGACGTATTCATCGAAGCGCTCATAGCCATGGGCGATCTCCCTACAATAGTTAAGAGACTGATCTTCCAAAACAACTTCAAACGATGGATAAATTTTACCTGTTAAATTGTTTTATGTCAATGTGTTAGAGGGGTTATTGAATCTCATTAATCATACAATATGAAGGTTGGAATACGGCTTGATTTGACGGCTATGAAGGATATAACGGGCAGTTTTTCCATTGTCTCGGGAAAACCATTACGCCGCTGAACTTAATTGAGTATGATCGCCAACGATTGAAATCGGTTCGCGTATTTTCGGACGACGTACCCGATCCGGTTTGCAGCGTAGTTGAGGGGTGTGCATTCGATGAATGCAGGGGAAGTTCAAAAACGACTGGCGGCCGTCATCATCGCCGATGTCGTTGGCTACACGCGGTTGATGGAGGAAGACACCGACGGCACCGTCGCCGCCTGGCAATCCGCCCGTGAACAAACCATCCTGCCGCTGATCAGCAATCACGGCGGACGCATCGTCAAATTAACGGGCGACGGATTTCTGGCTGAATTTTCAACGGTTCAACAGGCTGTCTCTTGCGCCGTCGATATGCAAAACGGTCTGGCCGCGAGTTCGCTTGAATTCCGCATGGGCGTTAATCTCGGCGACATTGTTGATGATGGTGAAGACATTCACGGTGAAGGCGTCAATATTGCCGCCCGGATCGAAACCTTGTGCGAACCGGGCGGTATTTGTATTTCGGGCGATGTCTATAATCAGGTGCGCAACAGACTGGATCACCAGTACAGTGATCTTGGAGAACACGAGGTTAAACATGTCTCCGCCCCCGTCCGGGTTTATGCCATCACTATCAGCCCGCCCGACGCCGAACCAGAAAAATCCGGGAAGAAGTCCACGGTGTCGCGTGAAGATGACAAACCTTCCATCGCGGTACTGCCGTTTGACAATATGTCGGGCGATGTGGAGCAGGAGTATTTTGTCGACGGCATGACCGAAGACATCATTACCGAACTGTCGCGCAATCGCTGGATGACGGTGATCGCCCGCAACACGACGTTCACCTACAAGGGTCGGGCGGTGAATGTCTCGGATGTCGCGTCAGAACTGGATGTTCGCTATGTCATCGAAGGCAGTGTGCGCAAATCGGGCGAGCGTATGCGTATCACGGTGCAATTGATCGACGGAGCCACCGGTAATCACATCTGGGCCGAACGCTATGACCGCCAGGTTGCCGACTTGTTCGACCTGCAGGACGAAATCACCCGCAACATCGCTGCCGCCGTTGAACCCGAAGTGTTCGCCAATGAGGGACATAACGCCTCCATCCGCAATGAAGCGCAAATGTCGTCCTGGGAAACGGTAATGAAGGCGCGCACGCATTTTTGGCGTTTGAATTCGGCCGACGTCGATGAGGCGCTCAGGCTGTTGAAGCAGGTTGTCGAGGATCATCCTGATTACCCTTTTGCCAAAAGTGCTCTTGCTTTTGTTCATTTGATTTCGGTCCACATGAGTTTTCAACAGCGTCATCCCAATCTGGAAATTGCCCGGCAACTTGCGCAGAAGGCCGTGTCGCTGGATGAGCAGGACGCGTGGGCGCATATCTCGCTGGGTTATCTTTATATGATGGACCGGGAAACCGGGCGATCGTTGAGCGAATTCACACGGGCTCTGGAATTAAACCCCAACAGCGCCACAGCCTTTGGGTTCAGGGGATTGGCCAACGGCTTTGCCGCGAATTACGAAGATGCGTTTTCGGACGCGGATCACGCTATTCGCTTAAGCCCGAGAGATCCGCAAATGATCTATTTCCTCTCGGCCAAGGGTGTTGCGAGCTTCAACGCTGGTGAACTTGAGGGCGCTATAAAATGGATGGATCTCGCCTTGCTCGAGCGGCCCGAACTTTCCGGTCCGATGCGCATAAAATCCGCAGCTCTGGCGTATCTGGGACGACTGGAAGAAGCCATGGAGACAATGGCGCGATATCGATCATTGTACCCGGATGCAAACCTGGCGGAAGTTGAAGCCACCCAACCCTATCCGGACGAAAAAAATCTAAAGTATTTCATTGAAGGCCTTCGAATGGCCGGACTGGAATAGCCGGGCGACCTCACCACAGCAACGGCAGTATCAACGGCATCGTCAGCAGGGCAGCCAGCGTTGAGACGGTGATGATGCTGGCCATCAGGACGACGTCGCCGCCGAGTTGACGGGCGAGGATGAAGGAGGATGACGCCGGCGGCAGGGCGGCCATCAGGATGGCGACTTTGGCCGTCAGGCCCGACACCCCCAACAGGTGACAGAACAGCGCCATGAAGATCGGCATGCCGATCAGGCGGATGACGGTGGCTTCGCTCACCACGCGCCCGGTGTCCTTGATGGCGCTGAGCTGCAGGCCGGCACCGACACACATCAGGCCAATGGGCAGGGCGGCGCGGCCGAGGATTTCGATCAGCGGGCCAATGACCGGCGGCAGGCCGATGTCTGTCACGTTGAGGATTACCCCGATCAGGCAGGCGAGGATCAGCGGGTTCTGAAAGATCATCAGCAGGACGCGGCGAATGCGTGGCGGCTTGTTGCCGGAATAACGCGCCAGAGCCAATACGCTAAATCCGTTGGTCGCCGGCACCATGATGGCAACGACGACGGCTGCCAGTGCCGCCCCGGCCGCACTCCACAACTCACTTGCAATGGCGAGGCCGACGTAGGAATTGAACCGCACCGTGCCCTGAAACACCGACGTCAGGGCAGGGCCCCCGCCAAAATGCTTGCGCACGGCGATAATCAGCACCGACATCAGGCCGAGCGAGGCAAATATTGCCGCCGCGACAGGGGCGACTTCGAAACCTTCGAGGTCGGCGTTGGCGAGGTTGCCGCAAAGCAGTGAGGGGAACAGCAGGAAATAAACCAGCCGCTCCAGCGGCGGCCACAAATCATCGCCCGGGAATTTCAGGCGCTTGAGCGTGTATCCCGTGGTGATCAGCAGGAACACGGGTATCAGAGCGGCCCAGATCGCTAGCATGGTTTAAACACGATCGTCATACCCGCGAAGGCGGGTATCCAGAAACTGCTGATAATTTGGCAGGATTTAACGTCGTACTGGATTCCCGCCTTCGCGGGAATGACGGATGAGACGGGCAAACTCACGGCATGTACGATTTCTGTGCGGCGTCCTGGGCGCTGGCGCTGGCGATGGCGTCGAGGGCGCCTTGCAGGATGTAGGCGGCGGCCATCTTGTCGACGAGCTCGGCCCGGCGTTTGCGGGTGGTGTCGTTCTCCAGCAGCGTGCGGGTGACGGCTTGGGTCGACATGCGCTCGTCCCAGAAGGCGAGGGGGATGTCGATCTTGCTCAAAAGATTGGTGGCGAACTGGCGCGTGGACTGACAGCGCGGGCCCTCGGTGCCGTCCATGTTGTAGGGCAGGCCGAGCACCAGTGCGCCGATCTTCTCGCGCTCAATAATCGCGATCAGTTGCTCGGCGTCCTTGGTGAATTTTGCCCGCCGGATGGTCTCCAGCGGTGCCGCGAACATCAACGAGCGGTCACAACGCGCAAGGCCGATGGTCTTGGTGCCGAGATCAAGGCCCAGAAGCGATTGTCCGGGCTTGAGCAGGGGCTTTAAATCGGCGGGGTTGCGGACGATCATGGCCGGTGATACTTTCCGCCCGGTTTCGCCCGGTGACACTGGTATTCAGTGCAGTCGGGCGCACGTAACGGCTCCAATAAGGGTGCAAATTTCAATTCCGGGAGAAAGTGGCACATGTCGCTGGATAAAGCCACAGTCGCGGGCATCGCCCATCTTGCACGAATTCGCGTCCCCGAGGACCGCCTCGAAGGGCTGGCCGGGGAGCTCAACAACATCCTCGGCTGGATCGAACAGCTCTCGGAAGTCGATACCGATGGCGTCGCGCCGATGACCAGTGTCGTCGAGATGGAAATCCCGCAGCGCGACGATGTCGTAACGGATGGCGGCTACCAGGAACGCGTGCTGGCCAACGCGCCGGATGCGGCAGACGGCTACTTCGTTGTGCCCAAGGTGGTCGAATAGATGTCGAACCTGACTGAACTGACGCTTGCAGCGGCGCGCGATGCGCTGGCGGCGAAGGACGTCTCGGCCCGTGAAATGGCCGAAGCCCATATCGCCGCCATCGAAGATGCCCGTGCGCTGAACGCCTTCATCACCGAGACGCCGGAGCGCGCGCTTGCGATGGCCGATGCCAGCGACAAACGTCTGGCTGCCGGTGAGGCCGGGGCCATCGAAGGCGTGCCGCTGGCGATCAAGGACTTGTTCTGTACGCAAGGCATCCAGACCACGGCAGGCTCGCACATCCTCGAGGGCTTCAAGCCGGAATACGAAAGCTCGGTCGGCACCAACCTGTGGGCGGCCGGTGGCGTTATGCTCGGCAAGACCAACCTCGATGAATTCGCCATGGGCTCGTCGAATGAAACGAGCTTCTTCGGCAACGTGATCAACCCGTGGCGGCGCGACGGCGAGGACACCGATATCGTACCCGGCGGCTCGTCGGGGGGCTCGGCTTCTGCTGTGGCCGCCTTCCTCGCCAAGGGAGCCACCGGTACGGATACCGGCGGCTCGATCCGCCAGCCCGGTGCCTTTGCCGGTATTGTCGGCATGAAGCCGACGTATGGCCGCTGTTCGCGCTGGGGCATTGTCGCTTTTGCCTCGTCGCTCGATCAGGCCGGACCGATGACGCGAACGGTTCAAGACTCAGCAATTCTGCTCGGTGCGATGGCGGGATATGATCCAAAAGATTCAACATCGGTCAACACAGCCGTCCCGGACTACGAAGCCGCGCTGACCGGCGACATTCGTGGCCTGAAGATCGGCATCCCCCGGGAATACCGCGTCGACGGCATGCCCCCCGAGATTGATGCGCTGTGGCAACAGGGTATTGAATGGCTCAAAGCCGCAGGTGCCGAGACCGTCGAGATCAGCCTGCCGCACACCAAATATGCGCTGCCGGCCTATTACATCGTCGCGCCCGCCGAAGCCTCGTCGAACCTCGCGCGTTATGACGGCGTGCGTTATGGCCAGCGGGTCGAGGCCGATGATCTGACCGACATGTACGAACTGACGCGGGCCGAGGGTTTCGGTCCGGAAGTTCAGCGCCGGATTATGATCGGGGCGTATGTGTTGTCTGCCGGGTATTACGATGCCTACTACCTCAAGGCCCAGCGCGTGCGCACGCGTATCGCCGAGGATTTCAAAACCGCGTACCAGTCGGTCGATGCCATCCTGACGCCGACGGCACCCTCAGCCGCGTTTGGTATCGGCGAGAAGGGCGACGACCCCATCGCCATGTACCTCAACGACGTTTTCACAGTGCCGGCCAGTATGGCGGGACTGCCCGGCATTTCGGTGCCTGCAGGCCTTGCCGCCGATGGTCTGCCGCTCGGCCTGCAGGTGCTGGGCAAGGCGTTCGATGAAGAAACCATGTTCCGCGTTGCCGGTGTGCTGGAGGAAGCCGCAGGCTTCACCGCCCGGCCTGCCAACTGGTGGGGGACGTCGTCATGACCGCCGCAAAGGGGACCATCATCCAGGGCGCGACCGGCGACTGGGAGATTGTCATCGGACTTGAGGTCCACGCCCAGGTGATCAGCCAGGCCAAGTTATTCTCGGGCGCGGCCACTGAATTCGGCGCCGAGCCCAACAGCCAGGTCTCGCTGATCGATGCCGCCATGCCCGGCATGCTACCGGTGATCAACGCCGAAGCCGTGGCCCAGGCCGTGCGCACAGGGTTGGGGCTCAACGCCAAAATCAACCTGCGCTCGGTATTTGACCGCAAGAACTACTTCTACCCCGATCTGCCGCAGGGCTATCAGATCTCGCAATTCCTCCAGCCCGTGGTCGGCGAGGGCGTGGTTCATCTCGAGCTGCCCGACGGCACCAGCCATGATGTCGGCATTGAGCGCCTGCATCTGGAGCAGGACGCCGGCAAAAGCGTGCACGACATGCACCCGAGCCAGACGTATGTGGATTTGAACCGCTCCGGTATTGCGCTGATGGAGATCGTCTCCAAGCCCGATCTGCGCAGCGCCGAACAGGCCGGGGCCTATGTGCGGAAACTGCGCGCCATTGTGCGCTATCTCGGCACCTGTGACGGCAACATGGAGCAGGGCTCGATGCGGGCCGATGTGAACGTCTCCGTGCGCCGTCCCAGTGGGGACCTGGGCACGCGGGCCGAGGTCAAGAACGTCAACTCAGTCCGCTTCATCCAGCAGGCCATTGAATACGAGGCCCAGCGCCAGGTCGATGTGCTGGAGGAGGGCGGTGAGATCGTCCAGGAAACCCGTTTGTTTGATGCAAACAACGGCACCACCCGGGCCATGCGCTCAAAGGAAGAGAGCCACGATTACCGCTACTTCCCCGACCCCGACTTGCTGCCGCTGGAGTTCAGCCAGGCCTACGTCGATGAACTGGCCGCCGACCTGCCCGAATTACCCGACGCCAAACTGGCGCGTTTCCAGGCGGAGCTCGGCTTGTCCGCTTACGACGCCGACGTGCTGGTCGCCGAAAAAGAAATCGCCGATTATTTCGAAGCTGCCGCCAAGGACCGCGACGCCAAGACGGTGGCCAACTGGGTCAGCGGCACCCTGTTCGCGTCATTAAACAAATCAGGCAAAAACATCACCCAAAGCCCTGTAACCGCAGAACAATTAGGCGGCTTGCTTGACCTGATGGCCGACAACACCATCAGCGGCAAAATCGCCAAGGACGTCTTCGAAGAAATGTTCGAAACCGGCAAAAACGCCGACGCCGTGGTGGAAGAGAAGGGCCTCAAACAGGTCAGCGACACCGGCGCGATTGAGGCGATGATCGACGAAGTCCTCGCCGCCAACCCCGACAAAGTCGAAGAATACCGCGCCGGCAAAGTCCAGCTATTGGGCTTCTTCGTCGGCCAGGTAATGAAAGCGAGCGGCGGGAAAGCGAACCCCGGCGTGGTGAATGAGGTGCTGCGGGGGAAACTGGGGGGGTAAAGGATTCCTCGCCCAAATCTCAAAACCTGAATTGGATTTTCTGGTTGCGTTCTCGCATTACTGATTTCTGAATTTATTAAGTGAAATTTAGAGATCGTCGAAGTGTAGCCACCAATTCTAGGGTAAATTTTTCTGGATCAGAACTCGACCAAATTACCGTGGTCGAGTGATTAGTGTCAAAATGGGTTTTTGCTTCTTCGAATTTGGTTTTCTCACAGATATAGATTACCGGTTTACCTAGTCCTTCCGCATAACCTGCCTCCCAGTACGTTGTCACCCTTTTGAATAATGTGAGAAAGCTTAGTACGACATACGTCCGATAGATCTTGGCTAACGCGAGAATTCGGATTTAATAAGTCATGAGAAGCTTCTTCCGTAATTTCAAATGTGGAGCAAATTGGACAATCAACCCCAGACCCTCTGGAGGTTCGACTTATTTCGGCTTGTTCCGAGTACTTATTTAGACAGATCGGACAATCACTATTTGGCATTTTGTCTTCTTTCCAAAGTTGGTGGAATCAAATCAAAAGTGACGGCTCCTTTTTGTAACTAAGGCAGGTTTCCACCCTCTCAATTTGCCATTCAGGACTTGAAACGGTGTCTGTCAGTCCGATGACGGATTACCTTTAAATTCAGTATGGACCCCGGATCAAGTCCGGGGTGACGGCTGAGGGATGGAGTGATGATATCGTCCAGCCCTCACCATCTGATATTGATCGGGGTGCTGCGTTTGCGTTGGGGGTGGTCGTCTTTGTCGTCAAAATATTTGTGGGTGTCGACGGGGTATTTGTAGCGGATGTTGCTGCGGGTGCTGAGGCGGTTGGTGACGTCGTCGTCGACGTACCATTGTGAGTGGAAGCCGTGGCGTTCCGCCATATCCTGGACCTTGTCGATGAACTGCCCGGCATTGCGATATGTGGTGAAGCGGTCGATTTCGTGGCCGTCATCCCACAGCACGAAGGTGACGTCACCATAGACAAAGTCCATGCGGCCCTGACGTTTCAGGCGCAGCATTTTGTCGAGCTCTCGGTAGTCCTTGAGATCAATGAACTTGATGGGCACTTCATGGCCGATGTCGCTGCGCTTGTACGACCATTCCAGATCGTCGACGACGTCGTCGCAGTAATCGCAGAACATTCCGGAAAACATCAGTATTTTCGCGGCTTTGGCGCTGCCTGACGTCATGGTGCCGAGCCCGGCGATAACGGCGATGATGGCGAGGGCCTTAAGGGGGGTGGCGGTGTGACTAATCCTGAACATGGTGACCTTCGGCTTGAGTGTTTTTGTCTCTTGCCGGAGGTTATGGAGGGATTAGAGCGGTTTTGTTGTTTAAAACGTCCGTCATTCCCGCGAAAGCGGGAATCCATGCCTGAGCTATTCTGCTAATTTCGGCATTGGATGAACACTCACCGGAATGGATTCCCGCTTTCGCGGGAATGACGGCTGAGTAGGAGGGCCCCTCAACTGCCCGGTTTGAGCGCCCGCCAGAGGTTGCGGTTGAGGCCGCGCACGATGTCGTCGTGCTGGTCTTCGAGGCATTGGCGCAGGCCGAAGGTCAGGTCTTTGCGGGCCAGCCATTTCTGACACAGGCCGAAATGGCCTGTCGCCAGGCTCAGGGCCTTGTCATCGACTGTGTCCGGCAACGTGGCCAGTGTGGTCTGCCACAGGTCCTGGCGTTCTTCCGCTGTCAGGCGATCGTTGACGGTGGTGCGGTTGATGGCGCGGGCGAAGATTTTCACAGCGCCCGCCGGTCCCGATGAATTGTCGAACCACGCCGAGGCCATGGTGCGGCTCCGCCCCGTCGCGGCCTCGATATCTGCGGGCGTCAGCGGGTTCAGGTCACCCTCCACGGCGACAGGCATGGCGGTCACGCGCTTGCCGATGGTGATGGCGGCACCTGTGGCGGTGAATTTGTTCAGGGCGCTTTGTGGCAGGCTGATTTCAACACCGGCGTAAAAGCGCTTGGTGCGCAGGCTGATGTGGCTTGCCGCCGCCAACTCGCGCGTTGTGCCGTCGGCCAGGTGCAGGGTCAATCGCACGTCCTGGTTTTGCGTCAGGTAATAGGGCGTCAGGAAGGCCGGGCTCTTGCGGTCTTTCTGCAGGCAGAAGCCGGAGAAGTCGGCGCGGCAGGTGCCATCCTCGCATCTCAGTTCCACCGGCCCGTCGGTCATGACAAGACCGAGCATTTGCGGGGCTGCCCCGGCAGGTGCTGCGGAAATCAGGATCGCTACTGCGAGGCCCGCGATACCGGCACCCAAACGGTTGATCAAACGTCGGCTCAGAACAGTCATATCCTCAAACCTCGCGTCATATCTGATGGCTGAAATCAGTCTAGCATAATTCGCCGGGCCTTGGTGAAAGTCCTGGTATCCGGTTAAACTGCAATGCGCAGGCAAGGAATCAAAAATGACGAACTTCCGAATATTCGCGGTAATTCTGCTGGCGCTGACGCAGGTGACGTGGGCAGCGCGGGCGCATGACTTCAAATTTGGTTATATCGTGCCGCTCAGCGGGCCGGATCAGGCAGCGGGGCAGCAGGCAGTGAACGGCTTCTGGCTGGCCGGGCGGGAACGGGATGCCCATGCCGATGAAGAGGCCGACGGCCATCTCGGCGGTCTCGACGTTTATATCCTTCGTATTGAGGCCATGCAGTCGGAAGCTGCGATCTTGCGTGATGTTCAACGCTTGATCGCCGGTCCGGGGCTGCAATATCTGGCGGCGCTGGACCCGGCCAGCCTGAGCCCGCGCCTGCGCAAGCTGCTCACCGCCAGCGGGACCGAAATTATCGAGAGGCCGTCAACGGTACCGCGCGATATCCAGACCATGGACGGGGAGGCCTTTGCAGCTTTTTATGCCCGGCGATTTGGCCACGCAGCCACCACACCGGCCTTTCAGGGCTATGACGTGGCACGGACCGTCGATCGCCTGGTGCGTGCCGCTCATGCGGAATAGGCCGCATTCCCTTACATGGCGTAAATTCCGGCGATTGACTAAACTGGTCCCGCACAACACGAGGGCATTGCGATGAGTTCGAAGCTTGAGGATGACGACGGCGTGTATCAGCCGACGCCGGAGATTATGGCGGTCTGGCCGGCGGGGAAATCCGGCAATGACGTGAACGGGCTGGGCGAGGCCGACAAGCGGGCACCTCGGGCTGTATTCTGGCGCACCGATGGCTCGACCGTGCACGAGCCCGTGTTGCGCTATTTCTATGACGTCGACAAGAATAACGCGGCCATTGCCGAGGCGCGCAAATATCGCCAGAAGACGGCGGACATGACGGTCAGCGAGATCGCACCCGACGCAGAGCAAAAATCAGCCGACGACTGGACGGCCGAGATCAAGGCGCTGGCGCTTGCGGCCGGCGCGGATGATGTCGGTATTTGCGAATTCCGCGACGACTGGTGGTTCAACGACCGGCCGAAACCCGAGGGCAAGTGGGCCATTGTTATGGCCTTCGAGCAATCGTGGGGTGAAATGATCAAGGCGCCGCACGATGCCGCCTATATCGAGGTCATGAACCAGTACAGCCGCGCCGGTCTGGCGTCTAAGGTGCTGGCCAATCAAATCCAGGAACGCGGGCATCTGGCCGTGGCCAAAACCGGGCCGATGACCGAAGACGTGCTGATGATCCCGCCGGCGATCGAGGCCGGGCTCGGGGAACTCGGCAAGCACGGCTCGATGATCCACAAGAAGTTCGGTTCCAACTTCCGTCTTTCCATGGTGCTGAGCGACATACCTCTGGTGTCCGATGCGCCGGAAATCTTCGGCGGCGACGAGTTCTGCACCAGTTGCCAGGTCTGCACCAAAGCCTGCCCGCCGCGCGCGATCTCGCCCGGCAAACAAATGGTCAACGGCGAGACCAAGTGGTACGTCGATTTTGACGCCTGCATTCAATATTTCGTTGATAACCTGACCTGCGGCATCTGCCTCGCCGTCTGCCCGTGGAGCCGCCCCGGCATTGCCGACAAACTGCTGGTCAAGATGGCCCGTCGTATGGCTGCCGCGGAGTAGGAAATATTTTCCGGACTTCTCGTTAATCACTGTTCACATCGGGCCGCTATCGGATACGCATCGAAAATTGATAGAACCACATCAGTTTTTTTGAGCAAAACGTTGCTCCGGTAAAAAGTCGGCGTTCACATGGCCAGTAAAATCATCTCCAAAACGTCCGTTCCAGGATTCGAAGTCGAAAGCTGCCTGATGAAAGGCGAGATTTTGCATCGGGTGAAGGTCGTCGGCCCGGTCAGCATGGCCCAACGCATTCCACTGTATCAATTGACGCTGGAGACAAACAGATCGCACGGCAAGGCGATCTATTTCAGCATTCTGGACAACAGTGAAAATCATGAGAATGAGTTGACCTACGGCGATTTGAAGCGGCTTGATCAGATGATCAAGGCGAGCGGGGTCACCGATTTTTATTGCGCCACCATTACCGCCGACAGCGCCTATGAGTCCGTCGTGGCGCTCGCCATGGTCAACCACAAAGCGGTCGAACTGGGGGGCGATTTGCTGGCGACCAGAAATTCCGCAGACGCCGAGGCCTTCATTCTGGATAAAATAGCGGCTCACGCTTCCTGATCGGTCTGCGCGCCTTCGTCACGTAACGACGGCAAAATGTCGGCGTAGACCTCCAATGCCTCGACGCCGGCGTCCGTCAGGGCATAGACCCCGCGCGCCGTACGGGCGAACCAGTCGTAGTGATCCTTCTGCAGGATGGACGCGGTTTTGGCGATACCTGTCTGGTCGCGCAGGTCGGACACTTTCATCTCACTCTGTTCATTCAGGGCGACGGCGAGACGCAAGGCATCCTGGCGATAGGCCGTGACGATTTTGGTTCGGGTGGTGCCGCCGGTATTGGGATCGCCCGCCCGGCTGGTAAATTCGGCCATCAGGCGCGTTCGCCTGCCTGAATTTTTGCGCGGCGCATACGGTGCCGGGTCGAGCAGAACATCAACCCTTTTGGCTGTAACCAGCAGCAAGCCCAGTCCGAGCATGCGGCAAAGTTTGATGTAGCCTTTCTGGCGGGCCCACCAGTTGCGCCGCTTCGCACGCGTGTCGGGCGCGGGCACGGCGATATAGACATCATCCGTCAGGTTCTGGCGATTGATGCCCTGCAGCACCAGATCAAGCGTAAAACCGAGCTTCAGTTCGACGATCACCGTGGGTGCCTCGGGTTTGACCGCGACGACGTCGCAATCCTCGATCTCCGCCTTGACCTCATAGCCCCGCGCTTCCAGCATCGCCTTGACGGGTGCGTAGAGGTCGGTTTCCTTCGGCGATGGTTTTGACATGGGCTGATTGTATTCCCTGTTCCCGCCGACCGGTATCCCAAAGGCTACGGATTGTGCTAGAGGTATGCTCGAAATTCAAACCCGCGAGGATTGCCACGAATGTTTGAGCGTCATGATGGCCTGATCAATGAGATCAGGAATCGGTTTTGCCATGTTGAAAGCTGCCCGGAGCAGGGTAAGCGGATCTTTTTCGAAAATGCAGGCGGCGCGTTGACGCTGAAGTCGGTGGTTGATCTTTCAACTTCGCTGGCTGCCATTCCCGACAATCAGGGCCGCGACAATCCGATGTCGCACGAACTGGTACGGATCATTGATCAGGCGAAAGCCGATATCCGCCTGTTTCTGGGCGCGGCAAAGGGCCCGGTTTTTGTCGGCGAAAGCGGTACCGAATTGTTGTTCCGCCTGGTCTGCGTGGCGGTGCTAGAAGCACCCGAAGGCGGTGATGTCGTCGGCAGCACGCTTGAACACCCGGCGACAGTCAGCGCCTGTACGCGCTGGTCCAAGATCGCCGGTCGTAACTTTATTCAAGTGCCGCATAATAATGAGACCGGCACAGTGACGGCGGAGGACTATCGTCCCTACATCACAAAAGACACGCGTGTCGCCACGATCTTGCACACTTCGCCGGTGACCGGCATGGGTGTCGATGTTGCCGGTATCGCCAAACTGATCCGCGAGGTCTCGCCTGAGTGCTATATCGTTGTCGACGGGATCCAGCACGCGGCGCACGGCGGGCTCGATATCGACAGCTATGATATCGATGCCTATGCCATCTCGCCCTACAAGGTGTTCTCGCGCCACGGTTATGGCATCGCCTGGGTATCGGAGCGCATGGGCGTGTTACCGCACAACAGCCTGATTGGCGCAGCAGCGGACGGCTGGGACCTCGGCACGCGTGATACCGCGTCCTACGGTACCTTTTCCGAAGTGGTGAATTACTTCGACTGGCTCGGATCGCATTATTCGGAGTCGGATGATCGCCGGACCCGCATCAACGCGGCGGGCGCGGCCATCCACAAGCATGAGAAGGATCTCACTGACGCCATGCTCTATGGCACGGGCGGCCAGGACGGTCTGGCCTCGATGTCGGAGGTCTACATTATCGGCGGGATCGAAAACCCGATGCGTGAAGGTCTGGTCTCGCTGAGTGTCGAAGGTATGTCGGCGGTCGATGTCGTCAGTGCGCTGCGCGAAGCCGGCATCCGCACCCACGCCCGCAAGAACGATCACTTCTCCGGCAATATTCTCAAGCCTCTGGAGATGGAGGCCTGTGTCCGCGTCTCGATGTGCCATTACAATACCGAACAGGAAGTCGCCGACTTCCTCGGTGCCATGAAATCAATCGTGAAAAATAACTCCACCAGATGAAAGAACGAACGTCATGATCATGTATTCCCGCGAGTTGACCGTTGCCTGGGGCGAATCCGATCCTTTTGGCCTGGTTTATTATCCCATGATGTTCACCTGGTTTAACGAGACCGAACATGAATTGCTGCGCGCTCTTGGCTTCCCGACCAACAAACTGATCAAGGAAAGCCGCACGGCCTTTGTTATGGGCGATGTGCACTTTCGATTTATCGGGCCTGCGGCTTATGGCGAAAAAGTCCGCACGACAATCCAGCTGCACAAAATGACGGACAGCACCATTCACTGGGATTGCAAGGCCGTGCAGGCGGGATCCGGCGATGTTATCACCGAGGGCCGCGCCATCCGCATTTACGCCCAGATCCTTGACGACGGTAATCTTAAAGCAGCCACAATCCCTGATTATATTCGCGAAGCGCTCACACAGTCCGGTAATCTGATTGACCTGCCGGAAAACGGGGAAGACTAGCGCCGCTATATTGGATTGTTGCTCGATGCCCTACCAGATAATTACCGAACCGGAAGGTTTGATGATTGTGATTACCGGTTTGTATTCCGATGCCGAAATGAATGAGGCGTCGGTGAAAAGCTGGGAACATCCCAACTGGTTGCACAATCGGTATCAAATTGTCGATTTGACCGGAATTGAAGGATATTCGATCGAGCAATCAGATGTTGCCGTAATGGCGATGAAGGACAATATCGCTTTTAGACAAATTCCAACAAAGATGGCTCTGATTGCGGTCGATCAGTCGATTGTCGATCTATGCAATGTTTACATCGACAGTGTGAAAAGCGAGACGATGCAAACGCAAATATTTCCGGACGAAGCCAGTGCCCGGGCCTGGGCCAATCCCTGACGTTTGAGGTCGGTCTCCGTTTGACGTATCCTGCCGGGATCGGAGGAGGGACGACATGAGCTTGTCTGCTGACGCAGCCATCACATACGACGACGCCATGCAGGATTATCTTGCGGCGGGTGAAGCCAGGGCATTTGCCCTCGGCAATCGCGGTCCCATCCGCTTTACCGACGACGGCAGCCTTCACCCGGATATTACCGAGGCTTATTGGCGCTGCGGCTTTTATGTTTTTGAGGGCGTGCTGGGTGCCTCCGAACTGGCGGAGATTGAAACCGACGTTCTGGATATCCTTGATCGGCTGCCGACGGAAGAAGGATCGCTGGTCGACAAAGCAGGTCGCACCGCCCTCGCGGTGGATTGCCAGGCCCCGACTTTATTCTGGTCCAGGCCTTTGGCCGATCCTTTCGGCGGCACCGAACTGGCCAACGGCCGCCATCCCGTCAAGATGATTGAGCCGACCGCAGCCAGGGATGCACCCAAAGACATCGTTTATCTCATGCTGGGATCATTGCAATTTTCAGAGGCGCTGCTGCGCACCTACGGCCATCCTGAACTGCTGGCGGTTGCCGCCGCCATTAATGGTGAAGACTTCGTACCCTTTACAGATGCGCTGTTCATCAAGGAGCCCGGCCTAGGAGCTTCGGTCGCCTGGCATCAGGACGGTACCACGCACTGGGATAGTGAAAAGTGGGATGAGGGCTGTCACGGTTTCAATTTTATGGGCCAGCTTTACGGCAGCACGCCTGCCAATGGTGTCTGGATCGTGCCGGGCTCGCACAAACTCGGCAAGATCGACATTGAAGCGGCAGTGGCTGAGGCCGGGTCCGAGAGACTGCCGGACGCTGTGCCTCTGGTCTGCACGCCCGGCGACGTGGCAATCACCAACCGTCAGTGCCTGCATGGCTCATTTGCCAACACCAGCCCGGACTGGCGTGTGACAATCAACATGGGCTTCCATCGCCGCGCATCGGTCTTGGGCGTGCTGGGCGGTGGCGTCCATGCCGCACCTGCGGTTTATGACGAAGAACACATTGCCATCCGTTCGCGCCTGATCGGCTATGCCATTGACGCCCGTCGCCATCATTTCCCGCACGAGACGCCCTTTGACTACGTGCCGTATCACGGGGTCGCAGATGTTCCGGTCTGGGATCAAAAAGCCAGGAACGGTCTGAAAGACTACAATTTGCGTGATATGAGCATCTGAGGGCCCGTATTTTCCGGCGATTTGTAGGTAATTTGTTAACTATGTCGGTGAATATTGGGTATTCTCGTAACCGGATTGACGGGTATCAGGGGATGGTTTGCAATAAATTCCCCGATATCCTGAAGACAAAGGCATAAAAATCGTGGCTGGCGCAGACGAACTCAAGGGCGTTACAGGTCCCAAAAAAGCCGCCATCATGATGTTGGCGATCGGCGAAGAACGTTCTTCACGATTGTTCGCCATGATGGACGAAGAGGAGATCAAGGAGCTGTCGCAGGCGATGGCCAACCTCGGTTCCGTCGATTCCAAAATAATTGAGCGACTGTTCCTCGAATTTGCCAATCTGTTGTCAGGTACAGGATCGCTGGTCGGTTCCTACCAGAGCACCGAGCGTCTGCTCGCCAAGACCCTGGATAAAGATCAGGTCGAAGCAATCATGGAAGACATCCGTGGTCCGGCCGGTCGTACCATGTGGGACAAACTGGGCAACGTTACCGAGACTGTGCTGGCGAGTTATCTGAAAAATGAATACCCGCAGACCGTTGCCGTTGTGTTGGGCAAACTGAAACCCGATCATGCTGCCGCCGTTCTCACCGAACTGCCGGACGAATTTTCCGCCGAAGTCATCATGCGCATGCTGAATATGGAAGTGGTGCGCAAGGAAATCCTTTCAGGCATCGAGCAAACCCTGCGCGTCGAATTTATGACCAGTCTGGCCAGTACCAACAAGCGTGACAGTCACGAAGTCATGGCCGACATCTTCAACAACATGGACCGCGCGTCGGAAGAGCGCTTCATGTCCTCGCTTGAAGAGCGCAGTCGTGATTCGGCTGAAAAAATCCGCTCGTTGATGTTCACATTCGACGATCTCAGCAAACTCGACCCGAACGGCGTGCAAACCTTGCTGCGCCATGTCGAAAAAGCCGCTCTCGCCATCGCGCTCAAAGGGGCTTCTGACGACATCAAGGACATGTTCTTCAGCAATATGTCGGAACGTCAGGGTAAGATTCTCAAGGAAGACATGGAGAACATGGGCCCGATCCGTCTCAGCGAGGTCGAGGAAGCGCAGATGTCCATGGTCGTCAAGGCCAAGGACCTGGCAGCCAGTGGCGAACTGGTGATTTCCGAAGACGGCGGCGACGACGAGTTGATTTATTAGACGCCATCAATTCTAATCCATTGATCAACGATGGATGAGAGATGATGGACATCACCCCCCATGATGCGACTTTGGGCGCGACGGTTACCGGCGTTGATTTAAGCCGTGATCTTGACGATGCCACTTTCGAATTGATTGAAGACGCCTGGTACGATCGCGGCGTCCTGATCTTCCCTGAACAGAATCTGAATGACGAGCAACAGATCGCCTTCAGCCGGGGCTTCGGCCAGCTCGAGCGTTTGATTACAACGGATATCGAGAGCATCCCCGAAATCGCATTGCTCTCCAACGTCAGATCGGATGGTAGTCTTTGGGAACACAAAAGCGAAATGGGTCTGTTCCTGGAAGGCAATCGCGGCTGGCATACCGACAGTTCTTTCAAACGCGTGCCGGCGATGGCGTCGTTGTTGTCAGGAAGGCGGGTGCCGGACAGCGGTGGCGGCACCGAGTTTGCCGATATGCGCGCGGCCTGGGATGATCTCAACCTGGCGACCCAGGACTGGCTCGAAGACAAGATCGCTGTGCACAGCTACATCTATAGCCAGGGACTGGTTGGCGGCCTCTCGGTGTTGAGCGAAGAAGAGCAGGAAGCGCTGCCACCTGTCGAACATGCGCTGGTGCGCACCCATCCCAAAACAGGTCGCAAAAATCTCTACATGGGCCGGCACGCCAGCCACATCCTGGGTGAAGACGTCGAGGAAAGCCGTGCGCTGTTGCAACGGCTCGCCGACGACGCCTGTCAGCCGCCCCGTGTTATCTGCCATATGTGGCAAGAGGGCGACATCGTCATCTGGGACAACAGGTGCATGCTCCACCGTGGCCAGACCTGGCCCGGCGATCAGGCCCGCGTCATGGCCCGCACCACCATCGCCGGTGAAACCGGCGACAACGAGTGGTCGCTGTAGGGGCTGCCGATCTAGGCCAGTAACCAGCCACCGTCGACGTCGATAGTGGTGCCGGTGACAAAATCGTTCTGAACCAGAAAGACGATGGCCTGCGCGCATTCGTCGGCCGTGCCGGCGCGCGGGATGCTGTGACTGGCTGTCAGGTTCTTATACAATTCCTCGCGTTCAGCACCCTGGGCCTGGACGACGGGGGTGTCGATAAAACCGGGTGAGACGACGTTCACTCGTCGCGGGGCGATTTCCGGGGCGATGGCCCGCACCAGGGCTTCGACCGCGCCACCAACCGATGACAGAGAGACCTGGCCGGGTTTGCATTTACGTGCTGGCGCACCGCTGACAAGAACGATGGAACCGTTTTCGCTCATGTGTTCGGTGCCGAAGCGCACGACGTTGGCATAACCCCAGAGCTTGTCGAACGAGCCTTGATAGCCGTCCATATCCATCTCGAGGAACGGACCGGCCGAGCGCGTGCCGCCGGTGGCAGCGCTGACCAGAATATCGAAAGGTGCGCAGTCCTTGAAAATTTTGGCCAGGGCCTCGCGGTCACGGACGTCGCACTGCATCAGCGTAATGCCGTCGGGTACATCGCCGGCCTTTTCCGGGTTGCGACTGATGGCAATGACTTCAGCACCCAGTGCTGCCAGTTGTTTCGAAGTTGCCAGCCCAATGCCTGAAGTTCCGCCAAAAACAATCGCTTTTTTGCTTGCTACGTCCATGTTCGTATCGCCTCTTTCAAGTTAATTATTCCGTGCTTCGCCGGACTATAAGGCACTTCAATTTCCAATGTGAGGTAGAAATCAGGCACCTGTCCTTATTCCTGAAGCTTGCGCTGTTTCGCCAGGGCCTCGCGCCGGGTGATGAAGACGGTACTGGTGAGAATGACGGCGGCCCCGATCCAGGTATAAATATCACTGGTCTCCCCGAAAGCCAGCCAACCCACCGTCGCGGTCGTGGGAAGGCGCAAAAAGTCATAGGGCTGGGTCGCAGAGGCGTCACCGTTCTGCAGCGCCTTGGCGATGCCATACATATTCAGGTTCGACGCGGCGGCGATCAGGAAAAGCCAGATATATTGCTCGCCCGTCGGCCAGTGCCAGACGAATAGTGCCGGGATAAACGATAGCGGCACAGAAATCACAGCCAGGGAGGCGACCATCAATTCGGGCGAATCAGTTCGGATCAAAACCTTGCCGCAAAGCACAACGCCCGCAAAAGTGACGGCGGATACCATGATGAGCAGGGCCGCCCAGTTGAACATTTCCAGACCGGGTCTGAGAATGAACAACATTCCCATGAAACCGATGAACAAGGCGGCCCAGCGCCTGGGGCCGGCCTTCTCCCGCAGGAACAGGATGGCGCCGATCATGGTGAATAGTGGCGTTGTGAAGCTCAGGGCGGTCACTTCATCCAGCGGCATGATCATGATTGCCATCAGGATACAGACACTGGAGACGAGCAGAAAACAGGCACGGATGATGTGCATGCCATAACGCGTAGAATGAAGACCTGCAGCACCGACCCGCAGGAACCACGGTACGAACATCAACACGCCAAAAACATATCGCCAGAACGAAACAGCGAAGATATGCATGTCCTGTCCGATGTGGCGAACCAGGCCCATCATAATAGCGAAGAAAACGGCGCTGACAGACATCCAGAGAGCGACACGAAGTGCTGGTGAAATCTGGATGTTATTCATGCCGTGCCCATCCATTCACCAAGCGCTTCAATCGTGGCTTCAGGGCGCTCAATGGGCGCGAAGTGGCCAGCGTCTTCGATGATCACCAGGCTGGCGTCACTGATTTGATCGCGCATGTGTTCGTGCTGGGCCAGCTGCGACCATTTATCCTGACGCCCGACAACCAGCAGAACCGGGCAGGCGATCAGCGGCAACAGATTCTCCACTTCGGGGCGGGCGAGCATGGTGCGGACCTGTTGTTCGTAGGTCTTTGCGTCGGCGCGCAGAACCATGGATGTCAGCGTCTCCATCAACGCGTCATCCGACAGCCGGTCGGGATGGACCATCGGTGGCAACCATTTGGCGGCCATAGCCGCCATACCTTCATTATGCGCGAGATCGAGCAGCACCTGGCGTGACCCGGCTTCACCATCTTGCAAGGGATGGACCCCGGTATCGAGCATTGCCAGTTTCATCACCCTGTCCGCGGCAAGGCGCACGACTTCCAGCGCGACCCTTGCCCCCATTGAATGGCCGACAATATTCAGCGGGCCAGCGTTGTTGGCAAGAATGGTCTCGGCCCTGTCGCTGAAGGTGCCACCGCCGTTTAGATCAACGGTAACGACAGACATGGAATCAGAAAAGGCGTCGACCACGGGTTGCCAGACCACAGCATCAGATAACAAACCGGAAATCAAAATCAGCGTGGGCTGAGTGCCCTTCATTGCCAGACCACCGGGAACCAGTCTTCGCGCAACTTGTCGCCGGGCTTCATGTCGTGGCCGGGGAAGGGAGGTGAAGTCCGGCCCTGGCGAGCGACGACCCGGGCGTCCTCGCCGACCCAGCGGCTGGAGAACGCACGCCGTCGTCCCGCCGTGAGATTGCCGCGTGCCCCGTGCACAGTGCGAAAGGAAAAGGCGACGACATCACCGGGCTGCATCGGCCATTCCAGCACTCGCATGTCGCTGCCGGGCGCGTCGGGTTCAGGCACGGGAAGGAAATCATCATCACCCTCGTAGAAGTCATCTTCCTTCAACCACTTCACCGGCAGAACCATTTTCGGCCAGAGGTGAGAGCCGGCAATAAACCGCAGGGTCGTTTCGGTCACCGGTTCAACCGGGGTCCAGAAACTCACTGTCTGTGGTCCGTCGACAAAATAATAAGGTGCGTCCTGATGCCACGGCGTTTCCTTGGCCGTGCCCGGTTCCTTGACCAGCACGTGATCATGAAAAAGCTGCGCCGTCGGGGACGCCATCAACGCAGCGGCGGCTTCGGCCAACGGCGAGTTCTCAAGGACATCGACAAATTCCGGGATGCGCTGCCAGTTGCAATAGTCGTCAAAGAAGCTGCCGGTCTCACCCTCGGAGACGCTCTCCGCCGCGTAAGGGCCGGGCTCGGCCATATTGCGTTCGATCCCGTCGGCAATGACATCGACCCAGTCTTTCGCCAGTCCCGGCAGCAGGACGCAGCCGTTGCGGGCGTAATCCCTGACGTTTGACTCTGTAACGTACTCACTCACCGATTTATCTTTCATCCAGGCTCAGCTTCATGCCGTTGTGGCTGTTTTGATATCCCAGTTCCTCGTAAAACCGCAAGGCGTCATCGCGCTGGCGATCGGTTGTCAGTTGAACCAGGCCGCATCCTTCGTTCGCCGCTATGGCGTGGGCTTCATTGATCATTCGTGTGCCGATATTCAGGCCCCGCGCCGAGCTGGCGACCCGCACGCCTTCCAACTGGGCCCGCTTGTTGCCAGAGCGCGACAAGCCTGGAATGATAGTGATCTGGACACAGCCGACGATATCGCCGCTCTCGTTTATCGCCAGCAGATACTGATTGCCGCCCTGTGCCGCCATGTCGCCGAAGGCCTGCAGATAACGGTCGAGCTCCTGATCGCCGGCGGCTTCGCGGGTCTTGCCCAGTACATCGTCGGCCAGCAACGCGACAATGGCCGCCACATCGTCGCGCGCGGCAAACCGAAAAGTAATGCCGTCCTCGTGCGCGGTGTCGACGTCGATCACATGCATTTTTTTCTCCAGGGGATTAGATATCTAAACATTACATCACAGGCCTCGCCGCTTCGCGAGTTCTCTGTACCGCACATCGAACCGATTCGCCTGATTAACCTGGATTGTGTAGGATTTGCCCGACGCCCATGGGGAGGTGCGCGGCTTATGAACGATGGTGCAGACCAGCGACGGCTATCTGCCATTCTGGCAGCAGATGTGGTCGGCTACACCAGACTGATGGAGCAGGATACGGACGGCACCGTTGCCGCCTGGAAATCCGCCCGCAGCGACATTATCGACCCCACAATCACAAAATTCTCCGGACGCATCGTCAAACACACGGGCGATGGTTTTCTGGCCGAGTTTCAAACGGTCCAGGCGGCCGTTGAGTGTGCTGTCGCCCTGCAGAACGACTTGACCTCTGGTGTGCTCGAATTTCGCATGGGCGTGAACCTCGGCGATATCGTTGACGACGGCGAGGATATCCACGGCGAGGGCGTCAATATTGCAGCCCGCATCGAAGCGCTGGCGGAGACCGGCGGTATCTGCATTTCCGGCGGTGTTTACGATCAAGTGCATAATCAGCTCGATCACCCCTACGAAGACATGGGGGAAGTCGAGGTCAAGCACGTCTCGGACCCGGTGCGGGTGTATCGTCTTTTGCTCGATGGCCAGGTCCCAGTCAAATCGGCTGGGAACGCCTTGCCCATGCGTCTGGCTATCGCTGCAATGGTGGCTGTGATTGTTGGCGGAGGTGCCTGGTGGTGGCAAATGGGTCAGACAACGTTTGACGTCGTCAGGCCAATCGGAACGGCACAGGTCTCACAGGATAAACCTTCAATAGCCGTCCTGCCGTTCGCCAATATGAGCGAGGACAAGGGGCAGGATTATTTTGTCGACGGCATGACGGAGGACATCATCACCGATCTGTCGAAAGTCTCGGGGCTGATGGTGATCGCGCGCAATTCGTCTTTTACCTACAAGGGAAAGTCCGTGAAGGTTCAGGACGTCGGTCGGGACCTCGGCGTCAAGTACGTGCTCGAAGGCAGCGCGCGACGGGCCGGCAACCGGGTTCGCATCAACGCGCAACTTGTCAGCACGGAAGACGGCAGCCATCTCTGGGCCGAACGCTATGACCGTGATCTGACCGACGTGTTCGCCCTGCAGGACGAAGTCACGCGCAACATTGTGCAGGCACTTGCGGTAACTTTGACCGGGGTTGAACAGTCGCGGCGCAAAAATACTAGGGAAGCCAGCCCGGACGCTTACGACTCACTGCTGAGGGGGCTCGTGCAGCTCCGGCGCTTTACGCCTGAAACCAACGCATTGGCCCGGAAATTCTTTGAACAAGCCGCTGCTCTCGACCCGTCCTATGCGCGCGCCCACGCCAACGTCGCCTTCGCCTACGTGAACGAAATTATTGTTGGCTGGGTGACGGATCGGGAGGAAACACTGAAGCTGGCGCAGCATCATGTATCAAAGGCAATGGCGCTGGATTCGACGGTGCGTCAGGTGCACTTGACACAAAGCGTTATCTACATGTGGAAGCACGAGCACGAAAGTGCAGTAGCTTCCGCCCAAACGGCCATTTCGGTTGCTCCCAACTATGCCGACGCATACGCGCAGCTGGCTTCTGTGCTGTCTTATTCCCACAAGTCTGACAACAATCCTGAGAAGGCCCTTCAGGCGATCCGAACCGCCAAACGCCTGAACCCGCACTATTCTTTTTTCTATTTGCAGCAGGAAGGTCGTGCCCATTTTCAGCTGCGGCAATACGAACTGGCAGCACGCTTGTTCGAACAAATTGTCGAGCGTAATCCGCACTTCCTGCTGGGGCGCCTTTATCTGGCAGCTTCCTACGCTCATTCGGGCAGATCGGATGATGCCGACTGGGAAATTCAGGAAGTTCTGACCCTGTCTCCCGAGATTAACCTGGCGTTCGAGCGGGAACGTGCACCATATCAGGACCCTGCTGATCTGAGCCACTTCATTGATGGTTTGCGTATGGCGGGACTGCCCGAAAGTTGATCGTTTCCGGGCAGATCATGACATTGTTTTGAGTTGATCGCTGACTTGCAGGCAGGCGATAATCAGCAACCGGCGGGGCGGGAGGAAAATTGGATGCAGTTAACCGACGAGCAACTGAAGACGTTTGACGAAGAAGGATACCTCTTTTTTCCGAACATGTTTTCAGCCCAGGAAGCGGCCCTCCTGAAACATGAGGCCGAAACGGTCTATGGCCTGGAGCGCAAGGAAGTCTGGCGCGAAAGTTCAGGTGCGGCCCGCACAGCATTTGCCGCCCATACCTACAATGAAGGCTTCCGGCGTCTCGGGGCCCATCCGCGTTTAATCAAACCGGTTGAACAGGTGCTGGATGGTTCGGTCTACATGCACCAATACAAGGTGAATGCCAAGGCAGCCTTTGATGGCGAGGTCTGGCAATGGCATCAGGACTACGGCACCTGGAAACGCGACGACGAGATGCCGGAACCGCGTGCCATGAATATCGCTGTTTTTCTTGATGACGTCACGGCGGCAAACGGTCCGTTGTTGTTTATTCCCGGCAGCCACAAGGTCGGTGTGGTGGACGCCGCCCATGATCTGAAGACCACGTCCTACCCGCTGTGGACACTGGATCGGGAAAAGGTATCTGAGCTGGCTGAACGCGGCGGCTGCGTCGCGCCGACCGGACCGGCAGGCAGCATGCTGATGTTCTCGTCATTGCTGGTACACGCCAGCCCGGCCAACATCTCGCCGTTCGGGCGTATCATCGTTTATCTCTCTCTCTGCCATGTCGATAATCACATCCGGGCCTTCAATCGCGAGGAGTGGATCGCGCATCGTGATTTCGCGCCGATTGAATCGTTGAGTGATGATTGCCTTGAAGAACTGGTGGCCGAGCATCAACGCGCGGCGGAGTGATAACTGCCAAATATTATCTAACGGGAGAAAGTTCATGGATCGCAAGAACGCTAAAGACTTTGATCAGGAACTGTTGGATATCTACGACCACTACGCCCACGGTTTGATTGATCGGCGGAAGTTCCTCGACGGGGCGGCGAAATTTGCCGTTGGCGGCGTGACGGCAGCGGTGCTGCTGGAGACGCTCTCCCCAAATTATGCGCTTGCCAATCAGGTCGACAAAAATGATCCGCGCATCAAGGGGGAGATGATCGAATATGCCTCGCCCAAAGGTCACGGCAAGATCAAGGGCTACCTCGTGCGCCCGTCCGGGGGTGGAAAACGCGGCGGGGTTGTCGTCGTGCATGAAAATCGCGGTCTTAATCCCTATATCGCCGACGTCGCACGACGCGTCGCCATTGCGGGATATACTGCATTGGCCCCGGATGGCTTGACGCCGCTCGGCGGTTATCCCGGTACCGATGACGAAGGCAAGGTCATGCAGCGCAAGCTCGACAAGGGCAAGCTGCTGGAAGATTTCATTGCGGCGTTTGGACACCTTAAATCGGATGAAAATTCAAATGGCAAAGTCGGCGTTGTCGGATTTTGTTATGGCGGTGGCGTGTGCAATGCCATGGCCGTGCGCTTGCCCGATCTCGCAGCCGCTGCACCGTTCTATGGCCGCCAGCCAGACAGTGCCGATGTGGCAAAAATCAAGGCCCCGCTGGTGTTGCATTTCGCCGGGCTCGACAAACGCATCAACAGTCGCTGGCCGGGCTACGAGTCAGCGCTGAAAGCCCACAACAAGGAATACAAGGCCTTCATCTATCCCAACGTTAATCACGGTTTCCACAACGACACGACGCCGCGCTATCACAAGGCCTCGGCCGGTCTGGCGTGGAAGCGAACGATTGCCCTGTTCCGGCAGAAACTGGGTTAGACACAAAAAAAGCGCCGTGATCAACACGACGCTTTTTCTGCATATTAGCTAAATCGCTCAGGCAGCGATGCGCTTGCCATAGCGCTGGTTCTTGCGACGGCGCTGTCCCTGACGTTTTTTATGGTTAGGGGCGCGTTTGGCCGGGCCCGGATCATTGGCGATTTCCTCGTTGTGAAAGGAATGATCGGCATCGACCTGCACGCTCTGGCGGATCGTCTTTTCGATGTCGCGCAGATGGGCGCGTTCTTCCAGATCACAGAATGAAATGGCGATACCAGTGGCACCGGCGCGGGCCGTGCGGCCGATGCGGTGAACGTAGCTGTCGGGATCGTTCGGCAGTTCAAAGTTGATGACGTGTGTGACGCCGTCAACGTCAATGCCGCGGGCGGCAATATCGGTTGCAACCAAAGCCCGGATGTTGCCGTTCTTGAAACTTTTGAGCGCGCGCTGGCGGGCAGCCTGTGCCTTGTTGCCGTGAATGGCATCGGAGCGAATGCCTGCTTGGTGCAGATGTTTGGAGACGCGATCCGCGCCGTGTTTGGTGCGCGTGAAGATCAGAACGCGTTCGATGTCCTTGTTGGTCATCAACTCGCTCAGCAAGGCACGTTTTTTGTCCTTGGCGACGAACAACACACGCTGGTCAACTTTTTCAGCCGTGGTCGCAGCGGGCGCAACCTCAACCTTGACCGGGTCGACCAGCAGGCCACTGGCCAGACCCTGAACGGTTTTCGGCATGGTGGCCGAGAACATGGCGGTCTGGCGTTGCTGCGGCAAGGCGGCGGCGATTTTCTTGACGTCGGGAATGAAACCCATGTCGAGCATGCGATCAGCTTCGTCGAGCACGAAGATCTCAACGGCATCGAGTTGCACGTGACGCTGGTTCATCAGATCGAGCAAACGTCCCGGTGTCGCCACCAGGACGTGAACGCCGCGGGCAAGGCCCTTGATCTGCGGACGAATGGAGGCACCACCGAAGACGACCGTTGACGTAATGTGCATGTGACGGCTGTAGGTCCGGATGCTGTCGCCGATCTGGCCGGCCAATTCACGGGTCGGTGCGAGGATCAGGGCGCGCGGCTTGCGGCTCTGGGGCTTACGGGTGTCGCGCGCCAGGCGGTCGAGCAGGGGCAGCGAAAAAGCGGCCGTCTTGCCGGTACCGGTTTGGGCGACGCCCATGATGTCATGGCCTTCAAGCATCGGCGGAATGGATTTGGCCTGAATGGGGGTAGGGGTGTCATAGCCTTCGTCCAAAACGGCACGAAGGATGGGTTGGGCCAGGTTAAGGTCCTTGAAAATAGTCATTACTGATTGTCTTTCTTGTTCAAAACATACTTATCCGCCGCCCCGATCAAGGGACGCCGGGCGCACCCGCAAAAACGCAGGTACAAATCGGGCAAAAGCGACGCGGCTTGACCAATGTGGAATACACCGGTTCAGAGGTCGGTCTGTCGAAACGCCCACATATGTCTGAAAGAAAGAAGGCCAGGCCATATATCTGTCTCAGCGAGACGAAAAAGCCGGCGAGCGTTCGAAATTCGAACTTAAAGGGAGTGTCGCTGGCGGCAAAAAGCCTTAACCAGGGTCAGAAGTCAAGTTAATTCGTTCTGACGTATTGCAGACTGTACCGTGGTTTCGAGGCGATTGAGGAATTGGGAGCGGTCGGATTTACTGAAAGGACGGGGCCCGCCGGTAATTTCCCCGATCTCACGCAGGCTCTGCTTCAGCTCCCGGTTTGCCAGCGCCATGCCGATACCACTTTCCGTGAAAAGCTCGCCATTGGGTTTGATGGCATGCGCTTTTTGCTCAAGGCAGCGCGCCGCCAGCGGGATGTCATTGGTCACACATATGTCTGCTGCCTGAATATGATCGGCGATCCAGTCATCTGCCGCGTCCGGCCCCTGGGCCACAATGACCAGTTCGACAAGCGGGCTTTGATGCGGGCGAATGCCGCCATCGCTCACCATCAGGATTTTCAGGTTGTGACGCGTGGCGACACGAACGGTTTCGTCCTTGACCGGGCAGGCGTCGGCATCAATGTAAATTTCGACCATATATATTCTGGCTGGAAGTTTCGGCGCTGTTGGTTGAGAATTTCCTGTACCTTATCGCATATGCCGACGGGCTGTATCGAGGAAAGAACCATGAATGTTCAAATGCGTATTGGCGGCTTTGTATTACTGATGATTTTCGGGTTCGCGCCGTTCTCGGGTTGGGCCCAGACAGCCCCGTCCTCGACCGAGGTTGCGAAATACACCGGGCTCCATGCCGCGGCGTATGCCGGTGACATCCGCGAAGTCACCCGGCTCATTGCCAGTGGTGCCGGTCTCGAAGCTCGCGACACGAAGGATCGGACACCGTTACATGTTGCTGCGTACCAGTCGCACGACGGCGTCGTCAGTGCGCTGGTTGCAGCGGGGGCCGATATCAATGCCTACGAATACGCCGACTATGATGTCGTGACGATTGCTGCTGTCGCCGACGACCTTGCAATGATGAAACTGGCCCTGTCCCTGGGCGGTAACGCCAAAAACATTACCAGTCCCTATGAGGGGACCGCGTTGATCGCGGCGGCGCATCTCGGACATGTCGCGGTTGTCGATACCCTGATCAAGGCAGGCGCGCCGCTCGATCACGTCAATAATCTCGACTGGACGGCCTTGATCGAAGCGGTTGTGCTCGGTGATGGCGGTCCGCGTCACACCGAAATCGTTCGTCTTCTGATCGCCGCTGGCGCCGACATGTCGATTGCCGACCGTCAAGGTGTCACGCCGCTGGCCCATGCGAAACGGCGAGGCTTCGATGACATGGCCGCGACATTCCCGGCCTCGGCGAAATAGAATCAGTCATGGTCGACATACTTGCCGATTTTGATCTGGCGCGGGTTCTGAAACCGATTGAAGCGGCACGTGGTCTGCCAAACATTTGTTACACCGATCCTTCGGTGTTTGAACTGGAACGCCAGCGCATCTTCGCGGGTGGCTGGGCCTGTGCCGGATTTGCGCACGACGTCTCCGGGGCAGGGGCGCTGCATCCTTTTGAATTTGCAGGCATGCCATTACTGATGGTCCGCGCCGATACGTCAGATACAGAAAACTCACTGCGCGTGTTTCACAACGTCTGCCGCCATCGCGGGCGTATTCTTGTGGCTGAACCGAAGTCGGTGAAAAAAGCTGTCGTTTGCCCCTATCACGGCTGGTCCTATGACCTGTCGGGCAGCCTCGTTCGCGCGCCAAATGTTGGCGGCCTGGGTGTGCATGCCCATGAGGGATTCAAAGTCGATGATATCTGCCTGAGCTAAGTCAGAAGCGCCGAATGGTTCGGCCTGGTTTTCGTCGACCTGTCAGGCGAGGCCGAGGCCTTTGACGATTATGTCGGTCCGGTGAACGATCGCTGGCAGGACTTCGCCGGCGCGATGCTGATCCACGGTGGCGAAGACAGTACGATCAGGATTGATCTGGCCTGTAACTGGAAGCTGGCCGTCGAGAATTATTGCGAGGCTTACCACCTGCCTTTTGTGCATCCCGAACTCAACAAATATTCACCACTCGATCAACATTTTTGCATCATCGATGAAGCGCATTCCGGGCAGCGCAGCGAAGTTTATGCGCCAACTTATCCCGAAGGGCAGGCGGCCTTTCCCAATGCGCCGGACCTGCCGGCATCGTGGGATACGGGTGCGGATTATATTGCACTTTATCCCAATGTCCTGCTTGGCATTCACCGCGATCACTTCTTTGCCGTGCTGCTTGAGCCGGAGGGACCGAGCCGCACGCACGAGCGATTTGAAACTTTTTATTTTGACCCCGCGGTGCAGGGTACGGCGTTCGATGCGACGAGGATTGCCAATCGTGATCTCTGGCAATCTGTTTTCGCCGAGGATCGGGATGCCGTCGAGAGTATGCAGCGCGGGCGGGCATCGCCAGGCTTTGATGGCGGTGTGTTCTCACCGGTGATGGATGCGGCGACGCATGTCTTTCATATCTGGATGGCGAAAAGGCTTATGACTGCTTCGGACGATCTATAAAGTTCAAATTCGTATCCGGCGTTTACGCCGATGCCTGTCTTTCGATAATTGAACGCACTTTTTCCAGTAACTCGGCACGGCGGTAGGGCTTGTTGACCAAGGTTTCCGAGGGGCCCAGCTGCCCGCGTTCAACAATCGCGCTTTCGGCGTAACCCGTTGTGAACAGTACTTTTATTCCCGGCTGTATTCGTTTGGCTTCGGTCGCAATATCGACACCGTTCATACCGCCGGGCAGTACGATGTCGGTAAACAGCAAATCAAACGCCGGCCCGTTTTCCAGATGAGCTATCGCTTCCGCACCATTTGAAGCTTCGACGATCTGGTATCCCTGATCTGTCAGAATATTGACCGGTACCTCGCGAACACCGGCGTCATCCTCGACAACCAGAATGCGTTCCGATCCGGCTCGATGCCCCGAAATTTGCCCGTCGATGCCGTTCATTGCGGCAGGTTCCAGGGATCGCGGCAAATACATCTTGATCGTCGTCCCCTGGCCAGGCTCGCTATAGATTGTGATGTGCCCATTGGATTGTTTGGTAAAGCCATAGACCATGCTCAGTCCGAGACCGCTGCCCTTGCCAACTTCCTTCGTGGTGAAAAAAGGATCGAACACTTTTTCCAACAGATCCAGTGGTATGCCGGTGCCTGTGTCGCTGACGGCGATCAAAACATAATCTCCGGCGGCGACATCTTCCTGTTGATTGACGAAGGTTTCATCCAGCGTCGTATTGGCTGTCTCGATGACCAGCATTCCGCCGCTGGACATGGCGTCCCGGGCATTGATCGCCAGATTAATCAGCGCATTTTCGAATTGATGCGGATCTGTCATGGCCGGCCAGAGAGTATCGGAACGTGACACGCGCAAATCAATTGTCTCGCCCAGTGTCCGGCGAAACAGGTCTTCCAGCTCTGCAATCAAATCCGAAATATTTGTCGATGCAGGCGAAAGCGTTTGCTGGCGGGAAAAACCCAACAGTCTGCTGGTGAGGGACGCACCCCGTTCGCCAGCCCTGATGATTGCGTCGACGCTTTTGTTAACAAGCTCGTCGTCGCCGATCATACTCTGAAGAATTTCGGCATTTCCGACGAAGACGGCGAGAAGATTATTAAAATCGTGGGCAATACCACCGGTAAGCTGGCCGACGGCCTCGAGGCGTTGCGCATGCGCCAGCCTGCCCTGCATTTCCTTGCGCGGTCCGATATCACGTGCATACGTCAGGATCGCTTCCTGGCCGTCAAACATCACACTTCGACCGGTGGCCTCGATATGGATCAATCGATTATCCAGAGTCGTATGCTGAAATTCCTTGAGGGGCATGAAATTTCCGCCCGCCAGCATTTGTCTGGACCGTTCATAGGCGATCTCGCGTTCATCGTGGCGCAAAAAGTCATAGGGCGAACGGCCAATAAGCGCCTCACGATTTTCGGCGCCATACATTTCAATTGCTTTTTGATTGGCAAATATTATCTTGTGGTCGCGATGAATGTAGATTGCATCGGGAGACATCTCGATAAGGTCTCGATAATGACCTTCGATTTTCTTTCGCTCAGTCACATTCAAGACAAACGTCGTGAAGTAATCCGGCGATCCGACTTCATTCTTGACCAGCACGGTCGTGACGTTGGCCCAGGCGATATCACCGTCCGGGCGGACGCAGCGCATTTCATCCGCATAGACGTCCATTGTGCCGGCCAGCATCGCCTGTATTGCCGTCAGATGATGTTCGTAGTCCCCGGGGTGGGTAATATCCTTGTAAGCCGTACCCGTCAGTGCATTGGGTTCTCGGCCAACAAATTCAGCGAAGCTGTCGTTGACGGCAAGAAAGTTTCCCTCGAGGTCAACGTTGACGATCCCGATTCCGGCATATTCGAATGTGGTTTTTAACCGACGTTCACTTTCATTGAGGGCAGAGCCAGCTTCCCTGGTTTCGGCGAGCGATTTGGCCAACCTGCGATTCAGCCGGACGACCGCCAGGTAATGCCAGATGAGAAAAATGGTCAGCAGAGTCAGTATCGCCGCTGCCATCGACATCACGACTTTTGGCGTCGTCCAGAAAGGTTTTGCCCGACCGAACCATTTGACATAGATCTCGCGATATTCTGCCGAGTCGACAAATCCCTTTACGCCGGCTTCGAGGCGTTCGAGCAAGGCGGTTCGGTCTTTACGAACCATCATGCCGCGTTTGACCTCGAACAGGGCTTCGTCGACAATTTTAAGACGATCTTCGATCCCGGCGTCGCGAGCAAACTTGATCGCCACAGATTCGGTGTAACCAAAAGCGTCAATCCGGCCCGAAAGCAGCGCGAACAACGCCGTCGGAACATCAATGAAATTGGTCGTCTTGACGTCTTTACGTTTCTCAAGCAAACGTTGGGTGAGGTTCGGTTTGACGACACCGACATTTCGACCGGGCAAATCGGACAGGTCTTTAAAGTCGATCGTGTCGCTGCGAATAAATATGGATATGCGCGCGGTTTCAACGGGCGAGGTAAAGGCAAAATCCTTGCGTCTGCGATCAGCGATACCGATGCTGGGAATGACATCAAACGTGCCGGCTTTCAATTCTTTGATAATTGAATTTCCGCGCGGCGAGATGTGATAATCCACGGACAAATTTGCCCTCTTCGCCACGGCTTCCATGATATCGATCGAAAACCCATAAGGTTTTCCCGCTGAATCGAGCATGGAGTAAGGCGGGAAACGCCCTGATGTGCCAACGATAATATTTTGAAGTAGGGGTTGGACGCCTTGCGTTTCCTGTGCGTCGGCAGAGCCTGACATACAGACGAATTGAAACAGGCCTGAAACCACAGCCAGACAATGAATGAGCTTGAACCGCCCGGCGCTGTTTACAAAATTGACGTCAAACATGGTAATATGTCTTCGAAATACACTGAGAAAAAAACACGCTATAAGAGCGTTTGATACTAAATATTGAATTTCACTGTAACGGTATCGGAAAGAGTATCAGTTTGTCCAATAATTTGCCGAACCGGTCCTTGCTCCAGATCAACTCTGTGGTTATTTCACCAACCAACCTTTGCGCGACGAGCCAGGCTGTTCTCAGGCCAGTAATCGATCTTGTCGTAGTATTCTGCAACAACCGGAATTTTTGACGATAGTTCGACCCAGGGTTGCTTGTCGTTCGTAAATATCTGGATATCGGGTGGCAGGCGGCCGGACTCATCCAGCGTTCCGACGCGGACAAAACTGACGGCATCGCCCGGCCCGGCGTAGTGGCTCCAAAGTGCGATATGGCAAGACGGACAGCGGACAATTTTTTGGCTCTTGCCACTGAGTGTCGGCGTCTGAATGGTTTCAGGTTTGCCTCTTGTGACGATGACGCGATCAGACTCTATCAGTGCGTTCAGCGCAAAAGCGGCACCGGTTTCACGCTGGCACCAGGTGCAATGACAACAATGCACAAACATTGGCGGGCTCGTCAGGTGGTAGCGAACTTCACCACAGGTGCATCCACCTTCAAACAATGCGTCGCCAGTCATCGAGCGGTGCCGATCAATTCACGCCCTTTTCGTGGCCTTCCCAAAACGGTTTGCGTAAATCCGTTTTCAGGATTTTGCCGGCGCCCGAAACGGGCAGGGGTTCTTCGCGGAATGTAACGCTGCGCGGGCATTTGAAGCCGGCGATTAATTCATGGCAGTGCGAAATGATTGACGCTTCGTCAGGTTCGGCACCCTCAACCAGGCGGACAATCGCATGGACACGCTCGCCCCACTTTTCATCCGGCACGCCGATCACCGCGCATTCAACGACTGAAGCGTGTTGATAGACGGCGTTCTCGACTTCGGCGGAATAGACGTTTTCGCCGCCCGAGATGATCATGTCCTTGACCCGGTCGACGATGTAAAGATAACCATCTTCTGTCATGTAGCCACCGTCGCCTGAATGCATCCAGCCGTCGCGCAGGGCGGCAGCGGTTTGCTCGGGCTTGTTCCAGTAGCCCATCATGATGTTGGGGCCACGGGCGCATACTTCGCCGATTTCACCGGCGGGCAATTCATTGCCGTCTTCATCGATAATCTTGATGTCGACCGTCATGCACGCCCGGCCGCATGATTTGTAAAGTTCATTTTTCAGACCCTCACCCACGTGTGATTCCGGACCGTTGACGGTGACCAGCGGCGCGCATTCGGTCTGGCCATAGGCATGGGTAAACTTGCAGTCGGGCAAAACCTCAATCGCCTTGTTGATCACGGCGGCGGGCATGGGCGAAGCACCATAGGGCAAATGACGCAGGGTACTCAGATCGTATTTTCCGATATCCGGGTGATTGGCGATCATGTTGATCATCGTCGGCACCCAGAGTGATTCCGTAATACCTTCGGCCTGAATGGCCTTCAAGACGGTAACGGGCTCAAACGCCGGAATAAAGACATGCCGCCCCGCCACCATGGTGACGCCATAAATCGCCAGGGCATCGGCGATATGGAACATCGGTGCCGCATGCAGCCAGCGCATGTCCGAGCGAAAATCGATTGCCGGGATGGTGTTCAGCGCGTTGGAGACGATGTTGCGGTGGCTCAGCATGACGCCTTTGGAAACGCCCGTGGTGCCGCCAGTGTAATACAGCGCCGCCAGATCATCGTAGCCCTTGCCGGCGTCGTCCACAGCGTCTGCACCGGCGATCAGGTCTTCGTAGCCATGCATGCCGTCCGGTGTATCACCGTCACCGATGTAGACGATCTCCCGCACGCTGGCCATTTTGCCTTCGAGGGCTGCGATGGCCGGCAAAAACGCGTCATCAACAAACAGAACCTCAGACCCGGAATCATCAAGCCAGTAGGCGATTTCCGGCGGTGCCAGTCGTGTATTGACGGGAACGAACACACAACCGGCCCACGGCATGGCGTAGGAAAATTCGTAATAGCGATCACTGTTCAGGGCGAGGATCGCTCCACGCGCGCCATCTTCCAGTTCAAGTGTATTGCGAATGGCACCGGCGAGGCGCTGCACGCGATCAAGGAGTTCAGTATAAGTCTGGTTACGATCTCCATTAACGGTCGCTATTTGATTGCCCGCGATTTGAACGGAACGGCGGAGAGCTTGAGTGAGATACATGGAGATATCCTGTTGATTTGTGGCGGCTTGATCCCGAGGTGGAATTTAAGCATTCTCATGCAGCGCGACACAACGAAAAACCATGCAATTTATTACCGTTGACCTTGTGAAATGCCCCTGATTGACGCAACCGGAAACCTTCACGAACCAGCCCCGATGGCTCGGGTGGTCTCGCTCGTTCCCAGTTTGACCGAACTGATGTTTGACCTCGGCCTCGGCTCCCATGTTGTCGGGCGTACGCACTATTGCGTTCACCCGGCCGACAAATTGACAGCGGTTCCCAGTCTCGGCGGAACAAAGAAGATAAAAATGGATCGTCTGGCGGAGGTGTCGGCGACCCACGTGCTGCTCAACATCGATGAAAATCCGAAGGAAATGGCCGACGAGATTTCGGCCGCCGGTATCAATGTGGTTGTGACGCACCCCAATGCGCCCGAAGACAATCCCGATCTATACCGGCTCATCGGCGGCCTGTTCGGTGCGGGGCCTGAAGCGGAAGTTATGGCTGACAAATTTGAGGGCGCTCTGGCCGACCTCAAATCCGCTGCCATCGCACGACCCGAACGCCGCGTGCTCTATCTGATCTGGAAAGATCCGTGGATGACGATCAGCCGTGACACCTATATCTCCCGCACGCTCGGTCTGCTGAACTGGCAGACGGTGGCAGATGATCGGGACAACCGGTATCCCGACGTTAACCTCGACAAAATACCGAAAGACACAGATCTCGTATTGTTGCCCTCTGAGCCCTTTGAATTTGGCGAAGATGATCTCAAGGCTTTTCAATCAACCCATCCGGCAATTGAGGTTCGACTCATCGACGGCGAAATGACGTCATGGTACGGCAGCCGGGCGATTGAAGGCCTGCGTTATTTACAGAGGTATGTGGACGAATAGAACGCCTACGTGAGACAGTTGGCGCATGTTTGTTGTCAGTGACCTCGCGCGACCGGGGCTGGAGCCCACTTCGTTCACCCTGAATGCCGGTGAGTGTATTGCCGTGCGCGGGGCGTCGGGGTCGGGCAAGTCGCTGCTCTTGCGTGGCCTGGCGGATCTCGATGACTGTAGCGGACAAGTCACACTTGACGAAATCGAGCGCAATGACATGAGCGGGCCGGAATGGCGCCGCCAGGTCGCCTATGTGCCGGCAGAGGCTGGCTGGTGGGCCTCGCTGATCGGCAGTCATTTCGACGACTGGTCTGAAGTATTACCGCTGGCGACGGAAATGGGGCTGCCTGAGGCGGCGTGTGACTGGCCGGTCGCGCAAGCCTCGACGGGGGAGCGCCAGCGCCTGGCTCTGGCACGCGCCCTGATCAAATCCCCGAAAGTCCTGCTGCTCGATGAACCGACATCAGGCCTTGATACCGGGACAACGGCGATCGTCGAAAACCTGATCGCCCGCCGCCGCGAAAATGGTGCCGCTGTATTGTGGGTGAGCCATGATCCGGCACAGGCAAAGCGCATTGCGACGCGATCCCTGGTCGTCGAACAGGGCCGGGTGCAGGAGGCGATCTGATGGACTATGTCCGACTTGATTATGTTGATCTCGCCGTCGCCGCCTTGCTGGTCATCGCCAACGCAGGCCTGTCCATCGTGCTTGAACTGGGCCTGGCCCGGCGGGTTCTGATCGCTGCGTTTCGCATGGTCGTGCAACTGGTTCTGGTCGGCCTGGTTCTGAAAACCCTGTTTGCCTTGACCTCGCCCTTGTGGACCGGGGTCGCGGCGCTGGCAATGATCCTGTTTGCCGGGCGCGAAATCATGGCCCGGCAGGATCGTCGCCTGACAGGACTGTGGGGGTATGGTCTGGGCACGACGTGCATGTTGCTGGCGGCGGCCATCGTGACGGTGTTTGCCCTGACAAGTTCGGTCCGGCCCGATCCCTGGTATGATCCGCGCTACGCTATTCCACTGCTTGGTATGATCCTCGGCAATACAATGACCGGTATCAGCCTCGGCCTGCATGCCCTGACAACCGGGCTGGTGCGTGAGCGCACAGGCGTTGAAGCACAACTGGCGTTGGGGGCGACGCGGTTCGAGGCGGTGCGGCCGGTCGTACGCGCCGCCCTGACAAGTGCCCTGATGCCGATTGTCAATTCGATGGCCGCCACAGGGCTGGTGGCACTGCCGGGCATGATGACGGGCCAGATCCTCGCAGGCGTTGCACCGGAAGAGGCCGTCAAATATCAAATTCTGATCATGTTCCTGATTGCCGGTGGCACCACACTGGGCGCGACGGCGGCTGTAATGGGCGGTGCTACACGTTTGACCGACGCCCGGCATCGCTTGCGGCTCGACCGCTTGTCCGCCGCGAAGGATTGACTATATGAACATGACAACTTCGTGACGTCGCATTGCCGCCTCCCCGAACGCTCGCTACACTCCGCCCGAATTTCCGCTTTCAAAGGGTATATCCATGATCGATCTCTATACGTGGCCGACACCCAACGGCCATAAAGTCCATATCATGCTCGAAGAGACCGGGCTTAAGTACAATGTGCACGCCATCGACATCGGCGCCGGCGATCAGTTTGATCCGGATTTTCTCAAATTCAGCCCGAACAACAAAATGCCGGCGATCATCGATCAGGACGGCCCCGGCGGCAAACCGATGAGCCTGTTTGAATCGGGTGCCATCCTTGTTTACCTGGCGGAAAAAACCGGACAGTTCATGTCGAGTGATCCGGTCGAGCGCCATACCACAATGGCCTGGCTAATGTTCCAGATGGGCGGGCTGGGCCCGATGCTGGGGCAGGCACATCATTTCCGCGTCTATGCGCCGGAAAAAATTCCCTATGCGTTTGACCGTTATACCAACGAAGCAAACCGGCTCTACGGCGTGCTCGACAGGCGACTGTCACAAAGCGAGTACCTCGCCGGGGATGGTTACAGCATCGCCGACATGGCGTCGTTCCCGTGGACCCGAGACCCCGCGCGACAAGGCGTGGACGTCGCAGAGTTCCCCAGCTTCAAGCGCTGGTTCGACACCGTCAATGCGCGCCCGGCAGTTATCAAGGGTGTGACGGTCCTTGCTGAACGGCGCAGGGACCCCGCCAAGATGGATCAGAAATCCCGCGACATCATGTTTGGCAAGGAACAATACGCCAAACGCTAGACCCAACAATTTTTCAGGAGCGCAATCGTGATTGACCTCTACACTGCAGGTACGCCCAACGGCCGCAAGGCCTCGATCATGCTCGAGGAAATCGGGCTGCCCTATCAGGTTTTTCCCATCGATATGAGCATGGACGAACAGTTCCAGCCGGACTTTGTCGAGATCAGTCCGTGGAGCAAGATCCCGGCGATTGTTGATCATGATCCGGCGGAGGGTGACGGTCCGTACAATGTTTTCGAATCAGGCGCGATCCTGATGTATCTCGCCGAAAAAACCGGCATGTTCCTGCCGCAGGATTTGCGGGCGCGCTACGATGTCATCAAGTGGCTGATGTTCCAGATCGGTGGTATCGGTCCGATGTTCGGCCAGTTCGGTCATTTCGTCATGTTTGCCAAGGAAGACGTACCTTATGCCAAGCGTCGGTATCGCGGTGAAGCCGAACGCATTATGGATGTGATCGAGGATCGTCTGGCCGTCAGCCAGTATCTCGCGAGCGATGATTATTCCATCGCCGATATCGCCTCGTACGCCTGGGTCAAGGGAGCCTCCGGTGCGATGGAGATGGAGGAATACAGCAACATCTCGCGCTGGCTGAAAAAGATTGGTGATCGCCCGGCCGTGCAAAAAGGTATGGATGTGCCGTGAACGAAGACCTGACGGCGCGGCCCGCCGTCCAGCGGGTCGTACAGGCCCTGGTCGAGGGCAATTCAGAAGCCCGCGTTATCGTGTTGGCTGAAACGGCACGGACAGCGGAAGACGCCGCCGCCAGCCTGAACTGTGAGCTGGGCGCGATTGTCAAATCACTGGTGTTCCGGGTTGGGGATCAGCCTGTAATGGCTCTGGTGGCCGGAGACCGACGGTGCGATACCAATGCCTTGCCATCTGCTCTGGGCCTCGAGGGCAAGGCCAAACGTGCCGATGCTGATATGGTTCAGACTGCCACGGGTTTCACGATTGGTGGTGTTGCCCCGCTGGGATTTCCGGCACCTTTGCCGATGGTTATTGATACAAATTTCAGACGCTTTGCGGTGATTTATGCCGCTGCCGGTCATCCGCATTGTGTGTTCGGCACATCACTGGATGAATTGATGCGGCTCACCGGCGCGAAGTCGGACGGCGCTATCGCGATATAGGTTATTGAATCGGTTTCAGGCCCGCGCGCTGACGATGCGCTCCCTGGGCAGCGTGATGGTAACGCAAGTTCCTTCGCCATATTCGCTCTGCAGATCGAAGGTGCCGCCCTGCAATTTTGTCAGGGCGACGGCGAGTGGCAGGCCGAGGCCGGTTCCCTCGAACTGGCGATCAAACACGTCTTCGACTTGCTCGAATTTTGCCAATGCCTTGGGGATGTCTTCGGCGCGAATGCCTATACCGTTATCCTGAACAACAAATTTCAGGCCAGTCGCCGTTTCGTTCTCGATGACCAGATCCGCGCTGACCGCAACTTTACCATCTATGTCCGTGAACTTTACCGCGTTGCTCAACAGATTGATCATGATCTGCATCATCATGCGTTGATCCGCAATAATATCCGGGCAACCCGGATCAATTTCGGTTTTTAACTCAATATTTTTATTGGCAATGTTATCCCGGACCAGCGCCGTGGCATTGTCGAGAAGTTCCCTGATCTGAATGCGGTCGTTGTTGATATCTTCCTTGCCGGCCTCGATCTTGGAGATATCCAGAACATCATTGATCAAAGCCAGCAAATGATCACCGGACTTCTGGATGTCGCGGACATACTCTCGCTGCCTGTCGTTCATTGGACCGGCAAAATCACGTCCGAGGAAATCAGAGAAGCCAATGATAGCATTCAGGGGCGTGCGCAGCTCGTGACTCATACTGGCGAGAAAATCCGACTTGGCCCGGCTGGCGGCTTCAACCTCTTCCTTGGAAGCCAGCAGTTCACGGTTCAGTTTGTTCCGCGACGTAACGTCATTCGCCAAAATCAACAAGTGCGGATCACCGGCGATCATGATGCGCTCAATATTAAGTTCAACGTCGATAATCGTACCGTGGCCCGTGCGGAAACTGGTTTCAATATTTCGCAGACTGGTCGTTCTTTGCATTGATTCAGTGATGCGTTGACGGTCGTCTTCGCTCATCCAGAGGTTCAGATTTTCAATCGATTTATTGAGAACTTCATCAGGTTCGAAACCCATATCCTCAGACCACTGGCGATTGATATTCAGCAGCATCCGGTCGCTCAGGCGAATGATCGCCATCATGCTGGGATTGGCGTCGAATGCCGCCGAAAACCGCGATTCAGAATCTCGCAATTCATCTTCAGCCAGTTTGTGTTCCGTGATGTCGGTCATCAACGAAAAAAGGCCGCGAACATTGCCGTCTTCATCCAGGTCCGGCACCAGTTCAAGCCGCCCGACAGTATGACCCGTCACAGGATATTCGCGCGTGACCTCAATATTGACAGCCTCGCCGGACAGCGCCCGGTCAAAATCTGCGCGTACACTGGCAAATTTGTTCTTGCCGACAATATCCGACACCAGCTTGCCTTCAAACTGTTCGGCAGTCATGTCGAAGACTTCCTCGACACCTTTGTTGACGTAGCGATATCTCAGATCCTTGTCCATATAAGTCACGAGGGCAGGGATCGAATCCGTAATCAATCTAAGTTGCTTTTCGTTTTCCCGTAAACGCCGTTGGGCGGAATCGCGAAATTCGGCGTGGGTCAGATTTTCCTGTTGCAATTCGATGGATTGGAGAACGAAACGATTATGCAGACGTGAAGCACTGGCCAGAAAACCAATGAACAAAGCCAGCATGATCGGAAAGTACGAGGGATAGATGGCATCGGTCGACAATCTGTAGACCAGAGGCAACAAAATCGCCGTGGAAAAAGTAATCGCCGCGGGAAGATAAGGAGCAAGCGTAATTGAACCGCCGGCAGCCACGCCGATCAACACCATGACAACCATAAGCTGGAGTACGAGGTCGGACGCAGGGAAGAGAAATATCGGTACCGCTGCAAGCGTTGCGATCTGCATGCCGAGAAGGGCCAGGTAGCCAGATATCCAGCGCCGGGCATCGTGTCCGTTTTTCAACCTTGCTTTGGTCCAGAAACTGTAGGCAATGCGCGCCAGGGCGACCCCGGACGCCAACAGACTCCAGATGATCAATGTTGTGGATGGAATGGCACCTTGCAGGGTGACGAGAAACAAGGCGCTGATGGCCAGTATCATGCCCGATGCAAATACTTGCGAGCCGAACAGAAGTTTCAGCTGTTCTTTACGAATGTTCACAATGGCCTGGCGGGCGGCTGAATAAAGCTTAAACAATACCAAGTCTTCTCGATCGTTAATTCAGAGGCGCGAATTAAATAGACGTCAGGCGAAGGGCAAGCGTCAGGTCTTTTGCAATAATATTTATAGACGCTGCATCGCTGTCACCAAAGCCGAATGAAATTGCGCCGGCCGGCGTGTCAAAAATGGACTGCATGAAATTACCCCCCCCTGGCCCTTTCGATGTTCAGGCCGAAGGGCCGTTGGCGACTTGCAGATCAACCGATTCCCAGGAATTCCCGGTGGCGACAACGCAGGACACGCCATTGGTGCGGGTCATCAGGATCGTCCAGCTACCGGTTTTGGAAGTCAGAACCTCGATCACCATGCCATTGTTGACCAGGCCGACGCCGGTGGTTGATTCCTTGTAATCAGCGCTCAGGCTTTGCACGACTTCCGTGCGCTTGCCGCACATCTGCTGTGCATTGGCCTCGCTGACGGGCAGAACGTTGAAACCAAAGGCGACAATCAGTCCGCCCAATATGGCTTTAAAGCTTGTTGTCTTGAACATGACGATCCTCCTGTGGTTTGAACATTGAAATGCTGACTTTTAGCGCGATCATATGAACATGCAGATGTATCGCTGTTGTGTCGAAACGCGCCTAATCGGTAACAGAACGACGAGTTTTGTAACGCGCTGGTGTCGGTTGCCCATCGGGTATTCGTGATTTGGGCACAGGTGTGGTGTCGTCACGACAGCCGACAAGCCGCGACATCGGGGCTAATTTGTCCCGTAACCCCAAAAGGGTTAATGCGTCAAATCAAGGTACCGGTCCGCGAACCGCGTCAATCAGGCCGCAGGTTCACTCACCAGGTTCCGGGGAATTTTTTCCCATGCCTCGCCGGTGGCGACGACACACGAAATACCGGTTGGTTTCGTGACAAGAATGGTCCACGTGCCATTTTTGGAAACCAGAATTTCCAGAACGTTGCCATTGTTGACGAGGCCGAGCCCGACTGTGTTCTCAGCGTAGTTTACCGCCAGCTGATCAACAAATTTGGCTCGTTCGCTGCAAACGCCTTGGGCTGAGGCCGTGAAGCTGACCAGAGCAAGTGATGTCAGAGCGAAGACTGATGTCAAAATACGTAACATAGTTCACCTCCTGAACCCGTCAGGTTCAAAATTGCCCGACATGGGCGTACAAATCTCTTACAAAGTGGCCCCGCGTCTTTAAATCCAACTACAAATCATAAAATATGTAACGCAAAACCAATGCCAAACTACAAATAATATCGATCATTTCATTCTTTATTGCTTACCATATCGTTAACTTAAATCTAATTTTAACTAAAACTTAACGATATTACGTCCTTTGCCTCATTTATTTGGGTATTCAGTTGGTTATTTTCAAGGAACTATAAAATTATTGTGACTGACTTGCGCGAGGTATCAGGCGCGACATTGCGTCCATCGGGCGCTGGCAATTGGCAATAATTAGCGGATAACCCGGAAAATACTGCCGCAAAGTACCAAATAAGGCGCCAATTCGCGCGCTTTCGAATTGAGTTGAATAGTCATCGTTTTCTGTTAATTTCCCCGCTCCGGAGAGTTGGCCGAGTGGCTGAAGGCGCTCCCCTGCTAAGGGAGTAAGGGTTAACGCCCTTCGAGGGTTCGAATCCCTCACTCTCCGCCATTCCCTTGCAATCAGTGCGTTATGTGCACCGTTTTAACCTATTCCTCAAAGCGGCCAGTGTCGTCTCGATCGTGGTCATACCGTTTCGCGAGCGGAAACGGCGGCAGCCAGGATTCCCGACGGACAATCCAGCTTTCATAAGTTGGCATGAATTGGTCGGGCGCATCCAGGGACCCCAGGTTCACTTCGATTTCATCTGCACTGCGGCCGAAAATGGATGACCCGCAGCGGGGGCAGAAAAACCGCCCCGCGTAGTCGCGTGTCTCGCCTTCGATCGTTACGGCATCCTCAGGAAATATGGCGGATGCGTGAAACAGGGTGCCATGATGCTTGCGGCAGTCGAGACAGTGACAAAGGCCAACCCGGTAGGGAAGCCCGGATGCTACAATCCGGACGTTGCCGCACAGGCAGCCACCGGTGATTGGGTACATGTCAGGTCTCCTCTGATATCAAGTGATCGGAATGGCTACAGTCACTGCACTGTTATCACAAATGCCTGCGTTCAGCGTCGAGAATATAAACTGTCGGAAGCCACAATAAAGGGGACACGCACTGAGTACATGTCCCCTTTATTGTGGCTTCCGAAGCTGATCGTCAATGAGTAGTCCTGGCCGGACCTGAAAACCGGCGTGGTCCACCCGTAACGACAATTCCCCTAAAAGCGGGTGGCTTCGAAGCGGATCATTTCGAGGGCGCTTGTCCAGCCTTTGCGGATGCAGAGGTCGATGGCGTTTTCAAATCCCAGGTCCTTGATCAGGACGTTTGCCAGCCGATGCTGGCAGGGGCGATCCATTGTCAGGGTGGCGTGGTGTGAATTGCTCATGACGTTCTCCGGTTTGCAGGCGATAAGGCATGTTCGGAGCGTCAATACTGCATCGTGCAGGTTTCTGCAGGATGTCTGAAACAGCTAATTTTGTATCGATTTTGTTTCTGCGGATATCAAATGTATCAGCCGAAATCACTTGATTCGTGTCAGCTTTCGTCGTCTTCCTTCATGACGTGCTGCACGTATTTGCGGTCTTCGACCAGAACGTGGTGAACCAGCCATTTGCGCAGGAAATCAAGGAAACTCTCGAAATCAAAGGCCTTGGGCGCGACGATATAGCTCTGTTTGGTCGAGAAAAAGGCCTGGATGAAACCGGCATGCAGCATTCTGTGTTCTTCGAGGCCGGGAAAGTTGATCTGGCCCATCAATTGTTCTTCGCGGGCAAAATGTTCGCTGACATATTCCGTTAACAAATTGAAAGTCAACTTGATGGTCTGATGGCCCTGGCGTTTATGGAAAGCATCATGCAACCGGTTAATGATCTCGAACAGGTTTCGGTGGTCTTCATCGATGGTTTTAATGCCGAGCAGATAGTTATCCGACCAGGGCACCAAATCGCCTCCCGCGCCGGTCGTCGACATTGCCTTGAACCAACCGAACATACATTACTCCCTGCATACTGCTGAACGCAGATGATTGTAGACGCCTGGCCCGCAGCGATGACAGCGAAAACTGGCGTTTGTTCAGGAAATCAGTATGAGGGAATCAAATTAATAGCCGCTGCGGACGGGTGCGGTCAATTCGACGCCGTCCTCGAGGAATGACCAGAGCAAGCGGGCGAAGACCTCCGGGACGATAACGGTATGGCGATTGTCGGTTTCCTGAAGGCTGTCGCGCAAGGCCTGACGCACTGCCGGCACACCCGTCAGGTCAAAAATAATATCGACCTTGTCGCCAAGGGCAGCAATCTCCGCCGCATCAGTGAAAACGGTCATGCCTTCGTCGGCGAATCGCCTGGCGGTTTCCGAATTCGGGTCTTGTTCAGCCACCGCAACGATCTTGATGGGTTTGCCGTCTTCTGCAATGTGGCTTGTCAGACTTGATGCAAACTGTTGGCCAATTCGACCGAGGCCCACGAGTGCGACGTTTATGGTTTCCGACATTGTTCCCTCCAGAGTTATTCGGGTCTGGTGTAGAGACGACTGGCGTATATGCCGACGCCAGTGCCGAACAGGCAAAATATAGCACAGCTCAAGGCAATCGAATTTATCGAGACATGAAGATCGATTAACAAACCAATGATGACAGGAGAGAGCGCACTGGAGAACACCATCAGCGCAGTGGTCAGAGCCTTGATGCTGCCGAGGTAGTGCGTACCGTAGACTTCGGCCCAGAATGCGCCGGCGAATGTCGACATAATACCGGCCGACAGGCCTGCCAGTGTCATGTAACTCCAGGCGACCCAGATGTCACTGGATTGCGACAGGATCAGACAGCCGAGCCCGAGCGGTGGCAACAGGAAAGGTATGATCCGAACTGCGCCAACACGGTCAACGACAATGCCGGACAATACTGCACCGACCAGTGATGCGCCGGAAAACGCTACAAAAGTCAAAGCCCAGAATTCAATCGGCCAGCCCTTGTCGGTGGCAATTTGAATTTGATGAAAAAACAGGCCGGTAAAGATGAAAGAGGGGGCCAGAACCACCAGCGAGACGACGTAGAAACGCCGATCGGCCAGGACATCTCGCCGCCGCCAGTGCTGACGGGATTTGGCCAGAACATCGTGCATGTAACTTGCGGGTTCCGGTTTTACTGCCTTGCCGTCTGGTTGCGGCGTGGCTTTTTGCCCGCTCAGGTAACGTGCGTGGCGCTGGTCGTGACCGCGCAACAGCCACAGTGTGAGCGGTAAGAGAACAACGATGATCAGTCCGGCATAGAGCAGCCACGTCTCGCGCCACCCCAGTGCAATGGCCAGAATAACGCCAATGGCGGGAAAGAATGATTCGGCCAGGGTGAAGCCGAGGCCGGCGGTCGCCACTGCCCGCCCGCGAGCACTGTCGTAATATCGTGCCTGGCTGGTCATCGCTGTGTGCGTCATCAAGCCCTGGCCGGCCTGACGCAGCAGAAAAATGGCGATCACCAGCATGACATAATTCTGAACCAGCGCCATAGTCAGGCAGGCCAGCGCCAGCAACCCGACCAGCATTTTGGTCCACAGTCGCAAATCAAGGCGATCAATCCAGTGACCTGACCAGGTCAGCAAGGCTGCACTCGCCAGCGTGCCGAATGAATAGGCGGCACCAAACTCTCCGTTGCTCAGGGAGAAATCAGCTTTGATGTAATTGGCGTAGAGTGAGATGAAAAAAGTCTGGCCAAAAGTCGAGAACATCGTGACGACGAAGCCATAGGCCAGCAGTCGCGGATCATCCCGCACAAAGGACACGACAGAGATCAGACGGGAAAACATCAGGGCGTGGGTCCAGCGGCCAGGAGGAACAGAATTCGGGTTAGATCTGCGTCAGGGCGAGTTGCCGCCGCAGGCAGGATGATTTGTACAGCCTGACAGGACCATATGTCGATGTAATCCCGATGACGAGAGGATTGTAATCACGTCAATTTGTCCCCATTTCCGAGGATAGATTGGCATTTAGAGGGGGATAAGATGACAAACGATGAACTATCAAATGTCGACGAGAGTGACAACGCCGGCGTCAGAGTTCCACCGCCGTTGATCTATCTGGGTTTTCTCATCGCCGGTCTTGCTCTGGGTTCAAACTGGGCCCGCGGTGAAGTTGGTGATCAGGCCAATCTGTTCCTCGGGCTCATTGTTTTTGTGATCGCCGGTGTGATGGCCGCCAAATCAGTTCCCCGGCACAAAAAGGAAGGCTCCAACATCGAGCCGTGGAAGCCGACCGCGAAAATATTCTCCGACGGGATTTATGCCCGGTCCAGAAATCCGATCTATCTGGCCATGGCTATTGCTTATGCCGGCATTGCCATTGCGGGCGGCAGTGTTGCAGCCCTCATCCTGCTGGTGCCCTGCCTGCTGGTCATGCGGTACTACGTAATTGCTCGGGAAGAACGCTATTTGCAACGAAAATTCGGTGCCGAGTATGAAGTATACCAGAGTAAAGTAAGACGCTGGATCTAAACAGTTTTTACTGAAGCTTTGTTGCCCTCGTCCTGTGATGCCGACTTTGGCGCACAGGTTTAATATGCATTTACATCCAAAATTGTCCGACAAATTTCCTTTGGCCCGAATTCGACCTATATATTATTTTGATCTGTCGACTACCTGTGACGGCGGGCCGGTATCGGGGACAAACAGGTGGTTTGACAAGGGGTGTTGAGGGAATCGAAGGCGTGTATATGGCGACGGTAATTTTATTGAGTGCGCGTGTGACTATAAGTATGCATTGTCCCGTTCAGATTACGGGCAATGATTGTCCATGACTGAACTGCCTGAACATATCCGAAGTGCTTCCCTGTTTATTGTCGATGACAATTCGTCGAACGTGATTTTGCTCGAAAAGATGTTGAAACGGGCAGGCTACGAAAATATTGAAAGTACGACCGATTCCCGGCTGGCCAGGGAAATGTACGAAAAAGGACGACATGATCTCGTCTTGCTCGACATTCGTATGCCACATGTTGATGGCTTTGAAGTCATGCAGCAAATCGACGAGATATCCGGCGATGACTATTCCCCGATCCTCGTCCTGACAGCGCAAACCGACATGGAAACCCGGCTGAAGGCGCTGGCTGCCGGGGCCAAGGATTTTCTCAACAAACCGGTGGACAAGGCGGAAGCCCTGAACCGGATACGCAATATGCTGGAGGTCCGCCTGCTACATACCCAGGTGCGCAACCAGAACGAAATACTGGAAGAACAGGTCCGCGAGCGAACTTATGAGCTGCTCGAAGCGAAGGAAATGGCTGAAAGCGCGAGCCGGACGAAATCCGAGTTTCTCTCAATCATGGGACACGAACTCAGAACGCCGCTGAACGCGATTATCGGTTTTTCCGATGTCATCAGAAATGAAATGTTCGGTGCCGTCGGTGAACGTTACAAGGATTATAATCACGAGATCAATGACAGCGCCCGGCATCTTCTGGAATTGATCAATAATATTCTCGATGTCAGTAATGCTCAGGTCGGGCGCAAAACCTTGCAGGACGAAAACGTCGTTGTTGCCGATGCGATCGAGAGTGTTCGCATGATTTACCAACAGCGGGCATCCGACAAAGGCGTCACGCTGGAGGTTTCGGCCGGGTCTGATACGCCGAAATTGCGCGGCGATCAGGCGCTGATCAAAAGGATTTGCGGCAGCCTGATTTCAAACGCTGTCAAATTTACGCCGAATGGCGGAAAGGTCTGGGTGTCAGTCAGGACGGCGGACAGCGGCGGTCTGGATATTGCCGTCAAGGATACCGGATGTGGTATCGCCGCTGAGGAAATCCCGCGCATTCTGGTGCCGTTCGGACAATCTGACACGTCGCTGAACCGCGAGCATGAAGGCATCGGACTTGGCCTGACACTGGTCGTTGCCTTCACCGAATTACACGGCGGCAGTGTCGAAATCAAAAGTGAGGTCGATGTCGGGACGGAAGTGGTTGCTCATTTTCCTCAAACACTGTGCGTCGATTAGAAGATGGCGGAAATTGCAGAACATTTGCGTAACGCACGTATTTTGATTGTCGATGACAATGAAGCGAATGTCGTTTTGTTGACAAAGGTTTTGACGTCGGCTGGCTACGAAAATATCACCAGTATGACCGATTCCCGACTGGTGCGCGATGCCTACGAAGCTGATCATCACGATATTATCCTGCTCGACATTCGCATGCCGTATCTCGACGGTTTCGAGGTCATGGCGCAATTGCAGACGCTGGCGGAAGACGACTATTTGCCGGTTTTGGTCCTGACCGCCCAGATTGACGATGAAACAAAAACGCGCGCGTTGCAGGAGGGGGCCAAGGATTTTCTGCACAAACCGTTTGAGAAAATCGAAGTGCTCAATCGCATCCGCAATATGCTGGAAGTGAGATTGCTTCACAAACAAGCACGAAACCATAATGTCGTTCTGGAACAACGTGTTATTGAGCGAACAATCGAATTGGCTTCAACGCGCATGGATGTTATTCAGCGCCTGGGCCGGGCGGCCGAATATCGGGACAATGAAACAGGCCTTCATGTCATCCGAATGAGCCGGTTTTGTGAATTGCTGGCGCTGGAAATTGGCATGGAAGAGGCCGCAGCGACACTTTTGCTCAATGCCAGCCCGATGCATGACGTTGGCAAAATCGGTATTCCTGACAACGTGCTTTTGAAACCCGGCAAACTTGACTCAGACGAATGGGAGATTATGAAGACCCATTCAGCCATAGGTGCCGAATTGTTATCAGGCAGCGGAAATCCGATGATGGACCTGGCCTGTGAAATCGCCATGACCCACCATGAACGCTGGGACGGTAGCGGTTATCCTGACGGGATTGCTGGTGAGGATATTCCGATATCCGGGCGCATTACGGCATTGTGTGACGTCTTTGACGCACTGATGTCGGCACGGCCCTACAAAAAAGTATGGAGCCACCAGGAGACTCTGGATTTGATCAAGGCCGAGAGCGGCAAACATTTTGAACCGGCCCTTGTCGAGGCTTTCCTGAATATCCAGGACGAGATCATGGCTATACGTGCCAACTTGCTGGATGAAGATCACGTTGAAGCCTGATCCGGTTTACTGTCGCAATCAATTGATCGTGGCATCGCTTGAAGAAAGTGCCCCGGGGTCGCTATGATCAGATCCATGGTCGAACTGTCGAACACAATCCGAATGAAAACGCTGCTTTTGCTGACGGGTGTCTGGCTGATTGCGCTGGCATTGTCCTTACCGTTACAGGCGCAAGAGGCCAAGCCCACGGCACCGCCGCCCAAGGGTGATGTTGTTATGGAGTCGATGTCGGCACCAATTATCCGGGGCAAAAAAATCACCGGCTACGAGCACGCCACTATCATCATGTGGTTGACGACGAAGGATCATGCAGGCCTGGTCTGCGCCAATCGTTATGCACTGGCGGATTCGTTCCTGATCGATTTGCACGATCATCCAATTTCCTCACGCAACAAAAAAGAAGGCCGCGAGGAAGCGGAAGAACGTCTCTACCAGATCGCATCCGATGTCTTCGGTCCTCGGGTTATCCGCCGGCTGCGCGTCGAATGGGCCCGTAATTCAACAGGCGGCAAGACTACAATTTTCGGTACATTTACCGACGTTCAATGTGAGGCCGCCAAGTAGACAGAGAGGTGGTCTTATTCCGCAAGGAATTCGACGATCAGATCGACAACGTCCTCGACATACAGGTCACGAAAAAAATGGCCGGCTTCTTCGACGACTTCGAAGCGCTGGGTTTTGTCGTTGAGGTAGGGCGGCACCAGCTTGTCGAGGCCAACAACAACCTTGTCATCACTGCCGGCGATTATCAGCGTTGGTTTTTTGAGCCGGGGCAGCAGGGCCGGCGAGTGCCGCCGCGCATCATGCGTGTAATAACTGACGAAAGTCGCTGCTGATACCGTCGTGCCCCTGCAATAGAGGAGGCCGGTATTCTCCATCATCGTGCCGGGCTTGCCCTGGTCGACCAGTGCTTTTGCCTTGGCCAGAACATCGGCCAGATTGCGACGATGGTTTTTCTTGTAGCTGTTCGCCACCCTCGTCTGATCCCAGGTCGCCGGCGCAATCAGCACAATGTTTGAGACGATCGCATGATCGGTTTCTGCCGTGAACCAGGCTGTCTGGTTGCCGCCACGGCTATGCCCGACCAGGGTGACTGATTTGGTGCCCTGACTGTCCAGCCACTTCACCCAGGCACCAATTTCTTTCATGGCGTCATGGAACAGGTGGGTGTGTGGCTTCTTGCAGTCGAGAAGGAATTCGCGCTCAGGTGCGTCGAGCGCGAGATTGATGGCCAGCGACGAACGCCCGGCTTCCTGTAACAGACCTTGCAGGTTCTTGATGATCTCCATTTTGTTGTGTGCCATCGTGCCGTGGGTGATCAGCACCACTTCGTCCTTCAGGGATTTACCGTCAGCCAGCGCCAAATTTGCATTCAATGTTGTGTCCGCGAACTTGAGACGAACTTCTTCGGCTCGCGCACCGGACGTCACGGCAAGCAAAGCGACACCGCACAGGACAACAATGAGAAAATTCTTCATCCGGCGTTCCTCAGGACCTGATCGAACAGCACGGGATCAACATTGCCGCCAGAGGTGACGACCACCGTTGTGCGGTCCCTGGTTTTGATGCGCCCGGCCAGGGCAGCTGCGAGGGCGACGGCCCCGCCGGGTTCAACGACAATCTTCAGGTCGGTAAAGGCGATGGCCATGGCGGCGGCAACCTCTTCATCTGAAACGGCAAATCCGCCGGCCAACCGATCACGGTTGATGGCAAACGTCATTTCGCCCGGGATTGACGCGAGAAGTGCATCGCAGAAACTTTTGGGCCCGTCATCATTCGCCGTACGGTCGCCTGCCTCCAGGGACCGGCGGTGATCATCAAAACCTTCCGGCTCACAGGCATAGAGTTTGGTGGCCGGTGATCTTGCCTCCAGCGCCAGAGATGTGCCGGCAATCAGGCCACCACCGCCTGCGGGCGAAAGCACGGCGTCAGGCGCGATGCCGAGTTCTGCGCATTGTTCGGTGATCTCCAGCCCGACGGTACCTTGCCCGGCGATGACCCAGGCATCGTCGTAGGGACGTACCAGACTGGCCCCGGTTTCCGCTGCCATTTCAGCGCCGATGGTTTCGCGGTCCTGATGATATCGATCATAGGTCAGGACCTCGGCGCCATAGGATTTTGTATTGGCGATCTTCAGGGCAGGTGCGTCGCTCGGCATGATGATCGTGGCCGGTGCACCGACGATTTCGGCCGCGGCGGCAACGCCTTGCGCGTGATTGCCCGATGAATAGGCGACGATGCCAGCCTTGATCTGGCCCGCGTCCAGCCGGCTGATGTGATTGTAGGCACCGCGAAACTTGAATGATCCGGTGCGCTGCAGAACTTCCGACTTGATCAACAAACGTCCGCCGACCCGTCGATTGAGCAGTGGTGATTCCAGCAGGGGTGTGCGCACAGCCTGGCCCTTCAGGCGCAGCGCGGCGTCCTCGATATCGGCGAAGGTCGGGATGGCTATGGCGGGTTCACAGGGGCTTAAGGAATTCATCGATGGCCTCGATACAGCTGAGTTCGTCGAGCAAGGGGACATGCCCGCGACCGGGCACGATAACACGGCGCAATTCTGGAACGTCCGCCGCCATGCGGTCAAATGTTTCTGCGCTCAAAATGTCTGACAGTTCTCCGCGAAAAGCCAGGCATGGCGTGTCCTGAAGGGCGCGATAAAACGGCCACATATCCGGTGTTGGTCCAGCGGCAGTGAGGGCCTTGCCGAGGTTCAAATCGTAATCTGGCACCAGTTGGCCGGCTCCGTTCTGGCGATAACTTCTTTTTGTTAATTTGAGCCAGTCGGAGTCATCCAGATCCGGGTAGGCTGGGCTGAACATATGCATCTGGGCGCGCGCCGCCTCTTCGTACGAGACATAACTAACCGGCGTGCCGACATAGCCGGCAATGCGGGCGAGACCGCCTGGATCAATTTCGGGTCCGACATCATTCAGCACAACACCGGCGAGGACGGTCGGACGTTTGACAGCAAGCACCATCGACAACAGGCCGCCGAAAGAAGTGCCGACGACAATCACCCGGTGCAAATTGAGCGCGATCAACAAGGCCTCGACATCACCGAGATGGACCTCGGCGCGATAGTTCTGCCACGTCGGATCAAAACTGGATTGGCCGCGACCGCGATAGTCCGGCGCGATCACCCGGCGTCCGCTGGCCGAGACATGCAGGGCGAGGTCGTGGAAATCAACGCTGTTGCGGGTAAGGCCAGCGAGGCAGAGCAGGGGTGTTGGCTCCCAGGTCGCCTCGCCATAGTCACGGTAAAAAAGTTTCAGGCCGTCTTCGGCGGAATAACTTCGGGCGCGGTACGCGTCGTCTTCACCCTCCATCAAGCCGCCCCGACAATCGGCGGTAATTCGGTCAGTGATTTGACTTCGAAATCAGGCTGGTCAGGCAGTCTTTCCCGAACCTGGCCAAACCGATTAACCCAGACAACCTTGAATCCAAAAGTTGCCGCACCTGCAGCGTCCCAGGCATTCGACGACTGGAAGGCGATTTCGCCCGGCATGATTTCAAACTCATCGCAGGCCATCTGATAGACCGAAGGGTGCGGTTTGTAGATACGGACATCCTCGACCGACAAAACCCGGTCGAGCACACCAGCGATCCCGGCATTCTCGACCGCCGAGTTCAACATCTTCGGTGATCCGTTCGACAAGATCGCGGTTTTCAATCCGGCATCCTTCAGCGATGTCAGGACTTCCTTGACCTCAGCGTAGGCGTCCAGCGACATATAAAGATCAAGCAGGCGCTGGCGCAGCGCTTCGTCCGATACGCTGTGTGCATCCAGGGCATAATCCAGTGCATCGGTCGTGAGCTGCCAGAAATCGACATGGCGCTGCATCAACGAACGCAGCCAGGTGTATTGCAGTTGCTTGTTGCGCCAGACTTCGGCCAGCGGCTGCCACTTGTCACCCAGTTCATCGGCGCAGTGCGCTGCAGCGGCGTTGACGTCGAACAAGGTGCCGTAGGCGTCAAAAACGCAGGCTGCAATATTGTCGAGTTTTGCGGTCATGCCCGTCTCCTGATTCAATGCAAACCGATGGTAAACACACCGGCGATAAACGCAATACGTGACGGTGATATCCAGGTGAAATTGGGCCGTTATCTGTTCAAATCGTCCAGCAATCCAAGCGGCGTCCGGCTGTCTGAACCAGCCAGGCGCTGGCGGAAGACCTGCAGACCTTCCAACACACGCTGGACATAGTTCCGCGTTTCCGAAATCGAGATCAGTTCGACCCAGTTTATCGGATCAACGTCCGGCTGCCTCGGGTCGCCATTGGACCTGACCCAGCGCCGCACGCGCGGCGTGCCCGCGTTATAGGCCGCCAGAGCCATGATGTAAGAGCCCTTGTACTGATCGATCAGTGACGCGAGGTATGCCGAACCCAGCCTGGTATTGTAGTCCGGATCGCTGGTCAAACGACGACGGCTGTAGCGCGTGCGTTCCTTGTTGGCGACAACGCGGGCAGTCGCCGGCATCAGCTGCATCAGGCCGCGGGCTCCGGCATGACTGACGGCTTTCGGATCGAACTGGCTTTCCTGGCGAATGACGGCGAGCTGCAGGGCGCGCTCGACCTTGCGATGTCCGGTGACCCGAATGATCGGGAAATTCATGTCCGGCAAGTGAACACCTGTCCGGGCAGCAATCTTGGCCGAGGCGACGGCGCGGTCCTTGCGCCCGACATCGATGGCCAGACGGGCTGTCAGGACATGCATCGCCGGGCTTTTTGCTGATTCTGACAGCTGGGTCAAAAACGGCCGGATATGGTCGCGTTGCCCAAGCCGGCCCAGCAGGCGAACGGCCCGGACAATCTCGAGGGCCTCGAAAGCATTACGCTCGGCGGGTGTCGGCTCGATCGGTGCGGGCAGGGGGTTCGACGTCGTTTCTCCCAGCGCCAGGATTGCCAGATGACCATAATAGGTGAAGCGATACCGGGCCGCGTCGGCATATTTTGCGCGGGCATTGACCTTGTCGCCCAGGGCTTCATAGGTCCTGCCCAGCCAGTAGGACCCTCGCGCCAGACTGACTGGGAAGCGCACAAGCTCCATGAACTGTTCAAAGTGCTTGCGCGCCAGTTTCGGATCATCCAGATGTGTCAGCGCAATCCAGCCCGCAAGATTTTCCGCCTGTGAGGCCCAGCGGCGATCTTTCTGGCCGTGGTCGCGGGCCAGAATGTAGGCATCACTCACCCGGCCTTTCGCCAGCATTTTGCGCAAGAGGATATGACGCTCAACCCACCATTTTTTGGGACGGGGGCCGGTCTCGGTAATAGTCTCGGCCGGTGGCAGCAACAACTCGACGGCCGATTCCGGGAAATTCTTGCGCCGCCGCCAGCGCAAGCGCTCGTAGACCAGTCCGGGATGCGACTTCAGCGCATCCGGCACCCGGCGAATGGCACCGTCAACGCCACCGGCAAATTGCATCAGCGACAATCGCGCAAAGGCGAGCGCCCGCTGATCGTTGGAAACGCGCCGCATCATGCGCCTGGCACCCCGGCGCTGCTGATCCCAGATCAGGCGATTGAGCCGCGCGGCGTGATCCGTCTCGGTCAATCGTTTGCGATGGCGACGCAGGATATTGCGCTCCTGACGACTGGGGAAGCGGCCGTTGATCCAGGCGTCGCGCAGCAGTCTCAGGCCTTCATCGTTCTGGCCCGCCTCCAGCAGGATCTCAGCCAGCTTCAATTTGCCTGACCCGGTTTGCGGCGGGTTGGTGCCGAACCAGGCGATGACTTTTTCGCCCGGCGTTCTGGAATTGATCGCCCGTTCAATGTTGCGCCGCAGGGCGGATTGCCGCGGCCAGTCCGAATTGAGATTGAGGAATTCGACAAGTTCCTCGAATGAGGCATTGGGCGACGGCTGCGTCAGATGCAGCCAGCGAATGACTTTGGCGGGCAAGGGGTTCTTCGCCCGCGCCGCATGCTGATCGGCCAGTTTCCACTTTCGGGAATTGACCGCCTTGAAGGCAGACTTGTAATGCTGCATGTCCTGACGGCTGAGCACTGTCGATAGCGTGTGGTACTTCGGTTTTTGTTTAGGCAGGAAAGGTTGGGGTTCGGGCCGGGCGGCAGCAGGTGTTTTCGTTGTTGGCGGTGCAGCTTCCTGGGCCATTGCCTGAGCGGAAAGCGCCCCTATGGCGAGTGCATATACCGCTATTTGTAACGCTGGCCTGATCAGACTGATCCTCAAACCGGTCCGATGCCGACGGGCGACACCTTGTAAAAAAATTGACAGCAACTCAAACTTCCCTTCGACCCACGCTTGCAGCGAACCCCCGGTATCGTATAGTTTGCCGCAGCTCTAGCCAGAATTATTTTAAATTCAAAGGAACACGTCATGTTTGCGGGATCGATGCCGGCTCTGATTACGCCCTTTCGCGATGGTGCTGTCGACGAAAAAGCCTTCCAGGAATTCGTCGAATGGCAAATCGATGAGGGTAGCCACGGCCTTGTGCCGTGTGGCACCACGGGCGAATCGCCCACGCTGAGCCACGATGAGCATAAACGTGTCGTTGAATTGTGCATCGAAGTGGCCAACGGACGCGTGCCGGTGATTGCCGGTGCGGGCTCAAACTCGACGGCCGAGGCCATCGAACTGGCCGTCCACGCCAAGTCGGCCGGTGCCGATGCCGTACTGGTTGTGACACCATATTACAACAAGCCGACGCAGGAGGGCATGTACCAGCATTACAAGGCCATCCACGACGAAGCGGATATTCCGGTGATTATCTACAACATCCCCGGGCGTTCGATTGTCAATATGTCGACCGAGACCATGGCCCGGCTGGCCGAGCTGCCGAATATCGTCGGCGTCAAGGACTCGACCGGCAGCCCGGAGCGCACCAGCGCCACCCGGATGATCCTCGGCTCGGACTTCTGCCAGATGTCGGGCGAGGACGCCATTGCCCTTGCCATCGCGGCGCACGGCGGCCACGGCTGTATCTCGGTGACCGCCAATGTCGCGCCGCGTCTGGTTTCTGAATTCCAGAACGCCTGCATGGCCAAGGATTTTGCCACGGCGCTGGAATATCAGGACCGTCTGTTGCCGTTGCATATCGCTCTGTTCATGGAAACCAGCCCCGGACCGATCAAATATGCTGTCAGTCTGCTGGACCGGGCCACCGAAGACGTGCGCCTACCGATGGTGCCGATTTCCGACAAGACCAAGGAGCATGTCCAGGTCGCGATGAAATCGGCAGGCATCCTGAATTAGCATGTTCAATGGCTAAAAAGAAAAGCGACGGCCACCGCGCCGTCGCGGTCAACCGCAAGGCGCGCCACAACTACTTTATCGAGGATACGCTCGAAGCCGGGATCATGTTGACCGGGCCCGAGGTTAAATCCTTGCGCGCCGGCCATTGCTCGATCGGTGAGGCGTTCGCCAGCGACAAGGACGGCGAATTTTACCTGATGAACGCCCATATCTCGCCCTATGCGCCGGCGGCCAAACATTTCGCCACCGACCCGTATCGACCACGCAAACTGTTGCTGCACAAAAAGGAGCTCAGCCGCATGTTCGGGCAGCGCCAGCGCGCCGGCATCACCATGGTCCCGCTCTCGGTCTACTTCAACGACCGCGGCATCGCCAAGGTCGAACTCGGCATCGCCAAGGGCAAGAAACAGCACGACAAACGCCAGACCGACAAAGACCGCGACTGGAACCGCGAAAAGGCGAGGGTGCTCAGGGACCGGGGGTGAGGGCTTGGGGTGAGGCGCTGCGCTTAACTCTCGTTGAAATAAGTGGCCAGTTCGGGGGGCAGGTCGTCGCCATCGACCTCAAATAATTCGAGCAGGACGCCGTCGGGGGCGGCGCACATGATGTAGCGCCAGAAACCGTATTCATGGATGTCGCCGCGAAACTCGATGCCTTGGGCGCGCATGTGGGTGACCAGACCAGCGAGGTCTCCGCTGCGAAAACCCAGGTGATGCACGGCGCTGGCGGATCCGCGAGGTAGTTGATCGTAGAGGTGCAAGCGTCCGCTGCCGATTCGCATGAAGACATTCCGCGCACCGCCAAAATCGCCGTCGTACGCCACTTCGCCGCCCAGCATTGTGCGGTACCAGGCGACGCTGGCCGATAAATCACTCGCGAAGATATGGGCGTGGTGCAGGTCGTTCATGGCGCGGTCACTTCCTTCAGGAACCTAACCGGCGATGTTTTTTACCTGCTGGAATACGTCGGCAAACATCTCCGGTGTCAGTCTTCGGGTATTTACGTTGTAGCGGGAGCAGTGGTAGCTGTCGACCAGTGTCAGCCCGTTCGGCAGGGTGTGGCGGGCATTGTGGACGAATTTGTGGGCGGCTTTGCGCAGGCCGTAGGTTGTCAGGATGGCGTCGTGGGCGATCTTGCCGAGCGCCACCATGACCTTCAGGTTTGCCAGGGCCTCGATTTCGGCGATCAGGAAGGGGCGGCAGGCCGTGGCTTCAAGGGCGGTAGGCTTGTTTTCCGGCGGCACACAGCGCACGGCGTTGGTGATGCGCGTGCCGATCAGCTCGAGGCCGTCATCGGGGCGCAAATCATAGGTCCCGCGGGCAAGGCCTGCCTCAACCAGCGTCGGATAGAGCAAATCACCGGCACCATCGCCTGTGAAGGGGCGGCCCGTGCGGTTGGCGCCGCGCAGGCCCGGTGCCAGGCCGACAATCAGCAGCCAGGCGTCGCCATCACCAAAGGCCGGTACCGGCGCGTTGTGCCAGTCCGGGTAAAGATTACGATGTTTATCGAGGAAGGCTGCGAGACGTGGACACAGCGTGCAGCCCCGGCCCGGGCCCGCCAGGGCCTCGGTCCGCGAAAGGGATGTCGCCATCTCAGGCGGTTTGTCTGATGATCGTCTCCGTGTCCGGCAAGTCGGCGTCTGCCGGTGTGCCGTGGACTTCGTCGTCGTCCATATCGTTGTCGCCCTGATCATTGTCAAAGTGCTGTTGAGCCGGCTGATGCTGGCGTGCCGGACCTGCGCGGCCAATCAGGTTCTGCAAGTCGACCAGTTCGAGGAAATCATCTGCCTGTCGGCGCAATTCATCGGCAATCATCGGCGGCTGGGATTTGACCGTGCTGACGACAGTGACGCGAACGCCCTTGCGCTGCAGTGCCTCGACCAGGCGGCGGAAATCGCCATCGCCCGAGAACAAAACAATGTGGTCGAGATGCTCGGCCATTTCCAGGGCATCAACGGCGATTTCAATATCCATGTTGCCCTTGATCTTGCGACGGCCCGAGGCATCGGTGAATTCCTTGGTCGGCTTGGTGATCATGGTGTAACCGTTGTAATCCAGCCAGTCGACCAGCGGCCGGATCGGCGAATATTCCTGGTCTTCCACCAGGGCCGTGTAGTAGAAAGCGCGAACAATGCGCGTCTGCGAACGGAATTCCGAGAGCAGCCGCTTGTAATCGATATCGAAGTTGAGGGCACGAGCCGCCGCGTACAAATTCGATCCATCAATAAAAAGTGCCGTTCGATCGTTTTCAATAAAATTCATTATTATTAGTCCCTTAAAACAGGTAATTGAGATACGGAATGAATAATTTTATTGCCCTGAGGGATTTCAATCCTGTCTCATCCACCAAATATGTAGGCCCTGGGGAGCCCGCTGCCAAGGACAATAGGTACGGAGAACGGACTTGTGAATACCAGTGATGTTAACAGGTGTGACAAGATACTGATTGGCCTCGGGGCAAATCTGCCGTCAAAGGCGGGTGGACCGGTCGAGACACTGGCGGCATCACTTGTTGCCCTGCAGGCGGAAGGTGTCGAAATCGTCCGCAGTTCGCCATGGTATCGCTCCCGTCCGGTGCCGGTTTCCGATCAGGACTGGTACGTCAACGGTGTGGCTGTTGTAAATACCGACAAGGACGCCCGCGACTTGCTCGAAACCTTGCACGACGTCGAAGTCCAGTTTGGCCGTATACGCAATGTCGTCAACGAGCCGCGTGTCCTCGACCTCGACCTGCTGGCCTATCGGGATCAAATATCCCTCGACAAGCCCGGCATGAACCTGCCGCATCCGCGCCTGCATGAGCGGGCTTTTGTGCTTGTACCGCTGTCAGATATTGCGCCGGACTGGTGCCATCCCGTCAGCAAACTTTCCATCCCGCAAATGATGGCGGCGATGCCGGCGGGGCAGGTCGTTGAGCAAATTCCCTGAAAAGCGGCAACAAATCACTGGCAATTCGGTGAAATAGTCTGATTTCTGATGCATTTGGTGATATCGGGCCTTGCTTTGAGGGGCGGATTTCAATACTTATGCGCTGCAACATAAATCATGCGGAGAAATAACGATGGCTCGCGTCACCGTCGAAGATTGTATTGAGAAAATCCCCAACCGCTTTGACCTCGTCATGCTGTCTTCACAGCGTGCGCGTCAAATCTCGGCGGGTGAAGAAATTCTGGTCGAACGCGACAACGACAAAAACCCGGTTATTTCGCTGCGTGAAATTGCCGGTGAACATGTCGCTGTCGACGATTTGTCCGAAGCCGTGATCATGGGCTTCCAGAAGCACGTCGAAGTCGACGAGCCTGAGGAAGACAACATGGCCGCCTTGATGTCGGCGCAGGACTGGGTCAATGGCGAAGCAGACGCGGTCGAAGCCGCGCGCTCACGTGAAGCCGCCAGCGCCCGCGAAATCGACGACTCCGAGGTCATTTAACCGGACGGTATCGCGCGACCTTGCCGGCTTCAAACCGGTGAAAAATCTGAAAACGCGCGGCGATTTATTCGTCGCGCGTTTTTTATTGCGAATAATTCTTACCCTTCCGCCTGAACCGGTTAAAGTTCACACATGATCAGGCAATTCGAACTCGTTGAAAACGTTTGCGAATATGATCCTCTCGCTGATGAGGATCTGCTCAATCGCGCCTATGTATTTTCGATGAAGGCCCACGGCACGCAAAAGCGTGAATCGGGCGATGCCTATTTCACACATCCGCTGGAAGTCGCCGGCATTCTCACCGACCTCAGGCTGGACGGCGATACCATCGTTACGGCGCTGCTGCATGACACGGTCGAGGATACGGTGGCGACACTGGACGAGATTGAAGGCCAGTTCGGCCCGGATATCGCCCAGCTCGTGGACGGTGTCACCAAACTGTCGCAAATCGAATTGTCGATGACGGCGGATACACCGACCGATTCGAGCCGACAGGCCGAGAATTTCCGCAAACTGGTGTTGGCGATGTCGAACGACATCCGGGTGCTGCTGGTCAAACTGGCGGACCGGCTGCACAACATGCGCACTTTGCACTTCGTCAAACGCGAGGAAAAGCGCCGGCGCGTCGCCCTTGAGACCATGGATATCTATGCGCCGCTGGCCGAGCGTATCGGCATGCAAAACATCAAGGACGAGCTGGAGGACCTGGCGTTTTCGCACATCAACCCGGAAGCCCGCGATTCGGTGCTGGCTCGCCTCGCCTTCCTGCGCGACCGGGAAACCGACATTGTCGAGCGCATCACCGACGAATTGCGCCAGACCCTGACCGACGCCGGTGTCGAGGCCTGGGTCTCGGGGCGGGAGAAGCGGCCTTATTCGATCTGGCGCAAGATGGAGCAGAAAAACGTCACCTTTGAGCAGCTCTCCGACATCATGGCCATTCGCGTCGTAGTGGACGATGTCAGCAAGTGTTATCAGGCGCTGGGTGCGGTGCATGCGGCCTATCGAATGATCCCCGGCCGGTTCAAGGATTACATCTCGACGCCCAAGCGTAACAATTACAAATCAATCCATACATCGGTGATCGGGCCGGAGAAGCAGCGCATCGAAATCCAGATCCGCACGGACCAAATGCAGGAAATCGCTGAAATCGGTGTGGCAGCGCACTGGCTTTACAAACAGAACCCCGGCGGCTCCGAAGGTAGTGAAGGCCACGAATACCGCTGGCTCAGGGAATTGCTCGAAATTCTCGATCATGCGTCCAACCCGGAAGAATTCCTCGAGCACACCAAACTCGAGATGTTTCAGGATCAGGTGTTCTGCTTTACACCCAAGGGCGATTTGATTGCCCTGCCGCGCGGGGCGACGCCGGTTGATTTCGCCTACGCCGTTCATTCGAACGTTGGCGACACTTGTGTGGGTGCCCGCATTAACGGGCGCATGTCGCCCTTGCGCACGACGCTGGAAAACGGTGATCAGGTCGATGTGCTGCGCTCCAAAGTCGCGGCACCATCACCGACCTGGGAGAATTTTGTTGTCACCGGCAAGGCGCGTTCCTCTATCCGACGCTTTATTCGCAAGCAGGAACGCTCGCAATACGCCGATCTCGGCAAGGCGATCCTGGTCAAGGCGTTTCGCGATGATAAACACGACTTCACCGAAAAAGCCGTTGAGGGTGTGCTGAAGTCGATGCGCTATGCCACCGTCGAGGATTTGTATTCGGATATGGGGCTTGGCGAGGTCACGGCCCAGCAAGTGCTTGAGAAAATATTCCCGGGCCTCAAGGTCAAGCGACGGGCCAGTGGCCTGTTTCAGCGCATGCGGCGGCGCGGCAAGCCACCCAAGGGTGGCGATCATTCAATTCCCATTCGTGGGCTCATCCCGGGCATGGCCGTGCACTTCGCCGGCTGCTGCCATCCGCTGCCGGGCGATCGCATTGTTGGCATTGTCACCACGGGCAAGGGCGTCACGGTCCACACCATCGACTGCGAGACACTGGAGCAGTTCGCCGATACACCGGAGAGCTGGCTTGATGTGTCGTGGGATATGTCCAAGGACGATGAGGGCGCTCACGTCGGGCGAATTCATGTGGTTCTGGTCAACGCGCCGGGCAGCCTGTCGTCGCTCACGGCTGTAATCGCCCGCAACCTCGGCAACATATCGAACCTGAAAATCACAGAACGCTCTGCCGACTTTTTTGAAATGCTTGTCGACATCGAGGTTCGCGACGTAAAACATCTGGTCAACATTATCGCCGCTTTACGGGCCGATCCGTCGATCAGCTCGGTTGATCGCTCAAGCCACTAAAAGGATCCAGACGAACATGAACCAGGAAGACGTACTGCAGCACTACCGCGAAACCGGCGCACTGCTGGAAGGCCATTTTTTGCTGTCGTCGGGGCTGCACAGTCCGCTTTATCTGCAGTGCGCCAAGGTTCTGATGCACCCGGAACGCGCTGCCGTGCTGTGCCGGGCACTGGCCGACAAGGTGATCGACGTCGTCGGGCAGGGTGGCATCGATATTGTGGTCTCACCTGCCATGGGTGGTGTCGTTGTGGGCTATGAAGTGGGGCGCCAGCTTGGTGTACCCGCGATCTTCACCGAACGCGTGGATGGGGAATTCGCTTTGCGACGCGGCTTTGAGCTCGACGCCGGCGCGCGCGTGCTGATGTCGGAAGACATTATCACCACCGGGAAATCATCTCGCGAATGCATCGCCGCCATTGAACAAGCCGGTGGCAAGGTCGTTGCCGCAAGTTGCCTGATTGACCGATCGGATGGCGAAGTTGATGTCGGCCTGCCGTTGGTGTCGTTGACGGGCCTTAAAGTTCCGAGTTATGAAGCTGATGCCCTGCCGCCGGAACTGGCGAACACGCCCGCCGTAAAACCCGGCAGTCGCGGTCTCAAATAGCCGCCCCGGATCCAGGACCAGGTCTCAAGTGTTTCAACGACGAAATAAACGAACGGCAGGCCAGCGGGCGCTTGGCTTCATTTGGCCGCACATCGGCTGGAAGCGTGCCTTCGCCTATTCCAAGCACCGTCTCGCCCGCTTGCCTGGCACGCCCTATACCATTGCCGGTGGCTTTGCTTGCGGCGCCGCCGTTTCCTTTACGCCGTTTGTCGGACTACATTTCATTATCTCGGCCATATTGGCTTTTGGTATTCGCGCCAATATCCTGGCCTCGGCGATTGGCACGGCTGTCGGCAATCCGTGGACATTTCCGTTTATCTGGCCTTTTGTCTACAAGACCGGGATCTGGATGCTGGGGCTCGATGGCATGGAGATGCCGGAAACCCTGACATTCAAGTTTGTCTTCGCCCACTTTTTCGACGTCTTTTTGCCCATGTTGCTGGCCAGCCTGCCGATCGGGGCGATTGTCTGGGCGATTTTTTACTTCCCTCTGCGGGCCGTGATCGCTAATTACCAGACCTCACGGCGGGCGCGAATCGCCACAAACAAAACTGATGAGCCTGAATAGATGAGCGGCAACAAATTACGTCTTGGTGTCAATGTTGATCACGTGGCGACAGTCCGCAATGCGCGCGGCGTCGACTATCCTGATCCTGTGCGCGCCGCCAGGCTGGCCGAAGCCGCCGGGGCCGACGGTATCACCGCTCATTTGCGCGAGGATCGTCGTCATATTCTCGATGACGATATCGACCGGCTGATGGCTGAAATCGGCTTGCCGCTCAATTTTGAATGCGCCGCGACCGATGAGATGCTGCAAATCGCCCTGCGTCACAAGCCCCACGCCGTCTGCATCGTGCCGGAAAAGCGCGAGGAGTTGACGACCGAAGGCGGGCTCGATGTCATCGCCGGGCATAACACCTTGCTACCGTTTGTCGAGAAACTCTCAGCCAACGGCAGCCGGGTGTCGATGTTTATCGACCCGGAACCGTCGCAGCTTGATGCTGCGATAGCCATTGGCGCGCCGGTGGTCGAATTGCACACCGGCGGTTATTGCGAGGCCGAGGGTGATGATCAGGCCCGCGAGCTTGCCCGCATCGTCAGGGCTGCTGCCCACGCCGAGGCAATTGGCCTTGAATGTCACGCCGGACACGGCCTGAATTACGACACTGTGAAGCCGGTGGCGGAAATTCCGTCTATTGTAGAGCTCAACATCGGTCATTTCCTGATAGGTGAGGCCATCTTCGACGGGCTGGAGGCCGCGATCAAACGCATGCGCAACTTGATGGATGAAGCGAGACCAGGTTTATGACCATGATCGGCATGGGCAGTGACCTGATCGATATCACACGGATTGAGAAGACGCTTGAGCGATTTGGTGAGCGGTTCGTCAATCGCTGCTTTACTCAACTGGAGCAAACCAAATCGGACAAACGCCTGAACCGGGCGGCGTCCTATGCCAAACGCTATGCCGCCAAGGAAGCCTGTTCAAAGGCACTGGGCACCGGATTTCGCCGGGGCGTGTTCTGGCGCGATATGGGCGTGATCAATCTGCCTTCGGGAAAGCCGACAATGGCGCTGACGGGCGGGGCCGCCAAACGACTGGACGAGATCATACCTGATGGCATGGAAGCGCAGATCGAGTTGACAATCACCGATGAGCCGCCGATGGCCCAGGCCATAGTCATCATCATGGCAGTGCCAAAACAAATACATGAAAATATTTTGTTTTCAAATGGATAGAACTGATACTTAATGAAAAACGAGAACAAAATAGAGCCTGCCGAAGGCTCGGTCCAGAAGGAAACGTGGGTCGATACCCTGCGCACCGTGATCTATGCCGTCCTGATCGCGCTGGTCATCCGAACCGTGGCGTACGAGCCGTTCAATATTCCGTCCGAATCGATGCTGCCGACGCTGCTGGTCGGGGATTATCTGTTTGTCGACAAGAACGCCTACGGATTTTCAAGGCACTCCCTGCCGTTCAGCCCGCCCCTGTTCGACGGCCGCATATTTGAGAGCCCGGTCGAACGCGGCGATGTCGTGGTGTTCAAATTACCGCGCGATAATTCGACCGATTACATCAAGCGCATCGTCGGTATTCCCGGCGACAAGCTGCAAGTTCGCAAGGGTGTCCTTCACATCAATGGTGACGCCGTGCCCAAAGTCGTCACCGACAAGTTCCCCTATCCCGACGGCGGCGAAAACATCTTCCAGCTTCCTCAGTTTATTGAGACCCTGCCGAACGGCGTGACCTACAACACGCTGGATCTGGTTGCCAAGGGTGATCTGGACGACACGCGTATCTTCGTTGTGCCGGAGGGCTTTTACTTCGCCATGGGCGACAATCGCGATAATTCGGTCGATTCGCGCGTGTCGCCGACTTCCGGTGGCGTTGGCCTGATACCGGCGGAGAACCTGGTCGGGCGGGCGGAAGTCCTGTTCTTTTCGACCAATGGCGACGCCGCGTGGTGGCAAGTCTGGAAATGGCCCTGGGCAATCCGCTATTCCCGCCTTTTCAACTCGATCGATTAATGCCCGGCGATCGCAGCAAGCTTCTCGGCGCGTTGGGGCACAGCTTTGCCAATCCTGAACTGCTTGACGAGGCGTTGACGCATCCCAGCGCCACGACCCGAAAGAGCACGCGCCGGGGCGAGGGGCGGGATTATGACCGGCTCGAATTTCTCGGCGACCGGGTTCTTGGCCTGGTGATCGCCGATTTGCTGCTCAAAACCTATCCGCAGGCCGATGCCGGTCGCCTGGCTCGGCGCTACAACGAGCTGGTGCGCCGCGAAACGCTGGCTGACATTGCGACACGTATCGATCTCGGCCAGCACATGCGCTTCGCCCGGGCCGAGCGCGATGCCGGCGGCGGAGCCAAGCCGGCGCTGCTGGCCAATGCCTGTGAAGCGGTCATTGCGGCCCTTTATCTCGATGGTGGGCTTGATGCTGCCGCCGCCTTCATCCACCGCTATTGGGATGCCCTGGCGGATGGATTGACGACAGCACCCAAGGACGCCAAGACCCGGTTGCAGGAATGGGCGCACGCGATTGGTGCGCCGCCGCCGGTTTATGCCGAGGTTTCGCGCGATGGCCCGCCACATGAGCCTGTGTTTACCATCGAAGTTTCGTTAAAAGGTGTCGGGACCGCACAAGGCCAGGGCAGCGCAAAGCGGACGGGCGAACAAGCCGCCGCCGAAGTTTTGCTGGATATAATTGATCAGAAAGACGGCGCATGAGCGACCAATTGACGACTTGTGGATATGTGGCGCTGATCGGCGCGCCCAATGCCGGTAAATCAACCCTTTTGAATGCGCTTGTCGGCGCCAAGGTGGCAATCGTCAGCCCCAAGGTGCAAACGACGCGGTCACGCCTGACGGGGATCGCGGTGGAGGAGGCGGCCCAGATCGTCTTCATCGACACGCCGGGTATCTTCCAGCCCAAACGAAAACTGGAACAGGCCATGGTCGAAGATGCTTGGACCGGTGCCGATGACGCCGATTTCGTTGCCCTGCTGGTCGATTCGCGCCGCCCGGTCGATGCCAACAACGACGACACGCAGCGCATTATCGACGGCCTGAAGAAAAACAAACGCCGGGCCATTCTGGTGATCAACAAGATCGATGCCGTCAAACGCCCGGCCTTGCTGGCCCTGGCCGACAAACTGAACAGCGAGACGCTGGAAGACGGCAGCCCGTTGTTCTCCGATGTCTTCATGATCTCGGCCCTGACGGGGGACGGTGTCTCCGATCTCGGCAAGGCGATGGCGGCGGCCATGCCGCCGGGCCCGTGGCTTTTCCCGGAGGATCAAATCGCCACCGCGCCCTGGCGCTATCTGGCAGCCGAAACCACACGCGAGAAGCTTTTCATCAACCTGCATCAGGAATTGCCCTATCAGCTCACAGTCGAAACCGAGGAATGGGAAGAACGCAAGGACGGCTCGGTCAAGATCGATCAGGTCGTCTACGTCACCCGCGACAATCACAAGGGCATCGTGCTTGGCAAGAAGGGCGCATTGATCAAAAAGGTCGGCGAAGCCTCCCGCCGCGACCTCGAAGACCAGATGGGCCGGCGCGTGCACCTGTTCCTGTTCGTCAAGGTCCGCGAAAACTGGCTCGAAGACCCGGAGCGCTTCCGCGAAATGGGATTGCAGTTCCCAAAGGGTTGAGATCAGAATAATCCCCTTCATGACGCTGCACTCATCGTCTGCTATACCAGCGCCATGCAATGGAGTGATGACGGCATAGTCCTGAGTGCGCGCAAGCACGGTGAAACGTCGGCGATTGTGCAGGTTTTGACGCGCGAGAAGGGGAGACATGCGGGGCTGGTCCGGGGCGGAGCCGGACGGGGTGCTCGCGGCACCTTGCAGCCGGGCAATGAAGTCCGGGCGACGTGGCGGGCGCGATTGCAGGATCATCTCGGCAATTACACGGTTGAACTGGCGCGGGCGCGGGCCGCCCATGTCATGAGCGATCCGCTCAAACTGGCGGCCTTGTCGTCGGCCTGTGCCATCGCCGAAGCGTCCTTGCCGGAACGCGAGGCCCATCCGGCGGCCTATGACGGGTTTCAGCTTCTGTTGCAGGCGATTGAGGGCTCGGAGCACTGGCCCTGGCTCTACGTTCGCTGGGAACTCGGTTTGCTCGGTGAGTTGGGCTTCGGCCTTGATCTCTCGGCCTGCGCCCAGACCGGTGAAACCGAGGGTCTGGCCTACGTCAGTCCGCGCACCGGTCGCGCCGTGACGTCAGCGGCAGCCGGGCAATACAAACACAGGCTTCTGAAGCTGCCGGCGTTCCTCAGTCCGAAGGGCAATGAGGAAGGCAGTACCGAGGCCGATATTGCGGATGGGCTGGCTCTGACGGGGTTTTTTATGGAGCGCCATGTGCTGTCGCCGCATCACACAGCCATTCCCCCGGCGAGAGAGCGATTTGTCGCCAGATTTATGGCCATTTCGGCACAATAGGCACTACATCTGGTGTAAAAGGGGTGCTATACAGGTGCCATGAACACTTCAGATACCCTTGACCCGCCTGCGGACGGGATTGTCGATACGTCGCTGTCAGAGGCGCTTTCCGAGCGCTACCTCGCCTATGCCCTGTCGACCATCACGTCGCGCTCGCTGCCGGATGTGCGCGATGGCCTGAAACCGGTGCACCGGCGGCTTTTGTACGCCATGCGCCTGCTGAAACTGGACCCGGGGCAGGGCTTCAAGAAATGCGCCCGTGTCGTTGGCGATGTCATGGGCAAATACCATCCGCATGGTGATCAGTCGATTTACGACGCCATGGTGCGTCTGGCGCAGGATTTTTCGGTACGCTACCCGCTGGTCGATGGCCAGGGCAACTTCGGCAATATTGACGGCGACAACGCGGCGGCCATGCGTTATACCGAGGCCCGGTTGACGGCCATCGCCGATGCCCTGCTGAACGGTCTGGATGAGGACGCGGTTGATTTTCGCGATACCTATGATGGTGAGGAAAGCGAGCCCGTCGTGCTGCCCGCAGCCTTCCCAAATCTGCTGGCCAACGGGGCGACCGGTATTGCTGTCGGCATGGCAACATCGATCCCGCCTCACAATGCTGCCGAACTCTGCAATGCGGCCTTGCATTTGATCAAGACACCCAATGCGCGACCGGAAACGCTGACAGAAATCGTACCGGGGCCTGATTTCCCGACCGGTGGCGTGATGGTCGAGCCGCGCCAGAGTGTGATCGAATCATACCGTACGGGTCGTGGCAGTTTTCGGCTGCGGGCCAAATGGGAAGCCGAAAAAGTCGGACGCGGGCAGTATCAGATCGTTGTCACTGAAATGCCTTACCAGGTGCAGAAGGCCAAGCTGATCGAGCGGATCGCCGAACTGATCATCGCCAAGAAATTACCGATGCTGGCCGATATTCGTGACGAATCCGCTGATGACGTCCGCCTCGTACTGGAGCCGCGCAGCCGAACGGTCGATGCCGAGCCATTAATGGAGACTTTGTTCCGTCTGACGGATCTTGAGGTGCGGATCTCGCTCAACCTCAATGTGCTTGCGGCCAATGGCACGCCTGGCGTGATGAACCTGCGCGATGCCTTGAAAGCTTTTCTGGATCATCGTCATGTCGTGCTGGTGCGTCGGTCGAAACACCGGCTGGCCAAGATCGAACACCGGCTTGAGGTGCTGGAAGGCTATTTGATCGCCTACCTCAACCTCGACGAAGTGATCCGGATCATTCGCGAAGAAGACGAGCCCAAGCCAGAACTGATGAAGGCTTTCAAGCTTACGGACGTTCAAGCCGAAGCCATCCTCAACATGCGCCTGCGTAGTTTGCGGCGGCTGGAAGAAGAGGGCATTCGCACCGAGCACAAGCAACTCAAGTCGGAGCAAAAAGGCCTCAAGACCTTGCTCAAGGATGAAAAACAGCGCTGGAAAACTATTGCTGGTGAGATTCGTGAAACCCGCGATGCCTTCGGACCGAAGACGGAAATCGGTGCCCGCCGCACAGAAATCACCGACGCGCCGGATGTTGAGGAAGTCTCACTCGAAGCCATGGTCGAGCGTGAACCGATCACGGTGATCTGCTCGGACAAGGGCTGGATCCGCACCGTCAAGGGTCACGTCGAGATCAACGACGACGTCAAATACAAGGAAGGCGACCGGGGTCGCTTCTGGCTGCATGCCGAGACCACGGACAAGGTCATTCTGTTTGCCACCAACGGCCGGTTTTACACCCTGACGTGCGACAAACTGCCGAGAGGGCGAGGACATGGTGAGCCGATGCGCTTGCTGACGGGCCTTGGCAATGATGAAGACATTGTTGATCTGATGGTCCACAAGCCGGGGCGCAAGCTGGTTGTGGCGTCATCCGATGGCCGGGGCTTTATTGTGCCGGAGGATCAGGTGATCGCCCAGACCCGCACGGGCAGGGTCGTGCTCAACGTCTCGGGCGGGCTTGAAGCGCGGGCGCTGTCCGTTGTGCCGGAAGGCGCAGATATGATCGCCTGTGTCGGCGAGAACCGTAAGATGAACATCTTCGAATTGTCCGAACTGCCTGAAATGACGCGCGGGCGCGGTGTTGTGCTGCAGCGCTACAAGGATGGCGGGCTTTCGGATATCCGGGCCTTCATTCGCGCCGAGGGCCTGACGTGGGCGGCAGGCGTTGGACGCACACGGACCGAAAACGATCTGATGCTGTGGGAGGGCAAGCGCTCCCAGGCCGGTCGACTGGCGCCCAAGGGATTTGCCGCAACAAATCGTTTCTCGTAACGCGCCGGGTTCCCTAGTATTCCCCCAGTCATAGTTTTGGGGAAGGTGCCGCATGGCCGCGACAGATCTGTTTTCCACCGTTTATGAAGCCTTCACGGCGACAACAGCGACATCTCCGGACGCGACCTTTTTCTGTGTGCCGCCGCGCCCTGGCCGTGACTACTATGAACAGGGCGCTGATTTCAATTACCAAGAGATTCTGGAGACTGCCAACGGTCTGAAAGACCGCTATGCCGCTGCCGGGTACGGCACCGGGCATCGTGTCGCCCTGTTGCTGGAGAACCGGCCCGAATTTTTCCATCATTTTTTCGCCCTGAACGGATTGGGGATTGGCGTTGTGCCGGTCAATCCGGATTACCGCCTTGATGAGATGACCTATCAGTTCGATCACTCCGAAGCGCAATTGATCGTCTCGATCACGGACCGCTGCGCGGATTGTTCGGCAGCCGCTGCCGACACGACCCGACCAGCACCGGTCATCGATGCCTATAATTTGCCCGAGACCTTCCCGCCGGCGGCTGTACGCGCGGAGACAACGACGTCGAACCTCGCCAGCGAGGCCGCCTTACTCTACACCTCCGGCACGACCGGGCGGCCCAAGGGCTGTGTGCTGTCGAATTTCTACATGATCAATGCCGGTGACGGGTACACCAGTCTCGGTGGGGCAGCGACCATGCGGCGCGGTGAGGAACGTATTCTTAATCCGCTGCCGCTGTTTCACATGAACGCTTTCGCCGTGACCGCAATGGGCATGATGCTGACCGGCAATTGTATTATTTCGCCGGACCGTTTCCATCCCGGCAGCTGGTGGCAGGACCTGCGTGACACCCGGGCGACAATATTTTCCTACCTCGGCGTGGTGCCGCCGATGCTGATGAACCAGCCACCGTCACCCGAAGACAAGAACCACAACATCCGCTTCGGCTTTGGTGCCGGCGTCGACCCCAAACACCACGCAGCCTTTGAGGAACGCTTCGGCATCAATTTGATCGAGGGCTGGGGCATGACGGAGACGGGCCGTATCCTGGTCGACTGCCATGAACCCCGACAAGTCGGCACGCGAGCCTTTGGCCGGCCGACAGAAACATTCGAGGCCTGTGTCGTGGATGAAGCCGGCAGCGTCGTGCCGGCGAATACCGAAGGTGAATTGCTCGTGCGGCATTCGGCAGACAATCCGAAACTGGGACTGTTTTCGGAATACCTCAAAGACCCGGAAGCAACGGCGGATGCCTGGCGAGACGACTGGTTCCATACCGGCGATACCGTGCGCCAGGCCGAAGACGGCATGATCTATTTTGTTGATCGCAAGAAAAACATCATTCGCCGGGCCGGTGAGAACATCGCCGCGGCTGAGATCGAAGCGGTGCTGCAATCTCATGACGATGTGGCGCAGGCTGCTGTGCTCGGCGTGCCGGATGATTTGCGCGAGGAAGAAGTCTACGCCTGTATCGTTGCCATGCCGGGCGTGGCGACGGATGAAGCGTTGGCGCAAATGCTGATGGACTGGTGTCTCGATCGCATGGCTTACTTCAAGGCACCGGGCTATTTGATTTTCAGGGATGACTTGCCGACGACAGGCACGCAAAAAATCCAGAAGCAGCAGATCTTTTCCGAGGACATCGATCCCCGCAACGCCAACGGTGTGATCGACTTTCGCAAACAAAAGAAGCGCCGTTAACTCTCCAGCATTTCCTTCAGTTTGGCTTCGAGGTCGTCGCGTCGGTAGGGTTTTTGCAAGACAGGCATGTTCGCATCGATGCCGTCTGCGACCAGGTTTTCGTGCTGCAGTCCCGAGGTGAACAGAACTTTGGTTGTTGGATTAATTCGCACGGCAGTTTCGGCGACCTGGATGCCGGACATGCCGCCGGGCATCATGACGTCGGTGAACACCAGATCAATTTCGGGATGATTTTCCAGCTTGTCGACCGCGTCCTGACCGGTTCGGGCGACGAGTGTCGTATAGCCCATGGCCTTGATCATGGCGCTGACGATTTGCAGGACGTCGTCCTGGTCCTCGACCAGCAGGATCGTTTTTCCTTTGCCGTTGCCTTCGCCCGATGTGGTCGATTGAACAGTTGCGGATTTATCGCCCCGCACATGAAGTGGCAATAACATGCGCACCGCCGTACCTTCGCCTTCGGTACTCTCGATCTGCGTTGCGCCACCGGTTTGACGGACGAACCCGTAGACCATGCTGAGACCCAGGCCGCCGCCATCGGCCAGCGTCTTGGTGGTGAAGAAAGGGTCGAAAACCTGGGCCAGGTTTTGCGGCGGGATACCGACGCCACTGTCGCTGACGACGACTTCAACGTAGTCGCCAAAAGGCAGTTCAATATCACCGGTCGTCTCACCATCAATTTTTCGCGGGCCACTGGTGACAACGATCTTGCCGCCAGCCGGCATGGCTTCTGCCGAGTTCAGCGACAGATTGACCAGGGCGTCGTTGAACTGACTTCGATCAACGTTCACAGAGATCGCGTCCGGACTGGCCTCAACGTCGAATTCGAATGATGCGCCCAGTACAAGTGCGTAGTTTTTGACAAATCGTCTGACTTCCCGATCGACATTAATAACCTCGGGCGACAATCGTTGCTTGCGGGCGTAAGTCAAAAGTTGCGTGGTCAGGGCGGAGGCGCGGTCAACGGCATTTTCCGCTGCACTCAGCGATTCATCCCAATGCTCGTCTTTCTCCTCTATTTCATCGCGGAGGTTTTCGAGGTTGGCGCCGATGATGTGCAGCAAGTTGTTAAAGTCATGGGCGACGCCGCCGGTCAAGCGGCCTACTGCTTCAAATTTTTGCGCCCGTCTCAGCCGATCCTCCATATGGCTTTGAGCGGTTATGTCGGAACTGGATCCGGCATAACCCAGAAAATCGCCGTTTTCGTCATAACGTGGTGTACCGGTGACACGCAAAACCCGTATCTCATGGTCGCGGGTTTCGAGCGCATAGATGAAATCCTTGATCGGATTTCGCTCTTCAAAGTTCTTGTCGTGCAATCGCCATTTTTCAACGTCAGCAAGATCGGTAACAGTGGCCATATCGTTGCGTCTGCGCCCAAATGCATCGTCCCTTAGCAATTGAGTCTCGTTGCTTGAAAATTCGACCAGCCGATTGGCCGTGTCGGATTCCCAATACCAGTCGGAAGCCATCTCGACGAAATTCTTCAAACGTTCCTCGGCTATGCGGCGAAATTCCGTTTCGTCCTTGACCCGGGTTTCCAGTTGTCGGGACTGATCACGAATTTGGCGACAAATAAAGTACGTCACCCAGATCGTGGCGAGGGCCAGCAGGCGATTGCCCAGCGCAATGGCTGGATCACTTCCGACTTCGCCGGCGAAGTATCCGATGAAGGCCAGCACTGTCGCGATCCCGGCGGCAAGTCCAACGGCATTTTCAGGTGTTGCCCGGACGGCGATGACGACGAGGAATGCATAGGGCACGGCAGCGGCGATGCCGAACGAGGCGTGGATATCGAAAAGAAAGGTGATCGTGCCGGCGACCAGGAGAGCAAGCGTAAAGACAACCGGACTGAGTGACCTGACTTTCATGCAGGTGTCGGACTTCTAACTTTGCGGGGTGGCATCGGCAAGGCCTTTGACTTCACTGGTATCCAGTATTTCCCAGCCGTCGGCGCCGAGCATTTCGATGGGTGAGAACCGGATTTTGTAGGCCATGGTCCGGCTGTTTTCGATCCAGTAGCCAAGATAGACATATCCCTTGCCTTCATTGGCTGCACGCTGGATCAGTCTCAGAATGATGTCGGATCCGGTGCTCAGTCGCTCCCGGCGCGGATCGAAAAAACTGTAGATCAGGGACAGGCCGTCTGCCAGCACATCGATCAGACAGGCTGCTGCAAGTTCGCCTTCCGCATTTCTGAATTCAATGATTTCTGTCGTGACTTCGGTATCCTCGACCATGGCGCGGTATTCGTCGAAAGTCATATCGGCCATGCCGCCGTCAGCATGCCGCGCGTTGAGATAGATCGAAAACAATTCGAACTGTTCGACGGTCGCCTGACAGGGATTACGTGTCATCACCAGGTCGGCATTGCGCGCCAGTACCCGCTTCATCCAGCGGCTTGGTTTTAGTTCAGGCGCGCGGACCCGGACGGCGACACAGGCGCTGCAGCTATCGCACAGCGGGCGATAACAAATGCCCTGACTGCGGCGGAAGCCATTGACCGCCAGTACATCGTGCAGACTATCTGCGTCCGGCCCGCCGAGTTCCGTAAAGACTTTTCGTTCCAGTCTGCCCGGAAGGTAGGGGCAGGGCGCTTGCCGCGTCGCGTAAAACCGCCGGGGGGACGTTTCGGCAATGGTTTGCATCGCTTCGCGCAGTCCATATGCTTCCGTGTCCATGCGCGATTCTCAGCCTGATCCGGCGCCGGGGTTTTGTCCGAGCAGGGAGATGCGCATTTTGTCTGGCACCCTGATCGAGCGGGATGTCTCCGGGTCAACCAGAACCATGACGCATTCCGCCGTGGCAACACAGTCTTCGCCGGAAAACAGACCGGCACCTACAGTCATCGAGGAGTTGCCAATCCTGGTCACGCAAGTGCCGATTTCGACGTCTCCCGGATACGACAACTGGGCGCGAAAATCGACACACAAACGCACAGCCATCCACGAGCCTTCGGGCGAGACAATCGCTGCCTCGGCGTCTTTGAAAAACCGAACACGGCCCGATTCAAAGTAGGTCGTAAAGGCGACGTTGTTGACGTGATTGAGAGGGTCGAGATCAGCGAACCGAATGACATCCGGCGTCCAGTAGGCGTACGACGCCCGGTCCGTCAGATCGATATCCGGGTCGGGAACGCTGTCGATATCTGGCGCTGTACTCATAGCGCTATAGTGGCGCGCCGGACGCCACTTGCCAAGAGCCAGGCGTAATTAATGAGGTGAATTACAGGGCTGTGGTATCGGATGGTTTTCTCATAACGACCGTGCCACACAGCATGTCGTGCACTGTGCGACCGCGATCATTGAAGAAAACGACCAGCAGGATCAGAAAATTGGTGCCAAACACCGTGACATAGAAGGCCATGGTCTGAAGCGCTGCCTGCAAATACGTCGGACGGCGGCCATCCCAGGTCCTGACTTCCAGTCCCATGGCACGCATGCCAAACGTTGCGGATTCAGGGCCGCCCATCAGATATGTATGGTATCCCAGCGGCAAAAGCATCGTCAGCAGCGCCAGCGGAGCCGACAGGATGCCGAAGCTTAAAACGCCGACAATGGTTCCGACAGTGGTCAAGGCCATACCGAGGATCATCAAAATGATGACGTCGATCAGGAAGGCGAATACGCGCTTGCCGGTAACGCCTTCGAACAAGGCGCGGTCGAAGTGAAACTCAGGCGCCGTCCCTGCATTTCGCCAGAATGGTGAATGGCGAACGGGGGTATCCAGTCGTATTGGCGCATTCGGCGAGCTCAATTCAGTCTCCTGTGCTGATTTCAGTTAACAATTCTGAAGATGGGGACGAATTTCGCGCACGCAAGCCGATTTAGCCCGACAACCACTGACAACTACGTGAAGCTATTCGGTGTCTTTTTGCAGAGAAGGTGGCAAAACCGGGGCCTGACGCAGCAAAAGTATGGAAATTCGCCTGTTTTCGGCCAGGAACGGGTCTTCCGGCGTCAGCGGGTCCTGATCGGCTTTGCCGACGACGCGAGACATACGTTCAGACGGCACACCGGCCTGTTTCAGGACACGACGACTGGTATTCGCCCGGTCCGCCGAGAGTTCCCAGTTTGAATAGCCATCAGCGCGTTCGAACCGGCCGGCATCGGTATGGCCTGTAATCGCCACATCGTTGGGCAGTTTGGTAATCACCTTGGCAATTTCAGCCAGAACCTTTTGGGTCTTTTCGCTCATCTTGGCGTTGCCGGCACCAAACATCGAGCCGCCATCCTGATCGACGATCTGAATGCGCATGCCTTCCTTGGTCATTTCGATACGGACCTGTTCCGAAATATCACTCAGCTCTTCGCTTGACTTGAGGGTCGCTTCCAGAAGCTTCTGCGTATCGTCGAAGGATTCCTGTTCACGCGCGGCAACTTCTTCCTGCAACTGGGAGTCAGTGGCATCTTCCAGTGCCTTGCTTTCGGCCTTGGAGGCATCCGATGGTGCCGTCAATTGATTGTTGAGCTGAACCACAACAGTCGGGGCGTCGGCAGAAGACTTGGCGCCTTCCTTGGAAATGCTGAGGCCGCCCATCACGCCGCCCGAGCCCGAACGAGAGAAACTCACGGTCGTCGGCGCGAAATAATCAGCGATACCACTTTTCTGTTCGTCGGTCGTCACGTTGAGCAGCCAGAGCAGCAAAAAGAAAGCCATCATGGCGGTCACGAAATCAGCGTAAGCAACTTTCCAAGCACCACCGTGGTGGCCGCCTGAAACCTTGATTACCTTTTTGACAATGATATCGCCTTCAGCCATGGATGGTTACCTGTTCACTGAATTCAATTACCGGGTTATCCGCTCCCCGGATTAGGGGCGTCCTGTACAGCTTCCTCCAGCTCGGCGAAAGAAGGCCGTTCATGTGAAAACAACGTTTTGCGCGCAAACTCGATGGAGACGGCGGGCGGATAACCGTTAAGGTGGGCCAGGATGGCCGCCTTCATGCAGGCGAAATACTTGCCGTCCTGATCCGCGTAAGTGGCCATTTTATTGCCAAAAGGACCGACAAAGCCGTAAGCCAGCAAAATGCCCAGGAAGGTACCGACCAGGGCGGCACCAATCAGTCCACCCAATACCTCCGGCGGTTCACTGATACTCGACATGGTGACGATAACGCCCAATACGGCAGCAACAATACCGAACGCCGGCAAGCCATCTGACATCTGCGTCACGGCGTGGGCAATGGTATGGGCTTCGTTGTGATGGGTTTCGATATCTTCATCAAGCAAGGATTCCAGTTCGTGCGGATTGTCTGTTCCCATGGTCATCAAGCGCAGATAGTCACAGAGAAAATCGACGGCGTGATGATTGGACAGGAAAATCGGGAAGGGCTGGAATATCGGGCTGTCTTCCGGTTCTTCAAGATGAGCTTCAAGCGCCAACATACCTTTGGCCTTGGCCAGGCGGAAAATCGTATACAGAAGGGTCAGTAATTCCAGATAGGATTCTTTACTGTGCGGCGCACCTTTCATGACGCGGCCGAAATGCGACAGGACGCCTTTCAGAATCCAACCGGGATTTGCGAGGACGAACGCGCCGGCTGCCGCACCGCCAATGATCAAAAATTCGAGCGGCTGATTGAGCACGCGCAAGTCGCCGTGAGGCATATAGCCGCCGAGCACGGAGCCGATTACGATTGCGAGACCAATAAAAAATAGCATCGTCTAAAGTTGCGTGCCTGAAACACTCAATGTGTACATGTTTATTACGTCGCCCCACCGTGTTTCGCCAGTCACTGTACTGACGGCTCTCATCATCGCCACCGTTATTAGCATAAGATCAAATAAATGACTGAAAATTCAAGAGGTTTTCCGCTTTTTTCTTTGAACATCCATGAATAATGCTCATTTTTCAGTGCGTTGTAGTTTTACTGACCTTTTCCGCCGTGTGAGGTAATGCTCAGTTGCTCGACGTTATACCCTTCACCGGTCAATGTTGCGATTATTTCCTGAGCATGAGTCGGATCCCGGCTTTCAATCATCAAATCAAGATCTGCGCCCTTGACCGGCACGTCGGCAAACAGTCGCTGGTGGTGCACTTCGATGATATTTCCACCCGCTTCGCCAACCAGTCTGGCAATTTCCGCCAGCATGCCGGGGCGATCCTGAATTTCGACACGTAAGCTGACGATACGGCCCTGTCGAACCAGGCCACGCGAAATCACTGATGCCAACAGACGTGAATCGATGTTACCGCCCGATATAACCAGCCCGCAGCGTTTGCCGGCAAATCGTTCAGGATATGTCAGCAACGCGGCGAGGGGCGTCGCACCCGCCCCCTCGACAACGGTTTTTTCAACCTCGAGGTAAAGCACAATCGCTTCCTCGATCTGGGCTTCCGTGACGGCGACGGCGTCGTCGACAAACTCCCGCGCAATCGCCAGTGTTCGCTCGCCAACCGCCTTGACGGCGATACCGTCGGCGATGGTCTGACCCCCGATTTCCTGGCTGTTGCCGTCAAGGGCGCGACGCATCGAGGGATACATCGCCGCTTCAACACCCACAACCTCGATGTCCGGATTGATGCTTTTGGCCGCGACGGCACAGCCGGCAATCAGCCCGCCGCCGCCAATGGGCACGACCAGCGTATCGAGGTTCGGCACATCCTCCAGCATCTCCAGTGCCACGGTGCCCTGGCCGGCGATGATGTCGTCATCGTCGTAGGGGTGAATGAACGTCAGACTTTCGCTTGCTGCCAGTTTGTCGGCGTGGGCCTTTGATTCCTCCAGCGTTTCGCCTTCAAGGACCACGCGGGCACCGAACCCTTGGGTGTGCCGGACTTTGGTGAAGGGCGTAAACTTCGGCATGACAATCGTCGCCGGGACACCCAGATTTTGCGCATGATAGGCGACGCCCTGTGCGTGGTTACCAGCCGACATGGCAATAACGCCTGTTGACGCTTCGTCAGGTGTCAGTCGATTGAGACGGACAAAGGCACCGCGATCCTTGAACGAGCCGGTAAACTGCAGGTTTTCAAATTTGACGTAGACCTCTGCGCCCACGACATTGGACAGCGTTCTCGAGACCAGCGTCGGCGTACGCACGACATGACCCGCAATGAGTTCGGCGGCCGTTCGAATATCGGATACGTCGATGGTCATGGTGTCCGGCCTCTCTGCGTTCCGGTTATTGTGCGGGCGTCAGCGTCAAGGTGCCGAGGGCACCGGCGTCGATATCGGATTTTTTCATCGACATCGGCAAATCCTCGACGTCGCGCCAGGTCTCGGCAAAGTTCCCGTGCAGACTGGACAGCGGGTTGCCGGACTGTCCGGTTGAATGGATCCAGCGTGAACGATCAAGGTCTTCAAGATCGTAGATCGCCCGCAGGCTCGGCCCATGATACTGCCGGTAGGGGAATTTTTCGCTACTGATACTGTGACGCCCGACATTGACCGTGTGACTGCCGCCACCGTTGCCGACGGAAATATCAAAGACCTTATCCAGCGGGCTGACATGGGTAAACGGATTGTGGTCGGAGTGAGCGTAATGATAATCACCCCAGCGCCAGGTCGAAGCATCTTCACCGCCGGTCAACGCTTCGATTTCTGTGACGGCATCGATGAGTGCAGCCGCGATCTGTACGTCGCAGGTTTCTTTAGCGGCCGTCTTGATGTTGTCGCACCAGTGATCCTGGCCGCCCGTCAGGACGTTTGTCATGAATATCGGACGATACCCCCAATAAGCCTTGAACATCGTGCCGAGTTCATCGGCATACACCAGTTTGGTGAGGTTGCGCATCCACGCCATGAAGATCAGTGGCTCCGGCTGATGGCGGTTCATTTCACCGTCCCACTTGCGCATCATGTCGAGCGCCTTGCCGGCACTGGCGGACTTTGCATCGACTTTCGTCAGGCGTGGCAACAGATCGGTGGCGACCAGTGATTTAACGTCCGACTGAATTTTGCGAAAACTGTCCACCGTGTGCTTGTCGCGCGCAGCCAGCAATTCCTCGATGCGCCGGGCGCGATAAGGTGCAGTCCATTCATACGTCAGGTGACGCGGGTAGCTGTCGGCGACAATTTTGTGGTTGGCCGTCGCCACATAGCCCCGTTCAGGATTGTAGACATGCGGCAGCTCCTCGAAAGGAATATAGCCATCCCAGTCGTAGGTCGCGTCCCAGCCCGGCACCGGCATGAAACCACGGACCCTGTTGGCGGGTTTGCGCACGGGAATGCGACCCGGTGCGTAGTAGCCGATGTTGCCGTCAACGTCGGCGAAGACCATGCTTTGCTGGGGTACGTCATAGTCCCTCAGACCGGCAACAAATTCTGACCAGTTTTGCGCCTTGTTCATTTTCAGGAAAGCGCGGGCGGCACCGCTGTCATCTCGCAAGGCGGTCCAGGCAAATGCCAGGACATGCCCCTTGCCCGCCACCTTCGCCGACGATCCCGAAGCATCGGAAATAACCGGACCGTGACGTGTTGAGCGCACATCAATTGTAATATCGTCCGCACCCTTGACCTTGATGACTTCGCGGCGCACGTCGAATTTCGCACTGCCGGTTGGCGTCTGATACATACTGGCATCACCGGGCATCAAGCGTTCAATGAACATATCCTGGACGTCGGGTCCGGTGTTGGTAAAGCCCCAGGCGATGCGATCGTTTCGGCCCAGTATGATGCCGGGCAGGCTAGGCAGGGAAGCACCCACGACTTTCAGACCGGGCGCTTCCACGTGGGCAAAATACCAGATCGGCGGGGCTGACAGACCGAGATGCGGATCATTGGCCAGCAACGGTTTGCCGCTTGCGGTGCGACCAGGTGCAACGACCCAGTTGTTCGAGCCATTGGCCCGGTCTGGCACGACATCCGGCGGGATGGCAGCAAACTGGTTTTTGTCGAACTGGACTCCTTCGTACAGCGATGCAAGATCAGGCAGCGCCACTGGTGCATCGCCGGGGTAGGGCGGGAAAAGTTCTGTGAGCTGGCGTTCATTCAGGCCGGCCTGCACCATCTGGAAACGCATGATTTCAGTGCGCCAGTTGGCACCCAGATCCCACGCCATCATCTTGGCCCAGACCAGCGAATCGGCAATGGTCCAGGGCTCGGGCGTAACGCCAAGGATTTGAAATTCCGGTGGCAGCGGGCCTTCATTTGTGGCGATGAAAGCGTTTACGCCATCAGCATAAGCCTGCATCGTTGCTTTTGTCGCAGCATCGAGATTTGCCACGTTTCGTTTGGCAAAATGATAGACCGACAGGGTGCGGAGAAACTTGTCGGTGCCGATTGTTTTGTCGCCAAGGATTTCTGACAGGCGACCGGCACCGATGCGCCGGTTCATCTCCATTTGCCAGAGGCGGTCCTGGCCGTGGGCAAAGCCGAGCCCGAACCAGGCGTCGTTGTCACTTTTGCCATAGATATGCGGGATACCATTGCGGTCGCGCACAATATTGACCTTGTCACCAAGGCCGGTAACGACGACTTCGCCGTTCATATCGGGCAGGGAGCCACGCATCCAGATATAGCCACCGCCAACGGCGACAATCGCGATCAGTACAATAGAAACGACAATGCGGATTAACCAACGCATACCCGGACCCCTCAAAATTTGACACATGATGTGTTCTGACGTCGCGTATATCGGCTCAGGTTCGGCCACGCAAGCCGCTTGTTGTCGCAGCCGTCAGGCGTTCTCGAAGAAGCGGTTTTTCAGCGCCTTCTGATTTTCATAAATCGAGCCCTGCAAGGGTGCGGGCGGCAGCGGCAAGCGGACAGGAACATCGCGCATGCGCGGATGCAGTGTTTCTTCACCGGACAACAACTGGCCGCGATAAGCTTCGAAACTTTCCTGCTTGATCAGGGGCCAGGCGTCGGCAGCACGATATTGATGCAGCAACAATCGCCGGGGCTGATCAGACTGATTGACGGCGGAGCCATGCACTGCCCGCACATGATGGATCGAAATCGATCCGGCCGGTCCGGTGATCGGCGCGGCGTCGGAAAAATCAACCTCGACTTCAGAAGGATTGATCGCGCCACAAAAATACCCATCGGCGTGGTGATCGTGGGTCGGACCCTTGTGGCTGCCCGGCATGATCATCAAAGGGCCATTCTCGAGCGTCATGTCGTCCAGCATGATACCGACGGCGGCGAGATCGTCATTGGTATGCGGATAGAACGCCCAGTCCTGATGCCATTCGACCGGCGCGCCGAAACCGGCATCCTTGAGATTGAGTTTGCTGGTATCGAAGCGCACGCCTGTGCCCCAGAGTTTGCCAAGCACTTCGATGATCTTCGGTTGCGCGACGGCGGCGGCGAAAGCCTTGCCGTGCAAATGCGGTGCCTTTAACCGGCGCACGCGCGGATGTTCGGGCGTGTGGCTGTCTTCCAGATCGTAGAGATCAGTGTGATCCGTGTGGCCGCCGGATTTGGCCACCAGGTCGTCTGTTTGCTGACGAAGCGCTGCAATTTCATCGGCGGAGAAAACACCTTCGACAACCAGATATCCGTTGTCGTTATATGACGTGACCTCGGCGTCGGAAATCATCTTAACCTTCCTTGAGACGCTTGGCCGCAGCTACAGCAAAATACGTCAGGATGCCGTCGGCACCGGCGCGTTTGAAAGCGACGAGGCTTTCCATCATCACCCGATCACCATCCATCCAGCCGCGCTCCGCCGCCCCGGCCAGCATCGAATATTCGCCACTGACCTGGTAGGCATAGGTCGGCACACCAAACTCGTCCTTCACCCGGCGCACGACGTCGAGATACGGCATGCCCGGCTTGACCATCACCATGTCGGCACCCTCGGCCAGATCAAGGGCGACCTCGCGCAAGGCTTCATCGGTGTTGGCCGAATCCATTTGATAGGTTTTTTTGTCACCGCCCGAAGGTGTTGTCGATGACCCCACGGCTTCACGGAAGGGACCATAAAAGGCGGAGGCATACTTGGCGGCGTAGGACATGATCTGCACTCGATCAAGACCGGCCTCATCAAGCCCGTCGCGGATTGCCCGCACGCGGCCATCCATCATGTCGGACGGCGCGATCATGTCACAGCCGGCTTCGGCCTGGACAACCGCCTGTCGCGTCAGGACTTCCAGCGTTTCGTCGTTGACGACATAGTCATCCCGCAGCAAGCCGTCGTGACTATGGTCGGTGTAAGGATCGAGGGCGACATCACACATCACCCCGATCTCGTCGCCATGCGCTGCCTTGATCGCCCGAACGGCCCGGCACACCAGATTGTCGGGATTGGTCGCTTCGGTGCCATCGGCATCACGTAATTCGGGCAGTGTGTAGGGGAAAAGGGCAACAGCCGGAATTCCGAGATCTCGGGCCTCGCCAACGGCATCGACCAGCAGGTCGATCGTCAGACGTTGCACATCCGGCATCGACGGGACGTCCTGGCGACTGTTGTCACCATCTATTACAAAAACCGGCCAGATCAGATCATTGACCGACAAGGCGTTTTCCGACATCAGGCGACGTGACCAGTCATGCCGACGGTTCCTGCGCATACGCGTGCGCGGAAACCCGACACTGGCGCGATGTTTATTCACTTCGAACTCTCCAACAAAAACTCATCGCTCAATCATTTACTATGATGCGGCGCTCAAGCCAAGGCTGCCAGTTGGTCGTTGGCCCATCTGGCGTTGGGTTTTCGGGCGATGCGGTCGGTCAGGAGGGCACGGGCCAGGTCGCCTTCGCCGCCCCGGATCGCGGCGTCCTGCATGATCAGCTCAAACAGATCGCGCTGTGCCATGCTGCCGCCGATGTCGTCGAGATGGTAGCGCACATCCATCATCCGTCGCGCCGCCGGGGCGTATTCGCCACGCCCGGCCTCGCTGATCGCTTCGGCGATGGCCAGACCGGCGCGGTTGCTCACGCGGCCCGGCGTCGTATGTTCGTCGGCGCAGGCGCGAAGGGCATTCAAAATCGTTGTCTGAGACGCGGTGTCGCCGTTTGCCGTGATAACGATCAGGTAATGCAGCGTGCCGAAGATCAGTTCCATATTGCCGAGATGATTTTTTGATTCCTCCAGCAAACCCTGCCAGCGGTCCCCGACATCGACGCCATGCAATTCGAGGCGCCGCAACAGTGAGGCGCAATTACAGACGTCGAGATAGAAACCGACGTCGATGTCCTTGACGACCTGCGTGTCGTAAATCTCGAGAATTTCATCCGTCTTGCCCTGCTCAAGCAGGAACAGGCATTTGTGCCAATGCAGGTGGTAGCGAAAATTTCCCGCCGTCGACCAGCCTTTTTCAAGGCCGTTGATCCAGTCGACGCCTTCGTCATGACGTTCCTGCATCTCGAGGACATGGGCAATCGAATGCACCGACCAGGCGTCTTCTGCATTCAGGTTTACGGCTTCGCGACCGGCAAGTTCAGCCTTCGCGTATTCGCGGCTTTCCTCCAAGCCAAAGGCATAACAGCCAAGGACATAACCATAGTTGCGATGTGATTTATCCCATGCCGGCAGGACACGGGCGATGCTGTCACGCATGCGCCGGCCATCACCCGAATAGAAATGCGTGTAGTGCGCCAGCCGCAACGCCAGACCATCCAGCGGATGATCGAGCAATATATTTTCCCATTCCGCCGTCGCGGCATCGATTTGACCGTCGCACCATTTGGCGAGCGCACCGGCATGCTGTTTCTCGCGATCCGTCGCACCATGCTGTGTAATCAGCTCGCCAAGTTTTTCCGATGTCTTGGCAGCGCGTCCTGCCATCGGCAGGCTGCCGAACATTTTGGAAAAATATCCGCTGGCGCACTGGCCCATGATCATTTCCGGATCGGTCGTAACGACCGACTTCAAGACCTTGCCGACGTCTTCACGCAATCCAAAGTTTGCGGTCACAAGGTCTTCAAACAAGGCGACGCTGTCTTCACTCGACGCCGTAAATTCGAGCCCGTCCTGGTTCTTGAAAATCCCCACAAATCTCTCCTTATTCGGCGCCAGGTTTTTCTGGCAGCCAGTGTTTGATACGCGTGATGATGCCATCGGGGCTGACGGGTTTGACCATATAGTCATTTCCGCCGGCAGCCAGTGCCGTCTCAAGTATTTTTTCTGAATGATCTGCTGTCAGAAATACGACGGGCGAATTGTAGTCCGGCAAATTTTTTCGAATACTGCGGCAAAGCTCGAGGCCGTCAGTGCCCGGCATATTGATGTCAAGAAAGATCAGGTCCGGCTCATCCCGTTTGATAACAGGAATCGCATCGTGAGCATTTTCGACGCCGACAAACAGCATATCCTGGCTGCGAATTACCGTCGCCAGAAAACCGAGTATAAGAGGATCATCGTCGATGCCCAGGATCAATCGACGTCCGCCGAATTTCGGTATTTCCCTGTTGGACATCTGAACTGTTAACGGTTACTCGACGACGAGTTTCAAGGGATGGCGCTCGGTTGCCTTCATATAACCGTCCCGGGTCTGTGGTGTTTTCATGTCGAGCACGGAACCGGCGACCTGGGTGCGTAAGATCTGGGCGGTGCCGCCGCCGATGGTGAACATGCGCACATCGCGGTACATGCGTTCCACTTCTTCCTCGGCACCATAGCCGCGCGCACCGAATATCTGCAGCGCATCACTCACAACCTTGATTGCAGCTTCCGAGGCAAACAGTTTTGCCCGAGCGGCCATGATCATGTCGGGGTAGGGATCACCGGACTGTGCGGCCTCATGCAACATCAGGCGCGAGGCATGCACTGCCGTATCCATATCGGCGATCATCCATTGCAAACCCTGGAACTCCGCCAGCGGGCGACCAAATTGTTCGCGCTCATGCAAATAGCGTTTGGCATGCTCAAGCGCCCCGGCGGCAACACCCATAGCGATGGTGCCGGCACCAACGCGCTGGCTGTTGTAGGCGTTCATCAGTTCGGCGAAACCCCGGCGAAAGCCGGACGGTGGCATCAGCACCATGTCGTCAGCGACTTCGAGATCAGTGAAGGTCAGTTCAGCCTCCGGCATGCCGCACAAACCCATGGTGCGTTCGCGGCGCACGACTTCAAATCCCCTGGCCTCAATGCCGGCCTCCACGTCGCGATGGACGATAAAGCCGCCGATGCCCTGATCCTCGCCGCTTTCGTCCTGGACGCGGGCGAAGATCAAATGAAGTTTGGAGACCCCACCGCCGGTGATCCAGTGTTTGCTGCCATTGATGATATAGTGATCGCCTGACTTGCGCGCCGTCGTCGTCATTTCACCGGCAGCGCTGCCGGCATGGGGCTCGGTAATGCAGATCGCCGGTTTGTCGCCCGCCAGCACGATCGGCGCACAGTATTTCTTCTGGGCGTCGGTGCCATAGCCCATGACAGCACTGATACCGCCCATGTTCGCCTCGACCACGATGCGAGCCGTCAATGTGCAGGCCTTGGCAATTTCCTCGACGACCTTGGTGACTTCGAGATATGACGTGCCCTTGCCGCCATATTCTTCAGGGATAGACATACCCAACAGCCCGGCATCGACGAGGTGCGGGATGTTGTCCCAGCAATAGCTGCGGGTCTGGTCCCACTCAGCGGCGCGACCGGCAAAAATGTTTTGCGCCAGATCACGGGCTTTCTGCTGCAAGGGGGTCATTGTCGGCGTTTTCATAGTCGTTCACATCCTGTCGCATGAGATCGTTATGCAATGGTCGCGGAAATCAGGTCGAATGTCTATATTTTGACAAACCGGAAATTGACAGGGCCCAGCACATGTACAATCCGATAGCAGATTTCGCCGTCATGCGCCGCGACATAACAGCCCATTCAAAGGCGATGGATGTCTGGGGAAAACTGTTGAATATCCCGCCGCTACTGGGCGCACTCTGGTTCCTGCCGCACGACGCCGCAATTGGTGTTGCCATCGCCATGCCGGTTTCACTGCTGATCGCGGTCGCGATCCACAAACAACAACCCCTGAGCCGCCTGATCGGGCTCTGTCATGTCGTCTTTATTCCGGCACTCTGGCTGTTGTACCAGGCGGTCGATGTGCCACCGGCGCTCACGGGTTTTCAGGTCTGGGCGTGGTACTGCCTGATCCTGATGGGCGTTTGTGTTGTACTGGACGTTCGCAGTATTTTTCAGTACTTCGGCGGCAATACGACGTACGACTGACAAGCCAGGAACCGGTATAAAATGAAAAATCGATGAGACGGATGGAATTAATACAGGTTTCGACACGTATGACTTTGGCTTTCTGCCTTGGCGTCCTGGGTCTGTACTCCGTCCAGCCAGCGCAGGCGTCTGAAAAGTTCGTCTTTGCTGCGGCGGCAAATACCGTGGACACGCTGACAAGTGAAGTCATTGTTCGCGAGGCTTATCGCCGTCTCGGCATTGAGGTGCAAATCAGGAAATATCCGGGCGAGCGTGCGCTAAAGCTGGCGAACTCCGGCAAGGTCGATGGCGACGTGCAGCGGATCGATGGTTTATCCGGAAAATATCAAAACCTGATTCAGCTACGTCCAGCGATTAATTATATCGAGGCGGCGGCGTTTTCGCGTGACACGACCATTGGCATAAACGGTTGGGACAGTTTGCGTCCCTTCAATATCGGCATTATTCGCGGCATCAAGTTCGCCGAAAATAATACCAAAGGTATGAGAACTTATGCCGCCAAGAATTATGCCGGTCTGTCTCGCATGCTGGAGGGGAAGCGGGTCGAACTGGCCATCTCCCCAAGTTTGAACGGCCGCTATCAGATGACCATTCTCGGTATCAAGGGGATTATGGAACTCAAACCTTCGATCAGCCGGTTTGATCTGTTTCACTACATTCACAAAAAACACGCTGATCTGAAACCGAAACTGGAAGCTATATTTCGCAAGATGAAGGCGTCCGGGGCCTTATTGAAAATTCGTCGGCACGTCATTTCCGTATTGCTGGCGCGCGCGGGCGAAGGACAGGAACTTTGTGACAAGGATTATAAATGCTTCGAGCAGGGGCTGGGCCTGACAGTTTCAAAGTAACTGGCGGGCTGCGCGAGGCCAACCGGGACGGTTCATTTTCTGATGGAAAATCGAAATTGCTTGGCTTTGTCGGAAAAATTTCGAAATTAATTGTCTTTTCCCACGACAGTGCTAAAATTTTTTCCGCTGTTCATCCTCTACGCAGGATTTTGGTCGATCAATATTTCGGCGACAGCCAAAAGAGCGAATAACATTTAGGGAGAATCAAAATGCCAATGAATTTGATGCGTGTTGCCGCCCTGGCCGCAGCCCTTGTTGCCTTCGGCATGGGGAGCGCCAACGCGACAACAAGAATAGTCGTGAACTGTTTCTGGCCGCCGCAGCATTTTGTCTGCAAGTCGATCCTGAAAAACTGGAGCGAATGGGTCGAAAAAGCCACTGAAGGGCGCGTCAAGATTTCCATTCCGCCCAAATCAGTCGCGCCGCCGCCTCATCAATGGGCATCCGTCGAGAAGGGCGTCGTTGACGCTGCTGTGCAGTTCAATGGTCTGGTACAGAACCGGATCGTTGGCCCGCTGGTTGCCATGAACCCGTTCATCGCCACAACGGATGCGCAAGCCATGTCGAGCGCGCTGTGGGAAACCTACAACAAGTATTTCTCCGACGAATTCAAGAGTGTGAAATTACTGTCGATGTGGGTCATCACGCCGGCCGATCTGTGGAGCCAGACCGACAAGCCGGTTAATTCCATGGCAGACCTCAAGTCCCGCAAAATCTGGGCGCTGCCCGGCACCAATGCCAATATCATGAAGGGTATCGGCGCGGGCGTCGTTGCCGGTCCGGCGGTGCAGGCCAACGCGATCATTTCGCGCGGTGTTGTTGATGCCTTTGTTGGTCTCAGCCCGACATCGGTGCGTGACTTCCAGTTGATCCCGTACACCAAATCGATGACCAAATTCAAAACGAGAATCTATTCTACCAGCTTCTCGTTCCTGATGAACCACAAGAAATGGGCAGAGATTTCGGCCAAGGATCAGGCAGCGATCATGGCAGTCAGCGGCGAGAAATTTGCCCGCATGGCGTCCGATCACTGGGTCCAGCGCGACAAGACGGCGTCCGTCTTGCTGAAAGAAAAAGGTGTCACGATTGTTGATGCCGATCCGGCCTTTGAAGCGGCACTGATCGCTGCCGGTAAAGGCCTGACAAAGAAATGGATCAAGAAAGCCACGGCCAAGGGAATTGATGGCCAGGGTGCCTACGATTTCTATGTCAAACGTGTCGGCGAACTTTCGAGAAAAATGTAGTCGAACTGAAGGTCGGCGGTAATGCGCACATTTGCTGAAAAGGCATTACCGCCGATCCTTTATTTGCTGGAAGGGCTTTGTGCCCTTCTGATTTTTACCATGATGATGCTGACGTTTGCGGACGTCATCGGGCGGTACGTTTTTACTGCACCGATATTTGGCGCAGCGGAGATGATTCAATTTCTGCTCGCCATGACAATCTTCGCCGGATTGAGCCTCGTCAACGCTTATGACGATCATATTACGGTCGATATATTTGAACCTTTTCTCGACCGACATATTCCCAAAACCCGACGCTTTCTGGTTCAGGCATTTTCAGTCCTGGTGATGGCGATCATTGCCATTGAAATGATCGAGTTTGCCCTTGAGGCCCACGAACTGAACGGTATCACGGTCGTTCTGGAATGGCCGCTTGCCATTGTTTCCGGTTTCGTTGCCTTGTTGTCTGCCGTCAGCCTTGTCGTGCAAATTCTCGGTCTCATGCTGCCAAATCAGGTGTCGAAACAGCACGCCGGAGGGATGGACCTTTGACGATCGCCCTGATCGGTTTTGCCTCGCTGATTCTACTCTGCTTTTTCGGATTCAAGGTTGGCTTCGCAACCATGTTTGTCGGCGTCGTCGGCTTCGCGCTCGAGCGCGGCTGGGAGCCGGCACTCGCCATGACTGGTACCCAGATCATGGAAGACGCGATGAACTACAATCTCAGCGTCATCCCGCTTTTTATTCTGATGGGTGTCTTCATTTATCGCGCTGACATCAGCCGAGATTTGTATGACGCGGCCTATGTTGCGGTCGGGCAATTCAAGGGAGGGCTTGCGCTTTCGACCGTTATCGCCTGCGCAGGATTTTCTGCCGTCTGTGGATCGTCGATCGCGACGGCGGCAACAATGACAAAAGTCGCGATGCCACCGATGCGCAAGTATCGCTATGCCGACAGTCTGGCGACGGGAACTATCGCTGCCGGCGGCACGCTCGGCATCATGATCCCGCCCTCGGTACCGCTGGTTATTTATGGCATCGTCTCTGAACAGGATATCGCGTTGCTGTTTATTGCCGGTATCGTACCGGGCTTGCTTCTGGTTTCCCTGTTCATGATTGCCGTCAGCGTGACTGTCTGGATATTTCCGGACGCCGGACCTGCCGGCGACCCGCTGCCCGGCGATCAAAAAAAACGCGCGCTGAAAGCCGTATGGCCGGTAATCAGTCTTTTTGTGCTGGTGCTCGGTGGTATTTACGGCGGCATTTTTACCCCCACTGAAGCGGCTGGTATTGGTGCCTTCGGTGCAGCAACTATCGCCTGGTTCCGCGGTCACTTGCGCACGTTAAGGGAATGGAAAATCAGCCTGGTTGAAGCCGCCAAGACCACGGCGACACTCTTTATTGCTATTTTCGGTGCTCTTGTGTTCGCCCAGTTTATCAATCTCTCGGGCATGCCTTACGATATTCTGGATGCGATTGACGAAATGAAGTTGACGCCGTGGCAACTGGTGCTGGTGATCGCCCTGATTGCCGTGTTGATGGGCATGATCTTTGAATCAATTGGCATTCTGTTGCTGCTGGTGCCAGTGTTTTTACCGGCGCTTTATGATGCCGGCGTCGACATGATCTGGTTCGGCATTGTCGTCGTTCTGGTTACCGAGCTTGGCCTGATCACACCACCCATCGGCATGAACGTGTTCGTTGTGAAATCCGTCATGCCGGACGCCGAACTCCGGCAAATATTCAAAGGTGTCATACCGTTTATCTTCGCCATGGTGGCCGGGCTCGTCCTGGTCTTTGCCATGCCCGAACTGGCGACCTTCCTGCCAAATCTGATGAAGTAGGAACGGCAAGACGCCCATCTGTTTTACGCTCGATCAGTCAGGCCGGCTGGTGAAGTTCGATAACGTTTCCGTCCGGGTCGCGAACAAAGACGAACGCCGTGCCGTCGGGCAATCCACCGGTTCCAGTGATGGCGATTTGATGATCGTCGAGTTGTTGGCGAACTGCCTCCAAGTCATCAACTTCAAGGGCGACGTGTGTGAAGCCCGGATGTTTGTCTGGCACATCCATCAATATATTATCGGTCGATGATGCGGGCGTGGCGTTGAGGATGAAGTTAATGTTGACGCCCGAGGGGTGCTCCATGATGGCGACAGGTTCGGGCCCGGCGGGACCCAGGATGAACTCGAACCCAAGCAATTCGTAAAACGCCCGTGTGGTCTCAAGGCGTTGCACCCTGAGACCCACGTGATTGATGCCAACGATCTGCTTCATGAGGCGAACTCCGGGTGTCGAGACCTAACCTGCGATCTTTTGCTGCAGACGGTTCATGCCGCTGATCCAGCGGTCATAGTCAGACGTCTTGCGACGCATGTAATCCAGCACCATCGGGTGTGGCAGGATCAGGAACGATTCATCCCGCAAGCCCTCGATGACGACCTCGGCCAGTTCTTCGGGCTCCATCATGCCATCGACGCTGGCGGCCTGGGTGCCAGTGCCGGTGTTGTCCGTCATGGCCGTGCGGACGGCTTGCGGGCACAACATCGAAACCTTGATGCCTTCGTGGCCGTGGGTGAGGGCGACCCATTCACCAAACGCGACGGCACCGTGTTTGGTCACGCCGTAGGAAGCTGAGCCGATCTGGTTCAGCAGCCCCGCGGCCGATGCCGTATTCAACAAATACCCGCCACCCCGGGCGATCATGCGCGGCACCACGGCGCGGGCACCGTAGACGTGGCTCATCACATTGATTTCCCAGATGCGCTGCCAGTCGTCGTTGGGGGTATTGAGATCACAGGCCGTGGCAATACCGGCATTGGAACAGAATAGATCGATCGGGCCGACTTCGGCCTCGGCGCGTTCAACCAGGTTGATGATGTCGGCCTCAACGGCGACATCGACGGTTATCGCCAGTCCGCCGACTTCGGCTGCAGTTTCCTCGACATTGGCCGTATTGATGTCGGCCAGCACCAGTCCTTTGGCACCTTCTGCCTTGAAGCGCCGGGCGAGTTCCCGGCCAATGCCGCTGCCAGCGCCGGTTATCACCGCAATCTTGTCTTTCAGTTCCATAAATTCCTCAGCAAAAGAAAATTGATTTCAGGTTCCCGCATAAGACACTGAACGGCCAGATACCGCAACATGTTGCATTGCAGCGTAGGACTTGGGACAATGGGACTTCACAGTTTTTGGAGACCCCCCCCAAGTGCCCCAGCCCAGCCAAGTGCCCCAGTCCAGACCTGTTACCAGTATCGCCAAGCGCCGCCCCGTCAAATCGGTCAAGGCGCCGGCGAAAGCCAAACGCTACACCGTCAAAAACCCCGTGCGCTTCGTCACGGCGACCAGCCTGTTCGACGGGCATGATGCCTCGATCAATATCATGCGCCGTATGTTGCAGGCCGGTGGGGCGGAGGTCGTACATCTCGGGCATAACCGTTCGGTCAATGAAATCGTCACGGCGGCCATCGAGGAAGACGCGCATGCCATTGCCGTGTCGTCCTATCAGGGCGGGCACGTTGAATTTTTTAAATACATGATCGATCTGCTGGCCGAACGCCGGGCCAGCCATATCCGGATTTTCGGCGGCGGCGGCGGCGTGATCATCCCGGAAGAAGTCCGCGACCTGCAAAAATACGGCGTGACGCGGATTTATTCGCCGGGTGATGGCCAGTTCCTCGGGCTCGAAGGCATGATCGACGACATGCTCAAACGCTCGGACTACGATCTCGCCAAAAAAATGCCGCGCGCCCTGAAGCGCCTTAAGGACGGCGACACCGGCGATCTTGCCCGAGTGATTTCCGGTCTGGAGACAGGCTCGGCCCCGGCAAAGCTGAAAAAAGAAATCGCCAAACTGGCGGCCAAACACAAATCAGTACCTGTGCTCGGCATTACCGGCACGGGCGGAGCGGGCAAAAGCTCACTGACGGATGAAATCGTCCGGCGCTTCCATCTTGATCACCCGGACCTGCGTATCGCCGTGATTGCGGTTGATCCGTCCAAACGTAAAACCGGTGGTGCCTTGCTGGGGGATCGCATTCGCATGAACGCCATCGGTGTGCCGGGCATTTACATGCGCTCGCTCGCCACGCGGGGATCCGGTTCCGAAATTGCTAAATGTTTGCCTCAGGCGATCATGGCCTGCAAGGCGGCGGGTTATGACGTGATCATTTGCGAGACGTCGGGTATTGGTCAGGGTGATGCCGGGATTGTGCCGTTTGTCGATGTGGCGATGTATGCCATGACGCCGGAATTCGGCGCGGCCAGTCAGCTTGAAAAAATCGACATGCTCGACTTTGCCGATATCGTGGCGATCAACAAATTCGACCGACGCGGTGCGGATGACGCGCTGCGGGACGTGCGCAAACAATACCAGCGCAATCAGGAACGCTTCGGCGAGAGCCCGGACAATATGCCGGTCTATGGCACCATTGCCGCCAAGTTCAACGATGACGGTGTCAGTGCGTTGTATGGCGGCATCCTTGATGCCTTCCGCCAACGCGGTCTGGCCGACTGGCAGAGCAGCTACGCCGCCGACATCAAGGTTACATCGCGGCGTGATTTGTTGATCCCGGCGGACCGCACGCGCTATCTGGCGGAGATCGCCGAAAACGTCAGGGCCTATCACCGGACGACGTCCGAACAGGCCGCTATCGTGCGGGAACGCCAGCAACTGCTGGCCTCGGCCGCCATGCTGCAAGCCGCCGGTGGCACGAAGAAAGACGCCAAAGCGCTGGAGAAGCTGGCCGTCGAGCGCGACAAAACCCTGTCGCCGGAAAGCCTGGCACTGGTGGCGAACTGGCCGGCCACGAGAGAGTCCTACACCGGTGATGAGTTTGTCTCCGAAGTGCGGGGGCGCAAGATCACCACGCCGCTGACGACGGTTTCGCTCTGTGGCACGCATATCCCCAAGGTCGCCATTCCCAAATTTGAAGACGAAGGTGAATTGCTGCGCTGGCTGCGTTCGGAAAACCTGCCGGGTCGTTTCCCGTTTACCGGCGGCGTATTCCCGTTCAAGCGTGAGGGCGAAGACCCGACGCGTATGTTTGCCGGCGAGGGCGATCCGTTCCGTACTAACAAGCGCTTCAAGTTCCTCTCGAAAGACAGTGCTGCCAAACGTCTGTCGACGGCTTTTGATTCTGTTACGCTCTACGGCAACGATCCGGCGAAGCGTCCCGACATTTACGGCAAGGTCGGTAATTCCGGCGTGTCGATTGCCACGCTGGATGACATGAAGGCGATGTACGACGGCTTTGATCTCTGCAGCCCGTCAACCAGTGTGTCGATGACGATTAACGGACCTGCGCCCACGATCCTCGCCATGTTCATGAACACCGCCATTGATCAACAGATGGCGAAGTTCCGTAAAGCCAAGAAGCGTAAACCCACGGCAAAGGAAACCGCGGCGCTGCGAAAGTGGACCTTGGAGAATGTACGCGGCACCGTGCAGGCCGATATCCTGAAAGAGGACCAGGGCCAGAACACCTGTCTGTTCTCAACCGAGTTCAGCCTGAAAGTCATGGGCGATATTCAGGAATATTTTGTCGAGCACAACGTCGAGAATTTTTATTCGGTGTCGATCTCGGGCTATCACATTGCCGAGGCCGGGGCCAACCCGATCAGCCAGCTCGCCTTTACGCTGGCCAACGGTTTCACCTACGTCGAAGCCTATCTCGCGCGCGGCATGAGCATTGATGACTTCGCGCCGAATTTGTCGTTCTTCTTCTCTGCCGGCATGGACCCGGAATATTCGGTGCTGGGCCGCGTCGCGCGGCGTATCTGGGCGACGACCATGCGCGACAAATACGGTGCGGGTGAACGCGCCCAGAAGCTCAAATACCACACCCAGACCTCGGGCCGTTCCTTGCATGCGCAGGAGATGTCATTCAACGACATTCGCACCACGCTGCAGGCTCTGGTGGCGTCTTATGACAACACGAATAGTCTGCATACCAACGCCTACGACGAAGCCATCACCACGCCGACCGAAGACAGCGTGCGCCGGGCCATGGCGATCCAGATGATCATCAATCAGGAATGGGGCCTGTCGAAGTGCGAGAATCCGAACCAGGGTTCCTACATCATGGAAGAATTGACTGACCTGGTGGAGGAAGCCGTGCTGCAGGAATTCGAGCGCATCTCCGAACGCGGCGGTGTTCTGGGGGCGATGGAGACGGGCTATCAGCGCGGCAAGATCCAGGATGAAAGCCTCTATTACGAAACGCTCAAACACGATGGCAGTTATCCCATCATGGGCGTCAACACCTTCCTCAACCCGTCAGGCGAGCCCGAAAACACCACCATCGAACTGGCCCGCTCAACCGGCGTCGAGAAAAAGAACCAGCTCAAACGCCTGAAGGACTTCCACAAAGCCGGATCAAAAGGAAACGCCGCCGCCATCGAGCGCCTGCAAGCCGCAGTGGTGAAGGGCGAAAACGTCTTTGCTGTCCTGATGGAAGCGGTCCGCGTGTGTTCCCTCGGCCAGATCACCAACGCGTTGTTCGAGGTCGGCGGGCAATACCGACGGAATATGTAGGCCGCTGCCTGTCGAAAGATATCGGAAATATATACACGTCCGAGAGTACACGTTATAGTGTGATTCCCCCGAATATTTTCGCGAAGAGATATCATGGCAGGGCATTTTACGGAAGCCGAGTGGAAAAAGATTATCGCGGAACTGGACGAAAAACCTGTGGGTCACTGATGGTAATGACTGCCGCCTGCTGCGGCCCTTCTTCATTGAACTTGGCCAGTTTCAACGCGAAGGGCGTGTCACACGAACCTAAAATGCCGACACACGCCAATACTGAAATAGTTCGTAATAAAGACATGGCTATCCCCCGCAGAACAGGTAGGAAGATTTTCCCGCGGAAGAGAATTTCCTAAAAGTTTTAGATGAAAAAATATTACAACTAATGGGTGGTTATGCAAGTTGATTCCATTTCGCTGTGGGAAAGCCGGCGCGTAAAACAAAAATTATTCATTGAGCATGACAGCCGACATTGTCGCCGCCATACTCCGCCGCCATGGAATTGTGGATACCTATCACCATCGGTGCGGCGTTTTGTCAGAATTTACGCTCGGCGCTGCAGAAGCATCTCAAAGACCGGCTGAGTACGGGCGGCGCGAGTTACGCGCGGTTTATTTTCGCCTGGCCGTTTGTGATTTTGTATGTCGCCGGGCTGCATGGCTCGGGTGAATTCGTTCTGCCGACGCCTGGAGTTTCGTTCGCGATATATGCGGCGGTTGGCGGGTTGGCGCAAATTCTGGCGACGGCTTGTCTGGTCTATATATTTTCGTTTCGTAATTTTGCTGTCGGCACGACCTATTCCAAGACCGAGACCGTGCAGGCGGCAATCTTCGGCATTGTTATTCTGGGTGACCAGCTTACGGGCAGTGCACTGACGGCCATTCTGATCAGTCTCGTCGGAGTGATTGTGCTGTCGTCGGCGCAGACGGGCATGCGGCTTGGCCAGATGTTTTCCAATCTCGGAGAACGCTCGGCCCTGATCGGTCTCGCTTCGGGTACCTTTTTTGCGGTGTCGGCTGTGGCCTATCGAGCGGCGGCGCTCAGCCTGGGGGGCGAGGGGTTCCTGATGCAGGCCGCCTTCACGCTGGTCTGTGTGCTGGGCTTCCAGACCACGGTGATGGGCGTCTATCTGATTTTTCGCGAACCCGGACAATTCACGGACGTTTTGAAAAGCTGGCGGGTGGCGTTCTGGGTCGGGGTGACCGGGGCCCTGACCTCGATGGGCTGGTTCACGGCGATGACGATCCAGAACGTTGCCTACGTTCGGGCGCTGGGCCAGATCGAACTGGTGTTCGCCTTCATCGTCGCGCACATGATTTTTCGTGAAAAAACAGCCAAACTGGAGATCGGCGGGATCATGCTGGTCGTCGCCGGAATTCTGGTCCTGCTGCTGGGTTAGGGAAACAAGATATGTCGATGTCCAAACTGACGATCCGTTCGCTCGAAGTCATTCCGCTCGATGTTGAACTTGCCATACCGATGCGCACGGCGAGCGGGCGGATTGATTCGTCGCCGCTGGTGGCGATCAATCTGGAGACGGAGGAGGGCGTGACGGGCCGGGCCTATGTCTTTTGCTACAGCGGCATGGCGACTATCCCTGTGGCCAAAATGCTGCAAAATCTTGAACCGCTGATCGTTGGTCGCACGGCGGCACCACAGGAAATCGATCACCACCTGCGGGCGACTTTCCGGCTGCTCGGAGATCAGGGTGTTGTCGGCATGGCGATCGCCGGCATTGATATGGCAATCTGGGATGCCCAGGCCCGCGCCGCCGATGTGCCGCTGGCGCAATTGCTGGGCGGTGACGTCACCCGGCGGATTGATGCCTATGACAGCCTTTGGCTTTTGGGCGTGGAGGAGGTTGAGGACGTATTGGGCGCATCGAAAGAAAAGGGCTTTCGGGCGATGAAGGTCAAGCTTGGCAATGAAAGTGTCGATACCGATATCGAAGTAGTCGCCCGTGGCCGCGACATCCTCGGTCCCGATATCAAGTTCATGGTCGATTTCAATCAGAGCCTGAGCGTGCCGGAAGCCATCCGGCGCATTCACATGTTGGAAGAATTTGATCTGCACTGGTTCGAGGAACCGACATTGCATACGGACCATGCCGGGCACGCCAAAATCCGCGAAAACGTCTCGGGCGCTATTCAGGTCGGCGAGAACTGGTGGGGTATCCCCGATATGACCTCCAGCATTCTGGCTGAGGCTTCTGATCATGTAATGCCGGATCTGATGAAGATCGGCGGTGTCACGGGCTGGATGAAGGCGGCGGCGCTGGGCCACGCGCACGGCCTTGTCGTCAGCAATCATCTGTTCTCCGAAGTCAGCGCCCAGGTAATGGCGGCGGCTCCGCATTCGCGACTACTGGAGTACCTCGATACCGCCAGCAATATCCTTGCCGAACCGATGGTACTGGAGGACGGCCAGGCCGTCGTACCGGCGCGGGCCGGCAGCGGGATCGAATGGGACGAAGCGGCGCTGGCCAAATACCGGATTGAATGAAGTCAAATTCGATTAATTTGAACAAGGGGCATAGCGCCTTGAAACTAAACGCGTTATCGTCAAAACCTGAGTAAGATTGTGTCTTGTCGAAAAATTGATTAAAATTCGAACTAATATTTTTATGCGTGGCGCCAGTATTTGCGCCGAGGGGAAGAGTGAGTAATGGCGGAAACTGAAGACGTTAAGGAAGAAGGCTCGAACGAGGACGTAAACGCTGAAATGAAAAGCGTTTATCTCGAGTCGCTACAACTGATTGAAAGGCTGCACCGTCAGTTCCTCGATGTCATCAAGGCCGAGCTCGACCGTCTCGGCATCAAGGACTGCAACAACGTTCAGGCACTGATCCTGTACAACATCGGCGACGATGAAATGACCGTCGGTGAGTTGACGACGCGTGGGTATTATCTCGGCTCCAACGTGACCTACAATCTCAAGAAACTGGTTGAAAACGGTTTTGTCGATCAGGAACGATCAGCTCATGACCGGCGATCCGTACGCATTCATCTGTCTGAAAAAGGTACCGAACTGCATACCGCGATGGATGAATTGTATCGCCAGCATGTCGCGGCCCTGGTTGAGGGTGTGATCGATCCAGGTGCGCTGGTAGGCATTAACGACAGCCTGCGCACGATGGAACGCTTCTGGGCCAGCCAGCTTCGCTTCGGCGGCAGATAACTCACATTCAGGTTTTGGCGTCGGGTTTGGGTAAAACTGTGGCCAGTGCCGCCATCAAACAACCCAGCGCAATAATTTCCGTGTAGCCGAAGTTTTCGCCCAGCAACAAGGCCCCGAACACCAGACCGGCGGCAGGAACGACCAATACGGACAAGGCGGCGACAGGGGCGGGGACCATTTCGATGATGCGAAACCAGGTCCAGAAGCCAACAGCCATGCCGATCAGTCCTGAAAACGCGACGGCGCCTGCAACGACGGGTGTAGGCCAGACAAGGTCGCCGACCTCAAACCCCATCATCAGGGCCATCGGCATCGTGCCGAGCAGGATTTGCCAGCAGGTCACGACCATGATGGGCATCGGCCATTCAGTGCGTTTGTTGAGCACTGTGCCGATGGCCCAGAGAACCGCACCGCCGGCCATGACCAGCACCCCCCAGGGCGCTTCGCCCAGCACCGACCAGCCGCGCGCCGCTAAAACGGCAACCGCTGTCATGCCGAGCACAAGCCCGAGCCACTGGACCTTGCGCGCCCTCTCACCCAGCATTGGAATGCTGAAGACAAAGGCCCACACAGGCATGGTGTAGGCGACGACCGCCGCATGGCCTGAGGGAATAAGTGTCAGGGCGATGGCCGAGAAAAACATCCAGCAGGTAATGTTGAAGAACGAGGCCAGCGCCAATGGCTTCCAGATCGCGCGGGGGACTTGCAACGAGTAACCGCTGAGTTTGGCGATCAACATGAGCACCAGACCGCCGCCGATCCCGGATACCGTTCGGAAGGTGAATATCGGCATGCCTTCGACGGCGACTTTCATGATCGGCCAGCTCGCGCCCCAGATCAGCGTCAGGATGGCAAGCAGGATCAGTCCCTGCGCCGGCAGGGACGTCGCGACGGGTTTGTCGATCACGCTAAAAGGCAGCGATGCCGGTCATGGCGCGGCCCAGCACGAGGGCGTGAATGTCGTGCGTACCTTCATAGGTGTTGACGGCTTCGAGGTTCATCATGTGACGGATGACGTGGAATTCATCGGATACGCCGTTGCCGCCGTGCATGTCGCGGGCGACGCGGGCGATGTCGAGGGCTTTGCCGCAGTTGTTGCGTTTGACGATGGAGACCATCTCATGGGTCGCCCGGCCTTCGTCCATCAATCGACCAACCGCAAGGGCACCTTCGAGACCAAGGGCGATCTCGGTTTGCATGTCGGCGAGTTTTTTCTGGATCAACTGGTTTGCGGCCAGTGGTTTGCCGAACTGTTTGCGGTCGAGTACGTACTGTCGCGCCTGGTGCCAGCAGGCTTCAGCCGCGCCCATCGCACCCCAGGCAATGCCGAAGCGGGCGCGGAACAAACAGCCGAGCGGGCCCTTGAGGCCGGTGGCGTTGGGCAATTCGTTTTCAGCCGGAACGAAGACTTCATCCATCACGATCTCGCCGGTGACGGAAGTCCGCAGGCTGAACTTGCCTTCGATTTTCGGTGTCGTCAGGCCGTCCATGTCGCGTTCGAGGATATAACCCTTGACCACGCCGTCGTCGTTCTTGGCCCAGACAACAAAGACATCGGCAACGGGTGAATTGGAAATCCACATCTTGGCACCGCTGACCGAAAAGCCACCGTCAACCGACTTGGCCCGGGTCACCATGCCGCCGGGATCGGAGCCGTGATCAGGTTCGGTCAGGCCAAAAGCACCGACCCATTCGCCGGTCGCCAGTTTGGGCAGGAATTTTTCGCACTGTTCTTCGCTGCCGTAGGCATTGATCGGATGCATGACCAGGCTGGACTGAACGCTCATTGTCGAGCGATAACCGGAATCAACGCGCTCAACCTCACGTGCCATCAAGCCGTAGGCCGTGTAGGAAACACCGGCACAGCCATATCCTTCGATGGTCGGGCCCAGCATGCCAAGCTCGCCCATCTCATTGAGAACCTCGCGGTGAAAGATTTCGTGGCGGTGTGACTCCGTCACCCGCGGCATCAGCTTGTCCTGACAATAAGCCCGCACGCTATCGACGATCAGGCGTTCATCTTCCGTCAAACGCTCGGTCATCAGGAAAGGATCTTCCCACTGAAAGTTCTGCTTGGACGCGGATTGTTGTGCGGTCATTAAAGGCTCCTGTGGGGGCGATATATCAGTCTGCGAAGGGAATTACGGCAGTCGTTTCGATCTCGACCACGGCACGACGTTCGACCAGGCGAACGACCTGAACAACAGCCATCGCCGGATAATTGCGACCCATCGTATCACGCCAGGCCGCACCAATGTCTTTCAACGCGTCGAGGTAGGCATCGCAATCCGTCACGTACCATGTCATGCGGGCGATGTGTTCGGGTCCCGCACCGGCCTCGGCCAGCACAGCCATGGTATTTTTCAGGGCTTGCTCGATCTGCCCTGCCATCTCATCAGTGGCGAACTCGCCGCTGGGCAGCCAGCCGATCTGGCCGGCGACGTAGACCTGGCGGCCTTCGGCGGCTATTCCATTGGCGTAACCGCTGGGGCGGGGCCAACCTTCCGGCAACAAAGTTTGCATCAAATGTCTCCAGTGCAGTCGCTAAAACCGGCTAAATGCGGTCATGTTCGGGAATTGTTTTAAACCTAAAGTAATATTTCGGCAAGCCTTGCGCGCCTGCGGCATGTAGCCGCGTTTGCCAAAGTAGCTGTACGTACTATATTAATTTTCACTTACATACGGGGTGGACGACCGGCGGGGCTCAAAAAAGGATAATTGAGGGCCCTCAATTACGGTGACGGCCAAAACACTGACGGACAGGATCATGGATTATACTCAGCTCTTCGCGGACAAGATAACAAACCTCAAGAACGAGGGTGAATATCGGGTATTTGCCGAACTGGCGCGACATGCGGGCAATTTCCCGCGCGCGACACGGTATATCGACGGCGAAACGACCGAAGTCACCGTCTGGTGCAGTAACGACTACCTCGGCATGGGACAGCACCCCGTGGTTCTCGAAGGCATGCGTGCGGCGCTGGGCGAAGTGGGTGCCGGTGCCGGCGGGACGCGCAATATCTCCGGCACAAACCACTACCATGTGCTGCTGGAAAAAGAGCTGGCCGATCTGCATGGCAAGGAAGCCGGTCTGATCTTCACGTCAGGCTATAACGCCAACGAAGCCGCGCTCAGCACACTCGGCAAGTTGCTCGACGATGCCGTTATCTTTTCGGATTCGCTCAACCATTCATCGATGATCGAAGGCATTCGCCATTCCAAATGTGACCGGTTGATCTTTGCACACAATGATCTGGCTGACCTCGAAGCCAAACTCCGGATGGTCGAACCTGGCCGTCCGAAAATTATCGCTTTTGAATCCGTCTATTCGATGGACGGCGATATCGCGCCGATTGCCGAGTTCTGTGACCTGGCGGACAAGTACAACGCCATGACCTATCTCGATGAAGTTCACGCGGTTGGCCTCTATGGTCCGCGCGGTGGCGGCGTTGCCGAGCGCGACGGCGTGATGGATCGCGTCACAGTGATAAACGGCACGCTAGGCAAGGCCTTCGGTGTTGGCGGTGGTTATGTCGCGGGTCCGGCGGCGATGATGGATGCCATACGCTCGTTTGCGCAGGCCTTCATTTTCTCAACTTCCCTCAGCCCGGTGATTGCGGCGGGGGCACTTGCCAGTGTCAGGCATCTGAAGCAGTCGCAATCCGAACGCGACCGTCATCAGGAACGCGCCGCCCGCCTCAAGAAGATGTTCCGCGACAGCGGCTTGCCGGTGATGGACAGCGTCAGTCACATCGTTCCTGTCATGGTCGGCGATCCGGTGCTGTGCAAGCAGGCATCCGACCTGTTGCTCGATCATCACGGCATTTATGTCCAGCCTATCAATTTCCCGACGGTGCCGCGTGGAACCGAACGACTACGCTTCACACCGACGCCGTTGCATACGGATGAAATGATGGATGCGCTGGTCGCTTCAATGTGCGACATTTGGGGCAAGATCGGTCTTCAACGCGCAGCCTGACGACCGACGCATCTGATAACGGCGTGGGGAGGCAGACTTGGCAGGTACAAAACATGAGTACCTGCTTGAGTTCCACCGTATCGGTAACACTGTCAAAGTGACAGCGATTGACCCGGTCACAGGTCGTGAAGCGGCCATCGTCGGTCCGGTGAATGCCGGCAAGGCCTATCTCTCGCGAACCGCTGTGCGCAAACTTCAATACGTCATGAACCGGGACAAGGATGATAAACCTTTGCCTGGAATTCTGGTTTGAGCCGGATTAGGACTTGCCCATCACGGCGCGGCAACGCTTAATGGCGTTGTCAACGGGAGGTATGATTTGAGTTCAATTTCGAGTGCGGCAGAAGTCCAGGCAGATACAGCCCTGCAGCCGATCATTTCCATTCAGGGTGTGTCAAAAAGCTTCGGCGGCGTTCACGCGGTGAGCGAATGTACCTTTGATGTTCCAAAAGGATCGATCACCGGCCTGATCGGGCCCAACGGTGCCGGCAAGACGACTCTGTTCACGATGATCACCGGTTTTTTCAAGCCTGATGCCGGGCGCGTCTTTCTGGCAGGCGAGGATGTCACGGGTCGGCAGCCGCACGAATTGTTCCATCGCGGTCTGGTACGAACCTTTCAAATCCCCCACGAATTTCACAAACTGACGACACTGGAAAATCTGATGGCGGTCCCTGCCGATCAGGACGGTGAAAATTTGTTCAAGGCATGGTTTATGCCCGGTAGTGTTGCCCGTCGTGAAGCAGAAGTCCTCGCACTCGCCGAGGAGACGCTGCACTTTCTTGGTCTCGATGAAGTGCGCGATGTGCATGCCGGTAATCTCTCGGGCGGCCAGAAGAAACTGCTCGAACTCGGCCGTGCCATGATGTCGGGTGCCGATACGATCTTGCTCGATGAACCCGGTGCAGGGGTCAACCCGACACTGCTCGGGCAACTGGCTGAAAAAATTCAGGTCCTGAACAGGGATCGCGGCATCACCTTCTGCATCGTCGAGCACAACATGGACATGATCGCCAAACTCTGTGATCCCGTCATTGTCATGGCGGCGGGCAGTGTTTTGACCAGCGGCAAAATGGAAGATATTCGCAAGGACCCGCGCGTGCTCGAAGCCTATCTCGGCTCGCAAACAGCGGAGGCAGGCGAGTGAGCATTCTGTCTCTCAATGATATCACGGCCGGTTATGGCGGCGATGCTCCTATTTTGCACGGTGTCTCTCTGAGCCTTGAGCCCGGCGAAATTGTTTCGATTATCGGCCCTAATGGTGCCGGTAAATCAACCGCGATGAAGGCGGTGTTCGGCATGCTCGATATGCGGGGCGGCAGCGTCGTGCTCGATGACGAAGACATCACCGGTGAAGCGCCGGAGAAAGTCGTCGCCCGGGGCGTGTGTTTTGTGCCGCAGACCGACAACGTCTTTCCCAATCTCTCGGTCGAGGAAAACCTCGAAATGGGGGCCTACATTCTTAAAGGCCCGATCGATGAGCCGCTGAGCCATGTCTACGATCTGTTTCCGCCCTTGCTGGAGAAGCGCAAGCAGGCGGCGGGCACGCTGTCCGGTGGCCAGCGGCAAATGGTGGCGATGGGCCGGGCCCTGATGTTAAGCCCCAAGGTTTTGATGCTGGATGAGCCAACTGCCGGGCTAAGCCCGAAATATGCCCAGGAGATTTTTGATCTTGTCTTGCGCGTCAATGCGGCGGGCACCCCGGTTTTGATGGTCGAACAAAACGCCAAACAGGCACTGGCCATATCGCATCGCGGTTATGTGCTGGTCGATGGACATAATCGACACGAAGGGACTGGCAAGGATCTGATCGCCGACCGTGAAGTCGCTGAAATGTTCCTGGGTGGTTGAGGAGGTAGTGGTCAAAACTCATGGGTGAACTTCTCGTCTTCTTCAATTTCTACTTTGTGCCGGGCCTTGTGCTGGGCTCGATCTATGCACTGGGCGCGATCGGCGTGTCGCTGGTCTTCGGTATCCTGCGCTTTGCCCATTTCGCCCATGGCGATTTGATGTCGGTCGGTGCGTTCATCGCCCTGGCCGTTGTTTCGACAACGGGCATGGACCCGCTTTACGCCATCCCGTTTGCCATTGTCGGCACCGTGGCGTTTACACTGGGCATCGACAAGGTTTTCTACAAACCGTTCCGCGATAAATCGACCATCGTCCTGGTTATCGCCTCATTTGGTATCGCCCTGATGCTACGCTCTTTGATCCTGGTCTCCTGGGGTGGTGAGGTTCAGACTTATTCGGTCGGTATCGTCAGGCCTTTGGTTTTTCTCGACAGCATCCGCATTGCCGAGCGGCATATCTGGATTATCGGGTTGACGGTTATCCTGATGCTGATCGTGCACTGGATATTGACGCGGACCCGAACAGGCAAGGCCATGCGGGCAGTGAGCGATTCACCGGAACTCGCCAGACTGGCCGGCATCTCGACCGAGAACGTCGTCAAGGCCACCTGGATTATTGGCGGCAGCTTGTGTGCCTGCGCCGGTGTCTTTATCGGCTGGGACACCCAGTTGCAGGCGACGATGGGCTGGGATTTGATGTTGCCGATTTTTGCCGCGACCATTCTCGGCGGGATCGGGCGGCCCTATGGTGCCATGGCTGGCGGTCTGATCATTGGCATGGCCGAGGAAATCTCGGCCTACGCCTGGCTGGGCGACGGACCGCTTCTGTCACCGGGTTATAAAACGGGCATTGCCTTTGCCATTATGGTTCTGATGTTGATCTGGCGGCCAAGCGGGTTGTTCCGGGGAAGGGTCTACTGATGGATCAGTTGTACGGATATCTCAACTACGCCATGTTCCTGATGACCATGGCCGGGATTTATGCCGTCATGGCTCTGGGGCTCAACCTGAACTGGGGTGTCACCGGACTGTTTAATGTCGGTGTAGCCGGGTTCTTCGCAATCGGTGCCTACACCAGCGCGATATTTTCCACGGAAGAGACCAGCAAACATATCGGCGGCTTTGAATTGCCGATTGGTGTTGGATTAATTGCCGCCATGATCACCTCGGGGATCATCGCCTATTTTGTCGGGCGCATCTGTATTCGCTTGCGGAGTGATTATCTGGCCATCGCGACGATTGGTATTGCCGAAATTTTCCGTCTGATCCTGAAAAATGAAATGTGGGCGACTAACGGTACACGCGGCATTTCCAATATTCCGCGACCAATGGAAGGCCTGGTACAACCCTTCGGACCGATCGCCTACATGATCATGGTTTTCGCCATCGTCGCCGTGATTTACTGGCTGATGGAGCGCGGGCGCAACTCGCCGTGGGGCCGGGTCATGATGGCGATCCGAGACAATGAACTGGCGGCACGTGCAGCCGGCAAGAATGTTGAGCGTCTGCGTATTCAGGCCTTTGTTCTGGGTTCCATGCTGATGGGCCTGGGCGGCGGTTTGACGGCGCACTTCTTCAAGTTCGTTGGACCGGAAGCAACCGATCCCTTGCTGACGACATTCATATTGTGGGTGATGCTGATCGTCGGTGGCAGCGGCAATAACCGTGGCGCCATCCTCGGCTGTCTGATCATCTGGACGCTGTGGTCGGCAACCGAAATTGTGACATCTCAGGCGACGGGTGACTGGGCAACACGCATCCCGTTCATGCGCATGTTCCTGATCGGGCTGGTGTTGCAGATTGTCTTGCAGAAATTCCCGGGCGGCTTGCTGCCGGAAAAATTACCCGAAGGTCGACGAAAGAGCAACGATGACGGCGGTTAGTTCTGCCATCTCGGCAGATCGAAACTGATTTTGGTGCCGGCATTCAACTCGCTTTCGATATGTAAACTGCCGCCCTGTTTTTCGGCCAGTTCCTTGCAAAGCTGAAGACCAAGACCTGTCCCCGATTCGCCCCCGGTGCCTGTCGTCGATATCTTGCGGTCGAGGCGGAACATATCATTCATATCTTCCGCCGAAATTCCGACACCATTGTCGATGACATCGGTACGTACCTCATCGTTGACAGTCTGGACGTTGACCGAAACATTGCCGCCCGACGGCGTGAATTTCAGGGCGTTGTTGATCAGGTTCCGCAAGATGGCATCGACCATGTCAGCATCGGCAATGACAGTTGATAAATCGCCGGTATCGCTGGAAATTGAAATGTTCTTGCTCGCAGCCACGGGCCGAAACAGATCAAGGTTCTGGTCGATCAGTTTCTTCAGGTCGACGGCATCGTGGGCAACTTCGGCACCCTCCATTTGCAGGCGTGACCATTCGAGAAGGTTTTCCAACAGCGTGAACACGATCTCGGCGGCCTCGTGCATGGTGCCGGCAAACTCGATGACCTGATGCTGTTCGTACTTTGAGATATCGCGCGACAATATACGCGAATAGCCGAGCAGGGCATTGAAGGGGCCTCGCAAATCATGGGCGATGATCGAGAAGAATTTGTCTTTCTGATCGTTGAGAACTTCCAGTTCCGCCGTGCGCTCCTTGACCAGATCCTCGAGATAATCACGGTAGCGCGTCAGTTCGGCCTCTGTCTCCTTCAGTGTCGTGACGATTGTGTTTGTCGTGCCGATGGCGACAATTGATCCATCGTCGCCGCGCACGGGAAAACGTTGCGTCAGATAAATCACACGCTTGCCATCTTCGTCGAGACCTTCGACCTCGTTGAGGCTGACTTTGCCGCTGGTCAGAAGCTCGTCGTCATGGTCGAGAAAAAATTTGGCTTTTTCCGCCGGATATAAATCACGCACGTTCATCCCGACGATTTCATCGGTTGTTCGTCCGTGGATGTTGGCGAAATGACGATTAACGATCAGGAAGTTGGCATCACAATCTTTGAGAGCCATCGGGCCGGGAGCATTGTCGAGCAGGGCGCGCAACAGGCGCTCACGTTCACGCAAGTCATCATCCGCAAGTCGCCCGTCAACGATATTTTGCAAAGCGGTATTTTGCTGCCTGAGGTTTCGATTGCCGAACAGCAACCGCGCCACAAGGGCGGCGACCACGAAACCAAAAAATATCAAAAAATATTCAGTTGCCATATCAAATTCAAACCGGACCATTAAATGCGGTCGACCATACCGAGGTGTACCCGCATAGACATATCTAGGTCAATTCAACCGCCGATCAATGCGTGATCAGGTGTCAGGCCCTGCATCACCGTCTGCGGGCGCGATTTCGCCATCGGGCAGGGTGGCACCAAATGTAATGGCTGTTTGCAATCTCGCATCTCCAACTGCCGCACCGGTCAAATTTGCGCCGGAAAAATTGGCGTCGGTCATTGTCGCACCGCTGAAGTCGGCCTGGCTCAGATTTGCCGCCAGTTTTTGGCCCGTTGGTTTACCGTCCGGGCCCATAATGTCAGAGGCAAAGAAGGTGGTGCCGGCGATATTGGCGTAATTCAAAAATGTCCCGATCATACGCACACCACTGCAGTCGGCACCCGACAAGTCGGCGTTGCTCAAATCCGCGCCGGTGAAATCGGCCATGACCAGGGTCGCTCCCGGCATTTTGGCGTGATTGAGAAAAGCATCCTTGAAACTGGCCGCACTCAAATCGCGGCCCGAAAGATCAACATGCGAAAAATCGAGGCCGTCGAGGACTGCTCGTTCGCCAGTTTTCCCCTTGGACTCGATCCATTCGTTATGGAGCGCCAGAATTTTTTGAATATCGCCTGGCAAGCTCTCGACTGTTGTGACGATATGCGCGTCGGTCAAATCAACCGTGCTCAGATCCAGGCCTGTCATGCGGGCACCCACCATTTCGGCACCGCGTAGCGTCGTCCCCTCGACACGGGCACCAGCAAGATTTGCTTTTGACAGGTTGACGCCCGACATATCTGCATTTGTCAGGTTTGCACCCTCAAGATCGGTTTCCATCAGATTGGATTGCGAGAGATTGGCACCGGTTAAATCGACGTTTTTCAGGATGGCACCGGCGAGATCTGCCTGTGACAACACAGCGCGAGACATTGCGGCCTCGGAAAGGTTGGCGGCGACCATCATTGCCTGACGCTGTCTGAGTGCTTCAACACGTTTGTCGGCACCGGGAACATTGGCGGTCGATGCGGCGACCATGACTTCGCCACGCCTGAGATCAACGCCATGAAGATTGGCGGCGGTCAGATTGGCGTTCTTGAACTGGACACCACGCAAATCGGCATTGGTAAATGTCGCCCCGCGCAGGTCGGCACCGGTGAAGTCGGCCCCGAACAAGTCGCATTTTGTGAAGTTTGCGTTCTGGAGATTGCAGCCGCTCATATCGATGCCGGCGAGTTGTGCTTCCGACAGGTCAAGTCCAGGCAGTTTCAATCCGGCGATCGTCTGATAGGAAAGATTGGCCCGCTTGCCGCCCGGCTTTTGTTGACGCCACAAGCCGTGCGCCTTGACTGATTCTACAAACTGGCGGGTCGTCAAACTCATTTTGTGGCCAATTCAACAACGTTCATCTAAAGAATTTTGCAGACTTGAATGTGCTGAATATGTCGGCCAATAATTGATCGCGTCAACCCATAGAGCCGTGAAGGACATTACATGATGTCAACAGGACCTGGCCCGCATGATCTGGCAACGACCCGCCTCATTCTGAATGACAGACAGATGGCGACCACGAAGCCGGTTACGCCGGATTTTTATGCCGAACTGGATAATGAATTTAGCTCATTTGAAGGCCACTGTCTGATCGCCCAGCACGACTTTTCAGAAGCCTGGCCGACCTGGGAAGTACATCCCGATGGCGATGAATTTGTCTATCTGATGTTTGGCGAGATCGATTTTGTCTTGTGGGTTGAGGGTGTCGAACAAATCATTCAGGTGTCGGAGCCCGGGTCATACGTTGTCGTGCCCAAAGGCGTTTGGCATACAGCGCGACCAAAGGCACCGACACGTATGTTGTTTGTCACGCCGGGTGAGGGAACCTTGAACGCCCGCGATCCGGAAGGCGAGGCGCTGTAATATCTGAAAACGGTCGAGACTAACTTACGGTCGACAAATCACCGCCATAGAGCCAGGCGAAGGTCTCATGCGGGCTTTCCGAACTTTGTCCGCCGAACATCATGTTGCGAAGTTCCCGAACCGGTCCGGCAGCATGATAAAGGTCACCGAGGTAGCGCGCCGTCGTCTGCACCCGCGCGGTGCGAAGGTAGCGCACTTTCTGGTAGGCCCGGAAAGCAGCGGCAAAATCACCGTCCGCAAGTTGGGCCTGTTCAGCCAGACAGACAGCATCCTCGATGGCCATGCAGGCACCTTGCGCGAAGTATTGCAGCATGGGATGGGCGGCATCGCCGAGCAAGGTCACCGGACCATCGCTCCATTCGGAGATGGGTTCGCGATCACACAACACCCACATTCGCCAGGCGTCGACCTTGTTCAACATGCGCATCGGGCGATCTTCGACGCCTTCAAAACAGCGCATCATTTCGTCCTTGGCACCGACGGCATTCCAGCCTTCTTCATACCTGTCACTGTGAAAGACGGCGACCAGATTAAAAAGCTCCCAGTTGCGCAGGGGATAGTGAACCAGATGATTGCGCGGCCCGGCCCAAAGGGTCGCGGCGTCCCAACGCAGATCCTCCGGCACTTCGTCCAGCGGCAGCACGGCACGATAGGCGATGTGTCCCGACACCCGGGGCGCGCCATCGCCGATCATCTGGCCACGGACTGCCGACCACAGGCCATCGGCACCAATCAGTGCGACGCCGTCCAGTGTCGAGCCATCGCCGAGCGTTACGGTGACGCCTGTGCCGGTCGTCTTGTACGCGGTGACTGATACTCCGTTCGATAGCTTGATGAGATCTTCGGCCTGGCAAGCCTCGAGAATAGCTTGCAGCAAATCAGCGCGATGGATCACGGCGTAGGGTGTGCCAAAGCGCTGGCGAATAGAGTCACCAAGCGGCACGTCGTTGATAATCTCGCCGCTGATGCTGTCCATCATTTTCAGCGTTTCAACAAAGACGGCCGTGCGCGACACGCTTTCTTCGATACCGAGCCGTTGAAAGGCCCGGAATACATTTGGACCGAGCTGAATGCCGGCACCGATCTCAGCGAAATCATCAGCCTGTTCCAGCAAGTGGCAGGCAATGCACGCGCGCGACAATCCGAGCGCCGTAGCCAGGCCGCCGATCCCGCCGCCGGCAATCAATACAGGTTTTGAATTCTCTTTCACAGGAGACGGTCAGGCATGCAGATCCTGCCATTCATCTTTAAGGATCGCCATTGTGGTCACGTTATGGGTGCGGCCGTTGTGGACGGCTGCGTCCTTTTCGACACCTTCCTCGATCATGCCAAGGCGGCGATAGGCGCGAATTGCTTTGTCGCTGTCGGTGAAAACGGCCAGCCACAAACGTTTGGCCTGGTGTTCCCTGAAGGCAATATCGATCACGTTGTGAAGAAAGGCGCGACCGAGGCCGTGGCCTCGGGCATTTACGGCGATGCGCTGAAGCTGCACGCCTTTCTTGCTCGGGCTGACGTCGCTGAGAATGGCAAATCCAAAGGGCACGTCATCCTCGTCAACGGCCATCAGGTAGTTGAAATTCGGATCACTCAGATTGGCAAGGTGTGTTCCAGGCGACCATGTGCCGATGGAATCGACGTTGGCGGGACTGTTCTCGGACTCGACGACAAATCCGACATCGCTCTCTGTGGCTGGGCGTACACGCACGTCGGGCAACAGATCAGGTGACAGAAGCTTCGGCATTATCAGTGCCTTTCAATCATCAGGTGTCGGCGGCGGCGACAGGGTCAGCGGTAACTGTAACTTGAACTACTCAAGAAAAACCCCCCTCCCGACTTGAAGGGAGGGGGGTAGTTCCAGCCGCGAGGGCTGGTACCTCAGATTTTCTTACATCGGCGGACCAGTGACGAATTTGCTGCCCTGGACGTTGTACTCGGCGAACACGCCGGCGACTTCGCCTCTGGAATCAAATTCGTGGCTGCCCGAAGCGCCTTCGTAGTTGATGTCCTTGCCGGCTTTCAACAAGGCAACGGCTTTGGCCCAGTCACCGGGGCCAACAACTTCGCCCGGTGCATTCGAAACCTTGCGCAGGTTGTCGCGAAGGGCTGTGCGGTCTTTTGAACCGGCAGCCTGTGCCGCCAGTGCAATCAACATGACGGCATCATAGGCCTGTGCGGTAAACGGCGAGCCGTATTTGAACGATTTGCCGCTGCCGTACATGCTTTTGAATTTGTCCAGTTGGGCGCTTGCCTTGGAAGTCGGCGTGGTGCCAAACATGTTGCCCTGAAGGTTATCACCACCAATCGCTTCAACCAGCTTGTCGGTCAACATGCCGTCGGCGCCGACGAAGGTTTTGAAGAAACCGGATTCAAGCGACTGCCGCACGATGGTCATGCCGCTGCCTTCGCCCATGGCCAGAATGATAAGCGTATCGGCACCACCGGATGACAACGAAGCGAGTTCGGAGCGATAGGACTGTTTCTTTTCCTCGTGGACCTGATCACCGGCGATCGTGCCGCCCATGGCGGTATATTCCTTGCGGAAAGTATTCGCCAGACCAACGCCATAATCGTTATTGATGAAGCTCAATGCGACTTTTTTGATGCCCTTGCTGAGCACCAGCTTGGCCAGCACGCCACCCTGGAATGCATCCGACGGCGCGGTGCGGAACAGGTAATCGTTGTCCTTGAGGTTGGTGATTTCAGGCGATGTTGAGGCCGGTGAAATCATGACAACGCCTGCCGGAACAGCAACGTTACTGGCTGACGGAATTGTCGCACCCGAGCACAGCGCACCGGCGATGCCGATGACTTGCTCGACATTGACCAGCTTGTTGGCGGAATCAACGGCTTGCTGGGAACTGCAACCGGTGTCGCCTTCGATCAAAACGGCTTTTTCGCCCAACAGGCCACCAGCGGCATTGATTTCAGCAATCGCGGCCTGTTCGGCCAGATTGATTTCCTTGACGAGGCTGACGATCGGACCGGTAATCGCGCCAAGCGATCCGATCTTGATATCAGCAGCGGCAGGTGTTGCCGCGAGCATCGCCGCGGCTACGCCTGCGACGGCCGCTTTCACGGCGAGGTTGGTCATGGTCTTCATTAAGTCTCTCCCTGTTCACTCAAAAAATAATCAGGACAATCGGCCAATTGTTCACCCGGCCTTTCAGTCTGATCTCGCATTTCTCGACTTTGACCGGTGCCACCTGAATTTATGTCGCAGGTGAATGCCGACCGAAGTTTACGAACTGATCAACATTCGCAATGCCATTTATTTAGAAGGGCTTGTGCAATTGGCTGACCGGCTCATTAGCTGGAAGTGTACCGCCAAGAACGTCCAACGATCAACACGCCATAACGTCAAAGCGGACAAAGTTTGCCAGATTTATTTTTCTCCCCGGTTTTTCGTCTTTTGGCTGAAATTGCCCGATAAGTGAACTTAATGGTCCGCCAGGTTGTGCAATGCTGGCGCAGGCCCCCGACATATGGTACTAGAGCGGTTCCACCTGATTATGAGCTTTTTATGACCCGCGAAACTGTTGTCCTTGCTGCTGACCATGCCGGCTACGCACTGAAAGACCTGTTGAAGAGCGATATCGATGAACTGGGCTTCGATGTTCTTGATCTCGGTACCAACGGGCCTGACTCTGTCGACTATCCGGATTTTGGACACGCGGCGGGCGAAGCCATTGGCGATGGCCGGGCGAAGGTCGGCATTATTGTTTGCGGCTCGGGCATCGGTATCTCCATCGCCGCCAACAGGCACGAAGCGGTTCGCGCCGCACTTTGTCATGATGGATTGACGGCCAGACTCTCGCGCCAGCACAACGACGCCAATGTATTGGCACTGGGCGCACGCATTATTGGCGAGGAAACGGCGCGCGACGCTGTACGCGCCTTTTTAACCACCGATTTCGAAGGCGGGCGCCACCAGCGCCGCGTCGACAAGATCTGAACATACACACGCGCTATTCGATACAAGGATCAAGATTAATGTCATCAAGTGCAGCCGCCAAAAACGTGTCACATGACACTGCGGCAACTTCTGAATTCTTCAACCGCAATCTCGCGGACGCCGATCAACTGGTGTTCGATGCCATCAATCATGAGCTCGGCCGTCAGCAGAACGAGATCGAACTGATTGCATCGGAAAACATTGTCAGTGCAGCGGTATTGCAGGCAACCGGTACTGTATTGGCCAACAAATATGCTGAAGGTTACCCGGGCCGGCGTTATTACGCCGGCTGCGAGCACGTCGATGTTATCGAACAACTGGCTATCGACAGGGCCAAAGAGCTGTTTGGCTGCGAATACGCCAATGTGCAGCCGCATTCCGGCAGTCAGGCCAATCAGGCGGTTTTCATGGCTCTGGCCAAACCGGGCGATACCATCATGGGGTTGTCATTGGCCGCCGGCGGGCATTTGACCCACGGGGCACCGCCCAATCAATCGGGTAAATGGTTCAACGCCGTGCAATACGGTGTGCGCCAGCAAGACGCCTTGATCGATTATGACGCGCTGGCCGAACAGACGGCAGAGGTGAAGCCGAAAATAATTGTCGCCGGTGGATCAGCCTATCCGCGCGAACTCGACTTCCAGAAGTTCCGCACCATTGCCGACGACGTCGGGGCTATTTTGATGGTTGATATGGCGCACTTCGCCGGACTGGTCGCGGGCGGTGTTCATCCCAGCCCGATGGCTCTCGCCGATGTCGTGACGACCACAACGCATAAAACACTGCGCGCCGCGCGTGGCGGAATGATCCTGACCAACGACGAAGCTATCGCTAAAAAGATCAACTCGGCGATTTTCCCCGGTATTCAGGGTGGGCCGTTGCTGCAGATGATTGCCGGCAAGGCCGTCGGGTTTGGTGAAGCCTTGCGTCCCGAATTCAAAGTCTACGCCCAAAACGTTGTCGACAACGCCCATGCGCTCGCCGAATCGCTTGGCGCCAGAGGCTTTGACATTGTTTCAGGTGGCACCGATACGCATCTCATGCTGGTTGATTTGAGGTCCAAGGGTGTCACAGGCAAGGATGCCGAGGCCGCGATGACGCGCGCCAACATTACCTGTAACAAAAACGGTGTGCCGTTTGATCCGGAGAAACCAACGATTACGTCCGGTGTCCGACTTGGTACGCCTGCCGGGACCACGCGTGGTTTCGGTGATGCGGAATTTCGCCAGATCGGCAACATGATTGCCGATGTTCTTGAAGGATTTGCCCAAAACGGTGAAGCGAATAACACCGAACAGGAAAATGCCACAAAGAACGAAGTTATTGAGTTGTGCAGCCGGTTTCCGATCTACGGGGCCGGTCAGTAAAATAAGCTAGAGGGAAGAGGGGAAGGCGATGCGCTGTCCGTTCTGCGGCAACGATGATACCCAGGTAAAGGATTCGCGACCGACCGAAGATAATTCGGCCATTCGGCGTCGTCGATTGTGCCCAGAATGTGGGTCCCGGTTCACGACGTTCGAGCGCGTCCAGTTACGTGAACTTACGGTGGTCAAAAAGAATAGCCAGCGCGTACCTTTTGATCGCGACAAGCTTGCCCGATCCATTCTGATATCGACACGCAAGAGACCGGTCGAACCCGAACGGGTCGACCGCATGATAAACGGAATCGTTCGGCGGCTGGAAAGCCTTGGCGAAAGCGATATTCAGTCTGATGTGATCGGCGCGATCGTCATGGAGGCGTTGTCAAACCTCGATCCCGTCGCCTATGTGCGATTTGCCTCCGTCTACAAAAACTTCCGCGAAGCCAAGGACTTTGAAGAGTTTATTGGCGGATTGAGCGGTAGTGACGACTGAGGCTTCTGATAACGCACATATGCAGGCGGCACTCGGGCTCGCCCGTCGCGGCCTCGGGAATGTCGCGCCCAATCCCGCAGTTGGCTGCGTACTGATTCTCAATAACAGGGTTGTTGGCCGGGGCTGGACACAGCCCGGCGGACGGCCACATGCAGAAACCCAGGCAATTTTGCAGGCCGGCGATCTGGCGGCCGGTGCGACTGCCTGTGTGACACTGGAGCCCTGCGCCCATCACGGAGAAACCCCACCCTGCGCCGATGCCTTGATTGCGGCGGGCGTCAAACGCGTTGTTGTCGCCTGCGAGGATCCCGACCCACGCGTTGATGGCGGGGGTATCCAGGCGCTGAAGGCAGCAGGTATTGACGTCACGACCGGCGTGATGAAGGCAGAAGCCATCAGTCTGAACCAGGGTTTTTTCAATCGCGTCAAATCCGGACGTCCTATGGTAACGGTCAAGACGGCGACCACACTGGATGGTCAAATCGCCACGCATACCGGCGATAGCCAATGGATTACCGGCCCGGTTGCCCGGGCCCACAGCCACGGACTGCGGGCGACGCATGACGCCGTTTTGATTGGTTCGGGCACCGCGCGGACGGACGATCCACATCTCACCTGCCGCTTGCCCGGTATGGCAGACCGATCTCCTGTTCGGGTGGTGATAGATGGTCGTTTATCGACGCCCCTGACGGCTGGACTTGTGGCGACGGCGATGGAAATTCCGACCTGGCTTATTACTCTGGACGGCACGGATAAAAACCGCAGGGACGCCTATACAGCAGCGGGCGTTGATATAATTACAGTCGGGGCTGACAGTGGCGGTCGACCATCCATTCCCGAGGCCTTGAAAGCGCTGGGTACTCGCGGTATTACACGATTGCTGGTCGAAGCAGGCGGACGCGTTGTCGCCGGCCTTTTTCGGGCGGGCATGGTCGACCGGCTTGTCTGGTATCATGCGCCGATCGTGATCGGTGGTGACGGGATGTCTGCCGCAGCAGCTTTCGGGGTTGACACTTTGGCAGAAGCACCGATATTCCGGCGCACGAATTGTGTCACCGTTGGTCCGGATTTGATGGAAACCTACGAAGTCGGCCCGGTCCTGACATAAAGCAGTTGGAAATAAAGAACAGGTTATGTTTACAGGTATCATTACAGACGTTGGCAGTATCCGAGGCGTTGAACAGCGCGGCGACACGCGATTCGTTATCGCCTCGTCCTATCCGGCCGATGACATCGCCATAGGTGCCTCGATCGCCTGTTCCGGCGTATGTCTCACAGTGGTCGACAAGGGAAATGAAGGCGGGGGTGACTGGTTCGCCGTCGATGTATCCGCGGAAACGCTGTCCCTGACATCGCTGGGCGGTTGGGGCGAGGGCACCAGGGTCAATCTTGAACGCAGCCTGAAAGTTGGCGATGAACTTGGCGGTCACATTGTCAGCGGCCACGTCGATGGTGTCGCTGTGATTTCATCGATTGAACCGGAAGGCGATTCCGTGCGCTTCTCGTTTGAAGTACCGCAAAGCCTGTCGCGATACGTCGCCTCCAAGGGATCAGTCGCGCTGAACGGTGTGTCGCTGACGGTCAATGAGGTCGATGACGTCCGGTTTGGCATTAATATTATTCCGCATACCCAGACCGTCACGACATTTGGCGATGCCAAAGTCGGCGACAAAATCAATTTTGAAGTCGATGTGCTTGCCCGCTACGTCGCCCGTCTTTCAGAAAGTTAATTAATGTCCGAAGATATGTCATTGAAGAAGCTGGATTTTCTCTCATCACCCGAAGAGCTGATTGAAGAGGCACGCAAGGGCAATATGGTCATTCTCGTCGATGATGAGGACCGTGAGAACGAGGGAGATTTGTTCATTCCGGCAGAAGTCGCCGACGCAGACGCCATTAATTTCATGGCCAGATTTGGCCGGGGCCTGATTTGCCTGACCTTGACCGGGGAGCGTGTGCGCGAACTCGATCTGCCGTTGATGTCGAATAACAACAAGACCCGCCACGGCACGGCGTTTACCGTATCGATTGAAGCTGTTGAGGGCGTGACGACAGGTATCTCGGCTGCAGATCGTGCGGCGACCATCGCCGCCGCCATTAATCCCGACAAGGGCAAGGATGATATTCACAGCCCGGGCCATGTCTTTCCGCTCATCGCTCGCGACGGCGGTGTTCTGGTGCGGACCGGGCACACCGAAGCGGCCGTGGATATCGCCAGGCTGGCCGGTTATTACCCTGCCGGTGTCATATGCGAGATCATGAATGATGACGGCACCATGGCGCGGATGCCCGATTTGATGCAGATCGCCCAGTTTCATGGACTGAAAGTCGGCACGATTGCCGATTTGATCGCCTATCGCCGCCAGAATGACAGTCTTATTCAACGCACGCTGCAATCCGATTTTCAAAGCCGGTACGGCGGCGATTTCAAGTTATCTGTCTATGTCAATCAGGCGGAATACGCTGAACACATCGCGCTGGTGAAGGGAGACGTCTCCGGGGACGAGCCTGTTCTGGTCCGAGTTCATGCCTTTTCAATCCTCGATGACGTGCTGGCAGACCACGGCGACCGTGGCCATCAATTGCACTCGGCGATGAATGAAATCGGTGAAGCCGGCAAGGGTGTGGTTGTCCTGATCCGCGAACCGCGCAAGACCAGCTTGTCGGATCAGGTAAAAAAGCGCCTTGGTGAACCGGTTTCCGAAGGCTCGCAGTTGCGCGATTATGGCATTGGTGCCCAAATTCTTTACGATTTGGGTGTACGAAACATGATTTTGTTGTCCAATACCAAACGCGTTGTTGTCGGACTGGATGGCTACGGGTTAAAGATTGTTGAGCAAAGGCCTATACCGCCGCTATAGGGCAGAGCCTGGCGCGTTCACGATTTTCGGTAAATGTAATTCGTTAGAAGTTTTAGAGGTAGGTCACGATGGAAGAAGGTCCTTATCTGCTTGTCATAGATTCGCAGTTTTATCCGGAGGTTTCCGAAGAACTGGTGCGTGGCGCTCTCGCTGAAATAGGCCGCTCGGGCGGGACCTATACGCGCGTATCCGTGCCTGGCGCCTTTGAAATCCCCGGTGCGATCCGCATGGCTGTACGCTCGCTGGAACTGGTGGGCGGTCGCCGCCGGTTTGACGCCTATGTCGGTCTGGGCTGCGTTATTCGCGGCGAAACCAGTCATTACGATCATGTCTGCCAGGAAGTCACACGCGGCCTGATGGACATCGCCATGAACTTTTCGGTGGCCATCGGCAACGGCGTTCTGACCTGCGAGAACAAGGAACAGGCCATGGAGCGGGCGACACCTGAACGCGGCAACAAAGGCGGATTTGCCGCCATGGCCGCGATGCGCATGATCGAAGTCAAACGACAGATTTTGCCGCCGCGATGAGCGGCACTCTTGCAAGTACGAAGCGAAGTGCGGCACGCCTTGGGGCCGTACAAGCGCTTTATCAAATCGAAGCCGCCGACGAGATTCCCCGGATCGTTATCGAGGAATTCGTCAATCATCGGCTGGGCGCAGAAATAGAGGGCGTTGAATACGCCGACGCGGACCCTGAATTTTTTGCTGACATCGTCAGAGGTGTACACAGCCAGATGGCGGAAATTGACGATGCGATCAATGCCGCATTGTCGGGCACCTGGACGGTCGAACGACAGGACCGCACGGTTCGGCAAGTCTTGCGCGCCGGGACCTACGAGATTCTGGCTCGCATCGATGTGCCGACTGCCGTCATCATCACGGAATATGTTGACGTGACCCACGCTTTTTTCGAAGGATCCGAACCGGGATTCATCAACGGTGTGTTGGACAAAATCGGCAAAAACCACCGGCCCGATACCTCGAAATAGCTGTCAACGGCATGTCCCGGCGCGGTGAATTCAAACTGATATCGGATGTTTTTGCGCCGCTGGCGACGGGATTTGATGGCGCGCTCGGACTGAAGGATGACGCTGCTCTCCTGACACCCGGATCAGGTGCACAATATGTCACGACGGTCGATGCCATGGTGGCCGGCGTTCATTTTATTGGTGACGAACCGGCAGCGAGGATTGGCCAAAAACTCCTGCGTGTGAATTTGTCGGATCTCGCAGCGATGGGGGCGGCACCTGTGGGCTATCTGCTGACGCTGGCACTGCCGGTAGAGATCGGCGACGACTGGCTGGCAAACTTTGCTGCAGGTCTGCACCTGGATCAGCAGCAGTTTGACATCTGCCTGATGGGTGGAGACACGGTTTCAACGCCGGGCCCGCTTACTCTGACCCTCACTGCCATCGGTTCGGTGCCCAGGGGCCGAAGCCTGCAGCGCAATGCCGCTCAGCCAGGCGATGATCTTTATGTCTCAGGTACCCTTGGTGATGCAGCGCTTGGCCTCAAAGCCGTTCAGGGAGAGTTGCCAGTCCCTCTGGTCGACGAAGATCGGGCCTGGTTCATCGAGCGATATCAATTGCCTCAGCCGCGTCTGGCGCTGGGCCAGAGTTTGATTGGCCTGGCTCACGCGGCGATGGATATCTCGGATGGTTTGATTGCTGATCTTGGGCATATGGCGGTGGCGAGCGAGGTTTCTCTCAGGATTGAGCATGCCGGTCTGCCGTTGTCGACGGCCGCCCGGCACGTTGTGGATGAGGTGCCTGATTTGATCGAAACGGTTCTGACGGGCGGCGACGACTATGAGCTGGTATTTTCAGCGCCTGAAGAATCAAGGGACCAAATCTCAGCGCTGTCTGCTGAAATGGATATTCCACTTACCTGCATCGGCGGAGTCAAGCCGGGGCAGGGAGTGTATCTCTTTGATAAGTCCGGAGAAATTGTCAATTTGTCAAAATCGGGTTGGACACACTTTTGAGTGCATCTTCCGATTTTGGCTATTTTGATGCATAATAGGGCGTCTTGACCGGCATACCGGGTCGCCAACTCAACAGAACGAGACCGTCATGAGTTCGAAAAAGATTATGATTTTTTCATTCGGATTTATCTTCCTGCTGCTGGCAATGGGTGCAGGTGTCTGGTTCGTTCTGAACGATTTTGAAAAAATCGCTGAAGAAGGCATTACCTTTGAAAAGATCCCGGGTTATGTCGCTGTCAACGGTTTGAGTGTGCCGGTCGCCAAGGGACGAAAATTTACCCATTACATGTATCTCGATGCCAAGATCGAACTGACGGACCGCAACAGGGCGGAAAGCGTTTTTGCCAGGCTGCCATTTTTCCGCGATGAAGCCTTGCGCGAACTGCACCGCAAAGCCGTTGATCGTGTGGACGGTGTACCCGGTATTGATATTCGTGCCATCAAGGAACGTCTGAGAGCGAGAGCGATTGAAGTCTATGGCGAAAAGCTGGTGACACAAGTTCTCGTGACAAAGCTGTTGCGAGCCGCTAATTAGAACCCGCATAAGATCGTCTCTGGAAGCGCGTCGGTAATTTAACCAAACCGCTTTCCGGTTTCTCTGCGATTTTCAGGATTTTTGAGTGTGGGTCGGCACTGCCGGGGCACGGGACAGGATTATATTGATGACCAGCTCCAGGCGGAATGTTGCAATACTGGCGACAAGCCAGGCCTTGTTGATGACCGGAACATCTATTCTGATCACGCTGGGCGGGCTGGTCGGTTACGCTCTTGCCGACGACAAGTCCCTGGCGACCCTGCCTGTCAGTACCGTCATGATCGGTACCATGCTGGCGACAATACCAGCGTCTATGTGGATGCGACGGGTCGGGCGAAGAGCCGGTTTCCTGCTGGGTGGTGCACTGGGCATCGTTGGCGCGATAATTTGTTCGTATGCCTTGTATGAGGCCAGTTTCTGGCTGTTTTGTATCGGCACAACGTTTATGGGCATGTACAACGCGTTCGCGCAATATTATCGTTTCGCCGCGGCGGACGTGGCCGAACCCGAGTTCAAATCCAAGGCGATATCGCTGGTTTTGGCGGGTGGCATCGTCGCGGCATTTCTCGGCCCGGCCAGTACGCGCTGGACCAAGGATCTGCTTGAACCCATCACTTTTTTGGGCTCCTACCTGTCAATTATCGTGATAACCGCTGCGGCAATTCTTTTGCTCAGCATGCTCGATATCCCGAAACTTACGGACGAGCAACTGAAGGACAAGGGCCGACCACTTGGGTTAATTCTCAGGCAGCCGGCCGTATTCGTCGCCATGGTCGGCACGATGATTGGTTTTGGTGTCATGAGCCTGGTCATGACCGCCACCCCCCTTGCCATGGTGGCGCACGGACATCCGTTCGACGATGCGACCACCGTTATTCAATGGCACATCGTCGGCATGTTTGGCCCGGCTTTTTTTACCGGACACCTGATTGTCCGGTTTGGCGTGCTCAAGATCATGATTATTGGTGCCGTATCCTTGCTTGCCTGTATTGCGCTGACAGTTGCGGGAGAGGAGTTCATCAATTTCTGGGCCGGCCTGATCCTTTTGGGCATCGGCTGGAACTTCCTCTTTGTCGGCGGCACCTCGTTGCTGACCGAATGTTATACGCCGTCCGAGAAGTCGAAAGTCGAGGCAACCAATACTTTCCTGGTTTTCGGAACAGTGGCCCTGGCCTCGGTGGGGTCGGGCACGTTGTTGCATTTGTTTGACTGGCGCACTGTGAACCTGGGTGCCTTGCCCTTCGTGGTATTTGCCGGTCTTTCTATCCTCTGGCTCGCCTGGCATCGCCGCCGCGAGGTCAAACCGGCGGTCTGAATCCCATAGACCGGAAATGAGCGTGAAATAGCTGTAAAACGGGCCCGAAATTCACTTGAATCACCCGGTTGCGTTTTTTTTGGTTCTCGCTTATGTTCCGCCCGACTTCAAATGAGGCTTTCCGGGGCTTTTTCACTGTTTTTGAGTCCGGAGATAGAGAGAAATGCAAGGCCGCAGGGCTTCAATCGAAATAATCTAATCATCACAAAGGGATACTAACCATGCTAACCGAGTTGTGGTTCGTAATTGCGTGCGGCATTTTGTCCGTACTTTATGGCATTTATGCCTACCGTTCGATCATGGCACAGAGTGCCGGTAACGAGCGCATGCAGGAGATCGCAGGCGCTATTCAGGAAGGCGCAAGCGCTTACCTGAACCGCCAGTACCGCACGATTGCGATGGCCGGCGTCGTTATCTTCGTCATCGCTTTCGCCGCACTGGGTGCAAAAGCCGCCATCGGCTTTGCCATTGGTGCCGTGCTTTCCGGTGCGGCAGGCTACATCGGCATGCTGGTTTCCGTGCGTTCAAACGTACGGACAACAGAAGCCGCCCGTCAGGGTCTGGCTCAGGGCCTTGATGTTGCATTCAAGGCAGGTGCTGTCACAGGTATGCTGGTTGCCGGTCTGGCTCTGCTGTCTGTCGGTGGCTATTACGCCGTCCTGACGAACATGGGTGCGACGGGTCGTGAAACCATCGATGCCCTGGTCGCTCTCGGCTTTGGCGCCTCACTGATTTCAATCTTCGCCCGTCTTGGTGGCGGTATCTTCACCAAGGGTGCCGACGTCGGCGCCGATCTGGTGGGTAAGGTCGAAGCCGGTATCCCCGAAGATGATCCGCGTAACCCCGCCGTGATCGCCGATAACGTTGGTGACAACGTTGGTGATTGCGCCGGTATGGCCGCTGATCTGTTTGAAACATACGCCGTGACGGTTGTTGCGACGATGGTTCTGGCCTCGATCTACTTCGCCGACATGTCCAACATGATGCTGTTGCCGCTGGTTATCGGTGGCGCCTGTATCATTACGTCGGTCATTGGCACATTCTTTGTCAAACTGGGTGCCAGCCAGAACATCATGGGTGCGCTCTATAAAGGCTTCATCGTTGCCGCCGTTTTGTCTGCCGTTGCCTTTTACCCGGTCATCGACTGGGTCATCGGCATTGACACCAAACTGACCGTCGCAGGTCAGGACTTCACGGGTATGAGCCTGTTCTATTGCGGTGTCCTGGGTCTGGTCATCACTGGCCTGATCATCTGGGTGACGGAATATTACACGTCAACCGAATATCGTCCGGTGCGTTCCATCGCTGCGTCGTCGGAAACCGGTCACGGTACCAACGTCATTCAGGGCCTGGCCATTTCGCTTGAAGCCACGGCAATCCCGGCGCTGATCATTTGCGCCGGTATCATCGTCGCGCACATGCTGGCTGGTCTCTTCGGTATCGCCATTGCGGCGACCGCCATGCTGGCCTTGGCCGGTGTGGTTGTTGCTCTTGATGCCTACGGTCCGGTTACGGATAACGCCGGTGGCATCGCCGAGATGGCTGAACTGGAAGAATCAGTTCGCAAAACCACCGATGCCCTCGATGCCGTTGGCAACACGACCAAAGCTGTGACCAAGGGTTATGCCATTGGTTCTGCCGGTCTGGCTGCCCTGGTTCTGTTCGCGGCCTACACCGAAGATCTCAAGCTCTTCTTCAAGGACACACCGGTCGACTTTACTCTGTCGAACCCCTATGTCGTTGTCGGCTTGTTCCTGGGCGGCATGTTGCCGTTCCTGTTCGGTGCGCTTGCCATGACCGCCGTCGGCCGCGCCGCCGGTTCGGTTGTGGTTGAGGTTCGCCGCCAGTTCAAGGAAATCCCCGGCATCATGGAAGGCACAGCCAAACCGGAATACGGTCGCGCCGTTGATTTGCTGACCAAAGCCGCGATCAAGGAAATGATGATCCCGTCGCTGCTGCCGGTCCTGGCCCCGATCGTTGTTTACTTCGTGATCAACATCATCGCCGGTCAGAGCGCCGCGTTTGCCTCAGTCGGTGCCATGCTGATGGGTGTGATCATCACGGGCCTCTTTGTGGCCGTTTCCATGACCGCCGGTGGTGGTGCGTGGGATAACGCCAAGAAGTACATCGAAGACGGCAACCACGGCGGCAAGGGCTCGGACGCCCACCACGCTGCTGTGACAGGCGATACCGTCGGTGATCCCTACAAGGACACAGCCGGTCCCGCCGTCAACCCGATGATCAAGATCACAAACATCGTGGCCTTGCTCATGCTGGCAGCCCTGCACTAAACGCAGAGCACACCACAAAAATTAACCCGCCGGAGGAAACTCGGGCGGGTTTTTTTTGGGATCCACATTTGTTGAATTCAGCTGGTTTCAAATACGTTTGATGAATCTAGTCAGTTTGGCCAAGACCACTAATAAAGGTCGTTTTGCCAGAAGGAATCTTGGTGACAACAGTCCCTTTCTGGAGCCATTTACCAAAGCGCCACCATCACCTTCCAAATGCATATGCGCAGCGTTCCAATGTGCCCAAGCGAAGGCCAAAGCGCTATCCTGTTCATTTTTCAATCTGCCTGGACTTCGATAACTATCGATGATTTTGCTAAATTCAAGTTTAATGATTTCCTCGATTTCAGAGATCGAATAATTTTTGGTCAAAAACAATTTCACTCCTTTGTTCCATGCTCTTCCAACCAATTTTTCATGAGAACTGTATATGGGATTTACGAAGTAAACTTTTTCGCGAAAACCCAAATAAGCACGGATCCCATTCAAAATAGCTGCTGGCCCCAGTTCTTTTGCGCTTGAGCAAGCCATAACCAACATTACGATGCGACCATTTCCTCGAATTCTGGTTGAATCTGTCAACAGATTGCTTCGATGTATCAGCGCATCTTTTCTGCCATGACAAAAGAACACTGCAGCTTCAACATTTTCGATTGCCAAATCGACCTCATCGGGACTTGAACGGATTGGAGTATCCAGATCAACAATGACGGATACGGAACTGCGACGTAACTGTCGCAATAGTCGGCCTCCCCAATTTCGAGCAGTCTCAGCGGACTGGCCACCTCCCGGACGAATGATTGCTATATTTGTCATATCAAATGACTAGGCGATTTCCGGTCTTCCAGGATTCAGTGTATCTGAACTTGGAGGAGTCGGGTTTGAATCTGACTTTTTGAAGCCTGTTAACCAAGCGAGGTATTCCTTTAAAGGAAGACTAGCTGCAGTCAGCGCAATTGCTCGAATTTGTTGCTTTCCAAACTCGGACTCCGAATCGTTGACTTCTTCGGATATTTGCGCCGGCGAGTATTCTTCCCCGTCAATTGACAAAAGGACAGGCTCATTTGGAAACTCATGGTTCGACGACCACCAGTGAAAGGCGTCTTGGACGAGTTTAATTTCCTCTTCGGTCATCGGGTAAAACGTTATTTAAAAGTATGCGGTGCCGGTTCTTCATCTTCGCCAAGCTGGCCGTGGTCCTCCATAGGGGTAATGCTCAGCTTCAAAGTGTGGACTTCTTCTGACCCGTATTTGGCAGAGCCCCCTATTGTAATTGGCACAAAAACCAGATCGAATTTTCCTTCGCCAGCAGTTTCTTTCCTGATGGCAAACTTTGTCTCCAGATCAATGTTGTTAATCGAGAACATCGGTTTGCGTTCGTTCTCTGTATTTTCACTTTGCCAATCACCAATTTCTTCTTTTAATTGATTCAAAAGGCTCAACAGTCGTACGTCCTCGAATTCGTTTTCTTTTGCCACAGCGACCTCTTTCGATGGTGAATAATAGCAATAGAAGCATAGTGTTGCAAAAGTTGTAGAAAATCAAAGTATATCTTATTTTTCGATATATTGTTGTGCGGGTATTGCCTTTGAAGGCAATATTTCAAAATTAAAATAGTAAGAATTCTCACGCAGGGACGTAGGTGTAGCCGATGCCGCGGATAGTTTTGATGGTTTGAGGCTTGGCGGGGTCGAGCTCGACCTTGCGGCGCAGGCGGGCGATGCGGATATCGATCGAGCGATCCAGCGGCTCCCAGTTCCTGTGGTGGGCAAATTCCATCAATTGATCCCGGCTGAGAACGCGATTGGGGCGCTCGACAAAAGCCTTGAGCAAGTCGTATTCCATTGAGGTGATGGCGACTTCGTTGCCGGCGCTGTCAAAAAGCGCGCAGCCCTCGACGTCAAAATGGCAGGTTCCGAAACGCACGCGTTGATTGGTTGCGCCGCCTTCGGTTGCGGCGGCGGCGCTGCTACGCAGACGGCGTAAAATCGTCTTCATGCGGGCGAACAATTCCCGCATATCGACCGGCTTGGTCAGATAGTCATCGGCACCGATTTCGAGGCCGACAATCTTGTCGATCACTTCACCGGCAGATGTCAGCATGATAATGGCAACGTCCGATGTTTCCCGAAGATAGCGCGCCAGCGTCAGGCCATCATCACCCGGCATTGAAATGTCGAGGATGACGAGGTCAACCTGGTCGTCTTGCGCCATGATCTCCCGCAACGCGTCGCCACCTGTGGCGGGCGTCACCCGAAATCCCTTGAGCTCAAGATATTCCTGCAACGTATCGCGGATATCCTGTTCGTCATCGACGACCACAATGTGATCCTGGCTGGCCATCGTTTGGTTCCTCATCGACGAAGTGGCAGGAGTCTGATTTGGCATTCCGGCCAGACCAGTCTCCTGTGCGCTCATGTTCGGGAAGTCTACCATCAACTCGCCTGTTTGCTGAATACGCTACTTTCGAAGCTGAGCGGGTAGCCACGTTCGACGTTGTCGTTCGACGGCTCCGAATCCGGCGTCATCGGTCCCCAGGACATGCGGCGGGCATCCGAGCGTGAAATCCCGATGTCCCGCAGCGTACGGTCGTCGAGATAACGGAAGGACTGGACGTCGCGGTTTACATAATATGTTTGACGTTTTTCGCCTAGCTTCGTCCAGATCCGGTTGGCAGCGCTGAAAACCGCCTGCACATACGGATCAAAACTTTTGCGACGGTGGGCCCAGGCCGGTATGTCCCCCGACGTGGCCTCCTGTTCCACCCAGTTAATCATGTCAAACATCCTCTTCAGTACAAATCGCGTTGTCCCCATCGACAACACGGTAAAAACTAGAGGGCGACAATTTCAGTCAGGCGACTCTTCAAGGCCTTTATTGTTTCAATTGTTTCAATTCAGGAGATTTTCGCGAAATTTGGCTCAATTCAACAGTTTCAGGACCAGATCCCGCACGTCGGTCGGGGTTATGGGCTTCTCGATAAAAGGACGGTCCGAGGCATTGAGAAACGTTGCAATTTCACCGCCCAGCGTATCACCGGTAATAAAAGCAAGTTTTTCCAGCATGTCCGGGCGATTGTCTTTCAGCTGCTGAAAAAGCCACAAGCCGTCAAATTCCGGCATACGCAAATCACTTAAGATCAGATCAAATTCGTGGCTCTGGATATATTCGAAGGCAATCTTGCCGTTGTTAGCGATGGTCGTGCTGTGACCGTCAACTTTCAGGATGTCCGAAACCAGGTCGGCGACGCTGGGCTCATCGTCAACGACCAAAATCTTCAAGCCTGTCGGTGACGTCTTTGTTGTTGAGGCTGTCTCATCATCCAGAACTTCGCCGGTGGCGGCAGGCAGCCGAATAACAAAACTGGCACCGACAACGGAATGGCGGGCAAGTTTGATCCGGCCGCCGTTGGCATCAATCAGCCGGTGACACAGCGCCAGCCCGATGCCGGTGCCTTCGCCAACTTCCTTGGTCGTGAAGAACGGTTCGAACACCCGGCGGCGAATCTCACTCGGTATGCCGGGGCCGTTATCCTTTACCTTGATAACGATTTGCTTTTCCCGCGAATCGAAACGGCTGGTAATGCGCAACTGGCGAACCCCGTCGACCTTGCGTAAGGCGTTCTCGGCGTTGACGATCAAATTTGTCAGCACCTGGGTGATTTGATCTGGATCGACCAGCACCTGTGGCAAGTTTGGCGTATCCCTGAACAAAACTTCCACGTTGGTGCCGCGCAGAGAATAGCTGGTGAGTTCCAGCGCCATTTCGATCAGGTTATTGGGGTCCGAGGGCACCGGTTCCTGAGATTGCTGACGGGCCATCGACAGGAAAGTCTTGACGATCCTTGCACAGCGGTCTGCCGCATTGCCAATGCGCTCGGCCCGGGCGGCAATAGCCGGATCGTCCACAGTTTCCTGCAAAAGCAGCGTTTGTCCAACCACCACGGAAAGCGGATTGTTGAGTTCATGTGACACGCTGGCCAGCAGTTCACCCATGGCAATCATCTTTTCGCTGACATGCAGCGCTTCACGCTGGCGCGACATTTCTTCTTGCATCTCCCGCGTTTCCGTCAGGTCGTGCATTGTTGAAACGATCAACTCCTCGCCCTGATGGTCTAGCAAGCGGGCTGAAAATGAAGCCCAGAAAGTGGTGCCGTCGGTTTTGCGAAAATGAACCTCGAGGTCCTGGATCCCACCTGTCGAGCGTAAGGATTTCCAGGCAATATCACGTTGTTCCGGCTCAACCCACCAGTCACGGCCAATAAGCTGTGGTCCGTCTTCGGTGCGCTTGAACAGCGCCATCGAAATCGGGCTTTCATACAAGACGACATTGTCTCGGCCGCGACTGACGGCAATTGCCGTTGGTGAGGATTCGAGAATCAATCGGACCTGTTCCTCACTTTCACGCAAGGCCCTGTCCATCGCCTTGGCCCGCGAGATATCGTTCAGGGTGACAACAAAACCGTTTTGCCGTGTCGGATGGGAGGAATAGAGCAGCCAGCGATTCTTTTTCTGTAGTCGATACTCGAAATCGAGCATCGACTTGCGGCGTCCTTCGGTGTCGTAGTGGGCTTTGAAGTATTGCTCCAGAACCTCGCCCCGGCCATAAAACTCGCCGCGCTCGACACCCGTATTGATCAGGTCATCAAAATTGACGCCGGGCTTCAGGATGTCGCTGACCGTTTCGTTAAATTCGATGAAGCGGCTGTTGCACGTGATCATGTGGTTGTCGGCATCAAAAAGTGCGAAGCCTTCGGACAGCGCTTCAATCGCGTCCTCAAGCGTTTCGTTTGCTTTCATCAGCGCGTTTTCCCGGGCGCGTTGCGCCGTCAGATCGACCATGCTTGAGATATGAAAATCCCGACCGTCAATGGCAATCAGTCTGGAAGTGAGCGATATCCAGTAGGTCGTGCCATCGGTGCGCTTGTAGTGGAGCGGGTAGTCACGCAATTCACCGGTTATTTTAAGGTCGTCGATGAAATTCGAACGGTTCTCCGGTTCGGCATACATCTCCTGAACATAAAACGGCACATTGGTGTCAGGCTCGCGGCCGAACATGGTTGACGCGGCCGGGCTCTCATAAATCACCTGGCCCGATTCAACATCGACCAGAATTACCGGCAGTGGATGTTTTTCGACCAGCGTTCGAAAGTGAACTTCACGATCGCGCAATTCCTGCTCAACTTGTTTTTGCACGGTGATGTCGGTGCTGATCGACGATTGTCCACCCTGCGCCGTGGCAACAAAATTGATCAGGATCCAGCTGCCGTCGGAGATCTTGATCTCGACCGACTTTCCGGTTGCCGCCGTCATGAAGTCATCAATTTTGTCGACCCAGGCCTCAGTCTGCTCAACGACTTCGCCATGAAAAACCTCAAAGCGCGGCAAGATACCCTCGACCAGCGTTCGGCGTGGTTGGCCGATGAAGTGACTTTCGTCGTGCCCGGCTGCCCTGGCCAGCGTATTGTTGATTGCAACGACTTTGCCGTCCCTGTCCGTGACGCAAAATCCACTGAGAACGCTTTCCATGACGTCATGGAAATCTTCACCGAGATCCTTTAGCGCCACCACGGTTTCATCGTTGTGAAGATGCAGTTCAACTTCGCGCGTGATGTCGGTCAGGCAACCGGAATAATTTGTCGATCGATCCGGGCCCGTATCCATCAGGCACAAATCATCGCGAAACCAGACGTAGTTTCCAGCGCCATTTTGAATGCGAAATTCAATCAGCTGGTCTTCGCCTGCTGGCAGAGACTTCACCGCTTCATGATAATCCGCAAGATCATCGGCATGGATACGTTGGAGCAGGCGGGCAGGGGCTTCGGAAAATTCCGGTGTTTCAAGGCCAAGTACTTTCGTGGCATTCGGGCTCACGGTCTGGACCTCGGGCGCATCGCCCAGCGTCGCCGTGTAATAGATCACTGGTGAATTCAACACCGCCCGGACAATCTCCGGGGCCATCGTTGTTTCAAGTGACGTCATGTTCAAACCCTCTGCCTGTTCTCATATCCGAGACGTGTGGTGTCCTGAATATACAGAAATTTTCCGCTCTTGTTTCGAATCGAGGCCGGTTGAAACAATTGATACTTTTTTTCTGCCGAACGGATGTCGAACTGAAACGACGCGCTCATATCTTTCAGTCATCGGTACAGGCCGCCGCCGAATATGAGGGCGTCCATGGGGACCATGATCGAAAATATAGGGACACAGGAACAATGAATTTTGTAAACCGAGACGATACGACAGCCCGCTATGCCAGGTGCATCGAAGTTTCAAAGCGCGTCAGCTGGGATATTGAAAAAGATATCATTCGCGGTCGCAAGTTCGACACCGGTCAGAAATATTTGCCGGACGGCCTGTCACAAGTTGAAGCGATGACGTCACTCAGCAAAGATGAAAAACGCTTTCTCAGCCAGATCCAGGGCCGGACCTACGCCAACGTATTTGGCCTCGTTGAGCGGTTCATCAATGCCAAAATTCTGGAAGTCGGCCAGGATCACGTTTTCGGCGACCAGGTTGCCATGGAAGCAGTTGTCCGCTTCAGCAACGAGGAACTCAAGCATCAGGAACTCTTCCGCCAGATCGAAGGCATGTGTGCTGAGGCCATGCCGGAAGGGTATTCGTTTGTGCCCGATCCCAATGAAGTCGCGGCGGTCGTCATGACCAAATCGACATGGGGCATTCTGGCGTTGACGCTCGATATTGAACTGTTCACGCAAACGCACTACCGCGAAAGCATTGAACACAACGAATCCCTGTCGCCGCTTTACAAGGACGTGTTCCTGCATCACTGGAAAGAAGAATGCCAGCACGCGGTGATCGACGAGCTCGAATGGGTGCGCCACAACGACAAGCTGACGGACGAAGAACGTGATCAGGGCGTGTCCGACTTCATTGATCTGGTCGCAGCAGTCGACGGGATCCTTCAGGCCCAGGCGGCTTCGGATGTGAATTACTTTGCTGCGACGTGTGGTCGTCAAATGATGGCGGAAGAAGTTACGTCAGTCGAACAGGCGGTTCTCGAAGCCTATCGCTGGCAGTACATCTTCTCCGGTGCCCAGCATCCGCACTTCGGTGAAGTCCTCGGCAGCATGATCACTCCGGCCCAGGGCGAACGCATTCATTCCGCACTGGCCAGCCTCAACTAGAGCCGACAATCAATCTCAACGCATAAAACAAGGAATATGAACATGTCTTCAGTCGCAACTGCAGAAGTTCCGAACATTGTAAACGGTATCGATGTTGATGCCGTCACCGCCCTGGCTGGCGAAGTCGCCAATAATCCGGCAGCGGGTCAAACTCATTGGCAGGTCACCAGTTCGTGGCAGGGTCAAACCCACAACCGCACCCGCGTGACATCTTCGTCACTCGGTAGTGAGGAGATCAAAAAGGACTTCACCATCGACATTGATGAGCCGGCAGAACTCGGCGGTGGCAATCAATACGCCAATCCGCAGGAGTATCTGATGGCGGCGCTTAACTCCTGCATGATGGTGGGCTATACGGCGCTCTGTGCACTGAATGGCATTCGCATCGACAAACTGGAAATCCACACGGAAGGCGACATAGATCTGCGCGGATTTCTCGGCATCGATCCGGACGTGCCGGCAGGCTATGAAAATCTCGATTACACCGTGACGATCAGCGGCGACGCAAGCACGGAAGAATTCGAGAACATCCATCAGATGGTGATGGCGACGTCACCGAATTATTACAATCTCACACGGGCTGTAATGCTGAACCCGACGTTCGTCGTCGAATAGAGACGATCGGTGTACGGCGGTCGCCGCAGATGCGGGGGCCGCCGTTTTCTGTTTATTGAACCGCGTAGACATTCAGAATGACGGCGTCTGGTTCGCGCTCGCCGGTGGCGACACAGATCGTCCGGTTCAGCCACGCCAGTTCAGGTGCCGAAGTTTCAAAAAACGGTGTCGAGCGAAAGTAATAGGTCTCAGGATCAACGGGTTCACCGGCGACCAGCCGGGTCATGACTTCGGCAGGCCCATGGCGATAGCCTTTGTTCTCAACATAGATCAGGGCACCATCACTGGTTTGCATGGTGTAACGCGCTTCGAGAAAGGCCGAGCCGTCTTTTCGGATAACCTGCCAGTCCGCGCCGCCGGGCAGTATTTCGCCCGACAGTTCGGGTCCTTCAAAATGACCGCCGGTAATTGGAATGATCCGACGTCGCCCGACATGCGTCTCCCCCAGTTCCTGAATATCGCCAACGGTGATGGCCGCCTTGTAGATAAATCCGGTGGTGATCATGTCAGCCTCAATCTTAATTCAGGGCAAAGTCGTCAGGGCCAGTCTCCGGCGTAGGGTTTTTTGAGCGCCCGGGCGACTTGTTCCAGCCGATCCTGGCCGTAAAACATATCTCCGTCGACAAAATAGGTTGGTGATCCGAAGACGGAACGCTCGATCGCTTCTGCAGTGTTTGTTTCGTATATCGCCCGGACCGGCGCTGATATCGCAGCCGCCAGCAGTGAGTCGGGATCGACATCGACGTCCCTCGCCAATCGCGCCAAAGTATCGCGGTCTGCCAGATCGACATCATCACGCCAGTGCGATTGCAACAGGTGGTGGGCGAGCTGATCGACAATCAGGCCTTGTTCGATACCGGCGATCAGCAGGCAATTAACAAGGCCGATATCATTTGAATGGTAGGTCGGGACGCCGTTCATCACCGGCGCGTTTCGCTCTTCTGACCAACGCTCGATCTCGCGGCGAAAATAGTAGTTACGATGTGCGACGCTGCGTTTGCCGAAAGGTGTGGAACCGGCTTCGTCGACGACCAGGCGCAAATCAACCGGACGATGGATAATCTTGCGCCCGGCATCCCGGGCAATTTCCATCAACCTGGCGGAACCGAGGTAAGCGAACGCCGAGTGGGCGGAATAAAAGTATTCGATTGCAGGCTTTTGATTATCCGACATAGCCAGGATCAGGAACGATTACTAATTGTCAGTCGGGCTGTTGACAGTGCCCTCACTGTCGGAAGTGAAGCGACCTACGTTGCCGAACAACTGTTCCAGCAATCCAAGTTCGCGCCCCCGCGTCGGTGTGACACGTCCGACCAGAACAATTTTGCGCGAATCATCCAGTTTGTAGTGGCGAATATCGGAGATTTTGCCGCTATCGTCGAAATCGATCGCAACAACCTGTTGATCGAGCACTTTTTCTTCAAAAAAGGCGAGATGCTCTGAACGTTTGGAAATGTAATACCAGGTCTTTGACTCGAACGTCGAGACACTTGAAGGTGAGCCAATCAGACGCGCCACGTTGCGGCGTGTGTCGTACCCTTTTTTAAGCTTCGAGATGGCCTTCTCATTCGGCACGTAACCCCGGACTTCCAATGTCGGTGTGCAGGCGAGAACGGCGAAGCATGCGACCAGACCAAACGTCGCTGTGACAATCTTCGAGGTCCGCGAACGAAGTCGGGGCTGATACCGGGCAGGGGAGTAAGTGTTCTTCAATTGAGGATCCAGCGTGCACATCGGCGAAAAATGAGTATTCAAACAAGTGTATCGGTGCGTTTTACGACATGACGACAACATCAGCTATCGTTTTGTGCCGGGTCATGCTAGACACCGCGGGCGAAAGCCTGTGCTGCATTGCAATCGCGCGCACATTGCATTGCCCGCATGGCTCTGTCAACGATCCTGAACTGCGACACCTGTTGTTTCGAAAAACATTTGCTGAACAATGATTTTTTCCAGATTTTTCAAGGAAGATGACGCCCGGGCGGCGGGTCGTACATTGTACGAGACCGCAGTTGCCCAGGCGCGCAACACGGTGTTCTACGCCGACCTCGCTGTGCCTGATACTCTCGATGGTCGATTTGAAAATATATTGTTGCACGTCTGGCTCGTTTTACGCCGGATTCGAATGGATGACGCAAAAACCGAGCTTCACGACAAGGTCAGTCAGGCTGTGTTCGACACCATGATCACTGACATGGATCGGTCTTTACGTGAAATGGGCGTCGGCGACTTGAGAGTGGGGAAGCGCGTAAAAGCTATGGCCCAGGCATTTTATGGGCATGTGAAGGCGTATGATAACGGTATTGATGCCGACGACGATCAGGTGTTGGGTGCCACATTGCTGCGAAACCTGTATGGCACATCAGAAAAAGATCCGTCTGACCTGTCATCTGCCGTCGCGACGGTGGCAAATTACCTCCGGCAGGAGGTGAAAAACCTTGAAAATCAGCCGTTTGAGCAATTAATTAGCGGTGAAGTCGCGTTTGGGACCCTAAATAGTGGTGAAAGCCGTTGACCCGGCGACATCCAGGCCCTATTTTGCCGCGCTCCTGCCGCTTGCGGCGGGTTTTTGCTGGTGGAGGACGATGTGTCCGAGCACAGCGGTGACGCCTCGCATGGGGTCGATTTCAGCCGCATCATTCGCGTAGACCACGTTGGCGCCCGTGAGGGCGAAGAGGGAGAGTCATTGTCCTTCGCAGCCGACGAAAACGAGCGGAAGATGCTGGCGGCGCGATTGGGCCTTTTGGCGCTGGACACTCTTGAGGCAGACGTCGTGGCGACGAGGCTGGAAATTGAGGGAGACATACGACAGGCGCCGTCCGGTGTTCGGCTGCGTGTTAAATTCGAAGCCGATGTGGTACAGTCCTGTGTTGTTTCACTTGAACCTGTTGCTGCACACATTGCGCAGGGATTTGAAGTTGATTACCTCCCCGCCGGTGCGACACGGCCGGAAATCAAACCGGAGTTCGATGCGGAAGGCTGGAGCAAAGAAGACGGGGATGGCGAAGCCCACCAATTGAGTGGGGACGATTTGAGTGAAGGCGAAGTTATTGTTGATGTAGACGAAGTGGATCCACCGGAAATTCTGCAAGGTGGTGAAATTGATGTTGGCGAGGTGATCGCAGAATATCTGTCGCTCTCTCTGGATCCATATCCCAGAGCACCAGAGGCGGAGATTGCTGCGGACCAGACCGGGTACTTGCAAAATGAAGAAGTCGCGGCGGATAATCCGTTTGCGGTCTTGAAGAAACTGAAGACAAACGATTAGACCCGTCGGCGCGTTGCCGCCGGGTTCGTAATATAAGGAACGTAATTGTTATGGCCGTCCCCAAGAAGAAGATTTCCACCTCCCGTCGCGGCCAACGCCGCTCACACGACTCCCTGGCCGCCGCATCTTACGAGGAATGCTCGGAATGTGGCGAATTGAAACGTCCGCACCACGTGTGCTCGGAATGCGGACACTATGATGGACGTGAAGTCGTCGAAACAGCCGCCGTCTAGTTCGTAACGACGGTTCAGGGGCGGAGAGACCACGTTTTGAGTACCAGCTTGACGATCTCGCTTGATGCGATGGGCGGCGATAATGCGCCGGACATGGTCGTTGGCGGGATTGCGGTGGCGCGCGAGCGCTATCCGGAACTCAAAGTGCTGCTCTACGGCGACAAAGCCAAAATCGACCCTGAAATGGCGAAGCATCCGGGTTTGTCTGAAATCGTCGAGATCAGGCATACCGAAAAGGCAATTGGCAGTGACGAGCAGCCTGCCCAGGCCTTGCGCCGGGGACGGGACAGCAGCATGCGTCTGGCCATCAATGCGGTCAAGGAAGGCGAGGCGGCAGGTGTCGTTTCGGCTGGCAATACCGGTGCCCTGATGGCCATGGCCAAATACGTGCTCAAGACCCAGTCCGGCATTGACCGTCCGGCCATGGTTTCGTTCTTTCCAACGACGCGGGGCGAAAGCGCCATGCTGGACCTCGGAGCGAACGTCGATTGCGATTCCAACAACCTTGTTCAGTTCGCCATCATGGGGGCGGCCTTCGCCCGTATTGAGCTTGGCGTCGAACGACCCACGGTCGGCTTGCTGAATATTGGCGTTGAAGACGTCAAGGGGAACGATGCGGTAAAGACCGCCGGTCAAATCCTGCGCGATGGTGAATTTGACTTCGAATTTGCCGGTTTCGTCGAAGGTGATGATATTGGTGCCGGAACGGTTGATGTCTACGTCACAGACGGCTTCAGCGGGAACGTCGCCATCAAGACCGCAGAAGGAATTGCCCGGCTTTACACCGGCTTCCTGAATGATGCCTTTCGCTCCTCGCTGATATCCAAGATTGGCTACGCCCTTGCAAAGCCGGCACTTGACCGGTTGCGTGCCCACATGGATCCGCGTGCCTACAATGGTGCCATGTTTCTGGGTCTGAACGGGGTTGTTGTCAAAAGTCATGGCGGCACGGATGCCAAGGGCTTCGCTCATGCGATCGATGTTGCCGTTGACATGATCCGCGGTGACTTTGCCGAACGCATTAATACTGATCTTGTCCGCTTCGGTGCCGCGGAACAGTCAAATTCGGAGCCCGTCGCGTCATGAGTATTATTCGCTCCCACATCACGGGCTGTGGCTCTTATTTGCCGGAGCGAATTATAGAAAATGCCGAAATGGCGAAACTGGTCGATACAAGCGACGACTGGATTATTGCCCGCACGGGGATCAAGCGTCGCCACGTCGCGGCCGATGGGGAGATGACTTCTGATCTGGCGACCCATGCGGCGCGCAAGGCAATGGACGCTGCCGGGATCACAGCGGACGATGTCGACATGATCGTTGTCGCGACGGCGACCCCTGATGAAACTTTTCCTGCCACCGCGACACGCGTGCAGAACAATCTCGGTATGACCAAAGGATTTGCCTTTGATGTGCAGGCCGTATGTTCGGGCTTCGTTTTCGCACTGTCCGTGGCCGATAATTTTGTCACTTCGGGTCAGGCGAAGACGGCACTGGTGATTGGTGCGGAAACATTTTCGCGCATCCTCGACTGGGATGACCGCACGACCTGCGTTCTGTTTGGCGACGGTGCAGGGGCCGTTGTTCTGCAAGCCAGTGAAGGAACCGGCACCACCGAAGACCGGGGCCTTCTTGCCTCCAGATTGCATTCAGACGGTCGTCATCATGATCTTTTGTACGTGGATGGAGGGCCGTCATCGACCCAGACGACCGGCTTTTTACGCATGGCCGGAAAAGAAGTTTTTAAACATGCTGTCAAGAACTTATCCTCAGTTGTTGATGAAACACTTGAACAAGTCGGTTTGGCTTCTGAAGCGATTGACTGGGTTGTGCCGCATCAGGCCAACAAACGTATTCTCGATGCCACGGCCCGCAAACTGAAAATCGATCCGTCAAAAGTCATCATCACCGTCGATGAACATGCCAATACTTCGGCGGCATCTGTACCTTTGGCGCTGGATACTGCGGTTCGTGACGGTCGCATCCAGCAAGGCGATCTTCTGTTGATGGAAGCCATGGGCGGCGGCTTCACCTGGGGTGCCTGTCTTGTGCGCTGGTAGCGCACGCAATTCACCAGTTTTCCTGCCGCCGACAATTTCCACTACAATCTGACATTCTCCTGTGATCAATCGGCTACGGGTGTTCAATCTTATTGCGCCTGAACGACGTCGTGCATCCCTTTGATATTGACGGATTTATTCTTGAGCGTTAGGGTTGGTTGCATCGGCGGAGGAGCAATTACATGTCTGGACG